>TBL_comb47_HYPODRAFT_10000014_pt1 | contig 201477 bp, 169 predicted proteins | sample TroBogypolimnion_40_FD_10682 | JGI IMG/M metagenome (IMG submission 10682)
TACGATAATTTTCTTTTCAGAAAAAGAAAAGGTTTTTTTCTTTTCAAGAAAAGAAGGCAAAAGTTTCCTCGTATTAAATAAAAAAAGCGTCCATTTCTGGGCGCCTTTTCAATGTCCGAATTTGTCCGAACTCAACTTTCCATCCACATGCTGCAACTGCTTGTTTTTATTGGCTGGGGGACGAGGATTCGAACCTCGATAAGCGGAGTCAGAGTCCGCTGTCTTGCCGTTAGACCATCCCCCAGCAGGTGGAAAGTTGCGGTGAAAATAGAAGGATTCGCTCCGGTTGTCAAGGGAAAATCAATATAACACAAGGGATTGAGCACCCGGAACTCTAAGCGCCAGGATTCGGGTCGATTATCAGGAGATAATCAATCCAGCGTAACCGACCACCTGACTGGTATCACCACTGGCCTCGCCGGAATCTGTATAACGGACAAGTTCGGCCTTGGTCGCTCCCAACTCCAGGGCAGCCAGCAGGGCGATGGTAGTCGGAATGACACCGCACATCGTGATCCGCTGGCCGATCACCGTTGCATACAGCCCCTGGGGATCCAGGGCAAGGATGCGTTCAATCGCCAGCTTGTCTTTCTGCGCCGCCTGCTGCCGCGATTCATAATGGCTCATATCAGTTGAGGCCACCATCAGCACCGGTTGTTCATAATTTTTGATAGCAGTAGCCAACTCCTGGGCCACTTTCCGGCACTGGGAGAAAGAAAGCTGCGAGACCACCAGAGGGACGATCTGCAACTGCGGCTGCACCTGCTGGAGAAGGGGCACCTGCACCTCCAGCGAGTGTTCCAGGAGGTGGGCATCATCATCCTCGACAATGATCGTGGATCTCTTGAGGATGTCCGCAGCCAGTTGCCGATTCACCGGTACCGTCCCCAGGGGCATGCGCCAGTCATCGGTCCCCAGAGCAAGGGTTTCTCCCCGGCCATGGTGATTGGGACCCATAATCAGCACCGTTTCCGGCACCCGAACCCGGCTGATGGTAAAACCTGCGGTCGCGCCGGAATAGATATAGCCGGCGTGGGGCAGGACAACGGCCAGGGCTTGCTCTTTTTCCGCTTCGGCCACGTCCGGGACGAGCATGTCCATGGCGGAGCGTAACAGCTCAGGGTTTCCGGGATAAAAACGATCGGCAACAGCTGGCATCCGTGTCATAAAGTTCCCCCTTATTTCGATCTTACTCGGGTTCGGCGTCGAACCGCTATTTTTTGACTTCCCAGGTGGTACCCTCCGGGCTGTCCTTCAGCACAATGCGATGGCCGAGCAGAAAATCGCGCACCTCGTCGGAGGCGGCCCAATCCTTAGCCACCCGGGCCTGGTTGCGTTTGGCGATCAATTGTTTGATTGCCTCTTCATCCAGATCGATTCCAGCCAAAATTTTTATTTTTCTGCCGGCAACCACCGCGACCGGGTCTCGTTGCAGGATACCAAGCACCCCGGCCAAACTGCAAAAAGAAACTCCGGTCGATCGCAACAGCTCAAGGTCGGACGCCACCGGCCGCTCCGGCAGGGCCCGCAGTACCTTATTAATATTTTTTACAGTGTCAAAGAGATGCCCCAGGGCCTGGGCCGTGTTGAAATCGTTATCCATGGCCTCGCAAAACCGGGTGATCAGGGAATTCAATCCACTTCGGTCCTTGTCACTGATGCAGGAGGCACCGACCGGCCCGGCCAAGGGCAGGGTCTCCAACTGGGCCAGACATTCATACATCCGCTCCAGTCCAGACTGGGCATCCTGCAGAGCGGTCTCGGTGAAATCAAGCGGATTGCGGTACTGGGTGGAAAAGATAAACAAGCGCAGCACCTCTGGGTCGTACTGCGTGAGCACGTCGCGGATGGTCAGAAAATTACCCAGCGATTTGGACATCTTTTCATCTTTGATAGTGACAAAACCGTGGTGCATCCACAGGTTGGCAAAGGGTTTGCCCGAGGCCCCGCAGCTCTGGGCAATCTCGTTTTCATGATGGGGAAAGATCAGATCTTTGCCACCGCCGTGGATATCAAAAGTCTCCCCCAGATACTTCCGGCTCATGGCCGAGCATTCGATATGCCAGCCGGGCCGCCCTTCGCCCCAGGGACTGTGCCATTTCGGCTCGCCCGGCTTCGCCCCCTTCCAGAGGACGAAATCCATAGGATGTTCCTTCTTGTCGTTGACCTCCACCCGGGCTCCGGCCTGCATGTCGGCCAGACTGCGGCCGGAGAGTTGCCCATAACCGTCAAACCGTTCCACCCGGTAGTACACATCGCCTTCCGAGGGGTAGGCCATGCCCTTGGCAATCAGTTCTCCGATCAGGGCGATCATCTCGCCGACATGTTCGGTCGCCTTGGGCTCGAGATCGGGCCGCAGGGTGCCGAGCGCATCCATGTCGGTATAAAATTCATTGATGAACCGCAGGGCCAGACTGGCGGCATCGATGCCCTGCTCGTTGGCTCGGTTGATGATTTTATCGTCAATGTCAGTAAAATTACGGACAAAGGTAACCTTGAAGCCACGGTGCCGGAGATAACGGACCACCATATCAAACACTAGGGCAGAACGAGCATGACCGATATGGCAGTAATCGTAGGAGGTGATGCCGCAGACATAGAGCTTAACATGCCCTTCTTCGATGGGGCGCAGTGATTCCTTCCTGCGGCTCAAGGTATTGTATATTTTGATCGACATCTGATATTCCGAAATAATTGAGCGAGACGATTAGACTGATGGACTGTTTGCCTAATGTACTACAATAGTGCAGGAACTCAACACGTTATTGCGAATCCTTGTGGTATTGTTGAGCCACCATGGGCAGCAGCAGCAAACCGGGAAGAGCGGCCACCGTGCAACCCAAAAAAAACAACGGCCACCCTAACGATTCGGCCAGCCAGCCAGCCGGGGCAGCAACGATCACTCTGGGAATCCCCATGCAGCTGGACAGCAGGGCATACTGGGTAGCTGTAAATTTCTTATTAGTGAGCGAGGCCATATAGGCCACATAGGCACTGGTGCCCATGCCGCTGGTCAGTTGTTCAAAAGCGATTGCGCTCGCCAGACCGATGAGCGTATTGCCCATCAGGGCAAGCAGGGAAAAGCTGAGAATAGAAACAGCCTGAAGAATGCCAAAAATCCAGAGACTGCGGATAATGCCGATGCGCAAGAGGATAGTTCCGCCCACAAGACCGCCGGCAATGGTGGACCAGAAACCGAACAGCTTGGCCACTGCACCGATCTGGGTCTTGCTGAACCCCAGAGACAGATAGAAAGGAGTGGTCAAGGCTGAGGCCATCTGATCGCCAATTTTATAGAGAAGAATGAACAACAAGAGCATCAGGGCCTGGTCACGGCTAAAATAATCGACAAACGGCAGGAGGACCGCTTCGCGAAAATTCTGTGGCGTGCCGGATGGCAACAATGGTTCTCGGCAGATCAGCGTGGTGCCGACGCCAACCAGGAGCGAGGCGGCCATCAGCAGGTAGACGTATGCAAAAGAAAGATGATCGGCAAGGATCAGACCGCCGCTACCAGCCAGCAGCATGCCCACCCTGTAGCCATTGACATAGAAGGAACTGCCGAGCCCAAGTTCGTTATCGCTCAGATCCTCACGCCGATAGGCATCAACCACAATATCCTGGGATGCCGAAAAAAAGGTAACGACAAAGGCGGCCAGCGCTACCAGCCACGGGGTCTGGCCAGGATCGGCTAGCCCCAGGCAAGCCAGGGCCAGGATCAGGATCAGCTGCATCACCAGCATCCAACCCCGCCGCCGGCCAAAGAGGGGTAGAGTAAAGCGGTCAAAAACCGGGGCCCAGAGAAACTTGAGGGTGTAGGGCAGCCCCACCAGGGAAAAGAGTCCGATCGTCGCAAGATTAACCCCCTGCTCGGTCATCCATGCCTGGAGCACGGAGGAGGTCAGGAGCAGCGGCACCCCGCAGGAAAAACCCATGAGAAAGGCGACCAGCATCCGGGGCGAGAAGAGTTGACGGTACAAGCGAGCATCCATGTGGGGTCCGACGAGAGGAAAAGGGTAAGAGCAAGAGCTCTCTTCTACCATAATTGCTTTGTTTGCAAAGTAAAAATCCCCTTTCACGCTCCCGGCACGGGGGTGGTGAACGGGACGAAACAAGCTGTGCTTACCGCGGCGCAAACGGCTTATAGAGGGGGTCGCCGATCAGCACCATCTGCCAGGAAAGATAGGGCAGGCTGACCAGATAGCTTTCGGCGAGGCTGAGATAGCCCTCGGTCAGGGTGAGAAAAAACAGATCCGGCAGGGGAAAGGCCTGAACATAGGGCTCATACACCGGACCGATGGTTGCCGCGACCCCTTCATCCAGCATGCGTTTGCACCAGACCTGTGCATCCTTTTGTTTCAGGGTGGCACATTCGGAACTGGCGATATGATACCCAATCGCTCCCCGGACCCAGGTAAAGGCATCGACATAATGCCCCAGACTGTACCACCCGCAGTAGAGTGCCGCCTGCGGACAGTCTCCTTTTTGAAAAAGCGCCTCGCTGGCATCGAGTTTAACCTCTTCCATCCGGCCGCTTGTGCGCAGCCCTTCCGCCGCCGTATGCAAAGACGCATCATAGAGGGCATAGCCGTCGAGCTTCTTCTCTGCAGGTTTGGGCCAGCGGGCATCGAAATAGGCCCGTCCCTGCAACCCCTTCTTCTCGGCAAAGAGGGCGTCGTCGACCAGCCGTCGCACCGTTGCCGGATCGGGCCCGTCCAGACGGCTAACCATCAGCACGGCGTCTCGTTTCAGCAGGGTCTGTTGCCCGCGAAACCCAAGAAAATAGGGGTTGGGCAGCCAACCCTCCAGAGGATAGTCGCCAGCCAGCACCAAGGCCAACTCGGAATCGACAGCCGCCCGGGAGTCCATCTTTTCCCCTTGAGCCACCTGCTGTTCGATTTGCTGTTTTTCCTTAACGATCTCGGCCAAACGATTATCCTTGGCCCCTTCCTGTTCCTTGTTCAGCACCTGCAACCGCTGTTTCCGCTGTACGGCCTGAAGGTTGTCTTCCGGACGAGGCGGCTCGATGGCCAGCGGCACTCCGTACATGGACACTAGGCAGCGAATCCGCTTTTCCCCTCCCAGCTTGGCGAGTGCCTCGCGGATGGGATTACGGATCTCCTCGTCATAGGTCTCCCGTGAGCAATGCTCTTTCCAGGTAGTGCGGATTTTTATCAGATTCGTAACGGGAATATGCCGCTGTTGCATGTAGTATTCAGCCAGACTTAGGCTGTCGTCAGCTCTCGTGTTGGCGATGACCATCACTTCGTCCGGTTCGAGCGCCCAGCTGACGGTCGGGTGCACAGAAAACCCAAAAAAGACAGTTACTATAACGATCAATTTTTGACAGGTGCGGGGTGCCATGATACCTTGCCGTGCAAAATGATAAAGAAATTGGCGAAAGCCAAACTATAGGAGAAAAAAGCGGTGATTGACAAGGAGAATGAAGCAGAGATTGCCGCGTTCCAGCAGCGGCTGCTCAACTGGTTTGCCATCCACCAAAGACCTCTCCCCTGGCGCAAGGCCTACGATCCGTACCATATCTGGATCTCGGAAATCATGGGACAACAGACCCAGATGGAACGAGTCGCTGTCTACTTTACACGGTGGATCGCCCTCTTTCCCAATATCACCGCCGTGGCAAACGCCTCGGAACAGGCGATTCTCAAAGCCTGGGAAGGACTGGGATATTACAGCCGGGCCCGTAACATCCAGCACGCGGCCAGACAGATTCTCGCTACAGGCAACGGTGCAATTCCCGCCAACTACCAGCAGCTGCTGGCTCTCCCCGGCATCGGCCCCTACACCGCCGCCGCCATCCTATCGATTGCCTTCAACCAGCCGTATCCGCTGCTCGACGCCAATGTCGAGCGGCTGTTCGCCCGACTGGCTGATATCGACAGCCCGCTCAAACAAAGCACGACCAAGAAACGGCTGGCTGAAATGGCCGCCTCCCTGCTCCATCGGGAGAATCCGCGCAGCTTCAACCAGGGGCTCATGGAACTCGGAGCACTGATCTGTACCCCGAAAAAACCGGCGTGCACGATTTGTCCGGTACAGGACCATTGCCAAGCCCTCCGAGCAGACACCGTCGACCTCCGCCCTCTGCCTGCGGCCAGGCTGCAACGGATTGATATCGTCATGGCCTGCGGCATTATCCGCCGAGGTCCTCTTTTCTTTATCCAGCAGCGATTACTCGATGATATATGGGGCGGGTTATGGGAATTTCCAGGTGGTCGATTGCAGGAAGAAGAATCGCCGGCACAGGCTGCGGCCAGAGAAATCGATGAGGAAACGGGTTGGAGGGTGACCGGACTTACGCCCTTTACCACGGTAGTCCATCATTTCACTCGCTACCGTGTCACCCTGCATGGTTTTTTCTGTACGCCCCCGAACCCTTTGACTGAACCGGAATTGACCGCCGCCAGCCAATATGCGTGGGTTTCCCTGGCGCAATTATCAGACTTTCCCTTTCCAGCCGGTCACCGCCAACTGGTAAAAGCCCTTCAGCACCAAGGTCTTTCCGGAAAATAGGCAATATCACCTGAAAGCTATTTTCTAACAATTTCAAATTGATTGTCGAAATAAACATAACACAATTACGATTTATCGGAAAAAAATTGCATTCTATCGCCGATGATGCTAACGTAATTAATTAATAGTTATCACTCTTCTCCTGCAACCTGGTCCAATACGCCAACATGTCTTTTAACGATCCGGCATTATCAACCATGCGAGACGAGGTCCATCGGCTCAGCACCAACTGGCAGACGCTTCTTGATGCCATGCCGGAAATGGTCTTTCTGCTCAGAGACGACTGCACCATCGAATATATGAACCGTAGTGCTGAGGGCTGTTTCGGTATGCCCTGCCCGCAGCGTGTGGTCGACTGTATAAGAGAGGCCGGACGCACCTGCAGGGAAAGCCTTCTGCAGCCGACGGTTTCGCCCGGCAACAGCCGGGTAACCGAAACCCTTATCGGTACCACCCCCGTTGAATATTCATCCGCTCCCTTTGTCGGTTATACCGGCGAGAAACTCATCATGCTGGTGATGCGCGATATCACCCAGCGCAAAACCTTCGAACGGGAGCTGTTGCAGTTCAACACCAGCATCGAAACTATATTACAACAGAAGATCAGCGAATTACAGGCCAGCGAAGATATGCGACTGCGGCTCTCCCGTCAGGTCAACAGCCTGAAGAGCCAACTGGGCCACCACCACAAGGCCGACATGATGGTGGGCAGAAGCCGCAGGATGCGGGAATTACGAGAAATGATCCACCAGGTATCCGGATCCGACGCCACCATCCTTATCACTGGCGAATCGGGGACCGGCAAGGAGCTGGTGGCCAACCTGGTCAAGGCGACCAGTGCCAGAGACGATAAACCCTTTCTCAAAATCAACTGCAACGCCATCAACGACTCCATCCTCGAGGCTGATCTCTTTGGCTATGAAAAAGGGTCCTTCACCGGTGCCACCGCCCGCAAAATGGGCAAATTCGAGGTGGTCAACGGCGGCACCATCTTCCTTGACGAAATCGGCGACATCAGCCCGAGGATGCAGGTTAACCTGCTACGTGTGCTGCAGAACGGTGAAATCCTCCGGGTCGGCGGCACCGAACCGGTCAAAATCGATGTCCGGGTCATCGCGGCTACCAATGTCGACCTGGCCCAGGCCGTCAAAGAAAAAAAATTCCGACTCGACCTCTACTACCGCCTCAACATCATCAATATTGACATGCCACCCCTGCGGGATCGCAAGGAAGACATTGTCGAACTGGTCTCCTACTTTGTCAACCACTACCGAGAAGCCTTTAAGAAAGAGATCGATTTTGTGCCGAAATCGATCATCAGCCGGTTGCTGGCCCATGACTGGCCGGGCAATGTTCGTGAGCTCGAGAACATTATCCAGCGGGCAGTACTTATGGCTAAGGGCAAGATGATCACCGAAAGTGACCTGTTTTTCGACCAAGACCCACGAATAGAACAGCAACAGACCGATAGTTTCAACATTGACAAACAACTCGGCCTGCTGCCGCTGAAAGCGATTGTGGCCGAGTTCGAAGCAGCCATCCTCAACCGCGCCCTGCAAAAGTACAACGGTAACGTCTCCACAGCAGCCGCTCAGCTCAAGATCGGCAAGACAGCGCTCTATGACAAGATGAAACAGCACGGCCTCTCAGCCAAGCATATCAAGAAAAACGGTTGAAGCAGAGAGATCGTGCGCCTGCTTTTCTTTCCACCCCGCTCTTTTGCCCCTCCGTTGTCCAGCCAAAAACTCTGTAACACTCTCATCTAGACGAGAAGGATTCTTCTCACCTACATCGGTCTGGATTTTTCTAGAGACCGACTGGTGCAGAGTCGCTGCGCGAGGGAGAACTATCCCGCTGGATTATGAAGAAGATACACAAGGAAAAATCTAGGGACGACAGGCTCTGGACCAGGCAGGACGGAGACAGGCAAGCGGTCAAAGCAGGAGGAATTCTTTAAACTGACCGCGCATACAGTGGTTGGAGGCCATGGCTGAGGAATAGGCCCCAGCATTGATCAGGGCCAGGTGGCGATGCCCCGCCAGGTCGGGTAACCAGGCCTGCTCATACCAGACATCCAAGGCTTCGTTGATATTGCCGACCACACTCATCGCCGAACAGGTTGAATCATCATAGTGCAGCGGTAGGGGCTGGAAGGGGAGGTTGTAGTAGGCCGGCTCAGGTCCAATATTGAAGCCGGCATCGACACCAACAAAAACCGTATTTTTTTTTCTTTCAACAAAGGTCTTGCCCAGCAGCAGGAGCCCGGCATCCTTGACAAGGTAATCACCAGGCTCGATCTCCACATGGAGCCCCCGTTCGCCAAACTGGCGGTGTAGCACTGCCGCCCACAGGTCCAGATCCAGGGGTTGATCCTCAGCGACATGCGACACCCCGAGCCCGCCGCCTATATTGACCCTCTCCACCTGACCGGCCTTATCGACAAACCAGAAACAGTGCGCAATGATCCGTTCCAGTTGTTCAAGCTGCGGCGTCAAATAACCGCAACCAGTATGGAAATGGATTTTGCTGACCTGCAACCCATAGGACTTGGCAATTTCCAAAGCCTCAGCAAACTGCTCCTGATAAATGCCAAACTTGGTGGTCACATCGCCAGCGTAGTGGAGCTTATCGTTTGCGGCTCGCCCAATCCCCATTGCGGGATTCACTCGAAGGCCAATTTTTGTGCGCGGCTTGAGCTGGCCCCAGCTATGGATGGCATGGAGTGAATCGCAATCCATGAAGATGCCGTCATAACGCGCCAGCACGGCCAAATCCTGCGCGGAAAGGCTGGAGGCGGTGAAGGAGATATCGCTTGGTGCAAAACCGCAACTGACCGCCTGTTCCACCTCACCCGGCGAACAGGCATCGATACCGCAGAGACCGGTCTGTTTGAGGAAGGTCAACAATGGTGCGAACCGATTGGCCTTCATGGCGTAATGGAGGGAATACTGCCCTGCCAGGTTGGCTGCTGTCAAAGCGGTGTGCAACCGGGTGAGATTTTCTTGTACCCGGGAAGTGGAATAGACGAAGGAAGGTGTGCCGAATTGATCCGCCAGGTCTTGCACCCTGCGCCCGGCAAAGAACAGCTGTTCCTGCTGGTAGCAGAGATCGGCTCTCTGCCACCAGCGATAGTATTTTTGTTGGTTCAACGGAGGCTTTGATTGATGTTCAGCAATTCCGGCTGGATGACTTCAGCATTCAACATCTCCTTCCTGCCGGTGATCCAACCACGACAACTGGCTGCCCCGCAGGAGCAGGGAAACTGCTTGAACAGTACATCCTCGGTCTCGGCATAATCCATATAGAGAAAACTGTTGGCCGGGATGTCCTCTAAGGCGGTGACGGTCAAGTCTACCATGTTCAACGAGATGTTGGGCGAACAGGAATGGAGGAAATAGCCTGAAAAATAGGGGTCAAAAAGATGGGTTTCCTGGGACAGCTGCAGCGTGTGTTGCCGGATTTCGTGGACAATATGCCCTGCCATCCTGGCTAAAATTTCGCCTTTATTGAACGCTCGGTAGGCAATAACGCCTCTACCGGCCAATTCATCCTTGAAAACAACGGCAAACTCAGAATGTTTTGGAAAAAGAGGATCTTTCCCAAACTGGTCCGGGTAAAGCATGTGCATGTTCTCCTAGAACGATTAAAAAACAAACCCTATCCACATGGCACTGTCGACAGGAAGTAAATTAACATAAATAAGGAGCGCTCTATACAGCTAATACGAACGGCTGACAAGCATTATTAACTGCAATTTCTTTAAAAAAACAACCGCGAAAAAAACCTATTTTCCCCTGTCACTTCAGCAGGATCAACAACCCTCCAAAATCATGACAATTCATAGTTAACAGCAACCAAGACGGGTACACTATCCTTGAGAACATTGCCCCTGATCCGCCTCCATTCTGGTATGTTATAGTCCTCCTTCTAAGTATTGCCACATCAGTAATAACTCTCTCTTCTTGCCACAAAGCCCCCTGTTACTCCTCAAATCCAACCGACAATTCGCACCTGCTAGATTCAGATTTCGTTTGGCCCTCTCACCGCAGGACAAACGTCTAATTTTTGCGATTTTATATATCTTCTTTCAGCGATTGCAATCTTAATTGCGGCCTAACTGAAAATATCTCTGAATTGCATTTGCTGCGGCCATCCGCATTAAGAAGAATGAGGAATAAAGATTCGAGAAAATTTGGGAATAATTCTTTTGTTCTTCGACGAAATCCGTATACCATACCGGTACAGAACGATTGTTTCTCTCCTTTTTCTTCAGCGAAGTTGAGGTGTTTCATGTCGAACTGGTTTATTGCCGTTGATGGCAAATCCCTTGGCCCCTTCACTACTCAGCAGGTTTTGAGCAGCCTTGCCTCGGGCCAGTATAATGAGGCGACAATGGTCTAGCGGGACGGATTTGCCGACTGGCAGCCCGTAGGCAGGGTGGATGAATTGAAAGCCGGCCCCACAATGCTAGCGCCTCTTCCCTCTTCAGGGCAAGAAGCGCTTGAAATTGATTATACTATCTTCGGCAACGAGATGCAGTTTGTGGAGATCGAACTTGATCCGCAGGAAAGTGTCATTTCCGAGGCAGGGGCGATGATGTACATGCACAATCAAATAGTGATGGAGACGATTTTCAGCGATGGTTCCAATGCCTCAAATTCGGGTACGTTTTTTGACAAGATGCTCGGTGCGGGTAAACGGTTGATCACCGGCGAAGGATTGTTCATTACCCTGTTCACCTACACGGGTTCAGGCAAAGGCAAAGTCGCTTTCGCTGCGCCGTATCCCGGAAAAATCATTCCCCTGGACCTGACGAAATACAACAATCGGATAATCTGCCAGAAAGATGCCTTCCTCTGCGCGGCTAAAGGGGTTTCAATTGGGGTCGCCTTTCAGAAAAAAATAGGAGTAGCGCTGTTTGGCGGTGAGGGATTCATCATGCAGCAACTTGATGGGGACGGCCTGATTTTCATCCATGCGGGGGGCACCATCATCGAAAAAGAATTGGCAGCAGGCGAGTCACTTCGAGTCGATACCGGCTGTCTGGTGGCTCTGACCAATACGGTCAGTTTTGACATCGAGTTTGTCGGCAACGTCAAATCAGCTTTTTTTGGCGGCGAAGGATTTTTCTTTGCCAACCTGCGCGGCCCTGGACATGTCTGGCTGCAATCACTGCCATTTTCGCGGCTTGCAGGGCGCATCTGGGAAGCGACCCCGCAAAGGGGCGGGGGTGGTCTGGATGAGGGCTCGATGCTCGGCGGAATCGCCAATATCCTTAAACGGTAGACCGCACACCAACCTGTTGACAAGCGGTATCAAAGTTCCCCTTTCTCCAGAGGGGCACCCCGACAAATCTGCAGAAAGAGTTTCCACTTGTCTCCTGTCGGCCCTATGCCTATAATATGAGCAACAGTAATATCTACTCCCGTCTTGCCAATGCTTTCCGCAGCTACTCTTACAAATGCATCCCTTCTAGCCACCTATGACCAGAATGGCAGGATGCCCTTCCTCCTCCGCTCTGAATCGGCGCAACGGACGGATATCACTCCTGGAGAGGGTAGCGCAACGCCAGAAAATTACACAGATAAAGTCACATTGTCCGATAGCGGTGTCGATAAATCCCGACAGACAGAGGATGCTGAAAACCAAAGCAGTAATCAAACAGACGCAACCAATGCCGGCCTGCAAAAAAAGGATGGAACACAGACGAAAAACGGTGGCCAGCCACTCACACCTGCCGAAGAGCAAGTGATACAACAGCTCAAAACGCGTGACCGGGAAGTCAAGACCCATGAACTGGCCCACCTGACGAGCGCCGGCCAATACGCCAGAGGCGGCCCGTCCTACTCCTACCAACTGGGTCCGGATGGCCAGAGGTATGCCATCGGTGGCGAAGTGCCTATCGATATAAGCAAAGAAAAAACTCCGGAACAGACCCTCCTGAAAATGCAGGTAATCGAACGTGCCGCCATGGCACCAGCAGACCCCTCGTCAGCGGATCGTAGCATTGCGGCCGCCGCAGCCGCAATGGAAGCACAGGCCCGGCAGGAAATACAGAACGCACAGGCAGACGCCATTCAAAAACAGGGACAATCAAAAACCGAATCGCAATCCACCAGCGGGCAGACCTTGCACAACAACGCCGCTGCGAGTGATTCGGTTCGTCGTACCGAACCTCTCGACACAATCGCCTAATTCCAGTTTTTTTCACTGACCGACTATCACCCTCAACCCCAAAGGCCGACAATGCCGCAGACAGAGTATCTCAACGATCTTTTCACCTTCATCAATCATTCGCCAACCCCTTTTCATGTGGTGGTCAACAGTGCCGCGTTTCTGTCGGCACAGGGATTTCAACGTCTGCACGAATCCGACTCCTGGCAGCACCTTGCCCCCGGTGGTTACTATGTGATCCGCAACGATACCAGCCTGATCGCCTTTACCCTGACTGACAGCCCCCGTGACGGGCTGCATCTTCGCATGGCCGGAGCCCACACTGACAGCCCTGGCCTGAAGGTCAAACCCAACCCGATACAACGCCACCACACCTGCCTGCAGCTTGGGGTTGAAGTGTACGGTGGCGCCCTCCTTGCCCCCTGGTTTGACCGGAACCTGTCCATTGCCGGCAGGGTAAGCTGGATTTGTGATGATGGCCCCTTGCAGTGCAGCCTGATCGATTTCAAGCGACCGGTTGCGACCATCCCCAGCCTGGCCATCCACCTCGATCGTGAAGTAAACGCCAAAAGAACCATAGACAAGCAGACCGATCTCGTTCCCCTGATAATGCTGAGCGACGAAACCGTTGTTCCTGATTTCAAGACCATCCTCAAAACTCAGCTGCTGTTGGAGCATCCGGCCGCAACAGGTGCGGAACTATTCGATTACGATCTTTTTCTCTATGACACCCAGCCGCTCTGCCGAGTGGGATTGAACGGTGAATTCATTACCGGTTCGCGACTGGACAACCTCCTCTCCTGCCACGCACTGCTGCGGGCCCTCACCCAGTCTGCAAATCGTCAGGATTGCCTCATCGTCCTTAATGACCATGAAGAAGTAGGCAGCGTCTCCACATCAGGAGCTCAGGGCCCCTTTCTCAAGAATGTCCTGGAACGGCTCTTCCCCGATCTCGAACACCGACAACGGGTCCTCGCACGTTCGCTCTTTGTCTCGGTGGACAATGCCCACGCGGTACATCCCAACTTTGCCGCCAAGCATGACCCTGAACATCTCCCCTTACTGAACCAAGGACCGGTCATCAAACTGAACGCCAACCAGCGGTATGCTACCAATGGCCTTACCGCAGGGCTGTTTCGCCTCTTCTGCAAGAAAGCCGGTGTTCCCTGTCAGCAGTTTGTGATGCGCAACGACCTGGCCTGCGGCTCCACCATCGGTCCGCTGACCGCCGCCGAAATCGGCGTACCCACGGTCGATATCGGCGTACCGCAACTGGCTATGCACTCGATCCGCGAAACCGCCGGTCACCTCGACGGCTGGTACCTCATGCAGGCCATGGCTACCTTTTTCGCAGAGCCGACTGCCTCCATCCACTGTCCGGAAATCGCCTCGTAACCGGCACTGCACAGGGACGCCTCCCTGTGCCTGCCTGATCCAATCCATCTTACCCCTGAAGGCGCTCAGATATTTTCTATCGGCACATCAGTCGGTGGCATGTGCCATCAGCCGCATATAGTCGTTATGCCGCTGCATTCGGTCATCGAGAAATTTGTTCTCAGCAAAACCACAGCTGTGTTCTTTACAGTAGGCCCCCTTGGTGACATAGTTGAGTACCATCGCAGGGATGTCGTAATGATGGACGGTCGCTATTTTTTTCACCTTGCCATCCTCAATCACCATAATGCGATTCATATGGATACTGTCGTCTTTATTGTTGAGATAACGGAGTTTCTCGTAACTTTTCCGACCAAAGATTCCAGGTGGGACGTGATCGCTCACCAAAATAATCAGGCTTTTCTCGTCGATTTCCATCAAACGGTTGACATATTCGGCCACCGCCTCGGAACGATAAAAAAACTGATTGGCCGACATTTCCAAATGCGGATCCTTGAATGCCGCAACCATTTTTAGCACCTTGGGCCGTTTCTGTTCGTTAAGAATATGCGGCATGTGACCGTAAATGGTGAGTACATAATTAAATAGTGGCGGACCGGATTTATCCTTGATTAATGGAGCGATAAACTCAAGGTTCTCGGAGAAGAGTGTGCTGTCGAACATATAGCCATCTTCGCCGGAGGTGTCCCCGGTCGTCAGATAACTGCTGCTGTCGTTCAAATACTCCCGAGGAAAATACATTTTGGCAAACCCCATGCCCTTATAACCTTTGGGTGTGTTAAAAAAACTTGGTTTGTAGGCGTTGCTGGCCATGGTCTGATAACCGGCGAGCTGCAGTGTTCCCGGCAGACAGTAGGCTTGCGAACCGGTAAAACTATTAAATTCAACACCCGCTAATTCGTGGAAGGCCGGGACGCCGCAAAGAGCCTCAAATTCTGCTTGTGAAGTCCCACCACCAACGACAGGCGATACAGAAAAACCCAGCTTGTTGCCAAACAATTTCTTGAAACTCGGATGAAAGGGATCTTTTGTGAGGCTGGCGCCGCGAAAAAGGGTGGGATCGACAAAACTCTCCAGAACCACCAAGTGGACATTGCGATTGTTGCTGTGGCTGCGTATCCAGCCGGCCAATTGCTGTGCCTGCTGCTCGTACCGAGGACGATCCCGGAAAGCCTCGGTTTTGGCCAGTGAAACCTTACGCTCAGCCTCCCGGTAAAGCACCATCATGAAACGGCCGTTATTTTCTGCACTGACTGCATCTGACCAAGGAACGATCTCCTGCCCCACTGCCCAGAAAGAGGTGATGAAGCGCTCGGGATAGAATTCGGCAGTACCAATCAGCAGCGACAAGGGGAGTATGCCCGCAACAATGGCCACAAATCGCCGATAATGAAGAGACCAGAGAAAAAATCCAAGGGGTACAACGACGGTGAAAATAAGCAGCAGAATTACCTTAAGCGAAAGAACCGTGAGCAGTTCAGGGATCTCTGAGAGTTCAGAAAAACGAAAAACATTGCTGTACATCAGGTAATAAATATCCTGCCCCACATATGCCAGGAGAAGAGGCACTGCCGCCAACAGTGCCTGCCAACGGGACGGCCGCAGGATCATATTGAAATAGCAGTACAGATAAAACAGCAAGGTCAGTTCAAGATATTCCTTGTTAAAAACCAGCCCCATGTTCTCCTTGAAAAGCACTACCCCTCCGGGGCCCCCGAGAAGATTGATGAGCAAAGAGTAGGCGAAAACGCCAAGAAGAAAAGCTGTATAACGGTTAACAAGCAGGTAAACGATCCTGCTCGCCACAAGACGCGCATTCAGCGCAATTGCTAAGGCCAAACCCTTCGTTGTCATAGGTATATATGGTATGCTTCCGGTGTTCCGGTAAGGAGTCAGAGGTATGAGGATGCAATTTCGACAGAGCGTCGCCAAGACCGTGAACGCCCAAGGCGAACGAACATCACTTGAATACTATTTTAATGCAAGCCTAATCCGTCAACAATATTTTTCCACAACCGCCCATTCTTCTCCTGTTGGCCTGAGCCAGTTCTCCACTTTACCCGAGGAATAATTGCCCCAGAAAAAAAGCCTCCTACCCAATGTGGCCAATACCACCTTGAGGCCTCTTCCTATTTTCACGACGCTCTCCAAACCTGTTTGACAAGCAATCTATTGTTCAGTAATGGTGATCACCTGTTCTTGACACCTTTTATCGTCCCATACTGCTTCGAACCATAGGAATTGAAATGACCGCCACCCTCATCCAACGCACCGCCTCCGCCTATTCCTATCCCTTGTTGATCAAAAACCTACTTTCCGCCCCGGTTGTCGACAATCCCGATCAGGAAATCGTGTACCGCGATCAACTTCGCTACACCTACCGCGATCTGCGAAAGCGCGTCTGTCGCCTGGCCAACGCCCTGACGGCTCTGGGGGTGCAATCAGGGGATACGGTGGCGGTGATGGATTGGGACAGCCATCGCTATCTCGAATGTTTTTTCGCCGTGCCTATGCTCGGTGCCGTCCTCCACACTATCAATGTCCGGCTTTCAGCAGAGCAGATCCTCTACACCATCGATCACGCCGAGGATGATTTCCTCCTGATCAACGACGAATTCCTTCCGATCATTGAGCAGATCAAGGGTCGCATCGACACGGTCAAGCGTTATGTCCTGCTGACCGATCTGGATACTCCCCCCCTATCGACCCTACCCTTGGCCGGCGAATACGAGGCCCTGCTCGCTGCGAACGAGCCCACCTTCGATTTTGCCGACTTCGATGAGAACACCAGGGCCACCACCTTTTACACCACCGGCACCACCGGCATGCCCAAGGGCGTCTACTTCAGCCACCGGCAACTGGTACTCCACACCCTGGGCAACCTGGCCGCCCTCGGCACCCCGGCGGTCCAGGGACGGTTCCATCAACAGGATGTCTACATGCCGCTGACCCCGATGTTCCACGTCCACGCCTGGGGCATGCCTTATGTCGCCACTTCGCTGGGAGTCAAGCAGGTCTATCCGGGTAAATACGCCCCAGGGCCGGTCTTACAGCTCATCGTCCGTGAGGGGGTGACGTTTTCCCATTGTGTGCCAACCATCATGCACATGCTGATCAATCACCCGAGTTTCGAGGAACTCGACCTCTCCCGCTGGAAGGTGCTGATCGGCGGCTCCGCCCTGACCAAGGCCATGTGCCAGAAGGTGATGGCCCATGGAATTGATGTCTTCACCGGCTACGGCATGTCCGAGACCTGCCCGATCCTGACCATAGCCCATGTCGGTCAGGAGGACCTTGAGGCCTCGGAAGAGGTGAACATCCGTTGTAAAACCGGGCGAGCGATCCCGCTGGTACAGCTGCGATTGGTGGACGAACAGATGAACGATATCGAAAAAGACGGGGAACAGGTCGGCGAGATTGTGGTCCGCGCCCCCTGGCTGACACAAGGATACCTGAAGGATCAGCGCAATTCGGAAAACCTCTGGCGCGGCGGCTACCTGCACACCGGCGATGTGGCCAACATCGACCACCAGAATTATGTCGGTATTACCGACCGGATCAAAGATGTGATCAAGAGCGGGGGCGAATGGCTCTCTTCACTCGAATTGGAGGATGCTATCGGCCTCCATCCGGCGATCGCCGAGGTAGCGGTGATTGGCATGATCGATAAAAAATGGGGAGAACGCCCTCTGGCCTTGGTCGTGGCCAAAAAAGATGTTGTCAGCCCCACGCCTCGCCAGTTACTCAGCCATATCAGCCAGTTCATCGAAAAAGGGATGCTCTCCAAGCAGGCCATGCTGCTCAAGGTCAAAGTGGTCGATGCCATAGACAAAACCAGCGTCGGTAAAACTGACAAAAAAACCCTCCGGATCAAACATTTATCCTAACAGCAAACTGACTGATCATTTTGCACCGCAAAGAAAACCGGCAAAGCTGGTGTAAACCAGGCGTACCTGCGAAATGACTTCAATTTTTCCACAGTTGGCCGTTCCCAGGAGACAGGATGCACGGCAACAAGGAGAGAAACCACCTATCAATAAAAGTTGGAGGGATTGCGCGTTAGCCATTACCGGCGAGGATTGAAGAATGAATACGATTCCGATGAGTTGCAACATCACGAAACACAAAGGATGGCGGAGCATGGCACTTCCCCTTTCTCAGATGGTGGCCGCAGTCAACAGGAATACGCTTAAAGACGACCTGATGGCTGGCCTCACCGGCGCTATCGTAGCCCTGCCCCAAGGGGTGGCCTTTGCCACTATCGCCGGCATGCCCTCGGAGTACGGTCTCTATGCCGAGAGAATTCCAGCCATTATTGCCGCCCTTTTCGGTTCCTCCTGGTTGCGGGTTTCCGGTCCGACTACAGCACCACCCGTATATCTTTAGAATGCGGGCCTCCGCCGAAACCCGGAGCCCACCTGCCTATTGAAGCAGAACAGCTGACATAACAACAGTCTGTTTCTTTCAGCATCCTTTACCCTTTCTTCACTTTTGCAGCTGATCGATTCAAAGCGCTTAACAGCGATTTGATCGAGGCGACAATGATGTCCGTATCCACCCCGGCCCCCCACCAACTTTCCTGATCCTGATCGAGAATTTCAATATAACTCACCGCCTTGGAAGAACTGCCGCGGGTCAGGGCATGTTCATGATAGGACTGCAGCACGAATTGCAGTCCAAGGCCCTCGCGCAGGGCCGTACAGAAGGCATCCAACGGCCCGTTGCCTCCCGCCTTGATGGTTGCCTCCCGACCATTGACCGCCACCACCGCCTCGATTTCAGCAACTGACAGTTCTTCTTCCTGGTCCACATGGCGTTTGAGGACATTGAACGATTTCAAATAATAACCGTTGTTGTTCAACAGATATTCTTTCTCAAAGGTGTGAAAAATCATCTCCGGAGTCAATTCGGCGCCAAGGGCATCCGAAACCTCCTGGATAACCCTGCCAAAACCAGGATGCATGTCCTTGGGCAGTTTGAACCCGAACTCGCGATCCATGATATAGGCGACCCCGCCCTTACCAGACTGGCTGTTGATCCGAATGATCGACTCATAGGTCCGACCAACATCCTGGGGATCAATCGGCAGATAGGGTACTTCCCAGAGGCCGCTTTCGGTCAGTTCAACCGCACTCATCCCCTTGTTGATGGCATCCTGATGCGACCCGGAAAAAGCAGTGTAGACCAATTCCCCGGCATAGGCGTGGCGAGGATGGACGCTCATCTTGGTACAGCGTTCATAAATATTGATCACCCGATTGATACGCGAAAAATCAAGATTAGGAGCTATCCCTTGAGTAAACATATTGAGTGCCAGCGTGACAATATCAACGTTGCCGGTGCGCTCGCCGTTACCAAACAAGGTGCCCTCCACCCGATCGGCTCCAGCCATGAGGGCCAGTTCGGTGGCAGCCACCGCTTCGCCGCGGTCGTTATGGGCATGCAGACTGATCAAGGCTGCGTCGCGGTTTTTCATGTTCCGGCAGAACCATTCGATCTGGTCGGCGTAAATATTAGGGGTCGACATCTCCACGGTGGCCGGCAGATTGATGATAACCGGATTATCAGGATTCGGCTCCCAGACCTCCATAATCGCCTCACAGATCTCCAGGGCAAAATCGAGCTCTGTGCCGGTAAAACTTTCCGGCGAATATTCGTAGCGAATTTTCGCCCCGGTGTTTCTGGCCTGGTCACGAATCAACCGAGCGCCAGCCACCCCCAGATCGATAATTTCCTTCCGCCCCTTCTTGAAGACGACATCGCGCTGCAGGGTTGAGGTTGAATTGTAGAGATGCACAATAGCCTCAGGGGCACCTTGGATGGCGGCAAAAGTTTTTCTGATCAGTTGCTCCCGGGCCTGGGTTAACACCTGGGGAACGACACCTTTTGGTATATGTTTGCCATCAATCAGCAGGCGGAGAAAATCGTGTTCGATTTGCGAGGCAGAGGGAAAGCCGACCTCGATCTCCTTAAAGCCGATCTGCACCAGCAATTGAAACATTTCCAGTTTTTCTTCCAGGTTCATTGGCTGAATAAGCGCCTGATTACCATCGCGCAGATCAACGCTGCACCAAACCGGAGCACTGGTTATCTGCTTATCAGGCCAGGTTCTATTGGGAAGATGGACAGGCGAGTACGGCCGATATTTTTTGAGTTTTTCCTGATTCATCATGATGATCTCCGTCAAGCAGTCAAAAAAAAAGCCACGGTTTGAAAAACCGTGGCTTTGAGGGTTTAGATTCGACTATGTCCGTCAGGACACACCTCTCTTCCCTGCCACAGTTTCCCTGTGCAGTCGACAAAGCAGAAGAAGGAGAGTGAGTGAGTGTTCCATGATACGGCTCATCGTTAAATTTTTCTCATAGTAAAGCGCCCAAATTATTTGTCAAGCAGGAAAATCCAGCGGATCATTCTTGCAGGCACATCAACATCAACCCGCATCGCAACCGCACAATGCTGAGAGCGTTACATTTCACCGCGAAGGAATTTTTCCGCCAGATCTACATCCCTTTTTGAACCGATGATCAGAGGCACCCGTTGATGCAGATTTTTCGGTTCAATATCCAGAATGCGCCGACCATCGTCGGTGATCGCCCGGCCTCCGGCCTGTTCCACCACCATGGCCAGCGGTGCGGCTTCATACAGGAGACGTAACTTGCCTTCGGATTTCTCGCTGCTCTTTTTATCACGGGTATAGAGAAAAATACCGCCCTTAAGGAGGTTGCGATGAAAATCAGCCACCAGCGAGCCGATATAGCGCAGGCTGTAGGGTCCATTGCCGCCATCCGCATTTTTCAAATGATTAATAAAGTTACGGGTGCTGTCAAACCAGTGGTTGGCATAAGCCTCGTTGACGCTGTAGTACAGGGAGGTCTCGGGAATGCGGATATCTGGATGAGAAAGAAAAAATTCGCCGACACTCGGATCCAAAGTAAATCCATGCACTCCGGATCCGGTGGTGTAGACCATAACCGTGGAAGAGCCATAGATGATATAACCAGCCGCCACCTGTTTACTACCCTTCTGCAGCAGATCTTCCCGGCTACCCTGCCCGGAGGTGCTGATCCGTTTATGGATGGAGAAAATCGTGCCGATGCTGACATTGACATCAATATTGGTCGAACCGTCCAACGGATCGAAGGCGATGGTGTAGTTGCCCTCATACCCGTCTAAAACTGGAATGATATCATCATCCTCCTCCGAGGCCATGACACAGACATGGCCGCACTGCTCCATACGTCGCTTGATGGTTTTGTTGGCAAAGACATCAAGCTTCTGCACGCTCTCGCCCTGAATGTTGGTCCTGCCGGATTGCCCAAGGATATCCGCCAGCCCCGCCATATTGACCTCGGCGTTGATGATTTTGCCGGCGACTACCAGATCATTGAGCAGACCGGTGAGTTCCCCGGTCGCCTCCGGATGCAGTAACTGGTCGTCCATGATCTGGCGACTGACGGTAATTCCTTTTCTTTTGGCTAGTAGCATGGCGTTCTCTCTTATTTATGCTCGCACGACCTGTACCAACAGGCGAACCAGCAACTTATTTTTTCTTTTCAGAAGGTTCCAGAGGTTTCCATTGGCTTAAGCAGGCAACCAGCGTTCGAATGCCCGTACCGGAAGGGCCCTTGGGAATATAGGATTTTTCGGTAAAATTCCAAGCCGTCCCAGCGATATCGAGGTGGGCCCAGGGCGTCTCGCCGACAAACTCCTGCAGATAACAGGCCGCAGTGATGGTCCCACCGCTCCGGTCACTGCCGGCATTCTTGATATCAGCCACCCGCGAATCGAGCTGTTTACGGTACTCCGGCCCCAGCGGCAACCGCCACATCGGTTCTCCCGCTTGGGCGCCGGCGTCGAGCAACTGCGCCGCCAGTTGATCGTTATTGGCCAGGAGCCCGGTGTAATGGTGACCAAGACCGACGATGACCGCCCCGGTCAGAGTGGCCAGATCGATAACCGCCGTTGGTTCATAAACGGCAATCCCATAGGCCAAGGCATCGGCCAGAATAAGCCGCCCTTCGGCATCGGTGTTGATGATCTCCGAGGTCTTGCCGCCATAGTGACGGATGATGTCGCCCGGTTTGAGGGCTGCCGATCCTGACAGATTTTCGGTTGCAGGAATCAGGGCAACCACGTTAACGCCGCTGACCTCGGTTTCGGCGATAGCCTGCATGGCAGTGATAACCGCCGCACCGCCGCACATGTCATACTTCATATCCTCCATACCGGCCGGCGGTTTGAGACAGATGCCACCGGAATCAAAGGTGAGCCCCTTACCTACCAGCAACAGGGTTGGATTCTTTTTTTCGGTCTTGTATTCAAGGATCACTAGCTGCGGCGGCAGAACCGAGCCTTGATTAACCCCAAGGATGCCACCCATACCCAGCTTCTGCAACGCCGCTTTATCGAGGACCTTGCATTTCAGCCCCCCTTTTTTACTCAACTTCATAGCGTAGGCAGCAAAGGACGCCGGCGTCCAGGCGTTACCCGGCTGATTGGCCATGTCACGGGCAGCACAGGTCGCTTCCGCAAGCGCCTTGCCCCTGTGCATGCCTTTACGGACGGCTCCACTGGACAAACCGGCGGCATGCAGGAAAAAACTCTCAACGTGTCCTGTTTGTTCAGCCTCTGCCTTGGGGGTTTTATAGAAATCAAAACGATAGTTGCCTAGCAACAACCCTTCAGTGAGACATTCCGCTATTTCGGCGGCAGCAAGGCGAAAATCTTTGGGCAGGACAACCAGCATGTCTCTGGCCTTGACAGCACCCGCCTGTTTGGCAATTGTGCCTCCGACCAATCGGAGCTGCTCCCTGCGGACATTGATGGCATCATCTTGTTTGCCTAGACCAACCAACAACACACGCTTCGCCTGTACCTCCGAGGCTTCGTTCTGCGCCGTCAATCCGGGATAAAAAAGGAACAGCTGCTCCTTTTTACCCTTAAAATCTCCTGCCGCCCTCACCTGCTGCAGTGCGCTGTTGACCACCTTGCCGGCATCAGTCGCCAAGTCAGTTATATCTTCTTCCACCAGATAGACCAGCAGGTCGCCAGAATACTCACGAGGATCTTTAGTGATCAGTTTAATTGTGACTGCCTTATCATGCACCGGATACATCCCTCCCACGCTGATCATTGTTAAACACTTTCAAAACGCTCAATAACTGTTTATTGTAAACTTTTCATACACTAAAGTTGGTTGAACCTCAATTGGCAAAACTTCTGTTTGCCGATGCCCTGCCAAAAAACTTAAAAACATCGCGGAGGCCGCCTTGTTAACCATATTTATTATTGCCGTCGGTTGCGCCCTGCTCGTTTCAATGACCTGCTCCCTCTTTGAGGCCGTCCTCCTGTCTTTGTCAGCGCCCCAGGTCGAACTTATGACGGAGACCCATCCCCGTCAGGCCCTGGGTATGAAAAAATTGAAAGAAAATATTGAGCAACCAATCACGGCGATCCTGACGCTCAACACGGTAGGACACACTTCCGGGGCCTCGGTGGCGGGCGCCTATGCCGTCGCTCTTTTTGGTTCGCATGGCCTGATCTGGTTCTCGATCACCTTCACCCTGGCAATTTTGCTGTTCACTGAAATTCTGCCAAAAACTATTGGCGTGACCTTTGCCAGGCAACTGGCCCCGTATATCGTTGTGCCTTTGCAAGTAATGATCTTCCTGCTCAAGCCTTTAATATGGCTGGCACAATTCATGACCCGCCTGGTGCCCAACAGTCATAAAACGCATCAGATTTCGGCGGAGGAGCTGAAGACCATTGCCAGTCTCAGCAGAAAATCAGGAGAAATCGAAGCCGGACAGGAAACTGTGATCGCCAACATCCTCCAGCTTGGAGAAAAAACAGTCCGGCAGGTGATGACCCCGCGAACCGTCACTTTTTCCGCTTCGCAAACCTTGACCATCAAGGAAGCAGCGCGCATGGAAGGGAAATGGCGCATGCACAGCCGCGTGCCTGTCTACGACGGCGAGCCGAATAATGTGGTAGGTATTGTCCTGAGTCAAGATGTGCTAATGGCCGCTGCTGTCGGCCAGAACAACCTGAAACTGTCACAGATCATGCGACCGGTGCATTTTGTCCCGGAAACCGCTCATCTGGATCAAATTTTTGTTGATTTTTTCGAGCGTTACCAGCATCTTTTTGTCGTCGTCGATGAATACGGCAGCGTCACCGGGGTGATCAGCATGGAAGATATCATTGAAGAAATCATTGGCCGGGAGATCGTCGACGAATCCGACAAAGCCCGTAACATGCGAGAACTTGCCCGGATCAGAAAAAAGAAACTCCACACTGTTTAATTTGTCTAAAAAATGAAACTTTACGCAGTGGAATCTGGCGATCCGAAATAATCCGTGGTAGTTTGTCGCCAAAATCGGTGAAATACCCCCAAACAACGATGCACAGTACAAATTCGCCCTGACCGGAAGCTCCAGCACCCTACTCCCAGTTAATAGAATAGAGAGACTGTTACACTTCCGGCCTTAAGCCTTCACCTTCTTTTGTCCCCTAGGAATTTTCTTTCATGAACACAACGCTGTCTTCTTCTCAACGGCCAGAGCGCACTCTTATGATCCCCCTGCTTCTGCTCGGCTGCCTTACGGTTTCGCCTGTCATGGCGGAAACCAGATATATCAAACCAAGCCTGGAAATCCCCATACGGCGGGTACAGGATAATACTTCCAAGGTGGTGGCAAACGTGCCATTAGGTGCATCGGTCGAACTGGTTAAGGGGGAAAGGGAGTGGTCGCTAGTCCGTTTGCCTAATGGCAGCGAAGGCTGGGTCCGCAGCCGATTCCTCAGCAGTTCCCCCATCCTGCCGACCGGCAATCTCAAGGGCGGACCTGACGGTGCCACCACTGATATCTCAGCACGTTTCAAGGAGTTGGGCGATGAAAGCGGTCGGCTCAGAAAAGAACTTGCTGCCTGTACCACAGACCGAAGCACCCTTGCCGATAAATACCAAACCCTGGTGGGCGATCCCAACAGCGCATTGCACGCGAAAACCTCCTTGGGAGAGGCGCAGCAGCAGATAGAAGAATTGCAGGCTAAACTCGCTACCGCCCAGATTGAGAACACGGTGCTGAAGAAAAACGAGTCTATCAAATGGTTTCTTGTCGGGAGCAGTGTCCTCGTGCTGGGCTGGCTCATCGGTCGCTTGACCAGCAGCACCCGCAAAAAACGGCCCTCGCTACTCTAATCAATATTTGGTCAGTACCACGCTTAGTTCATCGCCTCCAAGGGGACTTTCACGTCGACCGTTGCATCGTCTCGCATCAGGGTGAGGGTGATGGTCTCGCCAACCTCATGCCGCTCCAGCTCATCGCGCAAGGAATCATAATCCCCCACTTGCTTGCCGTTGACCGCCAGAATAACATCCCCCACCACCAAGCCATCGCGTACCTGGGTTGTGCCCCGCAAGCCGACTTTTTCCGCTGAGGAACCGGGCAGCACCCTGAGCACCAGCACCCCTTCTAACCCCAGTTCTTTGCTCAAGTTGCGGTTGGCAAGGGTAAGACCCAATCCCGGCCGGATCAGTTTTCCCTTACTGATGATCTGCGGCACCACCCGGTTGACCTCTCTGACCGGCACAGCAAAGCCGATGCCCGAACTGGCGCCAGAGGGACTATAAATCGCCGTATTGATGCCGATGAGCCGCCCGGCGCTGTCCAGAAGCGGCCCCCCGGAATTGCCGGGATTAATGGCCGCATCGGTCTGGATGACATCATGGATCGTTCGACCGGTGACTGCGGTTATCTCCCGTCCGAGCGCACTCACTACCCCGGTGGTCAAGGTCTGATCAAGGCCAAATGGATTGCCGATCGCGAACACCTTCTGGCCGACCAGTAAATCCTTGGATTCACCAATGGTTAGGGGACGCAACTTGTCAGCGGGTGCTGAAATCTGCAAGACCGCTATATCGCGATCAGGCGCCGCACCCACCAGCACGGCTTTCCAGGAGGAGTGATCAGCAAGAGTAACCTCCAACCTGCTGGCATCGGAGATGACGTGGTAGTTGGTGACGATCCGCCCCTGTGTGTCCCAGATAAATCCCGAGCCCGTGCCCTGGGGAATCTCATAGGCATTCAAACTGAACAGGTTGCGCCGCACCGCGATACTGGTGATATAGACCACCGAAGGGGCTGCGTTGCGGAAAATATCGATGGTATTTTTTTCATCAGCCGCCAGATCGCCACGGGCTTCAACAGGCCGGGATATGGCTTTGGGGCTGTGAAGAGAGGGTTGAAAGGTCTGGAACAATAACCAGCCGACAACTGCTGTGATAACAACAAAATACAAAGATTTCATTCTGGTAATGGAGGGGAAAAGAGTCCTGGATCAGATTATGCTGTTTGGATTGCGCATACGTTTCTGAAATTTAAGAGTAGCCACGGTATATATCGACCAAAGTTTCCTGACCCAATGCAGGGTGGGGCATTTCTGGCAGGAAATTTTTCTATCATGAACCCTGACCTTGTCTCTGAGGCGGGCTGCTAATTGAAAAGCTCACTTTTCTGGGCAAGATAACAAAGAAAAAAACCGACAACCATGGCGATCAAACCGACCCGGCGCAACTGGTCAGGATGCATATCCTGAATCTGTCGGAGCCAGCGCAGCATGGATTCGGGAGACGCCGCATAGGGCAACCCTTCGAGGACGAAAACAAGGCCTATCAGTGTGATCAAAAGTTTCATAGGCCTTGAATACCAAAAAGCGACAAGAGGTGCAATATGCCACAAAGGTATTGACAATGGGCGGTCAAAAAAAGTATTTGTGCTAACATAATTTATCGGTTTTTTTTATAATTCATCCGCTTGATGATGTTCAGACTCCCGTACGCTGGATATCCTTACCACCGGAAAAAGACATCTCGAAATAATACTTATGACGCAATCATCCTCCAAATACAGCGACGCCGGTGTCGATATCGACAAGGGTAATCTTTTTGTTTCCCGTATCAAATCCATCGTCTCCGAAACCCATCGACGCGGGGTGATCTCCGATATCGGCGGTTTTTCTGGACTTTTTGCCATCGGTAACGATGACCTGAAGAATCCGGTTCTGGTCGCCTCCACCGATGGCGTCGGCACCAAACTCATCGTCGCCAAACTGTGCAACAAACATGACACCATCGGTATCGACTTGGTGGCCATGTGCGTCAACGATGTGATTGTCAGCGGAGCCAAGCCGCTCTTTTTCCTCGACTATTTTTCCAGCAGCACCTTGGACCTTGATGTCGCCACTGAGGTGGTGAGAGGTATTGCCACCGGTTGCAAACAGGCCCACTGCTCGCTCATCGGCGGAGAGACCGCTGAAATGCCAGGTTTGTATCAACCCGGCGACTACGACCTCGCCGGATTCGTGGTCGGCATCGGCGACCGTAATGCTCTCATTGACGGTAGCGATATTCGGGTAGGGAATAAAATTATAGGTCTGGTCTCCTCAGGAATTCATTCAAACGGCTACTCGCTGGTTCGCAAAGTTTTCTTCGAAGAACTGGGGAAAAAGGTCGATGACTTTATTGAGGAATTCGGTTGCACGGTCGGCGAAGAACTCCTCCGGCCGACCCGAATCTACGTCGATAGCGTGGTTAACATCCTACGGCACAACAAAATCAACGGGTTAGTACATATCACCGGTGGCGGGTTTTTCGATAATATCCCCAGAATACTTCCCATCGGCTGCGTCGCCCACATTACAAAAGACAGTTGGCCGATCCTGCCCGTCTTCACCTACCTGCAGGAAAAAGGTGGTATCACCGCTGCTGAAATGTATCGGACCTACAACATGGGCATCGGGATGATGGCTATTGTCTCTGAAAACAGAGTCGAAGACCTGCTCCATCAATTTCGGGCGCATGGCGAACAGCCCTACGTGATCGGAGAAATACGGGCGCCCCAGGCTGGCAACGACATGCGAGTCGTCATTGACGGAGTCAGCTGACAACTCAGAACGACCCCGCGCTTTGCGTCCTGAAAAATGGGACCCCAATAGAGCAAAAAAAGCTCCAGGCAATCACACGCGCCTGGAGCTTTTGTCGTTATGAGACCTGACCGCAGTCAGCATCGCCACCTTTGAGCTTATACAGTCCGTGCTGCAATGCCGGCAAGACCACCTCAAGATTTTCCTGCGCTGCTTTCTTACTTCCTGGTAAATTCAGAATCAGACACCCCTTCCTGATACCGGCGATGCCGCGTGACCAGACCGCCTGGATAGTTTTGCTCAGACTAGCCTGTCGCATAGCCTCGCTCAAACCGGGAATCTCCAGTTCAATCACCTTCCTGGTTGCCTCAGGCGTCCGATCACGAGGAGAAACCCCGGTCCCGCCGGTGGTGACCAGCAAATCCAGTTGCAGTTCATCCACCCATTGCACCAGGGTTTGCTCGATCAAATCCTGCTGATCCGGAATGATCCGATACACACTAATTTCGTATCCGGCAGCTCGTAGCATCTTCTGTAATTGCAGACCGCTGGTGTCTTCACGCTCGCCGCGTGCCCCCTTGTCGCTGAGGGTGAGGACACCGCATCTGTAAGGTATGGAAGGTTGCTCAGCCACTATTCCTCCGACTTGTCCTTGTAGTCAGCGACAATCTTCTCGGCAATCTGGGCAGGCACCTCCTCGTAATGGGAGAACTTGACCGTAAAGGTGCCGCGTCCGCCGGTCATAGAAGTAAGATCCAACGCGTAGAGGAGCACCTCGGACTGGGGGACATGGGCGTTGATTATCTCGTATTTGTCGGCTGAGTCCATGCCTAGCACCCGGCCTCGACGGCTGTTGAGATCGCCCATGACATCGCCGACAAAATCCTTGTGCACCCGGACCTCAAGCTCCATAATCGGCTCCAGCAGAATCGGCTGCGCCAGAAGAACACCTTTCTTGAAAGCCAGGGATCCGGCAATTTTAAACGCCATCTCCGACGAATCGACGTTATGGTACGAGCCATCGATAAGGTTGACCTTGAGATCAACAAAGGGGTAACCGGCAATAACGCCCTTTTCCATGGCCTCCAGAATGCCTTTTTCTACGGCCGGCCGGTACTGCTGCGGGATAACGCCGCCGATGATCTTATCGGCAAACTGAAAATATTCGCCCCGAGCCAGCGGTTCCATCTCGATGGTACAGTCGCCGAACTGGCCGCGCCCGCCCGATTGTTTTTTGTGCTTCCCCTGCACGGTGGTTTTACCTTTTAAGGTCTCGCGATAAGGTACACGAGGGGTGCGCAGTTCCATCTCAACGCCGAATTTCCGTTTGATTTTCTCGCCCGCCACCTCCAGATGGACCTGCCCCACGCCGGAAATAAGGGTTTCATGGGTCTGCTGCTCCCTGGTCAGCTTCAAGGTCAGATCTTCGTCAAGCAACCGGGTAATGGAAGAGAAGAGTTTTTCTTCGTCGCCTTTTTTGGCGCTGACCGCATACGCGATGACCGAGGGCAACGGCTGCACCGCCTGATAGAGGATGGGTTTGGCCTCTTCGCAGAGGGTATCACCGGTCGTGGTTTCTTTCAGTTTGGCCACCGCCACCACCATACCGGGCACAGCCTGCTCAACCGGCTTCTGCTCCTTGCCCGCCATGATGTACAACTGGCCAAAGCGCTCAGAGGTTGTTTTCGTGGAGTTGTAGAAGGTGTCCCCTTTCAGGGTACCCGAGAAAACCCGGAAAATGGTCAGCCGGCCGGCAAAAGGGTCGGCCATGGTTTTAAAAACCAAGGCGGAAAAAGGTGCTTCAGCCGTCCCCAGCCTTTCAATGGTTTCGCCACTCTTCGGATGGGTGCCGACTCGTGCCGGTCGTTGATCCGGCGAGGGCAGGAGGTCGACAATAGCATCCAGCACCACGCTGGATCCTCTATTGTTGAGCCCTGCGCAAACACAAACCGGCGCAACCTTAGCTGCCCGGACAGCCGCCACCAGCCCTGCGGTCAGTTCCTGGTCGGAGAGCATTCCCTCTTCGAGAAATTTTTCAATCAGTTCGTCATCGGTTTCGGCAACGTATTCCATCAGGTTTTCCCGAAGAGCCGTCACTTCATCGACCATGTCCGCCGGAATTTCACCTGCTTCGGCCTTACCGCCCTCGGTGAAAAACAAGGCCTTGTTGGCGACAATATCCACCACACCCTTGAATTGGTCTTCCGCACCAATAGGCAAAAACAGAACCACAGGGTTCAGCTTGTAGGTCTCCTTGATGCCGTCAACGGTCTTCTTGAAATTAGCCCGCTCTCTGTCCATCTTGGTGACGCAAATCAGACAGGGCAGATGGTTTTCCTGGATCAGATCAACAAATTTTTCGGTCTGCGCCCGTACCCCTAACACCGCGCCAACCATCAAGATGGCGCTGTCGGCAACCTGGGCGGCGCATCGGGTTTCGTTAAAAAAATTATCGTCACCGGGGGAATCAATCAGATAAACGTCATTCTTCTTCCAGGTCAGTTGGTTGAAGGCCGCGCTGATGGATATCTGGCGCTTGATTTCTTCCGGTTCAAAATCCATGGAAGACGTGCCGTCATCCACCTTGCCTAGCCGTTTCAGCGATCCGGCGGTGAACAAAAGCGCCTCCGCTAGAGTTGACTTACCGCTGTTACCGTGTCCGAGAATAACCACATTCCTGATCTGCTGTACGTCCTGCATGGATATACCTCCAGTGAGTGAAACGGGTACTGTATCAATGTTAACGGATTACGATTCGTGCCCGGAAACCGATGAAAAGCCCTTTCTCTTTCGCGGCAAGAATGGTAACCATCAAGTCCACAAAAACAGCCTTTGTTATATTCGTATTAATATTGCAAAGTCAAGCGATAACCTCCTTGAAATCCTGAACAATCAATGACCACGCACCCCTCGACACAACCGTCCGATTCCACCGGCAAGATTGCCCGTTCCGCCGGCACGGTGAGTGTCGCCGTCATGTGTAGCCGCGTGCTTGGTCTTATTAGGGAACAGGTCTTTGCCGGACTTTTCGGCGCCGGTTTTGCCTATGACGCCTTTGTGGTCGCCTTCCGTATTCCCAATCTGTTGCGGGATCTCTTCGCCGAAGGGGCGCTTTCCGCTGCCTTTGTCACCGTATTTTCCGAGTACACCACCAATCGGGGGCCCGAGGACACTTGGCGCCTGGCCAGCAATGTCCTGATTTTCTTTGCTCTGCTCATCAGCGCCTTCACCCTGGTGGGTATTTATTTCGCCGATCCCATCGTCAATCTGCTCGCCCCGGATTTCCAATCGACCCCTGGCAAAACCGAGCTGACGGTCCAACTCACCCGGATCATGTTTCCCTTCCTCCTGTTCGTTTCGCTGGCAGCGGTGGTCATGGGCGTCCTCAACACCAAGGGTAAATTTTTCGTGCCCGCCATGTCCTCGACCTTCTTCAACCTCGGCTCGATCATCGGCGGTCTCTCGCTGGCCTGGCTCTTTCCTCGCCTGGGTCAACCGGCCATTGCCGGCATGGCCTGGGGCACCCTGATCGGAGGAGTCATGCAGTTGTTGATGCAACTGCCCACCCTGCACCAAGTCGGCTTCCGCTTCCGCTGCGCCTGTAATCCCTTTGATCCTGGCCTACGCCGAATCCTGTTCTTAATGCTGCCGGCCACCATCGGCCTGTCAGCCACCCAGATCAACATCTTCGTTAACACCAACTTTGCCGCTGGCTGCATCGAAGGCTCGGTCTCCTGGCTGAACTATGCCTTCCGCCTGGTGCAATTGCCCATCGGCGTGTTCGGCGTGGCCCTGTCGATCGCCATCATGCCGGTACTGGCCAAACAGGCCGCCCAAAAAGATCTGGAAAGCTTGAAACAGACCTTCACATCGTCTCTGGTCCTGATCTTCAGTCTGGCCGTGCCCGCCACAGCCGGCCTGATGTTGCTTGCCAAACCGATCATCCGTCTCATTTTCGAGCACGGGGCTTTTACGGCTAACGATACTCTACAGACCGCGCAGGCCCTCACCTTTTACGCCATCGGCCTCTTTGCTTATGCCGCCATTAAAGTCATGGTCCCGGTCTTTTACGCTATCGGCAATACCAGATACCCGGTGATCGGCAGTTTTCTCGGAGTAGCCGCCAATATTCTCACCATCACCCTGGTGATCGATGTCCTCCAGCACCGGGGTATCGCTCTGTCCACCTCCTGTGCCATGATCCTTAACTTTCTTTTTCTCGGCATAGTGCTCTACCGTAAATTATCCGGATTTCCCATGGGGTATCTCATGCAAGGAATCGGGAAAATCGTGATCGCCACCGCGATAATGTCCGGTGCGCTCTGGGGAATAAAAGATTTACTCAGGCCCTGGCTGGACGGTCCGTTTCTCTTACAGGTCGCGGGTCTGATGATTTTGATCGGGGTGGCGGTGGGAATCTATGTGGCAGGCCTGCAACTGTTACGGTTGCCGGAATTCACTCTGCTGACCGGCAAACTGGTTCAACGTTTCCGCAGGTCGTAGAGGAGCTGCAACTGGGCCAGCAGACTGACCACGGCAGTATCGACGTGGAGGATACGGTTGCCCATGGTGAAACCGTAAAATCCGCAAGCAGCAAAACACTCCAATTCATGGTCGCTCCAGCCCCCCTCGGGACCGACGGCCAGGAGCAAGCGCTGACCGGATTCCCCTGAAACCGGGATACCGGCTAAGGTTCCGGCCGCATTGGGATGGGCAATCAGCCCCTGGCCAGAAAGTCCGGGGAGTACATCTTCGATAAAGGGTTTAAACTGGTGATGGATGGTCACCGAAGGCAAATAGGTATCCATGGCCTGTTCCATGCCATCCACCAGGATGAAGCGGATTTTGTCTGGCGCCAGCACAGGACTGTGAAAGAACGATTTTTCCACCCGGCGCGAGCGGATAAGATGGAAGTGCCGAACCCCAAGCACGGTCGCCTGCTTGAGAATCCGCTGGAGCATGATCGGTCGGGGCAGGGCCAGAATCAGTTCCACCTGGATATCGCATACAGGCTCCCGCTCTAAAATAACGACCAACCGTACCGTTTCACCCTCTAAAGCGAGCACTTGGCCGCTACCGAGTTTTCCTTGGACAACCCCGACCCGAACGAAATCCCCCGGCGCCACCCGCAAAACTTTCAGGAGATGCTCGGCCCGGCGGCCGCTGAGCATGACCTCATCGCCTATAATCTCTGAGGGTTCCAGTAACAGAAGGTTCAATGGACAGGCCTCACAGCTGCAACACCTTTTCCTCAAACTGCAAGGTGGCGAAATAATCCTCGGGCCGTTCCTCGCGGCGAATAAGGGCAACTGTGCCGTCCTGACGCAGCAGCAATTCCTGGGGACGCATCTTGCCGTTGTAATTGAAGCCCATGGCATGACCGTGGGCCCCAGAATCCTGGATGATGAGAAGATCGCCTTCGGCTATCTTCGGCAAGGTTCGCTGAACCGCAAACTTATCGTTGTTTTCGCAGAGCGAGCCGACGATATCGACGGTTTCGGTCTGCGTGCTCCCCTCCTTGCCCAAGACCTCGATATGGTGATAGGCCCCGTAGAGGGCCGGCCGCATCAAGGCGGACATGCAGGCATCCACCCCGATGTAGGTGCGGTAGATGTCCTTGCGGTTGATGGCCCGAACCACCAGCACCCCGTGCGGACCGGTCATGAAGCGGCCGCTCTCCATCAAAAGCGCTGGGCAGTAACCGTGAGCGTGTTGAAATGCGGCGAACAGGGCGGTGATCTCCCTTCCCATGGTGGCAATATCGAGAGACGTGGCTTCCGGCTGATAGGGAATGCCCAGTCCTCCGCCGATATTGATGAACTCAAAAGTGATCCCCAACTCCGCTCCGATGGTTGTCACCAGCGCCAGAAGCATGGCCGTTGTCTGCACCATGTAGGTGTAGTTGAGTTCATTGGAGGCCAGCATGGTGTGCAGGCCGAACCGTTTGGCCCCCCTGGCCTGGGCCTGTCGATAGGCTTCGATAATCTGATTGTGGCTGACCCCGTATTTGGCCTCCTCCGGTTTGCCGATAATGTCGTTACCGGTGCGACGTGAACCCGGATTATAGCGAAAACAGATCAGTTCCGGCATCCGGGGCACCTTGTCGATGAGGGTGATATCGTCAAGATTAAGGACGCAGCCGCCCCCTGTCTCAGCAGCCTGGAAATCCTCGGGGCTGGTATTGTTGGAGGTAAACATGATGTCGTTACCGACAGCTCCCAGATTTCGTGCCAGCATCAGCTCAGTGATCGAACTGCAGTCGAATCCGAACCCCATATCCTGCATAATTTTGAGGATGCTGGGGTTGGGCAGGGCCTTGACTGCGTAGTATTCCCGAAAGGAGGATATGCCGGCAAAGGCCGCTTTGAGTTGCCGGCCGGTCTCGCGAATTCCAGCCTCGTCGTAAATGTGAAAAGGGGTGCCGTAGTGATCGGCAATGGCGGGGAGATGCGGGTAGAGACGATCTTTATAACCTTGGGACATCGGCATGGTGTTTTTCCTTGTCTGTTTTCAACTGCGGATGGGGATGCGAGCAGTTTCCTTGTAGGTTTGCAGCACGGTCGTCGTCCGGGTGGAGACGACCTCGCTGATTACAGCAATTTTTTCGCGGACGATAGCGGCAAGTTCAGCAGTGTCGGCGACCCGAAGCTTGACTAGATAACAGTCCTCACCGGCAACATAATGGACTTCCTGAATTTCAGGGATAGCAGCCAGCTCCTTGCCGGTTTCCGGACGATCACCGACAAGCCGTGTTCTGACCTCGATGAAGGCAATCTGACGGCGGTCAAATTGGGCAGGATTGAGCCGAACCTCGTAGCCGTCGATAATCCCCTGACGCTCCATTTTGCGGATCCGTTCCAGGACGGCCGAGGGGGCCATTTCGACCTGACGCGCCACCTCAACATTAGGAATGCGGGCCTTTTCTTGCAGTATCCTCAGTATTTTTAATACTGATATCATCAAGCATGCAAACTCTCGTCATGGAAAACAAAACTGTTAAAAAAACGTACCGCAGCCAAAAACACCATTCAAGAATAAAATTCAGCACTATGCAAAATAATAAGAACAAACACCACAAAACTACCGATGATAACCATTATATTCGCGTATTAGTATCATTATCAGAATGCAATCACTGGCCATCACCTAAATTCTCAAAGAGTGCACGCTTCTCCTTCGACAGCGTCTGCGAATACTGGTATCAAAAGGGCAAACGATCCGCTCTGCACCCTTGATCGAGGCCAAGCAAACCCGATGTTTCTTCTCTATAATATTCTCTCCTTTTTTTTGGCCCTGTTGCTGCTGCCCCTGCTACCGTTGATCGTTATCCGGAAAAAATATCGCGACCGGATTCTGCAACGGTTGGGTTTTGGCCTTGCCGGACACCTGACGTTCCTCTCCCGAAGCCTTTCTCCTGCACCGACCTTTTGGATCCACGCCCTTTCCGTGGGCGAGGTGACCTCCGCCCTCCCCCTGGTGCGCGGTATCCGGGAAGTCTTTCCTGAGGCTCGAATTGTTTTTTCCACGACTACCCGATCAGGCCATCAGGTAGCGCTGCAGCTGCTCGCTCCTTATATAGATGCCCTCATCCCGGGTCCAATTGACCTGGGACCGGTTGTCCCCTTCTTTATCAAAACTATTCGGCCGGATCTTTTCATTCTGGTGGAAACCGATTTCTGGCCCAACTGGCTGCATAGTCTCGCCCGCCGCGGCATCCCGCTACTCCTGGTTAATGGTCGGATCTCACGAGCGTCCTTTGCCCGCTACCAGCGCTATGCGTTCTTGTGCAAACCGATGTTCCGCAACTTTACCATCCTGTCCATGCAAACGGCCGTTGATGCGGAAAAAATAGTGGCCTTGGGCATTGACGTCAATAAGGTCGTCACGTTAGGCAATCTCAAATTCGATACCAGCCAGGACCTTACGTCCCGAATGACCGATACGCCCAACGGGCCGACAAAAGAGTCCTACGGTTTCAACGCCACTGCACCGCTCTGGATCTGCGGCTCGACCCATCGCGGCGAAGAACAACCTCTCTTCCAGATATTCCAGCAACTCCGCCGGACCATTCCTGGCCTGCAACTCCTCATTGCCCCCAGAAATATTGAAAGGGCCGACGAGATCGTTGCCCTCGGCAAGACCTACCACCTCCACTGCCGCAAATGGACCGAGGGGAAACACCGCCACGGCCCGATCCTCATCCTCGACACTATCGGTGAATTGGCCGGTTGTTATCGCATGGCCGATATGGTCTTTATCGGTGGCAGCTTAGTACCGCAAGGTGGCCACAATCCCATTGAACCCGCTTCCGCCGGAATCCCTGTCCTTTTTGGCCCGCACATGGATGATTTTGCAGAGATCGCCGCAGAACTTGTGCAGAATGGCGGGGCTCGGCAGGTCGAATCAGCAGCATCGCTCCTGTCCGCCCTACAGCAGCTCTTTATCGATCCAGCCCTGCACAGGTCGATGGCAGAAGCCGCAGGGGATTGTGTCAAGGCACATCGGGGGGTCGTCCGCAAACACCTGGAAACCATTACCAGCCTTCTTTCCAGTAATACCACCGACGAGTAACACTCGCATGGCTCAACCGCTGCGCCGCTGCACGGAAAACTTATTGATCAGTATCACGGTCTGCTTCATCATTGGAGCCAGTACCGCCTATACATTTTCAGCGGAGTTGGCCCCACTTCCGCTGACAACACTATCGCTGCCGCTCTTGCTCGCAATGGCACTTGTTGCCTATTGCCTCCCGCCCCGCCTGCAACCGCTTTCCGCCCTGACCCTCTTTTTTTGCATCGGTCTCCTCCACACCCACAGTGCCCTGCAGCCGGAAGCTGATCCCCGCTCCATCGCTCGCGTCATCACGGAGAAGACGAAGGCCACGGTAGTCGGCCGGATCCTCACCATGGTTGAGTATGACGGTGAAAAAACCCGATTCGAACTGGGCACCGAAGAGATCTTGGTTCACGACATGGACAAAAAATCCTCCCTGCAACCGGTTCGAGGAAAAATTCAGCTTGCCGTTCAGGGTGATCTCACGGGGTCATACTTACCGGGTATGAAAATCATGGCCATCGCCATGATCGATCATATCCGGGACTATCAGACCCCGGGGGCTTTTCCTTATCGGATTCAAATGGCAACCAAAGCCATCTGTTGCTCGGGATGGGTGCGCTCAACGAAGGAAATCCTGCAGGTACATGAGCCGCCCCTCTCCTGCGCGCAACGCCTTAGATTCTTCCCTGAACAGGTTCGCCAACGGGTAGCACTTTTTCTCAACCAGCAATTCGCCCCTGATATAGCAGGCCTCTACCAAGCCCTGCTGATAGGCTCTATGGTGAATATCTCACCACAGCTTGTTGAAGCCTTTAAAGAAAATGGCTGTTTCCATGTCCTGTCCATTTCCGGCCTCCATCTCAGCTTGCTGGGGCTCTTTGCGGTCACGATCCTCACCTTGCTCCTTAAACGCAGTCAATGGCTGCTGCTCCACACCCATGTTCCCACCCTTGCCCTTGTTCTGACCGCCCCCTTGCTGCTCCTCTACACATTTATCGCCGGCATGAATATCCCGGCATTCAGGTCCCTGGTCACGGCCCTCCTGGTACTGTTCGCCGTGGTGCTGCGACGGCAACGATCGCTCATCCACCTTATCGCCGCTGCCGCTCTCATTGTGCTGGCCATTACGCCCCTAGCGCTGTTTACCGCCTCTTTTCAATTGTCGTTCGGTGCGGTCCTGGCCATCAACTGTATCTATCCCCGACTGCCGCTGGTCATCACCAAGCCAGAATCCAGCCCCACCCCAGACCGAATCCGGAAGGGATTAATGGTTCTACAGTCCATGATCTATGTCTCCCTGGCGGCAACAGCTGGGACGCTTCCCTTTCTGCTCTATCACTTCAACCGATTTTCTCTGATAGGGCCGGTGATGAACCTGATCATCGAACCTTTGCTCTGTTTGTGGGCGATGCCCTGCGGTTTACTGGCGATTCCCCTGATCGGGATAGCCCCTGGTCTGGCGACGCTGCTCTTCAAAGTCGGCAGTCCGGGAATCGCACTGACGGTTTGGCTCGCCGAGGCTTTTGCCGGATTTCCCTACGCCTCGATCTGGACGATTACCCCAACTTTCCTGGAAATCATCCTGTTTTTCGTCATTCTATTTTTGTTCCTCCGAGAGCAACCAACAATCCGCCAACTATCACTCGCCCTGATCCTTTCGCTTATCCTCCTCGCTTCTTTTACCCGCGCCCTCTGGCTCCCGAACAAAAAGGGAGAACTCATCGTCAGCTTTCTTGATGTCGGTCAAGGTTCTTCCACCCTCTTGCAGCTTCCCAACGGCAAGAACATCCTGATCGATGGTGGCGGTTATCAGACCGAACGATTCGATACGGGCCACGGCCTTATTGCCCCTTTCCTCTGGCGGAAACGGATCTGGCGGCTCGATGATCTGATTATCTCCCATCCCCACAAGGATCACTATAACGGCCTGCCCTTTGTCTATGAACGTTTCCAACCGCAACGGCTGATTATCAACGGCGACAACGGCGACGAACCGGCCTATGGTCAGTTTTTGGAAACAGTTCGAAAAAAAGGAACGCCGATTCAGGTGGCGATGGTGGGCGATACACTGCAGCAAGGCGACAGTTTACGTCTGGAATGCCTCGGCATGAACGGAATAGCTGATGACCTTCCCACTTGGTCGACCAACGACCGGAGTCTCGTGCTCCGGCTGCAATTCGGCAAGCGCAGTTTTCTTTTTCCAGGCGACATCAGCACTGAGAGCGAGGATAGGCTGATGCTGCACCACGGCCGACTCCCTCGTACCGACGTGCTGCTGGCCCCGCATCACGGCAGCATCACGTCGGCAGGCCAGGATTTCATGACCGCAGTCTCGCCTGGCATGATCGTGGTTTCCACAAGCCTTGCCGGTTTGAGAACGCAATCGACATCAGAACACATCAAAGTCTGGCAGCAGGAGAACATTCCGACCGGGGTTACCACCAGTCAGGGGACGATAACCAGTATCACCGACGGTACTATTTTGCGTACCAGCAGTTTTAAAGGTGAAGTGTGGGTGTTTGACGCAAAAAAAGAGCGAAGTATCCAGGAAAAATAAATAAGCCGACTGGAAGTATATGCAAGGTTGCGTGCACAACCGCACCCATCTGCCCTAATCAAAAAATCAATGCAGAAGGTATCTGTTTGGGATCAGCATGGAAACCCCTGTGCGCTACAGTTGCGCCTGAGGGTTACCGACCTCAACCACGCGCAAAAAAACACGGAGTATATCTGCGTCTCTCAAACCGGCACTACGTAATCACGGGAAAACCCACCTGTTCAGATCTCGGTGAAATCCGAGGGCTGATGCCGTAAAAATTTAATAAATTTCGCTTTGTCATAGCAATTGATATATGCATCTTCGCCGCTGATCTTTTTCTTTTCCAGCAGTTCAAAAATTGCATCATCCAGGGTCTGCATACCGTATTTCTTACCGGTCTGCATGATGGAAGGAATTTGGTAGGTTTTACCCTCTCGAATCAGGTTACGGACCGCCGGGGTGCAGATCAAAATTTCCAACGCAGCCACCCGCCCCTTGATATCAGCCCGTTTGAACAGAGTCTGCGAAACCACCGCCCTTAAGGCATCCGCTAAGGTCGACCGAACCTGACCTTGTTGACTGGCCGGAAAAATCTCAACCACACGATCAACCGTTTTCATGGCGTTCATAGTGTGCAGGGTGCCGAAAACCAGGTGGCCGGTCATAGAGGCTTCCATAGCCAGGGCAATAGTTTCCAGGTCCCGCATCTCACCCACCAGAATGATGTCAGGGTCTTCACGGAGAGCACCACGAAGAGCAGCGGAAAAACTTTTGGTATGCGTTCCAACTTCACGATGGTTAACAATGCAATTTTGACTTTTGTGGACGAACTCGATAGGGTCTTCTACGGTAATAACATGATCTTTCCTGGTTCGATTGCACTCATCCAGGATGGCGGCCAGGGTGGTTGATTTCCCCGAACCGGTGGGCCCGGTGATCAATACCAGCCCCTTGGGTAACGAGGCCAGTCGGGAAACCACTTTTGGGAGCCCTAGCTGCTCGCAGGTGAGAATATCGGTTGGAATCTCACGAAACACTGCGCCGATGCCGTATTTCTGCTGAAAAAAATTACAGCGGTATCGTGCTAGTCCGGGAATTTCATAGCCGAAATCCATATCACCGGTTTCCTCAAAAATCTTGATCTTATCTTCCGGACAGATCTCGTAGAGCATGCTCTTCAGCACTTCATTTTCCAGGACCTTGAATTTAACACGCTCCATATCTCCTCGGATACGGAGGATCGGTTGTTGCCCGGCCATCATATGCAGGTCGGAAGCGCCTTCATCATTCATCAATTTGAAAAATGCATCTATCTGGGCCACAGTATGCTCCTCATCGTGCTCTTTTTACGTAAACAGCAATATATTCGGCATCAAACCATCAGGGATTGACGACGAGGTGGACGCTATCGTCCACTTCGTCAAATATTGCCAACCAAAAAAGATCTTCCTCGGTGATTGTACCACCGGTACATAGTAGGGGGAAACATCAAACAGGCTTAGACAATTGAGCCAGATGCCGCTGTACCCGTACCGTCTGCTTTTCAGTACATCCCTTTACGGCCAGGGCCTGTAAAAAATATTTTCTTGCCTGATTGCCCTTTCCCATCGCTTGGTAGATTGCGCCGAGCAGCAGCGTTCCCTCAATATGGTTGCGTCGCAACCGCAAGCACTGCCTGATTGCATCGAGAGCCTCAGCATATCTGCCAATATGCAACAAAGATCGGCTCAACCGGTACCAATGATCTGGATTAAAATTATCCAGAGTCAACGCTTTGCTGCACAAAGAAAGGCCGACTTCACTCCCCTCGCCTTGCTCGACATACAGCAACCCTAAGGTACTCAAGGAAATGCTGTCATGAGGAAAAAGTTGCAACGCCCGCTGGCAGGCCTTGGTTGCTTCGTCAGGCGTCCCGTTCTCCAGGTAGCTTTGTCCAAGAAGACGGAAAAGAAAAAATTCTTTCTCACTCCCCGGACGGGTCCGCCAGTGTTCCAAAACAGTCACCGCCTTTTCATGGTTGCCGAGTTCTGCATACAACCGGCCCAACGGCAGAAAAAGCTCATGCCCGACGGTGTCATCCTGGGCAAGCACCCGGTAGGCCCTTTCAAAACAATCCAAAGCTCTTTCTTTGTGTCCCAGCGTTTGCTGCACATGACCAAAATTCACCAGTGCCATGTAATTTCCAGGATCTATTTGGAGGACATCCTGAAAGCAATCCGCCGCCTGCCGCTTCTGATTGCACTCTACCAGTACCACACCGAGGCTGTTAATAAGATTCACATCTCTAGGCTGCAAACGAAGACCACGGCGATATTCACGGATTGCCGTGCGATAGTCACCCTCCTCAAAAAATAAGTCCCCACTTATATTCAGACTCAGGTGATCAAAAAAGACCACGCTTCCCGGACCAAAGAAAGAGCCGTGGAGGAGAGCCTTCAAACAGTTGCCGGGAATATCGCTTTTTGCAAAATCAAGACAGGGCCAGGTGGCAACACCGATAGAGACAGCCCCTTCACCATACCACTCCTGACATTTATTTTTGAGGACATTAATACATTCAGGAATGGAGATCTGGGGGGCTTCTGGCCAGAGAACCAGGGCGAGCGTATCTCCTCCAGCAAAAAAAATACCGTCTGGGGCAACAAATTGCCGGATGCGGTCATCAAATGTAACGGAAGATCCAGCCGGTGGCTGAAGAGAAAAAACAGCAAGTGTAAATCGGGAAAGACTCCGCCATTTTCTTTTCAATTTTCCAAGGAGATCGGTTTGGATCAGTTGAAAAAGGTGTGGGCGCTGTTCATCAATGGCATCAGTATCACAAATGCCAAAAGGCCCGCGTTTCTCCGCGATAGCCAAAGACCGCCAAAACCTATCAAGGATATGGGGCTCCAGCTGTGTATCAGGAGGAGGTGCCTGTGAAAAACCGATCTGCACCTTATTCATCCCTTCCCGTTTTAATTGGTGCTGGAGGTGATGCGCCGTTTTCAAGGCTTGTTCTCTGCTCTGCCCGCGAAGCAGCAGACCGAAGACGCCACAGCCAAAAGAAAAACAATAGCCAGGGGTCAGAGCCTGCAAAAGATCTGCGGTTTCTCTCGTCTTTTGCAGATTGCCAGCGGCTGTCCGCCGGTAGAACACAGCGTTCAGCAGGAAAAAAAACCCAGGGTTTCCAGAAGGAGCTTGCTGTAAAAATACTGTGGCGGCACGTCGATTGTACAACTCAGTTTCAGGATCAATAAACCCCCATCGCATCTTCTCCAATCGATCAAGTATACTCCCCTGTAATTCCTTCAGCCATGAGGCCGACATCTTTTTCAGAAGGGCAGGATCAACATCACTGACGGTAGCGGCAACGCTCTCGCCTGATGCAACTTGCAAAGGAATAATAAGCTGATCATTCATCAACCGAGGTTCGGTGAAAGAAACCTTTGCAACCCCAGCCGTGCTGCTATCGGTTGCCTGACGAATTGGCAGGGTCTGCAGAGCTCCATCGGCCATGAAGGCACAAAAATCGATGGTAGCAGGCAAAGGAAACAGTTGTTTTATTTCCTGTACAAAGGGAAATCGAAGGATATAAAGGTCATCAAGAAATAACATAGCTGTCTTTTATTGCTCTCCGTTAATCTTTTCATTTTCACCAACCGTTTTGGCAGACAAAACGCCCTGCAGACTCTCAAAAAGTATGCCGAGTTCATCATCGGCAATGGTCCGCATATCTAAAAGCAGTCGGTCTCCCTCAACTCTGCCGACAACAGGAACAGGTGCATGCCGCAAAAGTGTTTCCAACCGACTTATTTTTATATTTTCCGGTCGTACGGCAACAGCCCAGCTCGCGATGTCCTGTTCAGGCATAGCCCCGCCGCCAACCCGGGAATATACTCGAACCAATGCAAAGTTGCCGCAATCTCCGCTGCTCTTCCGGACGAGTTGTAAAAAGTTCATGGCCCGCTGCTGAACACTTTCTTCTGACGCGGTCAGCATAGACAAGGTGGGGATTTCCCGCAGTGCCTGGGATTCATCAAGGTAAAGCCGCAACACGGATTCAAGGGCCGCCAAGGTAAATTTGTCAATGCGAAGGGCCCTGTTCAGCGGGTTATTTCTTATCTTTTCGATATACCTTTTTTTCCCGACAATGATACCGGCCTGTGGCCCCCCGAGTAGTTTATCGCCACTAAAGGTCACAATATCCATACCGCTGGCAACGACCTCCTGGACCGTCGGTTCCTTTACAAGGCCATATTTGCTTAAATCAATCAAACAACCGGATCCGAGATCCTCCATCGCCGGAATATCATGCGTCCTGCCTAATTGAACCAATTCAACATTGGACACCTCGCTGGTAAAACCAACAATCCGATAATTGCTGCAATGGACACGGAGCAGAAGTGCTGTCTCGCTGGTAAGGGCTGCTTGATAATCACGCAAGTGCGTACGGTTCGTTGTGCCAATTTCCACAAGACGAGCCCCACTTCGAGCCATAATGTCTGGAATACGAAAAGAACCGCCAATTTCGACCAACTGGCCGCGGGAAACAACCACCTCTTTATTTTTTGCTAGGGTTTCAAGGGCGATCAACACTGCGGCCGCATTATTATTAACAACCAAGGCCGCTTCCGCGCCGGTAAGTTCACACAGTAACTCGTCAATATGATCATAACGTGAACCACGCTTTCCGGTTTCTAAATTAAATTCGAGATTGGAATACCCACTGCCAGCAACTGCCAACAATTCCATGGAAGAGACAGGCAGAAGCGAGCGGCCGAGGTTAGTATGAATAATAACGCCTGTGCCATTGAGGACCCTGGTAAATCGAGGCCGGTGATGTTTGCGGACAAAAAGAACAAGCTTGTCAACCCAAGCCTGATGATCAACAAAAGGCGATTGTAGATATTCGCCCGAAATTATCGCCTTCCTTACCATCTCGAGGTAGAGGCGCACGCAGTATTTAAGCCGACCTAAAGGTACATCCTGAAGGCTATTCGACGTAACCAGCGCCTCTATACACTCATTGACATTGGGAATATCTTTGAGAATGTTGGCAATGTTTGTGTCCATACAAAAAATTATCGCTATTAATGGATGGGTACAATGAAAATTGTTTTGCAACAAGCGGCATCCGGTTGCATTTCATCGCATTTTTCGACTGCGTAGTCCATGACAAGAAGATATAAATAAATACAATGAATTTATAAAGTTATTTATTTGCGAATTTATTAAAAACTGAAGTCTCCTAAAATACCTTAGCGGACCCCGGTTGCAAGGTGCTGTAAGGGGTGATAAACCATGCACCCGATCCTTCTCCTTTTTAACTGGGCAAATTCTTCTTTAAGTTCACAGAGCAATGAGTGTAGTATGAACAGGTGAAGTTCTGGAAATTTGTTGTAGCGAAGCGACAACATAGCATGATCGAGCCTCGCGCCTATTCCTATTCCACTGTTTTTTCTTGCAAAAGTAACCTTCCCTCAGGGAATGGATAATACATGTTTTACACTATCAGCTGGTTGCGCAGCATCGGATTCAACTGGCAACACAATGATTTCACTAAACGTTTAAAGTTATCGCCTTTGGCATTCTCTCCCAACCCAGGATTTGACCTTTCTGAAATACGGGAAACCTGCAATTTCAGGAGACAGCCCTCTCAAAAGGAGACGCAGCAATGACAGAGCAAAAACAGCCCCCCCCCCAGATCAGCCCCTATGTTTTCCCCGTTCTCCTGGCAGGCTTTGGCCTCTGGTGTTTGTACGACGGTTGGATCTCCCCTGATTTGGAGATGCAAAAACATCTCCTGTTTAACCGGATAGCCAGTGGGGTGCTGTTGCTCTGGGCCGGCCTCGACTTCATTCGCACCCGGCGGCTGGAAAAAGCAGATGCGCAAAGAGAAAATTACCAACCACCCGCCTCATGAACGCAGCCCTGCCCGCATGAAGTCCAGATGATCACCAACCGCCAGCTCATTCTCCCATACGCAGCCCCATACTTTGCCTATGTGGGCATTGCCGGCATTCCTACTGAATACCTGCCGCACGAATTCAGCTATATACTCCGACTCATCGCAGTGCCGCTCATCCTCTGCTGGACATGGCGCTGGTACTGCCCGCTAAGAGGCCCCTATTCGCCTCTCGCCTCAATACTCTTCGGTGCAGGTGCCGGGCTTATAGGCCTGATTATCTGGATTGCCTTGCTTGCTCCTTTTGTCAGCCCGGGAGACTCGACGCATCCCTGGTCCTTTAATGCTTTTTTGCTGCGCATGCTGAGCGCTGGATTGCTTGTCCCTGTGTTTGAAGAACTGATGATGCGCGGTTTTGTGTTCCGACTGGCCTTACAATGGGGCCAAGCCCGTAAACACAACGAAAAATATCCTTTCCACATCGCACTCGATGAGCGATCCATCAACGACGTGGAACCCGGCAAATGGTCATGGTCGGCAGTCACCCTGTCCACAGTCGTGTTCGCATCGGGACACTCCATGCAGGAATGGCCGGCAGCAGTGGCCTACGGGCTCTTCATGGCTCTATTATGGATACACAAAAAGGATCTTATTACCTGCATAGCCGCGCATGCTGTCACCAATATCGCCCTTGCTTTCTATGTTTTTTCAACAGGAAAGTGGCATTACTGGTAAAGGTCTCTTAAAAGATAACAGGATCTGCCAGCCAACAGAATGCTGGCCGCCACAACTCAAAGCACCCCAAATTGAACCATCGGAATTATGCGCCTACCACGACCAGTTCGCTACTACTCTCTGCGCTTCAAAAGACTACAAGGATCAAACCACTCCCTTGCCCTGGGGGCAGCTATAGGATCCGCAGTGGGGGCCACCCCGACCTTGCCGCTCCATAATATCCTCATCCTGGCGTTCACTCTGCTCTTTCGCGTCAACCCGCTCGCCGGCATCATTACTGCCAATATCGTCAGCAATCCGCTCACCTTCGCGCCTCAATACTTTCTTGCCTGGAAGATCGGCGATTTTTTTCTGCCGGGCCGCCTGACCTGGGAAAAAATTCAAAGCATCCTCACCATGGTCAGGACAGAGGGAATCATGGTCAGCCTGGATGGCATCCGCCAGTTGGGCTTCGATGCTATCCTGGTGATGCTTACCGGTGGTTTGGTGCTCGCCATCCCAGCAGGATTGCTCACCTATATCCTAGTGTACCGATTTTTTGCCAAGATTCGCCAGAAAAGACGGGAAAAACACCTGCTCAACCGAATCGAGCAATAACCCATTCTCTCCTTATGCAGAATTTCGTCTATCACAATCCGACCAAAATCCTCTTCGGCCGCAGCACCATTGCTGCTATCGGCCCGGAAACCAGAATATGGGGCCAACGGGGACTGCTCGTCTACGGCCAGCACAGCATTAAAAACAACGGCCTGTATAATCAGGTGACAACCGCACTGCGAGAAGCGGGTATCGATTTCGCCGAACTCGGCGGTGTCCGCTCTAATCCGCTGCTCTCCCATGTCCGCCGAGGAATCCAGCTGGCCAAGGAGCATGGCGCCGAGGTGATAATCGCGGTGGGCGGCGGCTCGGTCATCGATACAGCCAAAGCCATCGCTGCTGGCACACCCGTCGAGCACGATGTCTGGAAATTCTTCACCGGCAAAAAAGGCATCAAACACCCCCTGCCGGTCACCACCGTGCTGACGTTGGCGGCCTCCGGCTCGGAGATGAATTCGGGCATGGTAATCACCAATGACGCCACCTGTGAGAAATTTGGTTTTGGCAACCGATTGCTCTATCCCAAGGTTTCTATCCTTGACCCGGAAGCGACTTTTACCGTACCCCCGGCGTACACGGTTTACGGCGCTATTGATGCCATCAGCCACGTCCTCGAATTCTACATGACCACGACCGATCCGGATACCCCGGTGCAGGACCGATTGATGGAAGGGCTGATCAAAAACGCTATGATCGCCTGCGACCGCTGTCTGCATGATCCCCACGACTACAACGGCCGAGCCAATCTGCTCTGGACCGCCACCCTGGCCCTCAACGGGCTGACCGCGTCAGGCCTGGGCCGGGTTGGTTTCCCCATGCACCTGATTGAGCATTCGCTCAGCGCCCTCTACGATGTCCCCCATGGGGCAGGGCTGGCCGTGGTGATTCTTGGCTGGCTGCACTATCATGCCGAAATAAATGCGGCCCGTATCATCAGCCTGGGTAAACGGATCTTTCCCCAGAGTGGGGAAACTGAAGCGGACCAAGACGCGGAATGGACCATCAGCCGGTTGCGCGAGTGGTTCTGCCGTGTTAATGCGCCGGTTTCCTTGCAAGATCTAGGCATTCCGGCCACTGACATTCCAAAAATAGCCGAAAATAGCAAGGGATTAGCCCAACTCTGGCGACTGCGTGATTACACCCCGGAACGAATTGCGGCCATTCTGCAGCGATGCAGATAGAAGGCATAGCCGCCGACACCACAAATGCTGTTTTGAAAGAATCCTGGCAATGCTCAGCGTTGTCGGCCTGACAAACGCAGGAATGACAAAACTGATGTTTCCCCATGACATTCATCGGTTAATGCGGTAAATTATGAACGTTTTGCAACCCTTGACCCTGCACGAGGCACGACTATCACGATGAAGCGCGAAATCCCGGCCGGAAGGGCTGTTCCGGCTGAATGGCTCAGCAATTTCGACCGATATCTGATCAGCGAAGGAACGCATGAACGGGCCTACGAAAAACTAGGGGCCCATCTGGTGCGTTTCGACCACCAAGACGGTGTGGTCTTCGCCGTCTGGGCCCCAAACGCCCGGCAGGTTGCGGTTATCGGCGATTTCAACGGTTGGAATACCACCAGCCATCCCATGCATTCCTCGGATGCGGGCATCTGGACACTGTTCCTTCCAGGTCTTACCGAATACGCGGTCTACAAATACCACATAGTCGCCCAGGACCAGCAGCAGTTCGACAAGGCTGACCCCTTTGGTTTCGCCATGGAGGAACGCCCCCGCACCGGTTCGGTGGTCGCCGACCTCGACCGCTACCAGTGGAATGACGCCGAATGGATCGCGGACCGGTGCCACCGCCAGGCCTTGGACGGTCCCATCTCCATCTACGAGGTGCATCTCGGCTCCTGGCGCAAAGAGGCTGATGCACAATGGGGCTTGCGCTTTCTCTCTTACCGGGAGTTGGCCGCCACCCTTATCCCGTATGTCCAGGAGATGGGCTATACCCATATCGAACTACTGCCCATTGCCGAATACCCCTTTGAAGGGTCCTGGGGCTATCAGGTCCTGGGTTTTTTCGCACCAACCTCCCGCTTTGGATCACCCGCGGATTTCATGTTCTTCATCGACCAGTGTCATGCCGCCGGCCTGGGCGTCATTCTCGACTGGGTTCCGGCCCATTTCCCCAAAGATGCCGCAGGGCTCAACTTATTCGACGGCACCCAGCTGTACGCCCACGCCAATCCTCTCCAAGGGGAGCATCAGGATTGGGGCACCCTTATTTTTAATTACAGCCGCAATGAGGTCCGCGCCTTTTTGATCTCCAATGCCCTGTTCTGGATCGACAAGTATCATCTCGACGGACTCCGGGTCGATGCGGTCGCCTCCATGCTCTATCTCGACTACTCCAGGGAAGAAGGGCAATGGATTGCCAACGAACACGGCGGCCGGGAAAACCTCGCGGCCATCAGCTTTCTTCGCAAGACCAACGAGGTCCTGCACGGCATTTTCCCTGGTATTCTGACCATTGCCGAGGAGTCGACCTCCTGGCCCATGGTGTCCCGCCCCACCTATCTCGGTGGCCTGGGCTTCAGCCTCAAGTGGAACATGGGCTGGATGCACGACACCCTCAGCTACATGTCCAAAGATTCACTGTTCCGAAGGTTCCATCACTACCAGATGACCTTTGGCATGCTCTATGCTTTTCACGAGAATTTCATCCTGCCGATCAGCCACGACGAGGTCGTCCACGGCAAAGGCTCGCTGCTGAACAAAATGCCCGGCGATGAATGGCAAAAATTCGCCAACCTGCGCACCTATTTCGGGTTCATGTGGGGGTATTCAGGGAAGAAACTCCTGTTCATGGGTTGTGACTTCGGTCAATGGCAGGAATGGAATCACGACACCGGTCTGGAATGGCAGGCCCTTGCCGCTCCCCGTCACAGCGGCCTGCAACGGTTTGTGCGCGATCTCAACCTAGTCTATCGGCATGAACCGTCCCTCTATCAGGCTGATTTTGACTGGACCGGCTTCTCCTGGATTGATGCCAACGATTCGGACAGCTCTGTTCTGTCGTTCATTCGTTATGCGAAAAATACCGAGGACTTTGTCATTATTATCTGTAATTTCACCCCGGTGGTCCGCGAGCAGTACCGCATCGGCGTTCCCAAGCCGGGGGCCTACCGGGAACTGATCAATTCCGATCAGGATATCTACGGAGGTAGCGGCGTCAGCAACGGCGCAGTCATCAATACCCTGCCGGAACCGTGCCATGGCAAGAACGATGCACTCTCCCTGGTACTGCCTCCCCTTTCCACCCTGTTTCTTAAATCCTGTTCATGAAGTTGCCTTACCTTTCTCATACATGACCTCAACCCAAAAACAAAACTTATGAAAATTCGCCTGATTCTCCTCTCTCTTTTAGGCATTGCGGCCTACATTGCTCTTGCCAACTTTAACAGCAAGATGATCAAAAACAATCCGGTTCCCGAGCAACACACTCGGGCATCGGTCTCACAACCGCATCCGGCTACCAATAATCCTGCCCCGGACAAAACGGCCGAGCATCTCGCCATCCCTCAGAAACAAATGGCAGGTACACAACAGATTGCGCCGATACAGACCGCAGCACCCCTGAAGCAAGCAGACCCGCCGCCTGAAACCGCACCCCCATCAAATAGGCCCGAGCCACCGACTCTGCAGCTCAGTATTCAACCTCAAACTGGCAACACGGAAAAACTGCAACAACTGCAAACCGAACTTGACCAAAAAGAACAGCAGGTCCGGCAGCTCCTGGACGCTCAGGAAGCTATTGCCGCCAAAAGCCGTTCACTCATGATCCTATTGGATGCTGGAACCGCCGATGTTGCGGCCAAGGACAAGCTGCTGCAGGCTGCCAACGACCAGATCAAGACACTGGCCACTGACAAAAATACAACGACAGCCGAATTGGCAAGTGCCCAATCCACCATTGAGCAACTGAACACGGCCCTCAAGAAATTGGAGACCGCCGGTGCGCATTCGGAACATTTCATCCAGGAAAAAGAAGTGCTCCTCAAGACGGTCCAGCAACAACTTCAGGAGAGAAACACCGAAGCTGACAGCCTGAAAGCCCAGTTAACCGATACAGTCGCCCGGTTGCAGACCGCCAGGGCCGATCTGGAGCAAACAGACCTCAAGGCCACTTCGCTGCTCCGTCTCGGTCAGGAAAAAGAGAAACTGACAACGACCTTGGAACAACAAAAGAATACCCTGGAAAGGTTACTCCAAGAAAAGACCGAAGCACTGAACGAAGCGCTCCATACCATCCAATCGCTCCAACAAGAGGTGGCTGCCCAGCCCCAGGTAGTAGCGGCCGTCCAGAATATGCTGGACGAACGCAATAGAGAATTCGATCAGGTCAAAGAAGAGACCTCCGCACAAATCGAACAACTGTCCAAACAAGTCGCCGATTTCAGCAAAAGAGACAAACAGGTGACCGCAGAATTAAACAAATTCAATGCCGAGGCCACTGCCGCGCAGAACAAAATCACGGAACTTGAATCTGCCCAGGCGCGTACCCAGACCACACTGACGGAGGCCGAGAAAACATTGGCGGCAGCCCTAAGCAGCAAAGATACCCTGCAGAATCAACTCAACGACAAGGAATCCGCCATCAGTGGCACCCAGGCGCAACTAACCGCACTGCTTGCCAAGACTTCCGCGCTCAACGATGAAAACATTGGTCTTGCTAGGCAACTCGAGGCCTTACAGGCTGACCAGAAGAATCTACAAATGATCAAGACCTCCTTTGAAGAAAAATCAGCAGCCCTGTTGGGAGCCGAAACCAAGCTGAAAGATCTTGCCGCACTCCAAATAAAGAATGCGGAGCTGACCAAATCCTTGGAGGAAAAGACCTCTGCACTGGCGAATGCGACCAAGCAGGGCGAAGAGCTCACGACCTTGCAGGCACAGCTTGCCGAACAACAGGCCAAAAACAAGGAATTGTCTGCACAGAGTGATGCGAACGCCAACACGATCAAACAATTTGAGGCTGAAAAGACAAACTTGGCGGGACAGTTGGCTGCAACTCAGACCGAGACAACGGCTGTAGAAGCTCTGAAAAAATCGCTGACCGAGAAAACCAGCGCCCTGATGCTGGCGGAAACGAAGATCAAGGATTTGGCCAACACCGATGAGCAGATCGCCGCCCTGCAGGCAAAATTAAAAGACACCACCGTTGCCCAACAGGCCCTGCAGACCGCCAAACAAACGGCCGAACAGAAGGTTGTCGAGGCTGAGTCCACCCTGCAAACCCTCAACCAGTCACTGACAGCCAGCAGCGGCAAAGAAAAAATGCTTGCCTCCGAATTGGCTGCTGCCCAGGCCCGGATCAAGGATCTGATGGATAAAAACACCCTGCAGCAGCAACCGGATCTCGTCCCCAACCTCAATCAGCAGATCGCCACGCTCCGCGACCAGGTTACCCAGATGGCCGCCACCGAGGCACTAGCGAAAAAAAATCTGGCTGAGAGCACAGCGGCCATGCAGGCGAGAACGGAGGCTGCGCAAACCACGGATAAAAAAATGCAGGCTCTACAGGCAGAAAAAGACGCGCTGCAAAAACAGCTGGATCAGTTAAAAATAACGGCTCAACCGACCACCCAACAATCCAGCGGCAAATCGGCAAACAGCAACCTGCAAGATCGCGATAAAGACGGCATTGCCGACAGCATTGATCTCTGCCCAGATTCACCTGCCGGCATCCCGGTGAATGCATTGGGTTGCCCGGACAAGAAAGGCATCATCCTTGAAGGAGTTAATTTCAAATCCAATACCGCCATCCTCCTGCCCGATGCCCTGAAAAATTTGGATAGGGTCGCGGCCTCACTGGTTCAATTGCCTCAGGTCAAAGTAGAAATTGCTGGCTATACTGATTCGGTCGGCGATCCCAAACGCAACCAGGAATTGAGCACCCTCCGCGCCCAGGCGGTGGTCAAATACCTCGCTGAAAAAGGGGTAGCAATGGAACGGTTAACAGCCAAGGGCTATGGCCAGGAAAAACCGATTGCCGACAATACCACCTCGGCCGGCAAGCAGAAGAACAGAAGGGTTGAGCTGTACCCACTTGCCCAGTAAGCTTCTCAATTTCCAGCAAAATACGAAAAAGGCCTAGTCGCCATATTGGTGGCTGGGCCTTTTTTTTTGCCTCTTTCCGTAAGAGCCCAAGAAGGATTTCAATCGTCAGGTTAAAAAATGATCAGCGGCATTCAGTACGCGTACAGGAATAAAGTGGTCATCCAGAGAGGGAAAAAGACGAGAGGGATAGGATCGACAGCAGCTCATCGGGCGCAGTGATCAGGTGGCGCGCACCGGCTGCCCGCAGTTCGTCGGCTGTCCGGAACCCCCAGAGAACACCGACCGCATCCATGCCGGCTGCGTTTGCCGTCTGCATGTCGACAGCGGTATCGCCGACATACAGTATCTCAGCCGGAGCCAGCCCCAGTAGGCGGGCGACCTCTAGGGCCGCTGCCGGATTCGGCTTTTTCGGCACCCCCGGACGCTGCCCCAGAAGCGGATCAAAGGTCCATTGCGGCAGCAGCCGTTGCACACACAGCCGGGTGAAGGCGTCAGGCTTATTGGAGAGGATGCTTAAGCGAAGACCCTCCGCAGCCAGACGGTCAAGCATCTGAGGAATACCTGGATAAGGAAGGGAGCGATCCTGCCAGGTGTTCGCATACTCCCTTTGAAACGCTGTTACCGCCTCTTCCACCACCGCAGTGGCACGCAATGCTGCCGGCAAAATTCGTTCCACCAAGGTTTCGACCCCATCACCGACAAAATACCGGTAAGCGTCCACCGGATGCACAGGCAACCCCTGGGCGGCAAGGACACGGTTCGCCGCCATCGCCAGATCATCCAGCGTGTCGAGCAAAGTCCCGTCTAAATCAAAAAGCACTGCCTTGTAGCGCATGATGTGTCCCTCTCCGCTCACGCCGATTCCACAAATTCACTTGTTGCCTTGCAAAACTCTAAACAGCTAACGATTTAATATAACAGCATCTTACGTCTTTCGTAAACATTTTCATGCCCTGCTCCGACCTGACACGTTGCCTCGAATACAAACGCAAGTCTTTTTCATAAAAATACATGTAGTTAAAAAGCTATGGACTTGGAAAAATGAATATTTTAAGATATATATCTTTTAGGCATTGTATCTGATACATTATATCCGGCTGAGACCTGTCCGCCGGCGACCAATACTGAACGAGCAATCACTATGCACACGGCCTGATCGCCGAAACCTCCACCACTGCGGCAGCGAATCGATGAGCCAGGAAACAACCTATCCCGATGTTATGATCGACATGATCAAGGTGACCAAGGTCTATCCCCCTGATGTACAGGCGGTCTCGGATATCTCCCTCACCGTCAACAGGGGGGAGATTGTCTTTCTTACCGGCATGAGCGGTGCCGGCAAGACCACCTTGCTCCGTCTCATTAGCCGCATTGAAAAACCAACCAAAGGAATGGTTGAGGTGGCAGGCATTGATGTCGCCAAACTGCCGCAGCGCAGCATCCATCTCCTCCGCCGGAAGATCGGCATGGCCTACCAGGACTTCAAGCTCCTTCCCGACAGAACGGTGGCGGACAATATCGCTTTCTCTATGGAGGTCGTCTACCGTCCTCAATCTTTTATCGAGAAACGAACCCGAGATCTGCTCGAGCAGCTCGATCTGATCAAAAAATACGCCACCCGCACCGAGGAGTTGTCACGGGGCGAACAGCAGCGCGTCTCCATTGCCCGTGCCGTAGCCAATTTCCCCGAAATTGTCCTTGCTGACGAGCCGACGGGCAATCTCGACGCTGAAACTACCAACAGAGTCGTCAACCTTTTCAATCAACTCAACCGTCAGGGCACCACCATCCTTATTGCCACCCATGACCGATCCCTGTACCAGCAGACCAGCCACCGGGTAGTCGAGCTCCGTTTTGGACGAATCCCTGCCCAGCAACAAGCATATCCTGAAGACAGCAATGGAGATGACGCAGCATCTTCCCACTCCCCATCTCTGGAGGTATAAGGCATGAGATTTCTGGCCGTCGTTTTACAGCAGACTTGCCGCAACATGCTGTTCACCTGGAAATCCCAGATCATGACCCAGTTCACAGTGTCCCTGTCAGTGCTGATTTTCTCCTTCTTTTACCTCATCTACTCCAATGCCCTGCATGTTGGCCAGGAACTCGGCGACGACCTCCGGCTTGTCGTCTACCTTGAAGAAGAGCCCGCTCCGGCTATGAAGGAACAGTACCAGATGAAGATCCTCAAATTCGACCAGGTGGATCGGATCGAATTCATCAGCAGCCAACAGGCCTTCAAGCGATTCGAACAGCAACTCGGTGACAACAGCGATGTCCTGACCGGAGTGCCCGCCAATTTCCTGCCGCCCTCCATTGAAGTCTATCCGGTCCGTTCGCTTGACAGCCTCTCCCGGATCAAACGATTTTCCGATTATCTGCAAACCCTGCCAGGCGTCCTCAAGGTCCAGTACGGCAAAGAGTGGATCGAACGCTTTTATTCCTTTATCCAGTTGATGCGGGTCGTTATTATCCTTTCCGGCTCCCTGCTGATCATGACCACCACTTTTATGGTCGCCCATACCATCCGCCTGACCTTATTGTCACGCCAGCAGGAATTGGAACTGCTCCGGCTGCTCGGTGCCACTAATAATTATATCCGTATGCCGTTTCTCATGGAAGGGGCATTCCAGGGTTTACTAGGGTCGAGTTGCGGCATCCTCGCCCTCCTGCTCCTGTTCAACTGGATCAACCTTCAGTTTGCCGGGCCGACGACGCTCACCCTCCTGCCTTTCACCTTCTTCCCCTGGCAGGTTACCCTCTCTATTATCAGCAGCGCCACCCTGCTCTGTGCGGCAGGCAGTTTCTCGACCACCAGAAGGATTCTTCAACTTTGAAACGCCGACCATGAATCCTCTTCCTGCCGTCATCCTGGTTCTGACCAGTTTTCTTGCGCCGTGTGTCTGCCAGGCGGCGCAGCCGGAGAACCCGCAGACACACGCCATCAATGTCGGCAAGCTCCGAAACGCAATCTCCGTTCACGAGGAGAAAATCGATCAGAGCGGCCAACAGGAACTCTCTCTGCTGGACGAATTGGAACGCATGGATGAAAAGATCACCAAACAGAAAGTGAAAATCGATGGGTTCAAAAAACAGATAAGGGAGCAGGAACTGGTAATTGGTGCCAAGGAAAAAGAACTGACAGCTATCACTCAAAAAAATGAGGCCCTGCAACAGCATCTGACAAAACGTTTAAAATCCTTCTACCTCATGGGGAAGACGGGATTCTTCAATATAAGCTTTTCCAGCAAAACCCTGCCTGATCTGCTGCTGACCAATGACGCGTTCCATTCACTCGTCACCTATGACCAGTCTCTCTTTGCTGCCTATAGGGAAAGCGTCACCGCAATCGAACGGGTCAAGCGATCCCATGAACTAGAAAAAACGGTACTGGAGAATTTTCTGGCTGACGCCGACAAAGAACGCCTGGCCCTGGAACAAACCAATGACGAGAAAAATAGTCTGTTGAAACGAGTCCAGACACAGAGAGGCCTGTATGAACAAGCCCTGAAAGAGATGAAAAAGGCAGAGAACAATCTGACCTCCACCCTGACCAGTAGCAACAGACCCCAGGAGCAGAAGGCTCTTGCATTCTCGCTCAACAAGGGTAAGTTGCCGCCTCCGGTCTGGGGACAAGTAATCAGCCGCTTCAAACAGACCTCACCTAATTCCGAGGATACCACTTTCACCAACGGCATCACCATCAATGCCCCTGAAAGAACCGAAGCATACGCCATTTATGACGGCGAGGTCATCTTTGCCGGAATCATGCGCGGGTACGGTAAAATGGTCATCATCGACCATGACCAACAATACTACAGTGTCACCGCCAGATTCAATGAACTCAAGGTCAAGGAAGGCGATCTGGTCAGACAGGGACAGATCATCGGCCTAACCGGTAAAAATGCCACACTCTTCGGCAAGGGGCTGTATTTTGAAATACGCCACGGCGAAGTGGCTGAAAATCCGCTCGACTGGCTACGACCGGGGACCCTGCCCCCCACTGATAATTAGACTGCCATAAAACCGTATTTTTCCAGCCCATGGCTGAATAACCGTTGCCGCGCCCTCCGATTCCCGTTAAGTTGACAACGGTTAACTAACCATTAGCCAACACCGTCGAGAGCGGCTTGCCGCTTGCACCGTCACCTTCTTTGAGAGCCCTTCTTTATCTCTTCCACTCGGTTTTCCAACTGCCACATGAAACGCCCGATACTCCTGCTGGTCATCCTCTTCTGTTTCTGCTGGACCTCTGTTTTTGCCGACGATACCAAACAGGAACGCGATACCTACAAAAACCTGGAAACTTTTGCTAATGTCCTGACCCTGATCCAGCAATATTATGTAGACAAGGTCGATTCCGGCAAAGTGATTAACGGGGCGATCAATGGCATGCTCGGTTCGCTCGATCCTCATTCCGCCTATATGACCCCGGAGGATTTCAAGAATCTTGAAGAGGAGACCTCAGGCAGTTTCACAGGGGTCGGTATCGAGATTTCTATCCGTGATGGCGTACTCACAGCCGTTGCCCCCATTGAGGGCACCCCGGCAGACAAACAAGGCATCAAGTCGGGAGATCAGATCGTCCGGATCAACGGAGAACTCACCAAGACCATGACCCTCATGGAAGCGGTAAAAAAACTACGCGGTGTAAAAGGCACCTCTGTGACCATCACCATCCACCGCGAGAGTTCCAAAGAGACTAAAGAACTGACCCTGACCCGGGAAGCCATCCCCTTGCTCTCAGTCAAATCCATGGAATTAGAGCCCGGATTTTTCTACATCCGGGTTTCCAACTTTCAGGCAACCACTACCAAAGATGTCAGAAGCGCTCTAAAAAGCCTCAGAAAGAAACATCCGATCCAGGGACTTGTACTCGACTTACGCAACAATCCTGGAGGATTGCTTGATCAAGCGGTCAAGGTCGCCGATATTTTTATTGATAAGGGAATCATTGTTTCAACGAAAGGGAGAGACAATCAGGAGCAGATGGTTTTTGAGGCCCATCAGGACGGCAGTCAAACCGGTTTTCCTATGGTTGTTCTGGTTAACGGTGGTTCCGCAAGCGGCTCTGAGATTGTGGCAGGCGCCCTCCAGGATCATAAACGGGCGATCATTATGGGCACAACCACTTTCGGCAAGGGCTCGGTGCAAACCATCCTCCCGCTGCCGGATGGCGCAGGCATCCGGCTGACCACCGCCAAATATTATACCCCGAGCGGCGAGTCGATTCAAGCCACCGGTATCAAACCCGACATGGTGGTGCCCCTGACCACTGTTGCCGAGGATAAATCAGAACCTGCCTCTACCCTTAAAACCATCAGGGAAAAAGACCTGCCCCACCATTTCAAAAACGAAACGCACACCAAGAGTCAACCCAGACCGGAAACGGACGACACCGATAAAACCGATCAGGAAGAAAACTTCGAAAAGGTGGTTGATATTCAACAGATCGCTAAGAGGCTTGAGCAGGATAATCAACTACGAACAGCCCTGACTACACTCAGGGGTCTCAGCATGGCCTCCGCACCTCATGCTCCCAAGGAGTAAAACGGAACAGAGCGCTAATCTCCCGTATCGCGTACCGTCTCAAGGACGCCGGACCACCTACGCCAGCCCCAGTTCGCGAAGGATATTGGCGTTGCCGGTCCAGTTCTTTCTGACCTTAACCCATAGATGTAAACGCACCCGGCATCCCAACAGTTTTTCAATATCGACAGCAGCGCTCTTGCGTATGGCCGCCAGCATCCCCCCGCCCTGACCGACCAGAATACCTTTCTGTGAATTCCGCTCCACCATGATTGTTGCCTGAATAATCACCGGCCTGGCCTCCGCCTCTTCTTCAAAGGAGTCGATGACCACGGCAGTCGAATAGGGCACCTCGTCCCGGGTCAGAAGGAATATCTTTTCACGAATGATCTCGGCGGCAATGAACCGCTCGGTTGCATCGGTGGGGATATCTTCCGGGTAATACTGTGGCCCCTCCGGCAGGCGGGCAACCAGTTCCGTTGTCAGCACATCAATACCGATGCCCTGCAAGGCCGATATGGGTACAATGGCGGCAAAGGGGTGCAGATTCTGATACCAATTCATGACCGGCAGCAACTGTTCCGGTTGCAGCAGATCCATTTTATTGAGGGCCAGAACAACCGGGCTGGTAATCCTGCCCAAATATCCCTGATATTCCTCAGCCCGTTTTTCCAGTTTTTTAGAGGCCATGTCAGCACAATCTGCCAGAAAGAGCACGATGTCCGCTTCGGTCAAACTCTCCAGCGCTACCCGCACCATCTGCCGGTTCATCTCTTCCCTGGCCTCATGCAGACCGGGAGTGTCGAGCAGAATCATCTGATAGTCCGGGCCGGTGACAATCCCCATGATCCGGTTTCTGGTGGTCTGCGGTCTGGGGGTGACGATGGCTATTTTCTGCTGGAGCAGATGATTGAGCAGGGTCGATTTGCCTGCGTTGGGGGGGCCGATGATCGCCACCACCCCGGAGCGGTAGAGAAGACTATCCACTTGGCGGTATCCTTAATTGAAGGGGTTTCGGGACATTCCCCGAAGAAAATAATGACAAAGATGTGGAATCCTGCTATCCACTGTAGCTTACCATGACCTTCGAACTTCGCAATGTGTTAAAGAGATGATCTTCCCCGGTAGCCTAATTGAATTCATAGATGGCGGCAGGTTTTACTGCGGCCTTGTCACCGATGTTGTCGACAAGAAGATTCACCTGCTCAATCAGAACGGGCGGGAAATCAATCTACCGGAATCACGGATCCTGACGACTTCCCAACAACGCTATCCTCAGGATACGAACAAGGAAGCACTCATCGCCTCTTTGCAGCGGTTCGCCGCCAACCGGGCCGCTCTAGCTGCGGCCATCACCCTCAATGAACTCTGGGAAATCGCCTGCGAGGAACCCGACGACGAATTTTCCCTGGATTTCCTGGCGGAGCTTCATTTCGGCGGCGCGGTGAACGATGATCAGCGTGCCGCCTTTCTGCGGGCAATTTTCACCGATCCCCTCTTCTTTAAATATAAAAACGACAAAATAACCGCGCACAGCCCCGAGCAGGTCGAACAACTGCAAACGCAGCGGCAAAAAGAACAGGAAAAAGCGCAACTGCTGGATCAGGCGGCCCATAACCTGCAAAAGCTCATGCAGGGCATACCTGTCATTGAGGGTGACTGGCCGAATCGTGAACGCTGTCTGCAATGGATCAGCCAGTCGGTACTGTTCGGCAGCGAAAGCGACGAGGACGAATTTGTCCGGCAAATTCTCAAAAAAGCGGGACTCACTTCGCCTCATGCTGGCTATGAGCTGCTAGTCAAAGCGGGTTTCTGGGGTCAGGATGAAAACCTAGCTCTGCTCAGATCGGATCAGCCAGTTGATTTCCCTGAACCCTGCATCCAAATTGCCGGAACCCTACGCGAAGCAACATTGGAAGAGCTGCTTGCCGATCCCAAACGACGAGATCTCAGGGCGCTTAACACTCTGACCATCGACGGCAGTTTTACCCGCGACTTTGACGATGCCCTTCACGTAGAAAAAAAATCAGATGGCACTATCCAGGTCGGCATCCACATCACCGATGTCAGCTACTATGTACCGCCCAAAAGTCCACTCTTTGCAGAAGCCCGGGAACGATCGACCTCGCTCTATTTTCCCGAGGGCCATACCCCTATGTTGCCCAAGACGCTGTCGCTTGATCTCTGCAGCCTGATCCAGGGCAAAGTGCGGCCGACTATAAGTATTCTGGTCACCCTGGCAAAGGACGGCGCCATTATGCAGACGTCCATTGTTCCGGCTGTGATTGAAGTCAAACGCCAACTGAGTTATCGTGAGGCGGATGCCCTGATCGAACGGGATGCCGATCTGGCAGCGCTGAATGTAGTTCGGCAACAGCTGCGCCAGCAGCGGATCGACAATGGTGCGCTCCTGCTATCGCTGCCGGATGTCAATATAGATATCCGCGACCGGGAACATATCCAGGTCTACCTGTCACCAGTTGACACACCCTCGCGCAACCTGGTTTCCGAACTGATGATTCTGGCCAACGGCATTGCCGCGGACTATCTGGCCGGCCGTGAGGCCCCTGGCCTGTTCCGTTCGCAACCGCCACCGAGAAAACGGATTATCTCCGGGGCCCAAAACAGCCTGCAGGATATTGCCCGGCAGCGGCGCTTCCTGGCACGCGGCGAATTGACTTCCCATCCCAAGCCCCATAGCGGCCTAGGTCTCAATAGCTATACTACCATCACCTCGCCGATCCGCCGTTTTCTTGATCTGGTCATGCAGCACCAACTGAGCAACATGGTCCACGGTCGAGGTATTCTCTTCTCTGGTGAGGAGTGCAAGACCTTTGCCGGTGTCATCCAGCAGAACCTGAGCCGGGCAAATGCCCTCCGCCAGCAGCGACACCGCTACTGGATCCTCCGGTATCTCGAACCCAAAGAAGGGCAGCTGGTCAATGCTCTGGTGGTGGGACTCGGGCCCAAACGGGTCAATCTCCTGCTCTGCGATTGCCTCTTTGACGTCGATCTACCACCCAATCCTTCTTTTCCGGTCGAACCCGGTGACACGGTACGAATCCGACTCGCCAGGATCAAACCCCTGGATAACATCCTTAGAGTCGAGTGGTAGCTAGCGCCCTGATACAACAACAAATTGTTGACTTTCAGCTTGCTATTTTGCAGTAAAAAATCAGTGTCGTGTGTTCCCAATCCATTGCCCAGCTTCTTCCCGGAAAAGCCCTGCATACTCGCAGAGTCACGGCACACCTCCTATCCATCTTGCTTGATGGCAACTCGATTCAACTTCCTGGCGCCAAGATTGTCCTTGTCATGGACAAAAAACTGCTCATCAGGTATATGCTAGAACTACAATTTATTTTGGCCCTAACACCAGCGAGCGCCGACGCAACGGATATCCCGACAACTTGATGAAATCATTGAACATAAAACTTATTCTCCTGTGCGGCCTCATCCTGTTCTCCAGTCCGTCCCTGCCGTTTGCAGCTAACGAACAGAATCCTGAAATCAAAGATATAATCGTTACCACCTCGGATAACGACCTGTTGCTCTTTGCAACGGTGAAAAACTGCTTTACCCAGGAAATGCTTGATGGCGTCCGCAATGGCATTCCCATTGTTTTCACCTACCATCTGAAGCTGGTGAAAACCAGTAACAACTGGATCGACACCAGTCTCGTCGAATCATCCGTGACCCACACCATGACCTTTGATAGTGGCAAAAAGGAATACCGGATTGCTTTTTCCAATCAAGATGGCAAAAGCGTCACCACCGGCAATCTTGAACAGGCCAAACAGCTGATGGCGGAGCTCAACGGCATCAAGGTGATTGCCCTTGCCCAACTTGTTCCCGCTGCGCCTTATGCCATTCACTTCAAAGTCACCTTGAAAAAAGGCTCGCTGCCTCTCGGGATGCATCGTGTAATTCCTTTCTCTTCATTATGGGATTTCGAAACCGACTGGCGGACCATTGAATTCAGGTATTGACCTGAAGGTCGACGACTGAATGCTCACCGCGGAACAGAAAAAAAAGAAACAGCGGTTGATCCGCTATGTTATCGTTTTCTGCGCCCTGCTTATTCCCCTGCTGGGGTATGTGCAACGTGGGCTGCTCAGCGGCGACTTCAACCTGCCCATTTCCAGCACGATCCTGATTTTTGCCCTGATCAACATCAACGGGCTGTTGCTCTTACTCATGCTCTACCTGGTACTGCGTAATCTGGTAGAATTAGTCTTTGAGCGTAAACAAAAAATCCTTGGAGCCCGGTTGCGGACCCGGTTGGTCATCTCCTTTGTTTCGCTCTCTCTGGTCCCGACAACCATCCTTTTCTTTATCGCTTTGCGCTTTGTCTCCACCTCCATTGATTACTGGTTCAACGCAAAGGTGGAAGAATCCCTGCAATCCTCCCTCAAACTGGCGCAATCGATCCTCCACGATACCGGCCAGCAGGCCGAATATGCAGGCCGGCAATTGGCCTCGATCCTGGAAAGTGGCGCCCTTGACCTCAACGACAAGGCCGCCTTAGAACAATTCTTCATCAAAACTCTGAAAATTGATATCCCCGGTGCTCCGGACAGCGTTCAGCTGCTCGACGGCGAACGTAACCCGTTGTTCGCAATCCGTGGCCCCCGACTCCTCCCCATCGTCTTACCGGTTATCCCCTCCGAGGCTATCCGCCTCGCCTCAGCAGGCGACCGACCCGAGGTGGTCACCCAACGGACAACCATCGGCGAACTGGTTCAGGCCATTGTCCCCGTGCTAATAACCATCCCCCCCCAGCATGCCTGGTTTCTGGTGACCACGGTGCTGATTCCCTCAGCTAAGCTCGAAACCATGCAATCGGTGTCCGAGGGCATCACCGGTTATAAACATCTGATCATGCTGAAAGCCCCGATTAAGCTCAGCCTGATCATCATGCTGCTCATCATCACCCTCCTGACCTTGTTCGGAGCGATCTGGTTCGGCTTCTATATCGCCCGTAGCCTCACCGGGCCGATCAATAAACTTGCCGAAGCCACCAGGCGCGTTGCTGATGGCGATCTGGACTTCATCCTCGAAAAAGAAACAGACGACGAGATGGGGCTGCTGGTCGATTCCTTCAACTCAATGACCTCGGACATCCTCGCCTCCAACCGGCAACTGACCAAGGCACACTGGGCTCTTCAGGAAAGCAACGAGGTTTCTGAACAACGCCGTCACTACCTGGAAACTATCCTGGAAAACGTTGCGGCCGGAGTCATCGCCCTGGACGAGAACAACCATATCACCACCATCAATCGTTTTGCCGAAAAATTGCTGGCCATTGAACCCGCCATCTTCCTCGGCAAAGATTTCCACGAAGCCCTGCCCAAGCAGCATGTACAGATCGTCGAAAGTTTCATCAAAGAACTATTGAGCACGGGAAAGCCTTCGATTGAACGGCACCTGCGGGTCACCATCCGCCGAGGCGAGACCCTTTCTCTCCAGGTTAATATCACCCGAATGGTCGACGACTGGGACAACCCCATTGGTTTTGTCATTGTTTTTGACAATCTCACTAACCTGGAAAAGGCCCAGCGTCTGGCCGCCTGGCAGGAGGTCGCCCGCCGCATCGCCCACGAAATCAAAAATCCGCTGACTCCTATCCAGCTCTCTGCCCAACGGTTGCGCAAGCGGTACCTCGATAAAATTACCGAAGATCAGCATATCTTCGACCAATGCACCGCAACCATCATCAAGCAGGTCGATGAAATCAAAAAAATGGTGAGCGAGTTCTCTGATTTTGCCCGTATGCCGAAGCTGCACAAAGAACGGAAAAATCTCGGCCTCCTGGTGGAAGAAATTATTTTTTTATACCAGGAGGCTCATAAGCACCTCTCTATCACCAGTAACCTTAACCCAACTCTTCCAGATTTCCAATTCGATGCGGTCCAAATCAAGCGTGTGCTGATCAATCTGCTCGATAACGCTGTCTCCGTACTCGGTGAGGGTGGGGCCATCAAGGTAGCCCTTGAGTACGGGAGCGATCCGCACCTGATCCGGCTAGAGGTGGCAGATAACGGCCCAGGGATCGCCGACGAGGTCAAACTGCGGATCTTCGAACCCTACTTCTCCACCCGAAAATCCGGTACAGGGTTGGGCCTGGCCATCGCCCACACCATCGTTACCGAGCATAACGGCGTTATCCGAACCCACGACAACATCCCGACCGGCACAGTGTTTACGGTTGAGCTGCCGCTGGATACCTGATATGGTAAATATTAGATACTGATAGCCCACACCCACCGTGTCACTTGACTGAGCAACATCCTTTTCCTGGCCCACCAGACCTCGCACTGATGCCCAATACTATTCTGATCATAGACGACGAAGCCGCCATCCGTGAGGCACTCTCAGGTATTCTCGCCGACGAAGGATTCATCCCGCTGGCCGCCGCCTCCGCCGAAGAAGGGCTGCAACTACTCGACGAAAAAGATATCAACTTGGTTTTGCTCGACATCTGGATGCCAGGCTTGGATGGTATCGAGGCCCTCAAATTGATCAAACAGCGTTTTGAGCTGCCCGTGATCATGATTTCCGGCCACGGAACCATCGAAACTGCGGTGCAAGCCACCCGAAACGGTGCCTATGATTTTATCGAAAAACCGCTCTCCTATGACAAAATCATTCTTTCGATCAACAAAGGCATTCAACTCTCCCGGTTGGAACGGGACAACAGGCTGCTGCGGGAAAGCGGTCCAACCAATATCCACATAACCGGGAACAGTCCCCTCATCATCGGGTTGCGCGAACAGATCGAACGAGTCGCGCCCACCAATGCCTGGGTCTTGATCCGGGGTGGCCATGGTACAGGCAAGGAGCTGGTTGCCCAAACCATTCACCGTCATTCGCTGCGGAGCAAGCATCCGATGATCGCGGTGAACTGTGCCGCCATCCCCGAAGAACTGATCGAATCCGAACTGTTCGGCCATGTCAAAGGTTCCTTCACCGGGGCCACAGAGAACAAGAAAGGCAAATTCGACCAAGCCAACGGTTCCACCCTTTTTCTAGATGAGATCGGCGACATGAGCCTGAAGAGTCAGGGCAAGGTGCTGCGCATCCTCCAGGAACAAAAGTTTGAGCGTGTCGGCGGTTTCCGGACCATCGAGGTCGATGTCCGTGTTCTGGCAGCAACCAACAAAAATCTTGAGGAAGAGATCCTTAAAGGTAACTTCCGGGCCGATCTCTTCTACCGACTCAATGTCGTCCCCATAATGGTTCCTGACTTAGTCGACCGGCGCGAGGACATTCCGCTGTTGGTGGAGGACTTCATCAACCAGTTCAGTAAGAAAGGGCTCGGTGGAAAACAATTTGCCGCCGAGGCGCTGCAGCAGCTCCAACGCCACAGCTGGCCAGGCAATGTCCGTGAACTGCGCAATCTGATTGAGCGGTTAGTGATCATGAGCCCCGGTGACCAGATCGGCGCAAACGATGTCTCCCTCTTCCTTGGCAACGCCCCCCTGCTACCACTGCCATCTCCGCCCGTTGGCCAGGGATACCAGCATCTGTCCTCATTCAAAACAGCCCGCCGTCAGTTCGAAATGGATTATCTCATGGCCAAGCTCCAGGAAAACGACGGTAATGTCTCAAAGACGGCGGAACTGATCGGTATGGAGCGCAGCCACCTCCACAAAAAAGTGAAGGCCCTGGGTATTGCGGTCAAATAGGATTGCCGCCCGCCCCGTTTATCTTTGCTCAAACCAAAACAACAGCAGCCAGAGGTACCCTATGGTTTTCCCCGAATTTCGCGCCCGCAGAATGCGGCAGACTGAAACCTTCCGTTCCATGATCCGTGAAACACGGCTGGTTGCGGACCAGATGATCTATCCCCTTTTTATTTTACCTGGCAAAGGCCTCCGCCAAGAGATTCCCTCCATGCCTGGCGTTTTCCGACTTTCGGTCGATCAACTAGCCAAAGAGGCCAAGGATTGCCTAGCCGTGGGCATTCGTTCCGTTATCCTTTTCGGTTTACCGGAAAAGAAGGATGGCCTGGGCTCGGGCGCCTACGCCAAAAACGGCATCATTCAGCAGGCGATCAGGGAATTGAAGAACCGGGTTCCAGAGATGACAGTGCTCACCGATGTCTGCCTATGCGAATATACCGATCACGGTCATTGCGGCTGCCTGGCCGGTCGCGAGGTCGACAACGACGCCACCCTGGAGTTGCTGGCCAAAACCGCCCTGTCCCATGCCCAGGCAGGAGCGGACATGGTAGCGCCCTCCGACATGATGGATGGTCGAGTAAGTGAAATTCGCAGCGTGCTCGACGAGAACTCCTATCACATGATCCCGATCATGTCTTATGCTGTCAAATACGCCTCCGCCTTTTACGGCCCCTTCCGCGATGCCGCTGATTGCACACCCCAGTTCGGTGACCGGCGCAGCTACCAGATGGACCCAGCGAACAGCAAAGAGGCTCTGCGGGAGGCGACCATGGACGTGGACGAAGGTGCGGATATCTTGATGGTCAAACCCGCGCTAGCCTATCTCGATATCATCAGCCTCCTGCATGACGAGTTTGACCTACCGATCGCTGCCTATCAGGTAAGCGGTGAATATGCCATGATCAAGGCCGCCGCCGAGAAAGGTTGGATTGACGGAGAACGGGTGATGGCCGAAACGCTGATCGCTATCCGCCGAGCTGGCGCCGATATCATCCTTACCTATTTTGCCAAAGATATGGCCAAACTGTTGGCTGAAAACAAATAGAACAAGGAAAGAGACACCTATCTTCTAATAGAGTCCGATAACCTTGTTATCCACCCCTTCTGTCTAAAAGACAAAAATAATAAAACTTCTCAATAAGATGAATAATTTCCCTTGATTGACGGATAGATAAATACAAAAATTAACCAATTAATTAATCATGTGAAGTGATTATACATGACACATGTTTGATTAATAAAAGCATCGAGTCAAACATTAAAAATATAGCAAATTTTCGTGATTGTTTTTTCCTTGACAGGAACGACAGCAGACTGTTAATGAATCATCGTTCAGTTTTAAATTTGCTTGAAACTGTTCATTGTTCCACACTTGTATCAACTTTTTCACCCTCTCAACTCTCATTCAGGAATAGTAATTATGTCGTGGTTCATACAAACTTGTCGATCGTCGTTGGGCAAAAAATACATCATGGCTTTTACAGGGTTTATGCTGGGCGGGTTCTTACTCGTTCACACCATAGGCAACAGTACAATTTTCTGGGGGAGAAACGCGTTTAATGCCTACGCGCATCATCTACATTCATTAGGTATTTTCGTCCCGATCTTTGAAATAGGCCTTTACTCAATTTTCTTCCTGCACGTCATCACTGGCATTATCCTCTTCCTTGAGAATCGAAAAGCAAGAGGCGGCAAATACGAAGTGGAAACAAGCGCAGGCGGACGTACTATTGGCTCAAAAACCATGCCGTACACAGGTGTTGCGATTTTTGTCTTCATTCTTATTCATCTTGCCAATTTTCATTTTGTAGAAAAAACTGCAGTCAAAACAATCTCCGAATTTGTAACCCAAGTGTTGAACAACCCCTTTTTCACCCTTATCTACGGAGCAGGAATCAGTCTTCTCTTCATCCATATTAGCCATGGTTTCTGGTCATTGCTCCAGACCTTTGGAATCAGCCACCCTAAATATGACAATCCGTTGCGCATGATTACTTGGGCGCTGGCAGGCATCATGGGCAGTGTGTTCCTTTTGATTACCGTCCTTATGGTTATTAACCGGTCTCAATTAGGCGGCTGATTAAGCATTAGATCTAGATGAAACGACTGAAGGTTCTTCAAGAGAGAGATACCTTTCAAGGGAACCTTCATTAACAAGCCATATTCCCCTTCCACCTACAGCTAAAAGAAAATACTATGCAGCTTGACTCAAAAATACCTGAAGGACCGCTGGCCGAAAAATGGGATAAATGCCGTTTTTCCAACAAACTCGTCAACCCTGCTAACAAACGGAAATACGAGGTTATTATCGTAGGTACCGGCTTAGCTGGCGCTTCCGCAGCCGCGTCGCTGGGAGAACTGGGTTACAACGTCAAATCGTTCTGTATCCAGGATAGCCCTCGTCGTGCCCATTCCATCGCTGCTCAGGGTGGAATCAATGCTGCAAAGAATTATCAGAATGACGGTGACTCCATTTTCCGCCTGTTTTATGACACGATCAAAGGCGGTGACTTCCGCGCCCGTGAAGCCAATGTTTATCGTCTTGCCCAAGTAGCCAATAACATTATCGATCAATGTGTGGCGCAGGGTGTTCCATTTGCTCGTGAATACGGTGGAACCTTAGCCAACCGATCCTTCGGCGGCGCTCAGGTTTCGAGAACCTTCTATGCAAGGGGCCAGACGGGACAGCAGTTGCTGCTCGGTGCATATACTGCCATGATGCGCCAGGTAGCAGCTGGCAAGGTAAAGATGTATACCCGCCGGGAAATGATGGACTTGGTCGTTGTTGATGGAGTTGCCAAAGGCATCATCTGCCGCAATCTGATTACCGGAGAAATCGAGAAGTATTCCGCCCATGCTGTTGTTCTGGCAACAGGTGGTTACGGGAACGTCTACTTTCTGTCCACCAATGCCATGGCATCGAATGTCACGGCAGCTTGGCGTGCCTACAAACGGGGTGCTGGTTTCGCCAATCCCTGTTACGTCCAGATTCATCCGACCTGTATTCCGGTTCATGGCGATTTCCAGTCCAAGCTGACCCTCATGAGCGAATCACTTCGCAACGATGGTCGGGTATGGGTACCAAAGAATGTCGGCGACAACCGGAAGGCTGCCGATATTCCAATGGAAGATCGCGACTACTATCTTGAGCGCAAATATCCTTCTTTTGGTAACCTCGTTCCCCGTGACGTAGCCTCCCGTAATGCCAAAGAGGCCTGCGATGAGGGAAGAGGAGTCGGTGAAACCAAACTGGGTGTGTACCTTGATTTCGCCGAAGCCATCAAACGGGATGGTCTCGATGTGATTATAAGAAAATATGGAAACCTCTTCCATATGTATCAAAAGATCACAGACAGCGATCCGACCAAAGAACCCATGATGATCTATCCAGCGATCCATTACACCATGGGTGGACTTTGGGTTGATTACAACTTGATGACCACTATCCCAGGTTTGTATGCGGCCGGCGAGTGTAACTTCTCAGATCATGGCGCTAACCGCCTCGGTGCTTCAGCATTGATGCAAGGCCTGGCTGATGGATATTTCGTACTACCTTACACCATCGGCAACTACCTGGCCACCGTACCGCCGGTACCCACCAACACTAATGATCCTGCCTTTGAGACTGTTGCCAATGAAGTCAAAGAGCAGACCGCCAAGCTGCTCAAAAACACAAAAAGCGGCAAAGCCGGACAGACTGTTGACCATTTCCACAAAGAACTCGGTAAAGTTATGTGGGATAACTGCGGTATGGCCAGAAATAAAGAAGGTCTTACCCTTGCATTGAAAAGAATTCCTGAGATTCGAGCTGAATTTTGGGAGAATGTTACGGTCCCTGGTTCAGGTCAGGAACTGAATCAGTCTCTCGAGCGTGCCGGTCGCGTTGCCGATTTTCTGGAATTCGGCGAATTACTCGCCCTTGATGCACTGAGTCGCGAAGAGTCCTGCGGTGGACATTTCCGTGAAGAGAGCCAAACCGAGGAAAACGAAGCCAAGCGTGACGATGCCAATTTCAGCCATGCAGCTGTTTGGGAGTACAAAGGTCAAGGCACTGCTCCTGCATTGCACAAAGAGCCGCTTACCTTTGAATCTGTCACTCCTTCACAGCGTAGCTACAAGTAATGCACATCTGTACTCTTGTATAAACAGATTCATCACTGAAGTTTAAAATACAACGCAGAAGAAAACTTATGTCATCGAAATCGATTAATATAATAGTAAAAATATGGCGACAGAATGGCCCTCTGGCAACAGGCGCTTTTGAGGAACATGCTCTCAAAGATATCAGCACTGACAGTTCATTTCTTGAAATGATCGATGTCCTGAACGAATGGTTAACCATTAAAGGTAAAGAGCCTATCGCCTTTGACCATGACTGCCGTGAAGGAATCTGCGGCATGTGTGGCGCTGTAGTCAATGGAACTGCCCACGGCCCTGACAAAGAAACAACCCTCTGTCAATTACACATGCGTCGCTTCAAAAACGGCGATACTATCGTTATTGAACCTTTCCGGTCACAAGGATTTCCGATCGTTAGAGATCTGATTGTCGACAGGTCGGCTCTTGATCGGATTATTGCAGCGGGCGGTTATGTTTCCGTGAATACCGGATCTCCTCAGGATGGTAACAACATCCTGATTCCGCAGCATGTTGCCGAGACGTCCATGGATGCAGCGGCTTGTATTGGGTGCGGCGCTTGCGCTGCGGCTTGCCCCAATGGCACCCCGATGCTCTTTCTCGGCGCCAAGGTTTCGCAATTGGCATTGTTACCACAAGGTCAAGCAGAAGCCAAAAAACGTGCCATTTCGATGGTTTTACAGATGGACAAAGATGGTTTTGGTAACTGCGGCAACGAACGCGAATGTGAGAATGTGTGCCCGAAAGGAATATCCATCAGCAATATTGCTCGGCTGAACAGGGAATTCCTAAAAGCCTCGTTTACAATTGATCATTGAGTAATTATCACTGATTTTTATTCAGGCTGACACCATGACTGGATTATCGCTCTTTCTATATTGGCGATAATCCAGTTTTATTTTATTTTTTTTTATTAGAAATACACTAAGATCCATCCTGCCTGCTATAATAACAATTCTCATACGTTTTCCATCACCTTGCGTCTTTTTCTTGATCGACTCTCCTTTCTGCTCGTTTATTGAACGCTATTAATTATTAACTTTAAAATTTCTGGTATTTATTCTGCCCCCCTTCCATTGCTACCATTCGACATACTTCCCAAAACTATATTTTTTACAGATATCTATTGCTCACCTTTGAAGTTTTTTTTTACCCCTCCGTCAGTACCATTTCGGCTTTTTTAATTCTTTAGCTTGGCACGTAAATAACTGGTACAAATACTCAATTGAGCGTTAGGCACATCTCCGCGGAGATATATACTGTAAATGACCTTTTTTTCATGCAAAATTGTTTGGACTTTAAAATACAGCTGAAAAATATGTTGTATGTTTAAAGTTGCCTTCTGGCTGGGATGAGGAATAAATTCTCCTTTTTTTCTAGACCATACCCAATCACCTATGATTGCAACGAATTAAGAGTTTTTTGACTGTTTGATACATGAAACTATTCCCACGCATTAATTATTACATTGCTGTTTTTATCTATATGATTGTCATCGGCTGGAACGTTTGGTGGACTTTCACATGGCTCTATCATCAAAAATTGAAAGACTTAGCAACCGAGGGATCATCCCGTCTTGAACTCTACGTGACCTACCTTCAGGGAGTATTGGGGAAATATGAAAACCTTCCAGAATTACTCGCTAATGATAAAATAATTGTCAATCTGCTTAATGAGCACGGCACCCCAGAACAAATTGATTTTCTGAACAGATATCTCGAGAAAATCAACAGTATCAGTAATGCTTCTGATACCTATCTGATGGATAGTAATGGCCTAACCATTGCAGCCAGCAACTGGAAGGAAGAGCATCCATTCATAGGCCAAAACTTTAGCTACAGGCCCTATTTTCAAGAAGCATTGCAAGGTCGCCTCGGTAGATATTTTGCCTTAGGTACCACATCCTCCCTTAGAGGTTATTACTTTGCCTATCCGGTTCGGCGGAATAACAAAATTATTGGTGCGTTAGTTATAAAGATCAATATTGATTCGGTAGAAAATAACTGGGGCCGTGAAGATCAGACTTTCCTCGTCACCGACCCTGATGGTGTAATTTTTTTATCCACCGAAAAAGATTGGCTTTTTCGGACGTTAACCCTGATGTCGGAAGACGCTCACCAAAATGTGTTTGATAGTCGCCGTTACCCCAATTCTTTTCATGAGCCACTGAATGTAGTGAGTGAACAGAAAATCGATGAGGGAAAGATTATCAGGATAAAAAGGCATAGTAGCTCTCAAACCCAAAAGTATCTGCTACAGTCTCATACCATGCAACAAGCCGGGTGGGATGTACTGATCTTGACCGATACCAGACGGGTTGAACGGTATATTTTTCTGGTTTTTGTGGCATTGATATCCATCCTCGTCCTTGGTAGCCTGCTGATACTTCTGCTCAAACAACGCCGACAAAGGCAAATTGACCTAGACCGGTTCGAAGAACAGGCACGTAAGGTATTGCAGGCAACTAATGAGAAACTGGAGACAAGGGTCGCTGAACGGACTCAAGAGCTAACCGAAATGAACACCCTCCTCCGTAAAGAAATTGATGAACGTAACCGCGCAGAGATCGCCCTTCGACACACCCGATCAGAGCTGGTTCACACTGCCAAAATGGCGGCTATCGGACAAATGTCCACAGGAATAAGCCATGAATTAAACCAGCCGTTGGCTGCAATCAGGAGCTATTCTGATAATGGCAAATTGTTTCTCCAGAAGGGTAGGCTCGAAGATACGATGTGGAATCTCGAACAGATAAGTGAACTCACCGAGCGTATGGCCCAAATCGGTGTCCAACTGAAACAGTTTTCGAGAAAGACCAGCGGTCAGCTCACCGTTGTACCTCTCCATGGTGTGATTGATGGGGCATTAGAAATACTGAGCCCTGTTATTCGTAAATCAGAGGTTGCCATTGACGTAACCCTTCGTCCTGAGAACCTTCAGGTTCTCGCCAATCATGTTTTGTTACAGCAGGTTATCGTTAATCTTATCACTAATGCAGTTCATGCAGTAGAGAGCTTACCACGGCAAGAAATCAAGATTATTGCTTTTCAAAAAAATGGAAAGGTTACCATATCCGTTGAAGATTGTGGTACGGGTATCACCCCTGAACATTTCCCTCACATTTTCGAACCCTTTTTCACTACCAAGCAGAGTGGCAAGGGGCTAGGTCTTGGCTTAACCATCACTAAACGTATTCTCCAAGAAATGAATGGAGAAATACAAGCGATTGCACTACAGAACGGTGCCAAATTTGAATTTATTCTCGAGGAAGCATAATCAATCGATATGGAAGTCGGAAAAAATGTCGTTTTTATCGACGATGAAAAACATATTCGTCAGGCCAATAAACAGACCCTTGAACTTGCGAATTTGGATGTTACCTGTTTCGAATGCGCAGAGGAGGTGTTGCCACTACTTTCCATTGATTGGTCTGGTGTAGTTATTTGTGATATCTGCCTGCCACACATGGACGGTTTGGAATTTCTATTGGAAACGCAAAAAATTGACCGTGATCTCCCTGTCATTCTGATCACCGGCCATGGTGATATCTCCACTGCAGTTCAAGCCATGCATGATGGCGCCTATGATTTCATTGAGAAACCGTATTCAACGGAAAGACTGATAAAAACAGTACACCGGGCATTGGAAAAGAGGATGTTGACGCTTGAGAATCGCATTCTTCGTCAAGAATTGGAGGCCCAAAGCGCCCCAGGACCGAGAATTATCGGCAGAACAACTGCAATGGTCAGGCTTCGTGCCACTATCGCCAAACTCGCCGATACTGCTGCGGATATTCTTATTTTCGGCGAAACAGGCACCGGTAAAGAACTTGTTGCCCGGTCTTTGCATGAACACAGCCAACGAAGGACAAAAAACTTCGTTGCGGTTAACTGTGGCGCTGTTCCCGAGAGCATTATTGAAAGTGAACTTTTCGGACACGAGGCAGGGGCCTTCACCGATGCCAAACAGACCAGAATTGGTAAATTTGAATATGCCCATGGCGGCACCTTACTTCTGGATGAAATTGAATCCATGCCGCTCAGGACCCAGATCCACCTGTTACGGGTTCTGCAGGAGAGAACCCTGGAACGATTGGGATCAAACAAGGTGATTCCACTCAATGTCCGGGTGATTGCCGCCTCCAAAGTCGACCTGCGGCAGGCCTCAATAACTGGCCTCTTCAGGGAGGATCTCTATTATCGTCTGAATGTTGTCTACCTGGAAATCCCTCCATTACGAACCCGCCTAGAGGATATCCCGCTACTTTTTCACCATTTTCTCCTTGTGGCCGGCCACCGGTACCAACAAGAGGTACCACTTCCGAAGGCCTCACAGATGAATGCACTGATGGCCTATGCATGGCCAGGGAATGTGCGTGAATTGCGTAATCTCGCCGAAAGATATGTGCTGCTGGGCAGTCAATATGGATGGTCGCTCGACCAACTGTTATCAGGCACAGAGAAGGAACAGAAGAACAACCTGGCTTACCGGGTTGATTGCTTTGAACAAGGACTCATCGAGCAGGCACTTCTCGCCAGCAACGGCAGCATCAAAGATGTTATGGATGTCCTGGAATTACCTCGCAAAACACTCTACGATAAAATGCGAAAGTATGGTTTGAACAAAAGTGACTACAAATTATAGGATAATCAGAATTGATTGATCAGATCGCAACAGATAGCTCAGTATTACGGTTACACCTTGAAACAATACCACCACCGCCCACACACCGCATGGCTAGAGGAGACGCATACAGTGCGTGGGCGATTCGTAGTCTATAGATCGTTAACCAGTAGAGTAGAATCTGGAAAAACGATTTCCCGTCTTGTAAACCTGGAAGAAGCGTTACATCATTCCAAGAGTCTTCGGCAGCCAGATTGACAATGCCGGCCAGTAGGTAACGATGGCCAGGAAGATGAGCATCGTAATCAGCCACGGCATGACCGCCTTGGTCAGTTCGGTAATACCTAGACCGGAAATTCCCGAAGCGACGTAAAGATTTAACCCGACCGGTGGATGGCACAGACCAACTTCCATATTAGCATCGATCAAAATGCCCAGATGGATCGGATCGATCCCCAGTTGCATGGCTGCAGGGTAAATAATAGGCGCCATGATCAGGATGATCGACGACGGTTCCATAAAATTCCCTGCCATCAGCAGCATGATATTAACGATAAAGAGGAAGGCGACCGGCCCAAGATGCTTGCCGAGTATCCATTCAGCGAGGGCATGCGGCAAATTTTCATTAGCCAAGACAAAAGAAAACAACGCCGCATTGGTTATGATGTACAGCAGCATGGCCGACATGTTGGCAGACAACCGCAAGACCTTCGGCACCTCCTTAATCGTCAGGTCTTTATAGACAAATACCGAAACGAAGAACGCGTAGACCGCGCTGACGGCAGCCGCCTCGGTTGCCGTAAAGATGCCGGAATAGATGCCACCGATGATAATGACAACCAGCATCAGGCCCCAAATACTCTGACGAAAAGTGCGCCAGCGCTCTCCCCAGCTAGCTTTCGGCATGCGAGGATAATCATTTTTCTTAGCGATGTACCAGGTCACAACGCCTAACATGACGGTCAAAAGACAACCAGGTAACACGCCGGCAACGAACAGCGCGCCGATAGAGGTGTTGGTTGAGATCGCATAAATAATTTTAGGGATTGAGGGCAGCATCAGAATGCCAAGCGATCCGGCGGTGATAATAACTCCCGCACCGAATCGCATCGGATAACCAGCTGCAACCATCGCAGGCAGGATAATCGATCCGATCGCAACTACCGTGGCAACACTGGATCCACAGACCAGTGCGAACATCGCACAAGCCAAAATACTGGCCAGCGCAAGTCCGCCATGCAAATGGGCAACCATTGAACTGGCAAAATTGATCATGCGCTGCGCGACACCGCCGTGTGTCAAAAAATTGCCGGCGAGAATGAAGAAAGGAATCGCCATAATTTCCCATTTCTCAATACCGGTAAAAAGCTTCATCGCCACCGCTTCGGGCGGCACATGGGTCATGGTGAAGACGAATGACAGAACGGTCAGGCCGAGTGAAATCGAAATAGGCATGCCGGTTAGCATCAGGGCGATGAGTAACCCAAAAATTATCGCAGCATTCATCGTGTACCCTCCGATTTTGCATCATCAGCAGGCTGTTTATGCTCAATATCGGGCAAACGCAATTCGTCGCTGTTCTCGTCCGGATTTAATTCCACCGACAAGACGTTCGTTTCGACCCCCTCAACATGGCTATGATCATGACGCGGCAGAGCACCGGTTCTAATAAAGGCTAAAAGTACCTGAAGAAAACGAAAACTCATAAGCGCTGACCCCAGAGGAATTGCGCTGTACACCATCCAGGTCGGCCATCCGAGATCAGGCGTGGTGGGCCCTTCGGGTATTCCGCTCACATTCAAACCAAAAAGTGAGAATATCGCATAATGCATACCGTTATCCCAGATAAAGTTGCCTCCAAGCGTAGCTATAGTCCCTGTAAAGCCGGCACCAGCGAACAGGGCGAACATAATGAATTTATCACGTATCGGTTTGGTCATCTGATTGACAAGGACATCGACGCCCACGTGAATGCCGGTTCGAACACCGTAGGCAGCCCCAAATTTTGCCATCCAGACAAACATAATGATGCACAATTCCTGGGACCAACTGAAATTCAGGCTGAGCAGGGCGTCTTGAACAACAGGGATTGGTAATCCAGCAGCATATCGGTGCAACACCGCAAAGAAAATAAGCAGGGTTGCCCCTGCCATGAGGAAAGAGATGAACCATTCCTCAAAATGATCTAAATATTTCATTGTCGCTATTCCTTCAGAAAAGTATAAGGCGGAAGACTAATGTCCTCCGCCTTTGAACTTTCTTCTCTATAGATAACAGTTATTTGGTAAAACCGACTGCCTGCTGTACGGCCTCCACCGTCTCTTTACCGATACGGCCAGACATTTTCTCATGCACAGGCACAAGCACTTTCTTGAAGGCAGCGCGCTGTTCAGCGGTCAGGATGGTGACCTGAGTCTTACCGGTGGCCTTGACAGACTCAAGATCTTTTTCGTTACTGGTTTTGGCGATATTGTTAGCGTAGTCGGTCGCTTCCTTCATTGCTACCTCAAGTTGGGTACGAACATCGGCCGGCAGTCCATCCCAGAACTTCTTGTTGGCGATCACCGCATACCCCAGATAACCATGGTCGGTAATGGTCAAATACTTCTGCACCTCATTCATTTTTTGGGTGTAGAAATTGGAGATTGGATTCTCAGTGCCATCAACAACTCCGGTCTGAAGTGCCTGGTAAACCTCAGAGAAAGGCATAACTTGTGGGATAGCCTTCAGTTCACGCATCTGCTCTTCCAGGACCTTGGATGATTGGATTCGAAATTTTTTCCCTTTCAGGTCTTCAGGAGTTTTTATCGGGGTATTCGCAGAGAAAGATTTGAATCCATTATCCCAATAAGCAAGCCCTTTTATCCCCCTTGATTCAAGCTTATCCAACAATTGCTGACCGACCGGCCCCTTGGTCACCTTGTGCAGCGCTTCATAATCATTAAAAATGAAGGGTAGATCAAAAACCTCGAACTCTTTGACGCCAAGAGGGCCGAATTTGGCCAAGGAAGGGGCTAGCATCTGCACGGCACCAAGTTGCAGAGCTTCCATCTCTTCCTTATCTTTGTACAACTGGCTGTTAGGATACAGCTCGATTTTCACCTTTCCTTGGGTCAATTCCTCAGCCCGTTTTTTAAAAAACTCAGCGGCATTACCTTTCGGGGTATCAACCGCAACAACATGGCTGAATTTGATAACGATCGGTTCTGCAAGCGCCGGCGTCGCCATAAAGGCAGCCGATAGAGCCAACACTGTTAAAGCCTTAGTTACTGTCTGAAACATAATTATTCTCCTTGTTCTGTTTGGTTAACATGTTGTTTTTTTATACAACAAGTTGACACATCCTCCTTCCTCCGGAGAGTGCTGTAAGGCAAGCAACTTCTCATTATTATATAGCAAGATAAAGACCAGTGATAGGGGAAATCTTTAAGCCCCTTTGACTTCGTGCAAAAACGAACCTACTTCACCAACAACCATCTCTTGGCTGGCGGTTTTCCGCCTATTTAGCCGCAACCGCTTGGGGAAATCCACCCAATATCAAGCAACCGATTGCCAGAGTGCTGCTGGCAAAACGTAAAAAAATCGTGCTGCAATTCGTTTTAAGCAGAGATTAAGCGGGATTTAGTAACCAGCAAAGTCGTGAATATATAGGTCCATTTATTGCTTATCGATTGTATGCCATTTCATTTGGCGATGGTGAAATTCCTGATCTATTGCTTGATGTGATGGAAGAAGCAGTATTGAGACACCTTTTGTGGTATGAGATCATTGAAAGTGAAAATTAGATATCTCAAATTATAGAAAGTCCGTTTTTCGATTATTTTTGACCAGATTATTTCAAAGGAGAAAAAACATGCATTCTATTCCTGATGTAAAAACAATTCTTTACGCGACAGCTCTCGGTCAGCGCACTCGTCCCGTCTTTCGCTATGCGATCAGTTTGGCGCGTCAATACAACGCGCGGATAATATTGCTCCATGTGGTGGAGCCTTTAAGCAATGAGGCTCGAGCCGTTATAGAAACCTACATGTCCATTGAGGCAGCGGATAGAGTTCAGAGAGACAATATGCAACAGGTATTACAAGAGATAAAAGTTCGTCTCCAGAAATTCTGCACTGAAGAAATGGAATCGACCAAGACCGATGTCAGTAAAGTGCATGAGGTTATGGTTATAGCGGGAGATCCCAGCGAGGAAATCCTTGGTGTTGCCGATAAGAATAAGGTGGATCTCATTGTCATGGGTAGGTCAACCGGCTCGGTCTTTGGGAGTACGGTCATGGGATCGGTTGCCCGCAGGGTCACCCGGCATGCCAAGGTACCGGTTCTCGTTGTTCCCAATTCTTAGGCTCCCGGCAGTATAGAATCCAATACTGCACCCTCCTTTTATGAGGAACTCTCGACAAATAAATACAGCCCTCGACAAGAAATATATATTTGTCATCTAGAGGATTTTGTACAGACATTATAAAGACCATTTCTCATATAAGGCTTAGTCTTGCCCATACCTCATTATCCGTTAACCATGACCATTCGCCCCCCTCTCTCTCCTGCCCTTATTTCGACTCCGGAGCAACTTGCCAGTGCTCTCGACATCCCGCTGCCCCCCCTCAAGGCAATCCATGCAGTGTATCCTCTCAGGATCAGTGCCTACTATCTGGAGTTGATAAAAAAAATCGGATCGCCGCTCTGGAAACAGGCGGTACCTGATATGCGTGAACTTGATGATCTGGTAGGGCTGGAAGATCCTCTTGACGAAGAGAACCTCAGCCCTGTCCCCAATCTGGTTCATAAATATCCAGATCGGGCTCTGTTTCTCGTTTGTAACGAATGCGCCATGTACTGCCGCTTCTGCACCCGCAAACGCAAGGTTGGCAAACCCGAGATGATGATCACCGATGAAACCATCGCAGCCGCCCTCGAATATCTCCAAAAAACACCGGCAATCACCGATGTGCTCCTATCCGGAGGCGACCCGCTTATGCTCAGTGACAGCCGTCTGGAATATATTCTCAAAGCGCTACGGGCCATTCCTTCCATCGCTATCATCAGAATCGGCACCAGGATTCCCTGTACCCTGCCCATGCGGGTTACGCCGAGGCTGGCGGTGATGCTCAAAAAATATCATCCGCTCTACATTAACACCCACTTCAATCATCCAGCGGAGATTACACCGGAAGCCGCCCTTGCCTGCAACCGTCTTGCAGATGCCGGTATCCCCCTGGGATGCCAGACGGTTCTTCTCCGAGGGATCAATGACTCTCCCGAGATCATACGACAGTTAATGAAGCTCCTGATTCAAATCCGTGTAAAACCTTATTACCTTTTCCAAGCAGATCTGACCCAAGGTACATCACATTTCCGGACAACAATCGACACAGGGCTCGACATCATGCAACATCTTATTGGTCACATCTCCGGTATAGCCGTTCCAACCTATGCACTCGATGCTCCAGGAGGAGGGGGCAAAATTCCTTTGACCCCTGAGTATACGAAGACCTTGGACAAAACTCTTGAGTTTAGGACCTACCGAGGAGCGCCATGCTCCTACCCAAACGAGATTACTGCCTGGAAATAAATTATCGTTTTTAATAGCCCCTTGGATAAGCTCTTAAAACGTTATATAGTCAAAATAGAATTCATATAATTTGGTCAGTCTTCTACGGGCAGACAGCCGCTACAAACCGAATTCTTCGATCAAAGATCGAAACATCTCCATGCAACTTACTTCACCAGGATCGACAAATGTCCGCAACAACGAAGCCACCAGATAAAATTCTTGAAGCCGTTCTTACCTCAAAGGAACTGCCGACATTACCGATTATCGCGTCAAAACTTCTTACACTTACAGCTCAGGAAGATACCACTCTCACAGATATCGCCAATCTTATCTCACAAGACATAGCCCTTTCCGCAAAAATTTTGCGGGTTGCCAACTCTTCATTTTATAGTTTCCCACAGCAGATAGCCTCTATTAACCAAGCGGTCTCAATCCTTGGCATAAACGCGGTTCGCAGCCTGGTTCTCAGCTTCTCATTTCTCTCCATGGGAAGCAGACATAAAAAATCTTTATTTAATTTTGAACAGTTCTGGGAACGTTCAATAATTAAAGCTGTCGCTACCAAATTGATACTCGAACAAGTCGCCAATGCCAATTCAGAAGAGGCTTTCACCTGCGGCCTTCTCCAAAACATTGGACAACTGATCTTCGCAGTTACCATTCCCAAAGAATATGACCTGGTCCTGCAAAAAAAATTAGAGCGCATGGCCGGTAAAGATGCTGATGAATATGACTTAGAAAAGCAGATCATCGGTATTACTCACGACGTTGTTGGTTATGAAGTCACTGGTACCTGGGGTCTTCCAGAGAATCTGCGCGTCCCCATCAAGTACCATCACCAACCAACAACATATATAGAAAGTAATCAGTACCATAAACAGAATATACGTGCCGTTTTTCTAGCGGACCTGCTCTCACAGATTTTTTACTCCGATACACCCGAAGTTTTCCATAGGCAGTTTCGTGACGAAGCAAAGCTATTGCTTGGACTCAAAGCCGTGCAAATCAACTCAATCTTGAAGATGATAGACAAGACTATTGAGCAATCGGCACAATTCTTTGGCATGAAAATCACTCCCATTAAAATGATAGGAGAGATTCTCCAAGAGGCAAACCTACGCCTCAGCCTTATCAATATGTCTTACGAAGAAATAAACCGGGAACTCATCAAATCAAAGATGGAGCTTGAAAAGCTCACGGAAGAACTGGCTCAAAAGAACCGCCTCTTGGAAAATTTAGCAAACATAGATGGCCTGACTGAAATTAATAACCATAGATTTTTCCAAAATTTTCTTGATTCTGAGATTAACCGTTCCATCCGTAGCGATCGAACAATTTCACTGCTTCTCGCTGACATCGACCGCTTCAAGAAATTCAACGATACCTACGGCCACCAAACCGGTGATTTTCTTCTCAGAGAATTTAGTCGTGTGGCCAAGGAGGTTATCAGAGAATATGATTTGATAGCCCGCTATGGAGGGGAGGAGTTCGTCTTTGTCCTCCCTGAGACCGCACTGGAAGAAGCATTAGTAGTCGCCGAAAAACTCAGAAAAACGGTAGAAGACTACACCTTTGACGATGGGACAAACACCTATCACATCACCATTAGCATCGGAGTCGTCAGTGCACGTCCCGCAGAAACCGACTTCAAAAAAGACGATCTCATCGGACTTGCGGATGAAGCATTGTATGAGGCGAAAAATTCCGGACGCAACAGGGTAGCCTCAGGCCACCCCAAAAAGAAAAAAAAATGGTTCGGTTTCTGAAAGAATGCCTGGCAAAAGATTTATCTCTAACGACGCTCTCTGCATCATCCTCCAAGATACAGATTAACGCCTCATGCTTGGGCTGTTTAGCAGCCTGTCGCCCCATCAACCACCAATATACGTGGTCATTCTTCAACAGCCATCCGTAGACCATTTAGCATTCTTTGAATTCTCACATCTCAAGTTACTTTGAACGAGACCAACACATTCCCCCATGAATACACTCCTATTGTTCTAGACAATATAGAACACGGGATTACTCATCGACTTTACAACTATATAATTTTTGTGACGTGAGGATTTCAAATACCGGTCTCCGTCAACTTTCTAATTTGAGAAAAATTATAAGATCCAATCCAGGGTACATTTGCAAAATATTATTTATAGACAGGTCGCTATCTAATGCACATTCCATTGTCACAAGGAGGTTACATGAAACCAAGAAGATCTAATTTATCCGTCCCCGGGCATATAACAAAAATGCACAGTAAGGCGAACGAATGTCAAGCCGATGTGATCATGCTGGACCTCGAAGACAGCGTTCCGATTGCTGAAAAAATAAACGCTCGAGAAAAAGTTATCGAATCACTGCTTAGCCTAAAATGGGATACAAAAACCGTCACCGTCAGGATAAATGCACTTGACACACCTTTTGCGTATCGTGATTTTCTTGAAATAGCTGAAAATGCTGGGCATGTAATCGATGCTATCGTTATTCCTAAAGTGAATAATCCGGGTGATATTTTCTTTGCTGATCGAATACTCAATGGCATAGAGATGCACAAAAATATCCCCAGGATGATCGGCATAGAGGCTTCCATTGAAACCGCCGAAGGATTAATGCGTGCCGCTGAAATTGTCCAAGCAAGCTCCCGGGTCAAAAGCCTTGTTTTCGGAATCGCCGATTATTCTGCATCTATCGGGGCCCGTTTGGTGTCGATTTCAGGTCATGGAGAAAAGGAGGAGGAATTGTACCCTGGACATCGATGGCATTTTGCCCTGAGTAGGATGGTTATGAATGCCAAGGCATACGGAAATCTTGCGATCGATGCTCCTTACGGTAATTTTAAAGATCTAGATGAGTTGCGGCGTTCGGCTGTCATGGCCTGTGCTTTGGGATGTGATGGCAAGTGGGCTATCCATCCATCGCAGATCGATATTATCAATGAAGTATTTACTCCTTCACAACAGGATATAGCCCTTGCCGCCAAGGTTATAGAAGCCAATGCTCTTGCAAAAGCGGAAGGGAGAGGGGCTATCGCCGTGGAGGGCAGGATGGTTGATCAGGCTACGGTGCGCTTGGCAACCCAGTTATGGGAGCAGGCGAAATATTTGCGGTTGATTTAGCTTAATCGAGCGTCGATTTTGATTTGAAAAGAGAGATTACGCCTTAATTTTGGCAACAAAAAAGGGGAGCACCGAAACCGGTACTCCCCTGCTCTGTTAAACGTTTAATACGTACTGATTATCCGATAATTGCCAGGACAGTGTCTTTGGCAACAGAGTCACCGGATCCGAAGCAAAGAGCCTTAACGGTACCATCACATGGAGCTCCGAGGGAATTTTCCATCTTCATGGCCTCAAGGATGACCAAGGCATCACCCGTCTTGACGGCATCACCTACATTCACACAATTTTTAATAACCATGCCGGGCATAGGTGCCAACAAAGGGGTGCCACCTTCAACAACCGGAACTGGAGCAGCAGCGGCGGCAGCCTTAGGAGCAGCAGCAGCGGCGGCAGCAGGAGCGGCAGCAGCTTTAGGTGCAGCAGCGGCTGGTGCTGCAGCACGCGGTGCAGCAGCAACCATCGGTTGGAAATCACCAGTAGGATCAACTTCCACACTGAAATACTCGTTATCAACAAAGACGTTGAAGGTACGTACATTTTCAGATTTCTCAGGAGCGTTGGTCTTTGGCTCAACCAGTTTGCCAGCTTTGGCTTTGGCAACAAGCTCATCACGCTTCTTGACATCATCAAGAGTGATAGCCATAACCTCGGGAGGTGCAGGAGTTACGCCGTATTTCCACTCAAGGAACTTCTTACCGGTGACGGGGTAGATAGCGTAGAGTACCAAATCATCGATATCCTTGGCGAGATCGCCGATCTCTTTCTTCGCTTTCTCCATTTCCGGCTCAAGCACCTCGGCGGGACGGCAAGTGATCGGCTCTTCGCCACGGGCATAACCTTTGAGTGCTTTCTTTTGCACTTCAGGGTTGATCGGCACTGCGGTCTTACCATACAGTCCGTAGCACAGGTCTTTAACTTGACCGGTGATCATCTTATAGCGCTCTTCAGGGGTATCAAAAAGAACATTGTTGACGGTCTGAATGCCGACGATCTGGCTGGTCGGAGTGACCAACGGAATCTGGCCCAGATCTTTCCGAACTTTCGGCAACTCTGCAAAAACATCGTCGATTTTGTCGAGTTTATCCATTTCACGCAGCTGGTTGACCAAGTTGGACAACATACCGCCTGGCGTCTGATGAAGGAGAACGTTAATGTCAATGATCGAACATTTGGAATTATCAAGAAGGTGCATATACTTCGGCATTACCTCTTTTTCCAACACCTCGTTGATTGCGAACAGCTTCTTAATATCGAAACCGGTGTCGCGATTGGTGCCGATCAGTGACATGACCAACGGCTCAACAGCCGGATGCGCAGTACGATATGCATAAGGAGTCATGCAGGTATCGATGATATCGCAACCAGCTTCGATGGCTTTGAGATGGCTCATTGATGCCATACCTGAGGTGAAATGGCTGTGCAGATGAATCGGGGTTTTGGTGACTTCCTTGAGGGCTTTGATCAAATTATACGCATCATACGGGGCAATCAGTCCGGCCATATCCTTAATACAGATCGAGTCCGCACCCATATCATCAAGAGCTTTGGCCCTATCAACATAATACTTGGTATTATAAACATCTCCACCTAGGCGAGGTTCGGTCAAGGAATAGCAGATACAGCCCTGGAAGTGCTTGCCGCTCTTCTTGATCTGTTTAACAACAGTCTCAAAGTTACGGTAATCGTTGAGAGCATCAAAGGTACGAAATACATCCATGCCATTCTCAGCAGCCCGCTCAACAAACGCAGTGGCCAGATCATCAGCATAGTTACGGTATCCGACCAAGTTCTGAGCCCGAAGCAGCATGGAAAAAGGCGTTTTCTTGATATAGCGCTTCAGAGTGCGAAGGCGCTCCCATGGATCCTCATTAAGGAAGCGATGCATGGTGTCAAAGGTGGCGCCACCCCAGGTTTCAATAGCCCAGAAGCCAACCTCATCCATCATTTCCGCTACTGGAATCATGTCTTCGGTACGTCCGCGGGTAGCGAACAGGGATTGATGCCCGTCACGAAGGCTCAAATCCATTATTTTGACCGGATTTGCAGCTGCAGGCCGGTCGCTAGCGTAATTCATGGCGGTCATTTTCACTTGGTCGCTCATTGTCAGTTTCTCCTGTTATACGTTGTATACGTTGTCGTTAAACGTCGAATTATAGCAAAAGCCATCAGAATGCTTTCATCTGAATCAGCCTACGGAAATTCATAATATCCTGACGGCCGGCTATTGCCCATAAGCTAGGCCCGGTAACGGCAGGTTGGGCAGCAGCCAGTTGTGCCTGGTAGGCTGCTTCTTCTTCTTGCTGCATATAGGCATTAACAGCTGCAAGTGCCGCGGCCATCTTTTTTTTCACATCTGCCATTATGTCATCCTCTGAGTCTATTGGCCATGCACGGAAAGGTACAGGCCATTACATGAAAGTGCTTACAGCGGGATATTGCCGTGTTTCTTCATCGGGATGGTGTCGCGCTTCCCTTGAATTGACTCAAGTGCGTTGATAATGCGGAACCGGGTTTCCGATGGTTCAATGACATCATCAATGTATCCACGCTCAGCCGCACAATAAGGATTAGTAAAACTTTCATTGTATTCGGCTTCTTTCTCGGTCATATAGGCTTTCGGATCATCAGCTGTTTTGGCACCCTTGGCGTAGAGCACTTCAACCGCACCCTTGGATCCCATAACTGCAATCTCGCCAGTCGGCCAAGAGTAGTTGATATCGGTCCGTAAATGTTTTGAGGACATGACGCAGTAGGCACCACCGTATGCTTTTCTGGTAATAACCGTAATTTTAGGCACAGTAGATTCAGCATAGGCATACAACATCTTGGCGCCATTGCGGATAACGCCGCCAAACTCCTGGTTGGTGCCAGGCAAGAAACCGGGGACGTCGACAAAGGTGATGACCGGAATGTTGAAACAGTCACAGAAACGGATGAAACGCGCCCCTTTGATAGAGGAATCGATATCAAGAACACCGGCATAGTAGGCAGGTTGATTGGCAACGATACCAACACATTTGCCACCATAACGGGCGAAACCGACAATAATGTTCGGTGCAAAATTCTTTTTAATTTCAAAGAAGATACCGTTATCAACCGTTTCGGCGATAACTTTCTTCATGTCATAGGCAGCATTGGGATTGTCCGGGATAATGTCATTCAACATAGGACATTTCCGGGTAATAGGATCATCACAAGGAGCATCTGGAGGATTTTCCAGATTGTTCTGCGGCAAGTAGGACATCAGATCCTTGATATACTGGATGGCGTCGTCCTCGTTTTCCGCAGCATAGTCGGTAACACCGCTCTTGGTAGTATGCATGATGGCACCACCGAGCTGTTCGGTCGTAACATCTTCATGACAGACAGATTTCACGACCTTGGGGCCGGTAAGGAACATATAGGACTGCACTTTGACCTGAATAATGAAATCAGTCAGTGCCGGAGAGTAAACGGCACCACCGGCGCAGGGTCCGAAAATACCAGATATCTGAGGAACAACTCCGGACGCAAGGACGTTGCGGGTAAAAATTTCGGTATAACCGCAGAGCGCTTCAATGCCTTCCTGAATACGGGCGCCACCTGAGTCATTGAGACCAATGACCGGAACACCGTTTTTCATACCCAGGTCCATGATTTTGCATATTTTTTCTGCCAGGGTCTGGGAAAGTGATCCGGCAAGAACAGAAAAATCCTGAGCGTAAACGTAAACCGGGCGGCCACCTAATCTACCGCATCCGGTGATTATACCGTCGCCGAGAAATTTAGTTTTCTCCATGCCAAAATTATAGCAGCGATGCAGTTTGAAGGCATCGTATTCTTCGAATGTTCCAGGATCAAGCAGGGCATGAATGCGCTCGCGAGCTGTTTTTTTCCCTTTCGCGTGGATCTTGTCAATTTTATCCTGCCCGCCGCCCATCAAGGCTTTGGCCCGTTTCTGCTTCAACTGCTCCAATTTTTCCTTTGTACTCATGCTATCTCCTTGCTGCAGAATTCAGTAAAGATTCCATGCTCGATTATAAAAAACAGTGACTGTTTCGATGGAGTATAATCGAAACAGTCACACGATTTGGTCAATTTATCCTTTAAAGACTTCTTTACAAAGTTTACCCAAATTCCCAAGGTTTTCGCAATGATGCACGCCACTGGCCTTCATCGCCGCAATCTTAGCTTCGGCGGTCCCTTTGCCGCCACTGACGATGGCACCAGCATGACCCATGCGACGACCTGGAGGAGCTGTCAGGCCGGCGATGAAACCGAAGACCGGTTTCTTCATATTGGCTTTAATCCAATCACAAGCATCTTCCTCAGCGTTACCACCGATCTCACCAATCATAATCACTGCTTTTGTGTCTGGATCGGCATTGAATTCCTTGAGACAATCGATGAAGTTGGTACCGTTGATGGGATCACCACCAATTCCGATAACAGTGGTCTGGCCGAAGCCGACCTGAGTCAGTTGATGGACAGCCTCATAGGTGAGGGTTCCAGAACGGGAAACAACACCAAAGGGTCCGCCAGGTTTGTGCATCGGTCCAGGCATGATGCCGATCTTGCACTCGCCGGGTGTGATGATACCGGGGCAGTTCGGGCCGATCAAACGGGTAGTTTTGGTTGCAAGATAATTTTTAACCCGCATCATATCGAGAACCGGGACACCTTCGGTGATACAGACAACCAACTCTACACCAGCATCTGCGGCTTCCATGATAGCATCGGCAGCAAAGGGCGGCGGTACCAGGATCATGGAGGCGTTACAGCCAGTTTTTTCGCGAGCTTCCTTCACGGAGTTAAAAATTGGGACCTCATCCATTTTCTGTCCACCCTTGCCAGGGGTCACGCCGGCAACAACATTGGTGCCGTAAGCAATGCAGGAGCGAGTATGGAATTGGCCTTCCTGACCTGTGATGCCTTGTACAACTAAACGGGTATTTTTATTAACAAAAACGCTCATTATAAATTCCTCTATGGGGTTTTAGTATTTTCTGCCTCGGAAATCTGAGTGTTAAATATCCAATGATAACAGTTAGCAGTTCTATCGATCCGATCCCAAGTCTTCCGTCTGGATTACCTCAGCTCTCATGACTACGGAAAGAATGGATTTCGCCAACCGAGGACTCATATTTCATCAAGAAACGATCTTGGCCACCTTCACGGCTGCATCAGCGAGATCTTTGGCATTGATCAGGTCAAGACCGGACTCGGCGAGGATTTTGCGACCTTCATCGACGTTGGTACCTTCCATGCGAACAACAACGGGAACGGAAAGTTTGAGCTTGGTAGCAGCCTGAACAACACCCTTGGCCAAAATATCGCAGCGGAGAATACCGCCGAAAACGTTAATCAAAATACCCTTAACGGCAGGATCCTTCATAATCAGACGGAATCCGTTCTCAATCGCTTCGGCATTAGCTCCGCCTCCGACGTCAAGGAAGTTGGCCGGAGAAGCACCCGCCATCTTGACGATATCCATGGTGGCCATGGCCAGACCGGCACCGTTAACGATGTTACCGACGTTCCCATCCAGATTGATATAGTTCAAACCGAATTTGGCAGCCTCGGCCTCGACAGGATCTTCCTCGTCCATATCCCGCATTGCCAGGACATCGGGATGGCGGAACATGGCATTGCCATCGATGTCCATCTTGGCATCTAATGCGAGGATCTGGCCTTCCGCAGTAATGATCAGCGGGTTGATCTCAACCATGGAACAGTCATAAGCGACAAACAGTTCGTAAAGATTCTTAACCACGGCAGACATTTGTTTCTGCAGATCCTTCTCGATCTCAAGCCCGAAACATATCTTGCGGGCATGGAAAGGCTGGAATCCGGTGGTCAGACTGACATTGACGGTAATAATCCGTTCGGGGGTCTTGGCAGCGACTTCCTCGATGTCCATTCCGCCGTCCTGGCTGCAGATAATGGCAACGCTCTCGGTTTCACGATCAGGAATAACACAGAGGTACAACTCTTTCTTGATATTCAGCCCCTGCTCAACCAGGACTTTGTTAACTTTCTTCCCCTGAACGCCGGTCTGCTTGGTGATCAGTGTCATGCCGATGATGGCATCGGAAACAGTTTTTACATCTGCCATGGTCTTGGCTAACTTGACACCACCACCCTTGCCGCGACCGCCTGCATGAACCTGGGCCTTAACCACTACTGGCAAACCAAATTCTTCAGCAATCTTCTCGACTTCTGCTGTCGTGAATGCAAGCTTTCCATTAGGTGTTGGTACATTGTATTTTCGGAATAGTTCCTTGGCCTGATACTCATGAATTTTCATAGACGCATCCTTTTGCGGCAAACCTGACTTTATGGGTGCAAGGTTCTCCAGAGAAGTAAAATAATTCAAGTCCCAGTTGACAATTACAAACTACTCGGTGTTTCAAGTGACAAACTCTCGCTTCTTCGGGGATGGATTCGCAAAAGATGGGGGAAATTCACATACCAACACAAAAAACTACTGGCATGCGCTCTAGAGCTCCCAAACGCTTCCACCTGACCTTCCAAAACAATGTTCATCCCTCCCACACCTTCAAAAACATTACAAAATGGTGGTTTTATAACAAACCAGCAAAGTACGAGTCAAGTGATAAGTATGAACATGACGAGTGATCGCTTTTCCGACGGGGGTGGGCAATAAGATACGGAAGATATCGTACCGAAACGAAGGCGTACAGATTGCCTAGTTCACCATATATGCGTCATGCAACTCACGCATGGTGAACTTGAGTTTCTTCCGTGAGTGCCGCTGCCACTTCCGAAAAAAGCACTAAAGACTCTGCCAATTGCATGCAACAGCAGAGCGTGAATCAAGTGATTACAGAAATATGCAGGAGTGAAGGGGAAACAGATCTTCCGATTGGTATGGTGGGGGACAAGTGCAATGGGGGCATTTCGTACCTACGGCTAAAAAATCTGCCTCAGATACGCTCTAGAGTCCCTGGAAACTCCCTAAAACCATTCCGACAACAACAGTCACTACAGCCACTTCCGAAAAAACCACTCAAAACTTCGGACTTATAACAAGACAGTTCGCATGGAGTCAAGCGATAATTGCACAAAGCCCATGGACAGATTTTTATGCCCGAGAGATACATTTGCCAACCTGCACCGACCATGCAGTTCCATGAAAAAGACTCTTGCCACCAACCACACTCCCAATGGAACTGACCGCGCCTGGATTGCAGGTGCCGGCAGCTGGTCGACAGAGGGAATGGAGTGCCATAGAAAGGGGGAAGTCACCCGTATCCAAAACAAGAAACAGCCAGGCCTTTGAGATATTGCCTTATTATTACTTAGACTTAGCTTTAATTTCCACTTTTCTTTGAGAAATATTATCGATAGAGATTTCAAGGTTATCGATCATAATTCCGGTATATTTTTGGATATTATCTTGAATATACGATCTCAATTCATGTAGCCCTCCGGTGAGGGTTTTCCCATAAGGCACATCAATGAACAGATCAATACGGTGCCCTGCCCTTCCGGTTTTGACTTTAATCTTTTTTACTAAAATCTCGCCGTCATACTCATCAATGCAGTGCAGAATCATCTGGGTCAGGGCAACCTCTGAAATCGATACAGTCCCCCCCTTTCCTTTTTCGTGATATGCAGGCTGCACCACCGATTTCTCGAAAAAACGAGAATTCTTGACGCCATCCGGATGGTTGCCTCCTTTAAAAAAAATACGAATGGAGTCGGAAAGGATCTGGGCATAATCCCTCTTTACTTCAATGGTGGGAACCGGGATAACATGTTTCCCTTCTTCAAATCGGGACTTAATCGCATTTTCGATATCTTTTTGACTGGCGATTTCCTCTATGTTGATAATTTGGCTAATGGGCGGCAGTTCAAGGGTTTCCGCCAATCTCGTGACCATCTTCTCGGAAGTTCCAAGCAGGAGAATCTTTTTTATCTTTTTTTCCTGGATCATCTGCACGACATTTTGCCGATGAACTGGGTCTGAGAATAAAGCTGTTTTGATGGCACTGATATAATTCTTTTCCTGCTTGGCCGACCGGCCGGCCAAGATAGTGGTGTCATGAATCAACAGACCATCATCAACGATGTAGGGAATACCTATTTTTTCCGCGAGAAGTTGTGCGCGGAAGCTCTTGCCTGTCCCGCTTTTGCCCACCAAAGCATAAACGTGCATCCCCTGCAACCGGCCCTTAACGCGGCTAAAAAACTGATAGATCTCCTTGCCTGTGAGGTAGATCCATTGATCATCTTTATTGTTTTTTTCCGTGGATAGACTCATGCAGTGCAATGACAGTATTATTTTAACTACAGATGAAGGCAAAAAATTTCACAACCATCCCGAGGAGCAATAACGAAGGCGACCTGCAACCAATAAAGGATGATACGACTTACCAGAAAAGCATTCCCTTGTCACGCTGCCAAAGCTAGATCCTTCACAACAGGCGCCGGACAGCCAACACTTCTAGGAGTGCAGCGATGCCCCTTACTGCAGCCACCAGGTATCGAGCCATTGATCATAACTATAATAGAGAGGCAGTGTTTCAGGGTGCTTCAGTTTGGCGACATACGCCAGGCGATGGTTGGCAAGATACCAGTTCGGCACCACATAATAACCGAACCACAAAACTCTGTCTAAGGCCCGACAGGCCGTGGTCAACTGCCCTTGCGTTTCTGCATAGATGATGGCATCAACCAACGCGTCAACCGCCGGACTGCTGATGCCCGCAAAATTTTTTGACCCCATGCGGTTCGCCGAGGGCGTTGTCCAATAATCACGCTGTTCATTACCCGGAGATTGCGACTGGCTGAAAGTCGTCACCACCATATCGAAATCGAAATTCTTAATTCTGTCGGCATACAAGGCCGGATCAATAGTTCGATACGCCACTTCAATACCCAATTTTTTCAGATTGCTGACATAGGGCGCGATGACACGCTCAAAGGAGGTATCCGCCAGCAGAATATCAAAACGGAACCGGTCACCCTGCGCATTCGTAAGCGCTCCATCCCGAACATCCCATCCAGCCTGCTGCAACAGGGCTTTCGCTTCCTGCAAATTGGCACGCAGACTCCCCGGTGCATCCGTAGAAGGCGGGAGGAGTGCTTGCGAAAAAACCTCAGCGGGCAATTGGCTGCGGAAGGGTTCAAGAAGTTGCAGTTCGCCGGCATCCGGCAACCCCTGAGCGGCAAAATTCGAATTGGAGAAAAAAGAATTATTACGGGTGTATTGGGAGAAAAACAGGGTTTTATTGGTCCACTCAAAATCAAAGGCCAAGCCAAGGGCCTTACGCACCTGTCGATCGCTAAAAAGAGGTTTTCTTGTATTAAGGACGAAGCCCTGCATCCCGGCACCGTTATGATGGGGGAAAGCCTGCTTGACCAGTTCACCCGAATCAAACCGACGACCGGTGAGATCTCGCTGCCACTGCTTGGCAATATTAACCATCATAAAATCAAATTCACCGGCTTTGAAGGCTTCGATACTGACAACCGGGTCTTTGAAATATTTGACAATGATCGTCTCAAAATTAAAAAAGCCCTTGCGAACGGGAAGATTGCTGGCCCAATAATCGGGATTTTTCTTATAGGTGATCGATTTTCCAGGAAGAACCTCAGCGACCAGGTACGGGCCGGAACCGACGGGAACCGTCATGGCCTCATCGCCGCCGGCAGGATTGAAAGGGTGGTGCGCATAGAACTGCTTGCTCAGCACCGGCAACTGGGCTGCAACCATGTGCAGTTCCCGATTCGGCCGGGAAAAACGAAAGCGGATCCGTTGTTTGTCAAGAATATCGGCACCGTCAATATCACGAAAATACATCTGATAAAAGGGGTGCGCCAAGTCGCTTTTCAGTGTGTCCAGGGAGAATTTAACATCCTCGGCAGTCACCGGCGATCCATCTGAAAACCTGGCTTTGACATTCAGGGTGAAGGTCACGGATTTCTTATCTTTGGCCAACTCTATATCTGACGCAATCAACCCGTATTCGGCAAACGGTTCATCCAGGCTGGGTATCGCCAGGGTTTCGAAAACATACGGTGACAATCCATGAGGGGCTGAACCCTTGAGGGTAAAGGGGTTCATTTTTTCATAACTGCCGATGTCGTGCAGAACAAGGGTACCGCCCGTGCGAGCTTCAGGCGAGGTATATTCGAACCTTGAAAAATCTTTGGGATACTTCAGATTCCCGTCAATACTGACACCGTGCGCTGCATGGGATCGCATCGGCAGAAGACAGGTGAGCAGAAAGAAGAAAACGCTGTATCGTGCCAAGAGAAAAAGCTTCATTTGTCCGTTTGGTAGTGTTGAGGTATCGGTCACAAGACCATTCTGGCAGGCCGGTGAAAAATGAACTATAGTATACGCAATCAATCCAATAATGTACAGGTGTTATCTCTTTCCTTCGGGCCACCTCTGTTTCAGGAAAAAAATTGACGAACACCGATGCGGGGTGTAATTAATTCGATTTCATCAACAGTAAGGGCAGAGCCGCCTCCCAATTGCGTGGCCTTCCTTTTTCCGTTTTCACTTATCTGGAGTTGCTCAATGGGACAAACCATCACTGAAAAGATCTTTGCCGCCCATCTGCGGGACACCCCGACACCGGGGAATATGGTACTTGATATCGATGTTATCATGTGTCACGAAATCACCACGCCCATTGCCATCATGGACCTCATGGAAAAGGGGATGGACCGAGTCTGCGACCCGACTCGCATCAAGGCGGTCATCGACCATGTCACCCCGCCCAAGGATTCCAAGACCGCCACCCAGGCCAAGATTATGCGCGACTGGGCAAAGCGTCACAACATCAAAGACTTTTTCGATATCGGCCGCAACGGCGTTTGCCACGCCCTCTTCCCGGAAAAAGGCTTCATCCGGCCAGGCAACACCGTCATCATGGGCGACTCCCACACCTGCACCCACGGGGCCTTCGGGGCCTTTGCCGCCGGAGTTGGCACCACCGATCTGGAGGTGGGCATTTTCAAAGGGGTCTGCGCCTTCCGTACCCCCAAGTCATTGAAAATCGAAGTGACCGGCACTCTGCAAAAAGGGGTCGTGGCCAAGGATATCATCCTCAATATCATCAAAAAACTGACGGTCAACGGCGGCACCGATCTGGTCATTGAATTCTGCGGCCCAGTGATCGATGCGATGAACATGTCCTCGCGGATGACCCTGTGCAACATGGCCGTCGAAGCCGGGGCCACCTCCGGGGTCTGCCGACCCGATCTGGTCACTGCCCAGTATCTCTGGCCCTTTATCAAGGATGAATACCAAAGTCCGGAGCAGGCCGCCGAGGCCTTCTGCCGCTGGCATTCCGATGCCGATGCCCACTACGAGCGGGTCCTGACCCTTGATGTCAGCACGCTCGCGCCGCAAGTCACCTACGGCTTCAAGCCAGACAACGTCAAAGACATCAGTGAGATGGAAGGGACCAAGATCGATCAGGTTTACATCGGCTCCTGCACCAATGGCCGGATTGAGGATATTCGTGAAGCTGCCGCCATTGTCCGAGGCAAGACCATTGCCAACTCGGTGCGCGGCATTTTGACCCCGGCGACCCCGGCCATTTTTTCCCAGGCCCTGGAAGAAGGATTGATCAAAATTTTCATGGACAGCGGTTTCTGCGTGCTCAACCCCACCTGTGGCGCCTGTCTCGGCATGAGCAGCGGCGTGCTCGCCGAGGGCGAGGTCTGTGCCTCGACCACTAACCGCAACTTTAACGGGCGCATGGGCAAGGGTGGCATGGTGCATCTGATGAGCCCGGCAAGTGCTGCCGCTGCGGCTATCACTGGTGCGATCACCGATCCCCGCCGTTTTCTTGATTGAGATTCTCCTGCAAGCATAAAGGATACAATATGAAACAATTTGGTGGCCCTGCGGCCTTTATCGATAGAAACGATATCAATACCGACGAAATCATTCCCGCCAAATATCTGACGGAGATCACCAAGAAGGCCCTGCAGCCGCATCTGTTGGAAGACCTGCACCTGGAAGGCGTGCAGTTCGATCCGCATTCGCTGGAGATGCAGGAGGCTCGGGTGCTGATTACCCGTTCCAATTTCGGCTGCGGTTCCTCCCGGGAGCATGCAGTCTGGGCCCTGGAGGTCAACGATATCAATGTGGTGATCGGCGAGAGCTTTGCCCGCATCTTCCGCCAGAACATGTTTAACTGCGGCATATTGGCCGTCGAATTGAGTAAGACGGATCTGGATCGCCTCTTTGCCCTCAAAGGCAAGGTGGGGGTGGCGGTAGATCTGGAGCGGGAGAAACTGACAGCCACCAGTGGCGATGCCACCGTAGAATGCGCCTTTAGCCTTAACGCCTTTGACAAGAAGCTGATTGGGGCTGGGGGCTGGTTGGCCTTTGCTGATGCGAATTATTGAGCTTCCGAGCTTCTCTAAAAAACCAGACAGGGTGGGCACCTTCGCACGGTGCCCACTCTACAAGACTTGTTTCCGTGAGCGATTGAGCTTGGTCACCTTTTGCCACCGCCTCATGTATGGAACCCTCTCATGATCAACCCTGACATCGCTGCCCATATCCGCAAGGATGCCTATGCCAATTGGCTGGGCGCCACCATCGAAGCCATCGAACCAGGATACAGCCGGGTCTCGCTGGTGGTGACCGAGTCGATGCTCAATTTCCATGGCATGACCCATGGCGGCCTTCTGTTCAGCCTGGGCGATATTGCCTTTGCGGCAGCGAGTAATTCGCACGGGCAGACAGCGGTAGCCCTCAACGTTGCCACCAGTTTTCTTCGGGCCACCGGAGTCGGCGAGCATCTTGTCGCCGAAGCAAAGGAAGTGCATCTAGGCGGTGCCACAGCGTTGTATGACATTGTGGTCATTGAAACAAACAGCAACCAACTGGTTGCCAAAAGCCAAGCCACCGTCTATCGCAAACGCGACTCCTTCATCTAAAACAATCAAGCTCTCCCCAAGGGGTGACCGGCCGCTGCCGACACCACCTTGCAATCTTCCCTGCCCCGCCCAAGCGGGACCCGAGACCGTCTCATGGAAAACGCCTTCTCCGATCGCATCACCGATGTCCCCAAGTCCTTTATCCGGGAAATCCTCAAGATCACCATCGATCCCTCCATCATCTCCTTTGCCGGCGGCCTGCCCAACCGGCTTTTCTTTCCGGTCAAGGCCCTGCAGAAGGCCTCCAACGATGTCTTTGCGGAGGAGGGCAACGATATCCTTCAGTATGCCAATTCTGAGGGCTACCTGGGGCTGCGCCAATTCATAGCCGAGCGCTACCGAAAGCAGGAGGGGCTGGAAATCCCGGTGGACGATATCCTCATCACTTCCGGATCACAGCAAGGACTGGATCTGCTGGGTAAGACCTTCCTGAACGAGGGGGACGACCTTATTATCGAGGAACCCGGATACCTCGGGGCCATTCAAGCCTTTGCCATGTACCGGCCCCGCTTTCACCCGGTACAGGTGAGCGAGGGCGGCATGGATACTATGGCCCTTGGAAAAGTACTGCATGAGCGGCAACCAAAACTGCTCTATACGGTAACCAACTTCCAGAATCCCAGCGGCATCAGCTACAGCGACAGCAACCGAAGGGCCGTGGCCGACCTGGTGCGGGACAGTTCCTGCCTCATCATCCAGGACGATCCTTACGGAGACCTGCGCTTTTCCGGGACCCGAAAAGTCTCCTTCAAACGACTCCTGCCCAGAAACACAGTCCTGCTGGGATCGTTCTCGAAAACGGTGGCCCCGGCCCTGCGCCTGGGCTGGCTGGTGGCGCCACCGCCAATCATGGATAAACTCATCATCGCCAAACAGGCGGCGGACCTGCACACCAACTCTCTGGCGCAGCGCATCCTGTATCGTTATCTCTGCGATAACGATCTCGATGCTCATATCGCCACCATCATCCGCCAGTACGGCCAGCAGAAAGAGGTGATGATCGCCAGCATCAAAAAATATTTTCCGGCGGGTGTGCACTTCACCAACCCGGAGGGGGGTATGTTTTTGTGGGTGACTTTGCCGGCGGGGATGTCGTCGATGGCGCTTTTTGAGGCAGCTATCAAGAAGAAAGTGGCCTTTGTCCCTGGCACTCCCTTCTATGTGGATCGGAAGGATACCAACACATTACGGCTCAATTTTTCCTGCTCCGACGAGCCGACCATTGCCGAAGGGATCAAACGCCTCGGCAATTCAATTAAAGAACTTTCTTAAAAACAGGAGACGTACAGATGCTTACAGCAAAAAAGATAGCTTATACCGCCACGGGCATGGCCCTCTGCTCAATGATTCTTTTGGGATGTTCAGAGGATCAGGGCAAAAAACAGGAGAAGAAAATTGAGACAACGCAGGAAAGGATAGGCAAAGAGGCTGCGCAAAACCTGAAAAAACCGATGGAAGACGCCCGCAAGGCTGCACAGTTAGGAACAGAAAGGGTCGAACCCCTCAATGAGGCTGCCCGAAACACGGAGCCTCAGGCGGGTGGCAAGGAAAAAAAGAAACTCGAAGGCTGTTAATCACTCAGCAGGACACCGGACGGAGGCAAGGTACATGAACAGCCTCGGTACAAGATGTCAGCGGTTTTGCCGGTAATGACTTCTCCTTGGCAGCCTTCTGCCGCCTCCTTCACAGAGAAACGTCTGTCAGCGTTTTAATCACTTCTTCCTGCTCAGGGGTCAGCGTTTTAGGAATCTGGACGGCGATCTTCACCAGGATATCACCACGATGACCGATAGGTCCAACAGGGAGGCCATGCCCTTTAATACGGAGCTTGGCTTCTTGCTGGACTCCGGGAGGCACTTTGACATTAAACTTTTTGCCGTCCAGGGTCATCACTTCAATGGTGGTACCGAGACAGGCCTCGCTAAAAGGAATCCGTTTCTCCACCACCAAATCATCATCCACCCGTTGAAAAACAGGGTGTTCCGCTACCTGCATCTTCAGATACAGATCGCCAGCCGGTCCACCTGAAGGCGAGACTCCGCCCTTCCCCGATAACCGTAAGCGTTTGCCGGTCTCAATACCCTTGGGCACCTTTACCGACACGCTCTGGGTCTGCCCGTTCTGCCGTAGGTTGATAGTCTTTTCCGCGCCGTGCAAAACCTCTTCCAGGGTCACAACCATCTCGTAGGTCAGATCGTTACCCTTAACCGGTTGCGAACCGCAGCCGCCGCCCTGACAACCGCCACCTCGCATCCCGGATTGACTAAAAATGGTGTCAAAGGGCGAGCCGCCCCCGCCGGTTGCACGGAATCCACCCGTATTGCGAAAGCCCCCGCCGAAACCAAACTGGCGCAGGACATCGTTGAGGTCAAAATTGCGGAAAATATCTTCTTGGGAATAGCGCTGATGAAAACCATCAGACCCGTACATATCATACTGCTTGCGCTTTTCCGGATCAGAGAGAACAGCGTAAGCCTCACTGATTTCCTTGAACTTATCTTCCGCCTCTTTCTTGCCCTGATTTTTGTCCGGATGAAATTTAATGGCCAGTTTACGGTAAGCCTTTTTAATCTCGTCGGCAGAAGCTGTCTTGGCAACACCGAGAACTTGATAATACTCCATAACGTTCTTTTGCATGATAAAGATAAATTCTTAAAATATTAAATGTTTCCCTATTAAGGAGTAACTATAAGATCAAAGTGCCGATTGTCTATTGCGATTTAAGCACCATAATTCCCCGGTGTTATTTCAGCAATGCAACTGACCGGCCTCAACCCCTTGCCGTTCCATCACTCTCGTTCACGGAAGGGACGCAATAGCATGCTGCCGCTGCAGCCGTTCCAACACGGCCGCCCTTGCGTTAGCCTGCTGGTTGAGGAGGATCACGAAGGCCTTGCCGCCGGGAAGATAGCCCGCATAGTTATAGACCCCGGTCAGCGTCCCGGTTTTCAGCGAGGTGCCCCGCTCTTTTTTCAGTAGATCCGCATAGGGTCGAAACCGTGCCAGCACCTGTAGCATAGCCCGGGCCGTCACCCGGTTCTGCCGCGACAGACCAGCCCCCTCCACCTGGACGATCGAAGAGGCGGTCGGCGTGCCGAGCTGCTGGACAAGTTCCTGTTGGACCGCCTGTTGCGCCTTCTTCCAGGTAGCAGGATACCCGAACTGCTTGGCCCCACAGGAGAGGAAGACGAGATTGGCCATAAAATTGGAGGAATAGTGGAGCAGGGAACGGCTGATCTCCCACAAAGTCTGGGTGCTACGATGGGCATACACCATGTCCACGCCTTGCTGCGGCACGGATTGGACGCCGCCGAGGGCGGCAACCGGGATACCAGCCTGCTGTAACAGGGCGGCAAAAAGTTCTCCGGCATATTGCGCCATCCTGGCATCCGGATCACAACCTTGGGCACAGATATTCACCCGGTGCTGACCAGGCGGTCGGTTCTGTCCCAGCTCCTGCATGATCGGCAGAGTCGGGGTCAACGGTTCGCCCGACTCAATCCGCCCCGTGGCATCCTTGCGTAGGGGAACGCTATTGAAGTTCACGGAAAGCGGTCCCACCGGAGCATCGTAGGAACGGTCACTGTTTTCCTGCCCCGGCACCTGCATGGCTAGAGAAAATGCGGAGGTGTCAATAAACAGGGTCTCTACCCGCTTCACCCCTTTTTGCCGCAACTGCTCGATAACCGCGCCTATCTCCTCGGGCATCAAAGTCGGATCGCCAAACCCCTTGATATAGAGATTGGCACGATCATCGATGTAGAATTCGGTAAGAAACCGGAATTCAGGGCCCAGGATACGTAAGCCAGCCAGCACAGTGGCAATTTTGATGACACTGGCTGGCACCAAGGCTTGATCGATATTGCAGGAGTCAATAGCCCGACCGCCGGTGTCTGCCACCCCATAGGCCCCTTGAGCGGCAAGATCAGCAATGGAACGGCAGGTTGCGTACCCAACCTGCCACCCAAGAAAAGACTCCAACAGTACCAAGAACAGCGGCCGGACGAAACGCCGGTGCAAGCGGTTCACCCGACCTACCCGTTCGGCAGCGCCTTCAATCAACTTTCGGCAGACGAGCCAAAGAGGCGGCTATCTGCTCGGTTGGATACGCATAATCATGCAGTTTGCCGTTGAGATAGTTATCGTAGGCGGCCATGTCGATCAGTCCGTGGCCGGAAAAGTTAAAGAGGATGGTCTTCGGCTCCTTCGGATCTTTCATCGCCTCGATAATGGCGCCGCGAATGGCGTGGGTGGTTTCAGGCGCAGGAATGATGCCTTCGGTTTTGGCAAAAAGAATGCCTGCCTCGAAACATTCCATCTGATGCACCGCTCTGGGGGTAACGATACCGTCGCGAACCAGGGCCGAGACGATAGGCGCCATGCCGTGGTAGCGCAGCCCGCCGGCATGGATACCAGGGGGCATAAAATCATGGCCGAGGGTGTACATATAGAGCAGCGGCGTCATCATCGCGACGTCACCGGAGTCGTAGGCCAGTTTGCCGCCGGTCATGCTCGGACAGGAGGCTGGCTCATAGCCGACAAACTCGATTTTCTTGCCGTTGCGATAATCCGCCACAAAGGGTGCCAGCAGACCGGCAAAATTCGAGCCGCCGCCGCAGCAGCCGACGATGACATCGGGATACTCGCCCGCGATCTCCATCTGCTTCTTGGCCTCAAGCCCAATGATCGACTGATGCAAGACTACATGGTTGAGCACGGACCCAAGGGCGTAATTGGTGTCATCATGGGTGGCGGCGTCCTCCAATGCCTCGGAAATAGCAATACCGAGCGAACCAGGGGTGTCGGGATTCTCTGCTAAAATCCTGCGCCCCGTATTGGTATCCATGCTGGGGCTGGCAACCACTTGACCGCCATAGGTCTGCATAATGAATTTGCGATACGGTTTCTGGTCATAGGAAACCCTGACCATATAGACCTTACACTCCAGGCCGAACTTCGAGGTCGCCAGCGATAAGGCCGATCCCCATTGACCGGCGCCGGTTTCCGTGGCCAGCCTCTTAACGCCTTCCCGCTTGTTATAGTAGGCTTGGGGAACCGCTGAATTGGGTTTATGGCTGCCGACCGGGGAAACGCCTTCATTCTTAAAGAAGATTTTAGCCTTGGTGCCGAGAGCCTCCTCCAGTTTATACGCCCGGACCAGGGGAGTGGGCCGCCAGATCTTATAGACTTCCAGGACCTCCTGGGGAATAGGGATATACCGTTCCTGGCTCATCTCCTGTTCCAGCAGGGCCATCGGGAAAACGGCAGAGAGCTTTTCCGGCCCCATCGGCTGGAGAGTTTCAGGATCCAGAGGAGGCTGCAGGCCATTAGGAATATCAGGAACGACATTGTACCAACTTGTCGGCATCTCATCTTCACGCAAAACAATCTTCTTCATGACTTCTCCTTGGTTATCTTATGGTGAAGGCCAGACTGCGTTCGATCCCGCGAACAGCAGCCTCCTTAAATTCATTACAGTCTGAATACGTACAGCTTCGTCAGCCTGCCGGATAAATTTCAATCGGCATTATCTACAGTAATCCGGCAAAATTCTCAAGATGGCGGAACCATTTCCTGGACGCTTGTCTTCATTATCCGCACCAGCAGGGCTTCCTGTTCCGAACAGCCAAGAACCTTTTGCAAAATTTCTCGAGGATTTGCTCCCGGCTGTCCCTGATGGTTCAACAACTCCAGGTACAACATCCCCTCACGCAACTCCATGCGGGTAACCAGAGGACGGAGGTCGAGATCTTTGTGCCGATTCTTGCGAAACCGATCGATGACAAAGGTCTCCTGATTAAAGAAGCTGGTTATCCGCTCCTGTAATGCCTCCTGCTGCCAGGTCCGGCTGCTGATCTCATACCTGGTCAAACTGCTCATGGCCACGGTCCGGGGCGCAAAGGTAACCGCAACGACGCGCATCATCGCGGGCAATTGGTTATTGAGCTGATCGACCGTATCCTCTATGGATGCCAAAGGCCGGGCCAGGTCCATATCAAAATATTCAACCAGGCTCTCAACCCCAACCGGCAAGGCCTGACTGAAGGAGACCCTTGGGGTAGGATTGAATCCCGAGGAAAAAAGCAGCGGCAGGCGTACCCGGTTCAGCATACGGAACACTAACTGAAGCAATTCCAGATGACCGTAGAACCGGCTGTCGCCTAGCCGCGAATAGTGGACCCGATAGGTAAAGGCCTGCTGCGGTTGCACCCTTTCCGGTTTCGGTTGCGGTGCCGGCCGGTCCTGGATGGGTTCCGGCTGTTCATTCACCACCGGTTGAATTGTTTTAAAATCGCAAAGACCGCATCCTTGGCAACCATGAACCCGGCAGTCCGGGGTATATTGCTGTGCAAAGGCTTTTGCATATTCCTGCTCAAGAAAAGAGCGATCCACCCCGCTGTGAAGATGCTCCCAGGGCAACACCTCATCGACTAAACGTCGCCGCAAATAGTGCTCCAGATCGATATTGCAGTCAACCGCTGCCTGTCGCCACTGTTCAAGACTAAAATGCTCAGACCAACTATCCAGACGGGCACCGTTCTTCCAGGCGGTTTCCAGCAACCGGGCAAGCCTGCGGTCGCCCCTGGAAAAAACACCCTCCACCAACGATTGCTCCGGGTCATGCCATTTGATTTTGAAACCTTGCCGGGGCAAGAGCTGTTTCAACCGGTTGATGCGGCCTTTCGATTCTTCCAGGCTCAGCTGCGGTTCCCACTGGAAAGGGGTATGCGGCTTGGGGACAAAGGTAGCGACCCCCAGATTGATCTGAACCTGCCGCCCTTTACCCTGCCAGCCCTGCTGACGGGCCTTCTTCGCCAAGGTAACAATTGCCTCGACGTCTTCTTCCGTCTCAGTCGGCAGCCCCACCATGAAGTACAATTTGATCAGCTTCCATCCCAACGTAAAGGCATCTTTACAGGTAGCAAGGAGATCTTCCTCGGTAATGCCCTTGTTGATGACTTCGCGCAGCCGGTCGGTCCCTGCCTCAGGAGCCACAGTAAAACCACTTTTTCTGACACGCTTGATCTGCTCCATAATCATTGGTGTCAAAGTTCCGACACGCATGGACGGCATGGAAACCGAAACATAGTCCCTGGCAAAACGGTCCATGAGTGTCGCCATCAGTTCACCCAGGCAAGAAAAATCACCGGTAGACAAGGAAAGCAGCGCCAGTTCTTCAAAACCGCTGTGGGAAATACCTTGATCCGCCAGCTCCAGAATCTCATCCGGGGTTCGTTCTCTGACCGGCCGATAGGTTATCCCGGCCTGGCAAAAACGGCAGCCCCGAGTACAGCCGCGGGCGATTTCCACCGCTAGCCGATCATGAACCGGTTTGACCACTGGAACCAGGGGATGATGCAGATAGGGGGCGGCGTGCAGCTTTGGCAGGATCCTTTTCCTGACCGATGGGTAGCCCGGCTTCAGGGCCTTGATCGCTGCCAGCTGTCCCTCTTGATAGTGCGGTTCAAAAAAGGCGGGAATATACACGCCGGGGATGGCGGCCATCTGTTCGAGAATCGTCCTTCGGCTGTGTTGTGCATCTTTGGCACGCAAAAGAAGATCGGCAATCTCGACGATGATCTCCTCGCCATCGCCAAGGACAATAGCATCGAAAAACTCAGCTACCGGTTCGGGATTGAGCGAACAGGAACCGCCTCCCAAAACCAGGGGGTGTTCCTCAGTGCGTGCGTCGGCTCGCAACGGCAGGCCGGCCAGATCTAGGATAGTAAGGATGTTGCTGTAACAGAGTTCATACGGCAGGGTAATACCGAGAACGTCATAGGTGGCCAAGCTGGCCTTGGCCTCGAGTGAAAACAGGGGCTGCCCTTGATGGCGCAGCTCTTTTTCCATATCAATATCAGGGGCGTAACACCTATGCGCAACGACCCGGTTCTGACTATTGAGGATATGGTACAGGATCTGTAAACCCTGATGGGACATCCCAATTTCATAGAGATCGGGGAATATCAGACAAAATTTCAAGGTGTCGGCATCAAGGCTGCCGCTTACCGCATGCAACTCACCGCCGACATATTGACCCGGCTTACGCACCAAAGGGAGAATCCGGTCAAGATCGATCTGTTTGTTCATTGACATAGTAAAAAAAGTAGCATTATTATGATTAAAAGAGAGCCGATGAGCTGGCTGAGGGCTGCTTAAATTTTATGTAAAATTAAAAACATACATTAAATAATTATCCGATCGGCAATCTCTGTTCAATATCGCTGACCGGGGGACGATACAATGAGACCTGTGTCTCAAAATTGCGGCATGTCTTTTGCTTGAAAATGTGGAAAGTGGCGGTCAGTAATCCAAAAAAAAACGAGGACCGCTTTTCTCCTTACGATGCATAATAAAAAAAACATGAAAAATACTATCATTACCGTTATCTACTGCCAAATCCTTGCCCTATTGTTGACCTGCAGCCCTGCCGCTGCAAGCAAGCCTGAATTGCAGAAAGTCCGGCATACTGTCCTGTCGTCCACTTCAGAGCAGGTCACCCTACTACTTAACGGCTCCTATAGCCCAAAAATTTTCACTTTGGAAGGTGAAACGCCAAGGATTATCTTTGACTTTCCCGATATGATTTACGGCAAGGAGATACAAAACAACGCTGCCACAAAAGGTACCATTGTTAAACGTATCCGGGTGGGCATGCATACCGATACAACACTAAAGACCAGGATTGTCTTCGATGTGGCCACATTACAGGGGGTTACTTACAATCAAGAATTCGATGACAAATCGTCGACCCTGACCATCCGATTTACCACTAGTGCGAAGCCAGCCGCACCCGGGGCCAGAATCAAAACAACAACGGACAAAAATCAATCAAAACCAACGGATTCCACGAAGAAGACTGCTGACTCTAAAACCATAACCCAAACAGACACAATTCAACCCGAAAGCGACGCCAAACCACAGCCAGCAGCACAGGAAACCGCACTAAAACCACCGGTAACCGAGGAAAAGACAGAAGAAAAGAAGACTCCGTTTACAACAACTGTGCAAGCACCGCCTGAAGCAACTGTCGACTCTAAAACCATAACCCAAACGGACACGATTCAACCCGAAAGCGACGCCAAATCCCAGCCAGCGCCACAGAAAACCGTACCAAAAACAACGGTAACCGAGAAAAAGGCAGAAGAAAAGAAGACTCCGGCTACAAAATCAGTGCAAGCACCGCCTGAAGCAATTGCCGAATCTAAAACCATAACCAAAGCAGACACGGTTCAAACCGAAAGCGACGCCAAATCCCAGCCAGCGCCACAGAAAACCACACCAAAACCAGCGGTAACCGAGGAAAAGGCAGAAGAAAAGAAGACTCCGGCTCCCACAACAGCGCTACCGCAACCCGTCACAAGTACGGATACCAAACCCTCAGCCAAAACAGAAGCCGTCAAACCCGCCGCAACCGCAGGGGGAAGCATAGGCCCACTCCTTGAATCCGTCAAATTCGATGGAACTTCACCCAAAGGGGAGATGGTCCTGTTTAAGCTCAACGATTTCCACCCGCCCGTCATCCATGGTGTTGAAGAAGGCGTTCCACGGGTCATCTGCGAGTTCAACAGCACCCAGATCGTTGATTCGGTGAAAAATGTCATCAAAGCAGATGGCAAATATATCAAAATCATCCGGATCACCAAGCACAAGAAACCCGACCGGATACGGGTGGTGCTCGATTTGGAGCCAAACCGCAGCTATGATCTGCAACAGGTTTTTTTCAAAGAGGACAATCTCTTTGTTATTATAGTAAATACGGCCAAAAAATGACCGAACACCTAAGGAACCTGCTCGACCGTAAAATGCGGGGGGAGAACAACGTGAAAGGTTGCAGCAGCCTGCTTGGTGTGCGAGTAGACCTTTTTGACCTGCACGGTTAGCGTACCGGTGATTGCCTTTCCCGTTATCTGCAGATGCCGAGGCCAGGCAAAACCGGCATCAGGGGAAACACTGTATGCCGAATAGGTTATCCCCAGGACCAGATCTCCTTGAGGATCGAAAAGCAGATGACGCTTCATCTCCTTGCTCCGCCAGTCAAGCAGGACATGGTGCGTCATTGAACGCGCATCCTTCCAGTCGTACCAGAACCCGGCATCCTCAGAATCCTGCGCTGTTTTGACGGTTTGCGGTACCACGTTTGGCAACAACCCGCTCAGATAAAAAAACAAATCCTCAGCCATGATAGCTTCATGGACATAGGAATGCCAAAATTTGGAATCGGTCTGGCCTTGATATATCCTGCCAATCCGATTGTCCACCATGGTGAACGAAACGCCATCCGAAGCAGCAATAAAGAGCGCTCTCCCCAGCGGATCGTTTGCCGAAAAACGTAGGAAAGCTGGTTTCTGCACCTGCAGGGTAGCATCCACCCCACCTTTGCTACCAAGGACATCCCAACCAAGACGAATATCAGCATCAAGAGCGATCGGTTGCGGGGCTTGTGAAAAGGCAACAAAAAGATTTACTGCCTCCTGTTGCCTATCAGGGGGAAGCGGCGTGGTCTTGGGCAGTTTTGTGGCACAACCTGACAATGCTGCCATACAAAGCAGCAGAGAAAGCAACAGAACGCTGGATAACTTGGACCGTATCAATGCGTTCCCTGTTTTTCTATTATTCGTATTTTCTCCAGAATCTTGTTTTTCTCCTTTTCATTATCCGCAGAGAATTTCAAGGCTTTCCTGTAGTTTTCCAGTGCTTGCTGAACACGACCGCGCTCCAGGCATGCGTCACCAAGATGATCCAGGATGGCGGGATCGTTCGGTGAGAGTTTAACTGCCGCCTCCAACTCCTTGACGGCCTGTTCAAACTTGCCAAGCCGGTAATAGACCCAGCCAAGGCTGTCGTGAATGTACCCGTTCTCGGGCTTAAGTTCGATTGCCCGTTGAATATAGTCCAGTGCTTTATCAAGATTGACTTTTTTGTCAGCCCAACTGTAACCGACAAAATTCAAAGCAGCGGCATTGTCAGGCTTGAGGTCGATGATCTTCTGCATGATCAACAAAGCCGCACCGTGATCCCCGCTGCTTTCAAGGAGCAAGCCGTATTCGTACAAGAGATTTTCATCATCAGGGAAGACATCGAGCCCCTGAAGCAGGACCTTCTTGCTCAAATCGTCCCTGCCTTGCAGGTCATGGAGGGCGGCAAGCATGATATACATCTCTGGGTTGCGGATATCAGCTGCAATAATATTTTTCTCAAGAACAGTCCTGGCTTCATCCAGCCGTTTTTGTTCACGCAGAATTCTCACCTGAAGAACTAAGGCCTCCGGATATTCAACCGCCTTCCGGTCGATCTTGCGTACCTGTTTCAGGGCACGTACATATTTCTCCTTCTGAACAAGGAGAACTGCAAGAAAATACCTTGCTTCCGGCAGATTCTCCTTTTCCAGGATCTTCTCTGCTATCGAGATGGCTTTGTCATAGTGCTTTTGCTTGGCATAAATCCGAGCGATGGTCAAATCGACCCTTTGGGGTTGGTCGGCAAAAGTTTTGAGCTGGTTGAGTTCAGCCAGGGCCTGCTCATCTTTTTTTTGCAGTAGGTACACATGGACAAGGGCTATACGGGCACTTTCATTCTGTTCTTCGCGTTCGATGATGTCTTTGTAAAGAGTTGCCGCCTCATCATACCGAGCTGTTTTTATATACATCTCACCGAGTTCCATCTGCAATTCACTCGACCAGTTCCGTTCCAAAGCCTTTTGATAATGGTCAGCAGCCTCATCGGTCTTCTCCTGTAACTGAAGGAGACGAGCCATGAGGACATGGCCGGGATAGGACGTCGGTTCCAGGGACAGGACCCGTTCAAGGAGCAATCGAGCCTTTTCAGGCTGACTGCTGGGAAGGTACATCTCGGCAAGCAGTAACAAAATAACCGGGTCATTGGGGTGACGATCACTGACCAACTGATACTGCTGCATCGCCAGCGTATTCTTCTTCTGGCGAAGAAGCACTTTAGCGTACAGCATCCGCATCCCTGTCTTGTCCGGGTGGGCGGCAAGATAGGTTTGGAGCCAGATAGCGGCTTCGTCAGTCCGCTCCAACCGCAGCAGCAAGAGTGGTACCTTTTCGCTGATAAACTCCGCTTGCGGATCGCAGATCAGTGCCTTTTGGTAGGCCTCCAGGGCCTCTTCAAACTGAAGCAGAAGTTCGGCATGACGACCCCAGAGAAAATAAAAATAGGAACAACTAAGATCAGCATCGCTCTCCTCAGAGGAGGCCGCCTGCTGTTCCTGTTGAATCGACGCAACTGGCTTGGTTTTCTGCTGGCATCCGCAGAGTAAAAAAACGGTGCAGCCCAGGGAAACAAGCAATCGGTGCCAGGAAGGATAAGTTAGCCAGCGCATTCGATACCTTTTTTTGCAAACATTTGCCGCACCGCTTCCCGGATAGAGGATTGCACTTCCTGCACCGACCTGGCGGCATTGATGCGCACTATACAACCATGCGAAAAGGATGCAAAGAGACCGGCAACTTTTTCCAGTTGATCCTGCTGTTCAAAATCGTTGAGTGACTCCCCGCGCAGTTCACAAATTCTGGTGACACTCTCCGCGGCGGTCATAGCCAAGAGCAACACCATATCCGGCTCCGGAGCAAAGCTGTTGCGCCTGAAAATAGCTGCCGGATCGCAACCCGCCGCCCCCTGGTAGGCTGCGGTTGAGAAATAGTAGCGGTCGGTCAGCACTATGTGGCCCTGCTCCAGGGCCGGCAGGATACATTCCGAAACGTGCTGCCGGCGGTCTAAAATGAAGAGTTCAAGCTCCTGCTCTCGCGAAACCTGCTGCCGGTCCTGGTAGAGTGCTCGAATTTGCTGCCCATAGGGGCCGGTGGTCGGCTCCCTGGTTTCGATAACCACATAGCCCTGACTGCGCAGGTAGACGGCCAGCAGCGGTAATTGGGTAGACTTACCGGTACCATCAATACCTTCAAAGGCAATCAATATTCCCTTGCTCATACGATGCCCAGTTGTGCCCTGTTGGTGACATTGGTTTGCGCCATGGTAAGGGCTGCTGCCAAACTTGAGGCATCGGCGGCATTGCGACCCGCGATATCATAGGCGGTGCCGTGGTCGACTGACGTCCGGACCAGAGGGAGGCCGAGGGTGACGTTGACGCCATCGTGAAAATGGAGCAGTTTAAAAGGAATCAACCCCTGATCGTGATACATGGCGAGGACCGCGTCAAACTGACCGGCTGCGGCCTTATAAAACACCGTATCCGGAGGCCAGGGTCCAGTGACATCCCCCTGTTCGGAGTTCTCCGCCACTGCCGGCCCGATGACACGCGCCTCTTCGTCCCCGAACAGGGAGTCCTCGCCGCCGTGGGGGTTCAAACCGGCAACGGCGATCCGCGGTCTGGCGATGGCAAAATCCTGCTGCAATGCTAACCGGGTCATCTTGATGCAGTTGCCAATCTCTTGGCTGGACAGCAGATCGCACACCCGGCGCAGCGGTTCATGGATGGTAACCAACACCACTTTCAATCTGGGCCCTGCCATCATCATTCTGACCTTAGAGGTACCGGTCAGAGCGGCCAGCATTTCGGTATGTCCCGGGTAGAGATAACCTGCCTGCTGCAAACTTTTTTTGCTGATCGGGCAGGTCACCAAGGCGCTGCAATGATGTTCGCCAATAAGCCTGACCGCCTCCTCAATATATTGGCCCATGGCTTTGCCAGTTACCAGGTCGGGCTGGCCCCAGCGCACCGGCGATGATCCGAGGGATCCGACCTGAACAACAGGCAGTGTTCCCTTGATAATGGGTTGACCGGGCAGCCAAGGAACGACGTCCATTCGCATCTGCAGGAGTTCGGCAGCTTGCTGGAGGACACCTCTATCGCCCACAACAATGGCCTGACCTGCACCGGGCATATCATTGCGGCTGAAGAGCTTGCAGATGATTTCCGGGCCGATGCCCGCCGGACAACCCATGGTAATTGCAATAGGCGCCAGGACGCCCTGTGACTCACTCTTGTCCATATCTCCATCTACCCGGCAAAATCAAAGGCATTCCTGATAAGTTCAATCTGTGTAGGTTGATTATTCTGATCCAGTATAACACCAATCACATCAAACCTGGCCGCGGTATCATACAATTGGCAACGAAGAAGATACCCTTGCGCTATTCGTGACAACTGTCTCTGTTTTCTAATATCAACCGCTTCAACGGGGGCGCCATAGAGCCTTGAATGCCTGGTCTTGACCTCAACAAAGACAAGCGTTCCCCGGTCACGGGCGATAATATCAATTTCACCGAATTGTTTTCGGTAATTTTTTTCTAATATTTTATATCCCAATCTCTCAAGATACTCGGCAGCAAAAACTTCGCCTAAGCGGCCGGTGGTTGCTGTATCTGTTTTTTTCCAAAAAAACATAGCGCGTTCAACCCCATCCATTCATCAGCGCCATTGTGATCCCACCCGTCTGTCCCAAAGAACTACACCGATAGACCTGCTCATTCATTTGCGTCCTGCACAATTACCGACGTGGAACCGCTCTTGCCAAGAAACTCTATTACCCCCCGAAAGGTCTGGCGGTGCAAGGGACAAGGACCGTAGCAGCTGATCGCATGCCGGTGTTCTTTAGTGGGATATCCTTGATGCCGCAGGAAACCATACTGGGGATATTGGCGGTGGCAATCTACCATAAAGCGGTCCCTGGTCACTTTGGCAATAATCGAGGCGGCAGCGATGGAAGCACTTTTGGATTCCCCTTTGACAAGGGTAAGCTGGCTGACCGCTACGGGCACCTGAAACCTGCCGTCTACCAGAAGGAATTCAGGAGAAATACCATTATTGCGGACCGCACAATCCTCCATCGCCCTTTTCATGGCGAGCAACGATGCCTGCAAGATATTTATCTGTTCAATTTCCCGGGGATCGGCGCTGCCAATACCGATCAACGCACCGTTCGTCTGGAGAATATCGAAGAGCAGGTCGCGACGACGGGCGGTCAGCAGTTTGGAGTCTTTAAACAGTCTGTAGTCACAACTTTGGGGCAAAATCACGCAAGAAGCGACCACAGGTCCGGCAAGCGGTCCACGCCCGGCCTCATCGACACCGGCGACATTGGAAAATCCCTGATTATACAGACTGCGCTCGTAGTGGAAGGTATCAGCTGGAGGGGAAGGAACGGTAGGTGGAGCAAAAGAATCGCATGGTTTCATAACATCAATCCATGCTTCTTGAAAATCATCGGAAGATAAATAAGAAAACGTTGATAAACATAATACGAAAAGGGCATCCGACAATCGTGACGATTATCGGATGCCCGATTCCAGCCAAACTACTCAACTCTGCCCTGACGAATAAACCGGACACGGAGGCCAAGACGAGGGTTCGACTTAGAGGATACCGCGCTCACGGATACGTGCAGCTTTGCCACGGAGTTCGCGCAGATAATACAAACGTGAACGGCGCACACGGCCAAGCGTAACCACCTCGATTTTTTCGATGCGTGGCGAGTGAAGAGCAAAAGTTTTTTCGACGCCAACCCCGTGAGAAATCTTGCGAACCGTAAAGGAGGCATTCATGTTGCCTCGTTTACGTTTAAGAACCACGCCTTGAAATATCTGGACACGCTCCTTATTTCCTTCAACGATCCTGATATACACCTTAACGGAATCACCGGGTCTGAACGCCGGAATATCAAAACGCATCTGCTCTTGATCGATCTTGTCCAAAATATGCATAGCCATACTTTCTTCATTTACAGCAAGGGCGCTCTTATCTGCATGTCCCCGCCGAAGGATGCCTCCAAATCATCCTGGAAATGTATACGTCAAAACGCTCAAATTATCGATTACAATCTTCCCAACCACTGAGTTGATTGTTTCGTTATGATTTATCCAAACTATTCACCTGTCACCCCCAGCAGCCTGTCCATAATGATCGAGGCGGCTGAACGCACCGACAGATGGTTAAAGCCGGTAGTGCCGATCAATGGCGGCAAGACACCATCCGCAATTGCCAGTACCTCAGGGCTCAACCCCCAGGCCGTGCCAAACAACAGCAGCAAGGGCACCCCTTGTCGAATTCGATCTCGAATCTCGGCATAGGCAATGGTATTCTCCTGCACCTTGGCGCAGGTGGCGAGAATTACGGGTTTCTCACCAAATTTTTCCGAAGCACCGGACACTGCCTCCGCAAGACTGGAGCAGATCGAAATGATCGATAGGGCATTGCTCCGATCCGGGTTAACGGTGCCCCCATAGCCCTTAGTCCAATGGCCGACAATTTGCCCGGCCAGTTCCTGCTGTTCCTTGAACGGAGTGACAACCCAGTAGGTCCCAATCCCATAGGTCCTGCCGGCTCTGGCGATATCGTGCAGGTCCAGATTGGTGACTGCAGAACCGATGGTTTCACCGTTACGGTTGATTACCGGATAATGAACTAAGGCAATATCAACCTTCGCTGTGGGGTACGGGTCTATGTTCCTTGACAATTGTATCAATCCGGCTGAGCAGCTTTTCTTTTTTTAAAATTTTCTGTTCCGCTGCTGAGAACTGCACTTCTACCAGCAGTTCCGGCCTACGTTCCAAAGTGATCGTAACCGATTCAACAAATCTGTGCCTGGCAATGGCGGCATGGTCCCCGGACAGCAAAACATCGGGAACTGCCATGCCCTCAAAAACCCGAGGTCTGGTATACTGTGTGTGTTTCAGCAGTCCGCAACTAAAGGAGTCATTGGTGGCCGAATCTTCACAGCCGAGAACACCCGGCAATAATCTGCTGACCGCATCCATCACCACAAGAGCGGCAAGTTCACCTCCGGTCAGGACATAGTCACCGATGGAAACCTCTTCGTCCACATACTTATCCCGAAAGCGTTCATCAACCCCTTCATATCTTCCGCAGACAAATACCAATCGTGAATATGCAGCTAGTCGTTGCGCGGCCGCCTGCGTAAACAAAGGCCCTTTGGGCGACAGCAAAACCACCCGGGTTGTTGTTGCATCGCCGACAAGTACAGCTTTTAGGCATTCTGCCAAGGGCTCCGGTTTCATCACCATGCCTTCACCGCCACCGAAGGGCCGATCGTCGGTCATGCTGTGCCGGTCAAGTGCAAAGTCGCGTATATTGTGAACGCCTACATCGATTCTCCCTTCATTCAGGGCTCGCCGGATTATCCCTTCTTGTAATGGTGATACAAAGAAATCGGGGAAAATCGTTAAAATATCAAAAGTTATCAAACAAAGACCTGATTCAGCTGTTGATTTCAAGCAGCCCGGGCGGCAGATCGAACACTACCTTTTCTTCATCGATCACAACAATAAACTCCCGTACCAACGGAACGAGATATTCTTTCTGAGCATCTTGTATGACCAAGAGATCCTGACCGCTGGTACACACGATTGCAGAAATCTTGCCGAGAATCAACCCGGCTGCGGTCATCGCCTGCTTGCCCTCAAGCGTATAGAGGTAAAATTCATCTTTACCGACGGGCAGCAGATCACAACTCGACAACCATATTTGCATCCCAGAGAGCTGTTCGGCCTGATCCCGGCTTGCACACTCTTCCAGCCTGAGTAAAACCATGTTGCCGCTGACCCTGGCCTGAACGTTCGTATACGGAATTCTAGTTTTTCCAGTATCAGCGGACAGATACAGCCGTCGATACCGTGATAAATTACCGGGAGTTTCCATAAACGGCCGGACTTTAAGTTCGCCTTGGATGCCGTGGGGCCTGGTAACTGTACCGAGCAAGATGAAAGTCTCGGCCTGGTGAGAGGATTGCGACGTCACTATTCCACTATTTCAAGCCGGGTACGTTTGTTCTCACCTATCTTAGATGCGGCGAGTACTGCACGCATAGCTCTGGCGGTCCGCCCCTGTTTGCCGATTACTTTCCCCAAATCTTCCTGAGCAACCCGCAGCTCGATGGTAATATTTTCTTCATCCCCCTGCAGGGTAACAGTGATGTCTTCAGGATGATCAACCAGTTTTGAAGCGATAAACTCTATCAGTTCTTTCATTTATGCCGCAGCAACCACTCCAGCAACATGTTTTTTGATCAGGCTCTCAACAGTTTCCGTCGGTTTTGCACCTTTTTTCATCCAGGTATCGAGTTTTTCGCTATCAATCTTTACGGCTGCTGGGTTCTGCATTGGATCATAAGTTCCGACGATATCAAGGAACTTACCATCACGAGGCGCCTCACTATCAGCAACAACGATACGGTAAAAAGGTTGTTTCTTCCGGCCTTTTCTGGTCAAACGAATACGGACTGCCATTGTTTACTATCCTCCATTGGATATCATCGTATCAGTACTGACCATTGTCAGCATTGATGGAACGATATTTTATTTAAAAAAAATTAAGTATATCCGGTTTATCTAGCAAGCCCTTTAGGGAGCTTGCGGCGTTTGCCGCCGGTCAGGATGCCTTTCCCTTTCAAATTCTTCATCATTTTCAGCATCATGGCGTAACTTTTCAAGACGCGGTTAACCTCGTTGACCGAGGTGCCCGAGCCTTTGGCGATGCGCATCCGGCGACTGGCATCAATAATTCTATGGTTGCGACGCTCCTTCAGAGTCATCGACCGAATAATCGCTTCGGTTTTGCCCAACTCTTTTTCGTCGGGCTTGGGCGCTTCTTTCAACTGCTTAAGCTTGTTGATCCCAGGGATCATGCCCATGAGTTGTTCCAGACTGCCCATTTTCTTGATCTGCTGGATTTGCTCAAGAAAATCTTCAAGGGTAAAAGCGTTTTTCTGGATTTTTCTAGCAAGCTGCTCGGCATCCTTTTGGTCAACGACCGCTTCCGCCTTTTCAATAAGCGAGAGGACATCGCCCATCCCGAGAATTCTGGACGCCGCCCGATCTGGATGGAAAATTTCCAGAGCCTCGACAGATTCGCCAACACCGACAAATTTAATCGGTTTGCCGGTCACTTTCTTGACCGACAAGGCGGCACCGCCACGGGCATCGCCTTCCATCTTGGTGAGAATGACGCCGGTTATTTCCAGGGCACCATTGAACTTTTCGGCAACGGTCACCGCATCCTGTCCGGTCATCGCGTCAGCGACGAACAACACCTCGGTCAGAGGCACTGCCCGGCTGATTTCCTGCAACTCAGCCATCAGAGCTTCGTCGACATGGAGTCGACCGGCCGTGTCAATAATCACGGTGTCATAATTGGCCCGAGTGGCCTCGGCAAGAGACTGTCGCGCGATGTCAACCGGCTTTTGTTCGGTGGTCGACGCGAAGACGGGGACACCTATCTGTTCGCCAAGGACATGCAACTGCTCAATTGCTGCCGGACGATATACGTCCGCCGGAACAAGGAAGGGCGATCGCCCTTTTCCCTTGAGTTGCAACGCCAGCTTGGCGGCGGTGGTAGTTTTCCCCGAACCTTGCAGACCGGCAAGCATGATAACCACCGGTTGGCGACCATCGAGCTTAAGCGGCTCTGCTTGGCTACCGAGCAGAGCAACCAGCTCATCATGCACGACTTTGACGACCTGCTGTCCTGGTGAAAGGCTGGACAACACCTCCCGCCCGATAGCCTTCGCAGTGACCGTGGCGATAAACTCTTTGACAACGCCGAAATTGACATCAGCTTCGAGCAGCGCTGTACGCACCTCGCCCATAGCCTCCTGAATGTTCTCTTCAGTCAGCTTGCCATGTCCGCGCAATTTCTTAAATGCGCTTTCTAGACGGTCGGTTAGATTCTCAAACATGATCTATTTGGTGTGAAATAACGCTATGAATTCAGGACAAAGACCAAAACAAGCCTGTCTTCGCTAATACAAATAAGAAAATTGCGATTATTACCCTACACGCCTCCGCTTGTCAAGTGAGAAGGAAAACCTGGTGGTGCGGGCTCTTATCAGACAGCAAGTGCTTCAACAACCTTTTCCAGCGTTTCCGGGGTGTCGGCCTGGAGACAGGTAATCGCTGAATTTTTCGGCAGGATTTTCTTCATCATCCCGGTGAGGACATTCTTTGGGCCAAGCTCGACAATAACCTCAACCCCTTCAGCCACCATTCGATTGACGATTTCAAGCCAACGCACTCTCGATGCAATCTGCCGGGCCATAATCGCTTTCATTTCCTGAGGTTGTTCTTCGTAACCGCCGGTCACGTTAAATAACACCGAAATTTCGGGATGATGAAATACGATACCGGTCATATAATCAGCAAAATCTGCCACCGCACCGGCAACCAAGGGGCTATGATTGGCAACGCTGACCTTCAACGGAATCACTTTGGCACCTCGAGCAACACAGCGCTCCCCGATACAATCAAGCCCCAGCAAATCGCCTGAGAGTACCACCTGGGCGGCTGTGTTATGGTTGGCGACCACCGCGACCCCAGGTCCGGAAAAATCGGCCAGTAGCCCTTCAACTTCTTCGATACTTAACCCGATAACGGCCCGCATCCCCCCCGGATGCCCAGCACCCTCTCGCTCCATCAACTCGCCACGTTTTGTGACCAAAGCAAGCGTATCCGCCAGCGTCAAGACTCCGGCACCGTACAAGGCGGAATATTCTCCAAGACTGTGACCTGCTAGAAAAGAGGGCTTGAATCCGGGCAGACGTTTCTGCAGTTGCTGCCAGCAGATCAGATTAATCGCGGTCAAAGCGGGTTGCAAGTAGAGGACTCTCGTCAAATCCTCAAGAGGTCCTGCAAAACAAAGCTGACGGATAGGAAAACCGGAGATTTTCTCGGCAAGGCTCATCAGGTTTGCAGCATCGGTGTCATGATCGACGAAATCCTGCCCCATGCCGATATACTGGGAACCTTGCCCAGGAAAAATAATGGCTGTTTTTTTCATACTGTTATCTTGAAGAGTTAGTGCTCGCGTTGGTCTGATGCCGCTCGAGCACGAGATTATTAAGAATGAATAAGGTGACCCCCACCGTGATCGCCGAATCAGCGATATTAAAGGCTGGAAAGTGGTGGGTCCCTATAAAGAAATCGAGAAAATCGACAACAAAACCAAATCGAATCCGGTCAATCAAATTACCAACGGCACCACCGGCGACCAAGGCCAGAGCAACGGTATAGAGGCAGCTGTTGCGACCGAAACTCCGCTGGGCCAGCCAAATGAAGACCAGAGCAGCCCCAGCTGCGCCTATAAAGAAAATCTGGCGCCACAGGGCCGGCTGGCCAGCCAGCATGCTGAAGGCGGCGCCGTTGTTGGTTATATAGGTCAGATTGAAAAACCCAGGAATCATCGCCCTACTTTCATGCAACGCAAAATTGTGAAAGATCCAGATCTTCGTCACCTGATCCATACTGATAACAGCCAGGATAATCCCGATAAAGAAAACCATCAGACGTCGCCCGCTCATCCTACTCATCCCGCCAGGTGCCGGACAACCCCGGCACAACGGTCGCAGAGTGAGGGATGTTCCTGGTCATCGCCGACCGTGGTGGCAATGGTCCAGCAACGCTCACATTTCGCACCGGGCGCTAAACCCACCGCTATGTGCACACCGGGCAGAGCTTCCGCCTCAACAAAGACAAGTTCCGCGCCCTCCTCGTCCTGAGCCAAACGCAGACTGGAGACAATGCAGAGTTCACGCAGCTGGTCCAAGTTGTCCAACAGAAAATCGGCCCATTCGCCGCTCACCCGCAGAACCACCTCCGCATCCAGGGAAAGGCCGATAACCTTATCCCGACGAGCCCATTCCAAAACACGAGTGATCGCACTCCGTAAGGTCAGCAGCTTGTCCCAACGCTCGGCGAAGACCTCATCCTCGGCAATATCGTCCACTCGGGGAAAATCGACGAAAAATATCGAGCGTTCCAGAGGTGCATCCTGAGCTAGATCATGTAGATGCTCCCAAGCCTCGGCAGCAGTAAAACACAGGATCGGCGCCATCAACCGCAATAGGCCATCGAGAATTCGGTAGATTACGGTTTGCGCGGCCCTCCGTTCCGGTCCGGACGGGGCGGAGCAGTAGAGCCGATCCTTGAGCACGTCCATGTAGAGACTGGAGATGGTGGTGCCGCAGAAATTATGGAGCCTGTGGTAGACCGCATGAAATTCATAGAGCTCATAGGCACAGGTGATGCGTTCGTTCAACTCGGCGAACTTCATCAGAGCCCAACGATCGATTGCCAGTAGGGCATCCGGGGCCACACTGTCGACGGCCGGATCGAAATCATAGAGGTTGCTGAGTAAAAAGCGCAGGGTATTGCGCATCTTGCGGTAGGCATCGGAGACATGTTTGAGGATCTCGTCAGAAACTTTAACGTCATCCTGGTAGTTTTCACTGGCCACCCAGAGGCGTAGCACCTCGGCCCCGTACTGGTCGATCACCTCCTGGGGGGCAACAACATTGCCCACCGATTTCGACATTTTTTTACCCTGGCCATCGACCACATACCCATGGGTAAGGACCCCTTTATAAGGAGCCCGCCCCCTGGTGCCGACCGAGGTGAGCAGGGAGGACTGGAACCAGCCCCGGTGCTGATCGCTGCCTTCGAGATACAAATCTGCAGGGGAACGCAACTCCGGCCGCTGCTCCAGGACGGCTGCATGACTGGTGCCGGAATCAAACCAGACATCGAGGATATCGCTCTCTTTTTTAAACTCCTGGGCGCCGCACGTACAGGTCACGCCTTCGGGCACGAAATCCGCTGCATCGTACTTAAACCAGGCGTCAGCTCCCTCTTTCACAAAGAGTTCGTCGATCCGCTGGCAGACCGTCTCGTTTTTGAGAATCTCGCCGCACCCGGTGCAGGTCAGCACCGTGACCGGCACTCCCCAAGTACGCTGGCGGGACAGGCACCAGTCCGGTCGGGCCTCAACCATACCGTAGATCCGTTGCTTTCCCCAGTACGGGGTCCAAATCGCCTCATCGATCGCCTTGAGGGCCTTGACGCGCAGCTCCAGGTTTTCCATGGAGATGAACCATTGGGCCGTAGCCCGATAAATCACTGGCTTTTTGCAGCGCCAGCAGTGGGGATAGCTGTGGCTGATCGCTAACTCCTTCACCAAAGAACCAGCGGCTGCCATATCCTCGGTGATCCGTCGGTTGACCTGCGGAATCTGCAAGCCCTCATATATGCCAGCGGCAGCCGTAAAACGACCGGCATCATCAACCGGCGACAGCACTTCCAGGCCATAGCGCAAACCCGTGAGATAGTCGTCAGCACCATGCCCTGGTGCAGTATGGACGCAGCCGGTACCCGAGTCGGCAGTGACATAGTCGGCCAGCACCAGCAAAGACTCGCGCTCCATAAAAGGATGCCGACACCGTTTCCCCTCCAGTCCGAGAGCGGAGAAGCTGGCGATGATCGTATAATCCGCTATGCCGAACAGTTGCAGACACGGGGCGACCAATTCCTTTGCCAGGATCCAGACCTCGCCTTGCACTTCAACTGCGGCATATTCGAAATCAGGATGAAAGGCGATGGCCATGTTGGCCGGCAGGGTCCAGGGGGTGGTGGTCCAGATCAGGACATGGACTTTGCGGCCCGCGAGCTCCGGCGCAACTTCGCCGAGATCGTCAAGAACCGGAAACTTAACATAGACCGAGGGCGAAGTGTGATCGCCGTAATCGACCTCAGCCTCCGCCAGGGCGGTACCGCAGGTAGCACACCAGTAGACCGGTTTTTTCGAGCGGACGACTGCCCCGGACAGCAGAAATTTATTGAATTCCCGGGCAATAACTGCCTCGTAGGCAAAATTCATGGTCAGATAGGGTTGCCCCCAGTCACCGAGCACGCCAAGCCGTTTGAACTGTTCCCGCTGGGTCTTGATCCATTTTTCCGCATAGCTGCGACAAGCGGCCCGCTTGCCCAACACGGAAATCTTTTGTTTCTTTTCCCCAAGCTCCAAATCAACATTATGTTCGATAGGCAGGCCGTGGCAGTCCCAGCCAGGAATGTAGGGGGCGTTAAATCCTGCCATCCGTTTGGAGCGAAGGATGATATCTTTTAGCACCTTGTTGAAAGCGGTGCCCAGATGAATATTGCCGTTGGCATAGGGAGGGCCGTCGTGGAGAATAAAAAGTGGCCGGTCCGCCGCCGCCTGCTGCAGTTCCTGGTAGAGGTTTTCCTTGTCCCAGCGTTTGAGCACCATCGGCTCCCGCTGAGTCAGATTTGCCTTCATCTTAAACTTGGTCTGCGGCAGGTTCAGTGTTTCCCTGTAATCCATCATAATTCTCGAAAGTATAAATAAAAAAGGGGGGCGGTCAGGCCGCATGTAAAACGAAGGATTTTACCAAACCCGCTTGATCTTGCAAGGAAAAAGGCTGAAAGCTCCTGGTGCGGCGGGCCGCAACAGCTAATGTCGTGATGAAAAAAGAAGGTTCCCGCCGGATCATCAAACGAGCAAAAACGAAAAAAGCCTGCAAAAAAACAGAAGACTTCCTGTCTTGTCCTTTTCCCAGTACCGTTGTATTTTGACAGACAAGCAGGACGCTTTCACCACCCAAATCGAGCCATTGACAATGGAGCAGCATCTTGAAATCCGATAAAGAATTTTCCCCTTGCGCAATCTGCGGCCTCAACCAGGAGCATTCCTTAAGCAATGACGGGACATGCCCATCCTGCCGGATTATTACACGCTCCATTCAGGAGCAACCGGAAGTAATAAAAAAGCTATGGCTGCATTACCGGAATGAACCGATCCTGCCCGAGACATCCCCCCAAATTATTGACAGCGAGGCGGAGCTGCCTGAGGTCCTGGACGGAAAACGCTACCGGACTATCGATCGGGACCGCAATAAGTGGTATCTTTCCGTGAGCGAGGTGCACGGCAAGCCGGTGGAGGTATTCGCTTCGACGGCCTTTGACCGGGATCATGAACTGCAATCACGCATTTCGAATCTGACCACCATAACCAGGCTCATCTCTTTAATATTACGACATATATCCTTAGGCGAACCGCTAACCTTCAACAAATGCCTCAAGCAGATCCAGCGTAGCTCCCGGCAGAAGAATGACCTCCCCGATATGCTCTACGGGGTCCTGAGCCGATACAATACGCCGCAACAATAAATTTCTGCGGGGGAATCGGTTTACAGTTTTTCCATGAACTTCTTGGTATCGATAATAAAGCGCTCGTGCCGGCCTCTGCCGATCTCCCCTTTTTCATCCCGAGCCACCAGCTCAAACACCAGACGACGGCGATCGACTTCGATCAGATTGGATTCGCAAGTCACTTTCATGCCAATTGGCGTGGCCTTGCTGTGGGTGATGTCTACTTTAACCCCGACCGTGCCATGGCCTTCGGGTAGATAGGTTAGCACCGAATTAAGACAGGTTTTTTCCATGAGGGCGACCATCGCCGGCGTCGCATACACCTCAACCAGACCGCTGCCGTATCGAGCGGCGGTATTTTCATAATCGACGATAATCTCTTCCTTACCCCGGACTCCAACGGGAATCTGTGTGTCCATACGCTTTCTTCTCCATTCAGCTAAAGCCAACCATTACGACCTCACCTCGCTGGCATGAAACATGCCTGCGAGCCGCCCGGATACATACGAAAAAATTCGTTAAGTTAATACTATAGCAATATAATCTTTTCTGGTCAAGCCGCAAAGCCAGGGTAAATTTTACCCCCAGCGCTCCAATCGTTTGTGCGCACAGCCATCAGACCACGAGATCAAGCTGCTGCAGGGTTCCCGCCCCACCCGCTTCGCGGAGAAAGATCCCGGTGGAACGAACTTGCCCCTGCAGTGCATTGCTACTGTCCTTGATGGCAAAAGGGGTGTCGACCCTACCGAGAAAAAGGGCCCCAATTCCCTTATCCCCCAGTGCTAATAACTGATTTTCGCCAGTGGCTGTTTTTGCCCATATCCGCAGGCGAGAGTAGACCGCATCGTTTTCATCGATCCACCCATTTTTATCACCGTCATAGGCCGCCAGCTCGGCTAAACCGTCACCATTCGAGGCACCAAACAGTTCTGCGCCATTGTTGATGGCACCGTCGTTATTGGTATCCAGGGCAAGAAACCCGGAACCAGGAGCGACAAAAGAAATTTGTTCTTTGCTACCGTCGGCATCAATGTCGAAGCTGAATTTGTTTTGGGTTAAATGCGCAGCAGTTCCGTCAAAATTTATGACCAGCGGATCCTTAAGGGCGTCACCAGCCCGAAAACTCTCAACCAAAGTGCTGGTAAAACTACGACTCATATTCAGATCCACACCAATCTCAATCTTCTGGCCGTCCGCAGTCAGGACAACCCCCTGGGCACTGAACTTCGTCGATTCGGATTCATGATAGGTATCGTGGCGTTCATAGCGCACGCCCCATCCCTTGGCTGTCGGGGCCGCCTGATTCGGTGCCACTGCAGGCGGTATTTTCGCAGAAGCAGCTGGCTGCGCAACAACAGCACTGAAGTCGGTGGGCTTCATCTTCCGGCCGGTTAGTTTTTCAAACAGCATTTGCAGAATCAGCAAATTGAGATTTGTCAGCGCACTGTCTTTTTCACCGGTTGGTTCGTCTTTAACCTGATCCGGAATTTGTTGCAGAGCCTGTACTGACAGAAAAACCTTGGTTGCCTGCTCAGCAAGGGCCTGAGTCTCCGATTGCCCTCCTTTGGGAGTCTCCTGATCGGCCCTGACCGGCTCCTTGCCCTGCTGCCAGACAGTAAGCGTTTCCTGGCGTTCGGAGTATTCAACGGCTGTACGGGAACTGACGAATTGGATTGCGGATTCTGCGATTTTCATGATATTCCGTCCCTGGTTATCATTATCGTAAGATGGCGAGCACGAGGCCTTGTTTTTTGCATCCCTGAACAAACAATGAGCCTTATCGTCTTTTCGACCGGCTCCGCCAAAACCTTTAGCAAGAAGTTTAGGATCTTGTAGAATAAGAGATTCTATGCTACACTGTGACCGAAAATTTTATATATACGGACGGCAATTCGGCTAATACCATCAAAATAACATTTCGGAATCAATCGACATTCACGCAATTGCCTATCAGCGATCTCCCGCCCCTAACTATCTGATTTTTTCGCGCTGATTTCCCGTCACAAATCCTCTTAATTAGATACGGTTCAATGCCAGCTCACAGCATCACAATCGACCAGGAAGACGCCTCAGTTACAGAAGCAGCAACCCTCAGCACCATCTATTCATTTTTAGCGCTGACCATGCGCTATCCGGATCCCGCTTTCTGCAACGACCATTTTTTCGACACCTTGGAATCACTGCTGGCCTCTCTCGATTGGAAAGCTGAACTTACCTCTCTCCGTCAGTGGCGCACACAATCCATTGACCTTCTCGACGACCTGCGAACCGAATACACCCGGTTGTTCATCAACGCCTCCCCCCGAACAACCGTGCCGCCTTATGCTTCGGTCTATCTTGACGGCGATGGCAGCCTCAATGGTCGAACTACCGAAAAAACCAGAGATTTTTATCGTGAACGGGGCTATGATCTGGCTAATGATACCGAACCCGCCGATCACATCAGTTTTGAACTTGATTTTTTGGCGGCATTGGCCGGTGAAGCCAAGCACGAAGACGAAGAACTTTTTCTGCGAACCCTTTTTCGGCCATGGTTTGAACGGTTTCAGAAAAAAAGTATACAAGAAGCTCGACATCCTTTTTTTAAGGTGTCGATACAGTTAATCGATTTTTTTACCAAGGAGGAACAGTAAATGGCAATGAACCTTACCAGGCGGAATTTCATTAAAGCCGCCTCGATTGCCGCTGCGTCCGTACCACTTTCCAAGGTGGTGGCAAAAGCAGAATCAGGAGTTGTCAAAGCACCTCTGGTTGCCCCGGGCAGTTTCAAAGACACTCAGACAGTTGTCGGCGGTGTCTGTGAGATGTGTTTCTGGCGCTGCCAGTTGGTTGGAAAAGTCCGTGACGGCCGTCTGGTCAAGTTGGAAGGAAACCCCAAATCGATCGACAACGGCGTGTCCGTCTGCGCCCGCGGCAATGCCGGCGTCAAACTGCTCTATGATCCAGACCGCTTGAAATACCCGATGAAAAACGTGGGCAAACGTGGGGCTCCCAAATGGCAGCGAATCACCTGGGACGAAGCGTTGGACACCTGCGCGAGCAAGCTCAAGGCTATTGCCGAGAAGGACGGGGCAAAATCGATTGCCATGTTCCCTCACGGCTCAACGGCAACATACCCCATGGGTTTCTTCGAGAAAACAATGGGAACCCCTAATATTTCAGAGGCCTCATTCTTCCAGTGCCGCGGCATCAGGGATGCGGCATACATGGCCACCATCGACACCCCGCCCAACGAAAATGTCGATATGGCTAATACCAAGGTCCTCTTCATGCTCGGCTGTCATTTCGGCGAGAATATCCACATTTCCCATGTGAAACAGTACCTCAAGGGTCTGGAAAACGGGGCCAAGCTGGTGGTGGTCGACCCCCGATATTCCGCCTCTGCCGCGAAATCGCACGTTTGGGTGCAGATCCGGCCCGGCACTGATACCGCCATGCTGCTGGCCATCATGAATTACCTGATCCAGAATAAAAAATACAATGCCGAATTCGTCGCCGCCCACACGGAAGGCTTCGAGGAGATGGCGGAGGGAATCAAGGAATGGACCTTGGAAAAGGCGGCCAAGGAATGTGACATCCCCGCCGCGCAGATCAAGGAAGTAGCGGACCTGCTGGCAGCCAACATGCCCAATGTCGCTATTCATCCCGGCCGCCACGTTTCTTGGAACGGTAATGACTTCCAGCGCCAACGCGCCCTTGCCTGCCTTACCGGCCTGCTCGGAGCCTTCGGGGTCAAGGGCTCTTTCGTATCGGGCAAAGGTCCGGGCGGACTCGGTAAATTCGGATGGCCCAAACATGAAGGCGAGGAGGAAGGGAACCTCAAAGAAATGGCCAAGCTCTACCAGTTCTCTCCGCCCGGCACCCCGACTGACCTGATCAGGGACACCGCCATTTCCGGCAAACCCTACCCGATTAAGGGTTGTGTTATCTGGGGTCAGAACCCAATCCAGACCATTCCCAGCCAAGAAAAAACCATCAAGATGCTGGAGCAGATGGACTTTGTCATGTGTGTTGATGTCATGCCCACCGACATTACCATGTTTGCCGATATCCTCCTTCCGGATACTTCCTACCTTGAACGGTATGATTTAGTTAAGACCGGCACCCAATGGGACTTCGCCGAGGAGCACCAGCAGTACATCGCTCCCCGGATGCCGCTGGTTGCCCCGGGATTTGAGCGAAAGGAAAGTATCTGGATCACCAACGAGATCGCCACACGCATGGGGTATGGAGACAAGATCCCGGTCAAATCCCAGGAAGAGGCCACGGACAAGGTTCTAGCCGGTGTGAAACTCTCCATTGCCCAAATCAAGGCAGAGGACGGCATCCACATCCAGCCCGGCAAGGATCCCTACGGCCTCAAGGAAGATTTCAAGGTTAAATTCGCCAACGATGATCTGAAAGAAGCCGGTTTCCCGGCCATCCCCACCTATATTCCGGTGGAGAAAAACCCAGCCGGCTATGCGCGACTGCTTTATGGCCGCTCACCGGTACATACCTTCAACCGCACCCAGAACAACGCCTGGCTGATGGCCGAGATGAATAGCAATCCGGTGTGGGTGAACGACAAACTTGCTGCCAAACTTGGTCTCAAGGAAGGGGATACTGTTTCTTTGGTCAACCAGGATGGGGTCAAATCCCGCACGACTACCACGGTCAAAGTGACCCCCGGTATCCGCGAAGATTCCGTCTATATGTACCACGGCTTCGGCTCCATGAACCCTGAACTGACAGTGGGCTACAACAAGGGAATCGATGACCAGAGCCTGATCACTAAACTGGCCGTTGACCCTGAAACCGGCTGCCACGGCATGCGCAACAACTTTGTCAAACTCGTGAAAGTAGGCTGACATTGAGGCTGCACATCCTGCAACCGTCAGACACGACCACCTCTGAAGGAGAGAACCTATGCAATTTGGCATGATTATAGATATCGACAGGTGCGTGGGCTGCCATGCCTGCGTAATTGCCTGTAAAGCCGAGTGGGAAGTTCCTGCTCAATACAATCGGGACTGGGTTCGTCGCCTGGGGCCGAGTAAAACATCGACCGGAATGGCCTCAACCTACTATCCCGGTCTCTGTAACCACTGCGCGCAACCGTCCTGTGTCCCGGTCTGCCCAGCTGATCCGGTCAGCATGACCATGAAGGATGCCAAAACCGGCAAAACCGAGACCATGGACGTCGCCGCCACCTGGAAAGATCCGTTCAACGGCACAGTCCAAATCGACAAAAAACGCTGCATCGGTTGCGGCGCCTGCCGCGACGCCTGCCCTTACGGCGCCCGCTATGTCGACGAGGGCCTTAAGGACGAAAACAGTGCCGGCAAGGCCGATAAATGCACCTATTGCATGCCGCGCGTGGCCGAAGGACTGGAACCTGCCTGCGTACAGACCTGTCTTGCCCGGGCGCGTATTTTCGGCGACCTCGACGATCCCAACTCGGCAGTGGCAAAATACGTAAAGAAGGGTGCCGTCGGCCTAACCTCCAAGGCCGTGCAGATTGGCCCGAACAGCCGGTATTTCGGCAGCAAGAAGGGTGATATGGAACTGGTGATGCAGGCCGCACCGCAGGAGATGCCCAAGGTATCACTGCGCCGCAGCATACTGACCAAGATGTCGCTCACCGCCAAAAACCAAATCAAGGAACTCGGTCTCCTTGGCTTGGCTGGTGGCCTGCTGGTCAAATCTTTGCAGGACGAAGAAAAATAAGGCCCAAGTAGCATATTTGTTTTTTCCGCATCCTGCCGCTCATCTGAGCGGCAGGATGCTTTCGGGGGCAGGTGCTTGTTGGAAGAAACTATTAACAAGAGCCGCTCTTCCCGTAGGCCCCCTGGTATTATTTCCCCGATCACCTCTTACCCATACAACATCATTAGACCACAAACACCCGCCATCCCCCCCTTTACAAAACCCTAATGCGACGTCTCTTCAAAGACGAACCCTCTCCTGATCACTTAACGACTTCTGTTAACGGTTGGTTGCTTCATAAAATGACTTTTTGAAACAATTCTGCTAGAATGAGCTATAATTTCACAAAAATTTGTACAATTCCCTTTTGTTCCGGCCCGAAAACGTCGAAAGAAGGTTATGGAAAAAGATACCGTGCACGACACCGCTCAGCCCCAAGGAGAACAACCTGACGAAGCCGCCCCTGTAAAACCGGAGCCCGTTGCGTTGGCACCTGACTGGCAGCCATCCTCACAACCCGTTTTTGTGGTGGAAGATTCATTTTATCGTTCCCGGACCCCCCCCCGCCCTGTGCATTGGTCCATCGCCTGGTCCGACCTGATGATGACCATGTTTATTCTCTTCCTTACCCTCTTTGCGCACCAACGCACCCACCTGGATATTCTCGCCCACGGAAAACCAAATAAAATCGCTGATGAGACCATCCCAACAGAGGCTCCTGATGCAAAATCCTCCCTGGTTTTCCATCCGATTTCCCAGGAAATCTCTCGCAAAACCACAAGTCAAATGCAGGAGACCCCACCACCTTCCCGTGAACAGATAGGGGCGGATGTCCTGATCCGCCACAAGACGGCATTGGATCAACCGCACGCAGCCCAGCCCCCGATACCCGAAATCTCTAAGGAGCAACAAGCTACAGATAGAACGCAGCTACAGCCGTCCGAACTTGAGAAAACTCAACAAAAGGCCACAGCTCAGGTTCAGGAGCAGACCAAACGAGAAGAACTAAACACTGGGATTTACGATCTGTCCAAGGCGACTCTGGCCAACGAAAAATTGGAGCGGTTCGCCTCAGTCGAACTGGTGCCCGACAAGACTGTGCGGATCATTCTTACCGGCGACTTGCTTTTCCCTTCAGGCCAGGCTGAGTTGACGTCAGATGCCATAAATTCTCTCAAAAAGCTTTCTGGCCTCATAAAAAAAACGCCTTATATGATCAATGTTATCGGCCATACCGACTCCCAGCCGGTGCGTGCCACCCGGTATCCATCCAACTGGGAATTATCGCTGGCACGAGCCAGCCGGGTAGCACGCTTTCTTATCGACGACACCAAGATGCCAGCCACCCAGTTCAGTGTCTCGGGCTACAGTTCGTTTAGGCCAGTGAAAGCCAATACCAGCGAAGAAAACCGCAAGGCAAACCGGCGGGTTGAAATTATTCTTTCCAAGGAGTTGCCACAAGCACAGGCAGCCACACCTGCAAATCTTCAATAACCAGGCCCTATCGATGCAACGAAAAAACATTATTGGACTAACCCTTTGCTGCCTTATTTTCCTCACAGGTTTTCTCTTCAAAGGCAGCCTTAGTTTCTACTTCAATATCGCCAGCCTCATGATTGTAGCCGGTGGCAGCGCCACAGCCGCCCTTCTCAGTTTCCAACTCGATCGGTTGGGGATTGTCTGTCGGGTTGTCCGGGCCTCCTACGCCTACAAGCTGAAATCGGAAGAAGAAATCGTCGACATCCTGATTGATCTCTCTATCAAATCGAGAATTGAAGGCATTCTCTCACTACAGGCGGATGAAAACGAAACCTCCATCCTTTTTCTGCGCAGAGCCCTGGGCTGCCTGGTCGACAACTACGAACCACAGCAAATCCGCGATATTCTCAACACTGAAATGTATTTTTTCAAATTACGCCGTGAAGATAGTGAACGGGCATTGCGCACCATTGCCGACTTCTGCCCCGCTTTTGGTATCGTCGGCTCTGTCGCCGGACTGATTCCCATGTTGGCTGGTATCGACGACACCTCCATTATCCTCAAGACTGTACCGCTCGCCCTCACTTCGATTCTCTATGGCCTCATCTTCGCCAATTTATTTTTTCTTCCCTTTGCCGCCAACCTGAGGGAACGGACCAATCAGGAATTGTTACTGCAAAAAATCATTATGGAAGGAATTATTGCTATTGAATGCGAATTGAACCCGACCGTCCTGAGAACCAAACTCCTTTCTTTCCTCACTCCTTCTGCCCGCAAGTCCGACCTGGTGCCATTAGCCAGGATCAAGGAACGCTTCCACATCAAGGAAGATGACCGCCCCGGACCGGCAGCCTTCGAGTAGCCCCCCTCCGAGCACTCAAAATCAAGGGTGCAATAATACCGGTCGTGTAATATACTGCCAGCTTACGACAGCGTGTCCCGTGCCGTTCGCAATGACGCAACGTACTGCTATTGTTCTTTTTGTAAAAAATTACGGTTTAGTTCGATCAAACAAAACTGATCGAGGCCAAGCTGGCCTTTTTTTACAATGAATTCGCTTATGGCGACTGACTGCAGAGTCATTGTTCGCTCCGGCAAGGCGTCCACCTCTCCGGTATCTTCTGAATTTCAAACTGTTCTCAATTCTATGCCCTCTCCCTTTGTTCATCTGCACGTTCACACTCAATATTCCATGCTCGACGGCGCTATCCGCGTCGCCGATCTTATTCAGCGCACCAAGGATTTAGGGATGGAGGCCGTGGCAATCACTGACCACGGCGCCATGTACGGGGCCCTTGAATTTTATGAAAAAGCCAAAAAAGCCGGAGTAAAGCCCATTGTCGGCTGCGAATTCTATATGGCGGAAAACGGTATGCATCTGCATGACCGGACTGCAGGCCACAATTTTCATCTGGTCGCTCTGGCCATGAATGCCACCGGCTACGCCAACCTGATGAAGCTCGCCTCCCTGGCTCAAACCAAGGGCTTTTATTACCGACCGAGAATCGACTGGCCCACCCTCTACCAACACCAGGAAGGGTTGATCGTCCTCACCGCCTGTCTCAAGGGCGAAATTCCCTGGCGACTGACCCACAACGACCCAGTTGGCGCCAGGGCTAAGGCTCTTGAAATGCAACAGGTCTTCGGTGACCGTTTTTATCTTGAAATTCAAGAAAACGGCCTGCCCGAACAGACGATCGCCAACCAAGGACTCATGGCCCTGGCCGAGGATCTGGGCATTAAGTTGGTGGCCACTAACGACTGCCACTACCTCTCTCAAGAAGAGTCCTACGCTCACGAAGTCCTGCTGTCCATTCAGACCGGCAAAACCATCAACGATCCTAATCGCTTCCGCTTCAACACCGACCAGTTATTTTTCAAGTCGGCCGAAGTAATGGCTACCCAATTTCACTACTGCCCCCAGGCCCTAGCGAACACCCTGGAGGTTGCTGGACGCTGCAACCTTGAACTGCAATTTGGGGAAAACCATTTCCCCATTTTCCCCGTGTCGGAGGGCGAGACGTTGGACACCGTCTTTGCCAAGGCCTGTTGGGATGGATTGAAACTGCGTCTTGATCAGCACCACGAGATCGAAAAAGTAACCCCGCAACAGGAGGCCTTCTACCGGGACCGGTTGACCCTGGAGATCAAGGTCATCCAGAAGATGGGGTTTTCCGGCTACTTTCTTATAGTGGCTGACTTTATCAACTGGGCCAAGCAACAAAAGATACCCGTCGGTCCGGGACGCGGCTCCGGAGCGGGAAGCCTCGCCGCCTACGCCCTGTCGATCACCGATATTGATCCAATACCGTACGGCCTGCTTTTCGAACGCTTCCTCAATATTGAACGCGTATCCATGCCAGACTTTGATATTGATTTCTGCAAGGACCGACGCGATGAGGTGTTGGATTATGTCCGCAAGCGTTATGGCGGCGATGACTATGTGGCTCAAATCGTCGCCTACGGTTCGATGAAGGCGCGGGCGGTGCTGCGCGATGTCGGTCGAGTGCTGGAGATCCCCCTGCCCGTGGTCGACCGAATAGCCAAGCTGGTACCGGAAGAGCTGAAAATTACCCTGAAAAAGGCCATTGAGAAGGAACCCCGACTGCGCGAGGCCATGAAAGAGGACAATGTCCGCGAACTGCTCACCATCTCGCAGACCCTGGAAGGCCTGGCCCGACATAAATCAACCCATGCAGCCGGGGTGGTCATCTCGCCCCGACCCATGGTCGAATTCCTGCCGGTCTGCGTCGGCCCGAACAAGGAGATCCTGACCCAGTACGACATGAAGTACACCGAGAAAACCGGATTGATCAAATTCGACTTTCTCGGCCTCAAAACCCTGACTGTGATTGACCGGGCCTTGAAGCTTATTGAATTCGATCTTGGCACGACCGTTGATCTCCGTAAAATTCCGATGACCGATCCTAAGACCTACGCCCTGCTCTGCCGGGGCGACAGCCTGGGGGTCTTCCAGCTGGAAAGCGACGGGATGCGCGAGTTGCTGATTAAGATGCAGCCTGAGCAGTTTTCCGACCTGATCGCCTTGGTCGCCCTGTACCGGCCCGGACCGCTCGATTCCGGCATGGTCGATACCTTTGTCGAAACCAAGCATGGCCGCCAGCCGGCCGATTACCCATTGCCGCAGATCAAATCCGTTCTCCAGGAGACCTACGGGGTTATCGTCTACCAAGAACAGGTCATGAAAATATCCAACATCCTGGCTGGTTACAGTCTAGGTGACGCCGATATTCTTCGCCGGGCCATGGGGAAGAAGATCCCTGAGGTCATGGAAAAAGAACGCGGCAAATTCATGGCCGGTGCCAAAGCCAACAACATCAATGAGGACAAAGCCAAATACATCTTCGATCTCATGGCCAAATTCGCCGGATACGGGTTCAATAAATCCCATTCCGCCGCCTATGCCCTCATCGCTTATCAGACCGCCTACCTTAAGGCCCATTACCCGGCCCAATTTCTGGCCGCCCTGCTCTCCTGCGATGTGGAGAACACCGACAAAGTCGTCAAATACATCAACGAATGCCGCCAGGAAAAAATTGAAGTCCTACCACCAGATATTAACGAATCGTTCAGCGATTTTACGGTTATCAATGACCGTATCCGTTTCGGCCTGGCAGCGGTAAAAAATGTCGGTGGCGCAGCGCTCGAATCCATCCTGGCCGAACGTAAGACGGGTGGGCCGTATCGCTCGCTTGGCGATTTTTGCGGCCGGATCGATAGCTCCAAGGTCAACCGCAAGGTGATCGAAAGCCTCATCAAGGCCGGGGCCTTTGACTCCATGAACGGGAGCAGGGCTCAGTTCATGGAAATTATCGACCAGTGCATCGAACGCGCCAAGTCCGTACAGCGCGATCGCCAGAGCGGCCAGATGAATCTGTTCTCCATCGGCCAAACAGTAGCCAAGCAAGCTGAGTCAGTGGAAGTGGAACTGCCCGAGGTGAAGGAATGGCCAAAACTGGAAAGGCTTGCCTATGAGAAAGAAACCGTCGGTTTTTTCCTGACCGGACACCCGCTGGAAGGAGTCATGAATGACCTCCGTCGGTTGGTCGATACCGACATTTCCGGAGCGGCGAAACTACGGGACGGACAGGTGGCTCGCATTGGTGGACTGATAAACAATTTCAAGGAACATAAATCGAAAAAAGGCGAACGCATGGCCTTCACTGTGCTCGAAGATATGAGCGCCAGTATCGAAGTTATCGTCTTCCCCTCCACCTTCGCGGAATGTTCGCACCTGCTGGGCAGCGACCAGCCTCTCATCGTTGTGGGCACCGTGCAGCAGGGGGAACGGGGGGCCAAAGTGGTGGCCCAAGAAATCAAAATACTCGCCGACGCCCTGGAACACTATACAGAGAAGGTGGCCATCACGCTGCAGATCGCAACGACCTCTCGCCAGCATATGCTGCAATTGAAGGAAGTGCTCTATCAGCATCACGGGACCATACCTGTACGCCTCACGCTCCATTTTGATAATCGAGGAGAAGTCGATGTTCAGGTGCTGAAAGATATTAGCATCCGCCCGAGTACGGATCTTTTTCACAAAATCACCCGGCTCTGCGGTCCGCAGTCCCTTGCGGTTCAGATGAAAAGACCGGAAGTGTTACGGCGTAACGGCTATAGCAACGGTAACGGCCGCAATGGCCATTGAACAATTGGAAAAAATAAAACAAGCGGCCCATCCTCAACGATGAGCCGCTTGTTTTAGTGCCACAAATGGTGCAGCCAAAGATAACGACTGCTGGGACCTCTCTCCTTCTCCTTAATTTTCAAACACTTCGTACTCCGTCGGTTGTCCGAGCAGCTGATCGATCCGCTCCTGCAACTCGATTCTTTCCTTGCTTAGAGTCCATTCCCGCCAGTCATCAATGGATTGCCAGGTGCTGATGACTAGGTTGACGCCCTCCTTGTCGACCCGATGAAAAGTTTCTCCTGAAATGTAGCCCTTTCTGCCGAGAGTCAGTGCCCTCAATTTTCTCAGAAGAGTGTCCAATTCCGGAGCCACTTTCCCCCCTACCTTCCTTTTGATCAGAACTTTGACAGCCATGAGTTCCTCCTCGTGTTAATGTAGCTTTGATCTGACGTACATGAACAACAAACAACGAACATCCTGTTGGTGCTTTATTTCCCTTAATCTTAATTCTGGCGGATTGGGTTGATCACAATATTGACGCGCCGATTCATGGCGTCACTGGATGAGATCGGTTGCGATTTGCCATACCCAATTGCTTCAATGCGCATAGGATCAACTCCTTGCTGCGCCAGGGCATTTTTTACCGCTATGGCACGTCGTTCGGACAATTGCTGGTTATATTGGACGGTCCCACGCGTGTCGGTATGGCCTTCAACCCGAATGGTGGTCTGTGGATAATTATTAAGTACGGACGTTATACGATTCAATTCGTTATAGGCGCCGGGCTTGAGTTGCGCGGAATCGTAATCGAAGAAAACATCACTCTTGAAGGTGGCGGTCAGCACATCCTGATCGCGTCTGATGCTGGCGGCTTCGGATTGGGCAGTGGCATCACGCAGGGCTCGTTCCTGGCCATCCATATAGGCCCCAATCTGATTGCCGGCTATGCCGCCCACAACCGCGCCGATACCAGCACCAACCAGCGTGCTCGCGGTGTTGTGGCCGATAGCCTGCCCCAAAATCGCGCCAACCCCAGCCCCGACCCCGGCCCCGACCCCGGTTCCTTGTTCTTGTTTGGTTGCACCGGCGCAAGCAGTTAACATGGCAGCCAACACAAAAATCACAGGAAATTTAATCAGGTTGTTCATAAGAGCTCCTTTTCATCGGTTAAGTTTTCAGCTGGATAGGGGACAAACAGCCACCTGTTGCAACAAAGAATATACCGCATTGGATGCCAACCATCCGAATACCCTTAAATAATAATGCACTTGCAGCAAAAGGGCAAAACACTCACAGCAAAAACGATTGCCGTCAGATACTTCTTCATAGAGCCCCTGCAATAAAATAGTACATGCCGCTACGCTGCTGGCACGAGATGAACAGTTATCCGATCACCGGGTGTACAACCAAGGATCTCAGCCGCGCTTGCTAAGTTTGCTGCAATTTCAAGGCAGCCGGAGCTGTCGATTAAGACGAGTAAAGCACCGGGGGCCACCTCGCTGTACGTTCTAGCAAAGGTTGCAATGCGCTGGCCGCTGATATCAAGGAACTGGAAGGACGCGGTCTCCAGGTGGCCATGACCGGCGCGGATATTGGTTCGAAGATTGCCGAAATGATCGATCCGCTGTACCTGGCCGTGAAGGCTATTTGATTCCGGAACAACGGATGGGACAATGGTCAAATGTATGGTTTGCACGGACACGGATGCGCCAAAATCGTGAAGGGCACGACCATTGGCCAACGCTGCGGCTACCGGGGCCATGATATCGCGGCCATGAAATGTCGGGCTAACGGACGCGGGAAAAAAGCTGGGGTGTTCCACTCGATGGATTCTGTCGATCTTGTGATCGGCGACCAACAACGACAGAATGCCGTTATCCGGGGCAATGAAATAATGGTTGTCACCCTCCGCAACCAGGATCGAACGCTGACCGCCGACACCCGGATCGACCACGACCAGATGGATCGATCCTGACGGAAAAAAGGCATAACTGGTGCGAATGGTAATGGCTGCAGTGACCACGTCCCAGGCAGGGATAGCGTGGGTGATATCGATGATTGTTGCGGAAGGACATCCGCACAGCAAAACGCCCTTCAACTGACCGGCGTAGGGATCCTGCAGGCCAAAATCGGTGGTCAGGGTAATGATGGGGTTAGAGGCAATATCCATAAGCAACCTTACGAAGGAGCCTGCAACATACTATAAAATGAAGACCTAGTTGACCCGCAGTAACCAGTACACGAGCCCGGAACACACCAAAGGTATGCAGAGGCGACGACCAGTACCAGGAACCATGAGCGCCACCGTTATTTTATTGTATAGCAAACAACCTTTTACCGTCAAGGAAGTCCGACGACACCGTGCATAAACTCACGCGGTGGCAGCGAGAATAACGCTGTTTGGCCCTCAGGCAAAGCAGAGCCCGCAATCAGGACAGGTCGGCGAACGGGTTGAAAACCGAAAACCGCAGGCCGGGCAGGTCGCCTCTTCGACCTGGACATTGTACACTGCTCCGGCAAGACTGGTGTCATGGTCCGCCAACCCGGTGGTTTGTCGGAATTCCTGTTCCAGCGCCGTCACGACCTCTTGCAAATCGCTCGTCCGTACTTGGAGGAGCAGTTCGCCGCCGCGACACCCCTTGTTGCAATTCTCGGGACTCTCCTTGATCGCCAGCGAGGGTATGTGATGCTGCAGGAGATAGGATTGCAGCTGTTTCATCTGCAGCACCGGCCCCTTGCGAATGGTGGTCATCGGATCGTCCGGGAGAATTTCCAATGAGCGTGACGCTTTTTTTTGCTGGCTGGCATCCAACCTGCTCTGCATCTGCACGCCGGTCAGCAGTTCAAGGCCGCAAACGGCGCAGGTTTGGATTTCCGCTCGGTACTCGTCGGCGCACTGGGGACAGTATTTCAAATCGGGTTCAATGTTGTGTTTCATGGTCAAGTTATACAGGGGTAGAGTTGTTCAATGAATATGGCGAAAAGCACCATTACAAAATATACCGGCTCAGATCCTCATTTTGGGAAATATCCGTCAGCTGCTGCCGCACATAATCGGCGGTTACCGTGAACATCAGTTCCTCACGGTCCGTGGCATCAAAAGAAATCTCATCCAGGACCCGTTCGATGACAGTATGCAGCCTGCGGGCACCAATATCCTCGGTCCTCTGATTGACCTGCACCGCTATCTTCGCCATCTCCCTGATTGCGGCATCCTCGAAAACCAGCCGGATGTCCTCGGTGGCCAGGAGCGCAATATACTGCTTGATCAAGGCATTTTTCGGCTCGGTCAGGATGCGGAAGAACTCTTCTTCACCGAGGGCGTGCAGGTTGACCCGAATCGGGAAACGCCCCTGAAGCTCGGGCACCAGATCGGAAGGTTTGCAGACATGAAAGGCACCGCTGGCAATAAAAAGAATATGATCGGTCTTTACCGGTCCATACTTGGTGGTCACCGTTGTGCCCTCGACAATAGGGAGCAAATCGCGTTGCACCCCTTCCCGCGAGACCTCGGGCGAACCGGAAGCGGTGCCGCCCCGTGAGGCGATTTTATCGATCTCGTCAAGAAAGATAATCCCCGACTGTTCAGTACGGCGAATGGCCTTTTCAATGACGGTCTCGGTGTCTACCAACCGCTCTGCCTCTTCCTTCTTCAAAAATTCGAGAGCTTCGGGCACCTTCATCTTCTTTGGTTGCTGTTTCTTGGGAAAGAACTTGGAAAAAGCCTCCTGTAGCGAGCTCTGCATGTCTTCCATGCCTGAGGCGGAAAAGACCTCCACCACCGGAGTGCCGCCGGTTGAAGCCACCGCCAGCTCGACCACCCGATCGTCCAGTTCGCCCCGACGCAACATTTCGCGAAACCGCTCCCTGGTACTCTTGCCTACATGTTCTTCCGTTTTCGCTTCCCCGCGGTCATAGCCCAGAGGAATGATATTTTGTTGCGACGAAGAGGGCATGTCGGCGTGGAGACCTGGCGTGCGCGGCAGCAGGAGATCAAGTAAGCGCTCTTCGGCCATAGCTTCCGCCTTTCCCTGCACACCGGTTTCTTCCTCCTTGGTCACCATGGTCACTGCCAACTGGGTGAGATCGCGGATCATCGATTCAACATCACGGCCGACATAGCCGACCTCGGTGAATTTAGAGGCCTCGATTTTGAGAAACGGGCTCTGGGCCAAATGGGCGAGTCGACGGGCGATCTCGGTTTTCCCCACCCCGGTCGGACCAATCATAATGATATTTTTAGGGGCGATCTCCTCACGCAACGACGGCTCGACCTGCTGCCGCCGCCAGCGATTGCGCAGGGCAATGGCCACCGAACGTTTGGCATCTGCCTGGCCGATGATGTAACGATCCAATTCGGCGACGGTTTCCCTGGGAGTGAGGGAATTGAGTCCTTGCGATCCTTTCATATTTTTTCAACAACGATGTTAGTGTTAGTGTACACACAGATGGTACCCGCAATTTCCAAGGAGGCTCTGGCAATGGCTGCGGCATCAAGATCGGAATGGGCAATCAGTGCCCTGGCTGCCGCCTGGGCGTAGGGCCCTCCAGAGCCGATGGCCAGAATGCCGTCATCGCCCTCAATTACATCGCCAGTGCCTGAGAGCAGCAAGGAATACTGGGCATCCACGGCGATCAGCATGGCCTCGAGCCGGCGCAACATCTTGTCCATCCGCCAATCTTTAGCCAGTTCGACCGCCGCCCGCATCAGATTGCCGTTATATTGTTCCAGTTTCTGTTCCAACCGGTCATACAGGGTGAAGGCATCGGCGGTTGACCCGGCAAATCCGGTAATGACCTGATCGTGATAGAGCCGCCGCACCTTTTTGGCTTGATGTTTGATAATGGTTGCCCCAAGGGACACCTGACCGTCACCGGCAACAACGACTTCACCCTTGTGACGAATGGCTACAATAGTGGTGGAACGAATTTTCTGTGTCTGCATGGTCTTGATTCAATAAAGTTTCGAAGAAGGGGAACAGGGAGTGGATTTGTAATCGTTATCGCAAAGGGCGTCAATCCCCTGCCCCGGTTTCGGCCGCCAGCCTAACAGTTTTTCAGCCGCTGCCTCGTTTGCCCTGAGGATGTGCCTGGTCATACACCTTAGAGAGATGCTCGATGTTGATATGGGTGTATTTCTGCGTAGTCGACAAGCTGACATGCCCCAGCAACTCCTGTACCGTCCTTAAATCCGCACCCATCTCCAGCAGGTGGGTGGCAAAAGAGTGTCGCAGGGCATGCGGCGTGACGGTCACCCCGATCCCAGCCCGTAGCCCATATGTTTGAAAGGTACGTTCCACACTTCGCGCTGTCAACCGCGTTCCCTGCCCGTTAAGAAATAAAGCCTGACGTTCGGCGGCGAGTCCCCGGCTTATCCGGGCGATAGTCAAGGCCTCACGTTCAGGCAGGTACTGCTGGAGCGTCTCCTTGGCAGCACTACCAAAGGGTATCACCCGCTCCTTGTTACCCTTGCCCCTGACCCGCACCATTTCGCCAACAAAATCAAAATCAGCCATGTTGCCTGCTACCAGCTCGGAAACTCGCATACCGGTTGAGTAGATCATCTCCATCACCGCTCGGTCCCGACGAAAATACCGATCCGAAACTACCGGCGCCTCCAGGAGGCTGAACACCTCGTCTACGGTGAGAAAAGCTGGAATAGGATGGCCGAGTTTCGGGCTGGCGACCCCTGAGAGCGGATCACCCACAATCACATGCTCACGCTGCAGATAGCGGAAAAAAGTTCTCAAACCTGAGAGCTTTCGGGCCACCGAGGCTGCGGCATTGCCGGCATATAAGGAACCGACGAACGATCGCACCATCGCGGCCGTGATCAATTCGGGTCGGGTCACATCGCCGCAGAAGCGGTGAAATTCGCGAACATCCCGCTGATAACCGTCAGCGGTATGACGCGAGTACCCTTTTTCAATCAAGAGCCACGCGACGAATCGTTCAATATGGGCAGTCATCACTAAACAGATGTTGAAACCAATTGGGAGAATGTTTAAGGTAGACGATTACCCTTGCTCTATTTTTTCGGCAAACAAAATCGTCATCAGTACAGGGCAAACAAAACTGGTTATGGCTAAAAAGAACTTCGAAAATGCGCTGACCAGGCTGGAACAGATCACCGATGAACTTGAAGCCGGAGATCTGAGCCTGGAAAAAAGTCTCGACAAATTCAACGAAGGCATTGCACTGGTGCAATTCTGCAACAGCAAACTCGAGGAGGCGAAAAGCCGGGTCGATTTGCTGTTGCAAAAGGATGGCGACCTGATTGCGGTGCCCTTTGCAGAGGAAGACGGTGGAGATCAAAACCTATCTGGATGAACAACGGCAACTCGTAGAAAAGCACCTCGCCGGTCTTATGCTGGAACCCTTAGGGGAGTTCAGCAGACACATTGAGGCGATGCGCTACAGTCTCTTTGGCGGCGGCAAACGGATCCGCCCCATACTGTGTCTGGCTGCCGCCGGTGCCGTGGACAGCGGTGATGATACCGTGCGTAGCGCCCTGCCCGTAGCCTGCGCGCTTGAGTGTATTCATACCTACTCGCTCATCCACGACGACCTGCCGGCCATGGACGATGACGATCTCCGCCGGGGCAAACCGACCAACCATACGGTTTACGGCGAAGCCGCCGCCATCCTCGCCGGCGATGGCCTGCTCACCTTTGCCTTTGATCTCCTCAGCAGCCAGGCTTCCGCCGCCATTACCGATCCGGCCCGGATTCGGATTATTCAGACCATCGCCAGAGCGGCCGGACCGCTTGGCATGGTCGGCGGCCAATCTCTGGATATGATCTATGCTGGCAGGCAGGTCGGTTACGATGAACTGCGCAGCATCCATCGCAGTAAAACCGGTGCCCTGATCACCGCCTCGGTGGTCTGCGGTGCCATTGTTGCCGGTGCGAATGAAGAGCAGGAAGCGGCGCTGAATACCTATGGCGACAACATCGGCCTCGCCTTCCAGATTATTGATGACCTGTTGGATGTCGAAGCCACCACCGAACAACTGGGCAAATCCGCGGGGAGTGACCTTAAATCCGACAAGGTCACCTATCCCTCGCTTTTCGGCAGAGAGACCTCGCGGACCATGGCCAGAGAAGCAGTACAGGAGGCTCTCATCGCCCTCACCTCCTTCGACCTGCAGGCCGATCCGCTCAGGGCCCTTGCCAACTATATAGTGGAACGAAAAAAATAATCATGCTTATTGTGGACACCCAGACGGAGCGGCAGGGCAAATTCCTGGAGACCATTGACTCTCCCCAGGATCTGCGCCGGCTCAACCTGCTTGAGCTGGAGATCCTCGCACAAGAAATCCGGGAAACCCTCATTGCCACAGTGGCCCAAACCGGCGGGCACCTTGCCCCCAGCCTGGGCGTAGTCGAACTGACCTTGGCCCTGCACTATGTCTTTGATACCCCGCACGATAAACTGGTTTGGGATGTCGGCCACCAGGCCTATACCCACAAGCTGCTCACCGGCCGCAGAGACCAGTTCACGACGCTGCGCCAGTATAGAGGCATGAGCGGTTTCCCCAAACGGACGGAAAGTGAATACGATACCGTGGAAGCCGGCCACAGTTCCACCTCCATCTCCTATAGTCTGGGCATGGCGGCGGGCAAGGCGATCCAAGCAGATACGGGCAAGGTCGTCGCCATTATCGGCGACGGCTCCATGACTGCGGGCATGGCCTTCGAGGGCCTCAATCATGCCGGCGACCTTGGCAGGGATCTGATTGTTATCCTCAACGACAACGAGATGTCGATCTCAAAAAACGTCGGGGCGCTGTCCAGTTTCCTCAGCAGAAAACTGACCGGCAAGACGATCCAACGCTTGCGGGATCATATCGAGGATCGATTGATGGCCCTCTCCTCGGTGGGGGAGAACATCCTCACTGTTCTGCGTAAGAGCGAGGAAAGCATCAAGGGTTTCTTTACGCCAGGCATGCTGTTTGAGGCCCTGAAATTCAAATACATCGGACCGATTCCAGGGCACGAACTCGACGATCTGATTGCTACGCTTACAAATGTCCGCGACCACAGCCATGGCCCGGTGCTTATCCATGTCATCACCACCAAGGGCAAGGGCTACAAACCTGCGGAAACCAATCCTGGCGACTTCCATGGCATCGGCGCGTTTGACATTGCTACCGGCAAACCGAAAAAAAACGAAAACAACCCCGTTTCCTATACCAAAGTCTTCGGCCACACCCTCTGTCGACTAGCCCGTCAGGATCCGCGTCTGGTGGCTATTACCGCCGCCATGCCGGGAGGGACCGGGCTGTTGCCCTTCAGTGCCGAATTCCCAGAACGCTTTTTCGATGTCGGTATTGCCGAACAGCATGCCGTCACCTTTGCCGCCGGTCTTGCCCTGGAAGGGATGCGTCCGTTCTTCGCCGTCTACTCCTCCTTCATGCAGCGGGCTATCGATCAGTTGATCCACGATGTCTGCCTGCCGAACCTGCCGGTGACCATCGCTCTGGACCGCAGCGGCGTAGTCGGTGCCGACGGCCCGACCCACCACGGTGTCTTTGACCTCTCCTTTCTCCGCTTTATCCCCAACCTGACGGTGATGGTCCCCAAAGACGAAAACGAACTACAGCAGATGCTGTATACCGCCCTCAACCACAACGGCCCGGTAGTACTCCGCTATCCCCGAGGCAGCGGCGAAGGTATTGCCCTGGAGTCCTCTTTCCAAAATCTCGCTATCGGCAAAGGTGAATTATTGCGTGAGGGCAAAGATGTCCTCCTCCTGCCGATCGGCAATCGGGTCTATCCGGCCATGGCCGCAGCGGCCCTCCTGAAGCAACAAGGCATTGACGCTGCGGTGATCAACCCCCGTTTCCTCAGGCCACTGGACAACGAACTCATTGGCACCTGGGCTGCGCAGACCGGCCGGGTGGTTACCATTGAGGATAACAACACCCTCGGCGGCTTCGGCAGCGCCGTGCTCCAATCGCTCAACGAACAAGGGCTGCACCTGCCGATGAAAATTCTCGGCTATGGCGACACCTTCACCGAACACGGGCCGCAGGCCACGCTCTGGAAAAATGCCGGGATCGATGCCGATGGCATTGTTCAAAGTGTACTGGAACTCGTGAGCAAATAAGACAGGAGGGATCGAAGCGCTCTGGCTTCGATCCCCCCTCTATTTCTCCCTTGTACGCTAAACCGGCCACTTCGGCCACAATTCAATCGTCGAAATTCCCCTGGGGTCCCTTATCGGTTGCCAAGGCCACCGCTCGTTCCCTGATTTTCGCCTCGGTCCAATCCTCGGGTGAGTCGATCCGCCCGGTTTTGGGCCCAATGTCATACGAACCGGCCTCAAGGATTGCCTCAACCCCGAAACGGGCGGTGTCGGCGGCATTGAAGACCTCGACCAGCAGGGTATAAATAAAATTCTCAACCCGGCGGGCCATCCGCTCCCGAACCGCCTTAGGCTGGCCCATGATTTTATTTTCAAAGGGAAGATTGAGATTTTTATAGTCACCCTTTTTCCAGCCTTTGGCCTCGGCATAGGTGTGCATTTCCTGCCAGAGTGCCTCAGTCACCCCTTCGCCCGCTATCTTAATGAACTCACCGTTGTCGTCCAACGTGGCGTTACCGTAGTCATTGACCGCTAATCCCCAGGACACCATCTGCAGAGCAGTGGCGACATTAGCCTTGGTAGAATAGGTCTGGGCAGCAATGGCCCGCAGTCGGTCGGAATTGTTCCCAGAGGTGCCATGTTGGGCCCCGGAAACGGCGTATCCGGCCAAGGCCTTGTGAATCTCGGCGGTGAGTTCCACCTGGATACCCTGAGCCGATGCCTCAAGTCCGTGGGTGGTACCGTTATTGAGCGCAATCCAGTCAGGAAAAATATCGTGAGCATTCAACCCCTGGATAATAAACAGCGCCTCTTCCTTGGTGGAAAGACCAAGCTTGCCTTTGATCTCGCCCACCTCGGTCTCCAGACCAGCCCAGTTCGGCACCTCTCGGGCTAGTTCGATGCTGGCCAGCAGATTTTCGGCATCAGGCATGTGTGAGGCATCAATGGCGATCGAGGTAATCCCGGCCTCAAAGATCGTCGGAATCTCAACCATAGCCACCGGGATATCAGCAGGCTTTTTGATACCGTAATGATCGGCATGTATGGCAACGGGCACAGTGATGGCCAGCTCGTTACAAAGGGCGTCGACCTGTCGGGCGATATTCCAATAATTGGTCGGGCAGTAGGCACTGGCACCGCCCTCGGAACGGGCAATTTCAATGATGATGGCCGCATGCGCACGCTGAGCTGCCTGCAAGGCCCCCCGGATGATAAGATGATTTCGGCCGTTAGCGGCAATAGTCATGGCGCCACCTTTGGCCAGCATGGCCCGATCGATCACCTTGCCGCTAACAATCAGTGCCCGTGAATGGGGAAACAGCCCCCTGATATTCGGTGGTCGGCCAATGCCCAGGGCTTTTTCAAAATTGGCAATATACGTCATCGACTTCCTCCTGTTGACAATTCATTCGGATTAACTGAGCATCGTGGGCAACGTCTTTACCGTCTGACCGGTTGGATTTGCCGCTAACGAACGTCTCAGGGTAACCGACTTTTTCCCAACTCAGCAAGAAAAAATAGTGAGACCAACCTCCTGCTTCCCATGCGAGATTCCGTCTCGCCGGGCGCCGACCGTTATCATCGAGAGCTTTATTCAGGATTATCGGTCGCTACGATGTCAGCGTCCGCCTTTGGCGGAAAACCGGTCAAGGTTGTTTTGGCGAAAACGGCAACAGCCACAATGCTGACCTCATAGAGCAGGATCAAGGGTCCAACCATCAGTAGCTGATTAACCACATCCGGAGTAGGGGTGAGAATGGCCGCCACCACAAAGGCGGCCAGCACCGCATATTTTCTATGCTTAACCAGAAAAGGTTTGTTGACCACGCCTATCTTTCCCAGAAAGACCATAAAAACAGGTAGCTCGAAAATCAATCCAAAGGCGAGAAACAGGCGTAGGGCCAACGAAAAATATTCATCGACCGCAGGCATGGGTTCTAGGAAGGCACTGGAATAACCAAGAAGAAAGTGAAAGACTGGGGGGAAGGCCACAAAATAACCGAAGGCCGCCCCGCTGACAAAACAGAGGGTGGAGATAATGGTGAAAGGCACCACAATCCGTTTTTCATGATGGTATAACCCTGGAGAGACGAATCGCCAGATCTGGAGAAAGATGACGGGGCTGGCCAGAACGGCGCCACAGACAAGTGCTAGTTTAAAGTAAAAAAAAAACCGTCCTGGTAGGAGGTGAAAATCAGAGATTTTCCAGCCGGCAACACTTTGACCAGAGGCCGGAGAAACCACTCGGCCAGCGACTGAATGAAGCTGTTGACGATGACGAAACCAACGGCCACAGCGGCGAGGGAAATCAAAAGGCAGGAGCGCAGCTCCGCCAGATGCTCAGTCAGGGTCTGTTGGTCGAATTGTTCCTGTGCGTCCACGTGTTTACACCCAAGATATTTGGTAACGAAGAAGATGAATTCTTTCTCTACTCCATCCCAGCTCTATTGTAAACTGGATATGGATAGTGTTTGATTTGTCTTCCACTAGAGGATACACTGGTCAATATACTCAATAGACTGATTTGCAAGGATTTTCACAAGGATTACCATGGCATCCATCCTCGTCGTCGATGATGAACTGAGCATGCGAGAGTTTCTCAAAATTCTTCTCGAAAAAGAAGGATATCGGGTAACTACGGCTACCGAAGGCAAGACCGCGCTCGCGCTCGCCGAAAAAAATGCATTTGACCTGATGATTTCCGATATCCGCATGCCCGGCATGAGCGGCCTGGATCTTCTGACCCGAATCAAACAGCTGCAGACGGATATCGGTGTCATCATGATCACCGCCTTCGCCTCGCCCGATGATGCGGTAGCAGCGATGAAAAACGGGGCTTTTGACTACATCACCAAACCCTTCAATGTCGAGGAGATCAAGACGGTTATCCGGGCGGTGCTGAAAAAGAAACAACAAACAGAGCCCGTACCAACCAGCGGTTTTCCAGAAATTATCGGTCAAAGTCCGGAGATGATGAAAATCTTCGAGCTGATCAAAAAAATAGCGCCGACCCCGGCCAACGTTCTCATTTACGGAGAATCGGGAACCGGCAAAGAACTGGTGGCCAAAGCCATCCACAACCGTTCCCGGGTCGCGGCCAATCCCTTTGTCCCCATCACCTGCAGCGCCATTCCCGAGACCCTGCTGGAGAGCGAACTTTTCGGCCATGTCAAAGGCTCGTTCACCGGGGCAATCGCCGATAAGGCAGGACTTTTTCAGCAGGCCGACCAAGGCACTGCCTTTCTAGATGAAATCGGGGAACTGACCCCCATCATCCAGACGAAGCTCCTCCGGGTCCTACAAGAACGGGAGTTTATGCCGGTGGGCTCGACCAAGACCAGGCAGGTGAACGTTCGGATCATCGCTGCCACCAATAGAGTCCTCGAACAGGAAATTATTTCGGGGAAGTTCCGGGAAGATCTCTACTATCGGCTCGCAGTCGTCCCTATCAGAGTGCCACCTCTGCGTGAACGCATCGGTGACGTGCCGCTGCTGGTCGAGTTTTTTCTCAAAAAATATTCAACATTGCTCGGCAAAGAAGTGCAGACTATGTCCTCCTACGGCATGGAAGTCCTGATGCACTATGATTTCCCCGGCAATGTTCGCGAATTGGAAAATATCATTGAGCGAGGCGTCGCTCTGGAATCATCCAACATCATCCTGCCGGAGAGCCTTATCCTTTCTTTGCACCGCCAGGAAAAAAACAAACCGGATTCGGGTATAGCCTCGACACCGCTCTTTGTCGCCGCTCAGGATGAGCAGGAACTCTTTGCATTAGGGCTGGAGGATATTCTGCAACGGGTTGAGAAGGAGATGCTCCTTCACGCCCTGGCAAAGGCCGACAATTCCAAAATGCGGGCCGCCGACCTCCTTAAACTCAGTTTTCGCAGCCTGCGTTATAAAACCAAGAAACACAACATTGATTGATATCGCTGCCTCAGGTGAGGCCTCTCCAGTACACTCTAATAATAATGAGCGGCAGACCCTATGTCCTCCTTCATCGCCAGGGCTTTGACTCCGGTTACTGACAGCGAACAAGAAACGCGGAGGCATCTCCTCTGGTGGATCCTGATCAGGATTCTCTTGTTCTCCCTGCTCATCGGTATCACCTCGTTTTTACACGAGAAAAGACATTCCGTCATTCTCCCACCGTTACCTGTGATCACAGCCTTCCTCTTTGTCCTTTACAGTTTTTCCATCGGCTCGGCCCTCCTCCTGCAAAAAAAAACCTGGGATGTGCGCAAATTCGGTTTGATCCAGTTGTTTGCCGATACTGTTTTCACCGGTCTGTTGGTCTACGCAACCGGTTGCAGTCAATCCATTTTCACCCCTATTCTCATTCTGCCGGTTATCGCGGGGGGACTCATTCTCCACAGAATGGGAGGCCTGATTCTTGCTTCTGCAGCCACTCTGCTTTATGGCTGTGTGCTGGGCAGCGAACTGTTTGGCGGGGTTCCCAATTATTTCTCCACAACGACTTACAACGTCCCCGACACTATATTCATCGGTACCAACCTCTTTGCCATCTATGGACTGATATTTTTTCTGGCTGCATTATTGAGCGGGCAATTAGCCAGGAGGCTACGGTTTACCGAAGAAAAGCTGAGTAAGACAGCTCTCGAATATGACCGGCTATCGATCCTCTACAAACAAATATTTGATGATATTTCCACAGGAATCATCACCACCGATCAGGGCGATTTCATAACTTCCTATAATCAGGCCGCAGAACGGATCACAGAATATCCCCGTGAAAAAATTCTAGGCCAGCCGTTTAGCCGCTGCTTTCCTGCCATTATCCTGCAGGAAAGCCAAGGCCGCAGTGTCTGTGATTTTAAAAAAAATAACAGCTCACTGACCAGAATCGGATACTCCTTTTCTTATCTCAACATGCCGGTGGCGGAGGGTTTAGAAAATCAGCAGGCCAATTGGAAGGTTATCACCTTGCAGGATATCAGCCAGATCGAACGGATGGAACAGCAGGTACGCGAAGCGGAAAAGATGGCTGTCATCGGCGAATTAAGCGCTTCTATCGCTCATGATTTCAGGAATCCGCTGGCCGCTATTTCTGGTTCAGCCCAGATCTTGACCATGGAGCAAACGAATATTGCAGCCCTTGACCCGACAACCTTCAAAACACTGCTGAGCATCATTCTGCGGGAATCCAACCGGATGGCCCAAACCATTACCGATTTTCTCCAGTTTGCCCGTCCAGCCCCGATCCAACCTGAATGGTTTGACTTAAACAACCTGGTTGATGAGGTGGTCGCAAAACTGTTAGCAGGGAGTAATACGGTAGCCGCGGCCGGAATCATCAAAGAAATAGCTGAACATCTTGACTGCTGGGCCGACCGACAGCAAATTCAGACCATACTGACCCACCTCTTGGAAAACGCCTGTATTGCGGTGGGAGCACAACAAGATGCTATTGTGGTCGCCGGCCATGAAATCAACGACAACAACCAAGGCGCTATCTGTATTGAGATCCGCGACCAGGGACCGGGAATACAGATGGAACTGAGGGAAAAAGTTTTTACGCCCTTTTTCTCAAGCCGAACCGATGGCACTGGCCTGGGCCTGGCTATTGTCCGCCAGATCGTTGAAAATCACAACGGCTCAATCGAGATCGACCGCAATGCTGTCTACGGCTGCATCATTCGGCTCAACCTTCCCCTTCCCCAGGCAGCTACGCCCTGACCTTGCGGACTTTCGCGCCCAACTTCTGCAATTTCCCCACCATGTTCTCATAGCCCAGCTCAAGATGATAAATTCTCGAGATCTCTGTGGGCCGCTGACTAGTTTTCAATTGACTATGGCCCAAAATCCCTGCACACCCGCAAACCGATCTGACTGAACTAACGAGATTACTTGCAGAAAAATGTCTAAAGTCACGAATCCGTACCTCGGGCAAACCTGCTGCTTCTCTGGCAATGGCCCAGGAGCGTTGGATACATGCAAACGGATTTAGCGTATGCGGGTTGGGCACGAGAAACGCACAATTATCCCAGCGAGGCAATTAAGCCAGCACCTCCAATGCGGTCTTAGACCAAGGGACATGTCGGCTTTTCCCAGACTCGGCTAATGGAATTTTCCAGGTATGACGCTTCAGGTCAAAGTCCGGCCAACGGCTATCGAGCAATTCCCTTTTCCGGCACCCCATGAATAAAAACAAGGCCACAATAAATTTGAGTTGTGGATTGACGCATTTTTGCAGTTAGGAATGCAACCGCTGGTTTTCATCCGGTGTGAGGAATTTCCCTCTCGCATTGCTTGCTTCATAGAGTTTAGCACTGACAGCCGGGTTTGATTTTACGCTTGGATGAATGCTGACCGGTTCGCCATACTGCTCAAGGCAATAGATCGCGGGCAGGAGATAGGTGATCAGGCCGGCAAGCATCGGGATCATGAAACCACGGCTGCTTCTTGAAATGAGATGGCATAATTTAACGTCATAATATTTCAAATTATTCAAGAAACTCAAAGCTGGTTAGATAAAAAAACTATCCATTTTATCTATATCCTTACCCCATTGACCCGTCCTCTGAAATTTCGCATGATGTAGCTACGATAATCCAAACCAAGAATCCGCTAATGAGAAATCACTACTGGAGAGCTAACGCATGACAAATAAATCGAAAAGGCAAATGAAAGAAATAATGAAACAGTTAGTTAGGAATCAGATAGGTTGCTTTACCCATGGTCAAAACGGGTGGTCTGAATATGTCGAGAGTTGCATCTCTGCTGAAATCTGTCCTAAGTGCGGAAATGATCTTTTTGTCGATGAAGGGTTCTTTGATCAAGGACTGGGGGAGATAACCTTTTCTGAGTGTCCTGCTTGCAAATGGAAAAACTTAAATCACCTGGAGACGTTGCCCTTAACGGCATAAAAACTCTTTGAAAACGAGTTGTTACATCAATCTATGATTAGCGTCGGTGACAAAATGAAACACCATAATGAGCCCCCCCAGCTAATACAGACCCAAACGATCGAAACATTGCATAAACAAACAATGTGGTTTTCCCGTGAGCAAACAGGAAAGAAAAAGCGAGTACTCGCTTGTATTGCCGACGGGATTTGCCCTGTTTGTGGAAATGATCTTTTTGTTAATAAAAAGTTGCACGGATCAACATTTTACGAGTGTTACGTCTGTGAGTGGCACGACTCCATAGAGTACGACCACTAAAGCACAGAAAAAAAAAGAACCGATATCGCGGGATAAAAGTGGCGAGACAAATAATATGTTTATTTGATTAATAAAAAATGATGGGGGCGTGGATTATGAATATGAAAAATATCAAAGAAATAGCAAGCAATATGAACATTGACCCTGGATCGATGAATAAGAAAGATTTAATTCGATTCGTCCAGGAAAAGGAGGGGAATACACCCTGTTTCAAGACCGACTTACCATCTTGTAATCAATTCGATTGCTGTTGGCGCATCGATTGTCAACCGGGAGCCATAGTAACCTTGCCTTAAGGAAAGAGTACAATAGGAGCCCTGTGGCGGATTCCGCATCGAGCGAAATTGAATTTTATAGTTCATCTGGAGTACCCCACATGAAACAATCAAAGGTTTTCTCAGCTTTTCTCCTGATTTTCTTAACAGCTTTATTCCTGGGCTTCGCTTCAACCCCAAGGGCTGAGGGAACTAAGGAATTTATCGCTGATTCTGTTATCACTACTAAGGTCAAAACCGAAATTGTTGAGGAACTATCCCTGAAAGGATTCAAAATTAAAGTCAAAACCAACAAGGGCGTCGTTCAACTGAGCGGTTCTGTCGATACTCAGGACAACATCAAGACGGCGACAGAGGTTGCACAGCGTGTCAAGGGCGTGAAGTCGGTCACGAATAATATAAAGCTTAAGAAATAATGCTTGTGAGCAGGGACAACCTGAGAAGGCTGGAAAGCAATAATCGGCACCTATTCATACCAGCTCAATCAGTTCAGAATCACGGATGAATGGTTCATTCTGTATTTTCGAGACTGTAGAGCCACAACCAAAATGACCCCGGAGGCAAAATAATGACAACACCATGGGACGATTTTAATCAGACCTTTCAAGCGATGAATCTTTTTCGTAACCGGATGAATACCATCTTTAATGATTTTGACCAGTTGTCAAATTTCAACCAATCTTGGCTGGTCGGAGAGACTCTTCCTCGTACCAGCCTCAGCGATACTGGCGACAATCTGGAAATATTCGTCGAGGTTCCCGGTTTCGCCAAAGAAGATCTCAATGTGAAAATCCAGGGTAATTATTTGGAAATACGGGGTACCCGCAAGGCAAAGATTCCCGATGGATATTTGGTTCATAGAGTCGAAAGAGAAAATCTATCCTTTTCGCGCAGTTTAACCCTACCTCATGACATTAATGCCAACCGCGTCGAAGCCGCATTGAAAGATGGAATTCTTCGCATGGTCATGCCAAAATCGGAGGCTGCCAAGCCTAAGCAAATAAGCATCGGTTGAATATAAACCCTTCCAGCAATCAGGAAGATACAACGAACCGGAGGTGTGTTCCATGAGTGAATCAACAGAATTGATGTCCCGTACAGACAACCCCCCGAAGTTAGCTGATCAACTGCCGACCCTGATCCCGGAAGTTGATATTTTCGAAAACGATGATGAAATCCTTCTCTATGCCGATATGCCAGGAGTAACAAAAGACTCTCTTTCAATTAAAATTGATAACGGCAAGCTGTTGCTTTCCGGAATCCGGCGTTTTCCCGCATCCGGTGCTTTTGCATGGAAAGAATTTACCAATGCCGAATTCCGTAGAGTTTTCTCTGTTCCACAGACCATTGATTTTGAAAAAGTGAACGCCCAGATGAAGGACGGTGTTCTGTGTCTGCATCTACCGAAATCTGAATCTGCCAAGCCTAAGCAGATCGAGATAAAAGTCGGTTAAGATATAGTAGCGAAAAATTTGAGAAAACAGATTTTACTTGGCTCGTCACCTTGAAGAAATAGAGGAGAAAACGTTATGGAATTGAAGAAACTGGTACCTTGGAACTGGTTCAAGAAGGAAGAAGAACGGAACCTGACTATACCGATCCGACATGCAGAGATGCAACATGCTCCTTTTTTCCCAAGAACGTATACTCCGATGATGCAGTTGCAACGCGAAATAGACCATCTTCTTAATAATTTTTTCCGTGATTTCGATCTGCCCACCATGGGAAGTTTCAATACGTTGATGCCGTTAGACGATGCGGGGCTGCTCAAACCACGGGTTGATCTGAGTGCCAATGACCACGAATATCAGCTGACGCTCGAAATTCCCGGCGTTACGGAAAAAGATGTTTCCTTGAGTGTCAGTGGGAACACCTTGACCATCAAGGGGGAAAAGAAACAGGAAAAAGAAGAGAAAGATAAAGAATTTTACAGAATAGAAAGGAATTACGGATCGTTCCAGCGAGTTCTCTCTCTCCCCGAAGACGTCGACCAGGATGGTGTCAAAGCGACCTTCAAAAACGGCGTTCTCATTGTGACCATGGCCCGAAAGGCAATAGCTAAGAGTGATGCAAAACAGATTGAAATAACTTCACCGAGTTAATTCTCAAATCTTAATCAATAAAAGATTTCGCAATGTCCCCGAAGTGGGGGCAGTTATGTAATTGATCAACATCTTGCACAACGAAAAAGGAGTATTGCAATGGCTGAAGGAACTGTGAAATGGTTTAACGATTCCAAGGGGTTTGGTTTTATCGCGCAGGATGGCGGCAAAGATGTCTTTGTCCATCATTCCGCTATTCAGGCTACCGGATTCAAATCTCTCCAGGAAGGGGACCGCGTGAGCTTTAACATCGTCGATGGCGCAAAAGGTCAATCAGCTGCCAATGTCGTTGTTATAAGCTAATGTCACGCCAAACGTAGCTTATCATCTTGCTGTTATCCAATTACTTTTGCCACTGAATGCTCTCAACGCCTCTTCCCTGTTCTTAATCTGCAAGGGAGACATAATTTGTTCAAAGGAGGATGACATGTCTGAAACAAAACAATATGGTTCATGTGAAATGGGAATGCAGGACCCTCGTAGCAAATGTCCATGTGGCTGTGGTAGTGATCATTGCTGTCCTGTGCACATGTGGAAGGCCTCATTTCATGAGGCAAAAAAATCCGTCATGGTGGATATTCTAAAGGCGAAAATTCAGAAAGCCTATGGTCAAAAAATGGAACAAACAGCGGATTTAATTCTTGAGACAATAGAAGCTAAGAAAAAAGGAGAAATTGATTTAAAAAATAAGCTTCATGAGCTTTGGGAAAAATAACAAGAACTCTCTTGCTTGGGATCAATAGAAAGAGTTTCTGCTCACTGACCAATCTCTTCCAAATTTGTTTTATCTCTAACTAACTCAAATGATTGAGCGAGGCTATCTGTAGGTCAGGGTTTCTCTAGGAAAGACAGCCTCGCAACCTTTGCAAGATGATTACCGCCCATCGGGTAGCGGTGGAGCTTTAACGTATGGCCTCATCCTAGAGCGAGAGCTGATTTACTCACTATGCCATCATTTCTGATCTATGTCGGCAACGCGGTGTAGTCAGAGGTGACAAATATATTTGTTCAAACGAGGCACAAATGATAGCCAAAATACTCCATGAGATGTTTGAGCAAGCTGGCGTCAACATTAATGGAGATAAGCCCTGGGATGTTCAGGTCCATGATAGCAAATGGTACCGTCGGTCCCTACAAGAGAAGAATCTCGGGTTGGGTGAATCTTACATGGATGGTTGGTGGGACTGTGAACAAATTGACGAAATGATCTATCGATTGTTGATTGGTGGGCTGGATGACAAATTAAAGGGAAATTTTCGGTATTCTCTTCGTTTTTTACCGGATATTTTATTTAATCTGCAATCCAGGGCACGTATTCATATGGTCGCCAAGCAGCACTACAATCTCGGCAACGATTTATTTGACTCCTTTCTTGATCCTTATCATCAATACAGTTGCGGTTTTTTTGATATTACGAATGATCTAGATCAAGCACAATTAAAAAAAATGGACCTTATCGCCAGGAAACTGCATCTTTCGGCAACGGATCATGTGCTGGATATCGGCTGCGGTTGGGGTGGCCTGGCCTATTATGCCGCCGAACGCTATGGCTGCAAGGTGACAGCGGCAAATATCTCCCATGAGCAGCTGAGCGTCGCCCGAGAACGCTGCAAACATATTTCGGTTGATTTTCACGAGGGTGATTATCGAACAATCAAGGGTCAGTTCGATAAAATCGTCTCAGTAGGCATGTTTGAGCATGTCGGCCAAAAGAATTACCGTACTTTCATGCAGGTTGTTCACAGTTTGCTAAAGAATGACGGGATTTTCCTTCTGCATACCATCGGCAATAACACCTCCATGGCTCACTGCGACCCTTGGATAACTAAATATATTTTCCCTAACAGTATGCTGCCGAGCCTTCGACAGATATCAGATGCGACCGAGAACTTATTTGTAATTGAGGATGTGCATAACCTTGGTCCTCATTATGACAAAACTCTCCTGGCTTGGAATGGAAAATTCCAACGAGCCTGGTCATTATTGAAAGACCGTTACAGCCCTCGCTTTAAACGGATGTGGGAATATTATTTACTGTCCTGCGCTGGAGCCTTTAGAGCAAGAAATATCCAGTTGTGGCAAATGGTTATGATTAAACATGGCGTTGGCATAAAACAACCATTTTGCAGATTTTAATAGCTTCGGTGCTTCTTGGAAGCGCCCAGCCAAATAGAATCTCTCGGGATGAATTATGGGTTAGAATATGACTCGAAACGAGATTTGATTATTTGCCGAACATCAGGAACATTTAATATTGATGTTGCAGAAAAAATGACAGCCGAATTTGATGAAAGTATCAAACTGTACAAATGCAATAAAATTCTAAATGACTTACGTGAACTCGACATCGTTTCATGTATTCGACATCTATGATTTTCGACAAATATTACGCCACATCAATATACCTTTCGTTGGCAAACTTGCCCTTGTTGTGGCTCAGATAACCAAGAATCATTGTGGTTTTGAAACAGAATCAGTAAACGTTGGACAGAATGTCAAATTTTTATCCGTTCTGAAGAAAGCGTATGAATGGTTGCAATAAAACAACATAATGTCTCGTGTGGTTAGTTCCGCCAACTCATTTGAGGGCCATCACGACCAATTCACCATAATATCCCTCAGCTATGTCTGATCAGGAGTTTGCTTTTGATTTCATTATTGGTTTGCGTGATATCTACTATACTATACTGCAGATTGAACCTTCCAACCTGTGAACCAGACGTGAGCGCGATTCTGATGGCTAGAACGACATGGTTAGTTAAATAATGGCTGCATAAAGTGAAAGGAGGAAAAATAATGCAACAACATTCTTTTTCTAAAATTGAGAACGATTTGCAACATAAGTTCAGAAAATTGACCAATGAGGCTGAATCGACCGAAGATGTAAAAAAATCTTTTGTCTTTTGCATGCAAGAACTATTCAATCTAGCCTCAATTGGTCAACTGGAATTACAATATGAGGATATTGAGTTGCTTCCAGAGGGGAATCCTTATTTTGTATTCAGCGATAAAGTTCGGTCTCGTGAGGAATTCGCCAGTATCTGGAATGATTCTGACTTATCTCAGATTGTTTTGAGATTTGCAGAACTCGCATCTAATCACCACAAGCATCTCACAAAAAATCCCAAGAAAACAGAAGCTAAAATAAGGATGAATCAAAACAAATAGAGAATGGATAGAGCAGTATATATAATATATTTAAATCATTTTAATATTGCATATAATTATTTGTTATTTAGCCTTTTCATGAAAAACCATGGCAGAAAAATATAATTAAGCGCCTGCTGAATAGTTGCTAATCTAACGAGGAGAATGAATATGCCTATTGGAGAATTATGTAATCGAGAGGTAGTGTTTGCCACCAGAACAACCACTATAATAGAGGCAGCGCAGCTCATGCGCCGTTACCATGTTGGCGACCTAGTGGTTGTTGAAGAAAATGATAACAAACGTATACCAATCGGTATCGTTACAGATCGTGATATCGTCATTGAGGTAATTGCCAAGTCGCAACCATTTCAAAATTGCACAGTGGATAAAATCATGAGCTCACAACTTGTGAGTGTACCAGAGACTGAAGGAGTGATTGCAACCATTAAACTCATGCGCAACCACGCTGTCCGCCGAATCCCAGTAGTCGGCAACGATGGCATGTTGGTCGGCATCATATCGGCAGATGATATACTGGACTTTTTGGCGGAAGAATTATCTGAACTTGCCAAAGTTGCCCCACGCGAGCAGATACGTGAAGTTCGCACCAAGCTGCCTTAGTTATTGACGGGATCTGCCAATCCTGCCGAATCTATAAAGTGGATTACGATCAGTACCTGGCGAGAGGACGACAGCAGGGTAGCTGTGGCAATCGACAATACCGGCTTGGGCATCAAACCTGAGGATATGGAACATATTTTCCAACCTTTCTATTCCACCAAGGGTGAAGTCAAAGGAACCGGTCTAGGTTTGTCGGGTAGCCATGGTATCGCCCAGGGTCACGAAGAAAATATCCGAGTCGTCAGCCGGGTGAGGGGGCAACCTTCACCGTTTTACGGCCCATCAGAGGCTGTGGCGAGGAAGCAATCAATGCGCTCGAGAGTGGGCAGCCGTATACAACCGTACCAGCAATATTAATGTGAGACAGTTTCAACTTGACCTGACAGTCCAGACAGTCCAGTACGACACTACGTGTCAGCAATTTCAGTTGCCCTACTCCCACCAAACCCGAGTCAATTTTCGCTATCACCAAATAAAAAAAGCACCTGATCAGACTGACCAAGTGCTCGATTTATGCATTGTATGGTATCAGGCGGCTACGCCCTGACCTTGCGGACTTTCGCGCCCAACTTCTGCAATTTCTCCACCATGTTGTCATAGCCCCGCGCAAGATGATAAATTTTCGAGATTTCTGTGGCGCCGCTGGCTGAAAGACCGGCAATAATTTATGGAACAATGATTCGGGAGCAGGTCACATATAGACCGCTGAGAGCGGTAAATCCATTTTTTCGAAATATTAGAATTTATAAATGGCCTCTACAAAAACGACATGGGCATCGTAATTCGGATTTGCATATGCACCACTCAGATAATTTGAGCCCTGAATTTGAAGATAGTTATCCAGTTGAGCGTCATTATATCTGTACTGCTCGTAGGCATACCCTGCTATAAATGTGTATTGCTTTGCCGGCTTATACCTGATCTTAGCGGAATAAAAAACCAACCGATAGTCGTCCCAGTTAGCGATATCGATGTTATCGTTGTTGAGCCTACCGGTAAGAGCAGGGGTGAATAAATATGCAAAATCTGCATTCCCGTCGGAATTGATATTATCATACTGCAGCAACAGCGTAAGTCTATCATCAGGAAGGAGGTAAATCTCCGTACCGCCCCCCCATGAGTAACTATTATCCTTTAATGTCAGGTCCCAGTTGAAATTAGTTGAATTCTGAGAACTGGGATCAGGTGTGCCAACAAACGATCGCTGAACCTGGTAATCTTTTTTTAGCTCCACATCGAAATATGCATTCAGCTTGGCAATTTTCCCGATCGTATATCCAGCATCTAAATTAACCTGATTGCTCTGGGTGCTCTTCAGCCCCAGAATGGTTTCACTGTAATCCACATCCACATATTTGTACCCAGCAGTGAAGTTCAGGTTGGCGATGGGGTTAATGTCTACGGATGCTTTAATTGTATTCTGGTCCTTAGGTGCAGCGTCGTATCTCCAGACGTACGCTTCCACATCTGATGCTGCAAAATCCCCATGATCGGCGGTCCGTTGCAACCGCTCGTAACGGATTTTCGGGGTCAAAAAGCTGAGCCCCCTCCATTTGAGTTCCGTCGAAAAAATATTGTCGTTATTTTTGGGGAGATCGTCCCTGAACTCCCTGACCGTATTCACATTCGAGTATGCGGTGTCCAGGTTAAATTTGGCAGGAAGGCGCCAATCCAGGTCAACTCCAATTTTGTTTTTCCTATACCCAAAGAGATCGTTGGTAACGCCATCGCTTGATGTAATCACATCAGAATTATTTTTTCGGTCATTATATTTATAATCAATTTTAGCTTTAAGAAAGCGCACCGGGTTGGTTATCAGGACAAAGTCGTAGTTGTTGGTGTCAACATCCCCATGAAAAATCGGACCGAATGTGTTCGTCGTCGCGAGGAGAATATTATCATCCGATTTTGCTCCTCCCTTAGCTACGTTCATGCTGAACTGGCTGTTGTAGGGCAATTTGGCACTTCCTTTGAACGCAAGCTTGTAGGCATCGTTACCCGGTGGCAGGGAATAGGCATCCGGGGTCGAAGTTCTCCCCAAAGGCGATCCGGTCAGTCTGTCAAAATACTGAGCGGAATCGGAATTCTTAAATTCGCTGTACATAAAACTAACGGCAGCAAAGAAAGGGTTCTTTACATATCCCGAAGTCAAATTTACCGAGTTAGTGGTATAGTTGACCGATTGAGGCAGCTCAACTATTGAAGATCCTGGGCTAACCGTTGTGCCAGCTGCAACCCCCATGGGGATAGAGCCGGTTTTCTCTTCATGCGGGATCGATAATTCAAAAAAGAACGGTTTCAGCTGGTCAAAAGAAAACCCGCCCTCGTATGTCCTTCTCATGGTTGCATAATCGAAATTTTTCCACGAGGAAACCGGAGGGATCGGGGAGGTAAAAGTCAGATTGTTCGTGCCGACACCCGAATAGAAGGCGTTAGCTCCGAACGTAAGATTATGGGGAATTTCATAAAAATCAAAATAAGCTTTAAAACTACCGTACTTGCCACCTTCGACCTCGTATTTTTGCGTATCGTACCCTACATCAGAAGCGAGCCCCTTAATGAAGTACTTTTCCGAGTCATATTTTACCCACGATCCGCTGTACACTCCATCCGTAAAGTGTCTATATTCATTGAATTTTGCCTTGTTCCCGTCGACATCCGAGAGCAGACCAGAGACACTGATTTCACCTTCAAAGGTTCCATCGGCCGCGAAAAGAGGGAAAACAGGTAGGATTATCAAGCTTGGGATTCCTATAATCATGCTTATTTTCATTGCTTACCTCCCTATCGCGTAAAGGCTTGGCCAAATGCCGATGAAGCATTGCTGCCGTGAACATTCGAGTGACAGTTCATGCATGATCGCGCATACATCTTGTTGCTCGGTGCACTGCCACTAAAGGTTGTCGCCGATGTATAAGGGGTTCCTGGATGTCTGGTTGCGTCATGACAGCTCTGGCAGAGTTGTGGCGCTCTGCTGATCAAGAGCTTGGAATGATTGCTGCCGTGTGGCGTATGGCAATTCAGACAATTTTCCTCCACAGGCGGATGCTCAAACATGAAAGGCCCCCTCTTCTCCGCATGGCATTTGTAGCACAGTTCATTTACCGTATCGGCTTTGATCTGTTTGTCACCGAAGGTGCCATGGGGATCGTGACAACTCGAACATTTAATCAACCCCTCTTTAATCGGATGATGAGACTGCCTGCCCGACTCTGATCGGATATCTTTATGACATTCGAAGCAAAGGGCCGCTTGATCCTCCTTTAGAAATTTTTCTCTCTGATTGTGCGGCGAATGACAGCTATCGCACGCTACGTCTTCATCATTATGTTTACTCATTTTCCAGTTCGTAAGCTGTCGTGTTTCCTCATGACACACGAGGCATTTTGCAGACCTTGCTTTCGGATCGACATTTTTGTTAAAGGCGAAGATATTTACGCCGCGACCACCACCCTTTTCAACATGCAGCGTCCCGGAACCGTGACAGGTTTCGCAGGCATCCAGTAATGCCGGGCCTTTTACCGATTTTTTAGAATGGACGGATTTTGCATAGCTTGCATATTGTTTCTCGTGGCAGTCTTTGCATGTAGCCGCACCTATAAGTTCTCTTTTTTCTTCAGGTGCCTTGGTGCTGGAATCTTTGGCGATCGATAGGGAGAAAAAGAGTAAAATCAGGCAAAGCGGGCACGAAAACAAAAAAAGGTGTGTTCTCTTCATAGAGCGTCTCCATGATTATCTTTGTCACTATCAACAAACTGCAACACGTCTCTCTTTATTGAACGGTTTTAACCAAACGAAACCCAAGAGAACGATGGCCAAAATCCGGTGAAAGCCCAACGCGATGAGAACTTCGTATCCCGAGAGGTCCGTTGCTCCAACCGCCGCCGCGCATAACACGATACTCTCCCGATCCTTCATATACAGGATTGTTTTTCGGGAGTTTCGTATACGCCTCGCTATTGTAAATATCCGCACACCACTCCCATACGTTTCCCAGCATATCGTAAAGCCCATACCCGTTCGGCAAAAAACTACCCACGGGTGCTGAAACCGCATAGCCGTCATCACACAAAAAAGTTGTCCAGTGAGGCCAATGTTTTTTGGCCGACAAGTCCCCTACGTTGGCATATTTGCATGCCTCGTCAGGATTGTTCCCCCAAAAACGACCTGCTTTTGATCCGCCACGAGCCGCGTATTCCCACTCAGCTTCGGTTGGTAAACGATAGGTCTGACCCGTTTTCTGAGAAAGCCATTGAGCAAAGGCAACAGCATCCTCCCAAGAAATATTGGCAACCGGTTGTTTATCCTCATCGAGAGAAGACTCATCAGATTTACCGCTGTTGTGAGGGGGTCTGAATTTTTTAAACTGGGCATTGGTGACTTCATATTTCCCAATAAAAAAGCCTGATACACAAACTTCGTGAACAGGCCGCTCATTGGGATCTCCTTCACCGGCAGAATCCCCCATTTCAAAACAACCGCCCTTGACGGATACAAACTCCATCTCTGTCAAAGGGTCTGTGTAAGGATTCTCCGCAGCCGCTACTCCAGGAAATGCGAAGAGAAAAATCAGCAATATTCTATTCGACACCTTGCCAACCATCATGCACCTCCTTGATTAGTGCAGTTTATATTCTACAGTGACATGTAAGAATTCATTTCTATAAGAATTACGAAAAGAAGCACCTAGGGGGTAATATGCTATTAAATAGATATTAAAATTTCATATTATCAAGGTTGGCATTTTTCCGCCGTCTGGGTGGCGAGGATCTGACGCCCAAAACAGTGAGGAATAGTACCATTTTAGTGTTTAAATTAATGGGGTCATGACTTGAACAGCACACTGAAAATTTTTGTTAACCTCAAGCCATGAGATTTGTCAAGTAAAAGCCACCGCAACATAATGAGTTAGGCACAGAGGGCACTGGCACCAGCAATTTCAGTTGCCCAAATAAAAAAAGCACCTAACTCAACAGAGCCAAGTGCTTAATAACTTCTGCAGAACTCTACCCAAGGCGGCTACGCCCTGACCTTGCGGACTTTAGCGCCCAACTTCTGCAACTTCTCCACCATGTTCTCATAGCCTCGCTCAAGATGATAAATCCTTAAAATTTCGGTGGTGCCGCTGGCTGAAAAACCGGCAATAACCAGCAAAGCTGATGCTCGCAAATCCGTAGCTACAGCTTTATCCTGCACGGATTGAGTGATCAGAAATTCTGCCAGGGATGCGACACAAGGAAACACCGTTTATCGTAAGACCACTCGAATAGAGTTTGGGAGCGGAGATAAAAACCCGAACTTCACCTATTGTTTTTTCCCTGCCGCTCCTTTTCTCCATAAGGAAAAGAACTATGTTCTGTTGACTATCGAGAACGTAAGTGAGTTAATACAATCAAGAAGAACATCGCCCTTACTGGTGCCTGTCAGGTCTTGTTAAGGCTGGAAAAAATAAGGCATTCACATCATTTTTTTATAATCTCTTCGTTTGACAAGTTTATCATCGGAATTATGCAATTACTCTCTTAGCAAGTGACTATGAATATTTTTTTTAGAAAAGGCGCTTTGCCAACTAAAATTATTATAAGTTATACACTCTCTGTGTTAGCTCCACTTTTGGTGCTGGCTCTGCGAATGAGTATCGCGGAAAGCTTCAATAACCGACCGTTGCTTATTCTATTTATGCTACCCATCATACTCTGCTCGCTCATTGGCGGCTTGTGGCCGGGGGTTATCGCCACGGCAATTTCTGCATTGAGTGTTAACTATTTCGCCCTTCCTCCGGTGCGCACCCTCCACATTACGTTCGGACATGATCTGCTCCAATGGTTTACGCTCATTGTTTGCGGTCTCCTTGTTAGCCTACTCAGCGAAAGGCTACGACAACGCGAAGACAGATACCGTTTACTGGTGGAGCACCAGACGGATATGGTAATCAAGGTTGATGCCGAAGGGTGCTTCCTTTATGCGAGCCCCTCATTCTGCCAAACTTTTGGCAAGGAAGAGCAGGATCTTTTAGGGAAAAAATTCATACCCCAAGTACATGAGGACGACCGGCCCGCCGCTCTGGAGGCGATGCAGGTGCTTTTTTCGCCACCATACACATCCTACATAGAGCAGCGTACCATGACACCGGATGGTGGGTATCGGTGGTTCGGCTGGCAAAACACAGCTGTGTTCGGATCAAACGGTAAGGTGGCAGAGATCATCAGAGTAGGCCGGGACCTCACCGAGCGCCAGACTTCACTAGAAGCTCTTCGGGAGAGTGAAGAAAGACTTCGCATCATCGCTGATAATACCTATGACTGGGAATATTGGCGCGCTCCCGGAGGAAACTATCTCTGGATTTCCCCCGCCTTTGAAGTGATCACCGGTTACCCCGTGGAACAGTTCAAGGGAACAATATTCAGGCGAATACTCGAAATAATCCACCCGGATGATCACCAACTCTGGGAAAATCATATCGCGGAAGCGGAGATGGCCGAAACTGGCCCTAAGGAGATAGAGTTCCGAATCCTCAAGGCTAATGGCGAAACTATATGGATCAGTCATATCTGCAAGCCTATCTATGGTTCTAGTGGAAAATTCCTGGGCAGACGTGGCTGCAATCGAGACATTACGGAACGTCGGCGGGCAGTCGAGGAACTAACCCGTAGCCAGCAACATTTGATAAACCTGCTAGGTTGGAAAAACAACATTTTGAATGTATCAGCTTTCGGCATGTTGGTGGTGACTGAACATAGAATTATAACCGAAGTTAATAAAGGATTTGTCGAGATGTTCGGCTACTCGCCGGAAGAGGTTATCGGATATTCAGTCGATATGCTCCATGTAAGCACAGAGATGTCTCGCTCATTCGGTGAACAATATTGGATGGTTACATCAAAAAAAGATGTTGTGACCGTTGAATGGCAACTCAAGAGGAAAAGCGGAGCAATATTCTGGTGTTCATTATCCGGTAGTGCCCTTGATATGCAGGATCTCCACAAGGGAGTGGTATGGATCATTCATGATATCACTGAACGCAAACAAATTGAATTGGTACTGAGTGAGTCCGAGACGCGCTTTCGGACACTGTTCGAGCAATCTATGGATGCTATCGCAATAATGGATAGCTTTCCTCCTCGGTTCCGTCTCGTCAATCCGGCCTTTGTACAACTTTTTGGTTATACGCAAGAAGAGGTTCACGATCTCGTCGATGACCGTATTTGGAGCCTTGTGTATCCTGAGGATTTACCTAAACTCCAATCAAGTCTTCGGAAGCGAATGGAGGGGAAGGAAACTTCAGCTTGCTATGAATTCAGAATTGTACGCAAAGACGGTGAGATTCGCTGGGTCGATACTGTAGGAAGTCGAGCTCAGCTTGGTGACAAGATTATCAATCAGTCGATTTATCGTGATATCACCTCACGAAAAAATGCTGAAGAAGAACAGCGTCAACTTGCCATAAAACTTCAGCAGGCGCAAAAGATGGAGGCCATAGGCACTCTGGCCGGTGGTATTGCTCACGACTTCAACAATATTCTCGGCGCAATTCTTGGCTATGCCGAGATGGTACGTAATGCCAGTCCCGAAGGATCTTCAGTCGCTCGTTATATTGACAAGGTACTCGAAGCGGGTGATAGAGCTTCTGCCTTAGTCAAGCAGATCCTTGCCTTCAGTCGTCAATCCAAGCCAGAGTGCATCCCTCTGGATCCGGTACGCATCGTCAAAGATGCACTCAAACTACTCCGGCCGGCTCTACCCTCGACAATAACCATCAAAGAGCATTTCGACACTGATACAACCATCCTAGCTGATCCCATTCAAATTCATCAAATCGTCATAAATCTCTGCACCAATGCCTTTCAGGCAATGGAACGAAGAGGTGGCATGCTTGACTTAGGCCTTAGGAATTGTGAACTTTCAAGAGATGACCTCCGACAACACCCAACGGTGCACCCTGGAAAATTTATTGAGCTTTCTGTTGGCGATACAGGACCCGGCATTCCGCCAGACATACGAAATAAAATTTTCGATCCTTATTTTACAACAAAAGAGGTTGGTAAAGGTACAGGCATGGGACTAGCCATAGTCCATGGCATAGTCTCCAGTGCTGGAGGATTCATTGCTTGCGAGAGCGAACTCGGAATAGGCACAGTTTTCAAAATCTTTTTGCCTGCTATTGAACAAGCGATTTCTCCTGATTTTTCAAAAGAGGCGCCTCTTCCTACTGGTGACGAACGAATCCTTCTTGTAGACGACGAGGCAATTATAGCAGAAATAGGACAAATCATGCTGGAAGGCCTGGGTTACGAAGTCACTGTTTACACAAGTAGCTTGGAGGCTTTGAATATCTTCAAAAATCAGCCAGACCATTTCGACGCTGTGATCACTGATCAGACCATGCCGGGTATAACTGGGATTGAATTTGCGCAAAATATAATGGAGATACGACCAGAAATCCCAATTATCCTCTGTACAGGTTACAGCAGCATAGTGAACGAGGAGTTAGCGAAGGCTTACGGGATTAACGGGTTTGTCATGAAACCGATATCCCAAAAAGAGCTAGCAAAGGTTTTGAGGAAGATATTAGACGAGAATCTACCAGCCGTAGCATAGAGCATAGAGCAATCAATGCGCTCGAGAGTGGGCAGCCGTATACAACCGTACCAGCAATATTAATGTGAGATAGTTGCAACTTGGCCTGACAGTCCAGTACGTACAAATTTCAGTTGCCCTGCCCCACCAAACCCGAGTCAATTGTCGCTATCACCAAATAAAAAAAGCACCTAACTCAACAGAGCCAAGTGCTTAATAACTTCAGCAGAACTCTACCCAAAGCGGCTATTCCCTGACCTTGCGGACTTTAGCGCCCAACTTCTGCAATTTTTCCACCATGTTCTCATAGCCTCGCTCAAGATGATAAATTCTCGAGATTTCAGTAGTGCCGCTGGCTGAAAGACCGGCAATAACCAACGAAGCCGATGCTCGTAAATCCGTAGCCATGACCGGTGCCCCGCACAGTTTATCACGGCCGATGCCACGGACCACAGCGCGGGACCCCTCAATAGTGATATCGGCACCCATCCGCTTCAGTTCAGCCACATGCATGAATCTATTCTCGAAGATCGTTTCATGAATAATCGAAACACCATCACCTTGCACCATCAGGGCCATGAACTGTGCTTGTAGATCGGTGGGAAAACCGGGAAAAGGCAGCGTAGTAATATCGATGCTATGCAAACGGCAGCGGTTTTTACCGTCGACGTCGGGACAAGAAACCGTCATGGAATTCTCCCCCGTCTCTATCTTGACGCCACATAGCGACAACTTCTCAGAAAGTGCCGGAAGATGCACAGGATTGCAATCGGTAATGGTAACCATGCCTCCCGCGGCGGCCACAGCGATCAGATACGTCCCGGTTTCGATCCGGTCAGGAATAATGACCGATTCCGTCGCCTGCAACCGATCAACCCCATGAACAGTCAACCGGTCAGTATCCTTGCCTTCAATCACAGCGCCCATAGCAATGAGCATATCAATGAGATTGCCGATCTCGGGCTCCTTGGCCGCATTTTTTATGATCGTTTGGCCCGCAGAAATAACGGCAGCCATCAGTACGTTTTCCGTTCCAGTGACCGAAGGGGTGTCAAAATAGACGGTTCCACCCTGAATTCTGCCATCGACACTCGCTTCGACATAGCCTTGCTCAAGTCGTGTGGCGACACCCAGTTTCTCAAACCCTTTCAGATGATAATTGATGGGCCGGGCACCGATGGCGCACCCGCCAGGCAAAGAAACACGGGCAAACCCTGACCTTGAAAGGAGCGGACCCAACACCAGCACAGAGGCGCGCATCGTTTTGACCAGATCATAAGGTGCCTCCACCCCGGTCAGCTGATCGGTATTAATGCGGATTGTTTGCCCCACACGCTCCCACCGAGCACCCAGAATCTCCAAAAGCTTAAGCATGGTTCTGGTATCACGCAAATCAGGGACATTATGCAGGGTATGCCAACCAGGGGCGAGAAGAGTTGCGGCCAGCAACGGCAGGGCGGCATTTTTAGCGCCACTGATACTGACCGTGCCATGCAGCGGATATCCGCCTTCAATGATGAGTTTATCCATAACGAATCGATTTAGAAGAAATAAGAAAGAAATGTTAAATTGTTGGAGTTGCCATATCAACTATTGGGTGCATATCGCGCCTGCAAGACCCTCGGTCGTCCCGACCAGTCATCGATCACCCGTACTTCGTCATATTGCCGGCGAGGATCCCTGAACAAAGCAGTCACGGCATTTTTCTGATCCGCGCCAATCTCGAGAAAAATCCAGCCGCCGGGCTGTAAGATCCATTCCGCCCCGACAGCTATCTGCTCGATAAAGCGCAGACCCGTTGGCCCTCCCGATAGAGCCAAGCGGGGTTCCGACCTGCTGACCTCCGGCTCCAGGTCCTCAATCTGATCCTCGGCTATATACGGAGGGTTGCTGACGATCAAATCAAATTTCCGCCTCCGGTTGAGCGCGGCGAACAGATCGCAGCATACCAGCGCAATCTGATCAGCAACGTGGTGCCTGCTAATATTTTCCGCTGCGACCACCAATGCAGCCTCTGAAATATCAACCGCAGTAACCCGGCAACCGAGCTCCCTGGCAAGCACCACCGCAATCACACCGCTTCCAGTGCACATATCAAGGACGCATGAGATTGCACTGCTTACGGAACAAAGAGCGAAGACCTGTTCCAATAAAAATTCGGTTTCGGGTCGGGGAATCAGGACAGCAGGAGAAACGGTAAAATCCAAGGACCAGAATTCCTGTGAACCGATCAGGTGCTGCAGAGGAATACGCTGACTCCGTTGCTCGACAAGTCGCCGGTACTGTTGCAACGTACAATCGTCTACGGATTGCTTGCCCTGCAAAACAAGGCAACTCCTGGTCATGGCCGTCAGATGTTGGAACAGCAGCCGAGCATCAAGGCTGGCATCTTCAATACCAGCACGGGACAGTTGCAGGGCGGAAGCTGCCAGCAGATCATCGATGTTCATCGAGTGCGGGGGGCTATGAAAGGGCTAATGGGTAGACTTGAGTGCTTCTGTCTGGTAATGGGTGATGATCGGCAGAATGACATCGTCAAGCATGCCGGCTATCACTTGATCCAGACGGTAAATAGTGAGATTGATCCGGTGATCGGTCACCCTCCCCTGCGGATAATTGTAGGTGCGGATGCGCTCGCTTCTATCCCCGGTACCGACCTGACTTTTCCGATCCTCTGATATCCGGTCGTGTCGTTCCTGCTCCATCTTGTCCAGTAAGCGGGCTCGCAATACCTGCAGAGCTTTAGCTTTGTTCTTATGCTGGGATCTCTCGTCCTGACAGGTAACCACCAGACCGGTGGGTAGATGGGTCACCCTAATGGCTGAATCGGTAGTATTGACCGATTGCCCACCAGGGCCGGAGGAACGGAAGATATCGAACTTGAGTTCATTAGGTTCAATATGCAGGTCAACTTCTTCCACTTCGGGGATGATGGCAACTGTCACCGCAGAGGTATGGATACGCCCCTGGGTCTCTGTATCCGGTACACGCTGCACCCGATGTACGCCTGATTCATATTTCAAACGGGAATAGACTTGATGACCACTGACCAGAGCGATGATTTCCTTGAAACCGCCGATCCCGATGGGATTGGAACTCATCACTTCTACTTTCCACCCTTGCATCTCGGCATATCGACCGTACATGCGAAAAAGATCCGCAACGAAAAGGGCTGCCTCATCTCCACCAGTACCCGCTCTGATCTCAAGAAAAATATTCTTTTCATCATTAGGGTCTTTGGGAAGCAGGAGAAAACGTATAGCCTTTTCCAGTTCGCCCTGTTTCAGGGCAAATTCATCGAGTTCCGCCTTAGCGAGTCCCACCAGATCGGGGTCGTCCTGCTCTGCTCGGAGAAATTCCTGATTTTCTCGTATATTTTCACAGACCGATAAATACGCCGCATACAGTTCTGCCATTTTGGCGACAAGAGCATGCTCACGGGTAACTTTCCGGTACCGTTGCTGATCACTTACCAGCTGAGGGTCTGAAAGTTGCCGTTCCAACTCACGCAACTTTTCGTCAATGTCACACAGATTTTCAAACATACCTGGAGATATTCAGGAAAAGAAAAACCCTCATGACAACAGCCGCTACGAATGCAAAACCAAGTAGCCCTACACAAAAGGGATCTATAAGTTCCTGCATTTGGCAACGCCTGTGTTTATGAGGGTAAAATAGAAAACAGGGGAGAACAGATACTTACTTTTTGCTTCCCTGGAAGCCAGCATATTTTTTCTTGAATTTCTCAATACGCCCAGCGGTATCAATCAATTTTTGTTTCCCGGTGAAATACGGATGACAGGCAGAACAGATTTCGACCTTCATCTCCTTATTCACCGACCCGAGTTCGATTTGATTACCACAGGCGCAAACAGCCTTGATTTTATAATATTCTGGATGGGTATCTGGTTTCATAGGTCTCACTCCTTCTAAAAAAATATGTCCACAAAAAAACTGCTCGAAAAAAGATACTATATATATCTGTTTTCGCCCTTTTTTGAAAGAAAAAACGAAAATTACCGGTTCATGGATGCAAAAAACTCCTGATTGTTTTTTGTCTGCCGCATTCTATCGAGCAGAAATTCCATGGCATCGGCTGGATTCATGGAGGATAAGAGCTTACGAAGTATCCAGATTCTATTGAGGTCTTCGGGAGGAAGCAGCAGGTCTTCTTTTCTCGTCCCAGATTTTTGAAGATCGATAGCGGGATAGATGCGACGATTGGCCATCTTGCGGTCAAGGACGATTTCCATGTTACCGGTGCCTTTGAACTCCTCAAAGATAACTTCATCCATCCTGCTGCCGGTATCAATCAAAGCTGTGGCCAGGATGGTGAGACTTCCACCTTCCTCGACATTCCGAGCTGCTCCGAAAAACCGCTTCGGTCGGTGCAGGGCATTGGCCTCGACACCGCCAGAAAGAATCTTGCCGGATGCCGGTGTAACAGTATTATAGGCCCGAGCCAATCGGGTGATCGAGTCGAGCAGGATAACCACGTCTTTTCTGTGTTCAACCAAACGCTGCGCCTTCTGAATGACCATCTCCGCAACCTGGATATGTCGCTGGGGCGGTTCATCGAAAGTTGAGCAGACGACCTCGGCATCGACATTGCGCCGCATGTCGGTCACTTCTTCGGGGCGCTCATCAATCAGCAGGACAATCAAGATGATTTCTTTATGATTGGCAACAATCGAATTGGCAATTTGCTGCATCATCACAGTCTTACCGGTTCGCGGTGGGGCCACAATCAGACCCCGCTGTCCCTTGCCAAGCGGGGCAGCAATATTGAGCACCCGCATGGACATGTTATCCTGGGTAGTTTCCAGATTAATCAGCTCTTCCGGATGCAACGGCGTCAGATTGATAAAAGCGGTTTTATTTTTGGCGGCCTCAGGCAGTTCGAAATTGATGGTATCGACCTTAAGCAAAGCGAAATACCGCTCATTATCTTTGGGCGCCCGGACTTCGCCCTCTACGCAGTCACCGGTACGCAAATTCAAACGGCGAATCTGCGACGGTGAAACGTAAATATCATCTGGCCCAGGCAGATAGTTGTAATCCGGAGCCCGGAGAAAACCGAAACCATCCTGCAGGATTTCAAGGACACCACTACCCCTTAACTTACCATCCTCATCCGCCTGATCCTTGAGAATAGCAAAGATGAGCTCCTGCTTGGTCATATTACTGTATCCTTCAATATTACAGGATGCAGCAAGACTGACGAGTTCTTTAATTTTTTTATTTTTCAACTCAGTTGGATTCATTGACCGGTCATTCCTCCACGAGGTCAGTACGATAAAACTGCCGACAAAATATCAGCTTTAAAATAATGGAATATCTATTTGAAATGGCTAGACCAGCAGGAATACGCCCCACCGTCACGCCTGCGCTTATCGCGCTGGAGTAGCAAAAATGATAAAACTGAAGAGTTTACTATAATTATATGTAATGAGCTGACTGGATGAAAAGGCAGGATAGGCCCTAATGATATACAGAGATCCAGTTGATTTAACCGGTTGGTGAAGTGCGTGCCAATCTTCCGGTTAAATTATATATATCTTTTGTGAAATATCAGAACAAGAAATCGATGAATACAAATCGATCTACCGAGATGTTACTGAGCTAATTATTTGTTTCAGGTTCGACTGTCAAGCACTTTCTTGACAAAATCACCCCAAAAACCGTTCTGACAGCTGATTTCCCAAAGCAATAACCTGTTCCCGCGTGGCAGACCAGGTCCCGCTGTTGTCGATGACAAAATCCGCCCGTTTCACCTTCTCGCCCAAATTCATCTGCGCCGCAATTGCTCGGCAAGCCATGTTCCGTGCCGCACCATCCCGACGCATAATTCGGCAACATTGAACACCACGGCGGGCATAAACTACGAGCACCGCATCGACATCACTTTGCCAGCCAGCCTCGTACAGCAGGGGGATTTCGACCAGAACCAATGGTGCCTTACAGAGGGCGACCTCTCTGAGCATCGCCTCGCGAGCTAAGGGGTGCAAGATGGCGTCAACTTGTCGACGAAAATCAGCATCCGCAAAGATACGTTCACGCAAGGCAAGCCTGTCGACCTCACCATTTTGCAGAAAAAATGAGCCTCCAAAATTAGCTTGCAGAGCCAACCAACCAGGTTGGTTGCGTTCCAACAGATACCTGCAACATTGATCGACGTCAACAAGCGGTACTCGGCAATAGCTGGAAAGTAGACGGCTCACGCTACTTTTTCCTGACGCGATGCCACCGGTTACACCAAGAAGATAGGTTTTCACAAAAAGTCACGTCTCAGGATATCGAGGAGCGACTGCATATCGCCCCAAAGAGGTGCGGTGAAAAAAAGCTTCTGCCCTGAAAAAGGGTGACTAAAATGGAGTGTGCTGGCATGCAACATCTGACGCGATGGTTTCACACCGGCGTTTCGATCAACAGAGCCCCCGTAGAGGGAATCACCGGCAACAGGAGTCTTAATTGACGCCATGTGAACCCGAATCTGGTGCGTCCTTCCAGTTTCAATGCCAATTTCAGCCAAGCACCAACCATTGGCAAAACACTCCATAATATGCCAGTTGGTCGCCGCATATTTACCGTGATCCGGGCGAACCGCCATTTTTTTTCGATCCACCGGATGCCTGCCGATGGGAGCAACAATCCGGCCATCATACTCCCGCGGACATCGTAACAACAGAGCATGGTATGTTTTCCGCACCCTTCTGCCTTTAAAATCGTCCATCAGGGTACGCAGTGCTTGTTCGGTCTTGGCAACCAACATAACACCTGAAGTCTCTTTATCTAAACGGTGAACGATGCCTGGCCGACCACCATCAACTGCTGGCAGATCCTTGCACCGATACAGCAACCCATGAACCAAGGTTCCGGTATGATGGCCGCTTGCGGGATGTACTACCAATCCCGGTGGCTTACTGATAACCAGAAGATGCTCATCCTCAAAAAGAACGGAAAAATATATTTGTTCCGGGACAATTGCCGAAGGTTGAGCTGGCGGGAAAAAAATAGCAATCGTATCATTGACTCGTAATCGATAACCGGCTTTTACGGTTTGCCCATCTACGAGGATGTTGGCATTCCCTATCAGTTTATGCAGAAAAGAACGGGACTGATCAGGGTACCTATGGGCAAGAAAATGATCAAGACGCTGCCCAGCATCTTCAATTTGCACTAAGCAAGACGATAGCGGCCCACCTAGTAGCGGTGCGCCCGCACCCTGAAAAATATTCCCCACCGAACCTGTCATCGGGTCAATGGATGATTCTTTATTTAACAAAAAAGATTTTGGATCTGCTTTTCAATCATTTCTTCTTCCATCTGCTTGGCAAGCGACAACTCTTTGACCAAGAGACTTTTAGCGGTGTCCATCATTTTCCGTTCACCATAAGAAAGATCCTTATCCTCTTTCAAGAGAAAAAGATCCCGCAGGACGACGGCGACTTCAAAAACAGAACCCGTCTTAATTTTCTCCATATACTCGCGATATCTGCGATTCCACGTCTGCGCCGTGATTTTAATATCGCGTTCTTTCAGAATATCAATAACTTTTACGACTTCGTCGCTGGAGATAATCGCCCTCAAACCGACATTAGCACTAGTGGCTGTCGGGATCATAATGGTCATGTCATTATCGAGAATTTTCATCACATAAAAACTCTGACCGACCCCGCCAATGGTTTGCGTCTCAATAGATTCAATAAGGCCTACGCCATGGGCCGGGTATACTGCCATATCACCTTCTAAAAACACAGGAGCCTCCGAAAACAGATAGTAGACTAACGCTGGCCGGGTACAGCGAGGAGTTGCATATCCTTAAAATACTATAATAGCATATTTTTTGAATATTAGCAAAGAATGGATAGAGGCTCGGCAGGAGAAAAATTGTATGCAACGGAAAGTATGATTAATATCTATCAACTAACAGCGTCTTCATCACCAACGCTAAGAAAATTCACTCCTATGCTCGGTTGAAAAATAGTCTCACCGGCCATTGATTCTGTTCATACAGACAGCTATGCCTTCTCTGACAAACAGAGCAACAGCTTCTTCAACCAAGTTTTCCCTTTGATGAAACAACTCCAGCTCAGCTTCGGTCATTTTTGACAGCACAAATTGATCAACCGGTTGTCCTTGCCCCTCTTGACTCAAAATCGGTCGACCTATGCCTATCTTCATCCGACCAAAGCTCTGGGTACCAAGGTTCTGAGTGATGGACCTGACCCCGTTGTGGCCGCCAGCCCCACCCCCACTCACGATCTTGATTCGACCAGCGCTCAGATCGATATCATCATGCAGTACAAGAATGTGCTCCAATGGTATTTTGAAGTACTCGACAAAGCCCCTGACGCAATCACCGGAACGGTTCATGTAGGTCTGCGGTTTAACACAGAAGATCTGGCCGCCATAGGCCCGGCCCTGACAAAACAATCCCTGCATTTTCAGGGTGTCAGCCCGCCAGCCATTGACACTGGCAAGATGATCGATAAAGAAAAATCCGATATTATGCCGTGTTAAATGATAGTCTCGGCCTGGATTACCAAGGCCCACGAACAAAAATTTGGAATCCACAATGAAAGAAACAGATACGAAAAACAGAACGAGCCGAAAAAATTCGGCTCGGGATCAGCACCACTCAAAAAACAAAAAAACTGTCATCCATCAATAGAAGTTGTTAATTAACGACAACGCAGACAGTCTCAGCTTTTTCGAGCATTTCAACATTTGCAGGGAGAGCGAGATCGCCATAGGTCAAGCCAAGTCCGCCTTGCTCCAGTTGGGTAATATCGACCTTGATCACATCAGGTATATCCAAAGGACAACCGCGAAGTAGCATAGTTTCTTTGAATATCTGCAACTCTCCACCGAGATCAACGCCCTTGGCAGTGCCGACATATTCAATCGGAACCGAAAATTTGGCGGATTTTTCAAGATCTATTTCAAGAAAATCAACGTGGAGAAGTTTTCCGGAAACAGGCTCCTTCTGAATCTCCTGAACAAGCACATGCCGTTTTTCTTTACTGTCACCTTCTATCTGAAGAGTCACTACGGCATTACGCCGCTGAATGAACAACAGATTTTTGAAGAGCTTAGCAGTATCAAACTGGATCGATACAGATTCAGTTCCACCACTGTAGAGGTTGGCAGGTGTTATCTCCCGCATTCGCAACTGCCGCATCGGTCCTTTACCAAAAACCGTGCGTACCGTAGACTCCATATTCACCTGTAACATAAACGCCCTCCCCCCTTACTCTGGGATCTCTAACAATTCATTTTAACTGATATAAAAAATTAAACAAATAAGTAGCTGACGGAATCTTCATTATGGATCCTGCTTATGGCTTCCCCAAGCAGTTCCCCTACCGACAGAACCGTTATTTTTTCACACTGCCGGGCCTCCTCCTTCAATGGAATGGAGTTCGTTACCAAGAGTGATTTCAGACAAGATTTAGAGATGCGTTCAATAGCCGGCCCGGACAAAACGCCGTGAGAACAGCATGCATGCACCTCTTTAGCACCAACTTCTTTCAAAATTTCAGCGCCACCGCATAAGGTTCCGGCGGTATCGACCATATCATCAAGCAAAATCGCGGTTTTCCCAGCGACATCACCTATAACATGCACGGCCTCACACTCGTTAGCCCGTTCTCGCCGTTTATCAATAATAGCCAGCCCCGCATTCAATCGCTTTGCAAAGGCCCGCGTGCGCTCGACCCCTCCCGCATCGGGAGACACCATCACCACATCGGTAAACTTTTCCCTGATATATCGCAAAATAATGGGGGCGGCATACATATGATCGACCGGAATATTGAAAAATCCCTGAATCTGGCCGGCATGCAAATCCATACAAAGAACCCGGCGGGTCCCGACCACCATGAGCATTTCCGCAACCGCCTTGGCGGTGATTGGTACGCGTGGCCGCACCTTGCGATCCTGTCGGGCATAACCGTAATAGGGCATAACCGCGGTAATTCTACGCGCCGACGCCCTTCGCAGCGCATCGATCATGATCAGCAACTCCATGAGATTATCATTGACCGGTGTACAGGTCGGCTGAATCACAAACACATCGGCGCCACGCACATTCTCTCCGATTTCAACGGAGATTTCGCCATCAGAAAACTGCTTTACCTCAGCCGCGCCAAGGGGCACTTGCAGATATTCGCAGATTTCTTTAGCGATGGCAGGATTAGCGTTGCCGGTGAAAATCTTCATTTTTTTATTGGGCATAGCCTGCAACTCTCATAAAAATGGCTGGGGCGGGAGGATTCGAACCCCCGAATGCAAGGATCAAAACCTTGTGTCTTACCGCTTGACGACGCCCCAACCCATTACCAGATACACTAAACAGCCTGCATAGATTATTCCCCTCCGCTGAGAGGAGAAACCAGATAGGTGTGCTCGAACCGACGCTTAAAAAAGGCACGGCAGATCTCGGCACTTTGCCGATCGACAAAAAGACCAAAAACCGTAGGCCCGGAACCCGACATCAATGTAGCGGCAGCACCACTTGCAGCCATCACATTCTTAAGCTTCCCGATCTCAGGATACCTTGAAGCAGTGACTGCTTCGAGATCGTTGTGCATGGCCCTCAGCTGCGCTTTACCCTCCACAAACTCATTCGGCAAGCTACACCCATTGACCTCTTGCTGAAAATCTTGAAGATTACTTGCATTTTCTTTTTTTGTCAACGCAAAAGTCTGATAAACCCATTGCGTGGACACGGGAAATCCCGGATTAACCAACAGAATATTATAGCCAGCCAACGAGTCGACCGGGGTCAAAATTTCACCGATGCCCTTGGCAATGGCGGCTGAGGTGTCCGCAAGAAAAAAGGGGACATCAGCCCCTAACCTCAAACCCATAGCAGCAAGCTCTTCACTGGAACAACCACAGCCTAAAAGCGCATCCAAACCCTTGATTGTTGCAGCCGCATCACTACTGCCCCCACCCAATCCTGCAGCGACGGGAATATTTTTCTGGAGTGAGATCTCCACCCCATGCGTCGCCCCTGCTCGCTGCAGCCCAACTGTTTGCAAAAAAAGCTCCGCCGCCCGATAAACGAGATTGTCACGACTTTCAAGACCTTCACTGCCTGGGCAACAAAGGTGAATGCCCCTTTCGCACAACCTCAGTTCAAGATCATCACACAGACTGACTTTCTGCATGAGAGTGTCGAGAGTGTGATACCCATCAGCCCGACGCCCGGTGACCTTGAGATACAGATTTATTTTCGCCGGGGCCTTAAGCGCGAGCCGATCCAGCTGCATCATACGATCAAATTAGTGAAAGTCTAAGATAACTTAATGAACCGCATCTTTAGTTCGTAAAGAACACGCGTCAGCAGTTCTTTTTCATCGGAATCAAGATTTCCCTTGGTCTTGTCGGCAAGCAGGGCAAGCGTGTCAATAGTATGCTTGGCCAACTCACGATCCACCATCCGCTGACCGGTTTCAGGGTGCGGCAACTCCCCCATATGATAGAGAGCGGAAGTATTGAGAGACAGCACAAAGGAGGCAAAAGTGACTGTCGGCATAACACATCTGCCGGAGGCATCCTTAACCCGACCATCGGGACACTCTCCGCAATTTGTAAGATTATCGGTCATAATTATCCACCCACTCTATCAAATCTTTCAACACCATTGCCCCTCGACAGACACACCCTTCCTGAATTACTCGTACGTGGAGAAATATACCGATATTCCTGGATACCGACAATATTAAAGTATATACTGCGTCCCCGAACCGGTCCACCTTGCCGTAATCAGGCGGACCGGCGCAGCTCCCCCCTTGAAGATAAGCCGGGTTGACGCTATATTCTCAATTTCATATACCAAACTGGCTAGAAACATAGCGGGTTTTAAATAACAGGAGTTTTGCATGGAAGAAGTACGCGTTCGCTTTCCGCCAAGCCCTACCGGTTATCTGCATATCGGTGGCGCCAGGACAGCGCTGTTCAATTGGCTCTTTGCCAAGAAACATAACGGCAAATTAATATTACGAATTGAAGACACCGACGAAGAACGATCCACCCAGGCATCGATAGACGGTATTATTGAAGGCCTGCAGTGGCTCGGGCTTGATTGGGACGAAGGCCCCTATTTCCAGACTGAGTTTGCAAACGATCACAGAGCGGCTGCAAACCGGTTGCTAGCCTCCGGCCATGCCTATAAATGCTTCTGCACCAAGGAAGTACTAGAACAAAAACGCGAAGCCGCCCAAGCCGCCAAACAAGAATTCGGTTACGACGGGACCTGCCGCCACCTGAGCGCGGCGGAGGTCCAAGAAAAAGAGGCACAGGGCCTTCCCTCGGTCATCCGTTTCAAGGTGCCGGTCCGCCCAGGAATACTGGCCTATGACGACCAGGTGCTCGGGTGCATCGAACGGGCCTACAGCGATATCGAAGATTTTGTGATTGTCCGTTCCAACGGCAAACCGCTCTATCTGCTGTGCAATGTGGTCGATGATATCCGGGACCGCATCACCCATGTCCTTCGTGGCCAGGATCACATGAGCAACACCACCCGGCAGGTTCTGCTTTACGATGCCTTGCAGGCAAAACTCCCTGTCTTTGCCCACATGCCCCTGACCCTGGACCTGCAAAAACGGAAAATTTCCAAACGCAGCCATGGCGAGGTTGTCGCGGTCCAATTTTACCGCGACAACGGGTTCATCCCCTGGGCCCTGTGCAACTTTCTCTGCCTGCTCGGCTGGAACCCCGGTACGGACCAGGAATTCTTTTCCCGCGAGGAATTGGTCGAGGCCTTTTCCCTATCCCGAATCAGCCGGGTCAATTCGGTATTCAACTTCACACCGGGCGACCCCAAGTTTTTCACCGACCCTAAGTTGATCGCTATCAACGAACACTACCTCCGTACCATGAATCTCGAGGAACTTGGCGCCTTGGTCCGCAAAGAACTGGAAGGGGAAGGCCTCTGGAGCCCCGCATACGAAGGGGCCAGAAACGACTGGTACCTGACCACTCTGAACATGATTCGCGATCGGTTCCATACGCTTAAGGACTTCACCGGAGCTGGCCGTGCCTATTTTTCCGACGAGTATGCGATCGACCCCAAACCTCTGGCAAAAAACGTCCTCAAGTTTCCTGAGCTTGCCACCTGGCTACCGCAACTGGCCGAACGGTTTGCCGCGCTCTCCGAATTTAGCGCCGAGGAAACCGAACGGGTCTCGCGGGAGATGGCCGACGAACTGGCGATTAAACCTGGGGTTTTGATTAACGGTATGCGGACCGTGCTCACCGGCCAGTTGGCCGGCCCCTCAATGTTTGATATCCTCATGACTCTGGGCCGGGATAAAGTATTGGCCCGCTTGCAGCGTATCGATCACCTTTTCGCTGCTGCTTAAACTTTTCAAAACGGAAGATCGCCCCATGACCTCAGAAAAAGAGATTGCCAGCAAGCCGCTTGATTTCATCCGCCAGATCATTGCCGAGGATCTCGCCTCCGGGAAGCACCAGGCCATTGTCACCCGTTTCCCCCCCGAACCCAATGGATTTCTCCATATCGGTCACGCCAAATCCATCTGCCTTAATTTCGGCATTGCGGTGGAAAACAACACCCGCTGCCACCTGCGTTTCGACGATACCAACCCGGGCAAAGAATCGACAGTCTATGTCGAGTCGATCAAACGGGATGTGCAGTGGCTAGGATTCGACTGGGGCCAGCATCTCTACTATGCCTCTGATTATTTCGATCAGTTACATAATTTTGCGATCGAACTGATCAAGCTGAATAAGGCGTACGTCTGCCACCTCAGCGGCGACGAGATCCGGGAACACCGCGGCACCCTGACCGAGCCCGGCAAGGAAAGCCCGTACCGCAACCGTTCCATCGAGGAAAACCTCGCCCTCTTTGCCCAGATGAAAAACGGTGAACTGGCGGAAGGCACCTGCGTGCTCCGGGCCAAGATCGACATGGCCTCGCCCAACATCATCCTGCGCGATCCGGTGCTCTACCGCATCATGAAGACCAGCCATCACCGCACCGGCGACAAATGGTGTATCTATCCGATGTATGATTTCACCCACTGTCTCTCCGACATGCTGGAGAAGATCACCCACAGCCTCTGTACCCTGGAATTCGAAAACAACCGCGCCCTCTACGACTGGGTGCTGGATACGCTGGCAACCCCCAATCATCCCCGCCAGATCGAGTTCGCCCGGCTCAACATCAACTACACGGTCACCAGTAAGCGCAAGCTGCTGCAATTGGTTGACGAAGGCAAGGTTTCCGGCTGGGACGACCCACGGATGCTGACCATTTCCGGCCTCCGCCGCCGCGGCTACACCCCGGCCTCGTTGCGCAACTTCTGCGCCACCATCGGCATTGGCAAACGGGAGTCCTGGATCGATATGGGCGTCCTCGAAAACGCCATCCGCGACGATCTCAACCAGCATGCCCCCCGGGTCTTCGGGATCCTCGATCCGCTCAAGGTGGTAATCACCAATTACCCGGAAGGCCAAACCGAAGAGGTGGTGGCCCAGAATCATCCCCAGTACCCAGAACTCGGCGAGCGAACCGTGCCTTTTTCCCGAGAGATCTTTATTGAGGGGTCCGATTTCATGGAAGACGCCCCAAAAAAATTCTTTCGTTTGAGCGTTGGCCGAGAAGTGCGACTCCGCTACGCCTACTACATCACCTGCCAAGAAGTCATCAAGGACAATTCCGGCAAGGTCGTGGAACTGCGCTGCTCCTATGACCCTGAAACCAAAGGTGGATCTGCCCCGGATGGCCGCAAGGTCAAGGGCACCATCCACTGGGTTTCCGCGCCCCATGCCCTCCGTGCCGAAGTACGCCTCTATGACCGGCTGTTCACCACCGAATTTCCCGACATGGACAAGGAAAAGAGTTTCAAAGAATTCCTCAACCCGGCATCACTCACCGTTCTGGCCGACTGCATGCTCGAACCCGGCCTGCTCAAAGCCTCCTCCGAGGACCGGTTCCAGTTCGAGCGGCAGGGCTATTTTTGCCTCGATACGGTGGAAAGTTCACCGGACCGACCGGTGTTCAACCGGATCGTCACCCTGCGCGACAGCTGGGCAAAACTCAACGAAGCCGAATAACTAAGCTCTATGGCACTTATCAACTTACGAAACATGGCGATCAATCAGACCGGCACTATTGTTGCGGTCAAGGTGAGCGGCGAACTCGGTCGCCGTATCCGCGAAATGGGCCTGGTCCCGGGCACTGAGATTACAGTAAAACAACGGGCGCCCTTAAACGACCCGGTCGCCCTGCGGGTCATGGGGGGCACCCTGACCCTGCGCAACAACGAAGCTGATTATATCGAAGTGGAAACCGCTCCCTGATTTTCTCTGCAACGGGCTGGCGTGCACACTCTTAGGTAGACGCACTAGTTTATCCACCTCCGATCACCACCCGCTCCGCCCCATTTTCCTCACAAATCGGCGCCATTGCCAAGACGCGCTGAGCACGCATCTCTTTCCCTTAAAATCGAGAAAATTCGACAATCCCACCTTGGCAAAGCTGTTGACAGTGCCCATTGTTTGGTGTACCTAAAAAAACAATAAAGCCTCAAGTGGCCTCGTCGGGAGTGCATACCTTTGCGCCTGCAAAGCGATTGCCGACTAGGGCTCTTAAGCAAGATCAAAATCATCCAGATAGAGTTTTGTTCATGACAAAGGACCGCCTCGCCCCCCACTGCCTCTCGCTTGGTGATATCGCTGCCCAGTGCCTGCACCACAAAAAATGTGGCCACCGGTCAACGCCGGCAGGAACCCCTTTGCCTGAGACCTGCTGCAGCGGCAAGATGCGTGTTTGCGCCATTAACGGTGACAGAAAAACCTGTGCAAAAATGGCTAACTTAGGGGTGCTCCCGGGTTCCGTGTTTGAACTGCTTTGCAAAGGGGGCGGCCAGCAGTGCATGATCAAAATCAACGGCGGTACCATCAGCCTCGATGCACCCACCGCAACGCATATCCTGGTGGCCCCGGTCTGAACACCAGGTGGCAACTTGTTGCCGGTTGTTAAGAACTGCCCCCTGACAGGGGCTAATTCTTGCACCTAGACGGAGACAATCCATGCAAAATATCATCGTTTTCCTTGCGGTTATCGTGGCACTGATCTTTACGGGCTTACGCCTGTGGAAGACACTGGTCAACCCCAAAAACATTTCCTGTGGTTGCGGTTGTTCGGGTTGCGGTTCCGAGTCTAACTGCTCTCCGGCACACAAGTCACTTCCCCGGTACAAACCGTAAACCCGACAGGAAGCCCTTGTTAGATCCTGGCCTTCTGCCTATTTCTGCAAGGTAGCCTTAGAAGAGTATATTCTTGAATAAGTGACGTTGTGCTCTTGACGGCTTCCCGTCTCTGGCCGCTGCCTCCATGACTGACAGCCATCGTTTGTACCGATTCAACCAACTTCCACGCCAACTAAACACAGCCCATGGATACTGCCATCACTGTCGCCCTTGCCGGCAACCCCAATGCCGGCAAGACCACCCTGTTCAACCATCTCACCGGGGCCCGCCAGCATGTGGGCAACTACCCAGGAATTACGGTCGAACAAAAAGAAGGATGCTGCCTGCACCAGGGTCATGGCCTGCGGGTGGTCGATCTGCCGGGGACGTATTCCCTAACCGCTTATTCGGTTGAAGAGCTGGTAGCCCGCAACTTTTTGGTCAATGAAAAACCCGATGTGGTGGTGGACGTGGTTGATGCCTCCAACCTGGAGCGCCACCTCTATCTCGGCTGTCAGTTTATGGAGCTCGGGGTGCCCCTGGTTATTGCCCTGAACATGGTTGATGTCGCTGAAAAGCGCGGCATGACTATCAATACAAAAGAACTGAGCGAACGGCTCGGAGTTCCGGTGATCCCTATCATCGCCCGTACCGGCCGGGGCGTGGATCAGCTTCTGGATGCGGTGCTTGTGGTCGCTGCTGCCGAAACCCGGCAGCAGCCCGCCTTTCTCCGCTATGGCTCCGATGTTGATGAAGCACTGACCGACATGATGCCGTGGATCAGGCAATGCTCGGAGCTGACGGCCCTCTATCCCGAACGCTGGATCGGGGTAAAACTCCTGGAAAATGACGACCAGATCGTCCAGAAATCGATTACCGCCCATCCGGAAGCAGCGGCAAAGCTCAAAGATCGCTGTGAAGCGGTGGTCAACCACCTACAAAACACCTTGGGGGTCTATCCGGAAGCGGTGATCGCCGATCATCGTTACGGTTATATTAAATCGATCCTGCTCCAGGGGGTGGTGACCCGAAAATTCGTGGCCGACCGGCTCTATGCCTCGGACAAAATCGACAAGATCGTCACCCACCGCTTTCTCGGACCACTGATCATGGCCGGCGTGCTGTTCGCCCTCTACACCTTCACATTCAGCTACAGCAAGGTGCTGGTTGAATGGCTGTCCTCCTTTTTCGCCATCATCAACCTCGGCATCGACAGCTTGCTGCCCGACGGCCCATTGAAGTCATTAATCAGCTCAGGCGTGATCGCTGGCGTCGGCGGCGTTCTCGGTTTTGTGCCGATCATCATGTTCATGTTTTTCGGCATTGCCGTACTCGAGGACTCCGGTTATCTTGCCCGGGTCGCTTTCATGATGGACCGCATCTTCCACTTTTTCGGCCTGCACGGCTCCTCGGTCATGCCCTTTATCGTCTCGGGCGGCATCGCCGGAGGCTGCGCCGTTCCCGGGGTTATGGCCACGCGGACCCTGCGCTCCCCCAAGGAACGGCTGGCCACCCTCCTGACCGTGCCCTTCATGAACTGTGGGGCCAAGCTGCCGGTCCTGACTCTGCTGATCGGCACCTTCTTTTCGGACCATCAGGCCCGCTACATGTTTCTGGCCACCCTGGCCGCTTGGTTCGTAGCGTTGTGCGCCGCCAAGTTCCTACGCATGACCGTGCTCAGGGGCGCCTCGACCCCCTTTGTCATGGAACTCCCCCCCTACCGTTTCCCCACGATCAAAGGTCTGTTGATCCATACCTGGGAGCGAACCTGGCAATATATAAAAAAGGCAGGGACCGTGATCCTGGGTATTTCGATCCTGCTCTGGGCAACGATGACCTATCCCGGACTGCCTGATGACCGCGCCGCCCATTTTGAGCAGCAGCGGCAGCAAGCGAACCAGACCGCGATAGCTGCGCCAATGGCAAAAGAGGCACTGGACAAAACACTGCAACAGATCAAGGCGGAAGAGGCGATGGAGGGGTTACGGAATTCCTTCGGGGGCCGCATCGGCATTGCCTGCGAGCGGATCAGCCGCTATGCCGGAATCGACTGGCGCACCAACATAGCGTTGCTCGGCGGCATTGCCGCCAAAGAGGTGATCATTTCGACGTTGGGCACCGCCTACGCGCTGGGAGATGTCAATCGCAACAACACCGCATCGCTGAGTGAACGACTTGCCAAAGACCCTGGCTGGAATCCGGTGGTGGCCCTGGCCGTACTGGTCTTCATCATGTTCTACGCCCCCTGCTTCATCACTGTGATCTGCATTGCCAAGGAGGCAGGATCGTGGAAATGGGGCGCCTTCTCCATGATTTTCAATACCCTGTTTGCCTACTCCATGGCTGTGGCGATCTACCAGATTGGTGTCCTGCTCTACCTCCGCTAAGGGGAATATTCGAAACTCGGTCAGGCCTTGTAGTCCCCAAAGCGGCGCAGCACCTCGACCATCTCCTCTTCTGGCAAAACAGGCGGCTCCGCCACCTGCAAGGCTTGCAGATAGATACGCGCCAGGGTCTCCACCTCAACCGCCAAGGCTAGGACCCGGTTGAGATCGGCAGCAAAACAGATCATGCCGTGATGGCCGAGGAGCGCGGCACAACGGTCGTGCAAGGCTTTTATCACCGCATCCGACAGAGCCTGGGTGCCAAAGGTAGCGTAGGGGGCGCAGCGGATGGAATCGCCGCCCGCCATGGCGACCATATAGTGGAAGGCCGGGATCGAGCGCTCCAGACAGGCCAAGGTGGTGCAGTACAGGCTGTGGGCATGAAGAACACTCCCCGCTTGGGAATAACGACAATAGATGTCGCGATGCATCCGCCATTCCGAAGAGGGTTTACGATTCCCTTGCGCCTGGCCCGACCAGTCGACCCAGACCACATCCGCAGCCGTACACTGCTCGTAAGCCAACGCCGAGGGGGTTATCAAAAACCCCTCGCCGCTGCGCACACTGACATTACCGGAAGTGCCCTGATTTAAGCCCTGGCTGTTCATGGCCAGAGCGGTCGCCAGCAGCTGTTGCCGCAGAATACTATCGCTCATCTCCCCTGCTCCGGATAAAGCTCGAGCAGCCCAGCCCGACTTGCCGGGCAGATTCCCCGTTCAGTGATCAGGCCGGTGACCAGCCTGGCGGGCGTCACATCAAATGCGGGATTAACCGCCCGGGTCGCTGCCGGCGCGATCGCCACCGATCGCACCATACCGTCAGCATCCTGCCCCTGAATCTGCAGAACCTCCTCCTCGCCCCGCTCCTCTATGGGGATTTCAGCCACGCCATCATGCACCGTCCAATCCACCGTGGAACCTGGCAGGGCCACATAAAAGGGTACATTGTTGTCACCAGCGGCCAAGGCCTTGAGATAGGTGCCGATCTTGTTGCAGACATCCCCGTCGGCGGTGGTTCGGTCGGTGCCGACAATACAGAGGTCCACCCGGCCGTGCTGCATGAGATGGCCCCCGGCATTGTCGACGATCAGATGATGGGGGACACCTGCAGCCACCAGTTCCCAGGCGGTCAGAGAGGCTCCCTGATTGCGGGGCCGGGTCTCATCCACCCAGACATGCACCGGGATGCCCGCAGCCACCGCTTTGTAAACCGGTGCCAGAGCTGTGCCCCAATCCACAGTGGCCAGCCAGCCGGCATTGCAATGGGTAAGGATATGTACCGGGCCGTCCCCGCCTTTTTTTCGCCAAATGGCCTCGATCAACCCAGCGCCGTGGCAGCCGATAGCTGCATTGGTTACCACATCCTCCTCGCAAATCTGGCTGGCCTCGTGGTACGCCGCCGCCAAACGCAGTTCGTCGGGCAAAGGCAGCAGCACCCGCAACATCCGTTCCACGGCCCAGCGCAGATTGATCGCGGTTGGCCGGCAGGAGATCAGCCCTGCGGCCATGGCCTCAAGACTTGTTGCCGACACACCTTCCCGCAACCCCAGACAGATTCCGTACGCAGCGGTCGCCCCGATAAGCGGAGCGCCGCGGACCAGCATTCGACTGATCGCAGCCTTCGCCTCTGCCAACGTCTCCAGGCGGACCACCACAAAACGAAAGGGCAGTTGAGTCTGGTCGATGATTTCAACCCCAACGCCGTCCGCCGCCAACCATATCGATCGGTATACCTGCCCTTCTACCTTCAAAAGCATCCTCCTGTAATAAGAACTGTATGTATTGCCCCAGCGCCAACCGATGAAAAATCAGCTATGCAACACTGGCTTAACGCCATTTTGCATTATCCATGACACTACCTAACCAAAACAGCGAGGGTCAAGTTAATTTTCAGCGGAGACGGTTTGTTAAAAAAATTACTGACAATCCAATGAGCTGCAATAAAAATATGGGAATAAATCTTGTTTGCCCCCTGGATTTTTCCAGGACGTTCTGCTATATATTTATAAAGCTTGTCTTTTTTCAAGATAATCGCCCCTCCCTTGCCTTCTGGACAGCGATGACCAACCCACACGATGTTTTCAACAACCTTAAGGTTTCCGGCAACTTGCCGAGCATGCCACAGGTTTTAGTGCAACTGATCGACAGCTGCCACGATCCCGAGATCACACTCCTGGCCATTGCCCAGATAGTCGACAAAGATGCTGCCATCAGCGCCAAACTCCTCCAATTGGTCAATTCAGCCTTTATCGGGGCCCGCAAGGCCTTCGTCAATATTGAACAAGCGGTAGTGCACCTGGGAGTAGATACCGTCAAGAACCTGGCCATCAGCATCTCCGTTCAACAGGTCTTCCGTCGTGTAGAAACCAACGGCCTGCTGTCAATCGACCGATTCTGGCACCATTCTTTTCTCAACGCCCTCCTTGCTCAGAGAATCGCCGCCGCCACTGCCTACCCCGATCCCTCGGAGGCCTACTTGGCAGGACTTCTCCACGACATCGGCAAGCTGCTCATGTGGATGGCCTTTCCTGGTAAATATGCGCCGCTGCTGCTTAAGGGTGTACGTTGCCATAACGGTCGGCTTGCCTTTCTCGAAGACGAAAAACTCCATGTCAACCACTGCGAGGCTGGCTCCTGGCTCTGTGAACAATGGCGTCTGCCCGCCCTCCTCGGCGATGCCATCCGCTATCACCACCATCCGGTCGACGAGGTTGAACAGGCCCTGCCGTTAACCAAGATTGCCTGCCTCGCCGATTTACTCAGCCACAACGATACTGTCGACCAGGACAGCCTCGATGCGGCCGACCGCTTCTTCCAGATGTCACCTCAACAAGTCGGCGCACTCTACGATGGCTTGGACGAGCAAATCGAAGAGATTGCCGGACAACTGGGCATCCGTATCCCCCGTAACGCCAAGACCTCTCATGACCAGGAACCGGAAAGCCAGGAAGTGCATAAGGAAACCTCCTTGGGACTGATCAACAGGGTCCGAGATATCACCCAGCTGAATGGCTTACTCGACACCTTGCTGCGGGCCGAGAACAACGAAGAAATTATCAATGCGGTGGAACAGGGTCTGAAAATCCTTTTCAACGAAGACAGCTGCCTGATTATGCTGCGGGATGTCAAAACCGGCGAGATGCACTGCCACGCCTCACCTGACAACAAATTGGCTAGGGAGACGGGGAACTTTGCATTTTTCCCGGAGCGGCAGAGCAACAGCCTGCCAGGACAGGCTTGCAAACAGCGACGGATGCTCAATTCCTTCATGAATGGGCAGGAGACAAAAAAATCGGGCAATATTCTAGATGCCCAATTGCTCCGCCTGCTGGGAACAGAGGGAATGGCTGCGGTTCCGTTGATTCACCGTGATGAGGTCCAAGGACTGATCCTCATCGGTCTCATGGAAAAAACACAGCTAAACCTGAATGGTCAATGGACACCCATGCATCTTCTGGCCAATCACACCGCTGTCGCCCTGTACCTAGAACGAATGAATGCGATTCAGACGGAACAGGTCGCCGCCGAAAGTGTACGGACAGCGAGCATGGTTGCCAGAAAAGTAGCCCATGAAATCAATAATCCGCTGGCCATCCTCCGCAATTATATCCATATCCTCGACAGCAGGAGCAAAAAAGGTGAACCAATCCACGAAGAACTGGCGATCATAGACCACGAACTGGAGCGGATCGGCCACATCACCCTCGACCTGGAAGATCTGGCCCGTGAGCGTGACGACATCCGCCTTGAACGGGTGGACATTAACCAGGAACTGGAAGAGATCCTCAGCCTGTTCCAGGCATCTCTTCCCAGAGACAATCGGGTTACCCTGACTTTTGCCCAATGGGAAGAACCACTTGTGATCCACACCGACACCAAAGCCCTCCGCCAGATCATGCAGAATCTCCTTGGTAACGCCCTGGACGCGGTGGAGGGACTTGGCAACATCACCGTACGAACTGCAGCCCAAGCGGACACTGTGGTTATCTCGGTGGAAGATAATGGCCCGGGTATCGATCCATCCCTGCGGGCTGATCTCTTTAAGGGCGGAATCTCGACTAAAAGTGGCCGGCATGGCGGGCTGGGGCTTGCGATCGTACACAAACTTGCAAACCAGATGGGGGGCTCTGTAGCCTGCGAATCGGGCCGGGGCACGACGGTGTTCTCGCTCACCTTTCCAGCCTAACCCCTTTGTCCTGAACAGAAAGTTAACATTTTTTCCGTGGACATTTGCCGACAAACACGATTCAATTAAACGTATGCATGAGTCAACACTTCTTTTTGGCAATATCCGTTGCGCCTGCCAGGAGATTCAACCCGGCAGCCAACATATCTTTCCTAACAGAGAAATTTTATACCCATGAAGCACTCAGTGCTCATCGTTGATGATGAAATCCATTTCTGCAACAGCCTTGACTTCTTACTGAAAGCTGAAGGATATCAAGTAGATATTGTCAATTCCGGCGAACAGGCCTTTCTCTCTCTGCAAAAGCACGCCTATTCGGTTGCCCTGGTTGACATCAACCTGCCCGACATCAACGGCAACCACATCGCCGCCCGAATCGGCAACGAGCACCCCGGAACAGCTGTCATCATGCTGACCGGAAACGCTACTGTTGACAATGCCGTTGAATCGCTCCGTCAGGGTGTCTACGACTACCTCCGCAAACCTTGCCCCCCTGACCAACTGATCAGAACTGTGGCCAGAAGCATTCAGCACAAGCAACTCAAGCAGGATCTGCACAACAGCGAAAAACGATTCCGCCAACTGGCCCAGGCCACGTGGGAAGGGATCATCATCTATGAAAGGGGTGAGCTCCTCCAGGCCAACAATCAACTGTGCAAGATGTTCGGGTATCAGGAAAACGAACTGCTGGGCAAACAGATTTTCGATGTCTTGCTGGACCGCAACTCCGTCCGCACGATGACCATGCCGGAAGAACCAGACACCATCGGACCGTTTAAAGCACGGGGTGTCAAGAAAACCGGATCCACCTTTCCGGTTGAGATCAGGGTCAAGCATATCGACCACCAGGGGCGTCAAGTTCAGGTCGCCGCTGTCCGAGACGTCACCGCCAACGAGAACGCCTTGCAGCAAAAAATTCTGCTGATGAAAAAATTGACCGACGCCCAGCGCATGGAGTCGATCGGCCTGATGGCCAGTTCAGTGGCCCATGACCTCAATAACATTATGGCAGGGATCATCACCTATCCCGAACTGCTGCTCATGGACCTGAGTGATGATTTCAAATACAGGGAAGAGCTGTTGATGATTAAAGAGGCCGGGAAAAGGGCGGCCGCAGTGGTCAACGACCTGTTGACCGTCGCACGGGGGGCAATCTGCAAAAAAGAGGTACAGGATGTCAATGCGATAATTTCCAGCTATCTCAATTCCTTTGAATTTAAGGAAATTAAACAGCGCTACCCGGAGATAAAAATCACTCCCTACCTGGAAGGGAAACTGCAAAATATCAGCTGCTCGACCATGCATCTCTCTAAATCGATTATGAATCTGGTTAACAATGCAGCCGAGGCTATTCAGACCAAAGGACAGATTATCTTCACCTCAAAAAACGTACAGATCAACAGCCCGTACCATGGTTATGAAACCATAGAGCCAGGCGAATACGTGATGCTTTCGGTCGAAGATGATGGCCCCGGCATTTCTGAACAGGACATCAAGCAAATCTTCAGCCCATTTTACAGCAAAAAAGTGATGGGCCGCAGCGGTACCGGCCTCGGACTGGCCGTTGTGTGGAATACCGTGCATGACCACGGCGGTTTCATCGATGTGACCAGCAGCAGCAAGGGAACGCTGTTCTCCCTCTATTTCCCGGTAGACAGATACGGAGTCTGCACGCCTGCGCAACCCTCGCCGGCAATCAGCCATTACCGCGGCAACGGTCAAAAGGTTCTGGTGGTCGACGATCAGCAGAGCCAACGCGAAATCGCCAGCCGCCTGCTCTCGCGGCTCGGCTACCAGGCCCTTACCGCGAAATCGGGCGAAGAGGCCATAGAGCTCATCAAAACAACTCCGGTGGATCTGGTTATCCTGGACATGCTTATGGATCCGGGTATCAGCGGCTGCGAAACCTACCGACAGATCATCAAGTATGCCCCTGGCCAGAAGGCCATTATCACCAGCGGCTACTCCGATATTGCAGATATCAACAGGGCCATGGAGCTCGGCATCAGTCAGTTTATCAAAAAACCTTATTCACTCCATGAAATCGCTCAAGCCCTCAAACTGGAAATTTGTTCTGAACACTTTTCGGCTTGATGCAGGATGAGCAATAATTATTGCCCTAAATTGAAAATTTTTATAAAAGAGCTGTATATATTACTAGTTATAGTTTCCCAATATAAGTGGAATCATCCCCTCCCCCAGACATGAACATGAGGCTTCCAGTGACAGGAAAAAAATTAAGCACGATCCTCGCGCTGACCTTTCTAAGCGGCATTACCCTCACCCCAGTTTCCTATGCCGAGACAATCCAGGATGCTGTGAAAACAATGATTGAGACCCACCCTGATGTCCTCTCGGCAGGACACAACCGCCTAGGTAGGGAAGAAGAAGTAAAACAGGCTCGATCCGGTTACTTCCCCACTCTTGATATCGAAGCAGGTGTGGGAAAAGATTGGGTCGATAAACCTGTGTATGGAGATGTCAGCCCGCAGCAGATCCGAATCGGTGTTCGCCAGAACATCTTTGCCGGCCTCTCGACCCTCAATGAGATCGACCGGCAGAAATCGAGGGTAAAGTCGCAAGCATATGTCGTGCAGAGTACGGTCGAGAATACCGCTCTGAAAACCATCAACGTTTACCTGGAAGTTCTCAAAAACGAAGCTCTCGTCAACTTGGCCCAGGAAAATCTGGTCCTGCACCAACGGATCTCAGACCAAATCAAACTACGGAGCGAATCGGGTGTTGATCGGGGGGCTGACATGGACCAGGTCCGGAGTCGTCTGAGTCTGGCCCAGTCAAACGTTGTTGTTACCGAGCAGAACCTGTCGGATGCCCAAACCAACTATTATGCGCTGGTCGGTCATTTGCCTGTTCAACTCAGCCGCCCTGAAGGTTCCGAGGCACTGATTCCGGAGACCCTCGAAAAAGCTGAACAGATTGCCCTGGCCTCCCATCCGCAGCTTAAATCAGCTGCTGCCGATCTTGCAGCCCGCAACGCGCAGAGCGAGGTCGCAAAAAGTCCATTCATGCCGATTATCGACTTTGAACTTGATAAAATTTACTCAAAGGACAGTGATTACACCTCCATCCCCAACTCCATAGACCAAGAGGACTTAAGAGCCTTTGTCAGGCTGCGTTACAACCTGTTCAATGGTTGGCGGGACGAGGCGAGAAAAACAGAAACCATCCATTTAATCAACGAAGCCCGCGAAATCAAAAACCATACTCATCGCCAGGTCGTGGAGTCGATCAAGCTCTCTTGGCAGGCACATGAATCGACGAAAAGAAAAATCAAACATCTGCAACAGCGAGTGCAATTCGCAACAGCAACAGCGGAGGCCTATACCAAACAGTGGAATATCGGCCAACGCACCCTACTTGATGTCCTGGATGCCCAAGCCGAGCAGATCGATGCATCCCGACAACTGACGACCGCCGAATATGAAAATCTCTACGCTCAGTACAGGATTCTCAACGGTACTGGTGCATTAACATCTGCCTTGAAACTCAATTTACCCAAAGAAGGGGATGTTGAAGGAGATCGTATTCCTGCAACAACCGATGTAAAGAAAAAGAGTTAAGAATCCTGAATCGGCACCCCTCTTGTCGGAAAGACTATCGCTGCATCCGGCACCCCTCTCGTCTGGAATTCCTGGGGACGGCAAGTTTTCTTGCCATCCCCTCCCGGATTTTGGCTAACGTTTTATATACCATAGCGGTATTTTTCCGTAGCCGCTCCTCCCTACCACCTTTTGCTCACCGATGAATCAATGCCCACTGGCGGATTATCCACTGTCATCTCCCGTGTTTCCTCCTGCTGGCTACCACTGATCATCCTGTTCGTGACGGTTCTCCCTGTTTTCACAGGAGAATCTTTTATCATCAACGAACGAATTCTTAAAAGGGCAGAAGACCAGTATGGACCCGATGCGCGTAGGCGCCTGCTCGACTGGCAAAACCTGATCCAGAATGAAGGCGGTAACAATCTGGAAAAGCTCGAAAGAGTGAACCGTTTCATGAACAAAATTCCATTTATTTCTGATGCTATCCATTGGCACAAAGACGATTACTGGGCTACTCCTGTCGAATTTCTTGCCAGCGATGGCGGCGATTGCGAAGATTTTGCCATCGCAAAATATTTCACCCTGATCAAGCTTGGCATTGCCGAAAACCAGCTGACCCTGACCTATGTTAAAGCACTGCGCCTCAATCAAGCTCACATGGTACTCACGTATTATCCTGCCCCCGGCAAGGAACCGCTGGTCCTCGACAATCTCATAGAGACCATCGAGCCTTCCTCGAAAAGAACCGATCTGCTGCCGGTCTACAGCTTTAACGGCACCGGCCTTTGGCTGGCGAAACAACGGAACAGGGGAAAAATGATAGGTGACAGCAGTCGACTCAAACGCTGGCAAGATCTTTTGGACAGAATGACCGAAGAGTTTCAAGATAACGAGGATGCGCCATGACATTATACAGACAACTGTTTCTCTGTACCTTTATTACCCTTGCCTGCCTTTGCACCGGTCTCTGGATGGGCGAGCTCAAACGCACCCGTGATTTCCTTGTCAATCAGATGGAGACCCATGCACAGGATACCGCCACCTCCCTGGGACTCTCCCTCACTACCCTCGCCAACGGTGACGATATCCCGGCCATGGAAACCATGATCAATGCACTTTTTGACCGTGGGTATTACCAAGCCATTCAGTTACGGGACGTTGCAGGCAACCTGCTGATCGATCGCCATTCAGACCTCGCGCTGGAGCATATTCCAGCCTGGTTCATCCGTTTCGTACCGCTGACCGCACCCAGTGCCACGTCACTGATCATGCACGGTTGGCAGCAGACCGGTGCCATCTCTGTGGAAAGCCACCCAGGATACGCATACCAGACACTCTGGCAAGCCGCGCAGACTGCAGCCCTGTGGTTTTCGTTGACGGGTGCGGCCTTTACGTTACTGGGCGGTCTCGGCCTGCGGAGCCTGCTCAAGCCCTTACAGAACGTCGAAAAACAAGCTATGGCCCTGTGCGATCGCCAGTTCCATATTCAAGAACAACTGCCCCGCACCAGGGAACTCCGTCGTGTGGTCACTGCCATGAACCGGATGACGGCCAGGATACGGGAGATGTTTGATGAGCAGGCGGCAACCGCCGACGCCCTCCTGCAGCGCACGTACCAGGATCCGCTCACCGCAACCGGCAACAGGCGGTATCTCGAAGCCCAGATCAAGGCAAAACTCGAAGACAAAGAGATTCCGGTCACAGGTACGTTTCTGCTGCTCCAGATTCAGGACCTGCAAACTATCAACCAAGAAAAAGGCTACCAGACAGGCGACCAGATAATCATGGAAACAGCCCTCATTATCCAGCAGGCCTGTCAGGAACTGCCGGAAGCCATTATCGGCAGGCTGGGCGGGGGGGATTTCGCCCTGCTTCTGCCCAATACTGGCGGGCATACGGCTAACCAGGTGGCCGACAGTATCCTGGACGACTTTTATCAACAAGGAACGGCGAGACTCCCCGTTACCACCGAGATCATTGCCTGCTGCGGCGGCGTTGTCTATGAACAGACGGCCACCTTCAGTCAACTCCTGACACGGGCTGACACCTCCCTGAACGCTGCCCGATATAATCGCAACAATAAAGCCGTCATACTGCCCCTGGTTGATGGGGAGGGCACGGTCTCAGCCGGTAAAAACGAGTGGCAGGAATTGTTGAAAAATATCCTCGGCAGCCGGTCGATTGCCCTCTACTCCCAGCCAACAGTCAGCCACCAGGATATCCGGCAGATCGTGCATCATGAGATTCTTACCCGGGTGATCGATGCATCCGGCAGGCATTTGTCAGCAGGAATGTTCATCCCCATGGCCGAACGCCTTGGCCTGATGCCAGCTCTTGATCGAATTATCATCGAACGGCTTTTCGAACAACCGTTGGAGAAACTTACACCGCAACGGATTGCGATCAATCTGTCGCCGCTTTCGCTGACCGACAGCAATTTCGTCGCCTGGCTCCATCGACAACTGCAGCAATGCTCGAAATTGGGCATCCAGCTAAACTTTGAATTCCCGGAATTCCGCGCACTCCGCTACACGAACCTGATCAAGGAATTTTCAGAGAGTATCAAAAACCAGGGGCATCACCTCGGCATTGATCATTTTGGCCAAGGATTGGTGCATTTTGGGTATCTTAAATCGCTCCTGCCGGATTACGTCAAAATCGATCGGGCCATTACAGGGGAACTGCGGGATGAGCAGAGCGACAGTTATTTCTTTATCAACGCCCTCTGCAATGTGGCGCACAGCCTCGACATCAAAGTCATCGTCGAAGGTGTCGAAAACGAGGAACAATGGCAGATTTTAGCAAAGCTGCACATTGATGCGGTCCAGGGATTTTTTATACGACAGCCTGAACCTATAGCAAATATAGGCTCGTAACAGTTTACAAAATATCATCGACCATCAGATCGTCACTGCCGATCTTGGTGCGGAGTTTCTTGCGACTCTGGATCTTTTCCTGGGCCGCCTTTGGCAGTTCAGTAAAAAGGATAATATTTTTGTCGATCAACAGATCGATAAGGTCCTCCAACACCCTGATAATAGATGTATCCGAGAGCACCAGCAGTTGCGAGAGCAATTCCAGCTCACCGGAGGCTCTAAAAAAAGTCAGGACTTCCTCGTCAAGCAGCGAGGCAGGCTCCTGCCCTGGCTTCATTTGGCCTTGGCGAATAGCTGCAATGTTGCCGTTTACGTCCCTTTCAATAAATAACATGGTTGCGACTCCTGCTGTGGCTATTGATACAACTGACGTACTTGTGATACAATTACCAGAGTTCAAGTTGTTGAGACTGTCTTGCCTCATGCCCCTACCGGGTTGTGGTGGGGCGCCCCACAGTCTAAACGCCTACAGATCGATCCGCCTGAGTAGGTATAATCATCATAACACACGAGCTAATTGCTCTACAACCGCCCTTTACTATATATGACAATGACCGAACCGGCAGCTCCCCGCAAACCCGATGAATGGCAACAGTTGATCGCCACGGCAACCGTTGACGATCCGTTGACCGATTGCTTGATACAGCTCGGCAGGCTGTATAACCTGCCGGTCTCCCGTGCCGCTCTATGCGCCGGCCTGCCGTTGGTGGACAATCGCCTCACGGTCGATATTTTTTCTCGTGCGGCCGAACGAGCGGGGATGGCGTCACGGCTTTTGAAACGACCGCTCAATAAAATAAACGGTTTGGAGTTGCCGGCCATTTTGCTGCTTGAAGGTGGCCGCGCTTGCCTGCTCGCAGCCATTGATCACCAGACGCAGCAGGTGACCGTGCTGCTGCCGGAAACCGGGCTCGGCGAGACACGCCTCGGCTTTGATGCTATTGAGCAGCACTACACCGGCCATGCCATTTTTGTCCGTCCCAAATTCCGTAAAGACAAGCAGCTCGATTACCAAATGCGCCCAGACAAAAAGAACTGGTTCTGGGGTACACTCTTTTCCTCCTGGCGGATTTACCGGGATGTCCTTCTGGCCTCCCTACTCATCAATGTCTTCGCTCTTACCGGCCCTTTTTTCACCATGAATGTCTACGACCGGGTTGTTCCCAACCTGGCCTTCGAGACGCTCTGGGTACTCGCCTTTGGCATTGGGATTGTCTACGTTTTCTCGCTTATCCTAAAAGGGCTGCGCGGCTATTTTGTCGACGAAGCTGGCAAAAAAGCCAATCTGGTGATCTCAGCTGCGCTGCTGGAGAAGGTTCTTGGCTTACGCCTGGAGGTGCGGCCAAAATCTGTCGGCGCCTTCTCTAAAAAGTTGCAGCAATTTGAAGACATCCGCGATTTTATCACCTCTTTTTCCATTACCGCTCTCATCGATATGCCATTCATGGTCCTGGGACTGGTGGCCATCTGGTGGCTGGGTGGACCGCTTGTTCTCATCCACCTGGGGGCGATAGCGCTGATGGGGCTGTATGGATACCTGATTCAGGCCCCTCTCAAGCATGCGGTGGAAAAAAGCTACAATGCGGCGGCGCAAAAGAACTCCATTCTTGTAGAGGGGTTGTCGGGGATCGAAACCATCAAAATGCTAGGTGCGGAAAGTCAAATCCAGCGCGCCTGGGAAGAATCGGTCAGTTATATTGCTACCTGGGGCAGCCGATCCCGGCTTTTTTCCTCTTCGGTCAGCCATTTTTCCGATTTCATTATGAACCTGACCTCGGTGGCGGTGTTGATTGGCGGGGTCTACCGGTTGTCAACCGGTGATCTAACCATGGGCGGGATCATTGCCCTGGCCATCCTTACCCGTCAGGCCATCGCACCCATGTCCCAGGTCGTCAATCTCTCCACCCGATTTCACCGCGCCAAAGCGGCCCTGACAGAGTTGAACACCATCATGGGGCTACCGGTGGAGCGGCCGGCAGACAAAACTTTTCTCCATCGCAGCGAATGCCGGGGCCAACTTGCTTTTGAACACATCGATTTCTCTTACCCCGAGCAAACCGGCCAGGCTCTGAAAAATATCACCCTGACCATCGAACCTGGAGAAAGAGTTGCGATCATTGGCCCCATCGGCTCGGGCAAAACAACCCTGGGCAAATTATTGCTGGGTCTTTACGAACCGACCAAGGGCATGGTGACCCTCGACGGCACCGATATACGGCAGATCGATCCGTCTGAACTGCGCCGCTTCATCGGCTATGTCCCGCAAGACATTACCCTGTTTCGCGGCACGATCAGAGAAAACATCATTTTCGGCTCTCCGGATGTGGAAGACGCGCTCATCCTGCGAGCTGCCGAACTCTCCGGGGTGAGTTCCTTTGTCAGCAAGCATCCCAAGGGATTTGATCTTGAGATCGGCGAACAGGGCCGGGGCCTCTCAGGAGGACAGCGACAGAGCGTGGCCATGGCCAGGGCGCTCTTGCATGACCCGCCGATTCTTGTCCTTGACGAACCCAGCAGTTCCATGGACAATCGTACCGAGACCCGGTTGAAAACCAACCTAACCAACCTGCTTCCGGGGAAAACGCTGATTCTGATCACCCATCGCGGATCGCTGCTCGATCTGGTCGACCGCATTGTTCTTATCGACAATGCCATTGTGGTTGCAGATGGCCCCCGCGATCAAGTCATGACCGCCATGAAGAGCGGTCAGATCCAAATTTAAATGCAGGCAACCATGGACAAAAGCACACCCGATAAATCCCCCCAACCGCAGGCATCCGGGCTCTTCCGACACCTGCCTGCAGCTGATGTGGACCTCACTACCGACATCAGAACAACCCTGCTCATTCAAAGCCCTCGCGGCGGTCGATTCATTGTCTGGCTGACCGCCCTGTTCTTTTTTTCCTTCATGATCTGGGCAGCTCTCGCCGAGATCGACGAGGTCACCCGGGGCAACGGTAAGGTCATCCCTTCGCAGCAGATCCAGGTCGTGCAAAATCTCGAAGGCGGCATCCTCTCAAAGTTGCTGGTTCATGTCGGTGATATCGTTGAAAAAGGGCAACTCCTGCTTGAAATCGATAAAACCAGGTTTGCGGCGCCCTATCAGGAAAGCCGGGTCAGTTATCTGGCGCTCAAAACGCAGATCGCCCGACTGGAAGCCGAAATCAAGAATACCCCCTTCACCATTCCCCAAGAAGTCACTAAGGAAAAACCGGAACTGGGCGTCCGCGAACAGCAATTGTATGCCTCCAGAAAAGAGCAGCTGGCCGCCAAACAACAGATTCTGCAGGAGCAGTACACCCAACGCCGCCAGGAATTAGGTGAACTCCGTTCCAAACTGGAGGAACTGACCCGTACTTTCGCCCTGCTGCAACGAGAATTGGCCATGACCACACCGTTGATTGCCAAAGGAGCGGTGTCTGAGGTCGAGGTACTGCGGCTCCAGCGTCAATCGAGTGAAATGCGAGGAAATATCGAGACTGCCAAGATCTCGATCCCCAAGGTTGAGTCCAAGATTGCGGAAGCAAAAAAGGCAATGGAAGAGGTCCTATTGACCTTTCAAAACACCGCACGCAGTGAGCTCAACGAGGCCTACTCAAAAATGGAGGGCATCACCGCAAATTCCGAGGCCCTGATGGACCGTCTGCAACGCACCGAGGTCCGATCGCCCGTGCGTGGCACCATCAACCAGATCCTGGTCAACACCGTGGGCGGCACTATACAGCCGGGCATGAACCTGGTTGAGATTGTCCCACTCGAGGACTCCCTGCTGGTCGAAGCGCACATAAAACCTTCCGACATAGCCTTTCTTCGGCCCAATCAAGTGGCTAAGGTAAAATTCACGGCCTACGATTTCACTATCTATGGCGGCCTTGATGCCCATCTTGAGCATATCGGCGCCGATTCCATCACCGACAAGCAGACCGGCAAGCAAGAAGAAGGCTACTACGTCGTCCGCCTGCGTACCAACCAGAATTATCTAGGGACGAAGGAAAAGCCCCTGCCGATCATCCCAGGTATGGTGGTTTCCGTGGATATCATGACCGGGAAGAAAACCATTCTTTCTTATCTCCTTAAACCTATCATGCGCGCCAAGTATACGGCGCTCCGAGAGCGCTAAATGAATCTGATCCTCTGTTGCGGCAACATCAGCCTCCGGGACCGATGGCTTTCTGCGCTCGGTTCATTGTATAGCGTCTACCAGGCCGCCACCTTGCAGGATCTGTCCATTCTTGTCCGGCAGAGGATCTCCTTTGACCTCCTGTTTGTCCACCGCTCCCTGGTAGACCTGGAGATTGTCGCCTACATCCGCAAAACCGTGCCCGCCTGCAAACTGTTCATTCTCTCGGACCGGCCGGACGAGAGCGAAGGGCTTGATTTTATTCGAATGGGCGTCATCGGATATGCCAACAGCTATATGAGTGCGGAACGATTGCAAGAGGCGGCCCGAACGGTGGCCTCGGGCTCGGTATGGATCAATCAGCAGCTGATGCAGCGGCTCATTGCGGAATCAGCATCCGCAAAGCAGGGAAACAAAGGGCTACGCAAAGAAGAGGAAAGGCGACAGCTCTTAAGCGGCCTTTCCGACCGGGAATACCAGATTGCCGGACTGGTGGCCCAGGGCTTGTCGAATCTGGAGATCGCCGAGCAACTGGGAATCACAGATCGTACGGTCAAGGCCCATCTCGGCGCCATCTACGCCAAGACCTCCACGCGCGGCCGCCTCGGATTGGCCCTGCTGATCAATCAGTCGCCTGTCGCTGAGAAGCAATAGGGCGCAACCACTGGCTGGCGTCGGCAGGCTGACCTGGGTATTATTTATTTCAGGAAAAGTGCCAATATGTAACAGCCTGCAATCACTTAAATAAAAAATAAAATTCCGGAAAATTGCCATGAAAGCAACAGCATAGTTCAGAAAACCGGAATTAAATTCCGCTTCCTGCCCTTAAACAAAACCAAACCAAAAAAAAGTTCTTTAATTTTTGATAATTACATAGAAATGCAGCTCATTTTAAAAAATGGATCCGTTTTTGCATTGATACAGACAGGCTAACCTAAAAAAAACAGGGCTTTGCCAGAATTCCATTTCAGTAATATATAAAGGAGCAGAGAGATGAAAAAGATGCTTTTGGCAAGATTGGCGACAGGGCTGTTTGCGCTTGGCGTTGCATCCTTGGCCAGCGCGCCCCTTGCCTTGGCGACCACCTGGATGATCGGCGACAACGATGGCTACGGGATAGGAATTCCCGACAATGCAGACGTGCCTTTTGCCGCTTTTTACGCTGGTTATGACGGACGCAGCAGCGCTGAAAAAGCGGCGAGTAACGGCGCCCAATTCACGGACACCTACAGTACGACACAACAAGATTTCAGCCCGCCAGATCAAGATAAATATTACGGTAAGGCTACTTTCACCTTTACTGGTCTCGGTACGGATTGGACAAAGGGCACCCTGTGGTTCGATATGGCTGATTTCCAGGCAACACAGTTTGGTGCAGTGAAGGTCACGTACAACGGCATCCTCCAGGATTGGGCTTTCCAAGACGGCTACGAACACACACAAGTTCGCTCCTTTGATTTAACGCAGGCCGTACTCGCTTCGATCAATGGCAACGATGGCACGCTGACTGTGGTCATTGATCGCAACGGATCGACGGATTTCTACAGCTTTGACTACGCGATGCTGGACAACGGCAATCCCGTCCCTGAGCCAGCAACCATGTTCCTCTTCGGCACGGGTCTTGCTGGCTTGGCTGCAGTTGGCCGGAGAAAAAGAAACTGAACGTTCCCGTTTAATCGAAAAATAAAAGGCAGGTCCGTCCATTCGGCCCTGCCTTTTTTCGTTTATTCTCACAACGGCTGCCGGGCAATAGGGCGGCGGAACCAATCGTGAATCATAAAAAAAACAACCGCGGAGGGTTGGTGCAATCCCTCCGCGGCTGGTGTCTGTTGAACACTCACCTCACCCTACTTGGTATGATTGAGATCAATCTGCCCCAAGAGAGAGTTCAATTCATTGTGGTGATCCAGGGAATTGAAGTCGATATTAGTGAAAGTCACACCACCGATCGCATGGTCATGGCTGGCGTTGTCGTAAATGACCAGTTCAGCCTTGCCCGTGGCGCTACTGACGACCCCAAGACGGGAATTATCATTAGCATTGACATTGAGCACGTCGCTGATATCAACTTTATCGCCCTCGGCCTTGCTGTAGTCGGTGATCGTGTCAAATCCTTGTCCCGCCTTGAAGGTATCCGCACCATGGCCACCGGTCATGGTGTCGTCGCCTAGACCTCCGTTCAACTGGTCATTGCCGGACCCGCCGATCAGAACATTCGCATGGCTGTCGCCGGTCAGACTAACCGCCGCAACCGATCCGCTCGCATCGACATTTTCAAAGCCCGTAACGAGCGCCGTGTCCCCCACGCTCTGGTCCGGTAACGACAAATTGATCGTCGCCGCTCCATGGACCACCAACGTGTCCGTACCGGCACCGCCGGCAATAGAAATGGCGGCACCATCATAGGTGATGTGATCGTCGCCCGCTCCCCCATCGAGGGTATCCGCCCCCCCCCCGCCTATCAGGATATCATTGCCCTCTCCACCACTAAGATAGTTGGCACTGGCGTTGCCAATCAGGACGTCATTGCCATGCCCGCCGATGATGCCTTCGATATTGCTCAGGGTATCACCCGTCGCGTCACCGCCGCCAATTTGCCCAGCCAAGGGGGCTTGATAGTCAATCGGAGCACCGGCAGCATGGCCGGAATCATCGAGATGGATGGACACCGCAGCAGCGCTATCAGTGTAGTCCACAACATTGAAACCCGCCCCTCCGTCGATGTGGTCAACTATCGTGCTGCCAGCAATCCAGTCATTAGCATCGCCGGCAAAGCCCGTGAGGTTAAATTCTCCCGAGACTCCCCCTGGGATCTGATGCAGAGCGACCTGGTGAATATCCAAAACCTGAGTAGCCGACAGATCACCATCATGGTCCATCGCTGTGACGTGGAACTGTAGGTTCAGATCTGGCGGCAGTATATACTTATACGTATCAAACCCAGAGAACTGTGCGCCTTGACCATCGACACTCGCGCCGCCGGTAATTTTAAGTGTGTTAAAGCTCATACTGGGATCAATGGAATACGTACCCACATGATCAATAGAGATTGATCCAATCTGCGTGGCGCCAGTTATTGTGTTGACCGCAGTCCAAATATAAGAGCCACCAGCACCATTCAACGCATTCACGTTCAGACTTACCTTATCGACCAATCGTGCATCTGTGCCTGGAAGATCATCGACGCCCACGGTTTCCCCGAGATTATGAAATTCCATTGTGAAAGATTCCTTCGCTCCCACGAAGGTATTGCCCACGCCGAATCCGTTGCTATTGGAGTTAATAGCACCAACCTTATCACCATCGATCGCAGTAAATTCAACCCGCCCGTCTGCTGTTTGGGTCCAGCCCAAATGGCCGGGTTGAAGATCGGTCATAGCAAAGGTTTCTTTGATGGCTGCATCTTGTGTGACAATCGCGTAGGTATAGGTCCCATCAGGATGGACTGTGAGTGAAAATATATCAGCCCCTCCCGCTGTTGGAATACCATGCAGTATCGTTGTGCCATCTACGAGGGTAGTTGTCGTGTAACTCACATCGGTAATGCTCGGCCCGGTGATATTAAAGTGATCAAGACCATCAGCACCAGATGCCAGAACGAATTCGCCGCTCACAGTTCCATTTTGGTGAGGAAGAGTCCCTGGATCGAATGCCCCCAGACTCGGACCATCATCACCAAAGCTGATCTTCCCGGAGATGTCGACCACCGCACTGGTGGCCTTGTCGCTATCGCCATCGGTCAGCGTTACCGTTACGCCCAGGGCATCTTTGGCCAAGGCCAGGAGATCAGACGGCGTGTCTGTCAACGAATCCTGATGCAGAGACAGGTATTGCTCTACCGTCACCACACCGGTACCCGCATCAATCGAAATCGCAAACGCGGCCTGACCGCTGAACTCAGGATGCGCCGCATCGGTTTGAACCTGACCGACCACAACACCGTTGTCCAGATGCACAAGGTTGATCGCCGTGCCGTCCGTCAAGCTCAGACCAGAATGATGGTCATCGGCTACCGTCAACGCATACACCTTCGCACCGCTCAGGGCAGCACCATCGGCTCCATAGACATCGGTGCTCGTAACCACCGCTGTCCCAGTCGATGCGTGGCTGATCGCACCCGTGCCGGCAACGTCAGGATCATCGCCCTTGGCGATCAATCCCGTATCAATCGTGGCCGCATCGTGCAACCGGTCAGACTCGTGAAGGACCGCAGTTACCTCAGAAGCAGGAACGGCACTCACGCTCGGAAGCGCATCCGTAAACTGGATATTGCCCCCAAGATCAAGTGTATTGTGGTTGGTGGCTGTATCGCCTTCACTGTCCGTCACCGTCGCCGTGCCAGTCAATGCCACCAGATGGTCGGCAAGGCTGATGGTCGTGTCCGTACCAGAGCCAG
>TBL_comb47_HYPODRAFT_10000015_pt1 | contig 194104 bp, 160 predicted proteins | sample TroBogypolimnion_40_FD_10682 | JGI IMG/M metagenome (IMG submission 10682)
GTCGAAGAAAATATTGTAACAATTAGATATCAGGGCGCCTGCGGTAGTTGTCCCAGTGCTATTAATGCAACATTAACCGCTATAGCCGGATTACTGAAAAGAGATATTGATCCATCTCTTGAAGTTGTGGCTGATAATTAAAAACTCAATGATAGAATCTGAAAATTTATATTACTCGACATTTAAAATCAGTGGAATTAATTTTCTTGTAATTACTTCACACCTAGGGGTAATGAACATTTTTATTAATGAAGTGGTACAGAAGTACAAACCTGAAAAAGCCATTAGATTACAGCATGATGATCCATATATGTATAATATTTATAAAGAGCTTAAGGAATATTTTGCAGGTGAAAGGAAAGATTTCGAAATCCCGCTAGACTTAAAAGGAACAGAATTCCAGAAAAGAGTCTGGTGTGAGCTTTTAAATATTCCATACGGCACTACGATTAGTTATAAAGAACTTGCTATAAGAGTAGGAGGAGAAAATAAAACACGGGCAGTTGGACAAGCAAATTCTTTAAATCCTGTGCCAATAATTATTCCATGCCATCGGGTAATAAACTCCGGGGGAAAACTGGGGGGGTATTCATGTGGTTTAGTTATAAAAGAGAAACTTCTTGAATTAGAAGGAATCCTGAGTCTTGAATTATTTGAGGAAGAATAATAAAATCACATTGTATTAATCCCCGCCGATTTATCCGAACGGGGATAACAAACGGGTTTTACTTTAAGTCGGTTACTTTACTTATATCATCAAGTTTAAAAAATTTCTCGTTAAATTTAAAAGAACCTTTACTGCTTTTTACAGTTTTAATCATTTTTACAGTAACGCCGTTATTCTGTTTAACTTTTTTTGCTTTATCAGCAAATGTCTGGGTTTTTGCCATTATTTACTCCAAATTTAAGTGAGCAAATATAGGAAATCGAGGGTAGAAAAAAAAGCGAAAAGCAAAAAGAAATCCGTGCGGTCATTAACCGCACGGATTGGAGAAGAGATCACGAAAGAAAACTAAACCTAGAATCCAAGTTGTAGAGCAAAAACATTGTTATTTCCAAAATACTTAACATTTTGATATGCATAGTCAATTTTAATCGCAACACCTGGCAAACTATAATTAACCCCTAATCCAGCCGTTAATCCATAGATATAATCTTCAGATTGAGATTTTGGAGAAAGGGAATACCCACCTCTTAGGAAAACCAAATTATCATAGCCATATTCTGCACCAACTTTATATTCATCTCCGGCAAAGTTGTTGTTTTGAAAAGTACCCGAAAATTGTAATGAATTAACATCATTTATGACCGGTTTATATGCTAAACCGATTTGAAATGATGATGGAAGATCAAATGCCTGGGCATTAACCACATTATATGTCGGTGGACGATTTAGTCCGGCTACAGTGGAAAGTTGAAGTAATCCAGAACCGCTGTATTTCATCTGCGGTCCAAGGTTACTTAAAACAACACCAAAGTTTAATCCGGGAATGTCACCTAGATCCTTGTAAAGAACGCCCGCATTGAAAGCAACTCCATTTGTGCTTACTTTATCCATTGTCTCTGATAGATAATTAACCGTTGCACCTATTGCAATTCTATCAGTTAATGCTTTTGAATATGTTAATCCGGCCACAATGAATTGAGGAGAGAAAGTTGCCCCTGTTCCATCAGGATTATCAGTTGTAGTGATGGGTATATTACCAATAGATAATGATTTCAGAGATAATGAAAGAACGCCGAATCCCTCTACATTTGTAGCAACTGCACCATATTCAACTCCAATATCTGCTATATAAGACATATGTGTAAATAATAAATCAACTGAATGCTCTAAAGTGGCGGCGCCGGCCGGATTCCAATAAAGAGCCTCAATTCCATAACAATCAGCAACATTTCCTGTTCCCATAGCAATTCCTCTTGGACCTACTGGAATAACAAGTTCCTGTGCACCGGCAGTACCCGTACGGTTGCCGCCGCTGGCGTATATATTACTAATTGCCAGGACAAGAGTAAGTATTAATATCAATATTTTAATTTTATTTTTCATATTAACTCCTTATTAAAATCTATCCAAAATCTGCTGTTCCTGGATAATAGCAATCTTTAGGATCTTGGTAGCTCCTAAATCAGGCATGTCTATATATGCTATATACAGACCGCTGGCGACAGGCAGATTGGATTGGTTATTAAGATTCCACCGGGTAAACTGAGTCTGATCATCCTTATAAATTGTCTGTACCAGAACTCCAGCCAAATTAAATACTCTTATTGTAGCTCTGGGTGGCAGATGAGAAAAAGTAACGAATCTATTGTATTTATTAAGCTCCTCCGAGTTTACTCCGTAATATGGATTTGGAAATACATTTATTGCATTCAGGTCGCTTTTGGCTTTTGCAACAGAATATGTAGCAGCAGGAACCTTAAATGTATAAGTATCAACTCCAACTTGAATTGGATTTGGGTAATCAACTTCAACCTGGTCTCCCTTAGTATAATTTGTTCCATAGAAAACAAGGACCCAGGTAGCTAAGGCATTACGTGTATCGGTAGCAGCAGTGGTTATTGCATTTACTGTATCATAGGGGGAATCAACTATGATTCCATACATTCTATTAACAGGATTCCAGGCCCAGAATTCAGAATCAACTTCTGTCTGGATACGATCTCTGAACATCAGGTTAACCTGCCTGTTATCATCTTTGCTCCAGACTTCAAAAGGAATTCTAATAAGAAATGGAGCATTAGTGCCAGGACTTGGGTTCAGTGGATGAGTTGCAAGACTAGTAGCCCTGAATATTGTAGCCCATGATCCGGTACCGGGTTTAATGAAATGTACAACCTGACCAGTTGTTGGATTTTTCGTAGAATCCCAAACACCCGTGAACTTCAGATAATAATCTTTTTGAAGTTCGTTTATAGATGTTGTACCAAAACCAAAGTTGTCTTTGGCCCAACTATCTACTACTCCACCGAATATTGTATAGTTTTGAATATCAAGATCACTAGTAGTTGAATTGGAAGTTAATTTGGTAGTGCTTCCAGGTCCAAGAGTAAGAGTGGTTTTAAAGAAATTGATTGGGGTATTATAACTAATATCAATTCCTACCTGAATACCATCAACTATTGGGTAAGCATCAGTACCTGTGGCAAAAGTAGTGTCATAAGAATTTATCCTATCCCTACCAGGGAATAAATCTTTTCCTCCGACTAATGATTGGTTTAATAACTTAATCTGCCCCGTTGTGGAATCTTTCAAATTCCAATATTTGGCAATTCTGGAAATTGAACCAATTGTAGTATCCGTTGTTGAACCTGATGCATCAAGCGGACCATTAGCCCCATCATCAAAGACTTTCCAATTTGCAGTTATTGGCAGAGAACCTTGAACTCTTATTATAAATGTTTCACCTCCTGCTAATAGACCATTGCCCGTGTTAGGGTGTGTAGTGTCTCCATAAACCACAGTATGCCCAGAAACAAGGGGTGTCAGATATGAAGTAAAATCATTTTGCGATAATGTTCGCTCTGCATTTATTACTGTTACGCTGTTTGGTAAAACTATTTTAAGTCCATCGGCAAGATCACCGTTTCCCGCAATATTCAAAGTACACTGCAGATCAATAGTACCTGTTTGGGGTCCATAAACAGCAGCCATATCAACAGAGGAGCCCGTTAAAGTATCAGGATGCATGCCACCATTCCCTTTAATTTTCTTAACGCCAGTAGGAAGCCAGTTTCCATTTTGGTCTCTAATTTCAGTGCGTTGGGTAAAATATATCTGGTAAGTATCCCCGGTAACCTTTGAAGGATCGACAATATTTACAATTGGTCCGCCATCAGCTAATCCTTTATGAACGAAGCTATTATTTGTAAATGAACCCGTTGGAGCAGGGTAGGTAGTTCCGGGGTTAGGAGTTTGAGGAATTGCAGTAATAATTTGAATTGGATTTTCGAGATTATTAGGAACTGCAAGAGGATCTGGATTATAACTATAAGCAGTTACAGCAAAATAATATTTAATACCGTTAATAAGCGGTACACCTCCTTTAATCTGGTCAAGAGTTATATCCAAAAATCTTTTAATTCCTGTATCATTTCCAAACTGTTTCACAACAGTTAAAACAGTACCAGATTTATTATCATAGGCTTGGTCAAGAATTTTGGCTACTCCGTCAACAACGTCGAATGTAGCAATTCGTACACCTTCATCCACTGAAGCAGATGCGCTAGGCAGTTGATAAACATTATAACCCTGGAAAGTAAATCCTTTAGCAGAGTTAGATTCAGTGGCACGAACCTGTGCGGTATCTTCACCCCAGTTAAGCATTATTTCATTACTTAATGGAACTACATTTACTATTGGTGGGGGCGGAGGTATTGGAAGATTAAAGAAATTATTATATGCCAATTGAGCCTGAGCATCATAAAATTTTAAGAGTCCAATACAAGAGAGATGGTCGCTTCCAGTAGTAGCACCGGCAACCATTTCAGCAACAACAACTTCCTGAGTATCACCAGGTGAAAAAGTAAAAGGTCCTGACGCACTACCCTGGCGGCGATCACCCTGCGGAAGTTGAATGCCATCAACCCAACCAGTTCGTGCAATTGGATCTCCACTTAAAGCAAAAGTTGTTGTTTTGCCCGAAATTGGATCTACAAAAGGAGCACCGCTTATACCAAATCTTCCCTGGAAGAAATTATAAAATTGTACCGATCCCTGAATGTCGCCCTGAGGAGGGTCGCCAATATTCGGATCGCCGTTTGCAAAATAATAAGCCGCAGTCATTGGGAGATTTATTAATCCTGGTCCGACTTTTTGGCCGTTAAAAATACCAAAGTCCTGTGCATCATCAATGCCGTTTTTATTTAGATCCTGTCCCTGAACTCCTTTTACTAATGGTCCCTGAAAAAAGTCAAAACCAGTAACGGGAGGTGGGAGAGGAGCATAAACTTTATCCGTGGCTGAAGCATTATAACAATACTGAAGACTAAGAACGGTATCAACTCCAACGAAGTCATCACCAGCATCTCCAAGGTCGACATCAGCCCACATTGAAAGATACATATTGTTAACTGTGGTGTGCTGGCTACCTTTATTAATCAATCTATATTTTCGGAAGTACATATTTCCAAGAGCACCTGTTTGGGAATAAGCCCAAAAAGTAGCCTGTACTTCAATTCCGATTGGCAGCGCACCGTAAAGATTTTGAGTTTTACTTGGGTCCATATCATTAGCGACATACCAAACAGTTTGGTCGGCACCCGGGACGCCCGGAATATCAACAGCAGGATCATATTTACCATCTCCATTGACGTCATTGAATGGCGCCCCAAGACTTGCAGGCCATTCATTCCAATCCTGTATATATTGGGCCTGAAGAGATGCGGCAGATACACCTTCATTTAATGCTTCTGCGGTAAGATCTACCGTTGATTTAGGATTAACATCCGGCCTAACTCTGTAAACCCTGAATTTGGGATCTGTAGAAGGATTAGGAGCTGCGGAACCATCAGCCAAAATATTGCCAGGTTGAAGACCGGTTCTATATGCTGTTCCTCCAACTCTTGGATTTGCATCACCAGTAACTAATCCTCCCCAAAGTAGCCCAGAAGTAAATACAGCGTTTTTGCCACTTCCTTTAGGATATATAAGCCCTGCATTGCCGGATGGATCAATATCGCCAATGCCGTTATTATAGAATTGGGTAGAAATCTGATTTATGTCGAGATAAGTCCTGGCTACCTGATCCAGAGTTTTACCAAGGTTATTGTTTTTGTCTTTTACTCCTTCTTTGGCTGACAGATTCGCCTCCTTAAGAAGTACAATACTTAAGGTTAAAACCAATAAGTATATAATTTTTTTAGGTATCATAATTTTAAACTCCTTTAATTAGAGATATTGTATATAATTAATATTCCAAACGGATTCCGAATCTGATTTCTCGTGGAGGTCCAAACAATAATGCAGAACCGACACCTTGTGAAATACCTCCGGCATTCTGATATGCCTGATAATAATTGATATTAAGAGCAGTGTATAGTTCTGAATATTTAGCTCCATTTTTGGCTGCAAGTTGTCCGCCAAGATTAGGATCACTTAAATAACCGTCATCAGTTGCAGTGCCGGTTCTGAGAAATACGTTATATACATTCCTGGTATCAAATAAATTTATGACCCAGAAATAAATGTTCGCACTCAATTGATCATATATGCTAAAGGTCTTATCCAAACGTAGGTCGACCTGAAAAGTAGCTGGAGTAATTGAAGAGTTTAATGGTTCAGTTGGAGATCTGAAACGAGCATCGCCTTCAAGTGCTCCATTTACATCGCCTTTACCTTCACCAAGTGTATAAGGATGACCACTTGTAAATGTCATTAATGCATTAAGACCAAGTTCATGAAGAGCTGAAGGACCATCATCTTTACCAAATCTGTAATCAAAGCTAATATGACCGCTGAATGCATTGTTGTATGTTAATGGGGAAACATAGACAGGCTTGAATATAGTCTTACCGTCAATAGGTGCACCAACAATACCGGCATCTGAACTCGGGAAAGAACCCGTACCCTCAGCATCCTGGAAAGATAGAGAACCGTTAACCTGAATTCGTTCAACTCGTCTCATATTAAAGGCAATCTCTATACCTTTTGTTGTGGCAAAATCTCCGTTAGTATAAATATTATACGACTGATATGGAGAGCCAGGAGCCGTTGTCTGTAATTGAATAACAATTTGATCAAGAATATCTTTGTAATAACCAGTTAAATCGAAAGATGCAAAATCACCTACCTGCTGTGTAAATCCGATTTCATACTGAGTAGTTCTCGTTGGTCTTACATTAAATCCAACCGGGTTTGTTATATATAAACCGCCGCGCAAGTTTACACCAGTTGCATATATACCCTGGTAAACATCGCGGAGTCTTGTCTGCTGCACAAATTTGCCATATTGAGCATGAAACATAGTTTGGGCAGTAACCGGGAATGAAAATCCTAAACGAGGACTTAGTGAACTAAAAGAAGGGACTTTTTGTAGCCCATTAGGATTTATCACACCAGTATTAAAATCAATAGCTGATTCCGGTCTGGTTGGATCAATAAGTTCCTCATTATCAATATTTATATAATCATAACGAAGTCCGGCATTGATAATAAGATTTTTATATTCCATTCTGTCTTCAACGTAAGCCCCTGCGATGACAGGTTTCTTGGGCGCAAACTGACCAGTGGCATAATTATCAGAGCCATTATATTCGTTGCCATATACATCGTAACCATAATTATTAACACCTTGATTAATAAAGACAGCCGTTTTTGCAGAATCAGTTGTTGCTTTTGATAGCTGCCCTGCCAGAGCAATAACCCCTGCATTATTAAAGCTATAATTACGTATCCTGTACATTTGCAGTTCACCGCCGAATTTCAATGAATGTTCTTTTGTTATTTCCGAAGAAAAAGCAGCACGCAAATTCAGTGTTTCCTGATTGTCTTTCAGATAACTGGAAGTAACTCTGTTTGGAGCAAAAAAACTGAAATTAAAAATAGAATACGGCGCAGGTTGAACATATTCACCGTAGGCATGATCACCAGGGCGTCTGTACCAAATAGCTCCTGCATTGGCATTTGCAACACTATCACCATAACCAATAAAATTATCAACCAGGTATGGATCATATCTGTGATCTTTATTAAAAGTATAGCCAACATTTAATTCATAATATGTTGTTGGATTTAAAAGATGAGTCATTTTAACATTAAACGTCCCATCTTTCTGATCAATCTGCTGCACTCTGTTTAGATCAAGAATACTATTTAACTTCCCGACATTGCCTACAAGCGAAGAAAAATAGTTAGTCCCGTCATATGTAGCAAGACTTGAATAGGTTCCCGATAAGCGGAATGTAACAGGATTAAGATCTAAAGTAATAGTACCTGTACCGGAATAAGTTTGTGCAGAATTTTTAAATGTCGGTCCTGCCGGATACGAAAAATTAATTGAGTCCGTTGGAATGGGAGAATTAGGATCTCTAATCCATCCGAGATTTATACCCGGAAATGGTTGTGGGTTAACATCATTCTGAAAGTTAGAATTAAAAAGTCCGAAAAATCTGAGTTTGTTATGTAATAATGGTCCGCTGATTGTACCAGTGAAATCACTATAACCCCACCAATAGGCTCCGATTCGTTTATCACCGGTATACCTTCCGTTTGTTCCTTTAAATCCAATATCATCAGTAATAAATTCGGCGCTTACCTTTAAATCAGTTCCGCCGGATTTTAATTGCTGACGAACAATTCCAGCATTTGCACCTCCGAATTCAGCTGTATAACCACCAGCCTGAACCTGAATCTCTTCAATTGCATCCTGAGATATAATAACTTGTCTGCCTCCCAAAAGGGGATTGGTAACATTAGTTCCTTCAAGGTAATATCCCACTTCATCCTGTCTGCCCCCTCTGACATATATGGTGTTATCTTGTAAACTAACACCCGGTGTAAGTGCAAGTAAATCATTTATACCCCTAACCGGAAGATTTGTAAAATCTTCACTGGTAGTAGTTCTTATAGCATTAGTATTGCTTGCTTCTACAAGAGGTCTTTGTGCAACGACCTCTATTTCCTTTACATTAATTCCTTCAGCAGGGAGTTTGAAGTTCATCTCGGTTGTTAAATCTGCGTTGACACGTACATTGGAAATTGTAATTGTCTGATATCCTATATAAGATGCTTTTATAGTATAGATACCAGCATCCAGATTAAGGATAACATAATCTCCTTTTACATCTGAAGCTGCGCCAAATGAAGTACCAACAATAATTATATTGGCACCAATTAATGGCTCCCCGGACTGGAGATCAGTTACCTTACCTTTGATTCTACCTGCAGTTCCGGCTAATATAAAAGTCGGAGTTAACAACAGGAAAATCATTACGGTAATTATTCTTTTCATATCATCCTTCTCCTATAAGGTGACTTGGTTTTATTTTAAAAATGGATGTTCCTCAACCGAACATCCTATTCAATATTCTGGTTTATGAAAATAACTTTGAAAGGATTATAAAGAATAGAGATATCCGTATCGGATAATTTGTCTGTGTAAGAAGTAAATATGTGGGAACAAAAACGTAAAATTAGAATCAAATTTTAATCCTTTTAAGTCATCAGATATTAAAATAATCTTCTGATTCTTTTTCGTCTGTGCCAATTGTCAAGTTAAATATAATTTCATTGTGACGTGTGATAGGTCTAAAGAGTTAATTTATTTAATCGAAGTTTGATAGAATTAATAAAATAATCTAGTAAAATTGAATTTTTTTATGTCAATTAAGGATCAAGAATATGATGGTAACTAAACTAAAAAATTGGTAATTTTGCCTATAAAAATATCTGAAAATAAGCATATGTCATTAGCACAAAAAATTAAAGAATTATTCACCCGAAAAGCAAAAATTCAAACCGGTGGCGGACAAAAGGCAATCGATAAACAGGCCTCTATGGGGAAACTCACAGCGCGTGAAAGGATAAAAACTCTTCTTGATCCTAACTCATTTCACGAATATGATCTGTTCGTTGAACACAAATGTCTGGATTTCGATATGGACAAAAAAGAACTTGCTGCTGACGGTGTAATTACAGGCACAGGTACAATTTATGGCCAGCCGATTTGTATCTTTGCTCAGGATTTTACTGTAGCCGGGGGTTCTTTAGGTATTATGCATGCCCGTAAAATCACCAAGATAATGGACCATGCATTAAAGCTTGGTATTCCATTAATAGGCATCAATGATTCAGGTGGTGCCAGAATACAGGAAGGCGTAAATTCACTGGCTGGATATGGTGAGATTTTTTACCGCAATACTTTGGCTTCAGGAGTAATTCCTCAATTATCTGTTATTCTGGGACCATGTGCGGGTGGTGCTGTGTATTCTCCTGCATTAACTGACTTTGTATTCGTAGTTGATAAAATATCTAAAATGTTTATTACGGGACCTGAAGTAATTAAAACTGTGCTCGGTGAAGAAATCTCGATGGAAGATCTTGGAGGCGCAAGAGTTCAGACAGAAATTACAGGGAATGCACATTTCTTCGCTCAAAGTGAATTAGAATGTTTTGACCAAATTAAAAAACTTATAACTTTTATTCCTTGGAACAATAATAAAAAAGCTAAATCTTTCCCACCGAAACTTCCTCATGGGAATTTTAAGATAGAATCAATTGTCCCTCCTCAATCATCAAAACCTTATGACGTAAGAGATATTATAAAAGCCATTTTTGATGACTCTGACTTTTTTGAAATACATGAAAGATGGGCTTCAAATATTGTAATTGGATTTGCAAGACTGGAAGGTGAAACAATCGGTGTGGTTGCTAATCAACCGTTGGTTTTAGCCGGAGTTCTCGATGTTGATTCTTCAGATAAAGCAGCTCGTTTTATAAGATTCTGCGATTCGTTTAATATTCCATTAATAACATTTGTCGACCTTCCGGGCTATTTGCCTGGTATAGATCAGGAACATGCAGGAGTTATCAGACATGGTGCTAAACTATTATATTCATATAGTGAAGCTACTGTTCCAAAAATTACTGTCATATTAAGAAAAGCATATGGCGGGGGTTATATTGCAATGTGCTCGAGGCATCTGGGAGCCGATTTTGTATTTGCCTGGCCAACTGCGGAAATTGCCGTCATGGGACCCGAGGGCGCTGCAAATATTATTTTTAGAAGTGAGATAATGGGCGCCTCTAATCCAGATGAAATGAGAAAAGAAAAAGTTAAAGAGTACACCGAAAAATTTGCCAACCCATATATTGCCGCTGCTAATGGTCATATTGATTCGGTCATAAGTCCTGCAGAAACAAGAGACTTTCTCATTCACGCAATAAAAATTTCTGAAAATAAATCCGAATGCCGGGCTAAAAAGAAACATGGAATTCCACCTTTTTGATTATGAATAAAGAAGAAAATTTACATTCGCTGGAAATAGATACCACTAGTTATGAAACTAGGCTCACCAGGAAATTCCTGAATAGAAAGCCATATATAAAAGCAGACCCTCTAAAATTATTTGCCTATATACCGGGAGTTATAAAGAAATTATATGTCAGTGAAGGGATTATAGTAAATCCCGGGGATCAGCTTCTTCTTCTTGAAGCTATGAAAATGGAAAATATTGTAAGATCAGCCTTAAAGGGAAAGATTAAAAAAATATCAGTTAAGGAAGGAGAATCGGTAATTAAAAACCAACTATTAATTGAGTTAGAGTAAATCCTGCTTTATCGCTGATATTGGGGAATTTTATATTTGATCAGCCGGAATGTAGCTTATGTTAACAATTATAGATTATAAATTGGGGGGGGTCAGTAAAGTTGCGGAGGCACTGAATGAAGCGGGCATTAAATTCAAAATTACACAAAATGAAAATGAAATTATCAGGTCGGAAAAAATTATACTGCCTGGAATCGAAGAAGCATTTACTGCCGTAAAAAAACTTCATCTGCTTAACCTCTTTACCGTTCTGCGATTAGTAAAAAAGCCTGTCCTGGGAATCGGCCTGGGAATGCAGCTCTTAAGTGAATTCTCTAAAGAAGGTGATGTTTCATGTCTTGGAAAATTTCCTGGAACAGTTAAAAAATTCTCAGACCCATCAGCAAAAATCCCTTTCCTTGATTATTCCAGTATTATGTTGGAAAAACCAAATTCTTTATTCAATAAAATAACCGGTAATGATAAATTCAGATTCTGCAACTCCTATTTTCTCGAAATAAATGAATATACTACTGCATCTGCTTTTAACGGTGTAAAATTTACAGCTGCAATCGAAAAAGAAAATTTTTATGGAGTTCAGTTTCACCCTGAAGATTCCGGAAATGCCGGCCTTCAGGTGCTTATTAACTTTTCCGAACTTTAAATTGCAGAGACCATCTCTCTTATTTATTTTTATTCTGTTTAGTCTAAGTTTTCCGGAGGAGGAATAATTGCAAAACTTCATAAATAAAAGTTTTGGGGGAAATACAGTAAATGATTATTTAACTGCATTGGGTTTACTTGCTGTTCTGCTATTCATAGTTATGGTAATTAGATACATTACCATCATTCGTTTGAAAAGATGGTCTATGAAAACCAATATTTTACTCGATGAAAGAATTATTGCAGGAATAAGAAAAATTATTCTTCCGTTATTATTCTATGGGTCATTTTACGCCGCCGTTAAATCACTGACCCTTCATCAGGAATTTGAACATACATTTCACCTCATCTCTACAATCGTATTCACCTACTTTTTCATCCGGATTTTTGTTTCTGTTTTCAAATTGATACTGAATTCTTATCTTAAGACAAAAGATGAACCAGAATTAAGAAAAAGGCAGTTAAGCGGTTTGTTTTCCGTCGGGAGTTTTTTTATTTGGGTAACAGGTGTCCTTTTTTTACTTGACAATCTTGGCTTTCAGATCTCGACTATAATTGCGGGACTTGGTATTGGTGGTATTGCTATTGCTCTTGCGGCACAAACAATTCTTGGGGATCTGTTTAATTATTTTGTAATATTTCTTGACCGTCCTTTTGAGATAGGGGATTTTATCACAGTTGATGATAAAAAAGGAACTGTTGAATACATCGGTATAAAGTCAACTAGAGTCCGAAGTCTCAGTGGTGAACAAATGATCTTTTCTAATTCAAATTTGACAGCTTCAAGAGTCCATAATTATAAAAGGATGCAAACCAGAAGAGTTGCATTCAAATTTAGCATATCGTACCAGGTAAAATCAGACCAACTTGAAAGGATTCCTGAATTAGTAAAGGATATTATCAGTTCAATACCGAATGTAACTTTTGACAGGTCTCATTTATTTAGCCTTGGTGATACTGGTTTAAATTTTGAAGTTGTCTATTTTGTTGAAACATCAGATTATAAAATATTTATGGATATTCAACAGGATATTAATCTAAAGATATTAAAGAAATTTGAAAAATCAGATATTCTATTTGCTAATCCAGCCCGTGGTTTTTCTGTAATTGATAACGGGAAAATTAACACAGAGTTAAGTTAAACTTTTCTTAATCAAAATTAGTTTTTTGCTCAATCCCGGATATATTTCCGAAATCGTTCATATATATAATCATCCGTCGGTAATGCTCCCGGTATGCCTATAATTTCCCCTGCAAATTGAGAAGCCAGTTTGTTGATTTTACTTATATCCCAGCATTTTAAATAACCTATTGCCAGTATAGCAGAATAAGCATCTCCTGCGCCTACAGTATCTGATATTTTTATTGTCGAATTATTATAATAATCAAAATTTTCTTTGCTAAACAAATAGGCTCCATTAGCGCCCATTGTTACTGCCAAAAATTCGATACTGAAAGATTCCATAATAGATACTGCGCACTCTTTTATATTAAATTTACCAATGAAAAACAAATTGTGCAGAAGCCTCAGTTCATCTTCATTTACTTTCAAAATATTCGCCGCCGATAGTGATGCATCTATAATATGTTTCGAATAATAATCCTGTCGAATATTTAAATCTAAAAAATATTTAATGTCCTTTTTCTCAAAGAATGATTGAATTGTAGCACGCGACCTTTCCATTCGCTGTGCCAAGGAACCAAAATAGAAACAGCTCGTTTCTTCAATTATCTGCCCGGCTTCAGGGGGGATATTGATAAAATCATATGCCTGGTCAGTCGGGATTTCCCAATGAGGGATTTTATTCTCGTCAAGGTTTGCAAACGCAGATCCGGTTCCATATTCATTATCTATCTGAACAAACTTAACCGGAATCCTGTTTTTTTGTAGAAATGAAATCGCCTCCTGGCCAGCATTATCCTTCCCTACTCTTGAAATCAATATTCCATTATCCGTCAGTTTATTTATATGATAAATAAAATTTAACGGAGCTCCACCGATTTTTTTTTCTTGTGGATAAACATCAAATATTATTTCTCCTATAGCGGTAATTTTATTCATACGGTTTACTTTAGGATTATCATTTTCTTAGTTTCCGTAAATCCTTCTGTGTCTAGTCGGTAGAAATAAATTCCGGACGATAATCTTGAATTAAACAAAACTTCGTGGTATCCCGCTTCCATATTTTCATTTAATAATATCCCCTCCTTTTTACCTAGACTATTATAAACAATTAAATGGACAAAAGATTTTACTGGAAGGGAAAACCTGATTCTGGTATCCGGATTAAATGGGTTAGGGTAATTCTGCAAAAGAATAAACTGACCTGGATTCATGGTGTCGTTATTAACACCGGAAATAGGCGGAATCGTCATCGTAACCGGTACACTTTTTAACGGTGTTATAGGGTCATTACTTGATATCATGACTTCCATCTGATACCTACCGGGAGCAAAATCTTCTGAACTCCATGTCATGTATAATCTTGCATCATTCCCCTGACTCAGCGTTCCCGAAAGAGCATTAGCAGAAAACCAATGTGATTCCTGCTTAAACATTATTGCAAGGTTATCGTGAATATAGTCTGCATTGTATGCTACTTGTAATCCTTCGGTACCATCTCCATTTTCAATACCTACAGTCGCCCCTGTTAATACTGCATCCATATCTTCATAATAAATAATAATATTCCCGTTGGAATAAATTACAACCTGAAATGTGACATTCCCTCCCCCTATATATTTATGCCAGTTAGTAAACTGAATAATAAATGAATTTCCGGCTTGTTGATAATAAACATGCCCCTGGCTAATACCGTCAAGATCATTCCAGAATGGTGCGATGAAATCATTTGGTCTTGTAGAATCCGGTATCTGATTGTTAGAAAAAATATTTTGGAATATAGTATCGAAAAGTATTATTCCGTTTGTACTTATGTAAATATTATATTTTGCAATCCCATAAAAATTAAAACTGAACCCTAAAGGAATAGGGCCTGCAACACCTTCATCTTTCCTGTCAAAATAAGAACTTGTAGCTGACCAATTTGTAACTTCTGTTCCCGAACTTGAAATATCATTCCATGTAAATCCGGGACCTTTCGGATCATCACTGTCAATCCATACATATCCAAAATTGTCAGGCCCCCCGTGTCCCTGAATACTTTGCCCTGAATTCAATTTCCGATTAAACTCTTTGTGGTTTTTATTATCAGGCGAAACTGAACTATTTATTATAGGTTTAAGCTTAAACTTTATCTTACTGCTAACGGTAGGATTATTTCCAAAGTTAACACTATATTTTAATGTAGACGGATATATAGAATTATTTTTTATGTCAATTGAATCTATAAGAATTGAATTGTTTGGTAAAACATGATGTATGCTGTCCGGTGTAACCAAAAGTGCCGGAGACGCCAATGTTGTTCCAACCGGTGAATTAGAAACCGAAGACCAGTTACCCCACATATCTTTTGATCTAATTGCAAAGTAATAATTGTGCGAAAAATTAAGATTTGAAACCACTTGAGTTTGAAGAACTCCTGGCAACCCTATTGTACCATTAAAATATACAGGAGCTGCATTATAAAAAGAACTAATTGTATTCATGGGGTTATTTGACATCCTTATGTCGTATGACTTTATCCCTCCATAAGAACTGTCATACGGTGTAGTCCAGGTTAAAGTCAAAGAATTTGAAGTCGGTGCTGCTATGGACAAATCATTAATGATTGTCGGCGGTATTGAATCGCGGGGGCCAATATCGGGATGCCATCCGTCTAATACATGCGTACCTGTATTATCCGGGTCTAACCAATCCATTAACCTAGTTGAAGATGAATTGCCGAAATTCCACGACACAGATAATTTACCGAAATAATCTGTCTTGTCTGAACTTGTACATGATGATTTACCACCATGTAACTGACCAACAACATGATGATTCTGATCAAAGATAGGGGCGCCTGATGAGCCGGGTTCAGTTACACCACCCGATCCGTCAGAAGGCCAGTATACTTTCCAGTGGGAATTTGGAGTTGATGGTGAAAATGGAAATATATCACTGACCAGCGCCTGATTAGAAAAAGAAATTTTCTTAATGTCACCCTGTGGATGATGTATACATACCGCGGAGTCTGCCGCGATATCCAATGCGCTCCATCCATCATAATAGACATAGTAACTATCAGGAATCGCTTCATTTAATTTTACAAGGCAGAAATCTGTTGCAGTATTACTTGCTTTAATATCTGCCCCGGATATAGTATAGTTGAGTGGTCCATCTTCATTTGCACAAGATGGGCTTTCATAATTAAACATAATTATCCAAACAGCTGTTTGTCCGTCATTACAATGATTTGCAGTCAGGAAATATGGCGTTAAATCTTTCCTTACATTATTTAACATCGAACCGGAACACCACCTTGTGCCGTTGGATGTTATTACCATAGCAACGGAACGTTTTTCATATGACCAGGCGGCGCCGGCAGAACAATTAACATTAATTTCACAAGAACCGGAATTCCCTAAATCACGGGTTTTATTAATAATATTGAATAGGTTCTTATATCCGTGAATAACATTTGATAGATTGATAACACCATGAACATTAATTCCGAATGGTTCATAATATTCAAGTATCATCGATTCACCCCTTACAATTCCCGTCGCAAACGAACCATCCTCTTTGTTGTTTCTTGAAGTAAATGCTCCGATACATTCGGTTTTCTGCTTATTATATATATAGAATGTCCCCCCTTTCGGCAGCCAGAAATCATTAAATATAAAATTAATTGTTATCGCATGGGGAGATTCAATGTTAAGTCTCCATAATTTGGCTCCATCAGGCAGTCCTGTCCATGTCCCTGAGTTATCCAGATTATAATTAACATCAATTGATGAACCGAATCTTAATGGTAATCCTTTGGATTGCTCTGATTCATCTTCTTCAAGCAGCTTTGAAACATTTACTGGAGGCATTATTACGGTTTGCGGATTATCGGGAATAAAATGATTAAAACTGTATGGCCTGCCTCCTTCGCTAATTTGAGCAAATAGTGAAGAATCGAAACATAAAGAAACAAGGATGGAAAATAATAAGGATCCGGAAAAAGATACTTTCATTCAGTACCTCTATATTAAAAATAACCCGTTTTTAATCTAATTAAAGTTTTTTAATATAGAAAGAAAATTCTGCTAAAATCCTCTGGTATCTCCTTTTACCATCTGCCAGACTGTCAAAAAAATAATCTGCAAATCGAGCCAGAATGACCAGTTTTCAATATACCATATATCATGTTCGATTCTTTTAATCGTACGGCGTGTATTTTCGTCTTCACTAAATGCATCCCCTCTCAAACCATGTACCTGGGCCCAGCCCGTTATCCCTGGCTTTACATTATGCCTTAGTTTTATTTCTTCAACGATTAAACCGTATTTGTTATCATATGGAATCGCATGCGGCCTGGGACCTACTATAGACATCTCCCCTTTCAGTACATTAATAAATTGTGGTATCTCATCAAGATTTGATTTCCGCAATAATCTGCCAAACTTTGTAATTCTCGGATCATCTTTTGTTACCGGCACAAAATGCTCTTTACCGCTTACTGCCTTCAGTGTTCTGAATTTGTAACATCGGAATTTTTTATTCTTAACTCCAATCCTTTCCTGCACAAAAATTACCGGCCCGACAGAATCCCGCTTCAGCAAAAATGCTATTATAGGATATAACCAGAAATAGATCAGTGAAAGAAATAATAATGAAAATGCTATGTCGAACGTCCGCTTTAAAAATTTCCAGTGCAGCTCCTCCAATGGTTCATTTCTGACACTGATTATTGGAAAATTACCGATCAATGATATTTTGAATCTTTTTGAAATATATTTAAAATAATCCGGTATAATATGAGTCATTACAGCGTTTCGGTTACATGACCTTATTATTCCTGTAAGTAGCGATGCCGAGTAGTCTGGGATTGCAATAACAACTTCTTCAATTTTATCTTTAATTATTACCTTTTCAAGATCATTTATACCCCCCAATATTCCCGCTCCGTCTGATGGAATCTCTTTTTCATCCAGAAACCCAACAAAATTGAAACCATACCCCGGATTATTTTCTATTATTCTAGAAAAATTTTGACCTACTTCTCCTGTACCGATAATAAGTAGATTCTTTATTCCCTTTCCCGATTTCCTCAAAGATCTGAATATCATCCCGAACACCAATATCCTCATCCAAACCAGTATGCCAAACAGTATTACATAAAATATTATAAAATTCCTTGTGAACAGGTTTTCCTTGTATAGGAAAATAAACATGATAGCCGTTAATCCCTGAGCAAATATTGATTTTATAATATTTATAATCTGTAAAGAAAAGTTCCTGTCATTTGATTCATCGTAAAAACTAATAACATTTGAAAAATACAGCCATACAAAATTAAGCCCTGCCTCCAATATGAACATATGGTTTTTAAGTACTAGAGTATGAAATGACTGGGCCAGGACAGCTGCCGCTATAAAACAGACATTAAGAAGAAGTAAATCATTCAATAGCCGGATATAATAAAGTGATTTTTTATTGGCAAACATATCTAATTCTTCCCCCCAAAGAATTCCAATGATTTTTCTTTTACAAATAATTTAATTTTTTCTTCAAATATCTCCCTGCTGAATTGTAATGAATACTTACGTATGGTTTCCGGATCAAATTTGTCCTTTACTGATTCAAATTTAATTACTGCCTCTTTTATTGAAGCCGGTGACTGTTCATTAAAGAAGATTCCGCTTTCCATTTCAAGTACGGTTTCTGACGCTCCTCCGATATTAAATGCAATCACAGGAGTCCCGCAGGCCATTGCTTCTACCACTATTATTCCAAAATCCTCTTCGGCCGCAAATAGAAACGCTTTTGCCTTCTGCATATACGACTTAAGAACTTCAAATGACTGATACCCAATTATTTCAATGTTCCTTCCCGCTTTTGACTTTATCTTTTCCATTTCCGGACCATCACCTATAACAACTAATTTCTTGTCGGGCATCGCTGAAAATGCCTCAACAATTATATCCATCCTTTTATACGGCACCATCCTGGATGCAGTCAGATAGAAATCTTCTTTCACCGGTATGATTCCGAAATTGTTCACATCTACCGGAGGATATATAACGGTAGCTTCCCGGTTATATGTTTTTTTAATTCTCTTTGCTATATGTCTGGATATTGCAATATAATCATCAACCCTTGAGGAGGCAATTACATCCCACATCCTTAACTTATGAAGCATACTTTTGGCAATATACCCCTTAACACCATGAAGCAATCCAGCCTCAAGAATGTATCTGTGGTAAAGATCCCATGCATATCGCATCGGTGTATAACAATAACAGATATGAAGTTGACTGGCACTTGTCAATACCCCTTTGGCAACAGCGTGTGAACTTGAAATGATTACATCATATTCTGTTAAATCAAATTGTTCAATTGCCAGCGGGAAAAGTGAAAGATATTGCCGGTGATGTTTTTTTGCGAAAGGAAGATTCTGAATGAACGAGGTATTGGCTTTTTTCCCTTTAAGAATAATCCCTCTTTCTTCTTCATTTAGAAAATCGACTAGAGCATATACAGGTGAATCCTTCCATATATTCGTAAAAGATTCAACACACCTTTCTGAACCGGCATAATTTACAAGCCACTCGTGTACAATTGCAGTCTTCATTTAAATAATTTTTTATAATAATTTTCCTAAATTAACAAATAGTTTTAAGAAAAGTATCTAAATAGTCGTTCACTTAAAGAATCTTGAATCCCCCTAATGAAAAGGTTAGTTCAAATTTTACTGGTATATTGTTAAAACCGCCTTCTGAATATGAGAAATGGATGAAAATATCTATAGTCACAATTACATATAACAACCTTCCGGAGTTAAAGAAAACCCTGGATTCCATACCTGGATGTGATTATATAGAATCCGTTGTTATTAATGGCGGCAACTCCCCCGAAACGATTGAATATTTGATTAATTACAGGGGAATTGTTGTAAATGAAAAGGATAAGGGTATCTCCGATGCCTTTAATAAAGGGATTAAATATTCTTCCGGCGATGCCGTAATGTTTTTGAACAGTGGTGATGTACTTATTGATAAAAATTACCCCGAAAATGCTTTAAAGCTTCTTGAAGATAACTATAACATCTCTTTTGTTCACTCTTCTATTATTTTTACTGACTCAATTAGCGGTGACCTGACAATGAAACCCCGGATGAAAAACCTGGGACGAGGGATGCCTTTTCTTCACCCTACAATGGTAGTCAGGAAAAAAGTTTTCGAAGAGATTGGCGGATTTAAATTGAAATATGAAATAGGAATGGACTTTGACTTTGTTGTCCGTATGGAGAAAAAACATCTTAAAGGTTTTTACTACGATAAACAACCTGTCGTAATGATGGAAGGTTCAGGAAAATCTCACTCGAAAGAATATAAATCCATTATGGAATGCTTTTATTCATTACGCGAAAATCACTCGATTACTTTATCAAATATTATTGGTCTAAAGATTCGCTTCATATTATATTTCCTAAGACAGCTCATTTTACTGTCAGGCGGTAAACATCTCTTAAAATCATTAAAGCGAAATAAATATAAAAACTAATATTCACGCCATTCTCACAATTAGAAATTTACTTCAAATTATTTTCCCCCTCGCTTAAATTATGCCTCATCGAGGAATGAGCGAGAGATCAGCGAGAGATCAAGCCGAGATGAACGAGAAACACACGAGAAATGAACGACAAGCGATCGAGAGCGGATGAACGGTAATTCCCGGTTTTGATAAATTTAAAATAATTCTAAATAATAATATTTCCTCGCTTTACATTCATTACTAATAGATTTCTCAAAATTTTCTGTAATAAAATTCAACAAGTCCATGAATTCTATATCATATCTGATCTGGAAAATTAAAATGAATTGTAAAGGATAAAAATATTTTCCTATTGGCGGGAAGTAAAGGCTGCTCGAACTAGTCCCGTAATTCTTCCTGCAATAGCCGCTATATTACTAGTTATAATGGGTAATCTCAGAGTAACTGCTCCCCTTAACATTAAGATAAAAGGAACAGTAAACATTTCTATAAACTCATACATAACAATGAGTTTATGCTTTCGGAAAAGCCATTTCCAAACAAGCGCGCCCTTTCCTACACCGTATTTAAATGATTTTGTAAAACCGGTTTTTAATGTCTCCTGAAATGGCGGAACATGATAAACCACCAATTCCTTAAAAAATTCCATCTTTTTATGAGCAAAAAATGCTCGCCAGCAAAAATCGGTTTCTTCCCCGCTCCCCCAGTATGAACCGGCACCAAAATTCTCATCAAATCTTCCCAGTTCCTCGAATACACTGCTGTGTAGAACAAAATTTGAACCCATTAACAGTTTTGTGTTTCGAAATTTCTTTAAACTCCCGCCCTTCTTCTGGCGTAACGTATAATTGACCGTAGTATCTTCTCTCAAAATATTGCCGGCGAAAATTTCCAGCTCAGGATACTTATATATAAGATAGAGAAGCGTTTCGGAATATGATGAATCAGGGTATCCATCGTCATCACAAAAGAATATCCAATCTACTCCATGCGGAATTTTCAATGAATTTCGGGCAGCAGAAACAGATCTAAATTGTACTTTTTGCCTTTCAAACAGTGGGTTTGATGTTATTTCCTCTGAAAGTTTAACTGGAATAGGATTCTGATCGATTAGAATTACTTTCTTAGGTTTGATTTTTTGGTCTAGTGATCCCCTTATACTCCGTTCTACCAGGGATAGCGGTCTATTTATTGTATTTGTAACAATAACATAGTTTATATAAGGGATTGTTTTAAGAGAATCCATCTAAAGCTTTATTTATAATCAAAAAGAGATTAGATTTAAAGATATAAAATTTATTTAATTATTTATAAACTGATACAAATTTAATTCTAATGAAAAAGAAAAAGATCTCCTCTATAATCAGTAATTTTTACAATTATTTGCTTTTTCTATTGATGGATTTCATTATAAAAAGAAAGAAAAACACCAGTAATCCAGGGAAAATATTACTTATAAAGCTTGATTCTATAGGGGATTACATTCTTTTTAGAAATTTTATTCCCATATTGAGAGATAAATACAAAAACAATAAAATAACCTTCTGCGGGAATTCTGAAATAGAAGAATTAGTCCTTTCATTGGATAAGGAGTATTTTGACGAATTTATATGGATCAATCGGCTTAAATTTTTAAATAACCCTTTTTATAAATACAGAATATTAAAGATTTTATATGCCCGGGGTTTTGAATCAGCAATAAACACCGCATATACCCGGGAAATATTATTTGGTGATCAGATGATAAAAACCAGCTCTGCAAAAAACAGAATTGGTAGTACCGGCTCTCCCGATCAGAAAAAAAGAACCAAATTATTAACAGATAGATTCTACACCGAGCTTCTCCCACAAACTGAATCTAATCTGTTTGAGTTTTTTAGGAATAAAGAATTTTTTGAATTACTGCTGAATACAGCCATAGATATCAAAAGTCCTGCAATAACTCCGCCTGATAATGACAATGAATTTAACTTGAATAAATATGTGATTTTATTTCCCGGCGCTAAAGATGACTGGAGAAGTTGGAGTTCTGAAAATTTTGCGAAAATAGGAAATTATATTATCAATAATTCTGCTTATAATATTGTTATAGCGGGTTCTTCCAATGACAAAATACGGGCGGAAAAAATAATCTTAGGAATTGATCAAAAGGGCAGGATAAAGAATTTAACCGGAAAAACTTCAATTATCGGACTAATAAAATTACTTGCTTCTTCTGATTTATTAGTTTCGAATGATACTGGAGCTGTCCATATAGCTGCTGCCTTAAATAAAAAATTTATATGCATATCGAATGGAAACCATATTGGCAGATTCCACCCATACCCTGCCTCAATGATCCATGATAGTTGTTTTGTTTATCCGGATGAAATTAAAGAAAGCGATTATGAAAAATTTCGTTTTGGATCTAGCTTAGATATTAACAGCATTAATTCGGAGAGGGTTATTAATATACTTAGAGAGGTTGTGGGTCTGAAATAATTGTATTTACTTCAATGTCTTCTTAATTTTTTCAATTATCCTGTAACGCAGACTATTAATGTAATGAGTCTTATCTTCATAAATATCAGCTTTAACATCCCGGATAATTGAAGAGGGGTGTTTCATGGGAAAAATCATTTCTTTTACCGGAATATCAGATGATCTATGTTTTGAATCGGGAGTGTGTGTTGAATCTGGTCCGAATCCTATGTTTGAAACCAGGTTAACTTCCGGAGCGATGGATAAACCTCTGTTAACAAAACATGTAAATGCAAGCTGAATGTCCCATGTATTTAACTTTTTATCAAAGACCATCTGAATCCAGTTTGTCCAGAATTTAACTGCCAGCCGGTTATTGAGCCACTGATCCAGAAGTTTGGTCTCCTTTATTGCAGGCCACTGGCTAATGTTATAATCATATTTCTCCCATACCCTTTTCCACGATGCCCATCCCCAGACATGGTTATATGCCGAAAAGTAATAACTCGCTTCGGGTTTCCTTTTGGAACTTTGGAAATTATCGCCTGAAATAAACATAACCCTTTCATTATTTCTATAATATTCCAGTAGCTCCTGACAATAGCGGAAAAATGAAGGATGTGGTAGGCAGTCATCTTCAAGGATAATAGCTTCATCTTCCTGATTGAAAACCCAATCTAGTCCCGATGATATCCTTTTTCCACAGCCAAGATTAAAATCGGAATAATTTTTATGTACATCGCAATCCCAATCTACCTGATCAACAATTTCTTTTACCTGATTGCATTTCTCGTTCTCGCCTGGAACATTTTCCCGTGGTGCATCCGCTATTATAAAAAGTTTTTTAGGACGTGCCCTTTTAATTTCATCAAACACACGTTGTGTTGTGCCCGGACGGTTAAAAACCATAAAGACAACAGGTGTGCTTAGTTCAAATGGTTTCATTTGTTCTTCTCTTTATCAAATTTACCAAGAACAATGACCTTGTCTGCATTCTGAAAATATCAATTGTTTCTTTATTAAAAAGATTAGCAAAATAACCAACATAAGCATAGGCAACTATTGTTGCAATTGCCGCCCCTAAAGCATTGTACATTGGAATTAATATTATATTTAATAAAATATTAATTACTGCGCCCATTATTGTCCTTTTCAGTTGTATGTAAAGTCCGCGCGTTCCTTCTTTAATATACCATGAGGTCTGCGCCACTCCCAGAAACACAAAAATGGTCGCCCATACATGCACCGATAAAACCGGTGAGGATGCGGCATATTTAACTCCAAAGACTCCGATTATATATGGTGATAGAAAAGAAATTGGAATAATTATTACATATGATACGATCACCATTATATCAAATAATTTCTTTAACCTCTCGTTATAAGCAGATGCTTCACCAATAATAACCGGAAAGACGGATGATGCTATTATTGTTGCGAAGAAATAAAATATCTCTGATACCTTTGTCGCCGCTGAATAAATACCGACTGACTTCTCCCCAGACATTTGCCCCAGAATAAAAACATCTATCTTCATATAAAGAAGTACCGCTGAATTTGATAGTGTTATAAACAAACAATCTTTAAGAAGTTTCTTTGCCCTGTCGGTTTTGATCCTCCACTTTAACATCTTGTTTCCCTGGGAATGGTAAAACACAATCATCCCCAAAGCGCCAAGCAGCGTTTCTACCAATATCATCCATGCAAAAGAAATTACAGGCGCTTTTATTAATATTAAATATACCCGGATTATTGCCGAGATTAAAAATGCGCTGTTTTTTGCTATTACTGTATATTTTGCCTGGATCTGAGATTGAAACCAAAAATCGATTATATCAAACGACTGGATTATTGACGTAAAGGCCAGTATTAGTACCATCCAATGAGTTAATGTTTCCCCGGGACGGATTGCAAGTATTAGAACTAAACATATAAAAAATGAAAGTATGCCTCCTGAAGCACGCATCGCGTAAGCAGTACCTAGTAATTCCTCTTTAAGTTCCGGATTCTGAACCACATCCCTGATAACCAGATTATCAAGACCAAGCACTGCAATTGGGCTTATCAATGCTACAAATGCAATCGAATAATTTAACAGTCCAAATTGATCAGGTCCCAAATACCTGGCTATCCATATCCAGACAATTACTCCAACTCCCATTCTGATCATCCGGTCAGCAAATAACCATCCCGTATTCCCAGCAATCTTCTTCAGATTAGGTGTTAAATTCCTTATATAGGCGGCTAAATTTAATTGCATTGAAGAATGAGGTTATTATTGTATAAATAATGGTAAATAAAAATAAATTTACAGATATTTAATAGTAAAGATTGCAACATAATTTGATTTGAACAAATATCTTTGCAAAATTACTCATTTTCCAGATTGATAATGATAAAAATTTCCTCAATTATATTAGCCAGAGACGAAGAAGAAAATATCAGAAGATGCATTGAGAGCCAGTCCGGATGCATTGATGAAATATTGGTTCTAGTCGATGATCGCACAATAGATAAGACTTATGAAAACACTAAATCTTATCCATGCGTTAAATCCTCACTTATTAAATGGGAGGGGTTCGCAAAAACAAAACAAACTGCTTTATTATCAACTTCAAACGATTGGGTTTTCTGGATAGACGCTGATGAAGCCTTGACAAATGAATTAAATGCAGAACTTTCTGAATTCAAAAAATCTCAGCCAAAATATAACTCCTGGTCAGTTCCAAGAAAAGCAAACTTCCTGGGAAAATGGATAAAGCATAGCGGATGGTACCCGGGAAGAGTTATACGCCTTTTTAATAAAAATACAGCTGCTTTTAATTTTAAGGCTGTTCATGAAAGCCTCCTAACTACAGGAGAAATCGGCCAACTGAATAATGATCTCGAGCATTACACTGACCCCACGGTGTCTCATTACTTCGTAAAGTTCAATAATTATACTACCCTTGCCGCTATCGATTTGAAAGAAAAAGGTAAAGTTTTTCATATGTCTGATCTGTTATTAAGACCTTTCTTTATCTTTATTAAAATGTATTTCATTAAACTGGGATTTCTGGATGGTATACAGGGATTTATCCTTGCTGCTTTTTCATCTGCTTATGTTTTCACTAAATACAGTAAATTCTGGGAATTATCGAGGAGCGAAAAATGAAAATCGGTATTATTGCCAATATTACAAAAGAAAAGGTTTACGATGTTGTTGCCTCTTTTGTCAACAAACTGAAAGAGAACGGACTCGATTATTACTTAAGTGAATCTCTCCTTACCGGTAAAGAGCCCGGTAAAATAAAAGCTCCTTTGAATAAATATCTGAATGAAAAAAAACTGTGTCAGAAAAGTGATATGGTCGTATCAATAGGCGGCGATGGTACGATGCTTGCCACAGCATATACAGCGCAGTTCTATGATAAACCCGTACTTGGAATAAACTTTGGTACCCTTGGCTTCCTTGCGGAAATAAATGTGAACCAGATGGATAGTCTTGTAAAAGAAATAAAAAACGGTAAGTTCAAGATCGAAGAAAGAATGATAATGACTGGTGAAGTTAGAGGGCATAAAGTCGAGAAACTTTATGCTATAAATGACCTGGTTATTGAAAAGGGCGGATGGCCAAAGATGATTGATATCTCAATTCTGGTCGATAATGAATATATAACAACTTTCGCTGCCGATGGACTTATTGCCGCAACACCTACAGGATCAACCGGATACTCTATTTCTGTCGGCGGTCCTATCGTAAGCCCCGACGCTGATGTAATTACTTTAAGCCCTATAAGCCCGCATAGTTTAAGTATTCGCCCGCTCGTTCTGCCAAGTAATAAAGAAATAATTATTAAAGCCGATTCATTATATAAAGAGGTTCAGGTCAATTGTGACGGACAAAGAGTTTTTGCTTTTCGCCCCCCTCTTGAAATAAAAATAAAAAAGAACGATAAACCTTTTAAACTTGTACATACTTCCCTTTCAAGTTACTTCGGAACATTGAGAACCAAACTTCAGTGGGGAATCGATTTAAGAGATCATATCTATAAGATTAGGAATGAGGAAAAATGAAACTTCTAATAGTAATATTTATTTTGCTTAATATTTTTGCTAATGCACAGGACACCAATACTATTGTTAAAGACACTTCCTCAGGAAAACCAATGCTGATCGGATTAGTAACTAGGGATGCATTTAAGGACACAAGCTTTTCGGGCTGGTTCGATTCAGAATATAATGATTATCAACCTGATACCGCTTCAGCAAGAATGTTTGCCGAAAAAGTAAAGAATTTTTCAGTTACAATTGTTATGGGTACCTGGTGCAGCGACAGCCGACGCGAAGTCCCTCGTTTCCTCAGAATATTGGATGCATTAAACTTTAATTCCTCTTCCGGACTTAAAATAATATGCGTAAATACTGATAAAAAAGGAAAGGGAAATGAAGCTGATAATTTAAATATAGATTTAGTGCCTACATTTATTATTTCGCAAAATGGGAAAGAGATTGGTAGGATAATTGAATCACCTGAATCAACCCTGGAGAAAGATCTCCTGGGAATGATTTCAACCAAAAATTATTAAGTCAACTCTCAATTAGAACGGAACTATCAGCTGTCTGTCAGCTCTTAATTTTTTCCATCCTCGGTAACTTTGTCTTAACTGTCTTCAGGTTCTTGGTTTTTGACTTATTCGACTTAACCTCAACCGTTAGATCAATTGGTAATTCCGGATTATTCTTATCGTGATAATTCTTATATGTATAGATTTTATGCTTAAAATTCCTCAGCACAATCTTTTCTTCATCTTTATGAAGTACATAATTCGGAAGAAGTGGTATTTTACCGCCTCCGCCCGGTGCATCTATAACAAAGTGCGGAATTGCCAGGCCGCTTGTATGTCCCCTAAGGTTTTCTATTATCTCAAGACCAGTTTCAATTGAGGTTCTGAAATGATTAGCACCTTTGGTTTCATCTGCCATATACATATAATATGGACGAACCCTTATCTTAAGAAGTTTCTGCATTAATTCTTTTACAGTTGCAGGATCATCATTTACACCTCTCATCAAAACCATCTGGTTGCCGACAGGTATGCCTGCATCTGCAAGCATCTGACATGCTTTGCTGCTTTCCGGTGTTATTTCCCATGGATGATTAAAATGTGTATTAAGATAAACAGGATGATATTTTTTTATCATGTCGCAGAGTTTTTGTGTAATCCTTTGAGGAAGTACACATGGCATTTTGGATCCTATCCTTATAATTTCCAAATGTGGAATTGCCCGTAATCTCTGCAGAATTTTCTCAAGCATTGTATCAGTAAGCATCAGAGGATCACCGCCTGACATGATAACATCCCGTATCTCTGTATGTTGTTCGAGATATTTGAAAGCACTCTCAAGTCCTTTCATTGAGATTTTATCATAGTCACCGACTTTCCTTTTCCTTGTACAGAAGCGGCAGTATAGTCCGCACTGGCTTGTAACAAGAAAAAGTGCTCTGTCCGGATAACGGTGGGTAATATTAGGGACGGGGCTCATAGCGTCTTCCATGAGAGGATCTTCCTCTCCACCCAAATCCTCTAACTCCTTATGATCCGGTACGCATTGTTTCCAGATTGGATCACCGGGATAGCGGATTAGGCTAAGGTAGTATGGATTTATTCTCGCCTGGAAGAATTCGTCGAGGTCTTCGGCGATCTTTCGGTCTATACCGAATTTCTCCACAAGCTGATCGACAGTATGAACACTGTCTCTTACCATTTGCTGCCACAGTTCCATGATTGTTCCTTAGTTTTGTTTTTTTTAAGCGAAATACTTTCCGAATACCATTAAGTCGTCGCCCCTGGAATAAAAATCTTTAATATGGGCTACAACTGAATAATTATTCTTCAAATAAAAACTTCTGGTTTTTACATAACTTTCTTTGGAAGAAGTCTCTGCAAGAATCAATCTTCCGTTATTTTTTAAAACAAAATCTTCTGCATGGTCTAAGAGACATTTTCCAATTCCTTTGATCTCGGATTGAGGATCTGCGGCAATCCAATAAAGATCAAATGTTCCATCGGTTAATGGCCTCTGTCCTGTACAATGATAACCGACTATGGCTCCGTCAGCTTCATAAACAAAAATATTATAGTCAGTCTGATTCTGGTTGAAGCCGGCTATATTTATTAATTCCATGGCTATCTCCACTTCAACCGGGGAGAAGTTTGGAATCTTTTCAAGCATCTGCTTCAGCAGCGGAACATCATCCTGCTTTAATTTTCGTATCATATTCTTTTCTTGCCAGTGCAAAACTGGCAATTGTAAATAGCAAATCTGAATAATTTAAACCTGCAGCCGCTGCTGCACGTGCAAACCCTGAATCCATAGAAATATCAGGGTTTGGATTGACTTCAATTACATAGGGAATGTTATCCTGACTCAAACGTATATCCACACGGGCATAGTCCCTGCAATTCATTGCACGGAATGCAAGCATAGCAATTTCTTCGACCTTTCCCTTAAGTCCCGGATTGATAATCGCAGGACAACTTGGCTTTGTGTTTTCATAATAAACACTATCAGCTATCCATTTGCCGTCATATGTTACAATTTTAGGAAGTCCGTCGGGAAGGCCGTCAAATTTAATTTCCGATATTGGAAGTGTCTTATCCCCTAAAACCGCCACATTCAATTCTCTTCCATCAATATATTCTTCGGCCAGGATATCCTGTCTGTATGTGGTTCTTAGGAATTGAATATGATTGTTTAGAGATTCAAGATCATTTACAACAGATAGTTCGGAAATCCCTATACTTGCATCTTCGTTTAGAAGTTTCAGAATTACCGGAAACTTTAGATTAAAATTATTATCCGAGAGTATTTCATTATTATCAATTCTAATTATCGAAGACGCCGGAGTATTGATTCCGAATGAACGCAAAATCGTTTTGGCTCTCCCTTTATTGAGACAATTGCCAAGACATGATGGAGTATTGCCGGTAAAATCAATATCAAGCATTTCAAAAAGTCCGGCCATACAGTATTCATATGATGAAATTCCGTCAATAGACTCAACGAAATTAAAAATAACATCAGGGGAATATGAGGTAAGTTTGCTCATTGTCCGCTCAACATTATTATTTATAGCAAAAGAACTAACATCTATAAAATTTTCACGGAGATACTTTTTAATTTTACTGATTTCTTTGGCAAATCCTGATTCTGAAAGATCATTCGGAGTTGAGGATTCATCTGCTGGCTTTCCGTTATAAATAGCAAAGATGCTAACAGGGGAATTATAACAAATTAATATTTTAGCATCGCTTTTCATACCAGGTTGTACCTCTTTGCAGCCGCATACAGAACTTTGTTTAACATGTCATTATAATTTATTCCAGCAGTTCTGGCTGCTTTGGGGAAACATGAATTTTCTTTTGGGTCGGGAAGTATACCGGGAAGCGGATTAATCTCTATTATATTGGGAACGTTTTTCGAATCAAGACGGACATCTATCCGGCTCCAGTCCCTGCATCTTAATGTGTTATACGCCTTTAATGCTGTCTTTTTAATTTCTGTCTCAAGTTCTAAGCTTATTTTTGCAGGACATGCAAATACATCCAGAGGATTTTCCGGAGTATCAAGTATCCATTTCGCTTCATAAGAATAGATAGGAATAAAATCTTTAGGAAAATCTTTATACTCTATTTCTACAATTGGAAGAACCTGTGCTTCAATTCCGTTGCCTAGAATTGCTACAGTGAATTCTCTTCCTGATAAAAACTCTTCAACCAGTGCCGGTTGCGAATATTCTTTAACTATTCTTTCTACCTGTTCGGTCAATTCTTTGGTGTCTCTTACATATGATGATGTAAATATACCTTTGCTTGATCCTTCCCATACTGGTTTTACAAACAGCGGGAAAGAAAAATTATTCTTCTTAAGATCATCCGGACCATCGGCAATCATGAAAGGTGCTGTCGGTATATTATGATACGAAAGAATCTCCTTGGTCCTGGCTTTATCCAGACACGTTGCAAGTGTAAGAGGGTCGGATCCAGAATACGGAATCTGCAGCATATCTAGCATTGCGGGAATCTGAGCTTCCCTTCCAACTCCAAAAAAACCTTCCGCAATATTGAATACTATGTCAGGATTAATTTCCTGTAGCTTTCCGAAACAGGAATAATCTGCTTCAACAAGAGAAACATCGTTATATGTCTCTAATGCTCCTTTAACAGCATTGATTGTTGCCCATGAATCCCATTCCGCAAAAGTATCAGCGCCGCTTTTCAGCTGATTGATTCTTTTTTTAAGATTAGGGGGTAAATTTTCAAGGAAAGTTTCACTTTCTGGTTTGACATTAAAAGTTAATGCAACATTCAATCTTGAACTAAACAAAGAAGATAAAATTTTTTCTCCTAAAAACTTTTTTTTCTAACCAAATATAACTATTTAAAATTTGAAGTCAATGATTTTTTTTTAATGATGGGGAAAATAATTCTGATAAAATATTATTGTGTTAGTAATCATAAACCAGTCAAGAAAAATTTAAAATGAAAAATTAATTTCAGAATTATTCTGCTACGAATTATAAATTAAAAAGTATTAATTCTTTTTACGCTACGCAATCTTTGCATACTTAAGATTTTCAGAGTAATGATCGATAAGATTTTTTCTTATGATAGGGTTGTTGCCGTTGGAAAGGTGCGGATCATTATTTATTATATTAAACGCTGCTGCCTTAGCAGCCATAATAATTTCAGTATCATTGACAATATCAATATGCCGGAGTTCAGGAAAGCCGCTCTGTGCAGTTCCAAAAACATCTCCAGGACCTCTAAGCTTCAAATCAATCTCAGAAATTTTAAATCCGTCCAGATATTGTCCCATTGATTTAAGTCTGATAATCGTCTTATGCTTATCAATCTGCGCAGGAGAAAGGTAATCAATATCTGTGAATCTGTCTGAAGCCAGGTATTCTTCCTTAGTTGCCAGAATGCAATATCCCTGCTTGTTTGATCTGCCGATTCTTCCTCTTAGCTGATGCAGCTGAGACAATCCAAACCGATGAGCATCATTAATTAGCATTATATTGGCGTCTGGAATATCGATGCCAACTTCGATTACTGTTGTTGAGATAAGAACATCGAACTTCTTAGTAAGAAAAAGCATCATGACTTCTTCTTTTTCCAGCCAGGACATTCTTCCATGTATCAAGCCAAGCTTTAAGTCTTTGAAATATGTTTCCTTAAGTGATTCGTAATATGTCATTGCCGATTTGAGTTCTAGTTTTTCAGATTCTTCAACTAAGGGATAAACTATGAACGATTGGTATCCCTCTTTATTTTTTTCAAGTATAAATTTGTAAATGTCAGGGAGTTTATTCTCACCTCTGAGAAAAGTTTTAATCGGTATTCTGTTTCTGGGCATTTCTGAAATTGTAGATACATCGAGATCCCCATAGATAGTCATAGATAATGTTCTCGGAATCGGAGTCGCACTCATTACAATTACATCAGGCGCTTTTCCTTTATTCAAAAGCCTGGCTCTTTGCTCCACTCCAAACCTGTGCTGCTCATCTACAATTACAAGGCCAAGATTTTTAAATTCAACATCTGCTTCGAATAATGCATGAGTCCCTATAATTATATCGGCTTCATTTAACTCGGCAGCTGTAAAGGTTTTACTTTTCTTCGATTTCTTCTGACCTCCAAGAAGAAGACTCACCTTGATGATCTTCGCTGGAAATATTCCGGAAAATGTATTCATTAGCCTCGAAATGTTTTTAGCATGCTGATCAGCAAGGATTTCTGTAGGAGCCATGAGTACCGCCTGAAATCCATTATCGATAGCGATCAACATTGCAATAAGAGCTACTATTGTTTTACCGCTTCCAACATCTCCCTGAAGCAAACGGTTCATAGGATAAGGAGACTCCATATCCTTCTTTATTTCACCCAAGACTTTCAATTGCGATTTTGTCAGCTGAAAAGGAAGAACTTTAAGAAACTCGGCAACCATTCGTGTCTTTATTTTCATAGAACTGCCTGACTGGTTTGTCCGGTAGTTATGTCTTCTTAGAGCAATAAGAATTTCAAGATAGAATATCTCTTCAAATTTCATTCTATAATGTGCTTCTTTTAATAATGCCTCACTTTCGGGGAAATGATAATTTTTAACTGCTTCCGGTAATGAGGGGATTTTATGCTCGTGGATAATTTCAACTGGAAGGGTTTCCTCTATAAGATGAGCATAAGTTTCCACTGCAGAACTAATTATCTTTCTTAAACTGAAATCGCCGATATTCTTCTGACGGAGTTCCTTGGGTATTCTGTAAAATGGAATTACTCTGCCAGTATTTAAAAGACTGTCAGATTCATCTTCTGTAATACGGTCAAGGTCTGGATGTGTAAACTGAAGGTTCCCATACTTGGAAAGTGTTGGTTTTCCCGAAAGAGCATAAAGATCCCCTTCCTTGAAAAGTGATGAAAAATAATTAATCCCCTGAAACCAGACAGACTCAAAGAAACCGGTGCTGTCTCGGAACTGAACTTTTAGAATCTGCTTCTGCCTGAAACGTATTGTCTCAACTTCATATACCTTCCCGATTATTGTTATCTCCCCCGCATATCCGTTAATCATATAACCATAAGCTTTCACTGCCGATAGAATCGTTGTGCGGTCAAGATGCTTAGATGGGAAGAAGAAAAGAAGATCTCTGATTGTTGAAATCCCTATCTTCTTAAATGATTCTGCTCTTTTGGGCCCGATTGATTTCAGGTACTGAACAGAATTCTTTAATATGTCTTCTGGCCTGGAGTTCACAAAAGTCTTTAATTTTGATTTAAAAGATATAATATCAATTATGGATTTACAATTATATATTTATATTTGCAGGTAATTCATCAATAATTAAGTGGATAATGTTGGACTGGAAAAAATTATTATCAAATAGAATATTAGGGGAAGATACACCTGCAAGATCTCTGACAATCGACGGACGGGATCAGTTCCAGAGAGACTTTGACAGAATCGCATTCTGTTCCGCTTTCAGAAGACTGCAGGATAAGACTCAGGTTTTTCCGCTTCCGGAAAATGATTTTGTTCATACTCGACTTACCCACAGCCTTGAGGTTTCATGTATAGGAAGGTCGCTTGGAAACCTTATCGGGAAACAAATCCTTGAAAAACATAAAGAATTAAAATTAGAATTCACCAACTTCCATTTCGGCGAAATTGTTGCCGCTGCCTGCCTGGCACATGACATTGGTAACCCTCCTTTCGGTCATTCCGGCGAAGATGCTATCGCTGAATATTTTAGGAAGGGAAATGGCAAGAAATATAAAGCTGAACTTAAAAACGAAAAATACTGGAATGATCTTGTAAGATTTGAAGGTAATGCCCAGGGTTTCAGAATAATTACTAAACTTCAGAACCCTCATTTAAGAGGTGGGCTAAGATTAACTTTTGCAACCTTAGGTGCTTTTACAAAATATCCCAAAGAATCGGGCTTACCTGATAAATCTGCAGCTAAAAATGTAAAAGGTAAGTTATTTCAGAAATTCGGCTTCTTTCAATCTGAAAAAGAATCATTTCAGGAAGTTGCTGAAGAAACCGGACTTATCAAGAAAAAAATTAAAGGAATCGACTGGTGGAGCAGACATCCACTTACTTATCTTGTTGAGGCTGCGGACGATATCTGCTATCGTATAATGGATCTTGAGGATGGTTTCCGGCTTGGGCTTTTAACCTTCAGTGAAACAGAAGATCTTTTAAGACCATTTATTAAAGAAAAATCTTTAAAAGGTTATAGCGAGAGAAATAATAATGAAAAGGTTGGTTATTTAAGGGCCAAGAGCATAAGTGAAACCGTTCAGCAGTTATCCGAAGTATTTGTTGCAGAAGAGGAGAATATTCTTTCTGATAATTTTGAAAGTACTCTTATTTCAGAAATCGATTCTGGAAATGCGCTTGAAACAATTAAACAGATTTCGGTTGAAAAAATATATTCCTATCAAAGTGTTGTTGAAAGAGAAGCGGCAGGATATGAGGTGCTGGGTGGTCTGCTGGATATTTTTATCAATGCCGTTAACGAAGCCTCTGAAGGGAAGAAATCATTCAGAAATGATAGTCTTCTCAAGTTAGTGCCTGGACAATTTCTTCACATCACTGGTAATTCACCTGATGATCTCTATAAAAGATTACTGAAAATTACTGACTTTGTCTCGGGTATGACCGATTCTTATGCTGTATCATTGTTTAGAAAGCTTAAGGGTATTTCTCTTCCAGGCAGATAATAAGATCCCCGCTTTCGCGGGGATAACAAACTACTCTATTTACTTTGCAAAAGTATTCTTCCCCACTTACCTGGGACCGTTACCTTTAATTCATTATCAGAATTAAATAACTCCTTATTATTCAATAAGTCTGAAAACTTACCTTTTTCGGGCAGAATAACTTCTTTTGTTTCATTCCCGTTATTCAGAATAACAATAACCCTTTCATTTCCTGATTTTCTTTCAAATGAATATATGAAATTACCATCATCTGTTAATAATGTTCTGAAATCACCGGTCTTTAATGCAGTAGAATTATTCCTTATTGACACTAATTTTTTATAATGGTCAAATAAATCCCTGTTGAATTCCACTTTATCGGGAACTATCCTTGGTGACTGATCAGGTTTTACGGCCTCATCATCATACTTCGAATCCTCCCATATCATGGGCTTCCTGCAGTCCGGATCATTCCCTCCCCACATGCCTGCTTCATCACCATAATAGATCATTGGTGCCCCGACATAGGTCATCTGGAATATTACGAATAGCTTCTGAATATTCAGTTCATCATGTGTAGGTTTTCGAGTATCATAGTTTGGGTTAGATCCTTTTGAGAATTCAAAATATTTACCCCAGTCTCTGTATGCTTCCTTATCCATATTAACTATATGTGATGCAATCCGGTTTGCATCATGACTACCGAATAGATTTTGCTGCACATATTCAATACCTTCCGGAAAAGCCTCTCTTAAAGATTTGAGAAGTGAGTCAAATTTTGTGGTTGATATTCTTTTTTTATCACTTACAAAATAGTCTGCAGATGCAAATGCAAAATTATAATTCATGACTGCATCAAATTCGTCCCCGATAAGGTACGGTTTAATTACATTGATCGGGTCTATTACTTCTGCCGTCAGGTATGCATTCGGATTAATTGATTTTACATGTTTACGCCAGTCCTTCCAGAAAGGGTGACGAATACAGAAAGCTACGTCGAGCCGCCATCCATCAATCCCGGCTTTATAATCACCATTACCATCGGGGTCCATCCATCGCCTGGTAATATTAAAAATATATTTTTTCGGTCCTGAAACCGTTCCGTTTATATCTTGCTTTAATTCGGGCAGTTCCTTAACACCAAACCATCCATGGTAATCAAATTTTGTCCCTTTCTTTTCATCGTCCCATGATGTAACATTAAACCAGTCTTTATATTTTGATTTTTTTTGATTCTTAACCACATCCTGGAATGCCCAGCTGTTTATTCCCATATGGTTAAATACACCATCGATAATAATATACATATTCCTTTTATGTACTTCCTTTATTAATTTGAGAAAAAGCTTATCCGCAGATGTCCAAACCCAAGTTTTTGGTACACCGGGGTTTTCGGTCTCAATTAATTTTTTGTCACCATAAGGATCCGGCCCCAGAAATGGATCTACATGATGATAAGTAGAAGCATCATATTTATGAGAAGATGGTGATTCAAAAATGGGGCAAAGATATATTGCTGTGATACCCAGGTCCTTCAAATAATCTAATTTGTCTATAATTCCCTGAATATCTCCGCCATACCTTCTGCGTTGAATATTAAACCAGATATCCTTTCCATTTTTCTTTTCATAATCCTGAAGCTTATACCAGTCAGATGTCCAGGGATGCACCTGCCAGGGGGAAGTATTATCTTGCGGCCATGATCCTTTTATTGAGTTAATATCCGGATCATTGCTTTTATCACCATTTCGGAATCTTTCCGGAAAAATCTGATACCAGACCACTTCTTTTGCCCATGCAGGGACAAATTCTTTTTGTTTCATTTCTTTTCCAGCTCCTGACATAAAAGAAGTAAAAAGCAGAATTATTGCTAGTATATTATTTCTGAAATTCATAATAATCAGTCAAAATGAGTATTTAGATGATAAATATACAAATATCACCCATTAACATGGTTATAAAAAGGCTGGTTAATTAATTAAGTTATTTTTATTATTCTTGAGTAAATTAAATATCAGGAATTTATAAATTATTGAATAATATGTCGCAAATTAAAAATATATCTGTTGTGCGGAGCAATTCTTTATTCCAGGGAGTAAACGATGCTGGCTTTTATTTAAATTTTAATCCAAAGGATTTCATTGTAATTGAAGATGGAGGAATAATTTATCAACCGGGAGATCTCAGTGACGCAATATATTTGATAATTGACGGCGAGATAAAAATAAAGATTTCCGGTACCGGAATTCCCGTAGTGGTTAAGAAAGGCCGAAATGAATTTTTTGGAGAGAAAGAAACTTTGGAAAACCTTGCAAGAAAATCATCTGCTGTTGCCAATAAGAATTCCATCCTTTATATGATAAGAAAGAATGATGTACTTTCTCTTATCGAAAAAAGCAAAGAAATAAAGACTACTCTCCTGGGCGAACAAAGTGCAATTGATGCTGAAGAAACTGTTAAAAAAGAGATAGTTTTCAACGAACCAAAAGAAAGGCTGATTGACCTTCCATTCTTCAAAAAGAAAAAAGATACTCCATTAAAGGATGAATCAGAACATGAGAATGATATCCGGAATAATGAAGAATTATCTGAACCGGAAAGGACAATTTCTGAAAATGAAACTAATCTAAATTCCGCATCCAATGAATCGAATAAAGTTGAGGAGCCTTCTCAAGACGACAACATCAATTTGCATGAAGATATTATCAATACATATAAGGAAATTAGTAAATCAGAAGAAACTCCTGATCCTTTTTCTTCATTTGAAGATAATATTGATTTATCACCGATTTTACCTGTTGATGATAATGTTTTGCTTACTCCGAATCATGAAACTCCCGAAACAATTTCCGAAATAGAAATGCCGTTATTAATAAAGACTATACGAAAAATATTTTCCGGCCTAAGTACTGAAGAAATTTTTATTGCAATACCTGAGGCCTTATGCGAACTTCTGAATGTAGAATCGGGAAGATTATACTTAATCGATAAGGAAATGAATATTTTTAGAACTAGAGTAAAAATAGATGGCAAGTACTCTGAAATTCAAATTAAATATAATGGTACTCTTTTCGCTGATGCTGTAAATGAACAAAAAATAATTAACCTGCTCAACCCCCGGTATGAAGAACTTGAAAAGATCACAACCCGTACTGATATTCAGAATCTCCTGATTTTTCCATTAAATAATCAAAAGGGAGAAATAACAGGAATTCTTGAATTTAATAACAGCTTTAGAGGGAAATTTAACAAAGAGGATGAATCTATCTTAACCAGATTATCCACATTAATAACCTTGGCATTGGAAAATGCTGATTTTATTCAAAACCTCCTCCACTCTGACAGGTTGATTTCTTTAAATAAGATTGCCAATTTCCTGATACAGGATATTAAAAACCCTATTGTCACTATAAAACAATATGCAGAACATATTAAAAAACAGAATGTGAACGAGGATATTCTGCCTGTTCTGGATATGATAGAAGAACAATCTGATACAGTAATGGATCTTGTTCAAACGACATTAAGATATTCGGAAGGAATGCTTATATCCAAACCACTCACTATATTATTAAGTACAGCCATGGACAACATTTTAGCTCTTCTTGCCGAATATGTTGAATCCAGAAATGTCAAACTGTTTAAAAAATATGACGGTGATGGCCTGGTAAATCTTGATAGAAAAGAATTCTACCAGGCATGCTTCCAAATTGCAAAGAATGCATGTGATGCTATGCCTCAAGGAGGTAATTTCTATGTTATTGTTAGCCGCGAAGGTGTTTCCTTAAAGATAGAATTTAAAGATACCGGTCTTGGAATACCAGAAAGCATTAAAGAAAGAATATTCGAACCATTCATGTCGCATGGCAAGGAAGAAAGGACTGGGCTAGGTCTCGCAATTGTCGAAAAAATCGTTAAAGAGCATAATGGGAAAATATGGGCAGAAAGTGATCTTGGTGAAGGTTCGGTTATTGTTGTAGTTCTCCCCGCGGCTGATTAGATTTCAATGGATTATAACCTGATAACAGTCTTGGGACCAACTGCAACTGGTAAAACCAGATTAGCTGCTCTAATTGCATATCAATTTAACGGAGAAATAATTTCGGCGGATTCCAGACAGGTTTATAAATCTATGAATCTTGGAACAGGCAAAGATTATGATGATTATATAGTAAACGGTTATTCGATACCCTTCCACCTGGTTGATGTAATAGATCCTTCTGAAGAATTTAATCTCTATTTATATTTAGACCACTTTAATAGAATATTCCCGGATATAATATCGAGGAAAAAACTTCCTGTACTATGCGGTGGAACGGGGCTGTACCTAGATTCAGTAATTAGAAATTACAAACTAAAACATGCTGATTCAGAATTAAAAGCAGAGCTCGATAACTTATCTTTTGATGAATTAAAGTCCCTCTATCTTTCCCTAAATTTAAACCCGCACAACACAACTGATCTTAAAGACAGAAACAGACTAATCAGTTCATTGATAATACTAAAATCGGGAACGGGCAGCTTGGTAACTGATAACATTATTAATTCGTTAAATATCGGTATTGACCCCGGAAGAGATGAAATAAAGAAAAGGATCACAGCACGACTTAAAAAAAGACTAGAATCCGGTATGATTGATGAGGTAAAATCATTGATGAATCAGGGGGTGAGTTATGAGAAAATGCTGTTTTTCGGACTTGAGTATAAATATATTGCTCAGTACTTAAGTGGAGGAATTAATTATAATGATATGTACCAGAAGCTTAACAGCGCCATCCATAATTTCGCAAAAAGACAAATGACCTGGTTCAGAAAAATGGAAAAGGAGGGTTTAATTATTCATTGGTTGAAAAATAATGACATTAACAGCGCCAAATTATTGATTGAAAACGTTGGATTCAGAAGTAATTAAATATTTAAACAAATACCAGATCATTGGTTATAAACTTATATGGAACCGGAATAACAAAATCACCACGGCCGTTGTTATTCCGGCAATTAAAGAATACCCAAACATTAGAAAGCTTCTTAAATCATTAACTGAAACCAACAGGGCATTTTTTCCTACAACTCTTTTTGTGTTTGTCATAAACAATACACCATCCTCTGATGATCTGATCAAAAAAGATAATTTGGATACTTTAGATCTAATGAAAAATATTCTCAGCCAATATCGGGTTGATAATCTTATTACGGATGTAATTGGCTCGGGTTTAAATGTTGGATACATTGATGCTTCTACTCCTGGTAATGAACTTTCTGAAAAGGAAGGCGGGGTAGGAATTGCAAGAAAGATCGGCATGGATGAGGCTTTAACAATATTTGATTATACTGCAGACATTTCAAAGTTGCTCATCTGTCTTGATGCCGATTGCACCGTCGAAAATAATTACCTAGATGCAATTCATACAGTATTTCTGAAAGAAAATGCAAAAGCTGCCTCTGTCAGTTTTGAGCATGTTATTAATTCTAAGGAAGAAGAAGATAGGGCTATCACCTGTTATGAGATATTTCTTCGTTATTATGTGCTCGGTTTAAAGTATGCGGGTTCATATTATGCCTTCCACACTATCGGTTCAGCTATGGCGTGTGATCATGAGACATATATAAAAGCAGAAGGTATGAATAAGAAAAAAGCTGCAGAAGATTTTTATTTCCTCGAAAAAATTTCAAAAAACACTAAGATTTTTAATATTAACAGTACTAAAGTTTTTCCGTCCGGAAGGAAATCATGGAGAGTCCCGTTTGGCACTGGCCAAAGGGTTTCCCGCTTTCATGCTGGAACACATGATGAATATTCATTATATAATCCGGATGCATTTGAAATACTTAAAGAATGGCTTATATTGTTCCATCAAGATTACCATATGAATCCGGTCCAGTATCTTCATCAGGCAAAACTGATAAGTAAATCATTGTATGATTTTTTGATACTTCAGAATTTTGAATCGAATATGGAGAAGATATTGAAATCGTCTAAAACCGACAAACAGCTAAGGAAACAGAAACTTGGATGGTTTGACGGTTTTAAAACTTTAAAGCTTATCCATTTTTTGCGTGATAATGAAACTCCAAATATATTTATGTTGGAAGCGCTGGATATAATATTCGGTAAATTAAATGCATGCTATCAAGCATGGGACAATAAATGTTTCCCTGATCAGAAAATTCTATACGGATATCTGAACAAATTGCGCACTCTTGATAAAGAAAAAATAATTTAGTTATAGTAGATAAACAGGCGATTTATGCTAATTAAAAAAAATCATGATGAAATAGAAAATTATCTCTCCGATGCCTCCAATTTTAAAGGAAACTGTGATGCGGTTTATTTCCCAGAAAATAGAGAGGATGTCTGCGCTATTTTAAAAGAGGCAAATCATAATAATATAAAAGTAACAGTAGCAGGAAATGGAACCGGTCTGGCTGGAGCACGAGTTCCGCAGGGGGGGATTGTAATTGCGACTGACAGAATGAATAAAGTTATAGAAATTAACAAAGAGGATATGTATGCAATTGCAGAACCGGGAATTCTTTTATCTGAATTTCTCTCTATTCTTAAGGAAATGAAGCTTTTGTATCCCCCTGATCCGACAGAAAAAAACTGCTATCTCGGAGGAACAATTGCAACAAATGCGAGCGGTGAAAAGACCTTTAAATACGGACCTACCAGAAACTATGTTATGGAACTGGAAATAGTCCTTGCAGATGGTGAAATACTTAATTTGAAAAGAGGTCAATGCCTTGCTGCAGGCCTTGAGCTGGTTTTAAAAACTGAATCCGGACGAAAAACAACTCTTCAACTACCCGATTACAAAATGCCCGCAACAAAAAATGCGGCTGGGTATTATATTAAACCAGGTATGGATGCTATTGATCTCTTTATAGGATCCGAAGGAACGCTTGGTGTAATTACAAAAATAAAATTAAAATTGCTGCCCGCTCCGGAAAAAATAATCTCGTGCATTGTATTCTTCCCCGGGGAAGAAAATGCATTGGATTTTATTCAAAAGGCCAGGGAGACATCATATACTTCCCGCGCTTACAATAATATCCAGGCAATCGACGCGCTTTCACTTGAATATTTTGACGAAAAGACTCTCGATTTCATGAGAGATGATTATTCACAGGTTCCTGGTATTTCAAAAGCCGGAGTTTGGTTTGAACAGGAAGTAACCCATTCTAATGAAGATTTTTTCCTTGATGAATGGATGACTTTGATTCAGGAATTCCATGGAGATGAAGACAGTGCCTGGTTTGCATTTACTGAAGCTGATAAGGAAAAACTTCAGGAATTCAGACATGCAATTCCTGAAAAAATAAATGATTTTATAGCAAAGAATAATGTTACCAAACTGGGAACTGATGTTGCAGTACCCGACAATAATTTCCGCGAACTTTATAATTTCAGTAAAAAATTGGTTGCAGAGTCCGGTTTAAAATATATTATCTACGGCCACTTCGGAAATTCACATATGCATTTAAATATAATGCCGATTAACAGCCAGGAATATCTCAGAGGAAAAAATATTTATAAATCAATCTGTAAAATGGCAGTTGACCTTGGAGGAACAGTTTCAGCCGAGCATGGAATAGGAAAACTTAAAACTGATTATCTTATGGAAATGTATGGCAGGAGCAGCATCGATAAAATGTCTGAACTGAAGAGTACCCTTGATCCGAATAAAATTCTTGGCTGCGGAAATATTTTTGTTTAATAAATTAAAAACAGAATTTTAATTTATTTTTAATTCGTCTATAGCATTAAGAAGATCTGTTTTTGAAAACGGTTTAATGAGAAATTTATCTGCCCCGGCTTCAAAGAAGCTTCTTATTTTTTCTTCAAGAAATTCACTCGATAAAATAATTATCTTCTTCTTTGATATTTTTTTGATCTTCCTGCAGTAATCTAACCCTTCATCCCAAACATTCTGGTCAACTTCAAAAATAATAATATCATAGTTATCTTCATGAACCATCGCAGGATTAAAACCTGAATAATCAACAGCTTTAATGGCATATTGTGTTTTAAGAAAAGCGCTTAACAGATCGTAGGTTTCCAGCGAGGAATCAAGCATCAGGATTTTTTTCAAATCCTCCTGCACTTTATCTTTCGAACTTGATTTTCCCTTATAACTAGTTTGAGCTAAGGGTATTGTAAATGTAAAAGTTGACCCGACTCCCTTTATTGATTCAACAAATAATGATCCGCCCATCTTTTCCAAATATCTTTTTGCAAGTGCCAGCCCTAACCCATTCCCCTCATAATTTCTTCCTATATTTAAATCTTCCTGACTGAAAGGACGGAACAGATGATCTAAATATTCCGATGATATTCCAACGCCGGTATCTTTTATTTTACAGATTGCATATTCTCTGTCTTCAAGAATATTTGCCTCAACTTCTATGAACCCCTGTTTTGTAAATTTAACTGCATTATTCAACAGATTGTTTACTGCATTTTCTATTGACTGGGAGTCCGCAGCAACTAAAATAGGAGAGGCCATAAAACGCAATTTAATATTAATATTTTTTTCATCAGCATTTTCTTTTATAAGACCTATACTGTTTTTCAGAATACTGATTAGTTCTATTGTCTCAATATTCATATTATAGTTCCCTGCTTCAATTTGAGCAAATTCAAGCATTTGGGTTATGCTCTTAAAAAGGCGCTCGCTGCCGGCGTACAGATTATCAAGATAAACTCTGTCTTCAGCATTAAATTTATCCCGCATCGATTCCCTGATAATAGAAGAATAACCAAGTATAATGTTAAGTGGAGTTCGAAGTTCATGTGAAAGGACATTTAAAAATGTATTTTTTAACCGTTCGGCTTCCCTGCTTTCATCTCTTGCTTTTTTTATCTCAGCTTCTGTCAGAATCTGGTCGGTCTGATCCTCATGCAGCAATACAACTAAATCAATACTATCAATCGTTAGGGGAAATATTTTTGTTTTTAGAATCGGGATGGTGATGTCCCTTCCCTTTAGAAGTGAATCACTATAATCTTCTAAATGTATTTCGGATTTATACCTGAGAACATCTCCTATTTTTAGGGAAATATTTATTTTTTTTAATTCTGCGTCCTCATAAAGGTTATATTCTTTAAGCTCATCAATATTAAAACCCCACATAAACGTAAATGCCGGATTAACATATACAACTGAACCATCAGGAGAAATAATCTCTATAGCATAAGGGAGAGAACCGTAGAGTAAATGGAAATTTTGTAAATAATTATCTTGCATAAATTAAATCACAGGCAGAGAGAAACGTATTGCCGTTCCTTTTGATTTTTTCAATAGTTCTATTTCACCTTTATGTCTTTCAATAATATTTTTACAAAGGAAAAGACCATATCCGCTTTTATTCAAGGTTGGAAGTTCAAATATAGATTTTAGGAATTCTTCAGCTATGCCGGGGCCATCATCTTCTATTTCGGCAATAATATTATTTTCTTTTTGATATGTCATTACCATTATTGTTGCATCATTCCTGGCTTCTGCGGAATTGGAAAAGATATGGACAAGAAGGCTCTGAATCTGATCTGAATCATAACTGCACATAGGTATGTTATTCAGTTCCGTTTTAAAAATTATTTTATTAAATTTTTTCATCGGGGAAATATATTTGATAACAGACTGAATGGACTGGTTTAAGTCTCTGATGTCCTTATTAAGATTAATTGCAGATGTCTCAAGAAGCACCTGTGCATATTTCTGAATATTCCTTATGCTATCAACAGCTACATTGGATTTAAGTTTCAGACGGTCAAAATATAGTGAATTACTTTCGTTATATTTTATTTCAAAATCCTTCTGCACTTTTTCAATAGTCCTAAGCTGACTTTCTGTTTCCAGTAATGCAAGATGAACAAGACCTTGCAGTGAATGACCGATTTCAGAGTCAATGCTAGATTTCAACGCCTTTCTTTCAGCCTGAATCAGGAGTGAATTTGCTTCCTGTAAAGCATTATATGCTTTAACCTGCCCGTTATATAACTGAGCATTCCTGATAGCAGCCGCTGCCTGACCAGCAAGTATTTCAAATGTATCGGTTAATTCTTTAATTTTAATTTTATGGAGATATTTACTGTCAACATATATAACTCCTATTTTTTTGCCGTCTGTAATTAACGGTGAACAGAGAATAGTCTGGAGTTCAAGTCGGAGAATACTTTTGCTCGGATCATTATCTGTGTCGCTTTGTGCTCCCTCAATGAATTTCGATTGACCTGAAGTAAATACATCTTCAACAACGGTAATACTTACATTAAAGGAATTCTCATCCAGAAAAGCATTTTCCGAATTAAGGCCTATTTTATATTCAAGTTTTGATTCCTGGTTTTTCAGAACTATAAATCCCCGGTCAGAACTGGTTATCGAGATGGCATTTTTTAAGACAAGTTCCAGAACATCTTCAAGTATCAATGAGCTGTTAATACTATTGACAATATTTAAGATTATTTCCAGGTTTCTAATTTTCTCACTGGATTTATCGTCGCCTAAAGGTTCTTTTTCGTCGATATTTTTTTTTAGATCGGAAAATTTCATTAAATAAACACTTGATAATATTTAATTCAATATAATCTTTTAAATTAAAAAACAAAAAACAGATCGGAATGGATGAATCGGGATTAATTTATTTTGTGAATGGCGTCTTTAAGTTTAGTGACCATTCTGGACATGTTGATACTCTGATAGTAATCCAGAGCTGATAGAAAGTTTTCAAGCGCTTTGTTGTTTTGACCCATATTGAGATAGAGATAGCCAAGTTCATATAATGTTTCAGCCCGATTAAGAGCATTCGAAAGGTCTTGATTAATTCTTAGACTAGTAAGTAAATAATTTTCTGACAGCTTCAAATTTCCACGAAACTTTTCAATGACACCCTTAACTTTATAAATATCCGCTATAGAAAGTCTGTCATTAATTTTATTACATATTTCCAATGCCTGGTCAGTGAACCCAGCAGCAAGATTATAATCTTTTAACTGAATGAAAATAACCGCCTTTCCTAAAAACGAAATACTGAGTTCTGATAGCATCCCGGCCTCAGCAGATAGAGAAATAGACTTATCAAATTCGGTCTGCGCTTCTTCATACTCTTCTTTATGAGTATACAGCATACCAAGATTGTGTCTTATTTCTGCTATGCGGTTTAAAGTTTGTGTTTGCTCAAAATTAAAAAGTGCCCGCTGGAAATAAGAAAATGCTTTATCATAATCTCCCTGCATATTACTAACAATGCCCAGATTGATCTCAAGCATTCCAACCAGCGCATTATCCTTTGACGTATCTAAGAGTGCGAGGCTTTTTTCAAAATGAATCAGTGCTTTTTGTAAATCTCCTTGTTCACCATACAACGTGCCGAGCAGGTTTTCACACCGTGCTATTCCTTTACGGTCTTTGAGTTCCTCAAAGGATTTTCTGGCTTTTTTAATAAACAAAAGGCTTTCTTTCCAGAAAGCCTGTTTTTGATAAATATCAGCTATTGCCAGATAGCTATTTATTTTAATACTTGCTGTTTTTCTGTCATCGCTGGAGATTTCAAGTAGACAATTAAAAATATTAAAAGCTGCTTTGTAATATCCGCAGGTTTTACAGGTTTCAGCAAGTATTAAGAAGAACTCTATTAGCTTATTTCTTGAAAGTTTGTTCTCCGCAAAGGTAATTAATAGATCAATACGGGTCTGGGAAAGTGTTAATTCATTTCCACCATTCCCAACATCTTCAGGTACATATAGTTCCCCTAATTCTACTGCCTGAGACAAGATTTTTTTTATCTCATCAACATCTTCCGGCCTGAAATAAGATATTATTACCTGTTCTATTTTACGGAAAACAAATACTGTTTTCATTCTAACGTAGATATTTTTTCGTTATTCTGTACCGCCATCCTGAATCGGATCTGGTAACGGACCATCTATTGTTGCCCATCCATATCTTGAGAAATGTGTAATTTGAGCTCCAAGAACAACAAGTAATCCATTTCCTATATTTGCATTAGTATATACAAATTGGGCGGGAATTACCTGAGTGCCATCAAGATATGCAAATCCGAGATGATTAGGATCATATCCTGATATGTCAATACCTGTAAAAATCATATCTAAACTAAGCGTTTTGGAAAATGTTGAAGGCGATGGGAAAAACTGGATCCCTGCGCAATCAGTATTTACAGTATAGGAAATAGTTTGTGTACCGACAAACGCTCCGGCTGGAATGTTCAATGTAACAGAAACCAATGCCCAGCTTCCGTTGCTTTTGTATGATTGTGATAAAGAAATTGAACCGCCTTTGGAACCATCAATTGATTTTGATGCTGTATAAGTGTTTTCAGTCGACAAAGAACTAGCATGGTTAATTTTTATAAATTCATTTTTAACCTGCTGCTGCTGTTGTGGTCCGACTACTGAACTCTCCTTTGCGCAGCTTGACAATATCAAAGCTGCAAGTATAGTAATTACCAGAAAATACTTCATTTTGTACCTCTCATTTTATAGAAAATAGTTTTTTTCCAAATTTCCTAAGCACTTCTCTTAGGGAACAAAAAAAGGGCAATGTTTATGCCATGGCAAAATAATTGCATAAGGTATACTTTAAATCACACTTTTTTTTGAACCCGGTAATAATTACTGATAAATAACGGTAATTACGTCCATACTGTAATAAAATATTACAATTTTAGTCTGATGTTGATTTTATAAGAAGATCTAACTTCGGTCTTGAGATGCCAAGCAGTTTAGCGGTTTTGGATTTGTTTCCGTTCATCCTTCGCAGGGTTTCAATCGCATAAAGCCGGTCAATCTCTTTAAGGTCAACTTTTTCGAATTCTACATTTAATTTAATATACTGGGGAAACATATTTTCATTGTCTGGTTTCCCTTTTACCGGGTGTGAATATAACTGTAAAAAATGTTTCAGTTTAAGCGTAGGTTCGTCACTTAAAAGGACAGCCCTCTCAAAACAATTCCTTAATTCTCTTACATTTCCGGGCCAGGAATAACTGGATAAAAAATTTTTGAGTTCCGGAGCCATTTTTACAATATTTTTATTGAACATTTTATTAAAATATTCTGTAAAGTATTTTGCTAGAATCAGGATATCATTTCCCCTTTCCCGCAATGGAGGAAGTTCTATACTAACGGTATTTAAGCGGTGGTACAAATCGCTTCGGAAGAGATTGTTTATAATTTGCTTCTCAAGGTTCCTGTTAGTTGCTGAAATTATCCGGCTTGTGACAGAAATATCGTGAAGTCCGCCAAGACGCCGGATTACTTTTTTATCAATTGTCCTCAGCAGTTTTGACTGAATAGTAACGCTCAGATCACCTATCTCATCAAGAAATATTGTTCCGTTTTCCGCTAACTCGAACAAACCTTGCTTCCTGGTAGCGGCATTTGTAAAAGCTCCCGGCTCATAACCAAATAATTCAGATTCTAATAAAGCTTCAGGAATTGCTGTACAGGTAATTTCAACAAAGGGGAGAAATTCTCCAAAGGCGTGAGAATGAATAGCTCTGGCCAGTAGTTCTTTGCCTGTCCCAGTTTCTCCACGAATTAGTATATTAATCTCTTTTTTATCGGCAATCTTCTTAGATAATTCAATAATTTTTTTAATTCCCGCGGATTGCCCGATAATAGATTCAAACGCTGAACCAGAATTCAGTTCATTTGGAATATTGTGTGTAGTAATAAAAGACTTCTTAAGTATTATTTCCTGCAGGCTGGATATCATTTTATAAAATTCATATGGGAAAACAAAAATATCTGTAAAGCCCATTTTTACAAGTGAGCTAGCCAGATATGCATTGTCTTCCTTAACGACAAATAATATTTTATTTTGAATTTCATCCCGCTGATCATACAGCTGCATTAGAATTTCTGAGTTTAGACTATCTTCCTGAATAATAATTATTTCGTCCTGGTTAATACTGAATAATTCAGGAAAACTTGTATTTACAAGATAATCTGGTAAATTGATCTGTTCAATAGCTGAAATGATTGAAGTTCTTTCGTTTGTTGAATAAACCGATATATTAACCTGAGATATTTTCATTAATATTTACTCTGCATGAGTTTTAGCTTGTTGTAAGCCGCCTCTCTGTCACCTTGTTCCATAATCAATCTTTTTAATCTACTGTTCTTATTGATATTAAAAATATAATCAAGAACCGATACAGCATATATATTAAATTCTTTCGATTTTGAAAAATTTCCTCTTTCAAAATATATTTCAGCCAGTTTGAACAATACTTTCCAGGTTAATTCAGTAATACTGAACTCCGATATAAATTCGTATGCTTTCATTAGATAATCAACCGGATTACCTGCAGATACTTTATATATCGAAATTATTGCTGCGAGATGATCTTTCTCGGCATAATAAAGTTTATTACCCAGGCAAATACCGGTAAAATAATTGTCCTCCAACTCATCGAAAGCATCATCATAATGACCTGCGCTGATAAGATGATTAATAACCAGAACAGAGGAAAAGAAATAATTATTTTTTTCTTCCTTTTCCCGGTACCAGTCTCTAATTGATATTAGCGGCTCATCGCCTTTTTCGGCAGATAAAGGATTAATCTGTTTTAGAAGATTATAGTTTATTCGATGTTTCTCAATAACTTTATTATATTTAATTTTTTCGCCCATTTCTTCTGTTATAATTTGCAGTCTATTATAATCACCCGCATTAAAGCATATTTTCCCATAAAGAAAAAGCGATTCGAGTTCTTCGTTCACATTTTTCAAAGCAGCAAATATTTTTATAGAATTTCCAACTGCATCAATGGCTTTTTCAAATTCACATGTTAGAAGCAAAGTTTCCGCAATATTATACTGAATCAGCCCCTGCCCGCTGCTGTTTCCTAAACTTACGAAAATGGTGTTTGCCCTGTTATAATATTCCATGGCATTTTCGAAATCAGGTTTTTCGTAATTATGAATGCCAAAATTGAGAAGAAGTTTTGCCTCAAGTTCAAGATTTCCGATAGATAATGTTAACTCAAGTGATTTATTCCAGTATTCTTCTGCTTCTACATATTCACCCTTCATATTATAAATATTTCCCATATTCATTTCCATCTGGGCAACTTTATAAAGAAGGCCTGCATCCTCATATACATTTTCTGCAAGTTCAAAACATGCCAGAGCCTCGGATAGATTATTTTCAACTATTATCGAAATTAATCCCAGCAGATTATAACATTTTCCTTTTTCTTCAAGACCCGCATTATTGTCCTCTATTAATTTCCTGCATATATTTTTTGTTTCTTCGAAATTATTTAGTTCATATTCTGCGTTTGCCGCAATTGGAAGCAGTTCCAGTAGTTTTTTAGGATCTGTTATTCTGCTTAATAATTCAGTAAGAAGTTTTTTCCCTTCATCATAATTTTCAGAACCTATTAAACAACCCGCCTTTAATATTAATAGTCCATCTTTTCTTTTTTCAGTCATATCTTCAATAAGAAGCTCATTTATGAGTTCAATTGCATTGTTGAATTCGCTTAAATTAGATAATACAGTTACTAGATATGATTTAATGTCGGATTTGTCTTCATATCCAAGCGGGAAACTGAGATACCGGCGTAATATTTTCTTCATGTAGCTGAAAGCTGAAATTTTTTCAGCTTCCGACAGTTCATCTTTTATAACTTCATAACTTTCTTTAAATCTATAAGATAGTTCAAACTGCCGTGCAAGTTCAATAAGGCTGAATGTTCTAATTTCTTTTTTAATCTTTTCTGCTATTCTGCTGTGAAAGCCAATTTTATCCTTTACTGTTTTATAAATAAAACTTTTCAATCCGCCGGAAGTAAAATTCAGCAGATTTGTGATATGAACCGGGAGAAATATATTCTTCATCATCAATGAGAATACTATCTGTTCAACTTTCTCCTTAGAGTATCCAGTGATAATTGAAACAGTGTTCTGGTCGACCGGGATATCAAATACTGAAACAAGTTCAGCAGCGTATAATTCCTCTTTTGAAAGTTTGGCAATTCTTAGATCATATATTTCGTCATGTGAACTCTGAAGTAATTTTATGGTACTTTCATCTTCGGATATAGATGGACTGGCATTCCTATAATTTATTATATCCAGTAACAAAATGTCTTTAATAAAACCCTGTATGTTCCCAGGAAGTAAATCGGCATATTGCAATATTATTTTTTTAAGCTCTTCCCTGGGAAACTTATCATAATAGCTTTTTTCAATGAATTCTGTCAGATTTACTTCTGTAAATGAGGTTAGATTAATTTCACGAAGGTTGAATATTTTCTCTGAAAGAATTCTAATATCGGGATCCTCGGCAATTACTAGTTTTCTCTTGTTGACCTGTAATATTGGTATGATATTGACGACTGCATCATATACAAGCTCATCAATATCGCTGAAATTGTCGATCAGTATAAAGAAATTGCAGTCCTGCGATAAAATAGAGAACACAGCTTTAATCTCGGCTGCAATGTCTCCCGCCCGCGAATTTATTATCTCTTTAATTCTAGTTTTCAGATCAAAGGAAATGGAATTATATATTACCTCATTGTAAAGTATATTAGTAAGAAGCTCTTTAATAAATTCAAATCCCGGTCTCGCTTTATTATAGCTAATTAAAACAGCTTCATTATATTCTGATGCTATATTATTAAGCAGTGATGATTTTCCGGATCCTTCTGAACCTTTTACTGAGAATATTTCACTACTTGTTTTATCTCTAAAATAAGTATTAAGTATTGATATTGCGTCAGTTCTGTCCTCGAATACTTTTACTGGCGCCCAAGTGCCGGATAAATTTGGTATTAAAGTTCTATCGATTTCATCCAGAATTTCAACCGTATTGTAATACCTTTGGTCAGGATTCTTTGAAAGAAGTTTTTTTATTATTCTGACTAGTTTTTCAGAATATTTTGTCGCGGGGAATTCAAATTCATTTTCAATTTGAGCTTTATATATTTCAATTTCATTAAGGCTTCCGAATGGGAGTTTTTTATAAACAAGTCTGTAAAGCATCATGCCTAAAGAATAAAGGTCAACCCTGTGGTCATGCCGTTCTCCTCTTAGCAGTTCAGGCGCAATATATTCTGCTGTACCCGAAATCGGATTTTCTTTTGTTGCAGACAGAACTCTATTGCAAAGCCCAAAATCAATTATTTTTATTACCGGTTTCTGACCAGCCCATGTTACTAAAATATTTTCCGGTTTTAAATCATAATATATATAGTTTGACTGGTGCAGATAAAATAGGAATGATGAGATTTGTATGATGATTTCTGAAAGTGCATTTTCTGTATAATTTTCAACTGATAAAAGATCCTTGCCCGGGAAATATTCAAGAGTATAAAATTTTGAACCTTTAATAATCTCGCAGCCGCTGCATTCAAGTGCTGTCCCAAATTCAATTGCTTTTATAATATTGGGATGATCGGTTCTTTTTAAAATGTTGAATTCCCGGAGGAAGGAGGCCAGATCATCAGCATCGCAATTATTTGAAAGGACTTTAATGGCGGTTTCTTTATTTGAATTTCCCTTGTCAATGCACAAAAAGACTTGACTTCTTCCGCTTCCTAATTTACCAGTTATTTCGTATCTGCCATTAATCACTTTCCCGCCGCGGGTTTAGAATAATTTTAATCCGGTTTCCAATATTATTGGTAACAAACAAAGAGGAAAAGAGTGCAAGCCCCGGGAATAATATCATCCACCATGCCCTGTAGATATAACCCTGCCCTGATTCAATCATACTGCCCCAGGATGGCATGCTGCCCCCGGTTCCCAGGCCAAGATAACTTAAGGCCGATTCTGCCAAAATTACGTTTCCAAACTGAAAAACAAGATTCACTATGACGGGTACAGCAATAACTGGCAGCATTTCATATAAAATTAGTCTTAAAGTTCCGGTTCCCATAAGCTTTGCAGTCAAAAAATAATCCCGCCTTTTTAATGAAATAATCTCACCTCTTACAATTTTAAACAAACTCATCCATCCTGAAAATCCCAGCACAATTATCACAGCGAAAACCGAGTTTCCGAACAAAGCAAGTATTAATATAATAAGAAATATGACTGGAAAAGATAAAAACATGTCTGATAGGCGATTAAGAAATAAGTCGACAATCCCTCCTGTGTTTCCTGCAAAAAACCCAAGAAACGAACCAAGAATAAATGTAATTAACACGGATAATAGCCCCACAGTCAATGATACCCTTGAACCATAAATCAGTCTTGAATATATATCCCTGCCAAATTCATCAGTTCCCAGTAAAAATGTCTTAGTCGCAGCGGATTGTTCTGTTTTCTCATCTTCTGTTTCTAATTTGTGTCCCACTCCTTTCTGATAGTAAATAAATCCCCCAACATTGGTCATGCTATCCGCGAAAAGCACATTGTTATCGAATGAGTTTTTTACCACCTTATTTTCTAAAATCATAAATGGATCTTCTGTTTCAATACTGCTGCTCTTTAACACAATTTTTGTAACTGAAGCTAATGGAGGCAATAATTTTGTTACATTTATATTTTTCTGAAATTCAGGATTCGAATCAGTTATAAGCGGTGCAAAGATATAGCAGATCAAAAAAATAACAGCAGCAAATGATGTGAAAGAAAGCCTTCTGTTTAGAAAACTTAGCCTTCGCTTAAGCCAGCCATCTTTATATCTTGAAACAAGGAGAATTATAATTCCTGCTAAACCCGCAGCAGTTGAAAAAAAACAGTCGAATAAATCAAAACTAAATCTACTCCATGCCTGTTCAGGATTACTGAATGCTGATTTGATAAAATAAAATATTAACACAATAGTGTTTATTACCAGATTGAATCTCACCGTAAGAATTGAAATGAGTATCAGAAACAAAGCATGTCTAATATTGAATATTCTTTTCAATTCAACTGTTCCCTGAAAGTTGGTTTGTCAATCATTGCCTTCAGCAGATCAGCCAGCAGGTTGCTTATTATTACTAATAATCCTGAAATAAAAACACATCCTATTACAACCGGGTAATCTCTTGTGAGAATTGAATTTACGGTTAAACTCCCCATCCCCGGTAACCCGAAAATAACTTCGGTTATAAGTGCGCCGCTGAAAAGTACCCCGAGTTCCACGCCAGCAGCCGAGATCAACGGACTTAACGCATTGGGAATAACATGCTTTTTAATTATTTCCCTTTCAGTTAATCCGTAACTCCTCAAATTCAGCACAAATTGTTTATTAAGAATTTCTTCAAGGTTATCCCTTAGGTATTTATAAAAGACTGCAATACCTCCGAGTGAAAGTGTAATCACCGGTAAGATCATATGAATTATATAATCCTCTGCCTGCTCTCTTAACGACATTGATTCAAATCCGAATGAACTTAGACCTGATGCAGGAAGAAGTTTCAACTTCTCAGAGAAGACATATATTAGAAACACGCCTGTAAAGAAGGATGGCAGTGCATAAAGCACAAGACTTGTCCTCCCCAATGATTTATCTATGAATCCGTTCACTTTCCTTATTGATATCAAAGCCAGGAAATATCCAGTACTATTCTGAAAAATAAAACAGATTAGAGCAAAAATAATTGTGAATGGTAAGTGCCTCGCTAAAACGTCTGTAACCGGGAGTCTGAAATTATATGAAATACCGAAATTCCCTGAAAAAACATTTATTGCGAATTGTATAAACTGTTGAAAAATAGTTTTATTTAATCCGAATGATTCTTTTATTTTATGGGCAAGTTCAGGATTAAGTTGAGGGGATACAAATCTTGAAGTTGGATCGCCCGGGGCAACCCTTAAAAGTATGAAAACGAAACAAACCATTATTACAAGCACTGCAATCGCATAAAGCAGTCTTTTTAGAACAAGCAAAAGGAAATTCTTCTGCTTCATTTAATTTTTAACCGACCATTCCCAGCAGTGATTGACATGCCCGAGAGGCGTTACATGTATGTTTTGAACTCTCTGGTTATAAGCGATAATATTGTCTATCCAATAAAGAAATGTTACAGGACAATCATCTGCAAGAATTGCCTGCAATTCTCTGTACAGGTTATTTTTTTCAACATCCGATTTTGTAGTTTCTATTTTATCCAGTATTACATCCGAACGGATATTTTTATATCCTGTTATATTCAGCGGCGCTACAGTCAGATTTGAGTACCAGTAAAGTTTTAGATCGAGCGGAATGGGTATTGACCAGCCACCAAGCCAGGCATTTAATTTATGAGTAAACATTTTATCCAGAAATACCCCCGGTTCAAGCGGTTCTGTTTTTACATTTATCCCGATTGACTTAAGATTGTTTTTAATTATCGTTGCTGCAAATTCCCGTCTTGGATTTCCACCGGCGTAGTTTAATGTAAATGTAAATTCTCTTCCTTCCTTTTCAAGAATGCCGTTCTTCTCCTTCCATCCCGCCCCGGCTAAAATCTGTCTTGCTTTTTCCGGACTATATCCGATTGGCTGAATATCATTATTGTAAGCGTCTTTAAAAATATGCGCTACCGGTCCGACAGCTATATCTCCGTTATTGCCGAGAAACTCAGATAATATTTCCTCTCTATTGATGGCATAGGTAAGTGCTTTTCTTACATCCGAAGATCCGAATAAGTCATTAGGCTTTATTTTTTTATTTGCAAATGCATCCGGATCTATATTATTCCAGCCCGCATAGTCATATTCCCTCCCCTTTACAGGAACGATATTAAATTTAGCCGCTGATTTTAGATCAGAAAGCTGGTCAGGCTTAACATTATCCATAAGATCTATCTCACCATTCTTCAGCTGAGTTATCCGTGAATTATAATCCGGAATTACTTTAAATATAAGCTCACTTATTGTTCCCGGTTTATGCAGAAACGACTTCTCGTCTGATCTTAAAACTATAGATTCGCCGTGATTCCACTTATATAGATAGAAAGCACCGCAGGTTACAGAATCTATTCCCTTCTCAAGTGTTGCGAAATTTTTCCTGTCAAGCTTTGAAAATATATGCTTTGGGATTATCGGTATATCAATATCAAAGAGGCTGGGGTGTGAATCCGGTCTGAAATTTATCTTTAATATATACGGGTTCACAAGGGAAAATGATTTATCAAGATCAATATGCTGGCTCTTTTCAAGAATAAAGTGATTAAATGTTCCAAATAGCCGGCTCTGGATATCGGGATCGGAGTATGCATCGTAAGAAAAGATTACATCCTCTGCAGTCAAATTAACGCCATCACGCCATTTGATATCATCCCGCATATTTATGGTAATTGAAGTTGAGTCGTTATTCCATATCCAGTTTTTAGCAGCCATAGGGAAAGACTCGACAGTTCCAGCTGAATCATTCCATTCATGCTGAACCAATCCCGGGTAAAGCAGTTCAGTTATATTCACTTCCTGAAAGGAGAAAGCAAAAAGGGGGTTAAGTGATTCTGCATCAGATTGGATGGCGGCAACAATCCTGTTGTTTTGTTCCCCTTTTTTATTAGAGCAAGATGGGAGTAAAAAGAGGGAGATTAAAAAGATAAAAAGTAAATGGAATAACTGCTTCATCTTTACCACAAAACGTCTCAGGTTAAATATTTAAATAAAATTCCAGTAAGTATATGACCATGAAATTTTCCGGTCAATAAGCCGGAAGAAAGTTGAGCCTTTAATTGTAACGGGTCTTCCTGCAGGCATATCCGGCAGATTAAATTTTGGAGTGCAGGTTACTGTCCATCTTACAATTACCATATCCCCTTCGGAATAGATCCATTCATGGTTGAATTTTAAATTATCAGCCGCATTAACAAAGGTAGAAATAGATCTGGCAATATCGGTTCTTCCTTTAAGGAGAGTGTCGCCTTTAATTGAATGAGCAATGGCATCAGGAATAAACTCGCCAACAGCTTTAACCGGATCTCTTTGATTAAGAGCTGTATTAAAAAAAGTAAGCACAACTTTTTTGTTGGCGTCAGATTCCTTAATAAGCTGCGGGTTTTGCCTCATGCATCCTGTTAGAATGACCGAAACAATCAATAAAAGTAAAATATTTTTCATGCAATTAATCCATTTCCGACAATAAATTTATCAGATCAAGCGGTTTTGTATTCATTACCAAATGCCCATTCTCATCAACGGGCCACAAATCAGGTGTGCGGTCAGCATAGAGCTCTACTCCGTTTCCATCCGGGTCAAGAAGGTAAACAGATTCAGACACTCCGTTATCTGAAGCTCCTTCAACCTTATAGTTTACTTCAAAAAGGCGTTTTACTATTCTAGAAAGTTCAGTTCTGTTTGGGTAAAGTATGGCAAAATGATATACGCCGGTATGCCCGGCCGGTGGAGGAACTGCATTTTCACCAGCCCAGGTATTTAATGCAATATGGTGATGGTATCCGCCTGCAGATAAAAACACTGCTTTATCGCCGTAATTTGAAGTAATTTCGAAACCGAGGAGACTGCGGTAAAATTTTAGTGATCTTTCAAGGTCAGCTACAATTAAATGGATATGACCAATACGAACGTCCGGATGAATTCTGACTTCCACTTTAACCCTAATTATATATAATACAACTCACAAATTTATAAAAGTAAACGTTAAAAAGAAGGTGAAATTACTTTGAAAGTGGAGTGAATTTTATTAATTTTACCCCGCATCCATAGCTCAGTTGGTAGAGCATCTGACTCTTAATCAGCAGGTCACCGGTTCGAGCCCGGTTGGGTGCACTTTTGGCGCAGAAACGCATGTTTTTTGCGCCTTTTTTTTGCAGTTTTTGTCGAAGTGCTGAAATTGGCTTATTTTGACTTGTCTTGACCATAGGTAAAAATAAAAACTATGGAAAAAACTATGGAAGAAAATGGAATATTTAGGATGGAATATTGAAGGTAAAAGAAGCGAAGAGATGGTTACTTCCGCTTCTTTTTGACAATTGGTCTTTTGAATTTTTCAAGCTCGGCTTTCATACTTCCTATGCTTATCTGGTTATAAAATTTATCAGTAGTATTACCATGTTCATGCCCAACGAGTTCACGGACTACTGAAGCATCCATATTGTACCTGGACCGGCAAAGGGTTATAAATGTTTTTCTGAAAGTTCTTGCTGTATAATATTCAACTATTTTCAAATCATCAACTAGGTATCTTGTGATTGCCCTACCAAGATTTTCCACACAATTATAATTTAGCAATTTACCTTCTTTAACCTCTTTTAATCTTTTCTTCAGAATAGGTAATAGATCCTTGTGGAATGCAACTTCCCTGAATTTTTTTCTCTTCGGCGAATAGTAATGTATGACCCTATTTGCCAGATCAATATTATTTCCAGTTATGTTAAGAATGTCTGAAGATCTAAGGCCAGAATAAAATAGTAAAAATACAGTAGCTTGGAAATTTGAATTTTTTAATTTAAGATTCTTAAAAACTGCTGTAATAACTTCGTCAGTAAAAATGATCTTTTCTTTTACTTCAGGTCTGGTCTTTACCTCATTATTTATCTTAAACCAGGGTGTATAATGATACTCAAATAGAAAATTCAGAAAGTGGTTAAGTTGCTTTCCATAACAATGAATTGAATTTTTAGCCATATCCAATTTCTTGATTTCATTTAGCCAGTCTTCTATCTTAATTTTGGTTATGCTGGTAGTAGAATATCCTTCCTTAAATGTTTCAGTAAATTTATTATAGAAACGATCATAGTCTTTTATTGTTTTGGGATGCTTGCCCTGATTGTTATTAAGAAAACGCTCCTTCGCATCTTTTATTGTAACTTTATGTATCCCAAGTCGTCTTAATTTTTTTCGATTACTTGTTAATTCCTCTTGTAACTTCTTAGCAATTGCCTCCGCCTTTTTTTTGTTGGTGTCGTTTGCTACCAATCCGGTAGAATTAGTAGTTACATTTTTTGCAATAGCATCATACCATTGCACGTACAGCATTTCACCTTTTTGGATTACTATTGCCATTTAATTCTTTCCTCAATAATTTATTAAAAATCTCCTTCCCTCCTAGCGAGGATATAGATTTGTTGTTTGTCTTATGTAAATAATTCTGAACCTCCTGATCTGAATTGTACTTTGGTTCCCTAACCTCCGTTTTACGAATCGTGCTTTCGGATAGGAACCGGATAAGCTCCATATAAGTTATCCTTCTGCTTTTACCGACTATTATGTATCCTATCTTTCCATCAGCCATGAAATCCTTAAGTGTATCTCTTCCGATGCACAATATTTTGGCAGCCTCTGACTGTGAGTATAGTTTTAGTTGATTTACTTCCATTGTTCTTATACCGATACTTTCATTGTAATTATTATAAACTAACATCTTTGAAAAGTTTTCTCATAGCTCTATTTCGTCTCGGGTTATGAACTCCTAATCCAAGAGATTTTCTTAATTCGGCACACTGTAATTTTATTGTTTGGTTAAGCCTGTTCTCAATTTTATATAAAAAAGAGTCAGATATTATCATTGCATTGAACAATGATTTGGTCTCAAGAATAATTGTATAATGTAAATTCATGTTTAGGCTAAGTCTGCTATGATCATCATACAATATTGGATCTTCCCATGTGTAATAAAATTTGGCTTTCATATCCTTTTCTTCCTGAATAAGCTCACCAAGCAATGTCAAATAAAATATGGTGCTGATATTTTCTTCCTGCAGTTTATCCCATAACCGTACTTCGCGTTCAATAGATATTTTTTTATTTTGTAGATACTCAGCTTCATATAAACCGCTATCTGTCAAAAATTCAAACGATACATTGGTTGGAAATAATTTAATATCTGAATTAAGTAAGGCCGACTGATCAACATAAAAATGATGTGCATTTTCTGAAGTATAGAGTTTCCCAGCAATTGTAATTTCATAAAGCTGAGTTAGTTCATTAAATCGTACTTTGTTGTTCATTATAATATCCTTTTTAAGTTTTAGTAGTAAATTCTGCGGAGCACTATGCTCCGCAGCTTTTGTGATTGTTACTTTATTGTTTTAGTCCAACCGAATTGCTCTCTAATAGCTCTAAATACTAGTGTCCGTACTGCAGTATTTGCATTCAACATTTCAAGTATTTCGGATTCCTTTAGTTCAGCACGAAGGATTTTATATAGTGTCGCATTAAATTGAGTACCATTATTAACAGCGAAATTATTTAGTTCTGACAACCTGTCGTCATGCCTGCCACCAATGTCTGTGATAATTGATAAAACACATTCACTAATCTTATCAACTTGCCTATTAGCTTTGCGAGACTGACGGATTTTATCATTGAATCTTTTAATCCCCAATGCTGTAGCTTTTCTATTCCTATTACTAACACTTTGGAGACTTTCACCAGCCTTCTGAAATTTGGTATTCGCCTTATATAAGGCTAGTTTCAAGCGACTTTTCTCTGCTCTTAATTGAACAATTTGCGAGTGTGTTAACCTGATCCTTGTTTCCGCTTTGGTTTTACTATCAATGACAGTTTTCGTTTTTGTACTTAGAGCTAATTCTATATCATTTAGCTTTAATTGAATTCCGTTACAAGCGTCAAGCTGATCATCGAATTTTTTCTCAACCTTCTCGGAAGACTTTTTACTCACCCTACGAACGAGTTGGTTCGTCGTTGGGGTGTGTTGTTGTGTAGTTACTTTGGCCATCTTTTACATTCCTTTTTTTTAATTGAATAATGTGTTGTAAAGAAAAGGAATAAAAGAACCTGAATAAACGCAGTGTTGGGTGATTTTATGTAACCCAAGAGTAGATTATATTAACTTAAGAGATAAGATATAAGAGGAAGAGGATAATTAAGGATACTATTTAGGTCTTCCACCAGGGTTATGTTTCCCAGTTTCTTTCATAAAATAGTATTTAGGTTTAGATATAAGCCATTTGATTTTAGAATCCTTTGGCCAAGTACTTATTAACTGATCATTGAAAAAATCAGTTCTGGTAGAGCTGGTTAGATAATTGCTGAGCTCTGGTTTCATCTCAAATCGGGATTCGATATCTGATATAGTTTTAATTGCTTTATTTATTGCATTACGAAATCCATTTGGAGATAAATCATCTTTATCCTTTGCAATACCAGCTTCTTTCCGGAGTTTAGTAATATTAACTTCACTACCAGCTTTTTCAAGAAATACTGCTATGTAGAAAAATCCTATTGCATCTCTAACAAAAATTGACTCTGTATAGTTAAAGGATATTTCCCAGAAATCGCCCCTGAATTTCCAAAGATAGCCGGCTGTGGATATGGTCCCTGAGGAGTGTTTTTCCTCTTCGCTATTGTTAAACTTTTCAATTTGAAGAGTTAATCTATATAAAGCCAGGGGATCAAAAAAATTTTCCTGTCTATCAATCCCTGTTGAGCTTAATGCTTTTAATAGGGTATTAAAGTTGATAGCCTTGAAGAAAATTTTTTTATGATACTCATCAGTTCTAATCCAATAGTTTAGAAATTGATCTGCATTGTTATTTGTTTTGAAGTAGTAATAGTATAAAAATTTTAAGATATCTCCATTTATGGTTTTGAAATCGAATGGTTCTGTTTTCACAAAAAATGATTCACTTTTTATTGCCGGAATTATATAAGAATCTTTGCCCACTATAATTACTGGTTTTTTGTCAAATCCATAACCTTTCAAAATGTTCCACAATGTATTCTGCTTCTGTATGCTAATAAGGTTAAACCTACTAACCACGAATACATCGTATTTATCATTTAATTCTTCTAAATCTTCCTCATCATAATACCAGAAAACATTTTTCCCTGCGGTAAGTTCTGCCAATAAAAAATCGGTTAATTCAAAATCATCCGAATTAACATTAAGTACATACGCAGAATTAGAAGGTAATGAAAGTTTGTTATCTTGAAATAAATTCAACAACATTTCGCCGTAACCATACAAGACCGTTGCATTTTTTTCCATTCTATAAAAAAGCGGAAAATCGAGGATAAAATTTATAACGGAAGGTTCATATTTTCTTTTTTTAGAATCAAGATAAAGTTCAAGATTATTAGAAGGGATTTTTGATAATTCTTTTGCTTCGGTTTTTACTAATTCCCTTGAATAATATGTAACTTTTTCACTTTGAGACTTATTTATTATTTCATGCCAAGTGTTCTCGGTAAATGGTTTAATGTTATGAAATACCTTTACCAATTTAGGTGAATGAAACCATGCCGAAAAGTCCTCATCAAAGTAAAATTTATTTAGATCCATTTTACTTTTATAGTTAAGAACATATATACAAGAAATATTATCGGTTTCCTCTTCGGTAAGTTTCAAATTGCCAAAATATCTAAGTAAATCTACCAGAGATCTCTCATTGAGTGGAAGATGCATAGACTCTTTTCTAATATTGACTTCATCGTCCCACATATTATCGTAATATTCAGGAGTTGAAAACACTAGTATCATATAATTTTCTTCTTTTTTAGCAATGAATAAACAAAAATAGTGTAACATGTTCCAACAAAGAAGCATTTTTTATAAGTTTTTCAAGGCATATTATATTAAATGCTGTGGATTTTCAGGCGGAAAGTTGACAATTAGACGGTTTTTATCGATTCCTAAGATGTTTTATATCAAAAATATATAATAAAAAAAGTAAAAATGGGTAGGTTAAGTACTTATATTATATGAGATTAGGAAAAGTTAAGGAGAAATAACTCTAGAATGAACTATTCAGTCTGTTTTGAGAATTAGGCTATTTCAAAAACACAATCTCCATCGCCAACCCTCTAGAATCCTTTTCTGGAACCTCCGGCAGAGTTCCGAAAGTTACAGAGTATTTTGCTGTAACAGCTCCTGCTAAGGCATCGAGAATATCATCCTTAGCAACTTCAGCGGTCTTGAAGTCAACTAGTCCTTTAATTACTATGTCTTTGGCGACAGGACAATAGTTGGACAAGAGATTAAGCCGCTCCTCGAACCCTTCCTTGGTTTTCTTTTTATGTAGCATCTCAACATTATGGTTCAATGCCCAGAACCCAACTTCCGGGTGGAACTCACGTATCTTTCCTGAAGTAGCATGTTCTTTTAGAAAGTCATCCATCTGTTTTATCTTACTGGTTATCATCCATGTCTGCTTTGATAATCCTCTGCCTGTGTGTTCACAATTTACTTTACTTGCTTCTTTATAAAAATTGCAATTGACTGCTTGACGACAGGGTGTTGGAAATACACTGGATCTTCTATTCGGAAGAACTTTGCGGGCTTGTTTATCACAAAGACGTTCACTTGTGTCGCACTCTTTTAATCCAATTGGAATATCTACTAGGACCCACCTACTGCTTAATAAGAATCTAGACAATTCAGATATATTGCTTAAAATCCCAATTTCCCAGGTTTCATTGTCATCCAAGCTTACATAGAACCAGCCAGATTTACATCCATCTATACCAATGTTTTTCATTATAATTTATCCATTGTAGTATTGATATTCTATAGACTTATGCCTTGTTTGTTTTCAATAAATAATTTGCAGAATCACTTAAGTAATATTTCAGTGTATTCCAATCTTTTCCTTTTAACATGATGTATCTACATTTAGTACCGCTAACATTTGCGTAAAATTCGCCTATTGCTCTTTTTTCTTTAGAATCTGTGGTATCATAAATGTTGGCTCCTTTATATTCAACAACAACAATAATTCCATCTTTAAGTTTTACTATAAAATCTGGATAGAATTTATCTGTGGAAGTTTGCAACCAGAAAGCATAATTATCCTGTCTGTCTAAATTCCTAATCCAAAATTCAACATTATTATCCATATCTATATTTAGGGCGCACTCTGATTCTTCCTCGTTCATATCGGCAACTTGTGAATGATAATGTTTTGAAAACTTAAATTGGCCGGAATAATAATTATTCGCGGGGTAAAGCTCAGGAAATGTAAAGTCTTCACCAGTGGAAAATTGACTTAATTTATCCTTCACTGTATTTAATCCAGAAAATAATAATTCTTCATACCCTTTCTTTTTAGCTTCTTTATAATAAAAAAGAATTTTGTTCCGCACAGCATCTCTTAATTTATACATAGTAAACACAAGATGTTCTACTTTTAATTCCCTTGATTGAACTAAATTATCTACAAGAAAAGTAACAAATACAACAGTTTGTGCATAAGAAATTGATTGATGCCTGGCTTGCCTTACCAACCACTGAATCAGACCATCTTTGTCCATGGTACTAGAAATTATTAAATCACTTAATTCTTCTTGGATAACCGACGCATTATAGGTAACAGCATTACCATCTCCATCAATATCAATTAAACCTTTCTTACCGCTATCAACTTTCACTGGAAATTCATTATCAGTTAACTTATAATCACAATCTGCCAAATTCCAATTTGAAGGAAGTAATATATCTTCATCAAATACTCTTATTGTGTCTTCAAAGTTAATAAGCAGTTGAGGTACTAAAAAAGGAATTCCTTTTTTAGAAGGTGAAATTAGAAGTTTATGAAAATCAGTTATGTCCTTATAAATTTTTTCAACTTTTAATCTGTCTATTTCTGAGTTCAAGGAAGCCTTTATTTCGTCTTTTTCTGACTCTGTAATTTGTTTAATAAGAATTATAGAGCTATCCTCTTTACTAATTACAATTTTATTCCTTAATGACGGACTAAAAGAATCACTATTTGGCAAAGTTGATAAATCAATCTTCACATTTCCAAAGAATTTACCAAGTTCTAGTTGATTAGGACTAATTTGTAAAAGATCGGAAACTTCAGTGGAGGTAAATCCAGATTGTACTAAAGAATCTCTTAGATTATTAGCTGTGTTGAAAAAATTATTTGATGATACAAAAGCATATGCACGGTTTAACTGCTCATTACTTTTTCTTTGAACTTTTGGCATTCTGAGAACACGACCTAATAATTGCTCTACATCTTTACTAGAATTAACATTAGCCACAGAACAAAAGATATAAGCAAATGGGCAATCCCATCCTTCTTTCAGAGCCTGCTTTGTAATAATAAATCTGAGTTCACAATTACTGTCAGAAAGGTCTATACCTTCAATTCCTTGTTCAGTTCCTGTGGCTATTGCAATTTGATTCTCTGGTATTTGAGAAACATTCATTAGGAAATTCTTCACTTCAGTGGTACTTATTGTGCTTTCTTTTAGACTATCATGCTGTGCCTGCAATAAAACAATTGGTCTAATATATTCACCTGTTAAGGATTCCTCCTGTTTTGTCAGAATCTCCAATTCTTCTTGTTTTTTTACTGCCGAGATAATTGTGTTTTGCCAATTATCCTTTGTTAATAATTCAATCGGCATTTTGATCATATCTTCGGCTTTTAATCGTGACGCTGAAACGCTATACAAAACATTACTTCGATCTTCACCTTTTGTTTTAGGTGTTGCGGTAAATTCTATAATACAAGCTGGGTTTAATCTCTTTAGGACTTCAAATGTTAAAGGGGTTCTTGCATTATGAGCTTCATCTATTATGAATATTGGATTATTTATATAAACAACATTAGCAAGCGAATATTTAAGAGTTTTGCCATTAGCTTCATCAAAGTGTTCCAATACTTGCCGCTTTTCTTGTTTAATTTTAGTGAAATGATGCTCTAAAACTCCACTGTTTTCGTAGACTTTCCTTCCTTCTGTTTTATCAACACGCCAGGAGGCGAAAGTTGAAATAACAATAACTGTATTTGATTGTAATGTTCCCTTAGAAACACTACGTGCATCTTCGATTTTTAAGACTTCTACATTTCCATTAAAATATTCATTCAATACAATGCGGTAAGGGTGTGCACTATCTTGTAAACAATTATATGTTTGTTCTAAAATAGCGTTACTAGGTACAAGCCATATTACTAAGGAAAAATCACGTGCCAATAACTCACTACAGGCAATCGGTATAGAATGCGCAGCCAAAACTGTTTTTCCACCACCGGTTGGTAAACGCAAACAGACATATGGAATATTTGTAAAACTAGCATCATTATAAGTCCCTACTTGTCCAAAATTTTTGCGAGTTGATTCAGCATAAGCACGATTAACATCTTTTCTTACAGCGCAATTATGTAGGAAATCAGTTAGGACATCTAAGGTTTCAGATTGATATTTTTTTAACATTATTAGCTCACCTTAATTTCGTATGGAATTTGTTTGAACGTGATTTTCTCATTTTGTAACTTTGTTGGAGTTAGACGATTGCTTTCTCCAAAAATTACTTTATTGCCGGAGTATTTAGGAAGAAGATCAAATAATTTGTTTGTAAGAACATTACCTCCTGATATAGACTTGTCACCTAAAATTCCATTAAATAAAAGATAATAAGCTACTCCTTTGTATACATCGATCAGAGGGGTATTGAGTTTTGATTGCGTTGGTAACGGCACACCAGTCTCTGAAAAGAAAATATGTCGAGCAAGTTCTTTGAATTTAACGCCTTCTCTTACATTGCCATATTTATCAAACAAAGAATGGGCAAGTTTGCAATACCGAAACCCTCCTCCATGGCCTTCAATGTGCTCTACTTTACCATCTTGTTTTTGTATATCATATCCTAAAGCTACTCTTTTTATTCTTTCTGCTGTTACTTCTTTTGCTATTTTTTCCTCCATCTCTATGAGTAGATATTTACGGTCGCCATCATCTTCTTTATTTAACTCAACAACAGCCTGGCCGGTAGTACCACTTCCTGCAAAGGAGTCCAAAATTATTGAATTTTTATCAGTAGATATTTGTAAAATTCTTTTAACTAATCTAACAGGTTTTGGAGTAGCGAATGTTTGATTATCTATTTGAAGCATACTCTTTATTTCACGTTTTGCTTCTTGATTATGTCCAACTTCTTCACTAACCCACCAGGTATCCGGAGTACGGCCTTGCTGAACATCTGTAAGGAATCTTTTCTTCCTTGGGAATGAGTCACCCTTATTACCGAACCATATCCTTTTTTCCTCAATCATCTTCATTAAATTAGGTTTGGAATATACCCAATGTTTGTCTAAGGGGACATTAAATACTTTGCCTGTCGGACCGACAACATCGTAGTTACCTTCTTTTCTGGGTTCATTTGCAACTAGATCTCCAGATTGCCATGGCCCTCTCGGATCCTTGTCTGGGTTTTTATATCTTGCATCCATCTTTGAAGAGCGTGATAATAAATTCAGCTTGACCTTTTCCAACTTCTTAGCATAAAGTAAAATGAAATCATGATTTACTGATAAATATTTAGCATCATTTTTAATACTATGGATTTTCTGCCACATTATATTTGTAATAAAATTATTACCACCAAATATTTCATTCATTAAAAGTTTCAGATTTGCTTGCTCATTATCATCTATTGAGATAAATATTATCCCATCTTCTCTTAAAAATTTTTTTAATAATTGAAGACGTGGGTACATCATACATAACCACTTGTCATGCCTAGTCAAATCTTCGCCTTCTGATCCGACGACCTTATCCAACCATTCCTTTATCTCAGGTGCATTAACATTATCGTTATACTGCCATCCCTCATTTCCAGTGTTATAAGGAGGGTCTATATATATACATTTAACCTTACCAGCATAATATGGCAACAAAGCTTTTAGTGCATGAAGATTATCACCCTGCACAAGTAAGTTTCCAGATTCTTTATCTCCAGCGGATAAAGGTTCATCATATTCTAATAATCGATATGGAATTTCCAAATGATGTTTTTCAACCGCTTCTTTGCCGATCCAAGTAAGTGTAGGCATAAATTATTAACTATTCCCAAATTATTATCATTTTATCAAATTTCTATAATTACAAACTTACAGAATGCGATTACAGAAAGAAACGAATTAAACAAAAAATTTTACTTCTTCTTAAGTAATCCTGTTAGACATAATAGATCATTATTCAACCTTTATTTGTAATGCACAAAAAATAGTCTTGGGGTTAGGAGTTATTATGTCTTTTACTACTAGCTGAGGTCCCAGAATAATTTATTTACTACTTCTTGGTATAAGAATACTAATGAGGAAAGTTAACTTTCTTTTCTTAGCTTAATAATCCACAATTCCTTCCGGCTCTATCAAATTCGGTATAAGAAACCTAGTAATAAACAAACTAGGAGTCTTATATGCTGCTGACAATTGGCGCAGATCCAGAATTGGTTCTGCGAAAAAATGGAAATTTCGTTTGTGCTTATGATTATTTCAAAGCTAATAGTTCAATGGGCTGCGATGGCTGCGAGAGCATTGCAGAGGTGCGTCCAGGCTATTCAGAATCGCCAATCGATCTAACAGCTAAAATTCACAAGATATTAACTTATGGGCACGAATTACACCCAGAGCTTGAATTCATATCTGGACAATTTGCAAATGATTTTGCACTTGGTGGTCATATTCATTTCTCGGTTCCACCTGAACCTAAAATAATTTCAGCTCTAGATACTGTTCTTTATTCTCTTAGTAACTGTATCGATGACAAACAACAGAGATTAAAAAGAGAAAGGACAGGTTATGGAAAGAAAAGTTCGTATAGAAAAAAATACTACGGTTTCGAATTTCGCAGCCCTGGCAGCTTCCTTTTGTCTCCTTCCACCACTCTTGTAACGTTCACTCTTGCTAAGCTTGCTGTACTTGGTGTAATCGAAGACAATATCGATTTCGTTGAATTAAAGGAACGACAACATAGCAAGACATTTATTAACAATCTAAAACATTTATTACATACGATTCCTGATGATTGCAGAGAGGGTCTGAAGGAAGTCGATACTTTGCTTGGTAAGACTCTGGATTGGAACCAGAATATCCTACCAAACTGGGGGTTGGCAGCATGAGGTGTACAAATTGTAATGATGTAATACCTGATGATGAAGTCAGGTGGGCCTTTGATGACCCTTATTGCGAGACGTGCTTCAACGATTCATATACTTACTGTTCTTGCTGTGATTCGGTTACTCATCGTAACGAGATATGTTATGATAATTCTGATAACCCATTGTGCAATGATTGCTATAAAGAGCAGAACGACGATGATGCGCCAGATAACCCGGAGGTAGATCAAAACGACCGGGAATATATTTTAACGCTCAGCCGCAATTGGTTAGCTGGAAAAATAGACTGCCGGAGATTCATCAATATAAACACAAAAGACTTTTTTCTCTCAGAGATAAGAACAAAGGTTGGGTTGGTTGATAAGCCAATAAATCTTTATGGTCTTAAAGAAAGAGATGATTACCAGATAACTGTGAGTCCAGATCTGCAGGAAACTATAGTGGAGCTGTTACCGGAAGCATTAAAATATTATAAAATAAACACTATTGAAGGCGTTCGCCGAATCGGGTTGAGTTATAATATTCGAAAAGATTTCAGGCCTCAAATAATTCTGCTTATAAAATCGCTTACGGTTGTACAACAGGTATTAGAATTGCAAGAAGTTCAACCCACTTCAAATTAAATAATAATCATCAAGAAAATAATGGAGGTGCCATGTGTGGCATTATGGGATTCTATTGCTTCGGCAATAAGAAACCTGACAAAGAAAAAATATCAACAATGTTTAGTTTACTTGAGAGCCGTGGCAGAGATGCTAGCGGCTTCGCTTTTATAAGGGATGGAAATTTAATTGTAAACAAAGCTCCCATTCGTTCTTCTGAATTCGTTAAATCAAAAGAATGGCAAGAGCTTAATCTTCCGAATATCATGATAATGCATACCAGAATGAAAACTCAAGGATCGGAGAAGAATCCTAATAATAATCACCCATTGTATAACAAGGAAGGTGTTGCTTTAGTGCATAATGGCATTATACACAATGATCGTGAGATATTCGGGAAGAATCAGAAACGAGATGGTGACGTTGATAGCGAAGCTCTTCTAGCAGTTTTTTCAGTAAAGTCAAAAAGCGATAAAATCAAAAGAGTATTTGATCGAATCGAAGGAAGCTTTGCTGTAGCGCTTATTAATAAGGACGAGCCAGAAGTCCTCCGGTTAATTAAGAAAGATAATCCATTGGATATATACCTAAACACAGACCAGGATATTCTGTATTTCTGCTCTGAGAGAGAAATAATGCAACTGGCTCTGGAAATCCATTCAGAATCCAAAAGAGGTTTCACAATTGGTGAACAGGATTTTCATTTTTACGAGATGGAAAACAATCATGCAATAGTGATTTCGAAGGACGGCGTTGAATCCTACAAAAAATATCTGCCAAGAGATTATTGGGATCGGCGAAATAATTATCGCGCTTCATTACTGGATAATTTTAATGTTGATTGTCCTTGGTGCCTTGGACAAACAAGATACTATGATGGCCTTGTAAACAATACCTGTGAACATTGTGGAATGAAGATTACACCGGAAGATTTGGAATATATCTAAAGCAATGATCATAAATAAAATAATTAAAGGAGTTCAACTTATGATATGGATATTATTAGAAATTTTAGGCGCAGCGATTGCCACTGCCGCAGCAGTATTAGGAAGTGAAGAAAACAAAGGAGATAAGAAAAAATGAGTGGTAAAACTTTTCTTGATGAGTTGCTTGAAGAAGCAGAGTCCAGAGAGGAATATCAGAGCGAGGCCTACTATGATCTGGTATTGCTTCAGATTAGAAATCTTCAAGGACAGATAGCTAGTAATTTCAGTGAGGCTGAAAAAGAAGTACAGCATATCAATAATTGGGTACTGAATAGAAATATGGTGCTTGATGAAAGATGTAAAATGCTTGAAAGAAAATTAGAAGCTTTTATCAGGGAAAAGCAGGTTAAGACAATTTTACTTCCAAATGGAACTCTTAAAATGCATAAGAAGTCAGATAAAATAGTGATCGATGATCTCGAATTGTTTCTGAAGCACGCTCGACCGGAAGTGCTAACAATTATTCCAGAAACAGTCAAACCTGACCTAAGCAAAATTAAGGCATTCATTAAATCACGCCCGGTTCCTGCTGGAGTAATTGTAATCCCAGGGTCGGAGGAATTTTCATATAAACTTAGTAATGAGGTGGAAAATGAGCGAGAGGAAGAAGCTGGAACTACAGCTAAACCTGCCAGTAAATTTAGAACTGCTGTATGATGACCCAGTTATTGGGCAATCTCAATATGGTGATTATTACTTGTATGCAGTAAAAAATGGCAATGGAGCTGAGTACAGTTTTTTTGCCCCAGCAGAAGTTCATGATCAGATAAAGTCTTTGAGAAAGGGCGGTAAGGTAACAATTACAAAGTTAGCTGAACAAAAAGGTTCAAAGATTATTACCAAGTATGACATAAAAGTAAAAGGAGGTGAAGTACCGGCAGAGAAACCAGTAACTGCAAATAATGGTAATGATAACTACTATGAACTAATGCTTCAGTCCTGCAAAGATGCTGTCCGGATTCAAGCTGAGTTAGGAGGGGGCATGATGGATGTAAAATCAATTGCCGTGACTTTATTTATAGCCCGTTCAAAGTTAAATGGGAACGGGTACGGAGGCCAAACATGACATCAGAATTAGATCAAAAGCTGTGGAAATATTTATTTCCGGTTAATGAAAAAAAGGTATTTTTTGAGTCTGAAGATAAAGCAGTTATACCTGCATTGATGTACAAAGCGATTACTCGTGAAGATACAGGAAAGCTTATATCGATACAGAGTGACACGTACAAAGTCATATCGAATGCTGAGATCATAAAACCCCTGATGGAACAACTACACACTCTTGATTCCAAATGGATAATAGATCCGAGTCATAGCTTTGTAACCGACCAAAAGATGCGGTTGCAGATAACGTTCCCAGAATTGACTTTCAATGACGGAAGAAGCGATATAGCCCTAAGCTTGTTCTTGCACAATTCATATGATTCATCGGAAGGAGTGAGAGCTTTTTGGGGCGGAATAAGAATGATTTGTGGTAATGGGCAGGTTTACGGAAAAATTCTTGCTAAATACTATCACAAGCATACAAAGGGAATCCCGTTGAATAACCTGAAAGCGCAGATCGAAGCTACATACGAGCAGATCCCTGTAATATCTGAACGGATTCAGATTCTACAGAATCTTAACGTAAGTAAATCATTAAGTGAGTCTGTAGAGAAAAACTTTGGCCAGAGGATATCAAAGTATGTAAAGGAACAGAAGAAGCCTGAAAATGCTTGGATCCTATATAATTATCTTACTTGGTACATTTCACATATGGTTGAACTTCGTTTAAGAGCTGCATACCAAATGAAAGTCAGCCGGATGTTTCAGCTATGAATGAAGTTATTATTGTTATCAAAGAAGGAAATGTACAGGATGTTTTCTGTCGCGACTCAACCACTGTTGTCAAAATTATAGATCTTGCTGATAAACTACATGATAAAATATTCTGTTGGCCTGATACACAATGGGATGATCAGACAGTAGTATTATTAACTCAGGGGAGAACTGATAATGAACGAAAATAAAACCGTGAAATTCAAAACTTTGGAGTGGAAATTCAAAGAGACAAATATCAAGTATCCTGAATTAACAGAAATGCCAAAGAAGAAAATAACTTCACCGAAGGATTTCTATGAGCTCTTCTTGCCAGTGTTTAAGGAAGAACCGGTAGAGGTTTTTATAGTGGCATGGTTAAGTACTTCTAACAGGATAATCGGATTCGAAAAAGTTTCAGTAGGCAATCTGAATTCTTCGATTGTGGACCCGCGAAGTGTTTTCAGGAGCGCAATTGTAGCTAACAGTGCCAGCATAATTGTAGCACACAATCATCCATCGGGTAATCAGGAACCATCCGACGAGGATATATCGATAACAAAGAAGTTGGTTGAATCGGGAAAGATTCTCGGCATTCACGTGTTTGATCATTTAATAATTTGCGGGGATTCCACCTATACCTCTTTTGTTGAAAGGCGGCTAATTTAGAAAAGAAGCCAGATAATGTCTGGCTTTCTTTAATCAAGGAATTTGCAAATGGTAATTTTCTTTAATAGTTGACCATTTCTTCACCAAAACTGACCGTCATAAATTCATAAAAAGCACGAATATTCTTGGATGTGTATACTATTACCTCTATTTTTCCATTATAACGGAAAGGATTTTTCGGTTATAGGATTCAATCATATTAAGATAAAAATAAAGGTGTTAATAGGTTAATAAGAACTAATAAATAATTATAACTGTTCCTCTTCAAAATCTAGTCAATTTCGAATTCACACAAGAACAGACGTTGGAGCCGCATATAGATGCGAGCTCCTTACGTTTCCTTGTGTGAAGGCTGACTAGAGCCTTGAAGCAGGGTGCGTATAGGAGTCTCGCATTTTTTATTTTACATAATTCTTATACCGAATAAGGTATAAGAAAATCGACTTAAAATAAATTTCAAAAACACATAATCGGAGTTCCAATGAAAAAATGTTTACTATTATTGATCTTCTGTTCGTCCTTTCTCTTTTCACAAAGTTTTGATAATATTTCCTATAATTCTGCTAAAGTAACTTATTCAGGCTTAAGCAAGCTTATAAAGCTATCAGATAATAAATTCTTTATTTATTCCACAAACTTTCCCAGCCTAGGGTTCTATTATCAGTTTGGGTTTTATGAAAATGGTAATTGGAGGATTACGAATACAGTACATTATGACGTGGGAGGAAATTTTAACGGGGATATTACTAAAATAAATGATAGTACAATTGCTGTTTTTTATGGATGGCAATTCCAATCAAATCATGAGATAAGAGCCTGTCTGGGGAAAATATCGGACACAACTATAACATTTTCAAATGATTCTTTTTTTGAGACCAGCACAGCTCTTTATACAAACCAATGCTTTTCAGTTGAAAAAATTGATGATACCACATTTGTAGGTGCTTATTGCAAATACTATCCGAGTAGTCCCGGTTCAGGGATGTTATTAGAATTCAAAATAAGAAATAATGTTCAGGTCTTAATCAATTCTAGTACATTTTACAATGGAGCATTGACCAATATTTGCATTAGAGCGGTATCGCCTAATAAATTTGTTTTGGCTTATGAGGCATCAACCGGACAATTAAGAATTAGGGTTGTTGATTACTTAAATGAGATCTCTTTTGGGAATGAGGTGATAACCAGTGTTGTTGATGTTGATGAAAATTTTCAATACAATTTTTCAAAGCTGAATAGTACAAAAATTGCCTATACAGGTCAGTTTACCCCTGGATATTATGGGCTTTCCTTTCTTGATGTTTCTTCATCTTCAGCACCGGTCTGGAGTTCTATGACTCCGCTTTGGAATATTTCCCCGCTCACTATTACAGGTGTTCAGTCTAGTGCAGTTTTAGACAGCACAAAGATAGCGATACAGTTCAATTCTTCCGGTGGATATGGAGTTGTCATGGCCTATATTGATGGCGCTATCACTTTTTCAAACGAATATGTATATAACAATAATACTGTTTCCAATGCAAATGAAATAATCCCTCTAACATCAAATACATTTTTTATAAATAACCTCTATTATCTATATTATGGGAAATTTAATCTTCTGCAATTAACTTCTCCAAACGGCGGAGAGACGCTGTTTAATAATAAGGCATATAATGTTATCTGGAATTATAATTCTAAAATACCCGTTGTTAATTTAGATTTAAGCACCAATAATGGTTTCTCCTGGAATACGGTAGCTTCAGGAATAGCAAACACCGGAAATTATAACTATTCACCGGTTTCTATATCAGGAAAAAACTGTTTCTTGAGAGTAACTTCGCCTACTGATACTAATTATTCAGATAAATGTGATAATAGCTTTCGATTAGTTAATCCAATAGATTCCAACTTGGTTCTATATCTGCCCTTTAGTGGAAATACAGTTGACCAAAGCGGATATTTGAATGATCCTACAAATCAATTTGCTACCCCTACTAGCGATAGGTTTGGTAGTGCAAATAGTGCTTATTATTTCAATGGAACTAATGCTTATTTTCAAATTCCTTATCATACCTCAATTGACCTAACATCGAATTTTACAGTTTGTGCGTGGGTAAAACCTGATGCTTTTTCATTTCTTGCTGGGGTTCTTTCAAAATATAATTCAGCCAGTGGCAATACCTATTTCTTAAGATGTAACGGTACGTCGCCATATAATAAAGTTGATTTCTGTAGTATAATTTCTACCAGCACCCTATCTCAAGATACTTGGTATTTTCTAACTGGTAAGGTAGAAGGGACTACAGGTAAAACTTATATAAATGGTAGCCTAGTTGGTTCCGGTACGATACCATCAACATTAGTTAAAACACCTGATGTTATAACTATAGGAGTGGATTATCTTCCTTCTCCACGATATTTCAAAGGTAGTATTGATGACATTAGGATTTATAACCGGGTTTTAACAGATCAGGAAATTATCAATTTATATGTATCCAATACTGTGCTGCCTGTTGAACTCTCTAAATTTAATTATGAATATTCAAATAGATCTGTAATTATTAGATGGTCAACTCAATCAGAAATAAACAGCAGTTCATTCCAAGTTCAAAGAAAAATAGGAATGACAGAATGGGTTAATATCGGGTCTATACCTGCCGCGGGAAATTCGAGTGCGATTAAAGAATATTCATTTGTCGATAAAAATGAGTTGGCCGGTAAGTTTGCATACCGGTTGAAAATGGTTGATAATGACGGAGCATTTAAGTACAGTCCAATTATTGAAGCAGTTATTGGAGTTCCCAAAGAATATAGTTTATCACAAAACTATCCTAATCCATTCAATCCATCGACGAAGATAGAATATACGTTGCCAAGTAATGGCCATGTAAAACTACAGGTGTACTCTGTGACCGGACAACTTGTTAAAATTCTAGCTGATGAGAATAAAGATGCTGGATATTATACTATTGATTTTAATGGCTCAAACCTTTCTTCAGGAATGTATATCTACAGGTTATCCGTAAATAATAAAAACATCGTTAAGAAGATGTTGTATTTGAAGTAAAAAAATATTAAGCCGCTGGTTGACACTGGCGGCTTTGCTAAATAGAGCCTAAAAATTCAAAAAAAAATAAAAAACAATATTTGAGGGTGGTGGGGTACCTAAATAAAAGGGTACCCTTGTTTCTAAAAGTGCAATTTTGCTTATAAGGGACAACTAAAAGCTAAAATTAAAAAATAATAAAACATCTTTTTATCTGGGAATCAGATTGAGACCTTTTGATTAGGTGCTAAAGTTAGGTACGGTACCCCTTCGATTTATTGGCCATGTTCGATTTGCATCAGTTTGTCGCAGTGTTACTTTGGCCGATGAAGAGTTACAAGCCTACGGATCAGTATTGTAATTAGTTATTAAATCGGAGGTTATAATGAATCATAAAATCGAAGTATATAACAAAATAAAGTTTGAGGAACTGCCCACGTCCTTGGTTAACGGCTATTCAAAGATAATGCGGGAATGCGTACACAGCATTTGCCTTAAAAAATGGCCTCAAACTTTCGGGGGTTTTTGGCCCAATCCATTGGATAAGATGGATAGAAATGAACTGTACTTCAATGTAATTACAGAAATCATAAGTCAGGAAGATCTGCCTTAGGAAGCGCCTGCTAGATCAATGCACCCAATATTCAGAATAAGATCTATACTTATAATTTTTTTCTTTGTTTCATTGTGGGGATGGGCTTTATATGACATTATAAGTAACAATTATAAGAAGAACTATAAACTTAGCTGGATTATTGTCGTTATAATGTTCCCTATATTAGGTGCTATTTTGTACATCATGATCGGTAGAAAGCAGAAGAGTACGAAAAAATGAATAGTAAATTGCAAAAATGCAAGTACACAACTACTAACCATTCAACGATTATTAAATCAATGACTAAGACTAACAAATGCATTAACATGATGTTAATATTGCTTCTATTTCATATGCCAAAACGCTTGTTGGTAATCGTTAAAAGTTATCACACCTATTGAAATTCGATTCTTTTATTCCTAAGTTATTTTGTGATTTGGAAACATTCCCTAATTATACGGATTTCGAACTATGGAAACTTCCGAAATTGATCCTTCATTAAACAAACTCTTCCCAATTATTTTTAATAATGCTTTTGATGCTATTGTTGTTTACAAGTGCATTAGGGGCGAAAATAATGAGGTTATAGATTTTGTTTTCAAATACATGAATGATTCTTCTTTTAAGATCCTTAAAGGTAATCGTGGAGATTATATAGGCAAAAGTTTCCTAACCTTATTTCCATATTCTACTGAAGACGGAATGTATAATTCATTTAAGACAGTAGCTGAAACAGGCATAGCATCTGAAAATGTTTTCTATTATGAATATGGCGAATACAAAGGATGGTACAGGAATTCTGTAATTCAGAATGACGGAGATTTAATTGTATATTTCAAAGATGTAACGGCACATAAAGAACTTGCAATAAAGATGAATAAAACAGTTAAAGAAAAAGAATTGCTGCTTAAAGAAACCCACCACCGAATAAAAAATAACCTTCAAATTGTTGCAAGTATTATCAATCTTCAGTGTTCTTATGTAAATGATCCTGAATTTGTTAGTTTTTTTGTAGAAAGCCAGAACCGTATTAAAGCAATTGCACTTATACATCAAAAACTCTATGAAGGGAAAACTTTATCCTCAATAAATTTTGAAAGTTATATTGAGGATCTGGTAGGAACGCTTTTCCGTACTTACCGGGCAGATGAGGATAATATTACATTGATTTATGATATTGAAAATATCGAAATAGGGACAGATTTAGCTATAAACCTTGGGTTAATAATAAATGAACTTATAACGAATGCATTAAAATATGCTTTTCCAGAAAACAAGCTGGGCGAAATTAAGATATCTATTAAAAGCCTGAATGATATTATCACGGTTATTGTTGAAGATAACGGAATAGAATTTCCAGCACACATAGATTTCAGGAATACCAAAACTCTCGGTATGCAGCTTATAATTTCTCTTACAGAACAGAACAATGGCGAAATTGAACTTGATAATATCCAAGGGACAAAGTTTACATTAACATTTGATAAAACTTTGCAAAAAAAGTTATGATATAATAAAGCTTTGATAGATTTCATTCTAGTTTATAACATTATTGGTTTATTAAAATAATTATCGGGAGAAGTTAAAGTGGGCAGGATAAATCTTACACAAAAGCCTCATACTGAACAGTTAAGGATACTGAATGATTATCTTAACAGACGTAGGCAGCACACGGCTCAGGGTGAAGTTACTCTTCCACAATTGGTTAATCGGTTCCGGCTCAACAGATGCTTTACTGTAAGAGCAAAATCCATATGGTTATTAAAGTTGATTAAGGAAATAAAAATGAATGAGAGGTCAGTACTCGTACATGAATAGCTAGTAATTATAACTTGGTACCATCTGAAGAATGACGGCTATTCGAGATTTGCGGGGAGTTTTTTGTTGTTTATTTGTAATACTGCCGAAATAAATTGGAGGACAGGGGTTAGGTTGGTTGTGCATCTAACCTCCGAGTTAACCTAACCCAACCTGCCCCTTCCCTAATTCTTACCAAAGAACTCACTAACCTCAAACCAATAATTGCTAATTTATCCGCCCTTTTCTTTTATTACTAAGTTATCATAAACCTTATCTTTTTCTTCATACATCTCATGCGCTTGAAGTTTCCATTCTCTTCTTTTTATACTGAGTAATAGTACGAGGAACCTACACATTGCAATGATGCCTTCTTTCTCATCATTTGCACCGATTATCTTAATCGCAGTCTGTTTGGTTGTGCCTGGCCCATTTATAAATTGAATCATATCTCTTTCCTCACCTCCTGCGGATTATTTTTATTATTTTGCGCTTTAGAATAAACCTCTCGGAAGATTGTATCCGAAGGCCTGTTCTGTAATTCTTTTAGAAATACTTGCTCAGCTTTGCTGCGCTTCTTCAACAACACGCTCTTCATTTTGAACCTCCCCGGAATTAAGTTTATATCTTCGTATATATCTGACAACCGAAGAGCTCACTGGAGTGTTTAATTCCTTTTCGAGTTCCCTAGCCGCCAGGTACATTCCAACTCGTGAGAAGATTTCTTTGAATCTTTCCACTCCTATTATTTTTAATAGTTGAGTTGATTGCGCATATTCAGTAGTCCTATTTTTTCTAGTAGTTGGGTAATTATTATGTCCCATTATATTTCCTCCTTTTATATTTATATTAAATCGTCGCCATGGAACTGAGTACTTTCCATGGATTCTTAAGCGAATGATGCCGGGGGCAGATTAGCTGTTTATCTCATAAAATAATAAAGCCAAGTCCAGTCGAACCAAATCTTCTTTCCATGACTTTTATATAATACAAATTGATATTCAAATCCATCTTCAGCTGTTATTGTTGAAAATTCCTTATCCCATGTTGCAGGCCACCTCTGTTTAAGATATTCACTGATATATTCCCATCCTTCATGCCTGTCCTCAGCACTCATGATTTTTATTGCTGTTTCTCTTGTTTTGCCGTCACCATTATCTACTTGTACCATTTTAATAATTCTCCATTTTTTAATTTATTTATTGTGCTTGGTAGATTGGGTGTGTATCGTTGCGTAACTAACCTAACCTACCGGCCCTTAAAAGTAACCCGAAGTAATCTCTTCTAAATGCCTTCGGATTACCAAATATTTAGTTTCTGAGTTGTATTGCAAAGAAATGGCTGAGGTAATCTGGTAATCCGATTACCTTGCCTAATCGTTAGAATAATAGTTATAATAAATAACAGGTATAAGTAACCTTTTTATTATTTATATATTTATTTTTCTAGATAAGTAAAAGTAATCGATTACCGGATTACCATTCATTTTTAGCTCAGTTTCAAGTTTTCTGTTTATAATTTGAGATTACCTTCCGGTTACCAGATTACCTTATCGTATATATATCAATCCGGTTTCCGGCCAGATTCTTTGTTGTACTAGAAACAGATTTAAGTTTTAATCTTGAAAGAATGTTCCTATAATTACCAGTGAAATGGAATTTACATATCCGGCTCATACTTTTTGATGGAATATATCCATTTTTTATAGCTGACTCGACTTCTTGTCCTTCCATCGACAACGAAGCAGCACGATTAAACATTCTGTCACTTTCCGTAGGTGGGAAAATTTCTCCTAATAGAAAATGCATACTGTTTTTTTGTTTCAGTGCATTTGCAAACTCTTCATACTCGTCTGCGGTTATTTCTTTTAATTTGTCTTTGGCAGTTGAATCAACTGCTTTGTTTGCGGATTCTAAATCGCAGTCATATCTTTGAAGTAAATCTGCAAATATTTCTAATTCAGTGTCTATATCTTCACGCATTTCCAGATTATTATTGTAAAATGAAAGTTCTTCCGTTTTTAGTGCATTTTCATTCCTGATCACACTAAACCGGCGATCCTTGTTATCTAGGAAAATCGGACATTCATTGTTGGAGTAAAGTATCAGATTCATATGGTTAGCCATCTGGAATGAATCTATACCTTTCATCTCAATTGTTTGTTCTCTAGCAGTTATAATGTACTTCAGCCATTCTTTTCTTGATAGATTTTCCTTGTGGTTACCCGGAGCATAAACTTCATCAAACACCTTTAACCACATTGTCTGATCCTGCGAGTTAAAGTTTTTTGCCATGCGGTCTCCTTGGACTAACACACTCTGGCGTTTCCCGTATAATGGCTGCAAGATGCGGTCAAACATTAAGCCCTTACCAATTCCTTGTTCCTTTGATGTAATAAGCCATGCAGTATCTAACTTAATTCTATCCTTAAGTATAACTGCATTCCAATTCAAGAATCTCTTCATGTATTCACTGTTTCCAAAAATGTTCATCATTAGTTCGTGAATTACTGGCGTTTGCTGTTCCATAAGGTTTAATATTTCATCGCCAGACAATAAGGGTTGTGTTTTGTTGTGCCCTGCCAAATAATCAGACTCCTGGAACATATTAAAATATTCCTCTTGTAAACCGCTTGGTTTGGCTGGGTCAAAGATAATTTTTACACGTGGCAGGAATATTTTGCAAGCCGGATTTATATCATTGAAGTGGCAGAAATTAAGCCAATCGTCATTGTTCTTAAAAACAACATAACCTACCCCATTCTCATCTTCAACTATCCGGCTAGCATACCCGAGTGTTTCATTAAAGAACAACGAACTTCTGCCGGAGACTAATTCGAATGAATGAGACCAATATGTTTTATCCTCCGATGAACAATAAAGGAATATCTGACCAGCTTTATTAAATTTAACAAAGGCATTGTGTTTATCAGGGCTCTGACGTTTAACTGGATCGCAAAATGGACACATTACCGGAGTTTTTGCTGTAATATTCTTGAACTTTATTTCGGTTCCATCCTGTAGACGCACAGTATCTTCAATGGAAAAGCTACCATCATATTTTTCGGTTTCTTCTTTGTTTGATCTACCTATTTGTTTTTTTCTGAATGATTCAGGTATAATATTTTCCTTAAACACATCTAAAAAATCAGCTTCAACGATAGCCCCTGTAGAATCGATATAGGTATCGTGAAAGAATACTTCAGCATCAGGGTTTACCTTAAAATACCTGCTGCCCTGAAAAGATGTTGTATCTATGGATGGAAATTTTTTCACCCAGAAGTCCACGGTAGCAGCATATGCGCTTAATGATATTGACTCCTTAAGAGGTATAATGACTCTGAATCTATCAACTGCTGATTTGGGTTTATTTTCTTTAGGGTTCTGATGATTAACTGTAGTATGTACAACGCAAGCGAAGTGAAAGTTCTCTGCCTGGGCAAGAAATTCCTTAAGTGTGGGTGTGCCCTCATCAAAATCGAGAACAATGTTGTAAACCGCTTTGACATTACTATTAACTTTATAGCCGTCCTTTAATTCACTTGGTATGTAACTTTGAGTACGGATCATTTCCGTAACTACGGTAGGTTCCCAGGATACATGACTAAACAACCAGCCCCTGGTATTTTTTGCAGCCTCATCTTTTGACATTTGAGGTGTTATGTTTGGATTGTATGAGTATTTAATTGTGCGCAAAGAATTTGATTTTAATTCAGTTTCTTCTTGTACTGAATCTAATTGGTCATTAGTTGTTATCCCTATATTGTTTAACATTTTTAATCCCCTCAGAATTTGTATTTATATTTGTATCTGCTTTATCGTAAGAATGTACGATGCTTTTAAGACCCTTTATTGCATTTGAAAAGGAAATCGGTTCCACGTAGCTACTCATGGAGTAGTATGAGTCAATGGCTTTTTGTGTACTGGTGTCATTCATGAAATTAAACACTGTACTGCCATTGATTTTGCAATGGGATTGTAGTTTTACCCCAATTGCTATTAAAAATGACGCGCAATAAAAATCGCGGGTTTGTTTGTTGTTTAGCATAAAATGCATCCTATATTTGAATTTATATATGAATTGCCTCCGGTACTCTAAACTAGAGGTTTAATTTGTTTTCAGTTTTCGATGGGTTGTCGGGTAGTTGTCTTTCCCCTCTCTTAATATCGTTTTTAGGACTGATAAATGCAAGTTTTTAATAACGAATTTTCATTTTTTATTAAATAGGTTGTAATACGCTGATTTTGATATCCCCAGTTTTTTGCAGATTGTTTTATAATCGGCACCGGCAGCCTTCATGTCCAGAGCTTCCTGAATCTTAAATGCAGGAATCTTCGGCCTACCGAACTCTATTCCTTTTGCACGAGCTTTATCCATGCCAGCAATGACTCTTTCTCTTAGAACGGCTTTTTCGAACTCGGCAAAACCTGATATTATAGTGAATAAAATCTTCCCCATGTGGGTGCTGGTATCTATATTCTCCTTAAAACTAATAAAGTCGACACCAAGATTCTTAAATTCTTCCAGGGCATTTATTAACTCTTTAGTTGACCTGGCAAATCGGTCAAACTTCCAGACCAGGACTATATCGGTTCTTCGCTTCCTCACGTCATTAAAAAGCTTTTGGTAATTCACTCTATCGTTTTTGCTCCCAGATGCGTAATCAATATACTCTTGAATTACATTGAGATCCCGAGCTTTTGCATAACTCCGTAGATCTATTAACTGCATGTCAACGTTTTGTTCTCTCGTAGATACACGGGCATATATTGTAGCACGTTTCATAATTTCTCCGTTGGTGATAATTGTTGTTATCCTTCTTATACCAACAGGAGAATTTTCATTCCACTTTGTAAAGGTTTATGGAATGAAAATATGGGAGGGCTAAGTGCTTATAAAACAAGGAGATTATTAGGGGAATTTTCAGTACCTTTTATGGGAAAAACAGACTAATTATTCAGCCAATTCTTAAAATCATTTACTCTTTCGCGGCTAACAATTCGTTCATCGCCTTCTAAAAGTTTAGAAGTAATGATTAAACGACCATTGAAATAACTATCTATCTTGTCAATGGAATGGATATTAATAATTATTTTTCTGTTAATTCGGTAAAATACTTTTGGGTTCAACAATGTTTCTAGTTGATCCAAGGCATAATCAACCGGAAACTTAATCTTGTTTGTAGTAACTAAAAAAGTTAAACTATCCTGCGTTTCAAAAAAAAGAATATCATCAGTTTCTATACTGTGAATAGTTTTACCCCTTTTTACTAAGAATCTGCTTTTATACTGATTGTTTATCTGTTGGTAAACCCGGGTGACATTTCCTATTAAATTTGCATCTAAAACTTGCTTCTGTTTTTTGAATTTATCCACAGCGAACTGTAGATCTTTAAGCGGAATAGGTTTTAATAAATAATCGATGCTGTTTTGTTTAAATGCCTGTATGGCATAATTGTCAAATGCTGTTGTAAATATAATTGGTATATCTATATTGACTTTCGTAAATATTTCGAAACAGTTACCATCTGCCAAATGAATATCTAAAAAAAGTAAATCGGCCTGAAGTCCATCCTTAAAAGCTTTTACCGCAGCTTTAACTGTATCGATATATTGAATCACTTCAATATTTTTATCAATATTTTGAAGCATCAAAGTTAGGTGCTCTGCTGACAGTTTTTCATCTTCAACAATTATAACTTTCATTCTTTTCCCAATAAAGGCAAAACTACTTTAAATAGTTTGCCATCGTTGATGATCTCGACGTTTTTTTCGGTAAAATAGGAATAACGGGATTGGATGTTTTTTAATCCGGTACCTGAACTTATAACTACATCACTTCTCCGTTGAATAGGGTTTTCAATTATCAAATTATCCTGATTAGTATAAACCGATACCCGTAACGGATTTGCCTGTGAGGTTTCATTGTGTTGAATAGTGTTCTCTACCAACATTTGCAAACACATAGGCGGTAATAAAGCATTTGTTTTATCTTTATCTATACTAAGGGTAAATATAAAGCTGTTTTCAAATCTTATCTTTAGTAAATAAATATAATGATCTAAAAAATTTATTTCTTCCTGCAGAGGAACTAACTCAGAGTTTTTGTTTTCCAGGACATAACGATACACTTTTGACAACTCATTTATAAAATCTACGGCCTTGTCCTGGTTCTTATGTACTAAAGAAGTGAGTACGCTAAGATTATTAAATAAAAAATGAGGGTTCAGTTGATTTTTTAAGTTTTGCAATTGAGCATTAGCGCTTTCAGTTTTATGTCTTTCAACCTCTACCAGGCTTAGTTTCAACGCTTTATAAAACTGAATACTAATACTCACAGTCATTACGGATAGGGCTAAAAATAAAGCAGGTAGAAATACTTCTGCCATTTTGGGGTTGATAAGTAATCCGTTACCAAACTTGACCTCATTAATAAGAAACATTGTAACAAATAATATAACTGAAGTATAAAATGCGCATATTAAAATTTGATATGTCATCCTTTTTTGAGGATTAGCAATCCAGTTATATTTTGTATTCAGCCATTTATCTATCTCCAGATTTCCTTGCCATATAATCAGTACAATACAGAATATATATATCAAATCAATATCCATAAACTCATCAAATCGGAAAAACAAAAGCTTAAGTAGAATGGCAATGAATATTGAAATTCCAATCTTAAATAAATATCTGTGCTTTATGCTTTTCATTCGTTAGTTAAAACTGCAGTTTATATGTAAAGTTCGGAAATAAACCAAGTTGATATGTTGTCTTAATATTTCCATGGTCATAAGATTCTGAAAACACATTTTTGTTGTTTGTTACATTTTGCAAATCTAACGAAAATGAGTGAGACATTTGCATATTACTGCTGTTGAGTGTATATCCTATTTTAATATCCATCCTGAAATAATTAGGATAGCGGCTGGTAAAAGCATAAGTATCTCCTTTTATCTGCTCATGACCTGTAATTTGGGATGCCTGCAGATCAATCGGCGTATAATACCGGCCTCCGGCGTTTGTAATCTTTAAGTCCACAGCAATAGCATTATTATTTTCGCTCCCAATTTTCCATTCTTTACCGAGTAGAATATTATATACATATTTGCCGTTAAATGCGGTGTTTCTCTCTATTCCGTCTCTTGCGGTATATTTTGAATCGTAAATAGAAGAAGTTAATAAACCATAATATCCGTTGCTGAAAAATTTCTCTATGGTTAATTCTACTCCATAGTTTTTTCCGGTACCCTTGTTAGCAAGACTGTCCTGAAGATCAGTTTTAAAGCTTGCTCCGGTATTTAGCATAGAATAACTACCTGAATAAGTAGTAACGGGAACGTTGTAAAGATATTGATAATACACTTCTGCCTTTAACCGCCAATCGTCAAAAGGCCGCAAATCATATCCAAACACAAAATGATGACTTTTAGTAAAGTCGAGATTTTTATTGTTATAACTAATCGAACCATCGGGATATTGTGTCTGTAAAAAATAAATATTAACAGGCTGCATTTGAGAATGAAGTCCATATCCCAGACTTAAACTACTATTATTACTTATTTCAAATCTTAAACCCAAACGAGGTTCAATTGAAAATGATTTATTCAGAAAAAACCTTTGGGTATGTATGCCCATATTCAATGTAAGTGTTTCGCTGATATTATATTTGGCATGTAAATATGCTTGTGCTAAATTTGAATAATTGGTGCTATTCCAAATTTGTCTCCAATCCGGAAAATCTCTTCTTGTTCTGTAATAAAGATTCAAATTCATAAGTTCATCCTGCACACCTAATTTTATAAACAGTCTTGAATTTATCTTTACATTATAATTAGTAATGAATTCGTAGCATAAGTTAGTAACTTTTTCTTCTTCAGTGTTTTTTACTGAATTTCCATTAAAATCCGAAGAATCCTCCTGTTGATAGTTATATGAATAATTTATTCCTACCGAAGAACTCAAATAAGATTCGGTGTTAATTTGTATAAAATGCTTTATACCTATAATCCCGATTTTACTTTTTAGGTCAGTATTATCTCCCGGTGCGTATAGAGAACCAGATGGACCTGATTTTTTATCTATAGTTATTGAAATGTTGCTGGCCGCCAGAATTCCAAACATAGTAAACTTTCCTAACTCAGTATTCCCGCTGTTTAGTTTAAATGAAAGATCCTGATAGACAGGTGTTGAAGGAGTCCCTATATTTATTCCTATTCCCTGAGCTATTCCGGCAAGCGAATATCTGTAACCCATTAAATATGAAGAACCGTTTGCCTCGCTGATAGGTCCTTCGGTCATTGCTTCCAAACCGGTTATTACTCCTGTCTGAATCGTTGTTTCCCTTTTTTGTGAATTGCCGTTTCTAAAACCTAAATCAAAAACTCCTGATATAGCATTGCCGTATTCAGCCGGGAAAGCCGATGTAAAAAAGTCAGAACTTTTCAGCATATTGGTATTTAAAGCACTTACCGGCCCGCCTGTGGTGCCGACAGAGGCAAAATGGTTAGGATTTGTTACACTCATTCCATCGATACGCCATAATACTCCTACCGGAGAGTTGCCTCGTATAACAATATCATTTCGGGAATCATCGGGTGCGCTTACACCTGCAAAATTTGCGACCAAACGTGCCGGGTCACTTCTGCCGCCTGCATAACGATTTACCTCTTCCATCGAAAACGTACGGGCGCTGATGGTGGATAAATCATTTATTGTTTTATCTTTATTATTAACAGTTACAACAACTTCTTTCTCCTGTAATATTGCCTCCTCCATATTAACATCCAGTATTGTTTCCTTTCCTGATGTTACAATTACATTTGGAACAATTACATTTTTGTAACCAACACAGGATATTTTAATCTCATACCTGCCGGGAGCAGCATCGGCAATCACATAATATCCATGCATATCTGAGCGCGCACCATTTTTATTTGCATCACCAACTATCAGAACATTGGCACTTGCAATAGGAGCCTGAGTTAGTTTATCAGCAATGACTCCCCTTATGTTTTGTTTATTGTTTTGAGCAAATGATAAAAGAGATATAAAAAGAGATAAAAGCAAAAGGTATTTTTTCATTTATGAAATATATTTTGTTTATAGGTTGAATAGTTTAGTTAATTGTTCTCACAAGCCGTACATAATTTAATATTCGTATAGCGTCCCCCTGTGGGCCGCGTCCCTGAGGAAAATCGCTTGCATTTCCGGATTTTGGATCGCTACGTTGGCAACCTGCACCATGAACATCAGACCAGCCTCCAAATTCAGGCATATACCCCATACCACATCCAAAGCAAATGTAAGCAGCAGCCCTTCCACCGCCCATAATCGATACATGCGTTGTGCTGCTCCAATAAAAGGGATAATCTTCAACACCGGCTTCATTAGTTATTTTCGTGCAATTAAAAAGAGGATCTATTGCCGACGAGTTGCTGGTTGCCGGAGATCGTGTGTAATCAACGATACTTTCCAACTCTTTTGCATTAGGTAAACGCCAATCGCTGTATTCTGCCGTTCTATTGTTTTTGGCATAGTTTAAAGCATTCTGCCAGGTAATACTTTTTCCATTATCATTTTGCATCCACATTAGCCCTGTGGCATTATCGCTTATGGTGCCATTATCATTATTGGAAAGTTTATTTTTGCCATATTCGGTATTTCCTCTTACATATCTCACATAAAAATAATTAGTAGTCAGTTTTCCTGGAAAGATTATTGGATATCCTTTAATACGGCCATCCGCAAAGTTTACACCAAAAACAGCGTCGACAGCTTCTCCGCAAGTTTTACTGACACATCTCGTCGATGACACAAAATTACCATCAATAATTCTTTCCCCCGCAAACACATCACCATATCCGAATTTGAAATAAGTAGTATCGATAAATGGAACTAATCCGGAGCTCGAAATAGATTGGGGATCTGGGTCAACTCCGGTAAACATAATAAGTGAATAAAGTTCTTTTATGGTTGGCAATCTCCAGTCAGTATATCCACATAATTTATATTTTGCGGCTTCTGCAACTGCCTCAGAATAACTTAGTTTGTCGGAATAATTTATTAAGCCATCGCCATTTCTATCTGGACTTTGTTGCCACATTAAACCTGTAACCATATCGGTAACAGTACCGTCTCCATTATTCTGATATTTTGGTTTGTTCCTTGAGTATTGGGCGTTCTGCCCATAAAATGCATCAGTAGGGGCCGGAGTTGAAATTTGATTCACAGTGTCATAGCATACAGTTTGATTTGTCCCTACAATGGGATAACCTGTAATGTTGGCTAGGTTGCCACCGGAATTTACTATAGAAGTTGGTGTGCCTTTGCAACCCATATTTATAATCAATATAAAAGTGAATATTATGATCCTAATAGACTTCATTTCTTCATTCTCCAATGCTTAAGGATATATTTAAATTAAATTCAAATTGATAATGGTTAAGAATAATCTATTTATGAACTGCTAAAAAGCAGAATACCATTGATCTGTAGAAATAAAGAGTTGAGTTGTAGAAAAATTTGATTGTATCAATTGCAAATATTTGATTATAAAGAATGGGTTTTGTAGATGCAAAATCAAAACTATGGAAAAAACTATGGAAGCCACCCACAACTCCTTATATAACAACACGTTAACTTTTCAAAAATCTGACTCTTAATCAGCAGGTCACCGGTTCGAGCCCGGTTGGGTGCACTAGAAAGTGCGAATATCGAAAGATTTCGCACTTTTTTATTTATAGCAATATGTATTGTTTTGAGAAAATTGACTGTTTTTAACTAAGTTTGACTGAGTTTCTCCTACCATTTCTCCTACCGCTATTTTAATAATAAACTATTACGTTTCAAAAATTTAAACTAACTTTTCTAAAATTATTTATTTTCCTATATAGGAAAAGTGGTATAATTAAGAAAACACGAATTGTATCTCATCTGGCTATTGATTGGTGATTCTGGCAATTACTTGGCGATTGTTTGAGAAAGTTGAAATTTATATGTCAGTAATTCATTATAAGCGCGGAATTGTGAATTTGCTTAATATATTAGTAATATCACGATAAATTTGAAGCCGGCAATTTAAAAACGATTTGTCATCTGGATTATCAGTTATATTTTATGTGGTTTTTGTCAGTTATAAACTGACATTCTTGCTATGAAAAATTAGTTTCTTAACGTTTTATGATAATTAAATAATGTCGGGTTTAACCTGACAATTAAAACATGATAAATAAAAATACTTCATATCGTTCATCGCTATTGCTGAACAGGCTCATTGAATCAGGTAAGCTGTTTTTTCCTATTGGATAAAAATTCTATAATAATGTTCGCTATATTGAACAAATAGTATTATATTTGTATGGTATAGCGCACATTATAGGTAAAGGAAGTAATATGTTACAACACAATAAAATATTAAGAGAGCTTGGAGAAAATATCAAACTTGCCCGGTTAAGAAGAAAACTTAGCACCAGTCAAGTTGCCGAACGAGCTGGAATTGGTCGAACTACATTGTATGAAATAGAAAGAGGAAAGCCAAATGTAGGTATTGGCAATTATGCCCAGGTTCTATCCGTGCTTAGGTTAGAGAATGATTTATTAAATGTTGCAAAAGATGATGAGTTGGGACGTAAGCTTCAGGATGCAAAATTAGTTATAAAAAAGAGAGCACCAAAAAGAAAACATGAGAATTAGAAATGGCTAAGACAAACATAAGAAGAGAAATCCTCGTTTATGCTTCCTGGAGAGGATTAAAAGAACCCGCATTATTAGGAACTCTTTACTCGGAGGTAGTACGCGGTAAAGAAATATTTTCATTTGAGTATTCAGAAGGGTGGTTGGAGTCAAAATTTTTACAGGTTATTGATCCGGACCTGCAATTTTATAAAGGTACACAATATTTAAAAAGCAGTAAAAATAATTTCGGAATTTTTCTTGATTCTTCACCAGACAGATGGGGGAGAGTCATTATGCAAAGACGGGAAGCGATTTTATCACGAAAAGAAAACAGACCCGCAAAAACATTATTAGAATCAGACTATTTATTAGGAGTATATGATAAAAATAGAATTGGCGGATTAAGATTTAAAGAAGAAGCAGATGGACCATTCTTAAATCAGGATGAAAAACTTGCGGCACCACCATTGATTTCAGTTAGTGAGTTACAGGAGGCAAGTCTAGAGTTTGAGAAGGATGAAAATGTATCTGACTCAGAACAGCTTAAATGGTTAAATATATTGCTTGCCCCCGGATCATCTCTGGGGGGCGCACGGCCAAAAGCAAGTATACATGATTCTAAAGGTAATTTATGGATTGCAAAATTTCCCAGCATAAATGACACCAAAGATATCGGTGGATGGGAAATGGTCGTTTACAATCTTGCTGTTAACTGCGGATTAAATGTTTCAGAAGCTAAAACAGAAAAATTTTCAAATCGGTATCATACATTTATGATCAAAAGATTTGACAGGATAAAAGATGAACGAATCCATTTTGCATCGGCAATGACTATGCTCGGCTATATGGATGACAGAGATTCTCACGCCGGGGCAAGCTATCTTGAATTAGCAGAATTCATAATCAATAATGGAGCGAATGTTAACAATGATTTAAAAGAATTATGGAAACGTATAGTATTTAACATCAGCGTTTCAAATACTGATGATCATCTAAGAAACCATGGTTATATTTTAACAGAAAGAGGATGGATACTATCACCTGCATTTGATATTAATCCAAATGAAATGGGCACTGGACTAAGTTTAAATATTTCACAGAATGATAATTCGTTAAGTCTTGATCTTGCACTTGAGGTTGCAGAATATTTTAGATTAAAAAAAGGTGAAGCTGAAAAGATTATAAATGATATTGGGAATAAAGTAAGTGATTGGAAGATTATAGCTGGAAAATATGATATTCCTAAAGCAGAACAATTAAGAATGGAAAAAGCATTCCAAAAAAGATGAAATGGTCAAATTGCTTTATCGGAAAACTGAATAGCTTAACAATTATAATTCTATTTTTGTACCGAGAACTTCAAAGAATATTCTTATCCATTCGGATGAGCATGCCAGGCTGATCCTGTGACAAGATTTCCATCTGCATTTATCCCTCTCAATTTTCTATGACCGAATAATAAAATATCTACTACCATTTCAGCTACCGCAATATGTTTCAGTCTATGTCTAGTAAAAAGGAAACAATGTTTTATAAATTTTATTAGAATTGAAAAAAGAGCGCTTATTCAGCGCTCACTATTCCTTGAAATCTATTAAGTTCTTCTGCTTTCTTGGCAAGATCGACTTTATTATAATATTTAGCAGTTGTGGTAATGTTCTTATGACCAACTAGTTTTGATACTGTCGCTAGATCCATATCTGCGCTTGCATTGGTTATAAATGTCTTTCTAAATGTTCTCATTGAATATCCCCTTCCATTAAGTTCCAATTTTGTGAGATATCTTTTAAAAGCCTTACCCATATCACTATCGTCTGTGTAGTTCAACAATTTACCAGATTTTATTTTCTCAATTCTTTCCTGTAGAATTTCGGTTAAATCCTTATGAAATGGAACTGTGTACCATTTTTTTAGTTTGGGAGAAAAATAGCTGATTGAGTTGTTCTCAAAATTGATTTTCTCGACAACCATGGACAGCAGGTCAGTAGATCGCAACCCGGAATAATATGCCAAGTAAATCATTGTTCTGAAATTTGAATTCTTGGTCTTTAAGTTGTCGAATATTTTTTGCAAATCTTCGTCCCTAAAAACTATTATCTCCTTCACCTCCGGTTTTGTTTTGACATCTTTATTGATTTTGAACATTGGAATATAATTGTATTCAAATAGGAAATTCAGAAAATGATTACATTGCTTATAATATCCATGAATAGAATTTTGCTGTTGAGAAAGTTTTTTAACTCCTATAATCCATCCCTCAACACTTAGCTTATTCAGTATTGAACAAGGGCTGCCTTCATTAAAAGTTTTCTTAAATAGATCAAAAAACCTATCGTAGTCTTTTATTGTATCTTTATGCTTATTTGAATTATTCCTTAGAAAATGTTCATATGCACTTTTAATAGTAGATTTTTTAACAAGAGAACCTTTATCAAATTCTTCTTTATTTTTATCTAATCCTTTTTGAAGTTCATCAGCTAACTTTTGAGCTTCTTTCCTGTTTTTAGGAGTATCAGGCAGTTTAGTTGCCCTGTTTATGGTTTTTCGGGTTGACACATCATACCAAGATACATAAAGCTTATCGCGCTTTTTATATACGCTTGCCATTATGTTGCTCCAATAATTGATCGAACAGCTTAGTGCTGTCAAAGTCTTTCATATCATTTCTCCTTGATTTATTTCCGTTAATGAATTCATTCACGTCACGGTTTGTGAAATTTGTTGTGAATTTTTGTTTTTGCTCCCGGACAGTCTGCTCTGAGAGGAATTTTTCTATCTCCGAATAAGGGATTTTGCTGTACTTGCTTCCTGGAGGTGGGGGAACTACTCCTATATGACCTGCGTTGATAAAATTATCGAGCGTAGCTCTCCCTATTCCAAGCAGTTGCCTTGCTTGGTTCAAAGAATAAAGTTTGAATTGGGTTTCCATTAAGACACACCAATTCCACTGTACTTTGAAAGTACATTCATTCTTTTTCTATGTTTTTTCGCCTTGGAGAGGATTAAGAAATTTTCGCTTACGAGGGTAAGAGCCTTCAAGTTGTGGAGGCGGCTGGGTTGATTTGAATTTATTCCCATTATATTATTTTTAAGAAGATTCCTCTTCTTACTTATACCTTGATTTGGTATCCTATTTCAGGAAAACTATCCCCAATTTAAAAGAGGATAGTCTTCCTTTCAATAGTCTTATCTATTTTGCCTCGGAAGGAATGCTGTGCTCATCTCTAAAAGTTTTTATGAACTTTTTGACAGCAGCATTAATATCATTTTCTAATTTGTTATCAAATTCAATACTCTTCTCAATTAAATTCTTGATTGTATCTGAAGGTATTTCTATTGAGTAAATAAAAGTAATACTTGGTTTCCAGTCATTGTCATCATTATAAACATTGAAATCGGGATTAAGTCCCTCATATTTTAAAAGAAGATCTGACTTGAAATCACAAAATAGCTCATAGGATAAGTCAAATTGCCAGAATATCCTTTCGGCAAATTGAGCAAATTCTACTAATACAGTGTCTCCCAAATTCTCAAGAGTTATGAAACCGGGTCCTAATACAGAATCGTCATTACATATGCCATATCTATCAAGATCAATCTTTAACCCAATCGGAAATTTTTCCATTGGTATATCCTTTACTGATTCAAACGGTAAACCGTTCACTTGAAGAGAATCCTCCTCACCTAGACAAATCTGTTCAACAGGATAGGTCTCATAGTTTATTTTCAGTATATACTTTTCATTTTCAGTTTTTATCAATTTTAACTCGTTATTCATATTATTTATCCTCCAAAGGATTATTATATTTCACAATAGATTTATTGTGGGTATTTAAAAAAATTTCGTTTGCTGAATGGTTCTGCACCATAAAGGAGTTCGGACTGGGCATAGCAATGCCTAGGCTTTGTGTTTTGTTGTTTCGCTTACAGGAGGTAAGAGCTTCCAGGTTGTGGAGGCGGTTGGGGTTGGTATTATTCTTTCCCATCTATATATAAAGAACTTTATTATCTCCTTTTACCGGAATTTCTCCCGATACCGACAGATTGCCAAAGAGGATAAAAAGAACTATACAAATATACGAAATAAATCATATATATGTCAAGTGCCTTAGACTTGATAACTCTATTTATTTACATAATAGCTTTTTATTACTTGACATATTAGTAAAATATACATATCTTTAGGTTATGAAAAGGAAGTATATATGTCGCTAATAATGTTGCGAAAAAGTAAAGGAATGACAGCCGCTGAGGTTGCCGAAAAACTAAATATAAGCCAGGGCCATTATTCACATATTGAGAATGGAACCCGTTCAATAAATGATGAGACAGCGCAGAAGATGGCGGACCTGTTTGGGACTGACGTGGATGAAATCCGTCAAAAATCAAGGGAACTCATGGAGTTAAGGGGTACTCTCAGGCATTGGCTGTCTCAGGTAAAATTCAGGGGTGAATCATTAGTAGATGTTATCGTAAACGAGCTTAGATACGATAAGTCGGTAAATCTTGAAGAAAGCGAACAGCTCATTTATATGATTGCTGGTAAAGCCAGTGATAAAATACGAGAAGAAATAATTTGGAATTTCAAAGAGAATCCAGATCATATAAATTATTTCATTAAGAGATTAAGGGAATAAATTTACACAAAATATCTACCCTGAAAGAAGGATTAGCGAAACCACCACATGAAGATGCGCGTGGTTTTTTTGTTTTAAATAATTAAGGAATATTAAAAATATGCAAAGTACAATTTATCAGAATAAAGATTTCTACATGTCGGCTTATTTAATTGCTTCTGGCTGCAAATTGCTGGGCTGTGAGAGAGAGAAAAGTTTTACGTTATTTAATTTCGAAGATACAGACTATCTTCAGAAATTAGTAACCGCTTTCTATACTATGAAAGCCACAATTGAACCTATGAGTTACAGTTCTGTGATTCGTAGCTTAAAAAGCGTGATACACGCATCTAAACCACAAGGATCAAACAATAATGTCAACAACCAACAATGAGGTTAAAAATGTAAGTAATTACCGAAATTCTAAAGAAGTAAAAGTCTCTCATGCAGATAAAATTTATTTTCCTAAAATGAAGACCTCACATTTGCAATGGATCTTTTGGAATATAAAAGATACTATATGGCAAAAGAAGGTTGAAGCCATTAGGAATGAGCCTGATAGTGGGAAAAGGCAAAACCTTAAGAATGATACTCTCCCCTATTTTAACATAGGAGAATTCCAGGATAACTACAGAGAAAACAAGAATCTTGTTTCAACTGAATTTATGATATTCGATTATGATCATATCGGAGAAAGCCTGAATGATCTGAAAGAAAAACTTAAAGTTGACCCTAACGTATATTCGTTCTTTGTATCTCCAGGAGGACAAGGATTGAAAGTGATATATCGCCTGGATAAACCGGTGACAGACAAGAATGTATTCTCTTCACTTTATAAATACTATGCCGGACAGTTCAGCATAGAATTGGGAAAAGAAGCCGATAAGACTTCGGATTGTGCCCGCTCCTGCTATTTCAGCTTCGACCCTGATATATTTGTGAATGAGTATGCGATTCCATTATCAACGGAGGTCGAATTACTCAAAGGATCTCCTGTTTCGAAAAGGAATAAACCAGGTAGAGCAGAGATTCTTCAATCTCTTCAAGGAGTCGCAGAAGGTAACCGCCACAATTCCCTAGTGTCGAACATTGGTTTTTTAATAAGCAAAAACTTTGATAAAGTATTTATAAAGGAAATTGCTTTAGGCTGGAATCAGAGGAACACTCCCCCCCTCCAGGACTCCGAAGTTCTTGATACTGTAAATAACGTTTGTGATAGTTACATGAAATCAGATGACCTCGAAGGTTACTTCTCGCAAGGAAAGGAAATTTACGAGATAGGTTTCGTTAAAGATAAGTTCTTTACTGAGAAGATTGGAAAGGATAAATTTAACATAAAGATGCTGGACAAGTTAATTAAGAAAGAGAGATTAGGTGAGGTTATTACGGATATGGATCAAGCCGTTAAAAATGATTATTTCAGGCTGGTAGTCGACAAACATATTAAGCATCTTGCTAGGATAGATTACATAACCGATCCGGAAATAACTGGAAATGAATACCAGGTTCTTTTGGAAGAAGGTGTCATAAAGGTAAAATATTCTATGCTGCCTATTAAGATAGCGGATAATGCCTTTATTGAAGAATATCTTAACAAAACCTTTGGGCAGTTCAAGGGGTTTATAAAGAATTACCTGGCTGCTTACTGTTATACCAATTATCAGAAGCTGCCCACAATGATCTTTTACGGCGAGAGGGGGAGTGGAAAATCCACATTCGCTGAAATTTTAATGGGCATCTGCCCACCTGTCTCTACACAGTGGAGTGGTAATGAAGAATCTTTTAGCTATGAGAGTGAGAAGAAGTTACTTGTTGTCGAAGAAAACAATTCTGACAAGACAAGTCAATATAAAACTCTTAAAAAATATACCGGACAGAAGTATAGTACAGTTCATAAGAAATTCAAAGACCCTTATATGGTAATGAACAATATGAATATAGTTATCTGTTCGAACGAGCCGATCCCGATGTATGTTAAAAAGGAAGAACTTCCAACTGATGAAGCTAACAATCAATTTTTCGTGTTTGAGTTTAAGAAGTTTGATGGAACTTTGGATAACATGATTCAACAGCAGTTATTGGACAGACTGGGACATTATATCAGAACTGAGTTAAAATCTATTTTCAATTCTCTGACTACAGAAAAGTTCAGGTATAGTATTCCGGTACCCATCACTAAAGAAGAAAGGGATCTTTTTAACTCCAACACAACCGAATTGGATTTTGATACTGATTTAGTTATCCAGGATTTGGCAAGTAAAATGAGCCCAATGGGATTTTTTAAATACCGGAGTTTTGTTCAGGAAAAACTTCTTCCGGTTACATACATTACCGAATGGAGGCCTGATATAGCCCGGACACATAGAAACTCCATAATAAAGCAATTGAAAAGACGCCGTTTAATTAGTGCTGATCCACCGGTCAAAAAGCAGATTGGTGGTCACAGGGAATCGAGTTATATAATGACTGATGAATTCTTGAAACTAATTATTACCCCATAATGTCCGAAGTGTCCAGAAAGTGTCCAGAATTTTTAGTAGTTTTGGACACTTTTTCTTTTGATTTTGAGCGAAAAACCAAATAAATAGACAAAGTGTCCGTAGTGCCAGTAAATATTCATTAATAATTTAAAAAGTATAATCAGTTAATGCTATATGCTATTGCTATAAATAGGTTTCAAAAACAACGGACACTACGGCCACTACGGACATTCCTTTGTTTTTAGGCTATTTTGCAAGGAAAAAGTGTCCGTACTTGGAATAACTACAGACACATTTATGGACACTTTTAGAGATGACCGGCATTTTCAATTTTCCCCCCCCCTCCTGCTCTTCAGCAGCTTCAGAGCATGGAACTGTTGGATATGGGTAAATTCGGCCACTTAGTCGGACTAGGGATATTATTATTTTTGATAATAATTATTATTGAATTCAGTTTGTTCAGTGGTCATTTACTGTTGGAGGTGTGGGGATCTCTGATTCTGCTTCACGGCATCCATTGTCTCAATTATTATAAAGTATCCTATTTGGACAATAATCGCTAATCTGAGCTATATTCCTCTGCTTCAACCACCGGTTAGATTATCGTAGCACGGACCAGGAATTATTTTTTTTTCGAGAATAATTGTTTGCCCCACTCAGCATGGTCAGATTTCGCCGGAATGGACTGACCAGAAACTGGGTTACTTCACTTGTAGGACTTATTAACTGCTGGAGGTGGGGGTGGACGGACTAGGGAGAAATCTTTTACTGAGTAATTTTTTTAAGTGGTTGTAATTGAAAATGGGGTTTACCCCCCCCTCCAGCGATTGTTGTGCATGCCATGTACTATTGTCAACCTTCTCCTATTAACCTATTTTTACAATATGGAAGATTTTGAATATAAAAGTTCACCATATGCAATCGAACGGTCATTGCTTCAGAAAGCTGTAAGAAGAGGCAATACTGGTGCGGTTGAAAAGGTTGTGAAGTATCTTGTCAGTGTTGGCGATACTGCCTGGCTTAAGAAAAGGCTATATGTTATAGCTTATGAAGAATGCTGGCCGCTAGCTGCCGGGATGAACCCAGATCATTTACTTGCAGAATATCTTAAAATTACTGCTACTGTAAAGAATAAAAATGCATATGGACTTGGACATTTAGCAAGGAGTTATAATGATGGAGACTACAAACTTGATTCTTCCTTAACAGCAGATCAAATAAAAGAAATTCAGGTTATAGCTAATGCAATAAAGATCCCCTCCAAGTTTTGGAAACTTGTAGAAAAAGATCCAAGATATCCCACTAATAAATTCAAAATAGAAGAAATTAAAAGAGCTCTGCCAAAAGCAACAATAGAAGATGATAAAGATATGTTTTATGCAGCAGCATATTTCACTCTTGATGATAATGTGCCGGTAGTGAAAACTATCGAACCGGTTACAACTGAGTTTCCATTTTGGGTTGGGGTAGATAGACACACCGAAGCTGGTAAGAAAGTTTTAGTTAAAGCTGCTGAGAAAGCAGGAGTGGATTATTATAATGGCCTTCGATTATCTTTTTACCTGGAGGGTGCAGTGTGCAATCAGATTTCTGATTCACCTTACTGGGAGATACTGGCTAAGTGGCAGATAAATAGAATGGGAATGACTGATGCACAAGCATTAGAATACTGGGAGAAAATGAAACCGATTATGATTGAAGGTACTAAGGACGAAGTTGATAAATTACTTATACGATTAAACAATCCTTCACAGTCAAATGATGAGCAGTTGTCGTTGTTTTAATAGGTGCACTATTCATTTTTTAGTATTTCTAAATTTTGGCTCAAATTATCCTCCGGTTAAAGTTACTTATAATCTCAAGACTACCCCACGCTCCAGCCGCTGCAACAAACTTAAACCCTAATCAAATCTCAGTGGACAATTCTGAGGGTCTCAGATTCTGTCTCATTCCACAGCCGCTTTCTTTGGAGATAACGGTACTTGATTGAACACTAATCTGAACCATCTTCCCACCCCTTCAACGACTCCTTGTCTTATTGGTGGCCACATAATAGTCGCAGTTGTCTGGTCAATTTTTGCCGGAAAATAGGTTCCAGTTGGGAGCAATAACTGCTGGATGTAGGCTCGAATCAGCAGCACTTTAGCCGATTCCGGACGGGCTAGGAATTCATATTACAACAAGTATGATTACTCGGATAGAAATGCTTTTTAAGGAAGTTCTTCCTGCTCTCTTGAGACAAGGCACATCCCCGTGCCTTATGAATTCGGCCTTTATTCGCACTTTTTCAAATTTGATCCCTCGATTATGAGCTAAATTCGCACTATTTATTTTGTAAGACAAAAGTCATTTCCTGTGTAGTAGGTGGGGGGGGTAATGCGTTTCATTATTTATTATTTTTAATTTTCAAAAGATGCTCATACAACGTTTAAACGCATAATAATTTCATAACCATCGTTTTTTGATCAGAATGAAGGTTTCTAATAAATCCTTTGTTTTCAGCTTCTAATGAAGATTTCTCATAATGAGACACGGCGTTTTTAACGTAAAAACAAACAAAATCTGCACCCCCCATCGTTTTTTGATCAAAACGCAAGGTTTCCCACTCACCCCTCATTTTTAGCTTATAATGGAGGTTTCTCATTATAGGTTTCAATAATAATAATTAATAATAATAATACATACACACATATATAAATACATGTCTTTCTGTCTTACTAATACATTCTAACCCTACTACGAGGGCCTGAAACCGTGAGACATTTTTTTAAAACCCGTGCCTTGCCTGTCTTGACGATGATTTTTATTGCTGTATCCTCTTCTAATACAACTATTTAGAAAAAGGCACGTATTTCTGAGCGTTTGTTTCAATAACAACATCCGCCCCAGTAGCCGCTTCATCACTTTACTTTAATCACCGCCTGCCGTTTCGACGGACCAGGAAGATTATAGGTTTTACGATAAATATTATTGAATGGTGGACGGACGAAGATTATCGATTTCTGAATAAATATTATTGAAAATCCCCCCTCCTCCAGCTTAGCAGGCACTGGTGGAATGTTTGGAGTTGCGGAGTTGCGGAGGGTGGGCAATCAGTTGCAGATTTTAGGCCATCCTCATTAAAAGAGTTTAAGCATTGGACCTTAAGTAATTGGTAACCGAATTCGCTAAAAATAATTATTTTATTTAGTTTTCAACTTCACTATATTTTATAAGACATGATTTTAATTGCCTCAACCATATTATACGGACCATTAAGGATTATACGGGAAACCTATTACGAAATAATGTTCATTACTAATAAGGGGAAAGATGAATTACCTACAGAATTGATATTATTATCGATTAACTGCCCAAATGAAAAGCTTAAAAAATACTTTCAGAATCATACCGATGAACAAATAATAAAACTACATCCTCCGAAAAAAAGATTTTTCGCTATATACTGTCGTGTTATAGAATTATTAAAAAATAATTGTGCCGTAATAAATAATACCAAGGATTGTAAATCAAATTTTACAAGGCTACAACAATCACCAATCCCAAAAATCAAAATTCTTCTCCCTTATTGTGATGATTTTTCAAGTTTTATAAATAAAATAGATAAACAATTTAAACCTGACTACTATAGTCTCCTATCTGATGAAAGATTACCAAATAGTACTCTTAATACAACTCTCATAAAACACGACAGTCTGGCAGCCGCTACTAATTTCAATTTTTTTGAATTGGATGAATACAAGACTTATTTCTTTGAGGAAACGGATTGGAATAAATATGACGAATTTCGCCGAAGTTTACCACTAAATCAGAAGAATGATGATATACCGAGTATCGAATTGTATAAAAATTCCCCAGGATTAAATCAGTCGATAAAGTACTTTATTTTTGATAACCATCATGGACTTATTGATCTTTTGTACAGATCATCAACACTTAATGCGGCAGAGAAACTAAATATTTTAAATGAAATAATATATGATATTCTGGCACTTCACTATTCAATTATAAAACCAGGGAAGTCCTTACCAAGAATGGCAAGAGATATTAAGATATATTTCGAGTATATGGATTTAAGAAATAAGGGGATTAAAGTTGACATTATTGAGGAAAATTTCAAAGACAAGTATAAATTAAAAGAGTATGAATTTTCAAATATAATTGATGATAAATTTCCTCAGTTTAAAAAATATTTTGGCAACATTCTCCTTGGCATTTGGAGTGGGAAAGATGGGAAAATGGACAAAAATTCATACTCCGAATATAGAAGTCAAGCATATAGATTGTATTATTTTTTAAATGAAGAAGAAATTATGAAAGATGAAGAGATGGAAATTCAAGATCTAGATCTTGACACTATTAAACTTGTACTAAAGGAAGATATAAAGGATTCACTATTTCAACTAGTAATGAATAATTATCCGGCATTTGGAAAATTGATTTCAAATGATAACATCATCAGAGAACATCCAATAGTTATTGATCTTGGGGTATACAATTACATGCAAGTAAAATCAACTTATAAAGCAGTAAAAGCATCAAATGAGATTCACTTACTATATAATTATATATATCTGAAACGGCATAATAGCCCCAAAATATATGAAATATTAAGTAAGACTTTTGGTTCAAGCATTTCTGCTATCAAATCTATTGTTTCTATGAAATTAACAATTCCGGCCAAATTCGCTGGTGTGGAATCAATAAAGATATCCTCCATCTTTAACAATGAATATATCCCCAAAGACTTGATTTCAATAAATAAACGTAAAAAATCACGCCCTCTGTAATTCAAAAGAACGCTATATCTCCCTTTGTTGTCTTCTTCCTCTTAATTTCAATCCCACAAATCTAAAAACCTTAATCTAGTCGTATAGTTTACACTTATATCGGCCTTATATGCCCCTTATTTTTCAACCTTAGAAATTGTTCTTATACATTTTGATTGACCAGCATGAAATAGGGCTGGGAGGAGGCAGTATAAAAGCTGTTAAAACCTACAAATATGAATAATAAATACAAACTACTTTAAGCCTTTTAACGGATAAAAATCATGACATAGCAAAACAATTTACTTACCAAACTAAACCGGCACCAGAAAAGTGCCATTAACAAATTTCTAATTTTAACAGGAGGTTCAGCGATGAACACAAATCAAGATAATTATAAAAATAATTATCGCAGTTATAACGACCTAAGAAATGGTCTCCCGTATTTTAACATTTACTACCAACTAAATAATGAATTCTTCACCAAAGGAGAAGAATTGGGTATCAACATCCTTGAATTCGAAACTAAGCAGGGCCCACTCAAGGATCAGGAGGATGCTAAATATTACTTATTTGGATTGGAGTTAGCAACAGATGGTTCCATCATCCCTAGCTACAGGGGTATATCCAAAGAAACATCTGAGTTTTCTTTGGGTAAATCGCTATTATTTTTCGAAAAATCTGATCTGGTATCAAGAGCATTTTACAACCCCGTATTTAATCCTTTTGATGATGCAGAACAACTAAAACCGACGTACCTGGAAAACGGTGATGCCGCGTTAATAAATAAACCTTTTCCCTTAAAAAAGGCTACGAAATACAAGTTATCAGCTGAAACAGGCATTCCTAATTTGCAGGATTTTTCATTAAGAACATATGAATATGGTAAAAGTAATTCTGTAAAGGGTAAGATAATCCAACAATCGAAAAACGACCGTAAAAGGGAAGGTTATCGATTAGTTTATGAACATGCACTATTGCAATTACCGAATGGGCTTATATGCCCAGGGGTGATTACGTTATCCGAAATTGGTTTATTAATTGATGTTTCTATTCTTTTGGGTAACGGGATTACTTCATTAACTAAGCCAGATCCGGATTTCAAGTCAGTGGGCCTTCCAGCTATTGGCCAAATGTTTCCAATGGATATATCGATTATTGAAAACTATGAGTTTCATAATTCCAGTTGTGACACACTTTTCCGACCAACATTTACACTCCCTGATAACAACTTGCTAAAATTTAACAACAAAATTTTAGGGATTATATGAGAGCATAGGTGCATAAAATAACTAATAACATTTACAATCGGCCAGCTTTTGCTGGCCATTATTAAAAAAACGGAGATAGATTGAATATTTTAATTAACAAAGTAAAATATGAGCACGGATGGTTATCATGTATGGCCCCATACACTGTTTTGTATAACGGAACTTTATTTAGAACAGACGAAGCATTATTTCAATATCGCAGATTTGAAGGCCACCCACAAGTTCAACAGATTATTCAGGCTCAAACATCCCCAATGGGTGCAAAGATGATGGCAAGAAAGTATCGCGATTTACTAAATCGTGGACCTAAATGGGACGAATCTCCTGAAGACCTTGCACTAATGAAAGAATGCCTTCGGTTAAAGATTGAACAACATCCTGACATACGGCAAAAACTGATAGAAACCGGCGATGCCACAATAATTGAAGACTGTACCACCCACGACCGGGAGTTAGCAAGATTCTGGGGTATGGTATTCAAAGACGGCAACTGGATTGGTGAAAACATTCTTGGGAAACTTTGGATGGAAATCAGGGATGAATTACAACAAACAAATAATACAAAGGAAACATTATGAAAAAGGAAATAGTACTTGTCAACCAAGATCTTCGCAATGAAGTCTTGTTAATTGTGGATCAACTATATAGTGAATTCAGGTTCGCGAATAGAGATGCTAAAAATATCGCTATTCAAATAATTGAATCAATAGGAAATGATTATTGCTCACAAAATTGCCAATTGGGTTTTACCTTTCTTGATACAGTCATTCCTCACTTAAGTAAGTTAGACGAAAATCAAAGACTGCAAAAGGTGAAGGATCTTTTGACCAATGGGTATATCGATATTGACAAGTATCGTATTCATATGAGATTCATGCCTTACTTAAATTATGACAGAGGCAAAGAGCAAAACAAAACAGATTATGCTACCGAGCTAGTTACGATTACAAACAAGTAATCATTACTTATAAATTACCTGTCTGGGTTGCATTTGCTTAGCATACAACATATGCAATCAGGGTTCTTCATGCTCATAAGACTGGTACTAAATTATAGAAAAATTTCAATTACAGAGTCGGCAAATCAGGCCGGCTCCTTTTACTTAAAAAAACCATAGGGAAAAAATGGAAAATAAAACTACGAGTGAATGGGGCACTTATGAATGGTCCCCAAACCCACTAAACTTTATAACCGGATGCGGAAATGACTGTCTGTATTGTTACAGCAAGGAAATGTCCATCCGTTATAATAGGAACACTCCAGAGACCTGGAGAGAAGAAAGAGTTCGGATCAAAGATCTGAACAAAAGGATAAAGAGATACGATGCTGTCGTAATGTTCCCGTCTTCACATGACATAAGACCGGAACATATTGATGAGAGTATAGAGTTTCTGCAGCACATTCTTGATGCCGGAAATGAAGTCCTTATTGTAAGCAAACCTCATCTCGTTTGTATACAAGAAATTTGTGCAAGATTTGAAGCTATCAGGGATAGAATACTCTTCAGATTCACAATTGGAAGTGCTGATGATTCAGTATTGAAATTCTGGGAACCGAATGCGCCTGACTTTACTGAACGCCTAAATTGTTTAAAATGGACCCACAGTAAAGGATTTAGGACTAGTGTTTCCTGTGAACCAATGCTGGATAATAATATTCAGGAGGTGATTGAGAAAGTATCACCCTTTGTAACTGAAACCATTTGGATCGGCAAGATCAACCATCTTATCGGTGTGAATGGCAAAGGAAGACTCGATTTCAACGGATGCAATGATCCGGCAACACTTTTAAAAGCCCAGGAATTGATAGCCTGGCAGTCTGATGATAACATTCTTAGGTTGTATGAGAATTATAAGAATGACCCGAAGATCAGATGGAAAGAATCGATAAAACGAGTGGTGGAGAAACAAAAATGAATCAATTGGAAACTAAAGCAAAACAAACAGACGATACATTACCAGAAGGTAATCTATTTGTATTAATGATCGAAGGGGAAATTTTTTATTCGAAGAATGAATTCGAATATGAAATCCCTTTCAACAAAATTAAAAACGCCCGGTCAAGCAATATTCCTGATGGAGTTGAAATATATTTAGAAAATATCTGGGAAACATTGGAAAGGACGGATCCTGATTTCGATGTACCAGATTTTTACCTGTATAAAGAGAGTGAAGATAATTGGCTGGTATACATTGTAACAGAACTTCCTGATGATAAATGGGATTATGATATAAGCCAAATTGTATACTTAAATTTAAAATATCAACTCATTTGTATAAATCCTGCATATGAGCGATCTATACAGGGTGAAAATCCAGATTGCAACAGGCTTGTCTATAGTATTAAAGGAAATGGAAGAACAGTTGGAGAGATTCTCGAAAATGCCTTGGAATTTGATAGAAAAATTGCTCAAGAAATTGATTTGGCCGCGACTAATGTTGAGAGCCTCTTATTTCAAGATATTTGTAACACAAGAAAATAGCTTAAAAATATAGCGCTCTGATCAGCCTGTTATATATGCTGAGATTTTTAATGATAGAGAAGAAGGTAGCAATTTCTGTTGATCCTTCTTTCGAAATTTAATTAAATAAAAAAAGCCGGGCCATTAAGTTGGTCCGGCAATTTTTTATCCTTTAGATAAGTTCTATTTTATAAAAATTATCTTTGGGCATAGATCTTCTCTCCCCTCCTGCCTTAACCACCTAGTCACAGTTTCATATTTATAGATACTATTGGCTCTAGCTGCACCAGCGATTGAATCATATTTCCCATCGCTGATATCCTGGATTACCTTTCGCTTAAAATCTTCGCTATACCGCTTAATGGTTTTTGGCATATTAATTCCTCTCCCTACGATAAAATAGACTATTTTTTAAGATCTCTCCATTCAACTTAATTTGCTTTTTGAGTGGTAGTTTTTTGATATATTGCCGGTTCTTCTCCCACATGAGATCCTCTTTTAATTTTTTTCTAAGTAATTCAACTGAGCCAGGCTTTTCCCTTTCGAACTCAGTCAGTGGTTTCTCCCTTCCAGAGTATACGTCTACTAAAGGCATTTTTTTATCTTCGCGTTAAATTTATTATTTCCATTGATAAGCCAATTCTCCTTAAATGACTTATAATCCAGTGGTTGCCCAGAGTTATTCATTCGTTGACAATAGGTCTTAATATAATGGCATCTAAGGACCGTTCTTAGTCCTCTTGTTTTTTCGTCAAAAGATTTTCCGAAATAATAAGCATTGTATGCTTCTGACTTAATCTCTTCAGCTTGATCAGCAAGAAGGATATAATCGTCTTCGGATTTTTCAGGTTTCGAATGGACGAAACCGACACTGTTATTTGATTTGAATTTATTATCCATATAAAATGATCGGTTTTATTAAATTGAAATGCAAGAGGTAAGTGGTGTGGATGTATGGACGGTAGGTGGAAATGGGAAATATCATTCCCGGTAGCGGCCTTCCTTATATGCGCTCCAAGTTTTGGCCTTTTCCCTCTCTCGATCTAACTCATCAAAAGTGGTTGGATGATGAATCGACTCCCCGATAGTTTTGATTACTACACCAACTATTCCAAGAATAAAGAAAGCTACTATCTCCACACCGATGCCTAGTCCGGTTCTCAACAAACTTTTCCTTTTAATCATTACATTGTTCCTTTTATTATGATCTATGCTTATACCAAGTTTTGCCTGGAGCGTGCTGGGGGGGGGTAGAAAGTTTTATAAAAAAGTTACCACCGGCTGACTCGACAATATCTTTTAACCACCCTATCCTGAAAGTTTTGTAGGACCCAGCAGGTAACCTAAAATATTATTTATTTATTTTATGAAATTTACCCCCACCCCTCACTTCAATTCCTAGTCTGAAAAATGGTTTCTAATATTTTTTGGGTTTCAATTTCTCCAGCTCTTCAAGATCTTCAGGTGGATCCCAAAATTCCTTACAATCTTTACACACAAAAAAGAATAATCCAAAGCCGTCAATATCATCCTTCTTAGTAGTCATTATCTCATGCCGAGTTAAACCAACTTTATCAGAGCCGCAGTAGGGACAAACCATATTTAACTTTGCGTGAGAAGGAAGATTCATCAGCTGAAACAAAATGCTTTGTCTTTTCTTATTCTTCATTGATCATTTAATAACCTACAGAAGATTTTTTATGAATACAAATCAATCTTTATCAGGATTAACAACGGATGCCCAGGTATCTTCGCATTCCCGACATGCTAAATTATGTTCGCCAAATACGCATCCCAAAGGTATCACATCACCAGAGTCAATCAAAGGCTGGAGCTCTTCATCCCATCCAAAGCCATATTGTAAAAATACAATTTTATCCGACCCACATACGGGGCAAATTTTATTAAGTCGTTCGTTGGGATCCAAGAATTTTATAAAATATTCTTCTTTCTGTTTATTCATTTTATTATATAATACTAATCATCCACAAGAAAGGTATTTCCGCATTTATGACAACGTATTTTTCTCTGACCTGAGAAAAAGTCAAAAATGGATTTATCCTTTCTCTCCTGACCAATCCAACTTTTATTACCGCAATGAGGACATGTTTCCCCCAATGCTGTATTTGCATGTGTTATTACTTCACCGGCAAAATTAAAAAAGGAGCCCCAAAAGTCATCAGATAGTTTGTTTTTATTTATAGTTTGAGTTTGCAGCACTGAGTTATTATCTGAATTCAAAATTGTTTTTATAGATTCAATTAGTTCTCGAATTGTAAGTTTTATAATATTCTGTATACCTTCCTCATTAAACTCAATGAAAAATTCATTCTGTAGAGCTTCGATAAAATCTCTATAACTATCTTCATCAAAATTTAAATCCGCTCCAATCACATCAGACAAATTGATTTTCTTTAATGGTATTTTTGTTATTGTTGAAATAACATTAATTGTTTTTCCAAATATGTCAATTGCTCTTTTATCAAATCTAACCATTTCGGAATCATATTGCTCCCGTTTTTCGTCATCATATTGTCTCCGCTTTTCACTATTTATTAGTACTGAGTATGCTTCATTTATTAGTTGCATTTTTTCATTTGCGTTAGATGCCTGATTTCTATCCGGGTGATATTTGAGACTAAGTCTTTTATAGGCAGCTTCAATAATTTCAGTTTCAGCCTGATTAGAGACTTGCAATATTTCATAATAATCCATTTTCCCTCGTCGGTTTATAAATATCTAATAATTCTAACTAATTTTTGCGACTGTTCTAATTGCCAAAAATGGAAGCCGGCCTTTCACGTCCGGCTCTTGTTTTGTATAGAAAAACTAACTATGATTTTTCACGATAAGCTTTATGAGCCAACCAGAGAGTTAAAGCCGGCCACCCTATACAAAAGATTATTACATTTATTTGTTTATAAGTCAAACCAGTTTTTTCGGAAATTTTTTCCAACAATTCAACACATCCATCAAACATTTTATCCATATTTTCTCCTTGATATGAATTGGTTTTTGCCCAACTCCATTTAAAATATTAAATTGACAATCCAATAAAGTACATCCACACAAACCATCCACAGTATGCCTTGACACCAGGGAATTCCAAATATAAAGGAAATAATTAACCCAATAACTGCGAGCGCTATTAAAATTTTCAAAGATTATCCTTGTATGAAATTGATTGCAAATTATGTTTATGTCGGGACGATTATTTTTTACCCATTACTTCCATTCTAAAATTTATTCAATCTACAATTTTCCTTAATATATCAACATATTCTTTCGGGATTAAGATCTGCTCACCTTTATTTTCCAATCCAAGTGTGTTAATAATTTCCGGTGCAAAATTCTTTATTAAAAGATTCAGCCATTCTCTTGAGAAATGAATTTCGGAAAATTTTAAATACTGATTTGATAAAAGATTCTTTATATTTATTTCAGCGGAAACAGGTGTAGCCTCTCCTTTCAATTTTATTGAAAGAATAAGAGTTTTGTCTTTTTTGATATCAAACGAAAAATTATCGACCATAAGTTTAATCCTGCTTGTATATGGAATTGCTGAAGGCCAGCGCTTTTCTATTATTATCCAGTCAACCCAATTTGGTAATGTATTTGCTACCTTTACTATATATTTAAGAAATCCCACTACTATTTAATCCCTTTCCATTTTTTATAACTGGTCAGATCCGCATGTGCAAATTTCAAAACATATACCCAGACCGCCGCATCATCCATTAACCCGAAAGCCGGTATAAAATCTGGAATTAAATCTATAGGAGATAATGTGTATAATAATGCGAATACAATAGCACCAATAGTTTTCATAGGAACCTCTTTGTAGCTTCCACTGAAATAGTCTTTAACCATCGGTACAACAGATTTTATTTCGTTGATCAGATCCTTAAAGTTATTATCATCTTTAATTTTATCATAGATAGCAGTTAAACTCGACAATGCCTTTTTGATGTCTTTTGCAGAAATACCTTTAGATTTCTTAAAGACCCAATCCAGATCTATCCTTGATATGATTTTTTGAACCCAACTCGCAGCCATACTTCACTCCTTGGAAATTATTCTTCTGTAATGTTTAATTGTTTTTTTTACTTATGATTTGATTAGCTTCTCTTGCTAGGCAATAACTTCCATTCATAGTTACCAGTTTTCTTGTTAAAAACTACTTCACTTGAATAACTTGATCGTGTTACTACAATTGCTAAAATAACCCCACCACCAGCTAACACCATTACCGCCCCACCGCCGACTAATAAACCTAGTTTTGAAGTTGGCTCAGGATCCATAAAGGCAAGCACAATTGCTCCACCACCTATTGCCATCAACATTCCTCCTCCGGCAAATTCCATCCATTTCTGTGCAGAGTATCTATCGTATCCTAAAGGATTAAAATTTGAATCAGGAGTTTCAATAACGAAAACCTCTTTTTTCTTCATGGCTGCAGAGATTTTTTTTAATGCAAGCTTATTTTCTGGTTTCCCATTTTTAGAATTGAGTTCTATCCTTTTCATTATGGCCTCACTTTTAATGTGCATAAAAAAGGGACGACACTTAACAGACATCCCTCCTTGAGGCACTGCGAGCCTACGACAAGGATGTAAGAAAGTGCGTCCCACATATGCAGGACGCAGCTCTCTTGCTCGTTTCTTGTCGTTTTGAAGATATGCAGTTTTCAAGGAAGAAACATAGCAAAACGCTACGTTCAATATTTAATTAAAATTATTAGTCTATTTGTCATCCACATTATTGTTGAAAGGAAACCTAATGAAAGATAAATCTAAGGTCAAGGAAATATTTTAAAATATTGGTATAAGAGATTTAATAGGAAAGGTTTAGCTCTGATTTATTTTATTCAAAACAGAACCCCTAACCTATAAAGCGGTTAAGGGTTTGTTTAAGTTTAACTGAAAGTATGAAACGAACGTTGCTTTCATTTTACTAATTGTTTCTCTTACGGTTACATAATTCAGTCTTATCTTATCGGCAATTTTAGTTGCCGAATAACCTTTGAGAAGTAAATTCAGAATTCTGCGTTCAATTTTGGACAAGGTTAATTGCCAATTATTGAAATCAATATGAAAGGAAATGGAATCTTCTGCACTATCCTTTTTAAGAGCATTAGAGCCCATCCAGTCGTCGAATTCAACTATATCGGTACCGGAATCAGGTCTTCTTCTATAAAAGGAAAGGGCATCAGTTGTTGAAGTTCCTCCGAGTCCTTTTTTACAAACAGATCTCTTATCAACCTCTTTTGCTCTCTGAGTAACAAAACATTTGAAATCTTGTTTCCTGATTTCTCTTCCTTTGCTTTTATCAGTCTGAAATTTCTCATATGATTGACACACAAGCTCTTGTACTTTGTCTTTTCTTCGTGGATCGTACCGTAAAACCGCATAGTAAGCTTGGCTTGCGACTACAGGATATAGCTCGTCCCAGTCCATAAATTGTTCCTTGAATTAGTTAGGGGATTAGTTTTGGTGGGTGAGAAAAGAAAAATATCTTCCCTCTTATACTTATACCCTAAAAGAAAGAATTAAGATTGATATTATGGTTGTGGGTATATCGGATTGAATGATGTAAGTGTATATTCATTAAATTGAAGTACCTTGATAAATAAATAGATGACTATTTTGAGATAGAGAAATAGTTATTCTTTAAGATCCCACACAATCAATTACAGAGCGCCATACAAGCTCAAGAATTCCCCTGAAATATTACCAGAATCGAAGTTTATCATTAGGCTGATACCCTAGTCAGGATCGCACATATCCTTCAATATTATTATTTTGTTGTTTCACATTAGATGGGAGATATTATGTACTTAGTGAAAAGGAATAAAATTTATCATCTTTTCTATAAGAATGATCAGGGTAAACTTCTTAGTAAATCAACTAAATGCCGCACAAAAGCAGATGCCCGTAAGTTTACAATAAACTTTTTCAGCAAACCTGCAATTGAAGATAGTCCCATACAATTTTATACATATGACAGCTTTAAGGCTTTTTATAATGAATATGCCTCTGCCCGTTTTTCAAAATCATATCAGGCATTTGTGAAAATTGCATTGGAACAGTTTGAAAAAATCATAGACCCCAAAATTGACTTATCTAAAGTTACTTGCCTGGATGTTGAGAAATTTATTTTATTCAAAAGAAAAACAGTAAAAGAAAGAATAGTAAATGGATACCTTGCAACCTTACAAGGAGCATTTCAAAGAGCTGTGGAATATGGAATGCTGAGGAACAATGTTTTTAAGGTTATTAAAAAACTAAAGCCTCCTCAAAATTTCCCATTGTTTCTGACTAAAGAGGAGTTTGAAAAATTGTTATTAAGCGAAGGAGATGAAAAACTTAGGTTCTTATACAGATTGGGAGCATATACGGGAATGAGATTGGGAGAGATTAGATCGCTTAAATGGAGCTCGATAATTTTTGAAAAAGAAGTGATCAGGGTTTTTAATCATGATGATTTCACCACAAAAAGCAAAAGATCTAGAAATATACCTATTCATAAAAGCCTTATAGAAGAGTTACTTAAATTAAAGAAGAATCCGGACGAGTATATTTTCATAAGAAATCACTGTCAATATACCAAGGAATTCATATCAAGGAATTTCAAAGCGGCTGTAAAAAGAGCGTTATTGAATGATAATTATCATTTCCATACACTAAGGCATACTTTTGCTTCATGGCTAGTGCAAGCTGGAGTTTCTATATATGAAGTTAGTAAGCTATTAGGACATTCTGATATTAAAACAACCGAGATTTATGCTCACCTGCAGGAGAATAATTTAAGTGACTCAGTAAATTTGCTATAAGTTTAATAAACCCCCAAATTGTTAATACAAGTTTGCAATATTTATTAAATGTCAATTATTGTTTTAGAAATACAGTCTAAATTGGCGAATTGCTTTTCTTACTGACAGCTTCAAATTTAAAATTATGAGAATGGCTGAATAAAAATCATATTTTTATAATAGGTTGGAAGCTGTCGTTTGATCTGACCCAATAGTATTACGTCTTTTAGTCTCTTCTCAATAAAGCTTACTATTACAGATAGGACAGTACCGGCCAGATATTTTACCATTTATTAAATCAATGATTGAATCGTAAATATCTTGGACGATAGTTTCATCCTTAAATTCCTTCACACAATCATCGCAAACAAAATTTCCATTGGTGCATACCTTAGAACCAAGATTTTCTTTTTCTTCTCCACAATTAGCACATAGCCGCATGTTTTAACATCAGGAAAATGGTTTAATGTTTCCTTTAGATTGCAGTACGATTTGGGGGATAATTGGCTAAATCAACACCATGTTTGGACACAAACGATCCCTATTCCATTTATAAATTTACCTGTTACTGCTGTTTCTTTTGGTTATCCCGGTTTTTTTAACAATACCAATATTTTTTGTTCACTAATCTTGTTCAATACTTTCCAACTGAGTGCGAATGTCCAGAAGGTGTGTTTCAACAAAATTGATAGATTTTTCTTCTCCAGCAAGAATTAGAGAAATTTTTTGTCCATCTGCTTTTAATATCAGATTTGCCAAATTGTTTTTCCCAGGATTGACATACTTAAATTTAGCAGCACAGGTTGGGCATAATGCTAGATAATTTTTATCAAGCTCTTTAATTACATTTTCAATTAATTGTACCGCTTCAAAATAATAAATGCCTGAAGCTAACTTAAAAGGCATTTCATCTTTGCAAATTTGACAAACCATTTCTCCGTCATCTCTTGTGTAACTTTCCAATAAAAATGTTTTTGCAGCAACAACAATACCATTTTTTGAAGTCCGAACACTCCTGGTTTTATTTTCGTACTCAACCTCTGGTGCAATTGATGCTTCCTGACTAATTTTATTTACTCTTCTTACTGGATCATTTGGTGTCCTCACTGGAAATTCATTTTGTTGATAATACTTTTGAAGTATTTTCTTACGTTGCTCTGGTGATAATTTTCTAAATTTATCAAATTCAACAACTTCCTCCTCTTTAATTCCCAATTTATTTAACAATTCGACCTTTTCGCGAATTACAAGTTTTTGTTTTTCATCTTCTTCCCCAAAACCAATCGCTGTTAGCCATCCATTTTTATTGTTGTACTTAAAATCATGATGCAGATTCTCCTTCACAATTTCCTTAGGACGTAATAAATTACCCTTTTTATCAGGTATCCAAGCTTTTTTTCTTAATTCATAGACTAATGTAGAAGGGTATTCATTATATAGTTCTGATCTGGAATTATACTGATAACAAATTTTTAATTGTTTATTATCTGCTTGAATCAATCTTTCCCAAATAGAAAGACTTATTTTTAAATCTTTTTTGCGTATAACTTTATCTAAGTCTGTAATTGAATAATCTTCATCGAATCCATTCCTGCCTCTGTTGCCAATACGATGAATTTTATCTTGATCTGGATGATCCCAGGGTAAAGTGGTCTGTTCAATTTTAATTTCAGAATTTACTCCTACCCCAATCAAAAAATCAATTAATTTTAGAATTTGCTTTCTGAATTCCTTATGATATATTTCAGAAATGTTGTGCAAAGAAGGTTCCGCAAAGGCTTTGTAAAAATATTTTAAATTAGTTTTCTTATAAGGTTTATCAATAAAAAGGAATTGTGGTCGATAATATTCTTCGGATTCACCCCTAATAATATAATAGTCCTTAAATAAACTTGAATATTTATCTCTATTATTTGCCCAGGCAGACATAAATTTTCTTACATGCTCAAAATGCTTCTTGTCTGTTTCTGGGTTGGGTGTATTTTTAGAATAATATCCATTCAACAAGAGAATTATCTCTTCTTCCTGATTTAATTTTTTGACACCTAATTCTTCGAAAAAACTTATAAGTTTGTTTACGTTCTCATCTTTAGAGTCTTCGAAAATCTCTGCTTTTAATTTTGGTTGTTCTTTTGCAATAGCACTTCTTTTTTCAATCGGGAAAAACACACTATCTCCCTGTAATAACTCCCCTGTCTGTGTTATTACTATATAACAATTATGAAGTCTATTATTAGCCCAATAATTATTTGCTTTAAGGCGTGCTTCATTCACCATTAAATAAAATTTACGGAACCACACATCATCTTTACCTTTCAGAAGTTCCGTACTCATATCCGAACTTCTTGAAAACTTATTTGATATATTGCTAACAATTTCGTCCCAATCATAATTAACTATCTCTAAATCTTTTAATAATTGTTCTTCCCTCCTTTCTTCTCTTTTACCAGATCCTATCATCGACCCATCAACCCAACCAACTATCTGAGGTTCATTTCCCAAAATTAAAACTCTAAAATCTTGTTCCAAAAATAATTCTTTTACCGCTTGGTAGGTATTTATAAGCATATTTCCGGGGGCGTATTTAGTTTTGTTGCTGAAAGTCGGCATTAATGGTTGTTCATTTAATGCTTTAAATATCCTTTTCATTAGTGGTGTATAGAACTCATTTAAACCATCATTGGTGTTTGGTAAAATTTTATAGAAGTTACGATTGATTAAACCGTAGTCCCTGATTTTAATCAATGAAGATGCCACGAGTTCAGAGAGTGCATTTATTATCTTACCGTTATCCTTATTATATATTAACTTTGCTCGATCTGGAGTGGAACTGAATGGACCATTTATGTGAAAATTTAATTTGGGCTCTTCTTTATCACACGGAAAAAATATTGATGTCTGCCCTTTCAAATTACCGTTATCGATAGGTAGTATTTCGAGTTGCTGGAATATTGATTGTTTTTCATCATAGAGCAATTGTTTTTGTTTTTTTGTTGATTTAATAAAAGCCAATTCAAAAGCAATAGAAACAGGTAATTGTTTTACTCCGGTGTTATAATTATCTCTGAATATTAACCAATGTTTATCGGTAGTTTCATCATTTAAATTTCGTTCAATCTCAAAATGATTATCTTCATAAGAGCTGCGACAAATATAACCTTTACCAGTCCCCTCTATCTCCCATTCAATGTCTTCAATATTGTTAAGAAACAAAATAACATTATCATTAAAGTTCAATAAAATGTTTTTGGTTTCCTCAAATGCATCAACCGGACTTTTTGTGTTATGATTAAAAGGTAAAACAAACTTTGTTTGTTTATATTCTGCACTGATAGGTAAAGGTTTGGGAACAAATAAATCTATTATTTCAAAAGCATATTTACCTGAATAAATTTTAGGCGAATCAGTATATGCGAAAACTGATTTGAATCCTATTCCAAATTTACCAATAGCATTTACATCGTCCTCTTTGTTACCTTCTCCAATGTTTGTAATTCCATCAATATCTTTTACAGTAAACAATTTGGACCCATCGTGAATAAATTCCAATCTGTCGGAGAAAAGGTAAAATTTAACTTTATTCGCTAATGCATCCTCTGCATTTTGTAACAACTCATATATATAATGAGCAACCGAAGGATAGAACTCTGCAAGATGCTTCTTCAATCCATTAAATTTATTGGCTTTCTTTGCATATTCAACGAAGTCCAGATTGTTTTTATAAAGTTCATCAAAAGTAATGTTCTCTAAAGGCATACTTATACCTCATTAATAATAGTCATAACCCCAAAAGCTATTGACCTTGTGATAATATCTGATGATGCTTCTGCTTTCTCAATCTCGGCCAACCTTCTATCATAATCTGCATTTACAGATTTTAGTTGGGAGGTCTTCATCCTTCGAATTTTTTCTTCAGAAGCGTTAATTATTTGTTCCTCAAGTTGATTTATTCTTGCTTTGCTACTTGTTGAAAGGCTTTGTCGCCTATAGTTAGCTAACCTGGCATTAAATACTAAATGTTTTGCTTTTTCCTTACTCCATAGGTCATATTGAAGTTGATCTAAGAGTTCTATATCCCTTTCGGATATTACTCTTTCAGTGTTCACTTCATCTCCTAATTCCAATAATTCAAGCAATTTTTCAGAAGTTTCTTCGTTTTGGCATACTGTTTTTAAAATAACGTCTGATTTTATGCCCGTCTTCCGCCACTCATAAATAGCAAAAGGATAATCTCCAGCAGGAAGAATATCGGAATATACTTTGAATCCCGTATGAAACACACTATTTCCTGCAAAGTTATTGGCTGCTTGACGAGCTAAAGGATGAACCGGAGTAATAAAAGTCGTACCTCTATCTTCATTAGCGACATTATCTTCAAAAGTAACCGGTAACATTGGATTGTCACTTTTTAACCATTTCATCCATTCCTGAACGGCTTGGTTTCTACGAATTATAGATTTACTATCAGCTATTTGAATATTTAGATCCTTAAGTAATTTATCGCGGGTTTTTTGATTTAACCGCAATGTTTTAGTTGTTTTGTCACTCAAGAAGAATTGCTCGATTTCTGATTTTCCTGAAAGATAGATTTCGATCATATTTTGAATAGCACGTGCTGATAACCAGAAACTATTCGCATCTTCTATTTTTTTCATAATCAGTTTAGGGGGTAGATTTAGCCCAAACAATTCAACCTGTTTTTCTTCGAGTACTGCTTGCTCCTGAATTAGTCTAATCTGATTATCGGCTATTTGTTGCAGTTTTATCTGGCGCTGTTCTGAATTTAAAGTTAGATCATCTGCAATACTTTTAATTTCCCTGGATATTTCCCCTAGAATTTCTTCGCTACCGCCTATTGCTCTCTGAAAAACTCCTATTCGCAGTAAGCATCTCTCATAAATATCCCCTTCAACGGTTCCAGGCGTAATAAAGTTATATATAGCAACTGATTCACTCTTTTGTCCGTATCTATCAATACGGCCAATCCGCTGTTCAATGCGCATCGGATTCCATGGAAGATCATAATTAACCAGGCAATCACAAAATTGATAATCCAAACCTTCACAACCAACTTCAGAAGATAATAAAATATCAATAGTGTCCGGTAATTCTTTTGAATTACTGAATCTTTTTCTTAAATCTCTTCTGTCAAATTCTGAAGTATCTCCTGTAATTAAAGCAACCCTAATATTCTCCTTTGAAAGATTTATCAGAAGATAATTTAACGTGTGGCGGAATGTACTAAAAAGAAGAATCTTATTATTTTTTAGTGTCTGCTTTTCTCTGACTATCTTTATAAGACTGTCAAGTTTCGGATCACCCTCTGGAAGGTTTTCAGCACTTTTAAGTATTCTTTCTATTTGAACTTTAATTTCGCCTAAACTATCGGGTATCTGCTGAATATCAACCAGTTCATCTTCATCATCAGTTTCAAAAACATCTATTCTTCTGGAAAGAATATCTTTAAGATAAGGTACTAATCCGTGCAAACAACTTGCGACCTGTCGGCGAATTGTACTCATCATAAAATTGATTGATTTATCTTCATGAAAAGTCCTTAATATTTGCGCTTGAGTTTCAAGGATAAGATCATGAAGAATTTGTTGTTCAGTAGTAAAATCAATTGTGATTGTTTCGGGTTTTCTCATTGTGAATTCCCCAATATCACGTCTCCTGGTTCTATTAATTATACCCGAGAAAGTATGTAATTCTTCCACTTCCCTAATAAATGAAATCCGGTCTTCTTCAGATATATTTGTTTTTTGAAGAAGTGCGACTTGTTCATTAAATTCAGGATGATCTACAAAAATTTTTCTTCCCCAACTTGTTTCCTGCGCTAATTGAAGATGTTCATAGGCTTCCACCTTCCAATTTGGTCTAGTTGCTCTGGCAATTTCTATAGCTTTATTTAAATGTGGATTTGGCTCAGACATGGACCTAAAACTATCAGGATCTATAACTAGATCAGGACGTAATAAATTTAATAATACAAATAAATCATCTTGTCCTAATTGAATAGGAGTAGCTGTCAGAAATAAAACAGCTTCAGCATTTTCGCAAAAGTATCTCACTCCCTCATGTAAATAAGTGTTAGAATTTCTTAAATGATGAGCTTCGTCGACGATAACCAAGTCAAACTTTGGGGGTGAATCCAAATTCATCAAAGGATTTTTATTCCCTCTTCTATTATTAGTATCCCCATAAATTAAGTCTTCATCAAAGAGTGAAAATGGTAGAATTGTCTTCTCATGTTGATTTGGCCACTGGCCATCCAAATCGAATTCTTTAAGACAATATCTGAGAGTTTTGCCATCGAGTTCAGTAAAAGATTCATCGAAGCGCTTCATCTCAGTTTGCCACTTATGTTCCGTCACCAACGCTTTAGGACAAATAATCAATACTGAATTAATGTTTGAACGGGCCTGCAATTCTCTTAGGATTAACCCAGCTTCTATTGTTTTCCCAACACCAACTTCATCTGCGATCAATAATCTTGGCCTGTCTGAATGAATGAATTTCAAAACAGGTCTAAATTGAAATGGAACAAAATTTATCCTGGCTGAATGCAAAGAATAAAGAGTAGACAATCCCGGATTGTTAATTAATAGAGCTGACAAATTTGCGTGAAATTCAACTAAACTGATCCGTTTAGTTAATTCATCCTCCGTTTTAATCTCAATTTGACTTTCATAAAGAGTTTGTTTCTTATTATTTATAAAAACTTCATACCTGTTTTCTGGAACGCTCGGGATTAATTTAGTTACTACACCACTAACAGTAGGATCGGTTTTTAATAATACCATTTGCCCCATGTCAAAAGCGACTGTTTTTGAATTTAATTCCTTCGATTGAGATTTATCGTTTGAGTCCATTTGAACCTCATTTACTTGTACTGGAAGTTCTTCATTTTGAACTTCGATTATTTTTATTGGTAGGAAATTATTTTGTTTTTCTTTTATGTAATTAAGTAATAATTCTTCTGCGTTGATCATCTGAGCAAATCGAAAGATGGTATCTAATTCTCGATATATGTCTTCCTTTGAAGTTTCTTCTTCAATTGCAAGGTGAGAATATTTATTCCTTATTGAGTGCACTTCCTTCAGCCAGATCTTACCATCATAGTTTAATTTTAGATTATAACACAATTCAGACCAGTTTTTACATAATACTGTCAAAAGTGCTGCCAGATCCAATTGTCTTATTGAGGTGATTTTTTTTTGTTCAATTATTCTTAGTTGATTTGGGCTTAAGGAGGCAAGTACATATATATCCCAATAGTCTTCCTTTATATTTGAAAGTCCTTTCTCTAAAAATTTATATAAATCCCGCGTTAATTGAGGTAAAATATTCTGCAAATCCCAAACCTCCTTTTATAGTTTTTAAGATTTATTTTTTCTAAATATTCTTACTTTTTCGGTTCCAGTTTTTTGTTTTAATAATCGATCAACTTCGGAATTGTTACCCTCAGCTTGTTTTCGGGCTTGTATACGGATTAATTCTATATATTCATCGATCGGTATTGGTAAAGGCAATTCGGGGAGATTAATTCGTTTTTTGTTGTCTATTTGAAAGCGTTCAATATGATTTACGGGTAAATCGGATAATGATATATACCCGCCGGCCTTGAATCGCCTAAGTAATTGTTGTACCCATTTCTCAAGTCCCCTAATATTATCTGGCCAGGAATAATCTACGAGAGTTTGTCTCAAATCAGATGAAAGCTGGACAGAGGATTGAATGTTATTAATTTTTGATTCCACACGGATAAAATGATCAAGAAGCAAAGGGATATCTTCTTTTCTTTCTCTTAATGGGGGAAGATTAATTGTCTCATCAAAACGATTTTTAATATCTTGTGCAAAAATTATTTCATCAGTGACATCTTTATTGGTAGCGGCTAGTATCTGAATGGTTATTTTTTCAGAATCATCTGATCCTATTTTTCTGATTTCACCAGAAGACAAAACTCGAAGTAGTTTCTGCTGTCCTTCTTTAGACAAGTTTCCAATTTCATCTAGGAAGATCATTCTGCCATTACATTTTTTAAGAATGCCATCCCTGTTTTTGTCGGCTCCGGTAAAGGCGCCTTTTATATGTCCAAACAATTCAGACTCAATAAGATTCCGAGAAATACTCCCACAATCGCGGATTTCTAATTTAAGATCTTCTGGTTTGTGGTATAACTGCCAGAGTGATTGTGCTATAACTTCTTTACCAGTACCTGTCTCACCTAGTATTAAAACATGGGTTCGCTCATTTATCTGATTAATAATCTGGTCCTTTATTTCCAGAATCTTCCTTGAGCTGCCAATAATTAACGGAATCTTTTGGGACAATTCTTCTTCGTTCAAACGCTGGGATAATTTTTTATTTTCCCTGGATAAAATTGTTAACTGTCTTTTCAGTTTTTCGGGAGATTTAATTTGAGGAAAGTCGTCTATATTGAAATTTACTTCAACCGTTGTTTTTCCATTTCGGGCAAACCTTTGTTCAAAGGATTGAACAAGTTTAGAATTTCTAATTATACCCGATTGTGAGAGAAGAAGCCAGCAGGCGGTCATTGTGGGAGTACCTGAAGTAATATTGATTATTTTAATTTCATCCTGAAGATTGTATTTGTCAATTATATTAGATACCTCATTTAACATAACCGGATAGACAATATCATAATCGACAGGATTTGGCAGTTTTATTTGAATAAACTCAATTTCAACAGATTCTTTTATTTGCTTAATTAGCCTAGCATTACCACTTGCAATAGAAAAATAATCAACAGGTTTAGATTGTGGAGTAATGAAGAAATATATTTTAGAAATTCTTTCCTTATAATTAAAAAAGATATTGGTTGCAGCACCGTAAGTTCCGGTTTCTGAAATTGCATCATGGTTTCCTATAAAGGTAAAATAAATCATTTTAATAATTTTTAATGTTTGTAAAATCTTCGTTTTGTGTTCGGCTGCGAAGAGGATCTTGCATATATGAATTTACTTCATATGTTTTATAATAGATAATACGATAGCGCTCAATTTTAGGATCGCCAGTTGAGGTAAATGCATAAAAACTATCTAAGCCTCGGTTTAGCTGAGCTGAAATTTTATTATCAAACACAATAAATCTATCATGATCAAATTTTGCGTCTGATTCACAAAGAATAAATTCAATCTTACATGGCTTGTTAGTTTGAAGTTCTTTTTTAATTTCAGTCTTAATGTCTATGAGAGACTTTGGAGCATTACTTTTTGCTGATTTATGTGGAGCTAATTTTGTGATAACATAAAAATTTATATCGGGATTTAATTCAATAATAACTTTTGCAAATTGTCTTAATCCACCGATGTAATTATAATCCCATTTATCAAAAACATTTCTATCATATATTGTGATAAAATTTTTACAATTCACTATAAGATCAGCCCAATTTTTCTTTATCATTCTAATCCCGCTGATTTCATCTAATAATAGCTCCTCTTCATATGTTGTATGTTCGTAATATTTTTTAAATACACTATTATCACGATAATTTTCAATTGGAAGATTTGGTTGAAGCTTATCATCAGAATTTTGGCTAATTATAAAGTGAGGAAATGATTTACATGTTTTTTGAATTTGTTTTACATTATTTTCCAATGAGCAATCATTAATAGATTTACACATACATGCGGGGGGCGGGCTAGTAACAATGATTTTTTTAAGAATTCTATCAAGCCATAAAACCTCAGTTTGTTTTTTTAAAGAAACATCAGTAGGTAATAAATTATCATGGAATGATTTCCAATCAATATTTAGAGATTTTCTACGATATTCATTTGGGCAATCAAGTATACGAGTATTTTTTTCAAACTTATCTAATAAAGAATTCATTCTTTCAAGTATTAATTCAATATTTGCACTTTCTACAAGTTTTGAAAAAAAGAAGTCCTCTATTGTGTATGATATAAACATTATAGGACCTCGCTTATTCTTTCCTCAAAGAAACCTTTCGGCCATTCTGTTAGCACCCTTCCCTTTTTGTCAATTATTGTCTTTATAAACATTAATCCTTGTATTGTCCGGTTGAAAAAATAGACGGATAATTGTTCTGTTTTAAGAACATCATATTGGTTTTCTTTATTATTCCGAATCCTTTTAAGTAATCGTAATAGGAAGTGTTCGCCATGGGTTTCCAGAAGATAGATTACATTTTTTCTTTTATTAATTTCGCTAATAAATAAATCGGCAAGTTCAACTTCAAGTTCAGGATGAGTGTGTATTTCTGGCTGTTCTATAGTTAATATCGAAGAGTATTGAGAAAGTGCAGCAACAATGACTGGTATAATTTGTGATATACCGACTCCGATGTCATGAGGTAGTAATTTCACCCCTGTTTCTTTATCAACAAGATAAACCCTTTTATGAACAAGATCATTTTCACCCTTATTACCAACCAATAAATTATCATTCAACTCCAAAGCATCATCAATATCACTGAGTTTTTTTCGATATTCTTCAATTACCCCAAATATTTTATATTGCAATTCGTCACAAACTTCATCAAATGCTTTGTTTTTTTGCGATAATTCATTTAACCCGACGATTATTCTATAAAATTGATCTTGCAATGGGTCACTTGCTTCATCTATCTGATCGATTAATTCATTTAATAAAGATCTATAAACAATGGTTGTTTTATCAGATTTCCCTTTACTTCCCACTGGGACCTCATTATATATAAATTCTGTTAGTTCATATCCAATTTTTAGTTGATTCAACCATTCATTGATAATAGATATTGATGGAAATCCAGCATATATTGAGTCCCATGCAGCTAATCCATTATACCATTTACTATTTTCAACAAAACGATTGGGAATATAATTTCTTGGAGGAATTTCTCTTAAAGGGCCTATATATCTGAAGTTCCGAAATTCAGCACAAAAAAGTTTATGAACATTAGCAATAAGGTTTAAAATAAGATTAATAAAAAGATTATCATCTCCTTCAAGAAATTGATTTGAAACTCCTTCGGTTCTATCATAGTCATTGATAGATTCAATATTCGGAAGAATATTATACTGCTTTGGCAAGCCAATATGAATATTAACATCTGATTCATATTTTCCTAAAATATCTTTTTTTAGAGTAGGTGGAAATATTTGAAAAGCCAATTCATTTTTGATTTCACTAAGTATAGGATGTTCAAAGTTGATAAATGAAAGAGCATAATTAGGAAAAATGTTTTTATCACCCCCACTTAACATATATAGCTTGATCCTAGCCAATATTATGTCATTCGCGAATATTTCATAAATTTCACCATCTGCATAATTAATTTCATTGAACCATTTTATGGAAAGTCCCAGAGATACCGATCTCAATACTGAAGTTAAACTATCGTAAAATCGACGCCCTTTTTCTTCAATAGTCAAATCTTGCGATTTAAGTGTTGGTTTAATTCCTTCTTTCAAGCTATAATTGAGAGAAAGCAAATCCTTTGACCATAATAATTCTTCAGGCAGTTCAATATCAGACACATCCAATGTGAGCCGTAATTTAACTGAAAGATCATTGAACTTCTGTTTATAAACCAGGTTTTGAAATCCACCCAAATCAATAAGATCACCACCTAGCGTAGTATGGTCAGGGTTAAAATTTCCATTTTCAATTATTTCTTTCAAATAATGAAAAGCATGTATAATTGTACTCTTACCAGAACTATTTGAACCAAAAAGGAGCGTAATCGGGCGAAGTTCTATTTCAACTTTATCATGAATCCCTTTAAAATTTTCTATTGCAATTTTAGTAAACATTGGTAACCTTTTTTATATATGTTCTTTAAATGCCATTTGCATTATTGAACCAAATAGATTTTCTGATTCAGTTAAAAAAGCCTTATTCTTTTCTTTCTGCATTAACATTTTCCGATAAATATTACAAAATGTTTTTTGTCTTTCGATAGGTGGTTTAAATATTTTGAATGCTTTAATATGCTCAAAATTAAAGGCTTGTCTGGTGGCTCCAGCATTTTGACTTAATATTCTATTTTGATAATTATCATTTGCAATAAAATAGGCAAGAAATTCTGGAATTATCTCATTTTCATCCAAACGAATAATGCAAACATGTTGGTTGACATTTGCCTTTTCATCTTCTCCCCTATATACATTCACTCTGCCAATCGAAGCACCTGTTATATTTAATAAAATATCTCCATTTTTTAACCATGTCCTTTTCATATTAGAGTGCATATCTTTACTTATATATGCTATATCACTAATATCAAATTCGTTCATTAGAACATTTTGGCTGCGAAAAAATAATATTCCCTCCTTGGTATAAACTCTCTCACCACCTAATGGAGTTGATCCGCTACTTACAAGTTTTGCGTAATCACCGATTAAACAATCTTTATATCTGTGAGAATTTACAACAGGGTCGCCAAACATTTCTAAGAAAATTGATTGAAGTAATTCATCGGCAAATAATAAAGTTTCTTTACGCCTTTTTATTAGGGTGTCTGCTTTCATTAATATTGAATAAATATTTATCTGATCCTCGATTGATGGAACAGGAATAATCATTTCTTTCATATCCTCAAGAGAAATATTATATAAGGCAACACCACGTGCTTTCTGAATTGTCTTTCTAACAACAGTAGACTTGAGGACATAAAAAAGATAATTTGGTAAGACGCTCCGATCATAATCTCTTATTATTGCTAAAGCTTGATTTACATTGCCTGGTAGGTCAGTATCTTTCACAATTGCTATTTCACCAATTGTACCGGCAATAGAAAATAAAATATCATTCTCTTGTAATTTCGATCTTTCCAATGAATTATTTGCCTCTTCAGAGATGTAGCTAAGGTTTGAATTCCTATTAATAATCCCATCTGATAAGTTCTCTACTTTGTAAAAATTTATACCTTTTGTGGTAAAAGGGAACCCATAAGTTGTTGGAGTAGTTCCTTTTGTAATTGTTCGTGCAATATCACCTAGTTTTAAATATTTAATATTTCCATTATTCATTAATATCAATTAGTCCTTTTAATTCTTGTAAGGATGACATAATATCCAATTCTATTTCCGACAACTTTTTAATTATTTCACTTGGTTTATTATATTCAATTTTTTTATAAACAACATGTTTATATTTACTAATACTTAAGTCATATTTATTGTTACGAATTTCCTTAACTGACACAAAGAAATGTTTTTTTGATTTATCTGAATTATCATCCTCGTTTCTCTTTTTCCATCTTGCGACAATATCTAGCAAATCATTTTCTGGAACAGGCTGACGTTTATCGTCAAGAGAAAAACCATCGGCTTCAACGTCATAAAACCATACTTTCTCAGTTTGTCCACCTTTGGTAAATATCATTATAGCTGTGGAAACCCCTGCATATGGTTTAAAAACACCCGCAGGAAGTGAAATAATAGCTTCGAGCTGGTTTTCTTCAATAAGAGTCTGGCGCAAGGCAACATGGGCCTTAGAGGAACCGAAAAGAACTCCATCTGGAACAATTATAGCCGCGAGTCCGCCAAGTTTTAACATACGTAAAAAAAGGAAATTAAAAAGAAGTTCTGTCTTTCGAGTTTTTACTTTCCCAACAAGTGATGGCTCAACATTTTCAATATCAAGGCTGCCTTTAAATGGCGGATTAGCTAATATAACAGAAAAATAATTTCCTGACATCTGAGGGAATTTATCTAAGAAAGTACTGCTCAATGAATCCTGGTTATGAATTTGAGGATTATCGATATTATGCAGAAGAAGATTCATGGCAGTTATACGAAGCATTGTAGAATCAAAATCAAAGCCAGTCAATAATTTCTTCTGAATGTGTTCCTGGCTTTCAAAAAGTTGATCGCCTGGATAAACAGACATGTGGTTATTATTTATATATTCCATAGCCCCGATAAGAAATCCGCCCGTGCCGCATGCAGGATCGCAAATCATGTCATTTGGCTGTGGATCAATTATTTTAACCATCATTTCAATTATGTGCCGTGGAGTGCGAAACTGGCCGGCGATACCTGAGGTCTGAAGCTTACTTAAAAGGTATTCATAAAGATCACCCTTTGTGTCCCCTTCTGTCAGTGGTAATTCATGAACTGAATTAACCATAGTTACTAGTAATCCCGGTCTGACTATCAACAACTGTGCGTCCTTCATATATTCAGATAACGTGGAACCGTTTGAGAATGCACGCTTGAAATGCGGGAAAACCTTGTCACGAACTAATTTAAGCATTTCTCCAGCTTCCATATGGCGATAATTTTCCCAACGAATATCCTGTTCACTTTCAGAAAATATTCTTTTGAAGGGTATTTTTGTAATCTTTGATTTATTCTCGTTATTAGTTTCTTTAATATCAAGAAGACGCGAGAACATAAGAAAAGTAATCTGTTCAATTACTGAAAAAGGGTTTGTCACTCCTCCGGTCCAAATTTGAAGCCAGAGCTGATCTATTTTACTTTTTATTTCACCAGTGATCATAATTCCATTATTATTTTTAAAGGTTACGAATGATTTGTTAGAGAACCGTCTTCAGCCGATGGCTGGGCATATGGATAATTTATTTCCTTAACTAAACTGATTATCTGATTAACCTGATTTAGATCTGGAAAAACACCATAAATACCTTCCGAGTGTATATTTGTAAATGGAGGCTCAAAAAGAGTTTCAAGTCTTATGCCTCCGTATTTACTAATATGATTTTGCAGCATTTGAATAAATTTTACCTGGGTTGGATTAAGACTCAAATTCTGTTGAATAAATTTATCAAACTGATCAGTAAGAAATTTTGAGTCTAGTCCAATTATACGCCTTATTGCAAGATCGAGATGGCCGGTAGTTTCCGGGTAAAATTCTTTTAACAGTTCAAGATTAACATCGGGATGCTGAGTAAGAACCAGAGAAATCAATTCCTGAATATCTTTTTCATTAACAGGAAGACCGTTTTTTATTTTGTGAAGTGTTTCGCTTTTATCGAACAAGCGAATCAGGACATCCTCAACCCGTTCTTTATATGCAGCCATTCCGACACTTTGATTACGGCTTTTATATTCTTCCATCCTGACATCTGTATCGGTCACGTCAATTTTGGGAACTGGGAGAGGGTCACCCCCTATACCTTCACGAAATTTCATAATTGAACGGATTTCAATACGAAGAATTTCTAATTTCTCAATTGTAATATTCTGCCAATATTCATTTGTAATTGTTTTTTGTAATATATCCGATTTAGCTTTTACCTGATTCAGATTTTTTTTGAGAGAGTTAATTCTATTAAGTATCTCTCCTTTTTGATCCTCAAATTTCCCCGATTGATTAAGAAGAGAGTTTTGTGACTGTGCAATTAATAAGTCAAACGAATATGCTGGTACTTCACCACGAATATTTATCCACTGCATAAGAGGAGCTATTAAATTCCTAAGCTGATTTTTTACCTCTCCGCTGAATAATTTAATCAGATTTTGATTCTCCATCAATTTAATGTCGCGGATATTTTCCTTTACAGAAATTGTATTAGTTGAAGCGAGAGAGGATATATCTTTTAATATCAGATCCGTAGTGTTTTCGAATGTATTTTTATTGAATATTTTTAAAGCATTTTCTGCAATAAGTATTCTCTCTTCGAATAAACGCTGCATTAATGATTTACTTACGGGCGGTTCTGCTGGTTTATATTTTATATCAAACCATTCGAAATTACCCCAATGGTCGTAAATGGTGAATTTTGTTTTATCCTGACCCGGTCCGAATAAATCCGGCTTTAATCTTGTTCCTCTGCCAATCATCTGCCAGAATTTCACATAAGATTTAACAGGTTTAGCAAAAACCAGATTGAGCAGATCGGGAATATCAATTCCAGTATCGAGCATATCGACCGAAATAGCTATTGCCAGCTCATTATTATTTCCTATTCCTTTAAAATCATCTATCAGTTGATCAGCACGCGGGTCATAATTATCTATTACCTGGCAGAATTTGCCACCATACTGGGGAAACAATTCATCAAATACTTCCTGAAGGATCATTGCATGACGATGATTCCGGGCAAAAATTATAGATTTTCCAAGACGTCCATCCGAAAACTTAATGCCGTTTTCCATAAGGTTCCGAATAATCTGGCGGTTAGTATCAAGATTATAAATATATTTATCAAGTTCATCTGAATCGTATTCTATAGTTTCCGGGTTTTGTAGCTGCTCTTCGAGTTCTATTCTCTGTTCAGGAGTCAGTTTCGAATATCTAATTCCTTCACGTAAAAATTTTGTTGTTACATTAAAAACTTCATAACGGGAAAGGTATGGGGGTTCATGAGAAATTGCTTCATCATAACTATAATTAGCTGTCGGATCTAGAGGTTTACAATCGAACATTGTAAAAGTATTACGGCTAACATAATCCACAGGTGTTGCCGTAAGACCAATCTGGAGACAATCAAAATATTTAAATAAATCACTATATGCTTTATAAATACTCCGATGAGATTCATCTGCTATTATCAAATCGAAAAAACCGGGATCAAAGTTCTGAAAATACTGGTTCATTGCGGGATAGGTTGCCAGGTAAATTCGCTTAGTTTTTTCTTTTGATGAAGATGCATTAAGAATAACAAGAGGAGAGCCGGGAAGAAATTCCTGAAATGCATTTTTAGCCTGTTTACGAAGCTCGCGACGGTCACAAAGGAAAAGAATGTTTTTTACCCAATTATGTCGGGTTAAAACATCGGTTATAGAGATAGCTACCCTAGTCTTACCGGTTCCTGTTGCCTGAACTATTAATGCTTTCCTTCTTTTACTTTGAAATTTTTCCAGCACCCTTTTTATTGCTTCAATCTGATATGCCCTGTCTGTAATACTATAATTTATATTAGGGGAATCCAATAATTGCCTATTATTTCTTTGGAAGATCAGATACTGAAGACTATCCTTAGAATAGAAGCCATATATCATCCGCGGAGGTTCATTCGCAATGTCATTCCAGATATAAGTTTCAAAACCGTTGGTATAAAAAATAACTGGACGCTGGCCATACTTTTTTTCAAGACCGTCTGCATAACATTTCGCTTGTTCTCTTCCAATATTAACATCCTTTGAAGTCTTTTTAGCTTCAATAACTGCTATCGGCTTACCATCCGCAAATAACACATAATCAGCATATCCAATTCCGCTAGGTGTTGGCTGGTGTTCAACGGTGTATTCAATAAAAACATCCTTGTCTTCATTATTTGCCGAACTAAGCTTCCATCCGGAAGCGGAAAGAGCTTCATCAATCAATAACTTGCGGGTTTGCTCTTCATTGAATTGAAGTTCGTTGGAAACCTTTTGTCCCTTCAGAAGAAGTTTATCAAGTTCTTCTTTTGATTTTTGGATCTGTGCAGACTTTTCTCTTTCGACCTGAAGCTCCTGGAGTACAGTTTGAAGAGTATTTTCTTTTTCGAATAGTTGGTTTAGAATATTAAATTTTTCTTTCTGCCAATCAGCATCTTTAAAGAATTCAGGATCTTTGAATTCAGGAACGGCTTTAAAATCACCTGCACAATATGAAGCAAACAACCATTTACCAACATTGTGAGCATGCCGAAGTAGTTCAATACATAGTTCTGAATTAATTGCCCCGCCATGTGCAGCTTTATTTCCATTTATGCGGAGTGAATGTAAAAAACCAAGTATAGAGACCGGTATTGAATTCTTAAAAGAATCATTATTAAGAAGATTTAAAAGGCTTCTTTCATCAAATTGGAAAGGAAGATTCAGAATAGTATAAATTATTTCAACAAATTTTTCTGTAAAAACTCGTAACTTTATTGCACTTGAGGATGGGTCGGCATAAACATAATCTTCAGCAAGGTTTCCCAAAGCGGCAAGTTCTGGTAACTTTTCACTTAGAAATTTAAAATTGCTTGATGCCACTATGGAAAACCTGCTATTATTACACATCTAATATACTAATTGATTTAGATTTGTTAAAGAGATAGTTATTTGATTCTTTATTTCCTCTGCCTGGGCGGATATTTTATTAGCTTCACTGATGATATTTACAGAGGCGGATTTTATTACTTTCATATTTTTGATGGCTGTTGAGATTGCTTGAACTTCCTGTTCAAAAGCATTTCTGTCAACCCCCTCAATCTCTGCATTTTCCAATTTCATTCTTGCAATCGCGACTTTTAGGGCAACCTGCCACAAACCAAGATGGGTTACCATTTTATCGTTATCGTATTCCTGCCACTGCCCTATCTGCTTGTGAAGCTGATTTTCATTTGCAGTAATATATATAACATAATCTGCATTTCTGTTGGATTTGGTCAATTCCATCTCTTTTACAAGAGTGGCTGGCGTTGCAATAGTGTCCCTATTTTTCGCTTCAATAGCAATGACCTTCTTAAGAGAGTTTACTCTATAATTAAAATCCCCTTTCTTACTTTTAAGCGTAGAGCCGGTTGATTTTGTAAGATCTTCCACAATATCGCCATTTACTGAAGCAAAGGATTCAAGCTGCATAAGCAACTGATCCTCAAAATCGAAGCCTTTCTGGGGAGCTTTATCAATCATGGACTTGGAAGTTTCTGCTGATGATTTAATACTGGTAATTTCCTGTTTTATCAGTGACAATTCAGTTTGAATATTTTTTTGCAGCAAGCTAATTGTACTTTCAGGGTTATCGAATGAAAGCTTCTTCTCCACTAATTTTATAAATTGGCCATTGGCGCCAAGGTTATTTTCAAGCAATGTTTTTAATTGAGAAGAGATGCTATTTTGCTTCGTAAAATCAAATAGAAGGTTGATTTTTGACTCGAACTCTGAAATAGAGCTTACAACCTTAGCCATGTGGCTTGATTTAAGATCGGGATTTAATGAATCATTCAGAGATTTAGTCAGCAGTTCCTTAGATTTGGCCAATTCCGTCATAGACTGCTGAACCAACTGGACAAAAGAAGTTTTGTTCTGCTGGAAAAATTGATTAATCTTATTGGTATAGGAGTCAGTTTTTGACGGATCAAAATTAGTTTGAACCAATGATAATATTTCACCTTTTGTGTTTTCCACTCCCTTAAGGAAACTATCAGTCATTTTCTTAATCTGAAGATCCACATAATCAGTATCCATCATCATCTCAACTTTTGACTTAACAAAAGTACCGATATCAATTACCTTCTTAAGTTCATTGACCTGATCTTCCTGTTTTCCAAATTTCTTTAGCTCAGTAAATAACTCCGGATTATGTAACTCTAGGTAATTGACGAATATTATATTTGATAAATCATCAAGTGTAATGGATTGTGGATTCTCGTTAATGTTGAAAATTTTTTTAACTTCTGACATTGTAAACTCCTTTCATTTTGTCTCTTAGATACAAGGAGTGTGCCAATAACTAAATGTTCATTTTATGGAAATTTGGACTGCAAAATATATTTGAGGGTTACAAATGTAACCAGCAAAGTTACAATACTTACTTTGGACATTATTAAAAAAAAACTTGAGAAATGGAAGCCCTTTGTATTGAGAAAAAGATCTAAACTAACCTTCAACCATTAATGGCATAATTTGAGCTTTTAAAGATTCACTTATATTATTGATATCTTTATCCAAAATATCAATTTGTATTATTCTAAGAGTAATATCCCCGAAAGCACCCTTAAGAATATACTCAGTTAAGCAGACATCGGATTTGGGTGCGCCAGCAAATTTAGGATATATTAATACTAGGAATTGACATTTATAACAGAGAGCATAAGTAGATAATTGATACAAATCTTTCTCATCAATTGTCGGTATATCATTTTCATCATATGGATATTTATACTTGGTATCTAAAATACCTATAAATTTTTCATCTTGAGTAATTGTAAAATCCGGTTCTAGTTGGAATACTTTTTTAATACCTTCATATCCATAATAGAGTTTGGGTTTGTGATAATTGAATTTAATCTTATCATTAGAATACCCAGTCAATACTTTTGCTACAAAATTCTCAAAAAGAAGATGAACAGGCACTAAGAAGCTAAATGTATTTTCCTCCCCCTCCATGATTCCTGGTTGTTGGTTATAGAAGAAAAGTTTTGCTAAATTAAATAAAGGTTGAAATTCATTATTCAAACGGTCAAATTTTATTTTTCCCCAAATACTAACGTCTAGCTTCATCGTGTCGACTTCTTGAAGGTATGTTAACCCTATAACCAATTTCTTTTTATTGTTGCCGTTAACAGATTTTTTTAGCAACAATAGTATCAATGTTTTGAATATTTGATTCAGAGGATTGTTAATAGTAAACTCATTGAATCGAACATAATGTAAATGATGTATAAAGGCGTTGCGCTTTATTGTTTCAGTAAATAATATTTTACCTTTAATAAATTGCTGATTTTCTTCATGTGTTTCATATGCTCGATAAATATTCTTCTGAAATAAATTTATAAATTCATCTATAAATAACCCAATAAAGATTTCAAGAAGATCATTATCAGAAGAACCTATAGACTGAGAAGATAAATTTTTAATTTTAAGGTAACCACTCCAAAAAAGTAATCGATAAACAAAAGCAAGCGATTCCTTAATTTCTTCTCCGATAGGTTTCCCCAGTTTGGATTTAGCATATATTTTGGGAAGAATCTGTAACCTAGTATTTCCTTTTTGAAAAAAACCCACATAATGGCTTAATTTGAAAGTGCCGTTAGCTTGAAGTGAAAAGTTATTGCTTTTAACTATTTCCTTAAGGCAATTTAAATCTGAAAGATGGTCCCTATATGAGGGGAAATCATTCTCGTAATCTTCAAAAATGGTTATTAATTCGCCTTTCAAATTACATCTTTGTATATATCAATTAAAGTTTGTTTAAAAATTTTATTATCCAGTATCCATTTTACTTGGGATGTATCCTTTGCTATAAATCTATCTGTGATTATTCCGGCAATATTCTCACCATCATTATAGAAGTACTCCATTAATAGAGGAATTATTTGGTAGTACCACCTGATTTTGAATTGGTCTATATTAAATACATCCATAAAATATGAGTGACCCAACCGATGATCGCGATCAAGCTTTTTTGATATTCTTAAATTTAGAAGTTCAGCTAACTTTGAAAGATCCAAATCATTCTCAATTAAGTAGTCTCCTTTTTTAATTATTTCAATACTTGGTTCAACTTCTTTAAATAGGAATCTTCTTCTAAGAGCTGTATCCAAAACCGCAATACTCCTATCTGCTGTGTTCATTGTTCCAATTAAATAAAGGTTGGATGGAAGGGAGAAGGTCTTTTGAGAATATGGTAATAATACTTTTATTTTATCTCGTTTGTCTTTTTCAATTAGGGTAATCAACTCCCCAAATATTTTTGATATATTACCGCGATTTATTTCGTCAATAATTAAAAAATATGGTGGGATATTTTGTGGTTTTTGAGTGGCTAATTTTTTTTCAATTGGGAATAGTTCTTTTATATCAAGAATATTTATATTGGGTAGTTCATATAGAGTAACCTGAGACAATCTTTTGTTGTGATTATATTTCCTGATATCAACCGGGGTTTCAAATTCTATTAACCATTTAACCTTCCTACGATGAGGATAATTTTCTATCAGCTCTTTTCGCCATTCATATGGACCATCCACTATGCCAATAGCCCGGATACTATTAATGCTTTCAAATACTAGAACAATATCTCCCTCTTGCAATTCGTTAACAAAATTATTAATACTATTTGCATTATTAAATGGCTTAGGATTGTTTGCAGACAGTTTATTACTTAATTCAGAAAATATTTTCTCATAATCCCATCCCCCGATGTCTTTCTTTGCAAACCAGCCAATAGCTATTGTATTAGTTTCGATACACGATCTATAAACTTCTTCCTCTTTGAATCGTTCACCTAATGATATTTTCCATATTCTACTATTTTCGTTAATATTTGCAAAATCTTTTTCCGGATTATCTCCTTTAAGCTGGCTTAAAGTTGATCTCTCGGCTATTTGTTTAAGTATCCCGTCTTGTACTTTATATTTAAGATTTTCACCTTCTACATTATTAATATCCTGTTTTTCTGCGTTGATAACTGGTCTCAGACCTTCTACAAATTCTTCATATGAGAAGGATTGATGAAAAGTTATAAAACTTGCCCTACCTTCATTCTGAATTTCATTATAGGGTAGAAATTTATTTGTTCGATCATATTCAAAAGCCTCGACGATCTTTTCTGCAGAATAAGTTTTTCCTGTTCCCGGGGGTCCATAGAGGATAAGATTTGGGGAAAACTTAAGCAAGTCAATATATTCCTTATAATCTTCAAAATCTACTACCAGTGTATCATCTTTGTCATCCGTTTCTTCCTCTGGCATTGTTACTTCGTCAGATGGTTTGACGATTTTAGAACTTGCTGTTTTTTTACGCCCAACTAGTATGTTGTCATATAAAGAAACTGGACTGGTAACTATAAAGTAGCCATCTTTTTTTATTCCATTTATAACAGCTTCCAAATATTTTTCTTTATTGCTCGCATTATCCAACTTTGCAAAATCTAATAATTCGGCAAGAGAATATCTTTGGCCATCTTTATTTTTGGAAATATATAGGTCATGAAGAATACCGTATTTAATAAATATCCCGTTTTGATATACCTGCACTTCCTTTATTATAAGACTATCTTTGTCATCAATAAGTACCCGGATATCACCATCTTTGAACAATAATCCATCAAAAGTTTTCTCAAGTGCCACATAAATACTTCTTAAATCATTAAATTCAAGTTGATCGGCTGAAGGACAATTCGGAGCACATGTTACAGGATAAAAACCTGTTTTCTCAGACCTCGATGTTGATTTAACACTTTTGTTTAGCATTATGAGGTCAAGTTCAAAATACTTATATCGTGCGAAAGTTGTTGAAATAGTTATGGGAACATTAAAGGTTTTTACTACTTCAAATTGAACTGATCCCTCATCACTTATGGAATTAGGTGATGAGTCATAGGATTTAACTCTCCATAATTCTTTAATCATTTGAGTATATATGGGAAACACTAAATCCCCAATTTCCAGCCCATTATACCAAGTACTTCCTTTTTTACCACCCGCATAGTATTTGTCATTAAATTGTTGGGGATATTGCATACTAAGTTTGCCGAAGAATATTTTATTCATAATATTTTTATCCGCTGAGGTTATATTGTATAACGAGGAACATTTTCACATTCAAATTAGATAAAATAAATGATTTTATACAATCCTTGAATTGCCCAAGATTTTTAAATAGTCTGTTAAATTAAAATAGTTCTGTTATTTTAGGGAATGAATTTTTTCTATTTGTGAGGAACCATATGCCAGACCAAATAAGCGATGAAACTTTTATTGAAATTTTTAACAACTGCCCAACTCTTCTGGATTTTGGAGGATTTCTTCTAAAAGATCTTTCTTCTGAATATGCTCCAGATGAACAATTCCAGATGAAATGGGATAATTATTATGAGAATTTTACTTACTGGGTAACAAATCGATTCAGTAATGATCCTCTTATTTATGATAAGTACAAGATAATTGATTATATAAGAGACAAATGTGCTGATTATGAAGAGAGCGATTTAGATGATAACGATTTAGTGCATCTTTATCCTTATCAAGTTCACAATTATATAAATAGCATGTTATCATCAATCTCTGAATTTTATGATGAATACCAGTTAAATTATGGAGATAGCTATTCAAATAAATCCTTGTTTTTTACTGCAATAGCACGTGAATATTATATTGATCATGAGGGATTAAATGAATTGCTTTTGTTAAAGAATCCTGATCCATATAAATCACCCCGAGAGTTATTAAAAATTGCAGAAGAAATTGCAATTAATGAACATAAGTATGACATATATGGAAACCATAAGGAACCAGGCGATTATTTTAAATACCATCTTGACGAAGTTCGTAATATTGCTAAAAAGATAGATGGTAGTTCTCTGCATCCTCATAAAATTGAGATCGTTGCTTTGTTGCATGATATTATAGAAGACCATCCTGACACAGAAAATCTTATAAAAAATACTTTTGGAGACCGATTATTTAATTCAATAAAATTATTAACCAGAGACCGGTCTATTAGAGAAGAGCTATATTTCAAAAATATTTCAGAAGATGAAATTGCTATAATCGTTAAGACAGCTGATAGAATTGCTAACATTTCTAAACTTAAAGAAATTACAGATATAGATAAAAGGAAGCGTCTAATTAGTAAGTACTTATGGGAGTATAAGTTTTTAGAAGAATATTTTGATGGATATCTTAATGAGATAGACAATGCTTTCTTTGACCTAATAGGAGAGGTTTAAAAATCCACCAAGGTGATCCTAATCTTCGGTGAGATACCTTCCCTCCGTCTAACATTATTTTGTAGAAATATCTATCCTTAATAACATCATTTCTGATACAGTTTGGCTATTTTTTTAACTACTTAACAACTCCTTTTCATTTCGGTTGTTTTTAGCTTGAGCATAATTTTGAACAACTCCTTTTCATTTCGGTTGTTTTTTAGCTTGAGCATAATTTTGATTATAAACAGGGTTTTTCTTGTTTTATGTCCTTTTCCCGTATGGGAAAATTGATTTATTAAGAAATTTATTGGATATTTTCCCCGAAATTGATATTTTCCCATATGAGAAAATATGGAAAAACAGGAAAATGATAATCAAGAACGAAAATCAGATGATGGAATGGCTCAGTTCCCAGCCAAATTTACTAGAGCCCCTAAAAATTGAATCTCTTGAAAGGGAAATAGAAGTTAAAGCATTTGGTAATAACTATCTAATCGATGGAGTTTTGCGAATTAATTTTGGTTACAAATCATTGGCTCTTCTTCTAGAAGCAAAAACAACCACAGCCCCAAGTATTCTCGAAAAAGGTTTAGAATTGCTCCAGAATCTAAAAAATTACAATAATTATGACCAATATATTTCTACTTTATATGTCCCCTACCTATCCGAAAGCGTTATTGACAAATTAAAAGACAAATCTGCTTCAGGGATAGATATGAATGGAAATTATTATATAGTAAGTCCAGAACTTGTAGCAATAAGACTTGATAAAAAAAATAAATTCAAGGAGCAAAGAACCATTAAAGACATCTATAGCCGGAACAGTTCCATTGTTGCTCGCTATTTATTAAAACAAATAAACGTTAACAATAATTTATCATTCATAGAAAACGACATATCTTCTTTTGGAATTACATTGAGCCTTGGAACAATCTCAAAGGTACTAAAATCATTGGACGAAGATTTAATGATAACAAGGAGTGATGATCAAATTAGCGTAATTCAACCAGGGATGTTACTGGATAAATTAGTTAAAGGATATAAAAAGCCAGAGGTATTGGAGAAGATATATTTACGACTTCCGGAAGATAGAAACGATGCAAGAGATGTCATTAACCAGATTATAGGAAATAATAATTGGATCTGGACCGGAGAATCATCGGCTGAATTATATACATCAACTACTCCTTCAAATAAGTTTTATATATATTCGTTATCAAATTACTCCCCTAATGATTTGATTGGTAATTATATTGACAATAAGTTCTATAACTATGTAATCTATTATATCAAAGACAAATATGTTTTCTTTGATTCAAATAATAATTATGCTTCAAACATTCAGACTTTTATTGAGCTTTCTCGTCTTGATAAACGAGAGAAAGAAATCGCTGAAGATATCAGGAGGGACATAATAAATGGACTTAACTAAAAACCATGAAAGTGATTTTTTATTAGAAACTTTATCCTCAATTGCATCAGAATTTGAAAAGTATAATATACCGACTATCGTGGGTGGAGGTTTTAGTCTTTATTTGAAATCCAGATTCTTTAAAAAAGAAAGAAGTTCCCGATATCCTAATCAAACATTTATGCGATCGACAAAAGATATTGACATCTTTTTGACAAACGAATTGATAATTAATCCGACAGCTATTGAAAATATTAAATCCGTATTTAAGAACTTACATTTTGAAGTCAAGACGAAGTATTTCCAATATAAGAAAGAAATTAAGTTTGGTGATGGAACTAAAGAAGTTTTAATAGATTTATTATCACAGCCAGTACCGGAAAAAGATTTAGAAAAAGTTAAAATAAAAAAACCTAGAATCCGACCAATAGATGTAAACGAATTCCATGCCTTTTATCATCAGGAAGCTGAAGTAATCAACGCTGGTCTCATTAAAGTAGTAGACTATGTGGATCCCAGCATTAAAAATAAATTTAGCAATATCTATTTATTATCCACATTTAGTTTAATTGTATTGAAACTACATGCATTTAGAGACAGGATTAATGATGAAGAAAAAGATTTTGGCCGGCATCATGCCTATGATATTTTTTCTTCTGTTATTGAAATGGATGAAAATGATTGGAGTAATTGTAAGACACAATATCAGTTGTGGATAGATAGCCCTGTAATGGCTGAATCGAAAAAAATCATCGGGGAGTTCTTCATTTCAGAATCTTCGATGGGGATAATCCGGTTAAAGGAAAATCAATTATATAACAGAGATAAGATTGAATATGATTCTTATATAAAATCTTATATTGAGGATCTTCTGGAAATATTTCCATCTAAATAATGCCAAAAATTTTATTAACTTTAGAAAAAACTACTCCCATTTCTCCTACCGCGAAAAATTGAATTTTTGCCTGTCTGTAAGTTGTTATATATCAACATCTTACAGGGATGGTTTTTTGCGTTTTGTAATGTAGTCCTGACTCTTAATCAGCAGGTCACCGGTTCGAGCCCGGTTGGGTGCACTTTTTGGCGCAAAATCGCAAGATTTATGCGCCTTTTTATTGAGGTTTTCTTATGAAAGCATCTTTTTATGCTAAGATCTTATGAACAGATAAGCTGAGAATATTTAATGGCATTTATAGTTATTGTGTTTAACCGAAAGAACTGTCAAAGGATAAAGATACACAATGATTTAACATTATTGTTAGCACGCAAGTTGTTGTATTAATAGAGAGCATTTTTAAGTTTCAGTATTAAAAATGCAGAATTCGAACAATCGATTGAGTTTGAACCGGATAAGTGTTCAACGATTCAACAATTGATGTATATTTATTCATCAGTGGATACTCGTTATGATTAGGCAAAATTATGTTCTTAAGCGTTATTTATTCTTATTTCACACCCATAGTATTTGATTCCTACCTGGCTCTCAAATAGCTCACATCTGGCTCTCACCTGGCTCTTTCTACCTACAGTGTAGGTCTCTTCAGCCGTATATGACAGTTATGATAAGGCAACGATGCCTTCAGGGTTTCTGTACTTTTTCTTTAACCTCGCTATATTCCCGACTCGAGTCGTTTGAAGTCACTTAATAAGTATCATCTTTTTAACCTGTGAAAACTGGTCGGCTTCTATTTTGTAAAAATATATTCCGCTTGGAAGTTCATCTGCTGAAAATGTGATTGAATAATTACCCGCATTCCTGAATCCTCTTTCAAGCACTTTAACAATCTGCCCTAAAGTATTATAAATAATTAGCTCAACATTAGATGATGTTGGTATAGAATATGAGATTACCGTGCTTGGATTAAAAGGATTGGGATAATTATTTGAGAGTATATACCGCTGCGGGATATATTTATTTTCTTCTACTCCGGTTACGCCGCCGTTGCCGGTAGAATATATATCTGCCTGCCAAAGCTTTACGGAATCAGGATAGGTATCCTCGCAATACTGAACACAACGGTCTGCGGTAAACCAGCCTTTGTTTTCATCCCAAAAGAAAATGCTGAAAATACCTCCTGAATTCTGAGGGTACTGTTTTACCCAGCTTGCGCCTCCGTTGGTTGTATGCAGAACTTCTCGGCTAGGATTCACATTTATTTCCCCATCATTGGTCCCTATCCATCCTGTATTCCCGTTTAAGAAAAAGACACACTTGCTTTCCGAAAGCGGGTCAATCCCGGTATTCGTAATCCGTAACCAATTAAGCCCGCCATTTGTTGTCTTTAGGATTTTACTGCTGTCACCAACAATCCATCCATTGTTCAAATCACTAAACTGCATAGAATGAAAGCTGCCCGGAAGACTGTCAGCAAATTGTAATGTCCACTTGGTTCCGCCATTGGTGGTGTGGAAAATCATGTATGGCGTATTTGCCCCCTGTGGTCCCGAACCAGAATACGACCAGCCATTGTTGATATCAACAAAATAAAATATACCGGCCCCATTAAATGGACTCCAATTGTCACCGCCATCAGTAGTTTGCAAAAATTGCGGAACGCCTGTTATAAAATTATAAACAAGTGCTCTGCCATTTAGTTCATCAACAAACTGAATTTGGAAACCTGCATCTCCGGCAGTTGTTGAGAGTATTTTTTTTGTCCAGAAGGCACCGCCGTCAGTGGTTTTGTAAACTACTGCACCATGTGTGTTGCCGAAACTTGTACCGAACCAATTTATTTTCCAGCCATGAGACTGATCAACCCACGACATTGAATTTGCCGGATCAGCCGATGAATTAACTGTATCTTCCGGAAAAGGAGTAACTATATTCCAGGTGCTGCCTGCATTTGTTGTGTGAAGCAGGCTCCCGTTCGGAGCAGAAATCCAACCTTCGGTAGCACTTACGAATTGAACTTTACCAAGATCATTTGATGTACTTGGAGGAATTGGATTGGTTTGAAGTGACCATCCGTTCTGCGAATAGGCCAAAGTCGTGAATGTAAAGAACGCAAGTATCCAAATAGTTATTTTTGAATTAAGCATAACATCCTCCGGTATAATAATTATTTTCTTTTTGAATTGTTTTCCGCGGACTCACTGAGGGTAATTGTATGGGTTCAATTTGTTTCGAAATCATAATAATGCCAATCACTTATTCGAATCACAATTAAACTTATAAAATTATATATGCTAAGGCAAATAAATTTGAACTTATCAGGGAGCTTCTTTCAGCCCTATTTACTTGTCATAATATGGACGGCATTCCATTCTTCTGAAGGGGGATATAAAATATATTTATAACAGCGGTCGATAAACACATTAGCGGGCCCGTCATTCGGCTCAACAAATAAAACTCTTTCGAAAAAATCATTTGCTTCTTCAAACTCTTTTTCTCTGTAAGCCGCAAGTCCTTTCTCAAACCATTCAATAACTTCTTTCTTTCCGTATGGGAGAGGAGAATCATTTAACTGCACAAGTTCGTATATTTTTATAGGTTTGTTTTTCCCCTTCACCCTTATATAATCCAGTTCTCTTGCCACGACTTTATCTTTAACGGCAAGATAGGTTTGTTCGCTTATGATAATATTCGTTTTATATTCCTTATTGACCCCTTCAAGCCGTGATGCGAGATTAACATTATCACCGATTACCGTATAATCAAATCTTTCCTTTCCTCCCATATTGCCTACGATCATTTCGCCGGTGTTAACTCCCATTCTTACTTTAATTACATCCTGTCCTTCGCTCTCCCATTTCTTTTTCAGATCGAGTAGTTTTTCCTGCATCTTAAGAACTGCCCTGCAGCAGTAAAGGGCATGGTTTTCAACAGGAATGGGCGCACCCCAGAAAGCCATAATCGCATCCCCCTGGTACTTGTCCAATGTTCCCTGGAAATCAAAGATAATTTCAGTCATCGCGCTAAGATATTCATTCAGCAGAGTAACAAGTTCTTCAGAATCCTTGCTTTCGGAAATATTAGTGAACCCGGCAATGTCGCTGAAAAAAACTGTAAGCTCTCTTCTTACCCCACCCAGCTTTAGCTGGTCAGGATTTAATATCAGTTCATCCAGAAGACTGCTGTTGACATATTGCTTAAACATTTTTTTAATCCAGCCCGACTGTTTCCGTTCACTGATAAAATGATACGTCGTGCCTGATATATAAGCAATTATAACTGCAAATGATGGCCCTGTAATACCAGTTACGTAATTGAATCTGCTAAAGCAGTAGAATGATAATTTATATATGATGAATATTAAGAATGCCGATGATAGGGGGATTATAAACTCAAAAAGAATCGGATTTGTAATTTTTCCTTTAAGAAAAGTCCTTGAATAAAACGAAATAAATGAAAAGAAAACAATTATAATAACAGCGGTTAAAGGAGATTCCTTTTTAAGCAGGTTTCCGTCTAATATGCTTTGAATTATATTAGCGTAAATCTCAACTCCGTAAATAAGGTTATCTCCTGTATTGCCATTGGTATATGAAATATTAAAAAGATCTTTCTCTAAGGGATCGAATGAACCAACCAGAACAATTTTATCTTTAAATATGCCCGTATTAATTAGTCCTGACTGGGGGTCGTCCCATAGATTAATTTGAGTGTCTAATTCTTTTTCATCCTGAGTAACAAATTCAGAGTCATCCACTACACTGATTATATCGGTTCTCGGAAACGTTCCTGAAGGTCCATAATAGTTTATTAAAAAGGATGATTCATCAAATAAGGGAATGGAATGATTTAAATAAATTAAACTTCCTTTGTTTTGTTCCGGGGTGAAGGAATATTCTTTATTATAATATTTATTTAACACAGCAAAGGCAAAAGACGGTATTTCCAATGGAGGATCAAAAGGAAGCGTCCAGGAAGGCTCATATCTCCTAATAATTCCATCATTGTCTTTTTTTACATTCACAATGCCGACAGAACTGTCTGCTTTGAAAAAGATATTCTGGAAATTGAAATGTTCGTTATTCGTATAACGGTATTTCCCGGGATTATCTCCTTCCGGTATCTTACCAGCAACCGCAACGTTGCCAGCCGTTCTTAATACATTCAGAAATAAGGAATCGTTTAGCGGGTCAAACCTGTCAGGATCAGCAAAAAGCAGATCAATGCCTATTGCCCGTGCACCGGCTTTATTGAGATTCTGAATCAGCTTCGCGTATATAGATCTTGGAAACGGCCAGGCGTTATAAGGCGCCTGTATTGATTTGGCGCTTTCCTGTGATATTGAAATTAGTGCAACTTTTGGAATAAAATCTTTAATTGGCCCCCGCGCCTTAAACCGGCTGTCGGTAAGACTCATCTCAATTCTTTGCAAAGGATAAAATGTAAACCAGAATCCCTGAGTAAATATAATAACCAGAAATGTTATGAGAATAAAGATAGAAAAAGGAGCGAGTTTATTAGATTTCATACCTGGTCAGAAAACTTATTATTGAATCACCCGGCAGCGGGCTCCCATTCTTAAAATATTTCGCGTCCAGCATTATGCTCAGGTTTTTAATTAAATAATACTTACCGCAGGCATCAAAGGTTATTCTTTTGAAATCGCCAAAGTTAGGATTAATAAGAGCAGACAATTCAAGCCGGTCCTGCAGCATCCTGTAATTACCTCCTGCAGATATGGAAAAATAATTAAATGTTGTTAAAGATGAGCTGCTCCTATTTAAACTGACTGATAATGAAGTCATTAATGGAATTTGCCATGAACTTGAGAGCATCATTATCAGCGAAAGGTTTTTTGAATTTGCCTGGTATATACTCATGTCATCCCGCTTGAAGTATACAAAACTCAAAGAAGTCTGATGTTTTATGCGGTATTCAAAGTCATAATTCAACTGGACAGAATATCTGTTGGTAATATCATTTACAGCCAGCGATTTTATTGTTGAATCCTGGTCATCAGTGCTCAGATTATTATTGCTGGTATACCGCGAATACCCAAGAGTAAAGTAAGGCATGTTTATTTTAGGATAGTACGATAAAGAAGTATTAATGTTTTTGTATGAAGTAGTGGCAAATTTTGTTTTTTGAAGATTATCCGACAGGTCTTCATATCCAAGGGCAGCATAAACCCTGTTTTCTAATAATCTAATTCTGTCAAGAAGATTAAATCCCTTCACATCAGTTCTTATATATGACTGACCGAATGACTGGAAGTCGTTACCCCGGTAAATGTATCCTGCCTTCAGAAAATTATTAAAATAATTCAGATTCAATGCAGTTTCAGAGGCGAATGTGGAGAACTGTTCAACATTCAGCGGTTTAAGGAATTGATTAACCGTTATAAATCCTGCCGCATATTTTTTAATATTTTTTATCAGATCAGGATCACCGCCAAGCGCCTTTCCGGTTCCGAAAAGTGAATCTATGAGTGCATCGGAAAATGTTCCGGATGATATGTCTTCATTTACAAGACTCAGAGCCGCCTGGGTAGTAAATACAATCCTCCTGTCATCAAAGCCCAGCATCAGATCACTACCGACAACCACATTCTCTTCAGGTCTTAAGGAATAACTGACTGAACTTTTGTCATCTGAAGAATGCAGGTATGAAAATCCCAGCTGGAAATTTTCCCCTTTGCCGAAATACGGGCGAATTGCCAGCAGATTACGGCTGTACGTTCCCGGATTTATGAGCGCCTTCATTGAATCATTGTAATTGATTACATTACTCCGGAATAATGTGTCCTGGGGGATTAACTGAAGCAATTGGCCTTCAACGCTCCTGGTTACCTGCCCGTAAACTACCTGTAAGTTTACTATTCCCGGAGTAATAGCTGCAGAAATACCACGCACCCTCTTCCCATCAAGAATAAGCGAGGGGAGAGCGGGATAACTGTCTCCCAGTGCAAGATGGAAGATATCATTTTCAACTAATAAACTGTACCTGTGCTGAGGCTGAAGGTAACTTCTTTCTTCGGAAGTAAGGTAGGTTGTGCCATTGATCCGCCAGTCATCATATGTCCCGCTGAAATTTATTGTCCCTCTGTTATATAGAGTGTTTACGCTGTTAAAGGATTCATTCCTTGTTTCACCCTGCAGACTTAAATTATACCGGAATTCCTTTGCTTCGGAAAAAGGATTATCATTGAAATTCCCCAGGCTTACCGGGAAAGAGGTTCTTTTATATAAAGTACCTGCCGAATCAAATAACTCAATCCTTATTTTTCTATCTCCCGAGAGAGACTTCTTCATTTCATCATCGGGTGAATAAACAATAAGATTATCAGTAAAAATAAGTTTTGAAGTTATTTCGGAATTATCAATGAACATTTTTGTTTTACTTTTATCTATACCTGCCGGAGCGTTTACAAGAGATACCGACACAAAAAATTGTTCTATATTAACCTTTTCCCCCGGTTCCGGCGACAGTATCAGAACTCCCGAGTCATTATCCATTGTAAACGCCGATGAGATATTAACCTGAAGCGGATTTGCCTGCAAGGGTGCACCCGGCGGATAATATTCGGCGGTGCCTGTATTTGTTTCAACAATTATATAATATTCAAGATATGGGGGCACAACATCTTCGGCAGGAATTTTTGCGGATGCCTTGTTTCCGCTTATAAGCATTTCTCTTTTTTTATATTCACTCTGTCCGAAGATACGGTAAGACAAAAGAATCTGCGATATCCCGGCGGTCTGGTAAAGATCTGCTGCAACCACAAGCTCTGTACCTTCCTTTGCCTCCCCCGAATTAGCCGAAGCAATAATATTATTTCCCTGGGCAGAGATATGCCTATTAAAGAGGGCTATTACAATAAAGAGCAAATAATATTTATTCATTATTTATCTTCAGGTAAATAATCTATAATTATATCCCCTTTATCTGTTTTAATAATAACTTTCTTAGTGTTTGTATTTCCAGTCCGTTTATATTCATTCTTTATCTGGTCATTTGCGGCTTCAACTTTAAGTTCGCCTTCCTTACTGATGAGCGCAACCATTCCGGATTTAACAATTCCCGACAGTTTATTTCCTCCCAGTGAGCGGAATTCAACCGAGCCTGAATCAACATATAATGTGGTTCCTGATTCAGAACCGGATTCCAGGTAACCTGTAGTCCCCCGGATAGAAGCCACGGCTGTAGGAGTTGTAAAGATAAAATCCTGATCTTTATGATGTGTTACATTAAAATTTAATTTTCCCTTATTCAGAACAGTATTTTTTGAATAGCCTTTATCAGTTTTTTCGCCGTAGATTTCAACATTCGAATCTTCTCTGAGTATCAGTAAACTTTTATCATCGGTGAATAATATTGAAGCAAATGATTTATCTCCGGTTGAAACTTCATCTCCGCTTAAAAGTACTTCTCCTGATTTACTAAGAGCCTTAGTATTGGATTGTTTTGAATAATGTACAACATTATTAACAACTTTTTTTACCTGCGCAGGCTGGCATAAAAAAGCAGGCGGAAATAACATTATTATAGTAACTGCCAGTAATATCTTTTTCATTTTCGCCTCGTCAACGACGGTTATACTGAATATTAATTAAATGGGATGGATTTGCATTAAGGTAATTAATTAATGCTGTGAGGTCTGCTAATGTCATTATCGTTCCATCATCATTTTTAATTTCTGAAATGGTGAAATTCCCGTTAGCAAGTAGTGCGGATAAATTCGAATTACCAAAAATCTCAAGCAAATTTGAAATATTATTGATTGCATTTTTATCCGGTCCCGGGTTTCCTTCCATTATCTTAAAGTTGATAATATTGCTGTAAAGTTTCGCTCCGTTTCCAGCAACCGCGGCAACCTGCAGAACAATTTCGTTGCCGTTCCGCCATTCCCTCTCAAGAATAGTCCTTAGGTTAACACTCGTTGAAGTGCCGACATTTTTATTGTTTACAAGAGGGTTTCCTGAATTTAAGGCATCTTCAGGCGACTGGGAACGGGAGGTTCGGATATTTGCTTTAATTTCATAATGACTTTCGGGAATCGATGTCCATTCGACCATTACATTTCCCGGGTCATAGCTTTGATCATTTTCCGGACTTAATATTGTTAATGTTTGGGTTGGATTTACAAATTCAAGGGTCTTCTGGTCTGTGGCGGAACTGCCGCTTTCTGTAACAGTGACGCTCAGTTTATATCTGCCGGTTAGTTTACCCCGCTTACGGTTATCATCTATTGCGGCCTGATTAGAATTCCAAGATTGAATTTTAACGTTATTTATCCCAAACTGGTCATTGCATATTCTTTGGGCTTTAAATGGCTGGGTGGTAAAATTGCCAAGTTCCTGAAAGGTATTGCTTTCCGGGGGCTGCCATTGGATATCGCCTGCAAGAACCACCATGTCATTTGGGTTAGCGGGAATAATATCAACGCAGAATACCTGGGGCGCTCCCCGCAGGTCATTGTTAACAATAATGGATCCGAGGTCAAGACTGCTGATTGATTCATCGACAGTCAGCACTACCCGGGGTTGAGGAAAAACAGAAACAGAAAATAAAAAGTATAGGGTCAACGCACTTTTTGAAAGTAGAATTGGTTTCATAGGAATTCCTTGCTGTCTCAGGTAATAAATTAAACTTTATTTTAATAATTTACACTATTATTTTCAAAATTTTATTTATAGATTAACTAACAATATTCTAATGACTAGCAAATACATCATTTTTGAAAATTAAAAACCTATGAAACTACCCCTGGACCTAAGCCACGAGAAACTACAATTTTTAATAGAAGCAATTGAAATTATCAGTTCATCTCTTGAACCTGAAGAAGTCCTGGAAAACATAATGAACCAGGCGGGAAAGCTCACCGATTCTGAAGCCGCTTCAATATTTATTGTAGATGAATCAAAGAAAACACTACAGTTGAAAGTTGCCACAAACCTTACACATGAACAGGTAAAAGAAATCAGCACTCCAATTGGGAAGGGAATAGTAGGATATGTGGCCGCTACAGGTAAACTTGTAAATCTTTCAAATGTTCAGGAAGATGAAAGGTTCTTCAATAAGGTGGATAAAAAAACAGGGTTAATAACTAAATCATGTCTGACTGTTCCACTGGTTGTTGAAAATAAAATTGTCGGTGCTACACAGGTAATAAATAAACGAAATGCTGAATGTTTTACTACCGAAGATGAATTTGTTTTAACCGAGTTCTCTCGTCTTGCTAGCATAACGCTGAACAAGGCCTGGATGCATGCGGAGTTGCTTGATAAAAAGAGAATGGAAGCCGATCTTGATATTGCCTGTTCCATTCAGCAGAAACTACTCCCCTTTAAGGAATTGAAATTAGCAAACTATACATTTCGGGGTTTTTATAAACCGGCAAGAAACGTCGGCGGCGATTATTTTGATTATTACCAGTTATCCGAGGATGAGGTTTTCTTTACAGTTGGTGATGTAACCGGGAAAGGTGCCCAGGCATCAATTCTTATGGCTACTGTAAAATCATTCCTGTCTGCTTCCCTTGATATTAAAAATGACCTTATAGATATAGTTTACCGTCTGAATAATTTTTTCTACCATAACAGTCCTCCTGATATTTTCATAACAATGTTCCTTGGAATAATAAATGTCAAAACGGGGCACCTTCTTTATATAAACGCGGGTCATGAGCCTCCTTTGATATTTAAGGATTCGGTATTCGTTGAAGAGCTGACATCCAACTGTATAATGCTGGGAGCTTTTAATGATATGGTATTTGAAACATCAGAAACGTATATTAAACAAGGCGATGTGCTTTTTATTTATACTGACGGCGTAACAGAGGCAAAAGGAAATGACGAAAAAATGTTCGGGGTTCCGCGCCTTAAAGAAGTTCTTAAAAAATGTCATAATGAGATGCCCGAATATCTTAAAAATGTGCCCGAAGAAATTCTTAATTTTGTACAGGAAAACGAACAATCTGACGATATAACATTTCTGGTAGTTAAAGGAAACTAATAATGGAAAATTTTGACGATAATTTTGATAACCACGAAGAGATTCATGAAGAGAAGCCCGAAGTTGTAATTAATTTTAATGTGGTTGAATACCGGGATATATGCATAGTAAGCATACTTACAGATAATGCAAGTCTTAATATCTCAACCGACTTTAAAAATCTGCTGGTTGATCTGATAGCCAATAAGGCAGTCGCAAAATTCATAATAGATTTTACCGAAGTAACATTTGCAGACAGCTCTTTTTTTGGCGCGATAGTCTATGCATACAGAAATGCCATGGAAAAGAAGGGTAAAATAAAAATTTTCGGTTTGAACGATGATCTCAGGATGAGGTTTGCAATAACCAAACTAGATACATTTCTTGAGATATATGAATCCCAGGAAGATGCAATAGACAGCTTCCGTTAACCGGTAATTATGCTGGCGGATTTTGTTTATGCAGAATATCCCACTCCAATTCAGGGTCGATATTCTGTTTCTCTACCTTCCTTGTTTTTTCCATCAGCTCTTCATGGTGAGCAAGCAGGTATTCCAGTTTCTCTTTCCCATATGATATCCGGGTTATTATTACAAAAAGAACCGGGACTATCAGAATTGCAAGAGTCGATGCTGCAAGCATTCCTCCCAGTACGGTAAACCCGATCGTGTTTCTTGCCGCGGCTCCCGCTCCCGTTGCAAGTGCAAGCGGTAAAACTCCAAGTATAAATGCCATCGATGTCATAATTATAGGACGGAGACGTAACCTTACTGCCTCCAGTGTTGATTTGATCAGCTCCTCTCCCCTGTCAACTCGTACCTTCGCAAACTCAACTATTAGTATCGCGTTCTTCGCCGACAGCCCGATCAATGTTATCAGCCCTATCTGTGCATAAACATTGTTCGTCAGCCGCGGAATGCATACCAGCATCAGTATCGCACCGAATGCACTTATCGGAACCGCCAGCATTACAGAGAACGGCACCGACCAGCTTTCATATAGCGCAGCCAGGAACAAGAACACAAATGTTATTGAGAATATAAATATGTAAACTGTCGTTTGCCCCGCTTTTATTTCCTCATAACTCAATCCTGAAAACTCGTACTGATACCCGCGGGGTAAATTCTTTTCCGCTGTCTCCCGCAATGCTTCAATCCCTTCACCCGTACTGTATCCGGGCGGAGTTGATCCGTCCACTTCAGCAGATCTGAATATATTGAAATGGGATATCAGCGGCGGGGCCTCCGTTGCCTTATAACTAACGAGAGTGCTTAACGGCAGCATCTCTCCTGCCTGATTGCGGACATAATATTTGTCAATATCCGATATAAGAGCACGGAATGTTGTATCTGCCTGAACTACTACGTGGAACGTCCTGTTATATAACGTCAGGTTGTTCACAAATAAACTTCCCATAAATGCCTGTAGAGTTGTGAATACTTCCGAAACATTTACTCCTAACTTTTCACATTTCTCTCTGTCCAGACTAACTTCATAACTCGGTGTGTGCGCACCGTAATAACTGAACGCCGTTGATATTGCCGGATTCTTATGAGCCGCTGATATGAAGTTTTTAACTACCTTCTCAAACTGAAATACATCGTCGCTCGTGTTTCCCTGCTCAATCTGCATGCTATATCCGGCTGCCTGTCCTATACCCTGAATCGGCGGCGGCGGTATCACTACAATATTTGCATTCTTAATTCCCGCTTCACCTATCTTTTTATTAATTACATTCATAATCCCCGGAACCTGCGTTTCGGGTGTCTGCCTCTCGTCCCACGGCTTTAACAGGCAAAATATTGTCCCGCTGTTTGATGTCGTACCGAAACTTAGAATATTCAATCCGGATATTGCCGCGTAATGATTTATCCCGGGCACCTTGCTCACTACATTCATTAATTTAGTTATAACTTCAACTGATTTCGTTGTAGCGGTTGCCTCGGGCATTTGATATGTTATGTATAACCTCCCGTCATCTTCGGATGGAATAAATCCCGACGGCTTAAGCCTGAACAGGAAAAATGTTGCAACGCAGATAATTATTAGCAGCAATACTATATATCTGTAATGATTAATGCTTCTCCTTACTCCATGCGTATAATCGTCATTCAACTTGCTGAACCATATATTGAAATAATAGAAGAATTTAGCGGGCCATTTTGTCTCTTTGCTTAATTTCGTCGGCCTTAATAACAACGAACATAATGCGGGCGTTAATGATAAAGCAATAAACGCCGACAGCATTACGGATATTGCTATCGTTATTGCAAACTGCTGATATAACCTTCCTACTATTCCCGGAATTACTCCCACCGGCACAAACACCGCTGCCAGTATTAACGCAATCGCAACCACAGGTCCCGAAATATCTTTCATCGCCCGGTACGTTGCCTCCTTGGGAGATAATCCCTGATCATTAATGTAATGCTGCACTGCTTCCACTACTATAATAGCATCATCAACTACAATCCCTATCGCAAGCACAATGCCGAACATCGTCAGCTTATTTATCGTGAATCCCATCGGCAGAAAGAAAATAAACGTGCCCAATATCGAAACCGGAATTGCCAGCAGCGGGATCATCGTGGACCGCCAGTTCTGAAGGAATAGAAACACCACCAGCATTACAAGACCCAGCGCCTTTAATAAAGTCCACACAACTTCCTGCATTGATACTTTTATTATTGTCACCGATTCAAACGGAACAGTATAATCTACATCTGATGGAAATGATTTCTTTAACTGATCCATTGTCGCATAAACATTATTGGCTGTTTCAAGCGCATTGCTGCCCGGCGACTGGTATATAAATATTATCGAGGCACGCTTCCCGTCAACAAATGAGTAGCTAGAGAATGTGAACTTACCCAGTTCCACACGTGCTACGTCTTTTAAATAAATCATCTCACCGGTTGCCGGAATTGTCTTTACAATTACATTTTCAAATTCACTGACAGTTTTAAGCTGACCGTTTACTAATAATCCTGTCTCATAAATTTGATCTTTATTTTGAGGAGGTGAACCGACCGAGCCTGCTGCCACCTGTACGTTTTGCGCATTCAGCACGGTAACAATATCCTGCGGCGTTATGCTGTGCGATGCCATCTTTTCCGGGTCCATCCATATACGCATGCTGAAATCATCCGTACGCGTATTAATATCTCCCACTCCCGGCACACGCAACAATGCATCTTTGATAAATATATTCGCATAGTTATCAAGGAATGTAATATTATGACTTCCCTGCGGTGCAAAGATAGCAACCTGCATCAGCATACTGGGATTTCGGGCTCGAACCGTTAGTCCCAGACGGCTTACTACAGAGGGTAAAGATGGAGCAGCAATGCCCACACGGTTTTGCACATTCAAAGCGGCTATGTGCACATTTGTCCCGACATTAAACGTAACACCAATATTAACCGAGCCGTTATTGGTATTTGTGCTCGTCATGTATTCCATTCCGGGTGTGCCGTTTATCTGCTCTTCAATCGGTGTTGCAACCGTCTGCTCCGCTGTCTGCGCATCAGCTCCCGTGTATCTTCCTGAAACTCCAACTCCCGGCGGGGTTATATTCGGATACTGATCAACAGGAAGATTGAATATGCAGATGATCCCCGATATCATTAATACTATTGATATTACGATAGCTGTAACAGGCCGCTTTATGAAAGTATTGGCTATCATTTCTGTTCTGTTTTTTTAGCCTCTTGTGAAATCCTGATCTCGTATTCAAGCACCGGATCTATTGACTGCTCTTCTATCTTCTTCGCTTTCTCCATAAGTTCTTCGTGCTGCGACTGCAGGTAGTCAAGTTTCTTTTTGCCGTATGACAGTTTTGTTATTAACACGAACAACACCGGCACCGTGAAAATTGCTATCGTGGAAGCAGCAATCATTCCGCCGAATACCGTGAACCCGATTGTCTGCCTTGCCACAGCGCTTGCACCCGATGCAAAGACAAGCGGCAGCACTCCAAGTATGAATGCCATCGATGTCATAACAATCGGCCGCAGTCTCAGCCGCACTGCTTCCATCGTAGATTTTATAACTTCTTCTCCCCGGTCAACACGCACCTTCGCGAACTCAACTATAAGTATTGCATTCTTCGCTGCCAGTCCTATCAGCGCTATCAATCCTATCTTTGCATAAACGTTATTGCTTATTCCCGGCAGCAGACTTAATGTAAGAATTGCTCCGAATGCACCAACGGGTACTGATAACAAAACTGAAAACGGTACCGACCAGCTTTCATATAGCGCCGCAAGGAACAGAAACACAAATGTTATTGAGAATATAAAAATGTATAATGTTACCGATCCTTCCTTCAGTTCCTCGTAACTTAATCCTGAATATTCATAATCATATCCCTCAGGCAGTACTTTTTCAGCCGTGCTTTTTAATGCTGCCAGTGTTTCCAGACTGCTGTATCCCTTCGGGGACGCACCGTCTATTTCAGCTGAACGGAATATATTAAAGTGAGATATCAGCGGTGCGGCTTCTGTCGGCTGGTAATCTATCAGAGTCCCGATCGGCACCATTGTACCGGCCTGGTTGCGTACATAATATTTATTTACATCAGATATTAATTGGCGGTACACCGTATCCGCCTGAATTACCACATGGAACGTCCTGTTGTAAGTTGTAAAATCATTTATGTACATGCTTCCCATGTATGCCTGAATAGTCGTAAATACATCGGCAACATTCACTCCAAGTTTCTCACACTTATCACGGTTCACTGTTAAACTGAAATTAGGCGTACTTGCCGAATAGAAACTGTACGCATTAGAGATAGCCGGATTTTTATTTGCTTCAGCAATAAAATTCTTTACAACTGTTTCAAATGCATGTACATCATCATTTGTGTTTCTCTGTTCTATCTGAAAACTGAATCCCATTGTTGAGCCCACACCCGGAATCGGCGAAGGCTGTATTACTTCCACATTTGCATTATTAATTCCCTCATCAGTAATACGCTGTTTAATTACATTAATTATTCCGGGTACCTGCTCGTCAGATGTTGAACGCTCATCCCACGGCTTTAGCTGGACATATATTGTCCCGCAGTTTGAATTGGTTGCATTGGTTACTACATTAAGTCCGGATAACGCCGCATAATGCCCCACCCCAGGAGTGTTTGTAATGAGTTTCATCAGCTTGGTCATAACCGCAACGGACTGTGAAGTGCTTGATGCCGGAGGCAGTTGAAATGTTACGTATAAACTTCCGTCATCCTCAGAAGGTATGAAACCCGAAGGCTTGTTAACAAATAATACAATTGCTCCGATGCATATAACGATAAGTAATATCACTACATATTTGGTTTTATTTATGCTCCGGTTAACTCCGTCAGAGTATTTATCTGTTATCCTTTCAAACCATTTGTTAAACTTAAAGAAATATTTGCCCGGCCATTTCTTTTCATTGCCCGGATCAGTTGGCCTAAGCAAATATGTGCATAATGCCGGCGTGAGGGATAAAGCAATAAATGCAGACAACATCACAGATATCGCTATAGTTATTGCAAACTGCTGATATAATTTCCCGACTATACCCGGTATAAATCCAACAGGCACAAATACCGCCGCAAGTATTAAAGCTATTGCCACAACAGGTCCCGATATATCTTTCATCGCCCTATACGTTGCTTCCTTCGCGGAAATGCCATAGGTATCTATATAATGCTGCACTGCTTCCACTACAATAATTGCATCGTCCACAACTATCCCTATGGCAAGCACAAACCCGAACATCGTTAGTGTGTTAATTGTAAATCCCATAGGTATGAAAAAACAGAAACTGCCTATTATAGAAACAGGGATTGCAAGCAGCGGTATAAGCGTTGAACGGAAGTTCTGAAGAAAAAGAAATACTACCAATGCTACAAGTCCAAGCGCCAGCAGAAGTGTATAAACAACATCATTCATAGAAACTTTTACAACCGTTACAGCCTCAAACGGAACTTTATAATCAACATCGTTCGGAAACGTCTTTTTCAATTGTGCAAGAACTGTGTAGATTCCATTAGCAGTCCTTAAAGCGTTGCTCCCGGGCGCCTGATAAATCTGGAGGCACGATGCCCTGCTGCCGTCAACAAATGAATTGCTTGAGAAAGTGAATTTCCCGAGTTCCACCCGCGCCACATCTTTCAGATAAACCAGTTCGCCGGTTGCAGGAATTGTTTTAACGATAACGTTTTCAAAATCGGACACTTTGTTCAAACGTCCATTAACAAGAATGCCGAGTTCAAACGTCTGTGTTTTTTGCTGCGGAGGAACTCCTGCCGATCCTGCTGCTACCTGAACATTCTGTGCATTTAAAACTGCTATTACATCCGAGGGGGTTAACTGGTGAGCCGCCATCTTTTCCGGGTTCATCCATATCCTCATGCTGAAATCATCAGTGAACCTGCTTATGCTGCCTACCCCCGGCACACGCAGAAGGGCGTCCTGTATGAATATATTTGTATAGTTATCCAGAAAAGTAATATCATGTGTCCCTTTCGGCGAATATAGAGCCACCATCATAAACATACTTGGATTAAGCGCCCTTACGGTTAATCCTAATCTGCTTACTGCAGCCGGCAGCAGCGGAGTAGCTATGCTTACCCTGTTCTGCACATCGAGCGTTGCTACGTCAATATCAGTTCCTAAACCGAATGTAACATTCATCGACATCAAACCGTTATTGGTATTGTTGCTCTGCATGTATTCCATTCCGGGCGTACCGTTCACCTGCTGTTCAATAGGAGTGGCAACTGTTTGTTCAACTGTAACGGCATCGGCGCCTGTAAGCTGTCCGTTAACCTGTACAACGGGCGGGGTAATCTGTGGATATTGTTCCACCGGCAGATTAAGGATGCATATCATTCCCGTTATCACAAGCACGACTGATATTACAATTGCGGTAACAGGTCTTTTTATAAAAGTATTAGCAATCATAGGTTATTCATCTATTCTATCTGGATGTCCTGGCTGATGTATTGGAACCGCCTTTTTGTGTTATCTGCGAACCGTTATGAAGCGACTGCACACCGTCAACCACAATTCTCTCTCCCTCCTTTAGCCCTTCTTTAACCACCACATTCGGACCTATTATTGCGCCCTGCTGTATTTTCCTCTGAAAGGCAAACAGGGATCGGTCCTTTTTCCCCTGTTGGTAATTTGCTCCGCCGTCAGCTGTATTGCCCGCGCTGCTTTGTACAACGGAATCTTTTGCCACATAAACAAAGTATTCCCCCATCTCTTCAACTACAGCACTATTGGGTATTAATATCTGCGGTGATGAATCAAGGTTATGGACCTGTACTACCAGGCTCATTCCAGCTCTCAGAAAATTCTTCGGGTTTGGGAAAATTAATCTCACTCTTATTGATCCTGTCTGAGGATCAACTGCCCTGTCTATAACAGATATTTTACCCGAATAAGGGTAATATGAATTGTCAGGCAGTATAAGGGTAAACAGAGAATCAACCGGATGAGTTTCAGTCAGAATATTTTCAAAATAAGGGAGCTGCTTTTCATTTATCAGAAAATCTACTCCCATAGGATCAACAGTTGAAATTGTATTAAGCAGTGTTCCTCCGCCGGATGCCAGATCGCCAAGCTTCACCTGACTGAATCCGATCGACCCGTCGAAAGGAGCCGTTATTATGGAATAATTCAAATTTGTTTTTGCAGTTTTTACTGCTTCCTCTGCAGACTTTACAGTACTTTTTGCATTCTCAAGCGCTGCCATTGCATGGTCATATATCTGTTTGGCGACTGCTTTGTTTTTATTCAGATATTCATACCGTTCGGCATCCTGCTGTGATTGTTTTAAATTAACTTGAGCAGCATTCAGATTGGCGACAGCCGTATTGTAATTGTTTTCATAAATACTTCGGTCAATTTCATACAGCTTCATTCCTTTTTTTACAAAGCTCCCTTCCTTAAAAAATATGCCTGTTATGTAACCTTGAACCTGCGGGTGAAGGTTAACCTGGCTGAGGGCTGCTGCTGTAGATGTATACCTGTCATAATAAACTACTTTCTGCGCTTTGGCCGGATATAAATTAACGGATACCAGCGGCGGACGCGGGGGAGGTTCCTTTTTACACGAGGTTAAGACGATACAGCATGTAATAGCTGTTAACAATATTGCTTTATTCATATTTTTTTGTGTTTTTACTTAGTAATTAATAGGCACCTCGCCCATTGCTTTTTCCAATTCGGTTTTACTCGATAACAACTGGAACAAAGAATTTACATAACTTATTTCAGCTGTTATCAGGTTTGATTCAGCCACTATTAAATTAAGATAAGGAATAATTCCCTCTTCATACTGAAGCTGAACTATATGGTAAACATTTTTTGCGCTCATTGAATTATCTTTCTGCAGATGCCAGTTATATAAATTGCTTCTGTAGTTAGCCAGTGCAGACGAATACTCCCTGTATATCTGCGCTCTCAGATTTATTTTATCCAGGTCAAGTATATCCTCCTGGAGAGATGTCCTGTGTATATTTTCTATACGAGAAAAGCCAGTGAATATCGGAAGACTCAGTGATAATCCCCAGAACGAATACGGATATCCGTTTTTAAATAAATTTGATACTGCATTGCTTTCATATTCAAAATAATAATTGTAGAATACTGATACTGAGGGAAGGAATGATAGTTCATAATAAACTTTCTGCTGATGCTGTAATTTTTTTTCTGTCTGCAGTTCCTGATACTCAATTCGTTTTTCATACTGCAGTTCTCTGGTAGTATCGAAATTTATCCTCGAATCCATTTGTGTTGTGTCAAATTCAACCTGAAATTTTTCTCTTGCCGGGTAACCCATTAATTGTTTTAAAGCTGCATAACCGGGTTCTACGTTTTCACTCTGCTGCCTCAGCTGCGCCTTTGAATTATTCAGGGTAATTACCGCCTGGTCATAATCGGTTTCATCTACTATTCCCCCGACATACTGGTCATGAGTGTCGTTTACAGTTCTTCCCAGCCGCGCAGTATCTTCCTCTAGAATTTTTACCTGTTCCAGTGTGAGAAGAAGACTATAGAATGAATTGCTCACAGAGGAGACTAACGATATCCTTGCGCTGTCTGAAATTTGTTCAGACTGTTTCACATATAAAGGAGCAGTAAGCGCGGCAGACATTACCTGTGCATCGAATATTGTTTCTGAAGCAGAAAACTCCGCATTGGATGTATTGTTTACTCCGTTATGTGATGCTATTGGCGGGCCGCCGGGTGTAGGGTTCGGCACTAACGTAGTTGGTAATGTTTTATAATGTATCAAATTTCCTGTAAGACTTAACTGCGGCAGCCAGCTTGATAAATTTATTGCGTTGGTTGTTTTAACTATAGACTGATTTATTTCCGTCTGCCTAAGATATGGCTGGTGCTCTAATGCATACCGGATACACTGATCGAGCGAAAAATTTTTCACCTGGCCGGAAGAAGTATTATCCTGAGAAAATATATTCACCGGTATAATAATTATCATTATTATAATTAAGATGTGTTTCCTTAGCAATTCAACATTCCTTGATTTTCAAAATGATATGGTGCGGATTTTTTACATCAATTGTGAAATATAATAAAATTCATAGAACAATGTATGATTTGAAAAACATTATAATGTAATTTCCATGCATAAAAAAAGCCCCGGCGTACCGGGGCTCTTTGTCTTTGGATTACTATTTTCCCTTATTTGAGTAGAGTCAATTTTTTAGTCGCTTTGAAATTTCCCGCAGTAATCTGATAGATATAAATTCCGCTTGCAAGGTTGTTCGCCCTGAAGTTGAAGTTATATTTTCCTGCTGCCTGGTTTTCATTAACCAATGAAGCAACTTCCTTTCCGAGAATGTTGTAAACTTTCAAAGTCACATGACTGTTCTGCGGAATCGAATAGCTTATAACAGTGTTCGGATTGAACGGATTAGGATAATTCTGATTTAATGCATATCCGTCTACTACATTTGGCTTATCTGTAATGCCGGTTGTAATTGAAGGTGTCATGCTGACATCAACATTCAGTGTACTGTTTGACAGGTAGTTTAATGTTACACTGCTTTGTGCATCCTGGAAATTAGCCTGGTTTGATACAAGCGTAAAGCTGCCGGACTGGAAATTCTGAAGCAGATATGATCCGTCAAAATCTGAAACAGAATAATCAACCAATGCGCCTGAAGCATCAAGTGCATAATTTAATGTACCAGGCAATGAAGATCCGTCGCTTCCTTTAACACTTCCGAATACAAATCCGCCGCCAACAGGTGCGATGTGTATTTTCAGGTTGAAATTTATTCCGGATACAACTGCTGCAGACGTTACAATCACTGAGTCAGCTTCCTTCCATTTTAATGTAGGAGTACCGTCATATCTGAAATAGGATGGAACGTAGCCTTTTCCTTCTGCAAGCAGATAATATTTTCCCGGTTCCAGATTTGCAAATGAATACATACCGGTAACTGAATCTGTTTCAGCCACAGCTTTGAATCCGAAACGGCCATTAAGTTTGCTGAATACAAAAACATGTCCTTTCACAACGGTTGTTCCTGCTGAATCCTTTACGGTTCCCGTAATGCCATTGCTGTATACTGTTTTGGCTGTTAATATAAAATTGATATCTGTTACATTTCCTGCTACTCCGATTCTGTCCGCATCATGATAATTTGTTTTGCCGTTATAATACTGCGGAACAAATGCATGACTTAATGGTTCGGCAAAAACAACAAGTGTATCATTGGGTCTTACTCCCTTGAACTGGAAGTTACCCAATGTATCTGTTTTTGCGGTATACTGCATTTGCCATGCTGATGGGGAATGATCACGGTTTGTTATATAGGCTATAAGTCCTGCCTTCAAAGGTGCGCCAGTAGAATCTTTAACGCTTCCCGAAACTGTATAGGTTACAGGAGGAGTCATTTTTGCGAGTCCGATGCTGAATACCAGCGAGTCACCCGAATTTAAAGTAATTCTGGTTGCAAGCTGAAGAGTTGATACGTCATCAAAATATTCACCGACATAACCCGGCGCTGAAGAATATATATAATATTGACCTGTTCTTAATTTAGCTGAAAAATTTCCAAGACTGTCAGTCATTACTGCCATACCCGGGCATCCTGCTGCTCCGTCCTGTGTCTGGAATATAAGTACATTGCCTCTTCCGATCGGCGCAAGCGTAGAATCTTCGAATAATTTTCCGCTAATTTTACCGAATGATAAAACCGGGCTTACTAATTTAGCCAGACCAATGCTGAAAATTAAAGAATCGCCTGCATTGACTGTAACTTTTTTGGCAAGCTGCATTGTTGGAGCGTTGTCATAATATTCACCGACATAACCCGGAGCCGATGAAAATATAAAATAATCGCCTGATTCAAGTTTTGCCGTAAAATTACCGAGACTGTCAGTCTTAATTTCCATGCCCTGGAATAATGAATTCATTGAAGCAGGTAAAATATCAACGGTGCCTCTGGAGACCGGCTCAAGAGTAGAATCCGTATAAAGGTTCCCGTTTATTGTGCCGTAATTTACTATTGGTGCGGCTATTTCAACTTCAACTGTATTTGAAGGAAGACTTTCTGTAAGTCCCTGCGCCGCAGTAACGAAATAAGAATATTTAAGACCAAGCCGGACATCCTGGTCAATGAAATTTCTTTCATAAATGGCAGGAAGTTTTATAAAATGATGAACCGTATCGGCGATAGGGCCTTCTTTTCTGTAAACAAAAAATCTTACGGTTGTCGCTGCTGGTCCGTACTGCCAGTCGAGAAATACAGCCGGCGGGTTTGGCCCAAGGATACTGACTCTTGCAGTCAGACTGTCCGGAGGGGTAACCTGGGCGAAAGTTGTAATACTAAGGAGGAAAAGACCTAAAAGTATTTTATTTATTTTCATTATATCACCTGTTGATTAATTATTTCAAAAATCATCGAATAACAGATAAGCTAATTGCATACCAAATAAAAACCCGATATTTTATACAAAAACGAATACTATTGCCGGGGGATGTACGCATATATTTCGTATTACACAATAAATTCGCATGTTGAATAAGATGCGGTATATTTTATTAATAAAAATTAATTTATATGACTTGAATAATTAGACATGGAATGCTGGGGAGGGGTTTAACCCCTGTTATTGTTCTCTCAATTCACAGTTACAATCCTCACGGGGGGAAACATTCCAAACTTTAATTCCGACAGAGATACATTACTTCTGCCAAGTTCCTTCAGCTCATTAACATATTCATCGGTACACTTGAAATCCAGAATTGCTATTTTACCTCCCGGTTTCAGCACCCTGTTTATTTCCTGCATAGTTTTTTTCCGTTCTTGCTTACTGTTCACATTATGTATTGCCATGCTTGCGGCAATAATATCTACAGAGTTTTCTCTTAACGGCAGGTTCCTCATGTCCCCGGTAATAACCTCAACCCTGTCTCTGACGTTTTCAAGCAGGGCGTTGTGTATAGTAGTTTCAGGATGGTTCATTGCAAGATCTTTGGCATTCCAGGTGTCGATTCCTATAGCTTTTCCGGATTTTAATTTTTTAGCAGCAGCTATAAGAAGTAGTCCTTTGCCGCATCCAAGGTCAAGGAAAGTTTCATTCCCATTAAGTTTAAGCGAATCGATCAGTTTGTCCCTCTCAGATATTTTCCCTTTTTTACTGCTGTGCCGCATTAACAAACCGATTGTAATAAACAGCAGCCCGAAGAAAAAGATAACCATAAACAATATTAAACTGCAGATTCCATAAGCCAGACCAAATGATGCACCCGTGCAGAACAGGATTCCTGCAATATATAATCCGCTTATGACCGGCGGAGCATCAATTCCGTAATCAGGATTTGAAATCATATTAGTATTTCCCTCAAACTGTTTGAAAATAAATAATTGTCAAAACTTCACCCTCTTATAAAATATCTTCTTCACTATTTCCGCAGTGAAAACATACAGCAGAATAATCACTCCTATATATAGAAGGAAAGGAAGCGGCAGTGCGCAGAATCCGAAAATATCTGCAAGCGGTGTAAATGGAAGAATAATTGTAACGACTGCAATTGTAAGAGTTGCAATTAACAAAGACTTGCCCGGACGGCTTTTATAAGCCGGCTTCCGGCTTCGAATAACCAACACGATGAGTGACGCTGAAACAACTGATTCAAGAAACCAGCAGGTTCTGAATTGAACCTGCGTTGCATGAAGAAGAAGAAGCAGCAGACCAAATGTAAGATAATCAAAAACTGAACTCACAATTCCGAAAGTAATCATGAACTTCCGGATTGCTTTTATATCCCATCTTCTTGGATAGTCAATCATTTCCTTATCAACACTGTCGGTTGCAATTGTCATTTCAGGAAAATCTGTCATTAGATTTGTAAGCAGGATCTGTTTCGGCAGCAGGGGTAAAAACGGCAGGAACAGTGACACGCCTGCCATGCTGAACATGTTTCCGAAATTAGCGCTTGTTGCCATGAAGACATATTTAAGTGTATTCGCAAAAGTTGCCCTACCTTCACGCACACCTTCAACCAGAACACTCAGATCTTTTTCAAGAAGCACAATATCAGCGGCATCCTTTGCAACATCAACCGCGCTGTCAACAGAAATCCCAACATCAGCGGCATGGATTGCAGATGCATCATTTATTCCGTCCCCCATATACCCGACAACATTTCCCGCTTTCTTCAGCGCAATGATTATCCTTTCTTTCTGATTCGGTTCTATCTCGGCAAAGACATCAATGCTTCCAACCTGTCTAAGCAATGCTGCATCGCTCAGATTATTTATATCAGGACCTGTAAGTATTTTAGTATTTATCAATCCCATCTGCCGGCTTACATTTGCAGCGACTAGATGATTATCCCCTGTAATTACTTTTAATGCTACTCCAAGGTTTTTAAGATTTGTTATTGTATCAATGATATTAGGTTTCGGCGGATCAAACAGAATAAGGAAACCTGAGAATGTCATTCCCGCTTCCTTATCTTTGGTAATGTGCGGTTCCGTTCCGATGTTTTTGTAAGCCACACCCAGCGTACGGAATCCTTTGTCGCTGAATTCCTCAAAATGCTTCTGTATCTTATCCAGCTCTTTATCAATCGGGGCAATTGTCCCGTCACTCATTTCAATATTAGTGCAGACATCAAGAATATTTTTTAATGCGCCTTTTGTTACTATCAGATTTGTATTTTCATGCGAGACCAGAATGCTGAGACGTTTGCGGAGAAAATCATAAGGAATTTCATCCAGCTTTTGGTAGCCGGTAATATCCGGTTTGCGGTAGTTACGGATTGCGTCATCGATAGGATTCGAAAAACCCGTCTGGTATAAAGCATTTAAATAAGAATACAGAAACACCTTATCGTTAGCATTGCCTTCGGCATTAAGCGCAGATTGAAGCTGAACAGTTCCCTCGGTCAATGTGCCTGTTTTATCCGAGCAAATAATATTCATGCTTCCGAAATTTTCTATAGATGAGAGCCGCTTCACGATGACCTTCTTCCCTGCCATTCGTTTAGCGCCGTGCGAAAGGTTGATGCTTATAATAGCAGGCAGAAGCTGTGGTGTTAACCCTACGGCCAGCGCGAGAGAAAATAAAAACGAATCCAGAACTGGGCGCGCCAGGTAAACGTTGATTGCGAAAATTGCAACAACAAGAAGAAGAGTCACCTCCATCAGGAAATAGCCGAACCGGCGTATGCCTCTTTCAAAGTCTGTTTCAAGCGGTCTTAGTTTCAGCCGTTCAGACACTTTTCCGAATTCAGTTTCCTTACCTGTGTGCACGATTAATTCAGCGGCATTTCCGCTTACAACATGAGTCCCCATCCATAGGGCATTAGTCCTTTGGCCTAGCGGAGTTTCCTGCGGAAGGACGGCAGAAGTTTTCTCGGCGGGGAAAGTTTCCCCTGTAAGCATGGCTTCATCAACGAAAAGATCTTTTGAATCCATGATCAGCCCGTCACCCGGAATTATATCACCCGCATTAAGGATTACAATATCACCCGGTACAATCTGCTCGACTGGAATTTCAATCTGTTTTCCATCCCTCAGAACAGCAGCTTTAATCTGTACGATTGAAAGGAGTTTAGCGATAGCATTTGATGCGCCGCGTTCCTGCCAGAATCCGAGCAGGCCGCTTACAAGAACAATTGATAGGATAATAACTGCATCAACCTGGTCGTGCAGAAAAAATGACAATCCTGTTGCGAAGAAGAGGATGAGTATTATGGGACTTTTGAATTGCGATATAAGGAGAGTCAGTACATCAGATCGTTTCTGGGGTTTCAGAAGATTAGAGCCATACAAAGCAAGACGTTTTTGAGCTTCGCTGTTTGACAATCCTTCCTTTGCAGTTTCAAGAGACTTCTGCAGATCTTCGTTAGAAATGCTCCAAAAGGCAGGAGGTATTTGGCTCATAATATATTCCTGAATAATTAAGTAATAAGAAATAATTTAGGCATTTTTCACATAATAGTCATTCTGTTAAAGAATATGTTAAACCAGATAAATAAAAAGCCCCGCAATGCGGGGCTTTTTACAATGCTTTTTTATTTTAGAAGCGTTAGTTTCTTAGTTGCAGTAAAATTCCCCGCGGTGAGCTGATAAATATAAACTCCGCTGGCAAGTCTGCCTGCATGGAAGTTATAATTATAGACTCCCTCCTTCTGATCTTCATTAACCAGCGTTGCCACTTCCTGCCCCAGGATGTTGTAAATCCTTAAAGTGACATGACTGCTCTGAGGAATCGAATAACTGATTATCGTATTCGGGTTAAACGGATTCGGATAATTCTGATTTAACGCGAAACCTGTTATCGTATTCGGTTTATCATTTATTCCTGTTGTTGTTGATGGAGCAAGGGTTACATCAAGAGCCCTTGTACTGATGTTAAGATAATCTATAGTAACAGCAGTTGAAACATCCTGGTAATTTGCCTGGTCAGAAACGACAGTGTATGTGCCAGACTGGAAATTCTGAAGCAGATAAGATCCGTCCAGTTCCGAAATTGAAAAATCAACAAAACCTCCGTTTGCATCCAGGGCATAATTTAATGTTCCGCCTAACAACGATCCATCAATCCCTTTATCTGTACCGAATACAAATCCACCTCCAACGGGCGGAGTGAATTGTTTCAGATTAAAATTTATTCCGGATATAACCGAATCTGAAGGTACGATAACCGAATCGGCGTTCTTCCAGTTCAGAGTATTAGAGCCGTCATATCGGAAATAAGAAGGAATATATCCGGGGGCTGCTGCAAGAACAAAATATTTGCCGGGTTCTAAGTTCGTAAATGAATAATCTCCTGTTACAGTATCAATAGGCATGGAACCCTTCCACCCGAACTTGCCGAAAACTTTGCTGTATAAATGAACATCCCCTTTAAGAATCGGGTTTCCTGCCGAGTCCTTTACAGTGCCCGTTATCCCGTTGGCAAATATCGGCTTTGCGGACAGGACAAAATTGATACCAGGCATATTTCCAACAACGCCTATTCTATCTGCATCGCGGAATGTCGTTTTGTCGTTATAGAACTGGCCGGAATATTTATGATCCCTCGGCGAAGCAAAAATTATAAGGGTATCGTTAGGTCTTACTCCCTTTAACTGGTAGTTTCCGGACGAATCGGTCTTTGTTAAATACCTGAACTGCCATGCCGATGGCGACTGCTGGCGGTTAACAATAAAGGTTAATATTTGCGCCTGCAGCGGAGCGCCGGTTGAATCTTTTACCGATCCAGAGACTGTATATGCTGTCGGGGGTACAAGTTTAGCAAGACCAATACTATAAACCAGTGAATCGCCGGAGTTCAATGTAATTCTGGTGGCGAGCGGAAGAGAAGAAACATCATCAAAGAATTCGCCCTGGTAACCCGGTGCGTATGAGTACATATAATATTGTCCGGTCCTTAATCTAACTGAAAAATTTCCGTTAGTGTCGGTAACTGCAAGCGCTCCAGGCCCGCCTGCGGCTCCAATCTGAGACGGGAATATTGCATTTATTCCTTTAGCAATGGGTACAAGAGTTGAATCCTCGAATAATTTTCCGCTTATTTTTCCGAATGCAATAACAGGCGAAGTAATTTTAGCCAGACCTATATTAATAACTAACGAATCGCCTGCAGTTACAGTAACTTTTTTTGCAAGCGTTATTGTTGATGCATTATCATAGAATTCCCCCTTATAACCCGGAGCCGTAGAAAACAGATAATAATCACCTGCCTCAACGTAGCCAGAAAAATTGCCAAGACTGTCGGTTCTTAATTCCATTCCCTGAAATATTGAATTCAGTGCAGCCGGCAATACTGCGACAACGCCTCCCGGAATAGGCGCATTTGTTGAATCGGTAAAAAGATTGCCGCTTATTTTACCGGAATTTATTTGAGGACCGGTTACAGTAATTTGAACCGTATCAGAAGGGGCGCTTTCAACCATACCCATCATAGCCGTAACGTAATAAGAATAGATTGATCCCTGCTGTACAATAGGGTCAATATAATTCTTTTCAAAAGTCGGAAGCTGTCTTACATATTGATGAGTAGTGTCAGAAATGGGACCTGTTTTTTTATATATCATAAATCTAACAGGTGTAGAAGTATTGTTATAATGCCAGAAAAGAATAACTGATAAAGGCAGGGGGCCCGGCTCACCGACCCTGGCTGTAAGGCTATCGGGTGCATTAACCTGAGCGAAAGTTGTTAAGCTCAGCAGAAATATCCCGAAAAGTATTTTGTTTATTTTCATTATTTTCTCCTATTAGTTAAACCAAACAAGAAAATAATCGAGAGGCTGTTATCGTAAAATGACCCCTGTCAAAAGAAGCTGTTGTCCAATCCTTATTTTTTTCACTAAATAAGAAACAAGTATAAATTATTTATCAGGTATATGTCTGAATCACATTCTTTACTTAAAAACCATATACTCACGCATCTTGCATTGCACGGAATGTATCACCGGGAGCAGATAATGCTTTTAATGCGCACTTTGGAAAAAGATGTTGCAGCAACGGATTATGTGCTGTTTTTACGTTAAGGAGTTTAAAGATAAAACACCTTATTAAATTATTATTATCTCAATTTTTTCGCATATCTCTTTTTCACATGCGTATTTATGAAACTATTTAAGCCACTTCCGGAATTAGCTAGTTGTTTCATAGTTATGATATTATTGCCACCCGTATATTGATCATTATATAGATACGCTGATCCATCTTTGAATTGAACAATTATAGAACTTGTTCCTGATTCGTATGAAGATATACCTGAATTTCCATTAAGGTTCTTATAAGTACTCATTGTTTTAACTCCTTTTCATTTTCTATGTTTATAATTTATAAATGTCGATTTTAATCTCTATCCGGATTTTTATTATACCCCATCCTAGCACCTAACATAGAACCAGTAATTACACCCCACGGGCCAGCAATTAAACCGATTGTCCCCCCTAGTAATGCACCAAATATTGAATTACTTCTTTTAGCTTCAATCCTTGCTGATTTTGAAAGTGGGGCTCTAGTTTTTCCATGTCTTAACCTGGCACTTCGAGTGGAGTTATTATTTTTACTTCGATTACAGTATATATGGGCGGGGTATAGGTTATTTAACCTGTCAGTACCTCCAAGAGATCTCGGGTTTGAATGTTCAACTTCCCAGGCACCTTTTGTTCCAAGAGTTCCATAGTTAGTAAAAGATAATTTTTTGTGGCAAATATGACAATATCCTGATGCTCTATCGTAAATATTGCGTCTATCTTGTATTGAGAAACTCATAGTTTAATCCCATTAGTTTTTGTTTGTAAGAAAATATATTTAGTAATTGAAATAATAATTTAATCCTTATCCTTTGGTGGACATGGATCATTACCATGACTATCTGATTGGGAAATTCTGCCGTTTTTGTTGTGTATTACAAATTCAGTTTTTTGATTTCGGCTGATTTGTCGACCTATATCTATAGCTTCTTGTTTTGTATCAGAATGATTGGAAGCTCTTTCAGAACCTCCTTTCTTTACATCCCATCCACCATTGGGATTGGGAACAACGTGATGTGTTTCTCTAGGCATTTTTAACTCCATATTTATTGAATAAATACACCGACCTTTGTTTGATTTTGTATAGCTCCATTTTTTATAAGTTGAACGTTCATATAATGCAAACCTCTATATGCTGTATGTTCACAATGATTAATGTTTTCATAAGTATCTAATTCTGAAATTTCATATTTAGTTTCATGATTACCTAAAGTGGGGCCCCCGAGAATCCTGGCGTCTTCTCCATGATTTTCCACGATAAATTTCAATTGATAAGGATAAATCAACTCCTTGGGCAGTCTTATCTTAAATCTAAGCCCCATATGTTTCTTTAAAGCATTGCCTATTGGGAAGTAATTGGAAACAAATTGATCGTTATTATAAACTGAAGTTGAAATATAAAAGGGGACTTTTGTGGAGTCTTTTGAAATAAAGGCGCCTTCTTCCTGAGGGATTATTGATAAATCTAAATACCTCTCCCAATCAAAAAGATATTTTTTATAAAAAATTGATTTGCCATTTTTATCTGTGAAATTTGGTTTTATATAATAGTCTTTATTACCAGCACTATCCATTTTAATATTTAATATATCTTCCGGTAGATCGATAAATGATTTTAATGAGTCACCAATCATTACATTATTCCTACCGGCCTGATGCTGTAATTTTGAGGCAACATCAACAAAAAACGATGTTGCAGTTACTTCATTCATGCCATAATAACCATAGGAACTCCACAAAACTTTATCTTTGGGTCCATAGTCGACACCGATTCTTATACCAAAAGGATCATCATAATTTAATCTAGGTCGAACTATTTTTTCAGAAAAATATTGTAGGACAGAAGAACAATTTAGTGCATTTATAATATTGTCTTCATCCATGGTGTTCTTACCCCCAAAGAAAGCCATTACCGCATCACCCATAATCCTATGAACATGGCCATCAAACGCCTTAATTAATTCAATAGCAGTACAGATAAATGTATTTTTTATGTGTTGAACTTCTTTGGGCTCATATAAAAGATTAAACCGGGTTGAGTTTTCTATATCCATGAAAAGGGTAGTAATTGAGTGAAATTCGGAATTATTAGTGCCAGCCAAATAATTAAAATCTGGATGATTTCCAATCATTGGGGGATTAAATCCGGTTTTTCCAAATAATGGTCGAATTTTATTTTGGAGAGAATATTGAGGAACTATTTCCTGATCAACGCTACTGGATTCACTAAAAGCCACAATAGATTTAGATAAATCAATATTGTCTCTTTTGTTCAATGCATTTTCATAATATGTAGATAAATCTCTTAGCAATTGGCCCATTTGCACACCTTTACTTTAATATAACTTGTATTATTAACAAAACTAATTTTAGTAGGAGAATTAAGGATAAAAAAGGAATTATTAAATAGATTATAGGATTAATAGCAGATTTTAATTTGATAAATTTCATTGTTAAACCCGAACTATTGGCAAAAATCTGAATTGAAATATCTTTTGAAAAAATATTTTCATCTAATACTTTAATTGAAGAAAAATATTTATCCTGATCTTTAAAATTAGCTATATGATTAAAAAATATATTTGAATAATATTCGTTTTGGGCAGCGTGAGATTCAAGAAAAGGATAGAGTACCTGAAAGGTCCTAAATAACGAGTATAAAGATGATCCTGCAATTAATACTAAAATTAGAGCAACTATAAAAGAAATGAGGGGATAACCGGCAAAATTGTTTAAAACAGATACCCAATTTATTATTAAGCCTGTAATGATAAAGGAATTAAATGCCAATACGACCGTAGCTTTATTATTTGTAGAAATCGTAAATTGATCAATTCTTTGAAGAATTTTCCACAAACAATCATTTTTCTTATCTATTTCCATCTTATTCTTTCTATTTATGAAAAAATTTGAAGCCTTTTTAAAATCTTTTTTAAGTCTTCAATGGCAATATAGTACCCCATGGCGAAGTGGATGTTCGCCATCTAATAAATATTAAAATAAAATTAGGACCCTATTTATAAAGTTTTGCTGTTGCTTTAATGCGGTTTTTTATTTCTGATAAAACCTCAGGAGGAGATATAACCTTAACATTTTCACCATAACTCAAGATTTTAGAATAAATTTCATATGAGGGTATAGCCTTTATTGTTATCCTTAATTCCTCAGAATTATCGATAATTATATTTTGTGTTCCATGTATTGGCAAGGCTTTGATATAATTTCCTTGAAATGGTTGAAAGGATAAAACAATATCGAGCGGGGTTGAATTTGGAACAGTAATCCCAAAGGAATATTGAAAATGGTTATCAGCATCAAATGATTGAGGAGAGAAATAGACATTAGTAACCCTTAAATTACTCATTCTATCCAAGGCAAAAGTTGTTGGTCTTTCGTTGTTTTCAAGAAAACCTAATACATACCAAAAATGTTTGTCTTCCTTCAATAATATTGGAGATAATACTCTTATATGTGATTCTTTCTGATCAAATTTTGCATAATTAAATTCAATTTTTTGATTTTCTAAAATTGCCTTCATAATTGGACTAATATTTTCGAGGCCTTTACAAATTGGGGCTTTTTCGGCTTGGATTAATGTTCTATCTGCAATTAATTTTTTAATTTCCTTTCCGATAAGAAGTTTATCAACCACCTTTTCAATTGCTTTTAACACATCTTGGAATAATTTTATGCCCTTGAATTGGTTTAAAGTTTTTGCATAAAAAAGCAGGGCTTGTACATCGTCTTCCTTCAATCCAAATGCCTGAATAGTAAAATTTCTGTCAGTATAATAAAAAGCTTTTTCCTTTTTATTATATCCTATTGGTGCAGCAAATCCCGTTGGTTCATTTTCCCGCATCAATTTCAGATCTATTTGTATTTGTCTTTGAGAAACAGGTATTAATTCATTACTTATTTTCTCAACAAGATCTTTAGTTTTAACGAATTCTTTTTTGGCTAGTTCTCTATCTATATAATAACATCTTGCTCTTTGAAGTTTTGATATTCCCATATTATTCCCCCACCCATTTATTCCAGGCTTCCCAAATCATTACCATTGCAAAGGTATCTAATTCGCAATATCGAAGAAGAGCCTTTTCTATTAATTCCTTTTCTTGTGTTGAGATCTGTGTGAACTGCATTTTAGCATAAGCAGCCATCGCGGCCCCACCTTCGCTAATTCCAGCTTCTTCATCTTCAAACAATTCATCTAAGCTTTCGCCATCAAATCCCTGGAAAATAGGAGGCAATTTTTTATACGGGTTTTCGACTGAACCATTACTATCAAAGGTAACCCAGATATAATTATTGAAATTCTTGCTTACTATATCTCTGCCATAAATTGGATTAGAATACTTCGCTTTCAAAAACGAACTGGTATTTAGTGTAGCCGGTAAAACATCTTTAATAGAATTCGAACCCTTCATACTAATATGATAATAAAATCTCTTTACTAATTCCAACATATCAACCATTGTTCTTTCCCCTTGCCAGCTGTCAGCAGATTTCCCGGTTGATGTTGTTATGGTTTTTATCCAATCACACAACTCTTCTTTATCCACTTCATCGGAATTAAGAAGTTGTTTATAAATAGCATTTAAAATAGTGTTTTCATGCGCAGCATAGCGAAAAATTGTTCCTTTATCCTTATCCAACTCATTCTTTAAGTATCTGACAAAATCAAAATTTGGAAAGCGCCCTTGTTCGATATTCAACCATTCACCTGAATGTTCTATTTTGCCCTGGGCATCAACAGTGTGGTGTGAAAATTGAAATGCAATTTGTTCGTATGGTCTTCTGTTGTTATTAAAAGGAATTGCAACAGCAGATGTTTCAAAATCAATAAAATGCAAAGGGAAAACCCATTTTCTCATTTCTTCTGAAAATCCATCCTTATCGAAATAATAGCTGCTATCATTTGCAACTGATTTACGAATTTGCATTAATTGGCGCTCTGTTCGTGACAAGCCAGATTCTTCTGAGGCCTTTACTTTTATATCATCTTCCGTAATGTCTTCTTGAAAAAACCTTCCTTTTTCAAGAAACTTATTAATTTGCCTAAAATCCCATATGTCTAAGATAGAAGGTTTATCGAAATCTTTTTTTTCAAACCCAGCTAATTGTGCCCAACACTCATGGAACCCCGATTTTAGTTCCGGCTTTACAAAACAACCATCAGTATAGTATTCGCACTTTTTACATTTGACCCCCAATTTATCAAAAACAATAGAGTCCTTACCATAAATTTCTGAAAGATTAGTCACCAATTGTTCAAAACTTCCTTTTCTACCTTCTTTGGTGTCTTTACCGGCTACTATTAAATCTATATAGGATTTCACATCAACTTTGGTCAAAATTTCATTCCCAAGTGCTTTAGGACTAGAATCTCCCATAACCTCTACTTTAATTCTACCTTTTTCTTCCTTTAAGTAAAATTTTTGATTAAGTCCCTCAACAGAAGTAAATTTGGATTTATCCGCGAGCATTATAAAGGGGTTAACAACAAAATTTGGTTTAGCTTTATTAATAACATAGGCCTGAAAGGCAATATCATAAAGATAGGGACTCCATTTGGGGATAATGTAGCCGCTTGTATTGCAAAAACTCATGTCCTGGTCATAAGATTTCGCTTTGACCTCAATCAATTCAAGATTATTTCCATTTTTTATTAGGATATCAGCCCGAATAAATAAATTTTCAAATTGAAAAGCCGCCTCATAGATTGTAACATTCTCTTGCTCAAGCAATCTATTAGTTATAGCTAATGAAGTATCATGATCTAATACATCAATATCATGCCCACCGGGATAATATAGTTTAGCTAATTCCCCTACCTGAAAACCACCTTTTGCCAGGTTTATTAAAAATTCATCTTCTAATTTATTATTGACGTATTCCTTCCTATCGTAATAATAAAGTTTGGTAGGGCATTCAAGAGCGAGTTTGAATTTGGATTTTGTTAAATAGCGCATGTTTTTATTCCCAAATATTTGCAAGTTAAGATTCTCTATGATACCCAAACTATTCGGAATCCTATGATGACTTAAATATTATAATATTGCGAAACGATGATCCTAAGGTTTAGGCTTAAATTTTAGAATATCTATAGTGCCCCTTTATATTATCAGCCAAATATTTACCAGCTGAATCAGCGCTCATTATTCCATCATAAATATGTTGCGGCACATCAAAGTACTGATATATTGTGCCATTCAAGAATTCAATTTCCAATGTTTGACTTGAATAGTCATAACCTATGGACTCAATATTTGATGAATCAACATGATTTCGTTTCATAAAATTTATTACCTCAATTTATAATTTTTGAAATTTTAGGATTTTGTGCTCTCCAAGCTTCGACTAATTCTTCATATCTGGGATTCTCTTCAAGTTTAATCCCCCAACCACCAATAAATTGAGAATCCGCGGAAATATTTTCGTCGTAGACAATTGGATCCTGACTGTCAGGTCTTCTGTTTTGAGGGGGTGGTTCAATTAATGTTCGCATTGGCAATTTAACAGCTTCACCTAGAATAATTGCCTCACCAGTTCTTAATATTGGCAACATATTTGTTAATCCCTCAAGGTTATCTGATAATGCACCAGTAATTTGTCCCCTGTCAGTTGCATTAGCTAAACGCATCGCAAAGAATGTCCCACATTGTGAAAGTATAGTTGAGTTAATTTCGGAAGGTCGCTGACTAACTATCATTGCCCCAATACCATATTTTCTCCCTTCTTTTACAATTCTTTGCACAGTTTTAGAAGCAATTCCCTTAAATGAATCATTTAAATAAATATGTGCTTCCTCCATAATAATTAATAGTGGCCTTTGTCGTCCACCTTGAGATAAATCTCGAGCCCAAAACATTGCCTCATATAAGATCCTAAGTACAACGCCAATGATTGTATTTAAAATATCGGAAGGCACTCCCGATAAATCTAAAATGGTTACTGGTTTGTCATTGCCGATCCAACTTTTTAGAAAGTCATCTAAATCTTTTGATGTTTTTCCATCTTCCTTTGGCAACCATTCTCCAGGTTTAAAAATAAAATTATAACGCGGTATTCGTAATTTTGATCCTAATAAAGAAAGTTGCCTTCCAATACTCATATTTGAAGATGAAGGTAAATAATTTATTTTTTCATTATCATCCTTTTCATTTTTAACGTTCTTAAAAACTGGTAAAATTCCATCTTTACTATTTCCTTTTAACTCCACACCCTCTGAATCTTTTTCAAAAGCTAAATTATCTAGTGGTTTGCCAGGTCTCGATTTATAATACGTGGCAAATGTCTCCAAATATAATTGATACCATAGTTGATTTAAGTCAAATGGAATAGGAGAATCTACACTTAAAGCATCAATCAATGCTCCTGGTTTAGGATATTTTCTTAATGATTCTTCTTTGCATTTTTGAATTCTTTCGAGCACAATATTTCGATCTTTCTCGTCAGTAAATTCTCCAAAACTGATCTCGCATAACTCATCAAAATTTAAAGCCCAAAAAGGAATAAACAATTCGTTTTCCTTAAATTTAGTAGTTTTGTTGGCACCGATTTTAAATATTTCAGCTTTATCTCTTAAAGCAGAACCATATTCGCCATGTATATCTAAAATAATAATTCTTGAGGAAGGATAGATCTCTGAATCTGATAAAGCGTTCACTAAACTTGCAACGGTGGTTGATTTGCCACAACCGGTTGTTCCTACAATTGCAGAATGTCGTGTAACTAATTTGTTTATGTCTATTAAAGCAGGGATTGAATCTGCATTTACTATATTACCAATTTTAACAAAATAAGGTTTATCCGGTTGACCATAAATTCTATCCAACTCTTTTTCCGTGACTAGATGAACTTCATCACCAATTGTAGGGTATTGAGAAATACCTCTTTGGAAAGGCCCAACACGTTGTCCTTCACCTATCAATTGAATCGTCATCCATCTATTCCCATAGGGTTGGTTTTCAATTTGATTTTCTGGTACGGCACTTGCCCCAACTTGACTAATAATACCAAAAAGATCTATGAAGCCAATGGGGATCCTAATAAAGCTACCAATCTGACCGCTTCTATAACCTTGTCCATTAATATAAATTAGGCCAGTTAAGGAATCCTTCGACAAAGAAACACTAACAGTAGTTCCTTTTACATCTTGAACACTTCCTAAATATGTTTCATCATTTATCATATTATTAATCTCTTTCTGATCCGATAAGAGTTTTTAAAAAATTACCAAACACATTAAAATCCCCTAGCTTAATATTGGTTTCTAGCTCACTACCAGCCCCATTTTTAGGTTTATTCTCTATAAATATTTCTAATTCTTTGTTTTCAATTATATTGTTACTTTTCCAATTCGCAAGATTCGTTCCAATAATTGCCTTGTCAAATGTCCAGATATTTAGATTATGTCTATTTGCAGCAAGTTTATATGCTTCAGAATATCTTTGTCCTACTTCCTTTTTTTCGTTTTCATAAGAAAAAGAGTCAAACATTAATGCAAGTGCCATGGCAGATGGATTTGCTTTTAAAGAATTAATAATAATATCATTCAAGTGTTCGTCATTAAAAGAATAACCTGAGATTATTAATAATGACGATTTCTGCTTTATAAAACTTCCTAGTTGATCAATTAAAGCTAGATAGGGCATTTTTCTACTTTGATCATATTTTAAATGCGAGGGCAAAATGAGTGGGGTGGCATTGTCATTTATTTCAGATGCCCTAAAAATTTTCTTTTGCCCTTTTATCTCTTCTTGATACCAATTGATAGAACCATGAATCTTCCATACTCGTGTCCAATGCTTAGGAGCAAGATTACCTTCTACTGCTCGTAAATCAAAGAAAGATCTTCTAGCCCCAACAAAACCATCAAAATATGGAATTTCTAGAGATTCAAGGGCCTGTTCAATTAGCAAATCATAATTTGTAGTAAATATTTCAATAGGAACATCTCTGTCAATAGAGCCAATCCACTTCACTAAATTATGATAAGAACTTTTATCGCTTGGCAATTCAACATCTAACTTCTCACTGATTTTTTTACTTATTTCGATTTCCAATTCACGTAAATCTTTTTCACACAATCCTCTGACATTACCACCCTTGGAGACATGCAAAAGTCCTCTTAAAAAACTTAAAATGTCTTCGATATTAGTATTATTTTTCCCTGCTTTCAGTAATTCACAAAGAAGAAGGTCATAGTGAGAATTGCCTTTCATTTTCTCATTTAGCCAAAGGGTTAAATTCTTTACATCCGGTATTAAAGGCCATTTGTCCTTGGGCATTTGCACAGAAAGGGGACAGCCGGCCGAAATAAAGAATCCGATCGGCTTTTTATTTTGTGAAAGGGATTGTCTTAAATATTCAAGATGCCTTACGGGGTCGTGATAAGTACTCATAGGATTTATTGTTTTTTTTGAAAATGCAATTTATTTTTTTCGAAGAATTCTTTAGCTTCATTCAGAGCGATAGAAATGTCATAAATCGTCTTGTTAGATTTTTTAATTTCCGTTGCCTTACATTTTGTACCCAAGTGCAAATCAGCAGAAAAACCGATTAATGATTCCGGGGGTTTGTTCGTATTGTCTCTTTCAAAATTAAAAAAAGCAATTCCGTTTTGATCAGAAACTTCAATTGGAGATTCGACTTTATAATGATAAGATAACTGTCCTTTTTTCGGATCTATATTAACTGTATTTGCAATCCATGTACTGTGAAAAATCAAGTTTTCATCGAAGGCTTTACCCCTGATAACTAAGCCATCTAAATCTTGTTCAAAAGTTTCAATAACGTATCGAACTTTTCCTAAATATCCCAAATAAAATCCTATCCAAGTACCCTCGAGATAGGAAGAAGAAAAGATCAACTTCTTTATCCATTTGGTTTGTTTAATAACATAAGCAAACAAAACAAAAACTATTTTATATATACTATGGGATAAAAGACCCGTTAAAACAAATATTACAATAGCTTTTTGTGTCGTTGGAAAATCTTTGAGCCAACAGGGGGGGGACTTTAAAAATATTGAAACATAATACCAAATAATAAAAACGCAAATAGTTGTTAAGGAAATTACTATTGAATTAAAACGTTTTATAGGTATCATTGCCAATATTTATTTGTAGAATATTAATATCACTTATCGCATGATTATAATTTAACAAAATGTATTGTTAAATGATATAGAGGTTTTAAGAATATCTGCCTAAAACTTAGGAATTCAAATATGAAAGAAAGATTATTAGATAGTAAAACTAATGCTCCATTAAATAAAGAAAATAAACGGGCGTGATGAAAGACTTATGAGGTTTCATCGTTTACTGTTGGAGCACTATAATGCAAATAAAAATATAGTCAATTCTATTTAATGTTATGGTCTATACTTAAAATGTGGACATTCGGGATTTGAACACCGATTATCCACAGAATAATTTTCGTTAGTCTCAATGAAAATATTTCATTCGATACCAGAGGCAGATATTGGTGGAAAATATGATTTCCCTGAGGGCAATATATGATCATTAGAAGAAATCGTCTTCCGAATATATTAATGGTTGTTATTTATAGTCGGTTTTTTATCTTTTTCAATGTGACTTCTGCAGTTTCGTCGGTGAGGTTTTGGGGGACGAGTTCACCGCGGAATGCTTTGGCAAGTATGGATTGAGTTAGTTTATCGACATATTGTTTTGCTTTGTTATAACGGGCTTCTATTTGATCTGCAACTTTGAACAGTTGTTCTACACGTCGGACGATTTCTTTTTGTTCATCAATTTTTGGTAAGGCTACAATAACTGCTTTAACGTCCTGTTGGTTGATGCTTGATTGGTTAACAGCATGCTTAGCATTTTTTCTAAGTTCTATTAATCCCACCATGCTATTTAGATAATTTATTACATATTCCGGTAATGCTATTTCCAGATTAAGTTTTATTCTCATCATATTACTTTCAAAAACACAAGGTCCAATTAAATTTCGTACTAACGCTGACTTACCTAAATATGGCATACTATTAACCCTATTGATAACAATATCATCATTTTGTAAGGCATAGCTATTCTTTTCTTCAGCAGTCAACCTTAATATTTTCAAATCAGACCAATCATTTATTTTCCCAGCATAAAAATTGTCTATTCGCAGAATACGTGTTCCCTTTCCATAACTTTCTTGAGGTTTATAAAGTCCGTTATGAGGATTTTCTTTTAATAGTTTTTCAAATAGAATGGAATCCCATTTACTATTATTGTTTTTCTCTCTCCAATCTTTTGTCAGATCTCCAGAGACGGCGGCGGGGTGGGATATTCTTCAACTGCGTGATTTGTTAAGGAGGAAATATCAAGTTCCGGGGAATAAGGTATAATTTTCCATGAAGGAACAATTGACTTAAGTCTTTTGTCAATTATAAGCTTTCTTGTTTTCCATTCATTCAGGGGCAGCATAAAAAGACGCAATAGTTAATTATTAAAATTAACTATTTGTTTATAAAAATGAAAGATGAATAGTTATTGAATTATTCATAAAAATAATTATTATCAAAGGCAGAGTTGAAGCAGCCTGTTGGCAGGCTGCTTCTTAACTTTATAATCAGTTCAGGTCGAAACGGTCAAGGTTCATTACTTTGGTCCAGGCGGCTACAAAGTCTTTTACAAATTTCTCCTTAGCGTCGCTGCTTGCGTATACTTCAGCAATTGCACGCAGCTCTGAATTTGATCCGAAGATCAGATCAGCCCTGCTGGCTGTCCACTTAATTGCTCCTGTTACACGGTCAAAGCCTTCAAACATTTCATCTTTGTCTTGTACCGATTTCCATACCGTGCTCATATCAAGCAGGTTAACAAAGAAGTCGTTAGTTAGCGTTTCCAGGCGAAAAGTAAAAATACCGTTTTGGGATATATTATAATTTGTATTAAGCACACGCATGCCCCCAATCAGAACCGTCATCTCAGGCGCGGAAAGGGTTAATAGCTGGGCACGGTCTACAAGCATTGCCTCTTCTGATCTGCCGTATTTAGGTTTGCTGCTCATATAGTTGCGGAACCCGTCTGCTATGGGTTCTAGTACAGCAAATGCTTCAATATCGGTCTGTTCCTGAGTGGCGTCTGCGCGTCCCGGAGTGAAAGGCACCTTAACATCGAATCCTGCATTCTTCGCGGCTTTCTCGACTGCGGCGCAGCCGCCTAAAACTATCAGGTCAGCCAGCGATACCATCTTACCGTCTTTCTGAACACTGTTAAATTCTTTTTGAATGTCCTCAAGCTTCTTCAGAGTTTTCGCTAATTCAGGCGGATCATTTACTTCCCAATTTTTCTGGGGCTCAAGCCTGATCCGTGCACCGTTAGCGCCGCCGCGTTTATCTGATCCGCGGAATGTTGAAGCCGACGCCCATGCAGTTTTTACTAATTGGGATATTGAAAGGTTTGAAGCAAATAACTTATTCTTCAATTCTGAAATGTCCTTTCCGTCTATCAGTTTATGCTTAACTGCCGGAATAGGGTCCTGCCAGATCAAATCTTCTTTGGGAACTTCAGGTCCAAGATAACGGGCTTTGGGACCCATATCACGATGCGTAAGCTTGAACCATGCTCTGGCAAAGGCGTCCGCGAATTGATCGGGATGTTCGTAAAACCTGCGTGATATTTTTTCATAAATTGGATCAAACCTCAATGAAAGATCAGTGGTAAGCATATGAGGCGCATGGCTTTTTGTTTTATCGTGCGCATCCGGGATTGTTCCTGCACCTGCACCATTTTTCGCTACCCACTGTTTCGCTCCTGCAGGACTTTTTGTTAATTCCCACTCGTACCCAAACAGGTTCTCAAAGAAATTATTGCTCCACTTTGTCGGTGTAGATGTCCATGTAACTTCCGGGCCGCCGCCAATTGTGTCGCCGCCGAATCCTTTTCCGAAACTGCTTTTCCAGCCCAGACCCTGCTCGGCTAAACCTGCGCCCGCAGGTTCCCTTCCGACATATTCACTCGGAACAGCAGCGCCATGCGCTTTACCAAAAGTATGTCCGCCTGCTATAAGTGCCACGGTTTCCTCGTCATTCATTGCCATCCGCCTGAAGGTCTCGCGTATGTCACGGGCTGCTGCGAGCGGATCAGGATTTCCGTTAGGTCCTTCGGGATTCACGTAAATCAGTCCCATCTGGACAGCCGCAAGAGGATTCTCCAGATCGCGGTCTCCTGTGTAGCGGTTATCTGCAAGCCACTCGCCTTCTGATCCCCAATAGATCTCTTCCAATGATTCCCAAATATCTTCACGACCTCCGCCGAATCCGAATGTCTTAAATCCCATCGACTCAAGAGCGCAATTTCCCGCGAGTATCATCAGATCAGCCCACGAAATTTTCTTTCCGTATTTCTGTTTTACAGGCCATAACAGACGGCGCGCTTTATCAAGGTTCACATTATCGGGCCAGCTGTTTAAGGGCTCAAAACGCTGACTGCCTGTGCCCGCTCCGCCGCGTCCATCGGAGATACGGTATGTACCCGCGCTGTGCCATGCCATTCTTATGAAGAACGGACCGTAATGCCCAAAGTCAGCCGGCCACCAGTCCTGCGATTTGGTCATAGTTTCAAAAATGTCTTTTTTCACTGCATTAAGGTCGAGACTTTTAAACTCTTTTGCGTAGTTAAAGTCTTCACCCATCGGATTTGACAGCGAAGAGTGCTGCCGGAGGATTTTCAAATTCAGAGTATTCGGCCACCAGTCACGGTTTGATCTGCCGCTGCCCGGAGTATGTTTAAATGCTCCGCCGTTAACAGGGCACTTGCTTTCTTCTTTTACATTGTTTTCTGGTTTAGGTTGATGTGTTTCATTAGCCATGACTTACCTCAGATTATTAATAGTTTATCAATAAAATAAATTTACTTTACTATCAGTTAATAGGTTTGTTAAGGTTAACAAAGTTATTGAATTATTGATGCTTTGGCAACCCACTATGTGTGCGGAAATCACAAAACGGGGTATCATGCACCATAACATTCAAGGATGTTTTATATACTGAGCGTGTCTGATCATACCTCCCACTAAGTGAGATGGAATAATTGAACTTATAATTTTTATATCTACCTTATTTACGAATACTTGTATAATCTCAGGATGTTAATTGAACAATAAATCGCGAGGTTCATATATATAATGTAAAATAAGGAGTACTTTATGAAAAATTTAGTGTCTTTTATTTTGTTGCTATTATTAATTCCTTTCAGCTGCGCTTTACAGGGGCAATGGGTACAAACTACCGGAGCAATTGATACCAATGTCACACAATTAACCGTGCTAAACCAATATCTTTTCGCAGCTACCACTACAGGCTATAACAACTCACAGATTATTGCATCAACAGATGACGGCATAACATGGTTCACCACAAAAACAGGACTGGCTCGTGTAATAGATGCATTTTCTTCATGCGGCTCAAATTTATTTATAAGCTTAGATGACGCGGGCGCCTATATCTCAACTGATTACGGATCAAACTGGTCACAAACAAATACTACCGTTGAACCTTATATAAAGAGTTTTATAACTTGCGGCTCAATATTCTTTGCGGGTACATGGTACCAGGGGGTCTATGCTACTACTGATTACGGGGTCAGCTGGACACAAATGGATTCAGGTTTGGCAAACCTATATGTAAATGTACTGATAGAAAACAATTCGAATCTATTTGCAGGGACATCGGGGGGCGGAGTGTATTTATCAACAAATTTCGGAACAAGCTGGACGGGCGTGAGTAAAGGCATACCTGCTTACTATGGATATATTGATGCAATGGCTTCAGTAGGCACAAATATTTTTGCCGGCACATATGACATCGGTGTTTATCTGTCAACAAATAACGGCGCAAACTGGACGGCTGCCAGAACCGGTCTGCCCATGTATATTGCTACATATGACCAGATACTTGCATTTGCTTCAAGCGGCAATAATCTGTTTGCAGGAACTAACGGAGGAGGTGTCTGCCTCACAACCGACAACGGAACAAGCTGGACAAATGTAAGCGATGGCCTGGGCTGTCTTGCTATACATGCGCTTGCGGTTAAAGACGGATATCTGTTCGCAGGCGCAGACTCCAGCATCTGGCGGCGCCCTCTTTCCGAGATGACAGGCATAACTGATAAGTCAAACGATCTGCCGGTTAAATTTTCTCTTGAGCAGAACTATCCTAATCCGTTTAACCCAAATACCAAAATAACATATTCAATTACACAAAAAGCACATGTTTCATTAAGCATATATAATTCACTCGGGCAGGAGATTTCAAAACTTGTTTCACAGGATTTGACTCCGGGTGTATATACTTCTGAATGGAATGCTGCAGGTTTTGCAAGCGGTGTATATTACTATCGGATTACTGCGGGGAATTTCGCGCAGACCAGGAAACTGATACTGCTGAAGTAACTTCATAATAAAATTTCTTTTAGATTCGGCGGAGATAAATACTCCGCCGGGTTTGACTCTCACCTCTACTTGAAATAAATTGCAATTATTGTCGTCTAATTATAAAATAGATATTTATAATGGAGTGCTTTAATGAAAAAGTCAGGTCTGGAGGGTGTTATTTTTGCGGCTTTACTGGTAACGAATCCTTTCATGATTGTTGGAACGGGTGTAACTGTCTGCTATAACAATCTTTCTGTTATAAACTGCCCTTCTGTCCCGTCCGATCCTTTTTACGGGCAGGATCAGGGACTTTCTCCTTCCTATAAAAATAACAGCGATGGAACAATTACAGATCTGAATACAGGTTTGATGTGGCAGCAGGCAAGAGGGGTTAAAATGTCATGGGACAGTTGTTTTATTATGGCTTCACAGTGCAGACTGGGCGGATATTCTGACTGGAGAGTTCCAACGATCAAGGAACTTTACTCGCTCATAAATTTTAACGGTAAATCGGGAGCTGCTGCAGCCGCCTGCATTCCATATATTGATACAAGTTATTTCGGATGGGCTGCCGGGAATGTCTCCCTTGGTGAACGTGTAATTGACGGCCAGGATTATTCGGCAACTAAATATAAAGGGCTGACGATGGCTGGAGATTCAACTATTTTCGGAGTTAATTTTATTGACGGCAGAATTAAGGGATATCCCGAGTATGTTCCGGGAACAGGCAGTACAGTAAGGCAGAAAATGTATATAAGGTTTGTACGCGGAAATCCTTTTTACGGTATAAATTCTTTTGCGGATAACGGGGACAGTACAATAACAGACAGCGCGACCGGTTTAATGTGGGCAAAGAACGACAGCAGGTCAGGGATGGATTGGCAGACAGCGCTTGCATGGGTGCAGTCAAAGAATACTTCAAATTATCTGGGCTACAGTGACTGGCGGTTACCCACCGCAAAGGAACTTCAAAGCATTGTTGATTATACACGGTGCAAATCATTTACTAATTCAGGGGCCATTGATCCTGTATTTAATATCTCCGCAATAACCGATGAAGGAGGGAATTTAAACTGGCCGTTCTTTTGGGCGAACACAACTCATTTGGATAACAACGGAGCGGTTTATGTTGCATTTGGTGAAGCGCTCGGATGGATGCAGAGTCCCCCTTCAGCTGCATATCTAACGCTTCTTGATGTTCATGGCGCCGGCTCATTAAAATCATTTTCATACGGGTTGAATCAGAATTACCCTAATCCATTTAATCCTAATACGATCATAAGTTTTTCTATTCCGCGCGCCTCGCATGTTGAAATTAATATTTATGATTCAATGGGACGTGTGGTGACTCGGCTGTTGTCGCAGGATAAAAATGCGGGTGTATATTCCACGACATGGAATGCATCCGGATTTTCAAGCGGAGTATATTACTGCAGATTAACCGCTGACGGATTTACCGAGACTAAAAAACTTGTGGTCTTGAAGTAGACTATTATTTTATTAGCTGCATTTTTTTTACCTGAATAAAAGAGCCCGAAGTCAATTTATATATATATACACCCGAAGCAAGATTCTGTCCATTAAATTTTACTTCATATTCCCCCGCTGTTTTTTCTTCATTCACAAGTTTTTCGATCTCCCTGCCGAGAATATCAAAGACAATAAGAGTAACATGCTGATTTTCAGGTATTGAATATTTAATTATTGTGGATGGATTGAACGGATTTGGATAGTTCTGAAATAATGAAAATCCGGAAGGAGTTTCATTTAAATTAACTTCAATGGTTGAATAGATTTTAAAATTACCATCGGTGTCTACTTGTTTTATTCTGTAATAAATGCAGTTTGCGTATGCATAATTTGTAATTTTATCTGAGAAGGAATAGTTGTTTACAATACTGGAATTGCCCGCTCCTTTGATCCAGCCGATTGATGTCCATTCCGGACTATTAATCCTTCTCTGAATTTCAAAACCTGAATTATTTTTTTCAGTTGCAGTTTTCCAGTTCAGTATAACAATTTCACCCTGAACTTTCGAATTAAATTCAGTTAGCTCAACATCTGTCGGCGCTGTTACGGTGACAGTTACTGAAGCAGTATCCGAACATCCTATTGCCGTATTTGTGATCGTGACAAGGTACCTCGCCGTGGAAGTTGGAGATAAAACTGGATTCTGGGAAGAAGATGTAAACCCTGCAGGAACTGATGTCCATGAATAAGTATATGCGGGATTTGTCTCCGTAACTGAGACAGCAGATGAATACAATGTTACCTGAGTTCCGCTTACCACGCTTGCAGATGATGCACTGGCACTAGCTACCGGGCCCCTCACAAAGCTTTTCGAATATCGGTATGCCTTAGAGACTGTTCCGCTTGCTTTCATTGACCAAAGAGTTGACCCGCTGTAATTTACTTCAAGTATTGAATCAACAAATGATACACATACTAGTGAATTGCCATTCGGAAGCTGCTGTGAATTTCCCTCATTAGTAGATGTTGAAGAAGAAGTATACCGCCATGCATAAGTAGAAGGGGCGTATGAGGAACCCAGGTTTATTGAATAATTATATCCATTATATGGAGGTGCGATTATATCAACACAGGATTTCCCTCCGGTACCACCGGTATTATTAAATCCGCACAGATAATTTGGGAAATACGGATTATCTGCCGATATCCAATGTGCATCATGAACCACTTTGAAATCAGCGGTACCTGAAGCCCCATATGCAGCGGGATTGCCCCATCTGTATATAATATCTCCGCCGTGACCGGAATTGCCGCCGGTATGACCCGCTGCCAGTGCAGTAGTTGTGCTATGATCTATTACAAAGATTTCACTGAAAGTAAATGAACTAAAAGTAATCTGATCTAGAGCTGCGTTGTAATCAATTCCATTCATGTGGAAATAATCGGTGGAATTATTGTTATTAATATTTATAAGCTGGGGATTTTGAAGAATAGAACTGACATAATTATCCTTAGCTGCATCATAATTCTGGCATAGATGATCCCAAAGATCCCACTCCCAGACAATTGTTCCGGTAGCAGCTCCTGTCGGCTGCACTTCCAATATTTTATCTGAATTTCTTACCATACTTGTGGAACCTCCCGCCTGTGTACCCTGCGCAGCAGTTTTAACATCAAGCGCAATCATAAGCACGTTCCCGTTTGGCAAAGGACAAATATCATGGTGTAGAACGTAAGTCGATGACGAATAGATGTAATCCCAAACCACATTCCCGTTCCAGTCAACTTTTTGTACTTCTCCTGATGTAGGCCCGTCATTAATAACATTACCTGAATAGGAAACGGTCCTTACAAGGGTGTCCCCTCTGGTCAAATAAGTTGAGAAACAAGTTTTTTTATCTGTGGCAAACGTCCAAGTTTTATAAATGGCGTTATTAGTGTCTATCAAATAAGCAGTATTAGTTCCTTTAACACTGTACAAAGTATACAGCCCCCATTTCTGAGCATATGTACTGGTTAATGCTAATAGGAAAATTAATAACGTCAATTTTTTCATAAACAACCTGTTTTTATCCGGTTAAATTTTAAATAAATAAACGACTGAATATACTGTCCTTTATTTTCAGTTATCCTGATTTTTCTGGGATTCTTTTTCTTTGTTTTCTTTGAGCTTTTGAGGCCTTGAAGCTTTTTCCAATTCCAGATATTTTGCAAATTGATCTTTTGTCAGTATCTGTTTAACTTTTTCATTTCTTGTTTTTTCGATTGGCTCAACTATCCTTAGGATTCGATTGATTCTTTTTTAGACTATCCATATCTGTATAAAAATCCTTAAATGCCGTTTCTATAGTTTGAATTTGAGTACTGTTGAGGGATAACGGCTTGATGACTTTTTCTTCAATATTTTTTAATCTTTCCTCAGTAGTCGGTGGTTTGGGTCCGTTCTTTCTATCATTTGCAGGAGGGGGCGCCAGCGTTTTTAATTTTTCCGGATCAAAACCTGCTGCGATGATTGCCTTCCCGGTTTCAGGTCCGCCATGAATTCCCGCTTCTCTAAACTTTTCATGGATTGCTTTAGCATCCTCTGCTGTCAATGTTGCAGCATTATATTGGGATAAAATACTTTTTATTTTAGCTGTCTGTTCAGGGGTTAAAACCTGCGGTTTATTTTGATCCTTTTGTTTTAGGTTTTGATCATCCTGAGCAAAACCAGCTGCCTGAATAAGTACCATAAGCATTATAATGGTCATAATGCTTGTCGCTATTTTTTCTGAAATGTGGCTTTTCATAATGTAAATATATGTTTGTTTAACATAATGTATGAGTTTATTACTCATCTCTTTAACATTAGACCACATTTATTTGAAAAACTTGCGGTCAATATTAAAAATTATTAATAATTAACAATTACGCCTCTTTTTTATTTAGAATGCCTATTTTATTGCAGCAAATAAAATTCAGGATTTATTTATGTTAAAAATGAACGCCGCAGTAATTCTTTTATTATCCTTATACATTTTTGGGCCTGCTGTTAATGCACAGGACAATAAAGTGAATGATTATAATCATTTATTAAGGATCCATAAACAGAGCAACGGTACTTCGAGGAATATTAAATTAGATTCGACGATATACAGACCAACTCAGGCAATCTGCGATGATACTCTAAAATATTCTTACACCTATAACAATTCCGGCAATCGTCTCTCAGAACTTGACCAAATATTTTCAAACAATAACTGGACCGATTCTGCAAGATTCACATATACGTATGATAAATCCGGTAACCGTCTTACTGAGCTTGACGAAACGTGGTCAGATACCGGATGGGGGAATTCTTTCAGCTGTGTTTTTACCTATGACAATTCCAACAACCAGATTTCTGAAATTGATCAAAATTGGGAGGACAGCATAAGCGCGTGGGTAAATTATGAACAATATTTATATACCTATGATAAGTCCGGTAATCAGATTTCTGAAATAGATCAAATATGGTCAAATAGCAGCTGGGTTAATGCTTTTAATTACACATATACGTATGACAATTCAAATAACGAACTTTCTGAAACTGATCAAGCGTGGACAAACGGCGCCTGGGTAAATTCATGGAAATATACTTATATATATGATAATGCCGGATATGAGACATCAGAGCTTGATCAAAAATGGAATAGCAGTGTATGGGTGCATGATTCAAAATATACATTCACTTATGATAATTCCGGAAACTGCATATCCGAGCTTGACCAAACATGGTCAGCTGCTGCCTGGTCTAATTTAAATTTATTTACAGATACATTTGACGGCGCCGGAAATTGCCTTACAGACCTTGAACAAAAATGGGCTTCATCTGCATGGATAAATTTTAATAACTGCAATTACACTTATGACGGCAACAATAATACAACACATGCGGTAAGCTTTTCATGGAACAGTGGATCATGGGTTCCGGGAAATTCGGATTTTTATTTATGGTTTGATAATTATTCGGATTATTTAAGCTTTACAGCTAAAGTAGTTAGCGTTCAGTATTCCGGAATAACTGATATTGCGAATGAGAACTTAAGCTTAAATTCATTTTATTTGCGGCAAAACTATCCTAATCCATTTAATCCCTCTACCACAATAAGTTATTCAGTTCCCCGTGCAATGCATGTTATAATTAATATATACGATTCAATGGGGAGGTTGGTATCGCAGATGTTATCGGAGGATAAAAACGCAGGGGTATATTCCACAACGTGGAATGCATCCGGTTTTGCAAGCGGTGTGTATTACTGCAGATTAACGGCTGATGGATTTGCAGAGACTAAAAAACTTGTGGTGCTGAAGTAACTCATAATAAATTTCTTATCCATTTGGTGGTGCTGAAGCTCCGCTGAATTCCTAAGTTCTTAAAATTACTCGAAGATTTACTTAATTAATTTTGTATAGTTTTAAGAATTCCATTTTCAAAATAGAGATAACTTCCCGAACTAAAAACCCATTGTTCAGAAATGCCTGAACCTGTGTGAGTTCGATTTATGTTTTTTGGCAAACCCCAACTTAATTTAGCCTGGTCCGGGGTCATTCCAATAAAAACTTTTTCTTCTTCAATAGCATTCCATATTTTCCTTGACCATTTATGCATTTCTCTTGGATCTTTAGTAAAAAAATCCCCTTCAAAAGAAGAACCGTCACGAAGAATTTCCGTAACATTAGTGCCGCTTAAATTTATATCCACATACCCTTCGTCGCCATTTGGGGATTGAACAATAAATCTAACCGGCTTATGGTTATACCATCCTGCGACGATATCAATAACTTTTACAGCGCTATATTTTTTAATTTTTACACTCAGTTCTTTCTCATCCTTCTCATTGTATTGGGATATTTCCCTACTTTTATACCATAGCGTTTTATTTAGCCAATGTGAACGGGCACTATCAATATCAGCAATTGGGGCAAGGCAATTGATAGCTTCTGTATAAATAGTTGTGCTTAATTCGGCTCCATCATCTTCCATTTTTAGTGTAATTTTATAAAAGTAGCCATTTTTATCCACAGAAATTACTTTCGCTATACGCCCGACATATTTTTCGTAACTAATATGAAAATCCATATATCCATAATGTCGTAGGTCCTTATCCTGGGGTAAAAAGATAAATCGTTCTCCAACCCAATTAGAAATTGGAATAAACGAGAATGCTCTCTTTGATAAAGTATCCGCTTTATTTGTTGTTTTACCAACTGATCCATTGCGAATATAGGAACTATTGGACTGTGCCGTATTAACAGATATAATTGCTGCGAAAATAAAAAATATTATTACTTGTTTCATTTTGTACCCTATTGAGATGGAAAATTTCTTATTTTATAGTTGTCATTCGTAAAGCAATTAGCATACTTTCAGGTTTATCATGATATTGGCTTTTTAACTTGGGGCAATTTTTATCTACCTATAAAACTTAAATTGGGATATTTTAAGAAGAATATACTAACCTCTTTTTCAAAGTTATCACGATTTTGTTTTTTTAAGGTCAATTTTGATTCTAAGTTAATTATTTCTTCCTCTTTATCGGGGATATTTATTTTGGTGTTATCAGAATAGGTTTCTATAGAACTTATTTTTTTTAATAACACGGCTTTTCGTTTCTCATTATTAGTCAAATAAATAAATATTGGCAGTAAAATTATTCCCAAACCATGAAACATTATTAATAACACAAGAAAGACGATTATAGAAATTCGTAAGCTTTTTCCCATTGGCTTCTTTGCGTTCCATTTATCATACTTAAGTTTAAACTTTGACACTTCCATTTTGTTTTTTATGTCTTTATTTTGGGCAGAGGATATTTCATTTCTCAAAGAAGAAATAGAAACAGAAGTGTCCGATATTCCTTTCCTGATATTCTCTCTTTGGGATAAGAATGATGACAAATAATTATAATCATTTATTTCCTCATCGGTAAATTTATTATAAACATTGTTTTTTTCGTGAAATAATGATTTAATAATGTTATTAGCAAATTCTTTGTCTTGCAGTTCTTCTAATTCACCCGGACTAAGTTTATTATTATTTATATCCTTTTCTATTAATATTAGATGGATATACTGTGTAAGGTTATCCTTGTAACCAAGTGATGTTTCAATGGATGTTTTAATTGCGAAGAAAACATTTTTTAATTCTTTTTGTCTTTCGCGATTTGCCAATTCCTGAGCCCGGATTTGATTTTGTAATTCCATTTGAATTAACATTTTCTGTTGAACATCAATCTGGGCATTTTGTAATTTTATCTGAGCATCACCAATTTCTTTTGTGATACTAGTAAGTTTATCGGTTTTATTGTTAAGTGTATTAACAGCGGCATTAAGTTTATCAGTTTTGCTATTTAGACTGCTTACTGCTAAAAAAGAACCCACCGCAAAAATATTTGATAAATTGTCAGACGAACTATTTGACATATCTTACTCCAATAAACCCTTAAAACGCATTGTGAAAATCTTTAATTATTTTTCCAGGAGAACGGACTAAATAAACCTATATTGTGAAATTTTAATCCCGCATTGAAGTTATACAGTTTTGTTCAGAATGGCAATTATATCCTGGAGTACATTATTTTGAAATTTGAGATTTAGCAACAATGAACTTAGAAGATTGAAATGAAAAATATTATATTACTTCATATTAATTGAGGTCTGTATGCCGTTTGTAACTATTTCACTGCATGAAGGGAAGGATAATTCGTTTATCAAATCATTGTCGGATATTATTCATACGGCTATGGTTGAGACTATTGTCTTTCCGTCTGAGGTACTTTTCCACAAAATCCACGAACTGAAAAAGGGTAAGATGATCTACCTTCCTGAATTTCGAAATATCAAACGTTCTGACGATATCATCTTTATTGAATGCACAATAAAATCCGGCAGAACCGCGGAGCAGAAGGAAGCAATGTTTGGGCGTATTTCAGAAGATTTGCATGCTAAGCTGAATATCAGGAATGAGGATGTTGTTATTGTAGTGCGGGAAAATTCAGCGGAAGACTGGCACCTTAATCCATCCTAAAAAATTTCTTGGAGTAGCTTGAGGCATATGTAATTTTAATTTAGACTTTATCTAATTATTTATAAAATAAAATTAATTACAGAAGTTCAACTTCTAATCTTCCATCTTGAACCCAAATGTGGCTAACATTTATTAAATTACAATATTTTAAGATAGTTTTGTCTAATCGCTTAATTTGGTAAGTAGAAAACCATTCCGGAAGTAATTGTTTGATAATAGATGTGACATCTGCAAGGCATTCCTTAGGTAAACCTTTTATATCTATTTCATCTATTGTAATCTGGGATGCCATAATTGCACCTGTGGATTGAATATAAGAAGGAACAAACGAAATAGTTGCTCTTAATGGGATATGTACTTTCCCTGAAAACAACGTTGTTTGTAAAAGGACACTGGAGTAGATCCTATTGGACCTGTCTTTAAGTATTATCTTTGGTATTTCATTGATTTCTATATCAAGAACTTTTGAACTCTGTTTTAGGGGTAATTTTAAATATTTGGGCAACTCATTTTGTAGAAATGATTGAGAAAAGTTAAATGTTAGGGCTCCATCTTTCGAAAATCCGATTCTAAATGAGGATAATTCTTCACTAGGCATCACTTGCCTAAGAGTATCATATCCATCTGCCCCGATAAAGAAAATATCGTTTGCGTCAAATCGAAAACCTTGAGCCCATCCAATTTCTTTATATTTTCCTGCTGGAATAAGAAACATTTCAATTTTTTCTCTGGCGTCTAGCCATATCTTCAATTGTGAAGATGAATTGTTTGCTATTTGCAGGACATATGAGCCGCCCATAAAAGATTTCCTGCATGTGACTTCAACAGGAAGAGGTTTTGATTGCAACTGCGGAAAGTTCGTAGAGGAAAAAACAATAAATGCAATCACGACTAACAACAATTTCATTTTTTTATGAATCATATTGTTGTCTTTACAGAGTTTCTTCGACGTGAACCCGGGTATTTTTTTCAATCTGAACCTGGCAAAGAGCTTTTTGCGCTTCATATTTTAGTCTAAATGCACGATCATTACCATTTGCGTATCCAATGAAAAAGCATACCAAACAGCTAACTAAAAATACAAGCATTTCATTTGGAGAAATAGATTTCACGAAGTGTATGATCGCCAGGCCAATAACCGCGCCCAAAATTAGACCAAACAGAGATGATAGCATTATGATTGTTGTAGCGGCATTATAATACTTATTTGCGGCCGTCTGAATAATTTCGGGATCATAATAAACTGATAATTTAGCCATTTTTTACTCCTTAATTGTTTTTATTTTGATAAAAATATTAATCACTAAGCTTTTAAATCCAAATATTTCAATTCAAATTCCTCGGGGTTATTATGATTATTTTATATCATGTTTTTGATTTATCGGCAAGGTATTTTTCGATAAAGTGAATAAGCATTTCATCTTTTAATTTATTATATGCCGCTGTTGACACATCCTTTGAAACAAAGAACGCATCATCCGTATATGTTATAGCATCTGTACTGATGCTTGATTTTCTTCCAGTTTTTACATGTTCGATAAGATTTAATTGAACAAGAATTCTATGCTCTGCCATATTACTTTTAATATAGCGAACTTTTATTTGCAGAATGGGGCCTTTGTTTTCCTCATTAGCGGCCTTAATGCCAGCAGACATTAATTGCAATTTTGTATCGGTTATTATTTTCTGCGTTAGTATTTCAGAAAAAACATTTTGGTGATCAACTATAATTATTTTTACCTGATCCAAATTTTTAAGATTAAATTCCGAATTCTGGGCTTTTATAAAAGAAAAGGATAATAAAAAGAAAAGAATTAAAGTTATAATTTGTTTCATAATAACTCCTTTAGTATTGTGAATTTTTGGATTTAATATTTCAATACAAAATTGAGAGAAAAATACTACAGGATCAAGAGTTTATCTCAAATTTCATAAAAATAGTTTATGGGAGAGTTAATATTTATATTCTAAATTTCCCTTAACCTCAGCTTGAGACTGGCACCTAAATCCTTAATCTAATCCTTTTATCACTCTTTTGCTCTATGGTGGAATCCATATTTCATCCATATAATTAGACCATACAAATAAGCAAAATAATGTTCAGAGTGTTAATCAATAGGAGGAGGTTTTATGAATAATAATCATTACACGATCTGGTCTGGGGTTATTCAAAAAGAAGAAAGTGTCGAAAGGTTAAAAGAAGAATTAGGTCGGACATCTCCTAAAGAGCTTGATAAAATTTCCACGCTGACTTTGGAGATCACCAGGTTTAGTCAAACTATTGAAGCGGAGAAACAAAAGGCCACCACATTATTACGTTATACTTTTGAATAAAAAGGGCCGGCAACTTAATCCATAGTCTAATCCCTTTATCATCCTTTTGCCTTATTGTCTTATGATGACATCAATATTATATTTAATAAATATGATGTGAAGAGGAATTTTTGAATTATAACTAAGTTTATTTTTCCGGGAAATATCTAATAAGAGAAACTTTCAACCCAGGAATAAACTATGTCAAGAACTGATAAGATTTTTAATTTGTCCACAGTTGAAGCAAGCGAGTTTGCAGAAAACCTAATCGATACAATCCGTGAACCTTTAATTGCGCTGGATAAAGATTTACGGGTAGTTAAAGCCAGCCGCTCATTCTATGATGTCTTTAAGGTAAGTCCTGATGAAACATTAGGCACGCTCATTTATGATTTGGGAAATCATCAGTGGGATATTCCTAAACTAAGAGAGCTGCTCGAAACAATCCTTCCTGAAAAAACCACATTTGACAACTATGAAGTTGAACACGATTTTTCAGCCATCGGTAAACGAATCATGCTTTTGAATGCCAGGAAAATTCAAAGGTCAGGCGGAAAAGAACAAATAATTCTTCTGGTCATTGAGGATATAACTGAGCGAAAGGCAATTGAAGCGGGATTGGAAAAAACGCGCAAGGAGCTTGTGCAAATAAAAAATACCGCCGATATAGTTAGTGAGTTTGCGGAAAATCTGATCGACACA